>OGCN01000004.1_pt1 | contig 412944 bp, 252 predicted proteins | sample 1570181 | NCBI WGS metagenome assembly OGCN01 (sample SAMEA4370584, study PRJEB24528) | human gut metagenome | reverse complement strand
TTGGTTTCTAATTCTGGGGCAAAAGTAATAATTTTCTGTTAGATGCAAACAAAAAGCGATACTTTTTTTGTTTTCTTCCCTAAAAAAGATGAAAAGGTCACCTGATATGACAGTAATGTTTCAGTTGAAAATGAGTATATACTGCTGTCTGCTTAGAAGATTCCCGGAAGTGCTTCCGGCTTCGGTCCCAGATTCTTGAATTCTCCGTTCAGACCGGCTTCATCTTTCGGGTTCAGCTCCAGTGACTTCTTCATATCTTCTACGGAGCCGTCTTTATCACCGCTCAATAGCTTGGCACGTCCGCGTTCTTTATAGGCTTCGGCGAAATTCGGGTTCAGTTCGATGGCTTCGTCAAACAGGCTGATAGCTTCTGTCAGTTTCTTCTGATTGATATAAAGCTGTCCCAGATAGAGGTAGGCTTGTTCGTTGAATGGGTTTATTTCCGTTACAAATTTGTAGTCCGTTTCTGCTTCTTCTTCCTGTCCGTTGGCTTCTTTCACCTTGCCACGCAGCAGGATGGCGGTCTCTTCTTCCGGATTCTGGGCGATTACGGCGTCTATGTCCTCCATTACTTCCTTGTATTGCTTCATTTGTAGCAAAGCCTCTGCGCGCATCAGACGAGCTTCGATGAAGTCGTCTTTCAGAGTGATGGCTTTCGTCAGATGGGCAATGGTCATGATTTCGTCATCCTGTCCTTTGCGGGCTTTTCCCAGCAGGAAGTGTGCGACTGCATTTCCTTCTTCGATGGCGATTGCTTTGCTGGCAGCTTCTTCCATAGCTTTGTAGTCTTCCTGGATGTAGCAGACATTGGCCAATGTGAGGAATGTGCTGGTGACATGGGGCTCCATCACTGCCATTTTTTCCAGAATTTCGCGAGCCTTTTCTGTTTCTCCCATTGGGATATAGAGTTGGCTGAGGTAACCCATTGTCTCGAAGTCCTCTTCGATGGCAAGTGCCTTGGTGAAGCATTTTATGGCATAATCCGGACGTCCCATGCGCTGTGCGCGCAGGCCGTCATATTTGAATATTTCGAAGTTTTTCTGATCGTTCTTTTGTTTTTCACTTTCCGGTGTTTCAGACTTACCGGAGAAAAAAGATTTAAAAAAGTTCGGCATGGTTGCGTTATTTTAGAGTTTGTCTGCAAATGTAATAACTTATTTTGAAATATGTAGCATTCCGTCCTGCATCTTCAGTCCGTCTTCGTCTAATAAATATCGGATTACTTGCCCGATATCTTCTTTTTCCGCTTTTATCTTATCGGCAATTTCGGCAGGAGTTAGTGGACTTTGACCAAGCAACTCCAGTATTTGCCTTTTCAATTCCTCATAAGATTTCTCAGATAAGTCGTTGCTGGCACGGTTGCTGAGGCAGACATCACATTGCCCGCAGTTATGTTCGTTTTTCTCTCCGAAGTAGTGGAGAAGCATCCGGCTCCGGCATACGTTTTCGGTAGTGACATATTCTTCCATAGCCTTGATACGTGCTTCATAGCGTGCCTTGCGCTCTTCGTAGACAATAGGGGGAATGTGCAGAAAGCGCAGATCCAATCGTTCGCGTGTATATATAATATAAGGAGTCTTTTTGCGGGGAATGTAATCGACGATGCGGCGTTTGGTTAATGTTACCAGTATGTTATAGATTTGCTGGCGTGTCAGTCCGGTGCGTAGGGCAAGCGATTCTTCACTGATATAGGCATAATCAGTGAAAACTCCCGTATACGAACGAAGAATCGTTTGTATCAAGGCATCCGCTTCTTTTCCCATTTCCCGTAGTTTATACAGTTCGTCCCGACGGATGGTAAAGAGGATTCGTGATGAATTATCCTGTTCGTCCGTGTATTCCAGATAGCCAGCCTGTGTCAGTATTTTCAGGGCACTGTCTACCGGCACCGGGAAGTATTTGAACTTCCGGCAAAATTCTTCCAGATTGAATTCCCGGATACATTGAAATCCGTCACCCATCGCCATTTGATAATAATACTGAAGATGTTCGTAGACATTCAGGATGTATTCTTTTTCGGGAAAGGTGTCGACAATACGTTTGTGGAGTGTCATCTTGTCGGATTTGGCGTACAGGATGACGGCATAAGCTTTCTCTCCGTCTCTTCCGGCACGTCCGGCTTCCTGAAAATAGGCCTCGGGTGAATCGGGCAGGTCGAGATGCAGCACGATACGTACATCGGGCTTGTCGATACCCATGCCGAAAGCATTGGTTGCCACCATGACACGGACTTCTCCGCTTTGCCAGCGTTTTTGCCGAAGGTCTTTGACGGCATTGTCCAGGCCGGCATGATAAAAGTCGGCGGTTATTCCTTCGTTTGTCAACAGTTCGGTGATTTCTTTGGTGCGGCGTCTGTTGCGGACGTAGATAATTGCACTGCCCGATATCCGTTGGAGGATATGCAGCAATTCTTTGGTTTTGTTATCCGTTTTGCGTACGATATATGCCAGATTCTTTCGTTCAAAGCTCATGCGAAAGACATTTCCTTCCCGGAAGTTCAGTCGGGTCTGGATATCTTTTACGACTTCGGGAGTTGCTGTAGCTGTCAGTGCCAGTACCGGTACTCCAGGCAACAGCTCCCGTATTTCTGCGATTTTCAGATATGCCGGGCGGAAGTCGTATCCCCATTGTGAGATACAGTGGCTTTCGTCCACCGTAATCATGGAGACTTTCATCGAACGCAACTTGGTACGGAATATTTCCGTATCCAGCCGTTCCGGAGAGATATAAAGGAACTTGTAATTGCCGAAGATGCAGTTTTCGAGTGCGGTAAGTATTTCTTGCCGTGTCATGCCCGAATAGATGGCAAGGGCTTTGATTCCCCGTTTTCGCAAGTTCTGCACCTGATCTTTCATCAAGGCGATAAGTGGGGTGATGACGATACAAATACCTTCCTGAGCGAGAGCGGGCACTTGAAATGTAATAGACTTACCGCCTCCGGTAGGCATCAGTCCCAGTGTGTCTTTGCCTTCGCCGATACTGGTAATGATCTCCTCCTGCAAGTCGCGGAAGGAGTCATAACCCCAGTATTGTTTTAATATCTCCTGATACTTATTCAATCGGCTTTATATCCTCGATTTGAAGTTGGACTTCGCCACGCTTATGCGTGTTCTCTTCGATTGTATAGCAGATGTCGAATGAACGCTTCGTCTTGATATAGCGCACATGAGAACTTTGTCCGAATGCGATACCGTTCATAACGTTATTCGATTTGTTGTCAACCAGTTCCAGTTTGATATGTTCCTGATCGCGTCCAACCACCTTGCTGGTACCGTAATCATAGACATGATGTGTGCAGAAGATCGGTTTGATGTTGTCCGGACCGAAAGGATTGAATTTCTTCAGGTCATTGAAGAATTTTGATGTAATATCCCTGAAATCAATCTCCGCATCTATGTTGATTACGGCACTGGTTTGTTCCGGCAGGATATGTTGTGACACATACTCTTCGAATCTTCGGGTAAAGACTTCCACATTTTCCACTTTCATGGATAATCCGGCTGCATACGTATGTCCGCCGAAGTTCTCCAACAGATCACGGCAATATTCGATTGCCTTATACACATCAAATCCGGAAACGGAACGTGCGGAACCGGTTGCCATGTCATCTGTTCGGGTGAGTACGACTGCCGGTCGGTAGTAAACTTCTGTCAGACGGGAGGCTACAATGCCGATGACACCTTTATGCCATTCCTCGTTGTAAAGCACGATGGAACGGCGTTCGGAGAGTCCTTCCAGATTGGCAACAATATTGTTGGCCTCTTCTGTCATGCTTTTGTCGAGATCTTTCCGGGTTTCATTGTATTGGTTGATTTGTCCGGCTTTCTCCAATGCTGCCGAGAAGTCCTTTTCCGTGAGCAGGTCTACGGCCTCTTTCCCGTTCTGGATACGTCCGGACGCATTGATGCGTGGTCCGATCTTAAATACAATATCACTGACGGTAATTTCCTTCTCGGAAAGTCCGCATACGTCGATGATGGCTTTCATGCCAACGCTGGGATTACTGTTCAGTTGTTTCAGACCGTGATAGGCGAGAATACGGTTTTCACCCATGATGGGGACAATGTCCGATGCAATACTCACCGCTACAAGGTCGAGCAGCGGAATCAAGTGATGAAACTCAATACCGTTGTTGATTGCAAATGCCTGCATAAACTTAAAACCGACTCCACAGCCGGAAAGGTGTGTGTATGGATAAGTGTTGTCCAGACGTTTGGCATTCAGAATAGCGACGGCAGGGGGGAGGATATCGTCTGGTACATGATGGTCGCAGATGATAAAGTCGATTCCCTTTTCTTTCGCATACGTGATTTCCTCTACTGCTTTTATGCCGCAGTCGAGTACGATAATCAATCCTACGCCGGTTTCAGAGGCGTAGTCGACTCCTTGTTTAGAAATGCCATACCCTTCGTTGTAGCGGTCGGGTATGTAATAGTCAATGTTCGAATAGAACTGTTGAATGAACTTGTAGACCAATGCTACGGCAGTAGTACCGTCTACGTCATAATCTCCATAAATCAGAATACGCTCTTTCTTTCCCATCGCCCTGTTCAGACGCTCCACTGCAATATCCATATCCTTCATCAGGAACGGATCGTGCAGGTCGGGCAACTGCGGGCGGAAAAACTTCTTGGCATCTGCTGCCTTCGTTATTCCCCGCTGCACCAGAAGTTGTCCAAGTATCGGGCTAATGCCTAATTCCTGGGCCAATATCTGGCTTGTCTCTGCCTGTTCGGGTGTAATGGGTTGATAATTCCATTTGTGATTCATTTTATATATTGTTTTTTCTTTTTCTGTTCTCAGGGGCTGGAAAGGCACTACTTTCCAACAAGGGGTAAAAGTACGAAAAAAAGCGGAAGGGTACAGTAGTTATGACGAAAATATTTCAAAACCTGCGGAATTAGCTCCTTACGGGGTTGGTATTCAAATGGAGTAAATTCGTACAGAAATGAACTAAATTATAAATTGAGGATTAGGCACGGATTACACGGATTTCACGGTTTTAGTGCTATGATTAATTACGTAAAACGACCGTGTTCATCCGTGTCATCCGTGCCTAAATATATTCTTTTCCGATTCAGTTTGCCTCAAATCCGTACAAATGAATTAATTTATATCCGGGTATATTGGTAATATGACAGGAGAAGTCTATCTTTGTATGATTAGTTATTACACAAAATGTGAACCCAAAACTTACAGACTGTTTATGAGAAGAAATCTTGTTGGTATCATTGTTCTAATCTTGTTGTCCGTTAAAGTCGTAAATGCACAGACTGTTGCTGATTCTATAGCAATAGTGACAGCTCATTGGGAAGTGGTGACCGTAGAAAATGGAATTGTACATAAGCGGGCTTCCATCCCTTTTCTTTATCAAGGCACTCAGTCCATTAATATATTGGAGATAAATCCGAAGGCTGGCAAAAAGGTCGGTATTGCCTTTACCGGACAATTGGAGAAAATAAGCCGGATTGCCCCGAAACATCAGGCAATCGGAGCCATCAACGGTTCCTATTTCGATATGACGAAAGGAAACTCTGTCTGTTTTCTGAAGGTGGGAAGTCAGGTTGTGGACACTACTTCGTTGGATGAATTGAAGTTGCGGGTGACAGGAGCGGTTTATGAGAAGAAAGGAAAAGTGAAGCTCATTCCTTGGGACAGGCAGATCGAGAAGAACTACAAGAAAAATAAAGGTTCCGTGTTAGCTTCCGGTCCGTTGATGTTGAAAGACGGGAAGTACTATGATTGGAGTCAGTGCGATGCCAATTTTATAGAAACCAGGCATCCGCGTAGTGCTATTTGTCTGACTGAAGAAGGAAAGATTCTGTTTGTTACTGTCGATGGGCGATCTCCGGAAAATGCTGTCGGAATCAACATTCCGGAACTGGCACATCTGCTTCATGTATTGGGTGGAAAAGATGCGCTGAATCTGGATGGAGGAGGTTCTACCGCCTTATGGCTGTCCGGGGCACCGGAAGAGGGAATTGTGAACTTTCCCTGTGATAACAGAAACTATGATCATCAAGGAGAGCGTAAGGTGGCAAACTTCCTTTATGTTCATTAAGAGAGTATTCACATGGTTGCCGTTCACTTTTGGAGAGAGGAATTATATATAATATAATGTATAGGCAAGTAATTTCTATTATATAGCGGACATGATTCAGTATAAAACTTTTTTTATCACTCAGGTTTGGGCTCTCCAAAGTCAGGCACCGATGAGGAATGGTCCCGGCACCGGGGAAGGCCCCCTCCGGCACCGATGAGGAGTATCCCCGGCACCGGGGAACTTATTTCTTTCAGTTTTTCTTCTTGCGTAAGTCTTTTCCTTCAAATTTGCAGATTGCTTCTATCCAATCTTCGGTTAGCGGCATCGATTCATGTTTTTCCAAGTCGAAAGTAACCATGATCGATTGGCAGACACATTTGACTTCCTGCGTTTTCGTGTCAATCACCCGTTGAATGAGATGAAAGCTTTTAGTCCCAATTTCAGAAACGGCGGTTTGTACAGCGATATGATCAGATGCGAAAATCTGCTTTACAAAGTTGGCTTCGATATGAACAACGACTATGCCGATCTTTTCCCAGTCCACTCCCGGACATACGGAAGCAAAGTATTCAGTCTTCCCCAAATCATAGAAAGAAAAGTAAACGGTATTGTTGACGTGGCCGAATTTGTCTACGTCGTTGAAGCGCAACTGGATAGGCAGTGCATGATGAAATACGATTTCTTCCATTGTTTTCCCTTAATCTTTTTTATTTCGATGCAAAAGTAGTACTTTTGCGTGTTATTCTCAACAGAAATAGTTCAAGAAATGATAGAAGATATTAAAAAAGCCTGTCAGGTGATGAATGAAGGAGGTGTTATCCTTTATCCCACCGATACCGTATGGGGTATAGGCTGCGACGCTACTAACGAAGAGGCTGTACGCCGGGTGTATGAGATAAAAAAACGTGCCGATAGTAAGGCTATGCTGGTACTGGTGGACTCTCCCGTGAAGGTGGATTTTTATGTACAGGATGTTCCTGATGTGGCATGGGATCTGATAGAAGTAGCCGACAAACCATTGACTATTATTTATTCCGGTGCGCGAAATCTGGCTCCGAACCTGTTGGCAGAGGATGGCAGCGTAGGTATCCGGGTGACCAATGAAGATTTTTCCAGACGACTTTGTCAGCAATTCCGTAAGGCGGTTGTTTCTACTTCCGCCAATATCAGCGGAGAGCCGGGGGCAGCCAACTTTAGTGAGATCAGCGACGAAGTCAAGGCGGCGGTTGATTATATTGTCGGTTTCCGGCAGGATGATATGAGCCGTCCAAAGCCCTCGAGTATTATAAAGTTAGACAAAGGCGGAGTGATCAAGATAATTCGTGAATAAATGAAGAGAGAGGAGAAACTGAGCTTGTTACAGCGTTGTATCAGATGGCGGGAAGCCAATATCAAGGAAAAGCAGTTTATCCTTATATTAAGTTTCCTGGTCGGAATCTTCACTGCGATTGCTGCTTTATTTTTGAAGTTCCTTATTCATCAGATACAAAATTTCCTGACTGACAACTTTAATGCGACATCAGCCAACTACTTGTATTTGGTATATCCGGTAATCGGTATTTTTCTGGCCGGATGGTTTGTGCGCAATATTGTGAAGGATGACATCAGCCATGGAGTTACCAAAATTCTATATGCGATATCGCGTCGTCAAGGACGCATCAAACGGCATAATATCTGGTCGTCTACGATTGCCAGTGCTATCACGATCGGCTTCGGTGGATCGGTTGGAGCGGAGGCCCCGATTGTTTTAACAGGATCTGCCATCGGTTCCAATCTGGGAAGTGTTTTCAAGATGGAACACCGTACGCTGATGTTGCTAGTCGGTTGTGGTGCGGCAGGTGCAATTGCAGGTATCTTTAAGGCTCCGATTGCCGGACTTGTATTTACGTTGGAAGTACTGATGATCGACCTCACGATGTCATCTCTGCTTCCTTTGCTGATTTCCGCCGTAACGGCGGCAACCGTTTCTTATATCACGACCGGGACAGAAGCCATGTTCAAATTCAACCTCGACCAGGCTTTCGAACTGGAACGTATCCCTTATGTGATTCTGCTGGGTATTTTCTGCGGATTGATTTCTCTCTATTTCACACGGGCAATGAACTCTATAGAAGGGGTATTCGGGAAACTCAAGAACCCCTACCAGAAGCTAGCTTTTGGTGGTGTGATGCTAAGTGTGCTGATCTTCCTTTTCCCTCCGCTCTATGGCGAAGGTTATGATACGATCAATCTTTTGTTGAACGGAACTTCAGCAGCGGAATGGGATACGGTCATGAACAACTCTATGTTCTACGGCTATAGTAATCTGTTGCAGGTTTATCTGATGCTGATTATTTTACTGAAAGTGTTTGCTTCCAGTGCGACGAACGGTGGCGGTGGTTGCGGTGGTATTTTCGCACCTTCGCTTTATCTGGGCTGTATTGCCGGATTCGTATTTTCCCATTTCAGTAATGACTTAGCCTTTTCTGCTTATCTGCCCGAAAAGAATTTCGCATTGATGGGAATGGCGGGTGTTATGAGTGGAGTCATGCATGCTCCGTTGACAGGTGTATTCCTGATTGCCGAACTGACCGGAGGTTATGACCTGTTTCTTCCCTTGATGATTGTATCTGTCAGTTCCTATCTGACGATTATTGCTTTCGAGCCTCATAGTATCTATTCGATGCGTCTGGCCAAGAGAGGGCAGCTCCTCACACATCATAAGGATAAGGCGGTATTGACCTTGATGAAAATGGAGAATGTGGTGGAAAAAGACTTCGTGGTAGTGCATCCGGAAATGGATTTGGGCGAGTTGGTGAAAGCCATTGCTACTTCCCATCGTAACGTGTTTCCGGTGACGGATAAAAAGACCGGCGAATTGTTGGGAATTGTCCTGCTCGATGATATCCGCAACATCATGTTCCGGCAAGAACTTTATCATCGCTTTACTGTTAATAAATTAATGACATCTGCTCCTGCCAAGATATTCGATACGGATGGAATGGAGCAAGTGATGCAGACATTTGATGATACCAAAGCATGGAATCTTCCGGTTGTCGATGAGGAAGGGCGCTATCAGGGATTTGTCTCCAAATCGAAGATATTTAACTCGTACCGTCAGGTATTGGTACATTTTTCCGAAGATTAACCGCAGGTGTACATTTTCTGGTATGGATGATACGGATTAAGCTTGTTGTTCTATGTAACTTCTGACTACTGTGAAATCTGCGTCATCCGTGCCTAAATAATATACTTAAGATGATGAAGAAAGAAGATTTAAGAATCGTTTATATGGGTACTCCCGATTTTGCGGTGGAGGCCCTGCGTCAATTGGTAGAGGGCGGCTATAACGTGGTAGGCGTGATAACGATGCCCGATAAACCGGCCGGACGCGGACATAAAATTCAATATTCTCCTGTCAAGCGATATGCACTCGAACAGAATTTGCCGTTGCTGCAGCCGGAGAAACTGAAAGATGAGGCTTTTGTGCAGGCCCTTCGTGACTGGAAAGCGGATCTTCAGATTGTGGTTGCTTTTCGTATGTTGCCGGAAGTAGTCTGGAACATGCCACGGTTGGGTACTTTCAATCTGCATGCTTCGCTGCTTCCCCAGTACCGGGGCGCAGCTCCTATTAACTGGGCGGTCATTAATGGAGATACAGAGACAGGCATCACCACCTTTTTCCTGCAACACGAGATTGATACCGGAAAAGTGATTCAGCAGGTACGTGTACCTATTGCAGATACGGATAATGTGGAAGTGGTGCATGATAAACTGATGGTGCTTGGTGGAAAACTGGTACTTGAAACCGTAGATGCTATATTGAATGATACAGTGAAGCCGATTGCTCAGGAAGATATGGCAGTGGTAGGAGAACTTCGCCCTGCTCCAAAGATTTTTAAAGAGACTTGTCGGATTGACTGGCATTCTCCGGTGAAGAGGGTCTATGATTTCATTCGTGGACTGTCGCCTTATCCTGCTGCATGGAGTGAATTAGTCAGTCCGGAAGGAGAAGCGGTAGTAATGAAGATTTTTGAGAGCGAGAAGATTTATGAGGCACATCAGCTGGCTGTCGGAACAGTTGTGACAGATGGCAAGAAATATATAAAGGTGGCTGTGCCCGATGGATTTGTTTCTGTTCTATCTTTGCAGCTTCCCGGCAAGAAACGTCTGAAGACCGATGAATTGCTTCGTGGATTCCGCTTGTCGGATGGATATAAAATGAATTGATAGAATGAACTGACCACGGTCAAGCTAACTTAGAACTTAAAACAATAGAATGATGAAACCGATTATTTCTCCTTCCATCCTTTCTGCCGACTTTGGGTATTTGGCGAGAGACCTTGAAATGATAAACCGCAGTGAAGCGGAGTGGGTGCATATTGATATAATGGATGGGGTATTTGTTCCTAATATTTCATTTGGCTTTCCGGTACTGAAGTATGTGGCGAAGCTGACTGACAAACCGTTGGATGTACATCTGATGATTGTCAACCCGGAGAAGTTCATTCCCGAGGTAAAGGCATTGGGGGCACATACGATGAATGTCCATTATGAGGCTTGTACTCATCTGCACCGGGTGATTCAGCTAATTAAAGAAGCCGGAATGCAGCCGGCTGTAACTATAAACCCGGCAACTCCTGTTGCTTTACTTCAGGATATTATTCAGGATGTATATATGGTGCTTGTTATGAGCGTAAATCCAGGATTTGGCGGACAAAAGTTCATTGAACATTCTGTAGAGAAAGTCCGTGAACTGCGTGCCTTGATAGAACGAACAGGTTCGAAAGCATTGATTGAAGTAGATGGTGGAGTGAATCTGGAAACTGGTGCCCGCCTGGTGGAAGCAGGGGCAGATGTACTGGTAGCCGGTAATGCAGTCTTTGGAGCACCGGACCCGGAAGAAATGATTCGTCAGTTACACAGGCTGTAACGAATACATTGAATACTGCCTGTTTACATCAGTATCCTTATATACGCCTGATTATCCCGTGGATAGCAGGCGTTTTTTGTGGAGATTGGTTCTTTGATCAATCGGCGGAGCTACTTTGGAGCATTCTGGCCTTTTGTCTCTTTACCGGTCTGTCCATTGCTTTTTATTACTTGGAGCGTTATTCTCTCCGGTGGTGTTTCGGAGTTTCTGTCTTTGCTCTTTGTTTCGCAGGAGGATGGGGAAGTATCAGCTGGCAATTAAAACAAACGGTGTATGACTTTCCGGAAAAGGAAACTGTCTATCGGGTACAGTTAACGGATACTCCTGAAGCGAAAGAACGAACTTTGCTTTGTAGGGTATGGCTTGAAGGACAGCATGATTCATCATACGTATGTCCGATAGGACGGAAGGCGATTCTTTACTTACAGAAAGATTCATTGGTCACTCAATTGAAGGTGGGAGATGAGCTGTTTGTATCTGTCCGTATTTCTTCACCTGTCAATGGGGGGAATTTCGATGAATTTGACTATGTCCGGTATTTGATGCGGCATGGTATTAGTGGAACGGGCTATGTACCCTCCGGAAAGTGGGTGCGGGTGTCGTCATCCGCTGCGGCTTCTTCTCATGCTTCCGGTTTTCTTCATTTCATTCAATATACTGCCATTTCTTATCGGGAAAAGGTGATCGACCTTTATCGAAAGCTGGGATTTGAAGGAGATGAGTTGGCTGTACTCTCTGCGCTGACTGTAGGAGAAAAAGCCGATTTGAGCGAATCTATCCGTGAAAGCTATTCTGTATCCGGTGCCAGTCATATTTTAGCTTTATCCGGTTTGCACATCGGACTTTTATATGCTTTGTTCTTTCTTCTTTTTCTGAAACCTCTTGTACGGAGGTGGCGGGGCATCCGATATTTCCGTTCCGTGCTGCTTCTTGTCTTATTGTGGTCTTTTGCCTTTTTTACGGGACTGTCTCCATCTGTAGTCCGTTCAGTAAGTATGTTTTCAATTTTGACAATTGCTGATCTGTTTGGGGGGCGGTCATTGTCTTTGAATACACTGGCTGCTACTGCATGGGTAATGTTGCTTGGTAATCCGGCCTGGTTATTCGATATTGGTTTTCAATTATCTTTTCTCGCGGTGCTTTCTATTTTGTTGCTTCAGAAGCCTGTCGGTCGGCTGTTACCTGTGAAGAACCGAATAGGAAAATATGTATGGGGATTGATGAGCGTATCCATAGCGGCGCAAATAGGGACCGCCCCACTTGTGCTGCTTTATTTTTCCCGCTTTTCCACTCATTTCTTGCTGACTAATTTAGTGGTTATTCCTTTGGTAACCCTGGCTTTATATACTACCGTCTTTATGCTTTGTCTGACTCCGTTGCCTGCCGTTCAGTACCTTGTGGCAGAAGTAGCCAGATTCTTATTGAAAGCGCTGAATGGTTTTGTCCGATGGATTGAACAACTGCCTTATGCCTCTTTGGATGGTATCTGGGTTTATCAGTTGGAAGTACTGGGCATCTATATATTCTTTCTACTCTTCTTTTATTATTCAAAGACCCGGAGATTCCGGAACTTAGTCATTTGTCTTTCTTTCCTGTTGTGTCTGGGTATCTGTCACACAGTAATGTATGGGTATGACCGTCCTCATTCAAGCCTTGTATTTTATAATGTCCGTGGTTGTCCGGTGGTGCATTGCATCGGAGAGGACAGGCGCTCTTGGTTGAGCTATGCTGATACTTTGCCAGATAAGCATCGATTGCAGATGGTAGCTGCTAATTATTGGAGTCGTCATCAACTCCTGCCTCCGGTAGAAATTACGACTGATTGTCAGGGAGTTGATTTCTCCCGTCATCAGCAGATCGTATTTTATCACGGTTGTCGCATTTGCATGGTGACTGACAATCGTTGGCGAAACAAATCTGCCGTTTCACCGTTATCTATTAATTACATGTACTTGTGCAAAGGTTATAGTGGTCGTCTGGAAGAACTGACCAGACTTTTTTCTCCATCCTTTATCCTATTGGATGCTTCCCTCTCAGATGATCGCAAACGGCTCTTCCGGGAGGAATGTGAGAGGCTGGGTTTACATTTTCTCTCTTTGTCCGAAGAAGGTTCTGTGCGGTTTTTGCTCTAAGTACAAAGAATTATCGTACATTTGCAACTCGAAAAAGAATATGGTATGTTGACTAAAGTAATCGAACAGGCTAAAATCGACCATTTTACAAAATGGTTTGAACGCGCTGACAAAATAGTAATCGTTTCTCATGTATCGCCCGACGGCGATGCTATCGGCTCTTCACTGGGGCTTTATCACTTTCTCGATTCACAAGAGAAAACAGTAAATGTAATTGTTCCTAACGCTTTCCCCGATTTCCTGCGTTGGATGCCGGGAAGTAAGGACATCCTTTTATATGATCGCTATAAAGACTTTGCGGACAAACTGATTGCCGAAGCTGATGTGATCTGCTGTCTGGATTTTAATGCCTTAAAGCGTATTGATGACATGGCAGATGCTGTTGCTGCTTCTCCCGCGCGCAAAGTGATGATCGACCATCATCTTTATCCCGAAGAATTCTGTAAGATCACCATGTCTTATCCTAAGATATCTTCCACTTCAGAATTGATATTTCGTCTGATTTGCCGTATGGGGTACTTTAGTGATATCTCAAAGGAAGGCGCAGAATGTATCTATACTGGTATGATGACGGATACAGGTGGCTTTACTTACAATTCCAACAATCGCGAGATCTATTTTATCATTAGCGAACTCCTTTCAAAAGGGATTGATAAAGACGATATCTATCGCAAAGTGTACAATACTTATTCGGAGAGCAGATTGCGTCTGATGGGGTATGTGTTGTCAAATATGGTGGTTTACTCAGATTACAATGCCGCATTGATATCGCTGACAAAGGAAGAACAAAGTAAGTTTGACTATATAAAAGGTGATAGTGAGGGTTTTGTGAATATTCCCCTCACAATCAAAAACGTTTGTTTCTCCTGTTTCTTGCGGGAAGATACAGAGAAGCCGATGATCAAGATTTCTCTTCGTTCAGTCGGTACTTTCCCATGCAATCAGCTCGCTGCCGAATTCTTTAATGGGGGTGGTCATTTGAACGCTTCGGGCGGTGAATTTTTCGGAACGATAGAGGAGGCGAAAGCCGTTTTCGAACAGGCACTGGAGAAATATAAACCTTTGTTGACAGCCAAAAGTTGAGAATGGAAGGTTAAAAGTAGACAGAGAAAGGTTAAAAGTTACCAACTTTCAACTTTCCCCTTTCATCTTTCAATGAATTTGAGATACATTTGTGCAGAATATAGCTAAATAACAGATAATGAAGAAACTTGTATTTTTATTTCTCTCTTTGTTGGCAGCCGGAAGTATATTCCAGGCATGCGACGATTCAAAGACTTACGCTGAAATGTTGGAGGACGAAAAGAATGCGGTGAATAAATTCATCAAGGATAAAGGAATCCGGATCATTTCACAGGACGAATTTGAGAAGAATGATACTGTCACCAATTTGGACCGGAATGAATATGTAGCCCTTTCCGATGGTGTATATATGCAGATTGTAGATCGTGGAAGTGCTGAAAACAAAACGGATACTTTTGCAAACAACAATGAGATTTGTGTTCGTTATATCGAGGAAGATATAATGACACGTGACACTACTTGTTTCAATGTTTTTCTGGAAGAGTGGGGAGATGCAAATCAGCTTTATACGAATCCTGCTGTATTCCGTTATGTAGCTGAAGGCAGCTATGTGTATGGTACTTTCATTCAGATGGACTATTACTGGGCAAGCTACTACCAGTCAACAGCCGTACCTGCAGGCTGGTTGCTGGCGTTACCGTTTGTGCGCAACTATGCTCACGTACGTTTGATCGTTCCTTCCAAGGTAGGACATTCGTCAGCGCAACAATACGTCAATCCATACTATTATGATATTTGGACATTCAGCAAAGCACTGAATTAAAACACCAATATAAATCTTAGTTAAAAACCTATGACTCTAATCAAATCTATCTCTGGAATCCGCGGAACTATTGGCGGAATAGCGGGTGAGGGACTAAATCCGCTTGATATTGTAAAATTCACCTCGGCTTATGCTACTTTGATTCGTAAGACCTGCAAAGCGCAAAGCAACAAGATTGTAGTGGGACGCGACGCTCGCATCTCTGGTGAAATGGTAAAAAACGTAGTTGTTGGTACATTGATGGGAATGGGATGGGACGTTGTAGACATTGATCTGGCTTCCACTCCGACTACAGAATTAGCTGTGACGATGGAAGGTGCCTGTGGCGGTATCATCTTGACAGCCTCTCATAATCCCAAACAGTGGAATGCACTGAAACTACTCAACGAACACGGCGAATTTCTGAATGCGGAAGAAGGTAACGAAGTGCTTCGCATTGCTGAGGCTGAAGAATTCGATTATGCCGATGTAGACCACCTGGGCTCTTATCGCAAAGATCTGACTTACAATCAAAAACATATTGACAGTGTGTTGGCTCTCGATTTGGTGGATGTAGAAGCGATCAAGAAAGCTGATTTTCGTGTAGCTATCGACTGTGTGAACTCTGTAGGAGGTATTATCCTTCCGGAACTTTTAGAACGTCTGGGCGTGAAGCATGTAGAGAAACTCTATTGCGAACCCACTGGAAATTTCCAGCACAATCCCGAACCGCTTGAAAAGAACTTGGGTGATATCATGAACCTGATGAAAGGTGGAAAAGCCGATGTTGCTTTTGTGGTAGACCCGGATGTTGACCGCCTGGCTATGATTTGCGAGAACGGTGTCATGTATGGTGAAGAATATACATTGGTGACTGTAGCCGATTATGTATTGAAGCATACTCCGGGTAATACGGTCTCTAATTTGAGTTCTACCCGTGCGTTGCGCGATGTAACTCGTAAATATGGAATGGAATATAGCGCTTCAGCTGTAGGAGAAGTAAATGTAGTAACCAAGATGAAAGCTACAAATGCCGTAATCGGTGGTGAAGGAAACGGTGGAGTAATATATCCGGCCAGCCATTACGGACGTGATGCTTTGGTAGGTATCGCTTTATTCCTCAGCCATCTGGCTCATGAAGGAAAGAAAGTGAGCGAACTTCGCGCTACTTATCCTCCTTACTTCATCGCCAAGAACCGTGTAGACCTGACTCCGGAGATTGATGTAGATGCTATTCTGGCTAAAGTAAAGGAAATCTATAAGAACGAAGAAATCAATGATATCGACGGTGTAAAGATTGACTTTGCGGATAAATGGGTACATTTGCGTAAGAGTAATACGGAACCGATTATTCGTGTGTATAGCGAGGCTTCCACAATGGAGGCTGCTGAGGAGATCGGACAGAAGATTATGGATGTAATCAATGAACTAGCCAAGTAGACAACGATTTATTTGTTGTGAAGATATAGAGAAGGGAGAGCTTATTTATAAGTTCTCCTTTTTTTATGGTCTCCTGTTCCGTTTTAACTGTTAATATAGGAGTTGTCTTGGCGAAGACAGAAGAAAGTTTTGGAAATCTGCGACTGAAAATATACCTTTGTCACATTATACATCTGTTTAGTTATCAATATGCTATGAAAAAATACTTACTCCTGATCTTTGTTATATTGATTCATTCATTTGCTGTCTTGGCTGATAATGTAAAGGATACTTATCTTTTCCGCAAGGTGGATTATCAGTTAGGGTTATCTAATAGTGCTGTATTGTCCCTTTTTCAAGATAATGAGGGGTTGATGTGGTTTGGTACTTACGATGGTGTAAACTGTTACGACGGGAAAAGTATGGAAGTCTTTCGTTCGGACTTTTCGGAACAAAAGACTTTGAGCAATAATGTCATTCATTCTATCCAGCAGGCTGACAGTAGTTGCTTGTGGGTTACCACTCATTTAGGTGCCAACCGTTTCTCCAAAGATTCGCGTCAAGTGATTTGTAACTATGAGTTCGGCGGTGATTTTGTAATTCACTCCAATCCGAAGGGGAATACCTGGGCTTTGGGGTATGGATGGATTTCCTATTATAATACCCATCATCGTCGTTTTGTCAATGTGCCGATGCCGGACATTCATATGCTGAAGGTAGATACCCGTGCTTTTGTGACGGATGAGGGCGAGTTATATCTTTTCCCTTATCAGAGCGGCGATCTTTACCGTTTTTCTTTGAGTTCTTTTGATCAGGATACGTTGAGTACCCGGCTTGATGTCACCCCTTCCCGTTTCCACTCGAAAACGATAGAATACGTCTGTTACCAGAACGGCGTATTCTGCTTCTATGATTCCGATAAGGATTTATTTGTATATGATATCTCCAGAAAGTCGAAGATATATATACGTAACATTGGCGATATGGTGCGGAAGTATGGGACAATTTCCGGTATTGTACCTTTCCATGAAGATATTATGGTTGCTTTCCAGACAAATGGGCTGATACGTCTGCGCATGTCACAGAAATATGCCGAAGAAGTAGTTAATCGTAATATACGGATTTTTGCCATCTATAATGATCCCCGACAGGGAGTATTGTGGATAGGGTCTGACGGACAAGGAGCAATTATGTATTCAAGGAAATACTCCATTGCTACCAATGTGATGCTGAATAGTCTGTCACCGAATCTGAGTCGGCAGGTAAGATCTGTTTTGACCGATAAGTATGGAGGGCTTTGGTTTGGCACCAAAGGGGACGGGCTGTTGCACATCCGGAATTATCGCGATGGTGTACAGGTTGCCAATGCAGAAATTTATTCACCTGATGGCAAGCAGAATGTGTCTTCTTATGTCAAACTGGATCGGGAATTTCAAGTGTATGCCATGACGGAAAGCCGTTATATGAATGGATTTTGGATAGGTACTGGTTCATCATCGGGGCTATGTTATTATTCTTTTGACGATGGACGATTGCATGAACTTACGTTGGAAAAGACACAGGAGATAGATGAGGTACATTCTATATTTGAAGCGAATGATACTACATTATATGTAGCTTCATCAGGAAGTGGCTTTTGTAAAGTGATACTTGATAAAGGTAAACCGGGAGATATTCGGATAAAGTCGAGCAAGCATTATCGTTTCTTCTATGAGCAGCAGGAACTCAATCTTTTTTATAGTATGGTATCCGAAGGTGACTCCTTATTGTGGCTAGGCAGTCGGCAGCGGGGATTGATACGCTTCAACAGAGAGACGGATGAGTATCAGATTTACTCATTGAATGAAATGTTGCATAAGTCGGTTGATGATATTCTCTGTCTGCATTGGTATAAAAAAGATCAATTATATGTAGGTACTACCTCCGGTTTGGTGCGTGTCACCTTTAGAGGACGCAAGCTTGAAGCGGACTATATCGGACGCGAACATGGATTGCTTAATGACATGATTCATAGTATTCTCGAAGATGATAACGGATTACTCTGGCTGGGGACTAACCGGGGGCTTATCAAGTTCAATCCGGATAATTCATTCTCGCATGCTTATTATTATAGTGGCGGCATACAGATCGGAGAGTTCAGTGATGATGCCTATTATCATTGTCCCTATACCGGTAACCTTTTCTTCGGAGGAATCGATGGATTGCTTTATTTGGATAAGAAAGTTTCTGCGGTCCCCGAATATTATCCGGAAATATTGTTGCGTAAGTTAGTGATTGAGAAGACATCTGTCAATCTGCAGGACCACTATTTGCCCGACAGGAAAGGTCTGGAAATGAAAGGTGCGAAGGTGTCTTTCTCCCTTTTCTTTGTGGTGCCCGATTATGCCAGTGGCGGTGACGTGGAATACTCATACATACTTGAGGGATATGACAAGGATTGGGGAGCTTTCAGCAGTGTCAACGAAGCATCCTATTTTAATGTTCCCTCCGGGCACTATCTCTTTAAGGTACGATACAAGAAAGATGTATTTGCTACGGAATACAAAACCTTTTCCATTCCGGTTTACATTCTGCCGCCCTGGTATCTGACGGTGTATGCATATATTATTTATTTGCTGCTGGGGCTTGTATTGGCGATCTATGTGATTCACTTGTTCCGCAAGTATTTCCGTCACGAACGGGTGTTGCAGGAATTACTGGAAACGGAGCACCGTAACACTTCTCTGGTGGCAGACAGTTATAAAGAACGTGAAGTACTCGACAATTGTACTCTTATTTATCAGGCATGCGACCGGTTGAATGACAAGAGTCTTTCACCGGTTGAGCATACTGCGAAAGTAAATCAGATTCGTGAATCCGTCATGGCATTGCTTTTTGGCGTTGGTGTCGGAGATGAGTGCTTCCGCCTGTTGTCCTCGTTGCAATTTTCTGTTACGGGCCGGCTGTATATGTTGAAATTGGCGGAAGAAGTACATCGTGTACTGGAAAAGGAAGGTTACCATATGTCTCTCATTCGTCTGGATATCCCGGACAGTTTTACTTTTCCTGCCTATAAAAACGCATTACGCTGTATTCTTTATTTTAGCTACCTCTATATAGCCAGCCGGAACGGGGCGGAAGTGTCTCTGACCGCAAAAGAGGAAGATAACAGAATGCTGCTGTCATTTTTTTCCTCCGACCATACGGTAAAGGGATTGTATGATGTACTATCCGATCAGGAACCTTTGCCCGTAAAAGGAAAAGATTCGGATGACCAGTTCCGTATCAGGACGATGCAGCGTTTCGTCTTTTCGGCATTGAAACAGCAAAACTGCACTCTCTTTTATGCCACTGATGCAGAGCAGGTGAACAGGCTGACCATTACTTTTGATCCGGCTGCTATCGCAGAGCAGAACGAAACTCGTCAAACGGTTTTATTACTGGAAGACAGAGAGGAGATGATTTGGCTGATAAGCGGACTACTATCCGATGAGTATGAAGTACGTCCGGTGAGAAGTATACAAGCGGCATTTGATGAGATGCATACTTCAGCTCCGGCATTGTTTCTGGTAGATATGCTGATGTATACCGATGCGGAGAGCACTTTCATGAAATACATCAATAAGAATCGTTCAATGCTTTCAAAGACTGCATTTATTCCGATGCTGACCTGGAAAGTCAGTACGTCTATGCAACGCGAACTGATTTTGTGGGCAGATTCCTATCTTGTCCTTCCTTATGACATACCCTTCCTGAAAGAAACTATTCATAAAACATTCTATGGGAAGCGGGAAGCCAGACAGGTATATCTGGAAGAGCTGGAGGGCTGGAGCAATTCCATTGTCTGTACTACTGCTGAGCAAGCAGATTTTGTTCGGAAATTCCTGCAGGTGGTAGAGCAGAATCTGGATCGCGAAGATTTGGGATCTACTTTTGTAGCGGAGCAGATGTTGATGAGTCCCCGTCAGTTTTACCGTAAACTGAAGGAGATATCGGGAATGTCTCCAAGTGATCTGATTAAAGACTATCGGATGGAAAAGGCTGCCAGGTTATTGCGTGATGAAGCGTTGTCGATACAGGAAGTCATTGCTGATGTCGGTATTTCCAGCCGTGCTTATTTCTATAAGGAATTTACCCGTAAGTTTGGCATGACTCCGAAAGTGTACAGAGAAAAAACTCTGGAGAATGACGGACGTAAGGGCCGGGAATGAGGAATAAGACCGGACCGGCAGTCGGGTACAGGCTGTCGGTAAAGACTCAATTCTATGCTGGACTATGCTGTTTGTCATGGAAAACGCCCTTGTACTCTCTTTTTCAAAAGGACTATCTATATTGTTGATATATAGAGTGCTATGCTGTACTCTGTTTTACCATTTGTACTTTAAACAGACATTCTTTTTCCTCCCTGCTTTTTGGCGTACAGGAGTATTCGGTTTCCTCGTCTATTCCTTTAATTTGCATCAACGTGATAAACGTATTTGATAACCTTATTAATTAATTAAAAACAAGTAGTATGAATTTGTTTGAAATGAAAAAACATCGCATCAGGTCATTATGGCTACTGCTATTGTTACTTACGTGTAGCGTAACAGTATGGGCGCAAGGAAGTTCCGTCACAGGCCGTGTCTCTGATGAAAAAGGAGAACTGCTCATAGGGGTGAGTGTTCAGGAAAAAGGTACAACGAATGGTACCATTACCGATATGAACGGTCAGTATACCTTGAAGCTTTCAACAGGGAATCCTATTCTGCTCATATCTTATATAGGATATAAGCCGCAAGAGGTAAAGGTAGCAAAGCAAAAAATCGTAGATGTCGTTTTGGTGGAAGATGTGTCGTCACTGGATGAAGTGGTAGTAGTGGGTTACGGCAATCAGCGTAAAGTATCCGTGGTAGGCGCTCAGTCTACGATGGATGTGAAAGACATTAAGATGCCTGCTGCAAGTCTGTCTTCTGCTATTTCCGGACGCATTGCCGGGGTGGTTGCCGTTCAGCGTAGCGGCGAACCCGGTCACGATGAATCGGATATCTGGATTCGTGGTTTATCTTCCTTGCTCGGACAGAGTTCCAGTCCCCTTGTGCTCGTTGATGGGGTAGAACGTAGTTTCAACAATATCGACCCTGAAGATATCGAATCGTTTACAGTGCTGAAAGACGCTTCCGCAACTGCAGTATATGGTGTACGTGGTGCCAACGGAGTCGTGATTGTGAAAACCAAACCCGGTAAAGTAGGCAAACCGCAGTTTAGTGTGGACTATTACGAAAGTTTTACCCGTCTGACCAAGAAGGTAGATATGGCAGATGCCTACACTTACATGGATGCACGTAACGAGGCGCAGATGAATACAAGCGGTACACTTAAATACTCGGCTGCTTATATCGAAGCGACAAAGAAGTCCAACGGTTTATTGCCGAATGACAATCCCCGTTTGTATAATCCTTACCTGTATCCGGCCATCGACTGGGCAGATAACCTGTTCAACGACTGGGGACACAACCGTCGCGGGAATATTAATATCCGTGGGGGGGTGCCTAATGCAAACTACTATGCTTCATTGAGTTACTATGGAGAAACCGGTATGACCCGCAACTTCAAGCTGGAGAACTACAATACTCAGATGAAGTACGACCGTTATAACTTCACCTCCAACCTGAATCTGAAGCCGACTTCCAAAACGATGGTTGATCTGGGTTTTTCCGGATATCTGGGACAGGGACATTATCCGCAGAGCAGTACCAGCTCACTGTACGCAGCCTGTATGGATGTGAATCCGGTTATTTATCCTTTGTTGCTGCCCAACGGTACCGTGTCCGGTATCAACTCACAGCAAAAGTTCAACCCTTACGGTCTGCTGGCTCGCGGAGGTTATTATGATGAATTTTCCAGCCAGTTAAATTCTAATATCCGCGTGAAGCAGGACTTGGATTTCTGGAAGTGGAGCAAAGGACTTTCCGCTTCTGCCATGGTAGCTTTCGATACTTACAATTCACGTAAGAGAAAGTATAACCGGAATGAACCGATGTACACCTTTGCCGGTAAAACGGACGAAAACGGAATCTGGATAGAAGACACCTTGTTTGATGAAGAAACAGGCGATTACCTCTACTCGGTGCTGAAAGAAGCGGATGGTAGCCTGTCACTTCAGACACCGGAGCAATGGAGCAGCCGCACGGTGTATACAGAAGCATCCTTGAACTATGACCGTAGTTTCGGTGCTCATCGGGTAGGAGGTCTGTTGCTTTACAATCAGAAAGTATATTGGGATTTGAATGCGACGGATGTCATTGGCGGTATGCCTTACAAGCAACGCGGTTTTGCCGGACGTGCCACTTATTCGTGGAACGACCGTTACTTCGCAGAATTCAATCTCGGTATCAATGGTTCGGAGAATTTCAGCCCGGGCAAGCGTTATGGTGTCTTCCCTGCTTTTGGTCTGGGATGGGCAGTCTCCAATGAATCCTTCTGGAATCCGGTCCGCAAATACATTTCCTTCCTGAAATTCCGCTATACGGACGGATGGGTCGGCAGTGATACCGCAACAGGCAGACGTTTCATGTATCAAGGTGTGTTCACCGGTCTGACAGGAACCATGTTCGGAACCAATTATACAAGTGCCAACGGTTATGGAGAAGAAAAGTACGGTGTAAATGTCACTTGGTCTAAATCCAGAAAGCAAGACTTGGGTATCGATATCAAGTTTCTGAATGATAATCTGTCCTTTGTAGTCGATCTTTTCAAGGAACGTCGCGACAATATTTTCCTGCAACGCAGTACAATCCCCAGCTACGCCGGATGGATCGAAAACCCTTATGCTAATCTGGGTGTCGTAGAAAACAAAGGCATCGAGGTAGCGATGGACTATACACAACGGCTGGGCAAGAAGACATTCCTTACGGTACGTGGCAATCTGACTTTCAATAAAGACAAGATTATAGAGAACGACGAACCGCCGGTAGACTATCCTTGGATGGAGACACGCGGTACGAATGTAAATGCGACTTGGGGATTCATAGCCGACGGACTTTTTACCAGTCAGGCGGAGATTGAAGACCATGCCACCCAGTTCGGAACCGTACATGTAGGCGATATCAAATACCGGGACTTGAACGGAGACGGTGTGATTGACAACTATGACAAGACGGTCATCGGACGCGGTGATGTCCCCAGAATCTATTACGGATTCGGTGCCGACCTACAGATCGGAGACTTTTCTATCAGCGCCCTGTTTCAGGGAACCGGACAGGCCGACCGCTATCTGGACGGCATTTGTATCAAGCCTTTCTGGGATGACGAAGGCCGTGACAATGTCTTTGCCAACATCCACGACCGCTGGAGTCCCGACGATCCGACCAATCAGGATGTGTTCTATCCGCGCATGTATGTCGGCAGTGACGCCAACACGAACAATGTTCAGAAAAGTTCGTGGTGGGTGAAAGACGTCAGCTTCCTGCGTCTGAAGCAACTGAACATATCCTACAATATACCGAAAAAGCTGCTGGACAGATGTTTCCTCAAAAGTGCAAGCGTCTACCTCATGGGTACGAATCTGCTTACCTTCTCTAACTTCAAGCTGTGGGACCCGGAACTGAATACGAGCAACGGAACAGCTTATCCGAATGTATCCAGCTATTCGGTCGGAGTCAAGTTTAGTTTTTAACCCTAAAGTCAAATAATCGTTATGAAGAATAGAATAAAACAATACCTGTTGGCTGCATCGATGTGTGTCGGACTGACTGCTTGCAGTGATTTCTTTGAACCGATTCCCGGTGTACAGTTTGGACTGGACGAAACGTTTGCCTCCAAGCAAAGGACGGAAGAATATCTGAACAATGTATACAGCTACGTGCGTGAAGTGACAGATGCCATTCATCCGAACACCTACGGAGGTATCTTTACGGAAGCATCGTTGGACGGAGCAAACCGCTGGAACAAAACGTATGCGGAATGGACCAACGGCTCCTTTAACTCCGCTTCAGCTCAGGCAAGTGAATACTTCTCAAAGTACTATCAGGCAATAGCCAAAGCAAGTACGTTCATCCAGAACGTAGATAAATGTACAGAAGCCGCCGCCTCTACACGTGGAAAGTGGAAATCGGAAGCACGTGCATTGCGGGCATACTATTATTTTGAATTGCTGCGCCTTTACGGTCCCATTCCGTTGATTGGCGAAGATCCCATTCCTCTGGACGCTTCATTGGAAGAGCTGATTAAAGAACGTAATTCGGTAGACGAATGCGTAAACTTCATTGCTACGGAATTGCAGAGCGCCATTGATTCCGGCGATTTGCTCCAGAGAGCCGGGAAGGCAAACCTGGGACGTATGGATGTCGCCACTTGTATGGCACTCAAGGCAAAGCTGTACCTCTACTGGGCAAGTCCGCTTTTCAACGGAAATACGGATCAGGCGTCAGTCAAGAATAAAGACGGCAAACAACTTTTCCCTCAGACCGAAGATCACTCCAAATGGACTCAGGCGCGCGATGCGTATGAACGGTTTATGACCTTCGCCACCGGACAGGGATATAAGCTGACCGAGGTCTATACGAATGGAAAGCTGGACCCTTATGCTTCGTGCAGGGCTGCGGGCGAGTTTTTCACCACAACCTGGGAAGCTGTTGATGAACTGATTTTTGTGAAGCTGAGAGATTTGTACGACTATACCTACTGGGTATGCCCTAAGTTTACCGACTTCCAGGATACCGACGTGACTGGCGGCGGTGGCTATTATACAACACAGGAAACGGTAGACCTGTTCTTTACAAAAGACGGACTGACCATCGAAGAAGATCCCGGCTATGATAAATTCGAGGGCGTACCGGGTGCCAACAACTTCACATCCGGAAGATATTACGATCCCAACAACCCTTCCCGTCTTTACTTTGACGCCGATAAGTCCAAAGTGCTGAAACAGTGGAAAGACCGTGAACCGCGCTTTTATGTGAATATTACCTATAGCGGCTCTATCTGGCTGAACGAAGGTAAGTACAATGAGGAAATGCGTACAGACTTCACCAACGGTGCAAACGGAACCTGCGGCAAGTCCAAAGCCTCCGGCGACTGTCCGGATTCGGGATACTTGATCCGTCGGGGTGCGAAAGCCTCCAACAACAACGGTTCGAAACACTTCTCTCCGGTACTTCGTCTGGCAGATATGTATTTGGGATATGCCGAAGCACTTTGTATGTGCAGCGATCTCGACAATGCCCTGACTTATCTGAATAAAATCCGGGTCCGTGCAGGCATTCCCGAATATACGTTTACCGCAACAGCCGGCAAGATAACCTGTCCGAAGACACAGACCGACCTGCTGAACCGTATCCGCCGCGAACGTCTGGTTGAACTAGTCTTCGAATGGAACCGCTATTTCGATGTGCGTCGCTGGAAAGTGGCGGAAGGACAGAATGATCCCGAACATTGGATCTATCCGGCATATCACACCGGAGGCGAAGGAGGCAAAGTATACGGTATGAATATGGACAAGGATTATCCGGCATTCTTCGAAAGAACCTCTTTTGAGACTCGTGTGGCATTTACGAAAAAGCAATATTTCATGCCGATACCTTATGATGACCTCCGTCGTATCCCGTTGCTGGTACAAAACCTGGGATGGTAATACGATATTCGAACAATAACGCTTAAACAAGAAGATTATGAAACATTGGAAAGATATAGCTTTCGGGTTGTTTGTCTCACTGACACTGGCTGCCTGCTACGGTGAGGAAGACAGCTTCGCAACTCCTGACATCTATAAAGATTATCAGCCTGTACTGAAAGACGGGAATACCGTAGCCGGATATGCGGCTGCCCCTCTCAAAGAGGCGAAATATGATGAGGTGCTGAATGAACTTTACCTCACGTGGGACGGCAGTAACTCCGGCTGGGAAAAGAGAGATGAATATGTGGGAGTGGAAGTAGAATTCAACTCCCTGCTCTCCGGCAAAAAGATAAAGCGCGTCATGATCCCGAATGTCGGTGATTTTGGCAACCTGACTGTGAAAAGGCGGGATTATGGCAACGAGCCGACCACTCTGCGTCTGAGTAAATATCGTACAGTAGTGGTTACAGACCGTTACGGTGTAGAGGAACTTCGTTTCCGCTCTATCTACAAAGATGCCGACGGTGCTCGGCAGACAAGTGACTGGATGAATCTGAGCGATCAGGCGGATAAGTATGAACTTCAAGTGGATATGAACTATGCTGCCTGGCAGTATTTTAAAACCAGCCAGGCGGCACAAGTTCAGATTTCCTTTGAGAGTGATTCGGAGATACGTCCCGTTTCTGCATTGTATAATCTGATAGGTAACGGAGACGAGGCTGCTACTCAGGAAGAGTTCCGGAAATGGTATTATATGGATTGTGCGGCCATGTCATTCGACCCCTACAATCTGGCTTTCGACCCTTACGGCAAACTGCGTGTCTTTATCAAGAAAGACCAGACCGGAGGAGCGTATGCGATAGATTACCCCACCCATAACGAAGGAAGAGGCATTGTTTATCCGGCTTCGGAAAGCAATCCGAACGATGCGTGGTGGAAATTGCCGGACATGCAGCATGTGTTTATGCACGAGATGGGACACTGCGTGCAGTGGATGCCCAAACAAGGGAAATACATCATGGAAGGTGTGCAGGATTGTGACCGGCAGGGATATCAGGAAGGATGGCCGGACGCTGTGAAAGTAGCGAGCAAAGGATATATTCTGGCTACGCAAAAAGAAGAGTATCAGGCCGCTATCGCCAAGTCTTACCGGAATCCGCAGAGTGATAAATACTTTGTCTGGCAGGTTGACTACAATACTTCCGGTGCTTTTATGAGCTGGCTGCGTCTTTATAATGGCGACTTCGTGCGTATGTTGCCGTGGACAGTGCTGATGGACGAACTGACCAGCCAGTGGAGTCTGGAGGATGCAGTGAAATATATCCTGAAGGAGAGTTACCCGGATATTACGATGGAAGAACTCTGGAACGAATACAAGACAGAGGTAGAAGTGTTCCTGCAAAATAACTAATAGAGCAACCTTTAAAAAACAACTATGATGAAGAAAGTATTATTTGCATTAGCTGTGCTGTGCACGGGCTTCTGGAGTTGCAATACCTTGGATTTGAATGACGTGGGCTACGGAGAGGGTGACCGTCTGAAGGCTTCCTCCGTTAAAGAAATATTGTATGGCACAGCCGATGGCTGTTGGAAAGCCGACTATCAGGGACACGAATTTTACTTCCAGTTTCATGAAGACGGAACAGTAACACTGGATTCGGACTTTCTGGAGATGGCGGTAGAAGGAAAAACATCATTCTCTGCCAAAGGTAAGGAAGTGGCACTGGATATTGAGAATTGCGATGTCCATCTGCAAAATCTGGGAAGTGAATTTGTAGATACCAAGTTTGTCGTATCAGAGATCCCGGCAGAAGGAGAGGCACCGCAGCTGAATTTATACGGTGAATCTACCGGCAATACCATTGAACTGCAGCCGACTACACAGGCATACATCCATGACAAAGTCGCTTCAAAAGCGGACTTTACCGAACTCTTCGAGAAAAACTTATTGGATAATCAGTCCATCTGTGACGCTTCCGGCAATTTTATCGGTTATTATGGCCTGGTACTGAATGGTGTCAACGATCTTTCTGTCAAAGTAATAACGATTGAAAACAAAGATGGAAACGATGCGAACGGCCATACGCAATACTATGAATCGAAATTGACGAAAGAAGGGCAAATCTTCAAACTGGATACGCCGGTGGAACAGATTAAATCGGTGAACGGTGCCACGTATGCCTTCAAAGCCATTGACTGCACCGGTGATGCGGTGGCGGTAGACGGTATGTCAAATGTAACCCTGACCTCCAACAAGGGAGCGGTCAATGACTTCGATTATGTGACCTCCGGCGGAAAATTCACACTGGGAAAAGCGCAGGATCACGGTGCCGCTTGCGATGAAATATGGGCGGGAACAGGCGGACAGGCTACAAGCTCCGGCGGAACAATCGCCGATATAAATGCCATGAGTTATGACTACGGATGGAGTGGAAGTCCGAAACAAAGACCGCTCGTTATCTGGACATGGTGGTTTGCAAACCTCGCTTTCCCGAGCAGTGAAGAAGGAGCAAGCATCCTGATGAATAATTCCGATAAAGACCGTGTCCTATTTAAGAACATATCCGGCAGCGGACAGACCTGTGGCGGCGGTACTCTTAATGCGACGGAAGTGGCCGAGATAAATGCCTACTGTAAAGACCTTATAGATACTTGGTTCAATGAGAAAGGACTTTTTGTCGTTCGTCACGACCGTCAGAGTGCAGGAGATAAATTCTACATCTATCTTTTGTGTCCCGATACGGAAGCCACTTCGAAAGGTGGAATGTGGATGAAGTATCAGAGAGACTGAGAATGAATGTGGATAAGATAGTATAAGCTGATGATGCTGATGTACTTAACTAATTAATAATTAATAAATGAATAGATGATGAAAAGACTGTTTTTACTGATGATCCTAAGTGTAACTTCGGTGTTATGCTTGAATGCTCAAACCAAGTCGTTGCACCAGCTGCAACAGGAATTCGTTGATTTACGCTGTGGTATGTTCATTCATTTCAACATGCCGACCTTCTTTAATGAGGACTGGCCGGACCCGGATGCTGCTCCCGAGCTTTTCAACCCTGTCAGGATGGACTGCAAACAATGGGCAAAAGCGGCAAAATCAGCCAATATGACCTACGGATGTCTGACAACGAAACATCATAGCGGTTTCTGTATATGGGATACTAAAACGACCGATTATAGTGTAATGAGCAGCCCGTTCAAACGTGACGTGGTAAAAGAATATGCCGACGCATTCCGTGCCGAAGGGATGAAAGTGATGCTCTATTATTCGATCCTCGATACGCATGCCCGGCTGCGTCCCAAGTGTATAACTCCGCAGCATATCGAAATGATCAAGGAGCAACTTCGCGAACTGTTGACCAACTATGGTGAAATAACAGCTTTGATCATTGACGGTTGGGATGCTCCGTGGTCACGTATCTTTTACGATGACGTACCTTTTGAAGATATTTATCGTCTGGTCAAATCAATCCAGCCCAACTGTCTGGTGATGGATCTGAATGCAGCAAAATATCCTGCCGAGGCTTTGTTTTACACGGACATCAAGTCTTACGAACAAGGAGCCGGACAGCATATCTCGAAAGATACCAACCGTCTGCCTGCCTTGTCTTGCCTGCCGTTACAGCAGAACTGGTTCTGGAAAGAAAGTTTCCCGACTACCCCTGTGAAGTCTCCGGCACAAATGGTCAATGACAACATCATCCCGATGGGAAAATCCTACTGTAACTTTATCCTGAACGTAGCTCCTAACAGAGACGGCTTGATGGATGCCAACGCATTGAAAGCTCTGAAGGAAATAGGTAAACTGTGGAAGAACGATGGTCGTGTGGCAACGGTTCCCGAAGCGGATGCTCCTATTATCTCTTCCAACATTGCCAAATATCAGCCTGCCGAAGGTACATGGAGCAGTGACTATGCTATCATGGACTTTGCCAATGACGATGATTTCGGGACTTGCTGGAATTCTAATCCTGAAGTGAAGGTGCCCTGGTATTCGGTGACTTTCGAGCGCGAGAAACCTTTCAATATGGTGGTTATTACGGATCGTAACAATGACCGTCTGCAGGAATACCGTCTGGAATACCGTACGGGTGGTACATGGAACCTTCTTTACGAGGGTAAGGCTCCTACCGGTCTGCGTGTGAAAATCCACCGTTTCGATACGGTTTGGGGGGATGCGGTACGAATGACTGTCTTAAATTCTAATGGTACTACTTCCATTGCAGAGTTCGGAGTATATTGTGAGAGAAGATAAAATGATCCGATAAGAGACTGATCCAAAAGAGTAAAGGGCTGACTATTTAAGATACTACCGACTTTTTAGTCAGCCCTGATTATACTATAGTTTTTCCTGCTTCTTATCAAGCCTCCGTGTAGTGGCTGCTATCTTTGTTTCTTTGCCTTTTCCGTTGGATCTGACGATAAAGCAATACAGTGGCGACGCTTCCTCCTCCGATGAGCAGTAAAGTCAGATTCCCGGAGTTGTCATGTTTATTCTTTTTTTCCTCCTGCAGCGAAAGCTTCTGAACGCTTTCCGTCCTGTCTGCCGCTTCTTCCTGATGATTGTTTGTCACTTTCATACTGTCCGTGCTGTGTGCGTGCTGATGTTTTTGTGATGCACTGCTGCTTTTTTTGCCCCGACGGATGATGGTCGTGAGTTCAGTATACTCTTCCGTGGCATCTTGCGTGATAGTTGAAGAGTCTGATACCAGTTTTTGTAACGCTTGGGTAGCCAGCTGCTGCCGGATGGTCTTCGTAGTCTGTGAATTCATCGAAGAGTCACATGTTTCGGACGAATGGCTGAGGCTCCTGTGGCTTCCGCAAGCCGTTGCAGCCAGCAGAAACGCCCCTGTGTACAGGGTGGCGAATGCGGTACTTTGTAACCAGTTTCTGACGTCAAAACAGGGACATACCTTAATAAATTCTTCCGGTTCGATTTGTCCGTTTCCGTTCAGGTCGGGTGAGGTGTCTCGGTGCCCGATGATGGTTCGTATGCCGAAGTGTTCTTTTTGCAGACGGGCGATTAGTTCTCTCATTGCTTTCTTTTGTGCATCGGTACGTGTGTCGGCGGGACGACCGTCGGCATCCAGTCCGCCGATATAGCAGATGCCGATGCTACGATTGTTCCAGCCCAAGCAGTGTGCTCCCGGTTTGCCGACCGGGCGTCCGTTTTCGATGGTTCCGTCCGGACGGATGACAAAGTGGTATCCGATGCCGTTGAAGTTCCGCTGGCGGTGCCATCTGTTGATGTCGGCAGCGGTGAAATCCTTCCCGTAAGGGGTGGCGGAGCAGTGGATGATGATAGAGTCGATTGTTCTCATGATTCGTTGTGTATTTGTTAGAGGATGTGAGAGGTTATTAAGAGAATTAGTAGTCGGAAGAAGGAGTCCGGCGGGTGCATCCATGTATGACACATTGCTTTACTTCCAGTTCCTTTTGTACGAGTTCCGTTTCGTGACAGCGGTTGATCCATTCCAGTTTTTCGGCCTGTTCCTTTCGCAGTTCACTTTGCAGGTTGTCGATGGTCGTGTCCCGTTGAGCGAGCCGTTCTTCGAGCCAGTCCACTTGTTTCCGGTGGTTTTCGGCGGTCAGGTCATCCAGGGAGGCTTCTTCACGTCGTGCCTCCGTCTTGCGGTGAGTCAGGAAGTGAATCAGATATTTCAGCGCTTCCACTCCTCCCAGGGCACTGATGAGGGTGATGATATTCGATGTTTCCATGAAGTAGGGGGATTGAGAATAGGCACGGATGACACAGATGTCACGGCTTTAGCGGTGTGATGAGATTGAAACCGTGTCATCTTGCGTCATTCGTGTCTGAAATAAATAGCCTGTTATACAGTCGGGTCCGGTGCTTCCTCGTCTCCTCCGTCGCCTCCGCCCGGATTGTTGTCGTCGGGGTCGCTTCCGTTTCCCGAACCGCCCGACGACGGATTGTTCACACGGTCTACGTCTTTCAGACTCAGACCGTCGGTACGGGTGGCAGTACCGGTGTTCAGCCGGATGTCTTTATCGGCGCGGAAGCAGATGCGTAATCCGCTGATGTCTGCTGCGGTGAAATCTTCCGCTCGCGTAGTCCCTTTGCTTTGGGCGGCAAGGTAGAAGTAGCCCAGTCCGCTGATGTTGACGGTTCGTCCGTCAATCAGCTTCTTCTTCAGCAGCGTTCTGAAATCTTTGAGGACACTGATGGATTCACCTTCGCTCACACCGGAAGTTTGTCCTATTTCCCGGGCTATTTCGTCCAGGGTACTTGGGGTGCTGTACTGGTAAGTAATTTGCGGATAAGTCTTTTTGGCAGAGTTCTTGTCTGTAAGGTCTGTCGGTCTTGTGATTTTTCTGAATAAGATTGCCATAATCTGTTTCCTTTCTTTGTTTTTTTAATTCATACGTTTTGTTTTGAAATCTCAGTGCTTTGCTAACGTTAACGATACAAAGGTAGGGCTTCGGCAGGGGAGGTACAAAGACAGGATAAATGGGGGGGATGATAGGACGCTAGAATGCTATGGATTTGATTATTAGAATCTTATGCTCTCATTGAAGGATGCTGTATCCTGTCCTCTTCCCGAACGGGTAAGGAAGAGGACAGAAAGTGGCCGGGGAGCGGCAGAATAGAGTTACAGGCAATACTCTTCAGGAGTCATTTTCCAGTGCAGTCCTTTCGCTGCAAGTAAGTCGTCGAGCTCTTTCATGCTCTTTGCTCCTATACCGCGTAACTTTTCAAATTTGTTTCGTTTGGAATAGGCGATGTCTCCCAATGTTTCGATCTCATTTATGTCTAAAACGTGATAGGTGCGGGGTGATAAGTGTAAGCCTTCAATTTTGGTATTCAAGATGTTGTCGGGATCATTGGCACTATACAGCCTTTTCTCCAGTTGTTCCTTCAGCTGGATATATTGGGCCTTTAGTTGCATATTTTCCTCCATAAGCATATCATTTATTTTTCGCGTGCGGTAGTAATCATTGTTCATGACCCCAACTTTGTTGGCGTATTTGAGGCGGTTGATACTTTTCTCGATGATCTGTCTGATACGTTCGGGGCAAAGATGAAATTCGGCTGCAATTTCCGATATTCTGTAACCCATAAGAAATCTGACGACGATGTATTGAGCCCTTTCATTGCTGTTCGTCGAAAGGGCGGTGAATGCGTTTACGAACAGATGTGCCAGCATTCTTGCATTTCTGAAAACGCTGCCGTATATCCAGGTGTCATCGGAGAGTTGTTTCTGCGCCTCGTTGCATGCTGCCAGCTGCTTTCTATATTCTGCTGCCTGTTCTTTGATTTCGACCTTGTACTGTTGTATTTTCGCTTCCGCTTCTACAATGTCGCCGAAGGATGCTTTCAGTTGTTCTATCGATTGAATATCAATGAAGGTGCTTCCTTGGGCGACATGTCCCAGTAATATTCCTTTTTCTAACCAGTTGGCGATTGTTTGCGGGTGTACGCCAAATACTTCGGCAGCTTCTTTTCGTGAAATGTATTTCTTTTCCATTTTGTTTTGTCAATTATCCTGCAAAGGTAGTGATAAATAAACGAAAGTGTGCGTTAGTATCGGGAAACCATGTGATTAGTATGAAGGCGACCGTTTCTTTATGTTCTTTTTCCATCTCCAGAAAGCCTTCATCAGTCCTTCTTCGCTGATACTGCTGATGTGATAGTGCTCGATGAAGCAGCGGACAGATTCGATGTAAGGCACTCCAAGTTGTCGACGGTCGTCCAGCATCCGGTCGAAGAGTTCCAGTTGCAGCTGGTTCAGCGTACGCTGTTCGAAGAGGCTGATGGCATCTTGAGTAAGATAGTTATAGTAAGCAGGATTTTTCCCCCGGTGCGGAGCGGTGAGGCGGAGGCAGAGGTTGCCGGTTTCGCGGAGCGGAGCGCTGGCGGGACGTCGGCCCAGTAATTCTTGCAGGGTGATGTACAGGTAGCAGCCGGCGGGAAGATGAAGGGCGCCCTCTTCGATAAAGTCGGAATAACGTCCGTACAGATATTCGGCAAGTAAGGGCTTGATGTGAATGTGTAGGGTATAAGGCATGATCAATGATGTTTTGAATTTCGGCACCGATGAGGCCCCCTTCCGGCACCGATGAGGATAGCCCTCGGCACCGATGAGGAGGACCTTCATCGCCGGTGAAAATGATTGGTTATTTTGCGGATGGCGGTTGTAGTTCGCGGATGGCTTCGGGATCTCCATATGCGGCTCTGCGGCATACTTCCTGATACATCTCGTAAGTCACGGCTTTTCGTTCTTCCGCTTCGGAGATGACGGGAGGAGGGCTTTGCGGTGCGGTCGATTTCCCTTTTCGGCATTCGGCAGCATACTGGCGGAGGAATGCCATGATTTTCAGCGGGTCGATGCAGCCGTAAAACGGGCCGTAATGACCGATTTTGACGCGGGCGATGAAAAGGCAGATATCTGCTGCCGTCAGCTGCGGATAGGTGGAGAGAATCAGTGCGATGGTCTCGTAAAGCTGGGTTTCCGACATTTGCAGGCGTGTTTCGGCAAGGCTGTTCAGGCTGGTCAGTTGTAATTTCAGCCATTCCGTCGGAGTCGGTTCGCCGTAAAGATTGATCAGCAGGGAGAGGGAGGGGATTCCCTGCTTGTCGGCGAGCAGGGAGGGAGTCAGACCGGCGGTGAGGATACGGTATTGCAGCGAGACGGGATAGGCACGCAGAAAGTCGTTAGGGTTCGGATACCTTTGGAAGAATTCCTTCAATTCGGAGTTGTTCGATACGTTGTGAGGCTTGGGATTGAAGAAGGCTATCGATGTCTGACGGGAGTTTGCCGTTGACGTTAGCTGATTCTGTGTGTGCGGAGTGGGATGTATGGTTGTCATGCCGGTAGTTTTTTGTATAGTTGGAGTGGTTGAGTTGTATGTCTAGCCAGGAGGCGAAATGTTGGCGGAAGTCGCGTATGGATTTTCGTTCGGTGCCTTCGTTCTGCAGTTTCCGGCAGAAGTGTTCCAGCCATTCTTTTATCTCGGTTTCTTTCAGACGATGATTGTGGCAGAGCGTTTTCAGCCAGGATTTATTTAGAATAGCCTTTTGCAGAGTTTCCTGTAGCGGGAGAGGGAGGTCCGGTTCCTGTTGCTGACCGGAAGTGGGCGGTTCTTGTTCGGTCATTTTGGCTTCCTGCCCGGTCATTTGGGGGTTCTGTTCCATCCCTTCCCGTTCTTGTTCCAATGCTTTCTTTTCGTGTTCCTTTTCCGGGTTTTCATCTTCCTCTTCCTTTTCCTGCGGAATATGGCAGTCCGGGACGGGAAGAGAAGAGACAGCCTGTTTCGCGTCTTGTCTGATACTTTTAATGGATTGGTGTGTCTGTTCCGATAGTTGGGCACAGATTTCTTTCGGCAGCTTGTCGTATTCTTTCTGTGCGGAGATTCTCATACTGGGATTCATGGCCTGTTGCGCCATCCAGTCGATGAGTATGATATACCCGTCGGAGTATATTAGTTTTTTGATATCTTCAAGTTTCTTGATGTTTCGTCGGGCGGCAGGTTCGCTGATGTGACATTCGTAGGCGATTCTTCTTACAGTCATGCTGTATACTCCCAGCATATTGGTCGAAGAATTGGTGTTCAAATAAATCCAGACGAGCTTTTCAGAGGCGGAGAGGGTCTCAAACCAGTTTTCACTCCATGTTCTGACGTTGATGTATCTTCTTGTTTCCATGTCAGTATTTTGTTTTTAAGTCCTCTTCGTCTTCCCGGGCGAATACAATTCGGTATGCTTCGATCACTTTCCGTGATTTGGGGCCCCGTATTTTTCCACTGAGTGTATTGTACACTGTCTTTTCGGAAACTCCTGCCAGCCGGGCTACTTTTTGCTTCCATCCTCTCGGCGGGATGAGGTGAGAGTACGGTTGTTGATTACTTTTCTGTTCCATTAGCTTATTATTTACATTAATTCATTATATTTGTCCTCAATTACCTGACAATGGGGAGTGTATTTCTTCATTTCGGCGGTAAAAGTAGAGATTAGTATTGATAAAAGCAAGAGAATATGTCGGAAGATGTGATATTATTTTCAAGAAACCTGATGTTTGTCAGAAAGTTGATAGGAGTGACCCAGTCCGGGCTGGCAGAGAAGCTAGGTGTGAAGCCCAATACGATTTCTAATTATGAAAAAGAAGTGACTGCTCCCGATTTCAAGATATTGATGAAACTCTGCAAGCTGTTCTGCTTGCCTGCGGACACGATGCTGAATACATTGCTCACGCATGCGGATCTGGAAAACAAGTCCGAATGGCTGCTCAATGTACGTCGGAATTTCAATCTGAATGATGTGGACTTGCCGCCGTCGCCGGCGGAAAGCATTGCCGTAGAGAATGGAGATCATCTTTATGTCAAGCAGTTGCTCGAACAGTTGGAGCGTAAAGATGAGACGATCATGTCACTCAATCGCCGGATCGGGCGGCTGGAATACGAAATAGAACTGTTGAAAAAAGGAGAAGGGGGCTAAGATCATTCCCCTTTCGATAAACACAAATAAATGAGAATAGAGCGGGTTATAGAGGATAGATGGAAGATACATCTGAGGGCGGAGATACTTTTGGTCGCGTTGTTCTGTTCATTGGCAGGTTTTGCTGCAAATGACAAGGATACTTACTTTTTCCAGAAGGTAGACTACCAGCAGGGATTGTCCAACAGTGCCGTACTTTGCCTTTTTCAGGACAATGAAGGGCTGATGTGGTTTGGTACGTACGACGGAATGAACTGTTATGACGGGAAAAGTATGGAAGTCTTCCGCACTGATTTCTCGGAAGACAAGACGCTGAGCAACAATGTGATTCACTCTATTGCACAGGCAGACAGCAGTTGCTTGTGGGTCTCTACCCATCTGGGAGTGAACCGCTTCTCGAAGGTGTCACGGCAGATTGTCGGCAACTATGAATTTCCGGATGATTACTACGTGAACTCCAACAGCCGGGGCAATACATGGGTATTCACCGGCGACGGAATCTATTACTACAACACCCGCTATCAGCGTTTCATTTTACAGCCAACCTCCTCACTTCCCATTGACAGCATGGAGCAGCGGACTTTTGTGATGGATGATGGTACGCTCTGGCTGTTTCCGCCTCATTCGGGGAAGGTACAGCAGTATTCACTGAATGCCTTCGACGCGGATACCTTGTCGACCCGGCTGTCGGTCTCGACCACCGAATTTCATTCCAAGGACATCGGGGATATTTTCTATCAGAACGGCATATTCTGTTTCGTCGACCGCGACCGTGACTTGTACATGTACGACATCTCCCGAAAGTCGAAGATCTATATCCGCAATATTTCATCGCTGATGCAGAAGTATGGAGTGATTACGGGAATCATTCCTTTCTATGACGATATTATCATCGCTTTCCGTGCCAATGGACTGGTGCGTCTGCGCACCTCGAAAAAATATGAGGCGGAAGTGGTCAACCGCAATATACGCATCTATGGAATCTATCGGGACCCACGCCAGGGAATGCTGTGGATTGCTTCCGACGGACAAGGAGCCGTGATCTATGCCAAGAAATATGCGATTGCCACCAATCTGATGCTGAACCGTATCTCTACTGAACTGAGTCGCCAGGTGCGTTCGGTGATGACGGACAAGTATGGGGGACTGTGGTTTGGCACAAAGGGAGACGGATTGATTCATGTGCCCGAATATCAGGATGATCTGACAAGTTCCGCATCAAAAGCCATCGTTTATGCTCCCGGAAAGAGAGTAAAGGCGTCATCCTACGTCAAATGGGATGAAGAGTTTCATGTCTATAAACTGGAGCAGAGCCGCTATATGGATGGTTTCTGGATTGGGGCGGGCAATCCGGGGCTGTTTTATTATTCATTCAAAGACGACGCTTTGCATCCGGTGGAAAATCCTTCGGGACAGCCTGCTATCGATGTGCACGATATTTACGAAGAGAATGATACCACGCTCTATGTGGTGACGGCAGGAGTCGGCTTTTATAAAATGATACTGGAGAAAAAGGCCGGTTACGTCCGGATTAAGGAACAGAAGCGTTATCATTTCTTTTATGAGCAGAAGGAGATCGCGATGTTTTTTCCGATGCTGGCAGAAGGAGATTCCCTGTTATGGTTGGGAAGCAGAGAGCGCGGGCTGGTCCGCTTTGACAAGCGGACGGAGGAATACCGTGTCATATCACTGAAAGAAATGCTGCATAGGTCGGTGGACGACATTTTGAGTCTGCACCGCGATCATGAGGGCAAGATGTATGTAGGAACCACTTCGGGACTGGTGTGCCTGTCATTTGAGGGTAAACAGATGAAAGCCACCTATATCGGGCGGGAGCAAGGTCTGCTCAATGATATGATACATGGCGTGCTGGAAGATGGCAATGACTTCCTGTGGCTGGGCACCAATCGCGGACTGATCAAGTATAATCCCAGTAATGGCGCTTCGCACGATTATTATTACAGTGCCGGTGTGCAGATCGGAGAGTTCAGCGATGATGCCTATTATCAGTGCCCCTATACAGGAAATCTTTTCTTCGGGGGGATTGACGGACTGCTTTATCTGGACCGTAAAGTGGCTGCGGCACCGGAGTTTTATCCGGACATCCTGCTGCGCCGTTTATGGATTGGCAGAACGGAAGCTGTGCTGAGAGATTATTATGCGGGTGAAGAGGAAGGTCTGCGACTGAAAGGTGCACAGGCTTCTTTCGCCCTGTCCTTTGCTGTGCCCGATTACCTGACGGGGGAGGAAGTGGAATACTCCTTCATCCTCGAAGGATACGACGAGCAGTGGGCTTCGTTCAGCAGTGCGAATGAAGCCTCCTATACGGATGTTCCGGCAGGCGATTATACTTTTAAGATTCGTTACCGGAAAGACGTGTTCGATACGGAATATAAGTTCTTCTCCATTCCCGTCCATATTCTCTCGCCGTGGTATCAGTCGACCGCAGCCTATATCTCTTATCTTCTGCTGGGGCTGCTGTTTATTGGTTATCTGCTTCATTTGCTCCGCAAATATATCATCCACGAGCGGCGGCTGAAGCGGCTGCTCGATAAGGAAAAGTTGCGGAAGCAATCCGGAGTGAACGGGGTAGGCGACGATGTGCTCGACCGCTTTACGCTCATTTATAACAGCTGTGACGAATTGCGCGCGGAAAATATTTCCTACGAGCAGCGTCTTGAGAAGGTAGCATTGATACGTGAGACGGTGATGACGGCTCTCCTCAATCCGGATCTGCTTCAGCGGGAAGAACTGAAACATTTCTTTCCGGATAAGTTTATCGTTTCCGCCCGTATGACTATACAAGGAGTGTCACAACAAGTATTGCGCACACTGGAAGAGCAGGGGATCGACCATTCAGCCGTCCGGTCGGTGATACGGGAGGACTTTACGTATCCTGTCTATAAAAATGCCTTGTACAGTATCCTGTACTATTGTTATATTCAGATAGCCGGTGCCGGAAAAACGCAGGGAGTGACAGTCGGTGTGGAGGAAAAAGCAAGCAATATGCTCCTGACATTCTCTTCGGAAGATGATACTGTGAGTAAATTGTACGAGTCTCTTTCCGGCAAGTCCTCTTCTGCATTGCTGAAAGATGCCGACTGTGAATTTGCCGACCAGCTGCTGCGCTGCTTCGTGCAGTCGGCTTTGGAGCGGATTCATGCTTCTGTCCAATATACAGGCAACGAAGCAGCCGGTCGGTTGACAATCAGTTTAGAACCGTCCGTTCTGGAAGAGTCCGACGAGCAGGGGAAGAAGAGTGTGTTATTGCTTGAAGACAGAGATGAAATGACCTGGCTGATTAGTAATTTCCTGGCTGATGAGTACAGTGTTCGTCAAGTCAAGAGTGTACAACTCGCATTTGAGGAGATCCGTCGCTCGGCTCCTGCTCTGTTACTGGTTGATATGACCATGTATGCAGGTGCGGAGAATACCTTTATAGAGTATGTCAACCGTAACCGGAGCCTGCTTTCAAAGACTGCTTTTATACCGATGCTTACCTGGAAAGTCAGTTCGTCGATCCAGCGTGAATTACTGTTATGGGCAGACTCTTATATTGTATTGCCATACGATATTCTGTTTACGCGGGAAGTAGTCCATAATGCAATCTATGGAAAACGGGAAGCGAAGCAAATCTACATGGAAGAGCTGGGCAATTTGGCAGGACAGATTGTTTGTACCACCACCGAGCAAGCCGAGTTTATCCGCAGGCTGTTGGAGGTGATCGAAAAAAATCTGGATAACGAAGAGCTGGGCTCTACGTTGATAGCCGAACGTATGGCGATGAGTTCCCGCCAGTTCTATCGTAAGTTCAAGGAAATATCCGATATGGCACCCGGTGACTTGATAAGAGGGTATCGTATGGAGAAGGCAGCCTTGCTCCTGCGTAGTGAAGAACTCTCTATTCAGGATGTGATTGCGGAAGTCGGTATTGCCAGCCGTTCTTATTTTTATAAAGAGTTTACCCGTCGGTTCGGAATGACCCCGAAAGATTATCGGGAACAATGGATTTTAAGGGCTGGTAACAACTGTTAAACCTTTCCGACTCCTGTTCTTTTAGATATTTCTTGGTTTCAATAGGTTGTTCTTGCTCTCCTTCATATGTGCTCTTATAGTGCGTCTTTCCTTGCAATAGTCTAGTATTTAGATTCTTATCTTGTGCTCTCCTGTGACGGTTTATGCTTTGGCGTTGCACTCTACTTTGTCTGTTTTTTGGCGAAGCAGAGCAACTCATTCCTGCTTAAAATCTCTTAATTTGCTCCTGGAATCTTAGTAATAACGAATAGGTTAACCCTTTTTACTAATCAAATTTAATAATTATGAATGAAAAACTAAAGTATCTTACCTTGTATATAATAGGTATGATGTTGAGTTTGGGCGTTAGTGCTCAGTCAGTGAAGTCAATCTCCGGAACGGTAACCGACGATCTAGGTGAGGCGGTTATCAGCGGTACTGTAAAGGTGAAAAACGGTAGTACGGGAACGATAACCGACGTGAACGGAAAATACACACTGTCAGTACCTTCCGGTGCTACCCTGGTATTTTCGTATATTGGTTACATTACACAAGAATTTAAGGTATCGGAATTAAAGAGCAATGTGCTGAACGTAGTCCTGCAGTCCGATACGAAAGCGTTGGACGAAGTTGTCGTTGTAGGTTACGGTACGATGCGTAAGTCGGACCTGACCGGTTCTATCTCCACAGCTAAGGGGAAAGATATGTTGAAAGCACAGTCTTTTAATGCACTCGACGGACTGAAAGGCAAAGTGGCAGGTGTGAATATCTTCTCTAATACCGGACAGCCGGGTGGAGAGTCACGTGTGATCATTCGTGGTATTTCTACCATCAACGCATCAGCGTCTCCGCTGTATGTGGTCGATGGAGTAGTGATGTCAAACTTCGATCTGCTCAACCCGAATGATATTGAGTCTATCGAAGTGCTGAAAGATGCTTCTTCTGCCGCTATCTACGGTGCCCGTGGTGCTAACGGTGTGATCATGGTAACCACCAAGCGCGGTAATGCGGGAAAAGGGGTGCATGTCTCTTATGACGGTTCGTTGTCTATCGGTACGATGGCCAGAAAAATAGATGTAATGGACGCTAACGAATGGATGTCGACCTTCAAGCAGGGACTCGAGAATGCTAACGAATTTCAAGGCAAGAACTTTACGACAGATCTCTCACAGATATTCACAGACGAACGTTTGTTCAATGCCGATGGTTCGCCGAAGTATAATACAGACTGGCAGGATGAGGCATCACGTACTGCAATTTCTCATAATCACCAGATCAGTATTCAACGTACAGGCGAAGGTTCTTCTATCGGAGCGTTTATCAATTATACCGATCAGCAGGGTGTTTTGCTGAACTCCTTCTTTAAACGTATCAATGCGAAACTGGCGTATGACGATAAACCGACTGACTGGCTGTCTACTTCCGTCAATTTGCTGGTCAATCACACTTGGGGTAATAGAACCTCTGACAATCCTTACGGACAAGGTGCGTTGCGTACCATGATCGAACAGTTGCCTTTCCTGCCTGTCAAGCTGGATGGCGAATATACGCAGACCAACATTATCAATACGAGCTCTATCCTCAACGACCAGTCGAATCCTAACAGCGGAAAACAAGGATTCAGCCCGGAGGGGGTAGGTAATCCCGTGGAATTGCTCGAACGCTTGTATGCCATGCAATATCGTACACAGATATTTGGTAATGCCGCTCTGACTTTCCATCTGATGAAGGGACTGGATCTGAAGACTCAGTTCGGTGTCGATTACCATAATAACAGAGATGCCAGCTATACCCCCTTCACTCCGCGTCCGATGATTAATCAGAGCTCGGAAGGCTCGGCTTCCGCAAGTAACTCCAACTCTCTGTACTGGCAGGAAGAAACTTATCTGACCTATGTGACGGACATTCATAAACATCATATTAATGCGATGGCAGGTATGTCCTGGCAGGAATATCATTATACTTCTTTCAATGCTTCCGACAGCAAGTATATCGATGACTTCTACGGATATTATAATCTGGGTTCCGGAACGAACCGTCCTTCTGTGGGCAATGATTATGATAAGTGGGCTATGAACTCCTATTTCCTGCGTTTGGCTTATTCTTATGACAATAAGTACATGGCTACTGTAACCGGTCGTTATGACGGCTCTTCTAAATTCGGACAGAACAACAAATACGCATTCTTCCCGTCAGTCGGTTTGGGATGGATGATTTCCAATGAAGATTTCCTGAAAGACAATTCGTTGATCAGCAAGCTGAAACTGCATACTTCCTATGGTCTGACAGGTAACTCGGAAATTGGTACTTATAAGTCATTGGCTACTGTAAGCCAGTCGAATACCATTATCGGTGATGCTCTGCACGTTGTTTCTTATCTGGATAACATGCCTAATCCTGACTTGAAATGGGAAAAGACAGGACAGTGGGATTTAGGATTCGAACTGGGCTTGTTTAACAACAGACTGAATTTCGATATCTCCTACTATTATAAATATACGTCGGATTTGTTGCTCGACCGTCCCGTTCCCGAATCAACCGGCTATTCTTCCATCATGGATAACATCGGAGCAGTTTCCAACCGTGGTGTGGATATTCTGGTAACAGCTTATCCTATCCAGACACATGATTTCCAGTGGACTTCCACTATTAACCTGGGTTTCAACAAAAACCGCGTTGAGAAGCTGGATGAGAGCGCTTCCGTAGATCCGGTTACAGGTAAACGTCAGATTACGACAGATGGTTTTGTAGGCTATGATATGTTGATTCGTGAAGGCGAAGAACTTTCTTCTTTCTATGGTTATAAGCGTGTCGGCATCTACGATGGTATTCCGTCCAATTGGGATGCGGAAACGATGAACATACCTTCTACTATCGGTGAAAAGGTGACTTATAAGAAACGTGAAATTATCGGTAACGGATTGCCCGACTGGATGGGGTCGTTTATCAATACCTTTAACTATAAAGGATTTGACCTGACAGTTGACTTCCAGTTCACATGGGGGGTAGATGTAATGCAGGAATACTATCACTCTACTGTCGCCCGTTTCCTGACCAACGGTATAGACCGTCTTTACAAAGAAGCGTGGCATCCTACTCTCAATCCGTCGGGCAAGGAACAGGCGATCCGCCTGAACAACTTCGGGCAGGGAGCTAACAATCAGGCAGATGATGACTGGGTTTGCAATGGTTCTTACTTACGTTGTAACATGATTCAGCTTGGGTATACCTTCAATCCGACCCTAATCAAGAAGATCGGTCTTTCTTCATTGCGCTTGTATGCGAATGTGAATAACGCATTCCTGATTACTTCCAAGGACTATAACGGATACGATCCGGACAACTCTTCCCGTTTGGGTGACAACAAATGGGGGGCCAACCGCCAGTTCTTCACCTATCCGCGTCCGAGAACCTTTACGTTCGGTCTTAATGTAGCATTTTAATTCATCGTTATAAAAACCATAAGAATTATGAAACTATTAAAAGTATATATATCTGCATTCTGTATGTGTTCACTCTCTCTGTTGTTGAACTCATGCGACAATTTCCTGAAAGAAGAACCATTGGACATGAAGTCATCCGACCAGTTCTGGAAGACGAAAGCCGATGCGGAATCGGGTGTCAACGCACTGTATTTCGGCGGTGTACCTTATCTGCATAATACGGATGTGGGGGGTGGCTGGACTCCTAAAGCGACCATGTGGGGTGGTATCGTATCCGGATTGTATGTTGACAAGCGTAAGGACAGAACATTTACTACTGCATCCGAAGGGTGTAATTTCAATATTGAATCCTTTGATGATATTGCTATGAAATACTGGCATGAGTTTTATAAAGGTATTTCACGTGCCAATTTCGTGATTGCCAACATCCCGACAATGACTAGTGTGCTGGACGAAGCCACTATTAATAATTATGTGGCTCAGGGTAAATTCTTCCGGGCATACGGATATTTCTGGCTGGTCAAGGAATTTGGCGGCGTGCCTTACATCTCCGAGCCTTACACCTCTACGGAAGGTATGTACAAAGAACGTCTTTCTGCCGAGGAAATATATAAGAATATCGAAACCGACTTGCTGGATATCGTCAATGGAGACGCATTGCCTAATAAGACATTCTATGATAATGGCTGCTATGTCACCAAAGCGATGGCACAAACCTTGTTGGCACAAGTCTACCTGCAATGGGCAGGTGCACCGCTGAATGGTGGAGCGGATTATTATGATAAAGCGGCACAGATGGCTCTGAAAGTAATCAATGAAGGCCCTCACAGTCTGATAGATCCGAATGGAACAACTGACGGTCTGAATTCTGCATACAACGTGATCAAGACTACGAAGTCTTCTGCTGAAATCATCTATGCCAAAGAATATAACTATAGTGATTACAGTGTAGGTAACTCGTACGCCTGTCGTTCTATCGGAGCGGATGCTTTCCAATGGGGAGTGTTCCATCCGGGAGGAGACGTGCTGTATAATGCATATCTTCCATGTAATATGTTGATTGACAGCTATGATCCTGCTGATATCCGGGGACATGAGAAGCAATTCTTCTTTAAGGAATATACCGATGCAAGCGGAAAGACTCATACACTGAACAATGTAGGAAACTGGGCATGGTTTGATGAGAGTGCTCTGATTAATGGTCATGATGGTGATTATAATATGCCGGTATTCCGCTATGCGGAGGTTTTGCTGATTGCTGCTGAAGGTCTGGCACGGACAGGACATGAAGGGGATGCTGTTGGTGGCGCTAAATATTACCTCAATCAGGTACGCAAACGTGCTGGATTGGCTGATGAGACAGCTACGGGAGACGCTTTGGTTCAATCTATCCTGACTGAACGCTTGCACGAATTGCCATTGGAATTTAAGATTTGGGATGATATTCGTCGTACCCGTTTATATCCGGAAGCATCTGCTGAAGCAGGAAAATTGAAATGGACTGCCCTTTCATCTGCTCAGATTCAGAACAAGCCGGATGGAAGCACAAGAGCTGGTGCTATTCCCGAATATGCTTTGTTATGGCCTATTCCGTTGGACGAAATTCAGGCTAACCCATCTTTGGAAGGACATCAGAATCCGGGATGGAATTAATCAGATAATTGCCGGTAAATATTTGCTTTGAGTGGAATTGGAGAGAGGGTAAAGCTTAGTTATCCTCTCTCTTTTACTTGAATAGTGACTCTCCCGGTTGTACTCTCATGATACACCGATATTCATTATGCTTTGATTCTCAGTTGTTTAATTTGTACTCTCATTGACACTCTTATCCTTTGAATGACTATACAGGCATTTTTTCTGATTTTGGCGTATGAGAGGACTGATAATTGCTGAAAGATGCGTTAATTTGTAACGTGAATAATACTTGCTAATCTAATATTAATAGTTTAACTTTTATATCATGAATAAACAGAAACTACTGTCTGTCACAATGACCCTGCTATTGGGAGTCTCTTCTGTTTTTGCACAAAAGCAACCGGTGGATTACGTGAATCCCCTGATGGGAACCGACTCCAAAATTTCGCTCTCCAACGGAAATACTTATCCTGCCATCGCACTTCCCTGGGGGATGAACTTCTGGATGCCGCAGACCGGAAAGATGGGCGACGGCTGGGCTTACACGTATGCTTCTGACAAAATCAGAGGTTTCAAGCAGACCCATCAGCCCAGTCCCTGGATCAATGACTACGGACAGTTCTCCATCATGCCGATGACCAAACAGCTGAAGATAGATCAGGACAGCCGTGCTTCCTGGTTTTCGCACAAAGCAGAGAAAGCAACTCCCTATTATTATAGCGTTTATCTGTCAGAGTATAACATGACAACGGAGATTGCCCCGACAGAGCGTTGTGCATACTTCCGTTTCACGTTCCCCGAAGCATCCGATGCTTATGTGGTAGTAGATGCTTTCGACCGTGGTTCGTATGTGAAGGTGATTCCTGAAGAAAATAAGATTGTAGGTTATACGACACGTAACAGTGGCGGTGTTCCGCAGAATTTCAGGAACTACTTTGTGATAGAGTTCGACAAGCCTTTTACATTTAATAAAGTATGGGCGGACTACCATCTGGTAGAGACACATCTTGAACTGCAATCCAATCACGTAGGTGCTGCCATCGGTTTTTCGACAAAGAAAGGCGAGCAGGTGCATGCCAAAGTGGCTTCCTCATTCATCAGCCCCGAACAGGCGGAACTGAATCTGAAAGAAATCGGAAACAAGACATTCGAACAGACCAAGGAAGCCGGACGTAAAGCTTGGAATGACGTACTGGGACGTATCAAAGTCGAAGACGATGATGAGAACCGGATGCGTACCTTCTATTCTTGTCTGTATCGTTCGGTATTATTCCCCCGTATGTTCCATGAAGTGAATGCGAAGGGTGAAACCGTACATTACAGTCCTTATAACGGTGAAATCCGTCCGGGCTATATGTTTACCGATACCGGATTCTGGGATACATTCCGTTGCCTGTTCCCCTTCGTCAATCTGGTATATCCTTCGATGGGCGAGAAGATGCAGGAAGGACTGTTGAATACATACCTTGAAAGCGGATTCTTCCCCGAATGGGCAAGTCCGGGACATCGTGGTTGTATGGTCGGAAACAATTCGGCTTCTGTAGTGGCAGATGCTTTCATGAAGAACGTGACCAAGGCAGATGCAGAGAAAATGTATGAAGGTTTGCTCAAGGGAGCCAACAGTGTACACCCGAGAGTTTCTACAACAGGACGTCGTGGATACGAATATTATAATAAACTGGGCTATGTACCTTACGATGTGAAGATTAACGAGAATGCTGCCCGTACGCTGGAGTATGCATATGATGACTGGTGCATCTACCGTATGGGTGAAAAGTTAGGCCGTCCGGCGGAAGAACTGGAAGTTTATAAGAAAAGAAGCCAGAACTATCGCAACCTGTTCGATCCGGAGACTAAACTGATGCGCGGAAAGAATGCTGATGGAACTTTCCAGACTCCTTTCAACCCGTTCAAATGGGGAGATGCCTTTACCGAAGGAAACAGCTGGCACTATACGTGGTCTGTATTCCATGATGTACAGGGACTGGCCGATCTGATGGGTGGAAGAAAGATGTTTGTCAGCATGCTCGATTCAGTATTCAACCTTCCACCGATATTTGATGATAGCTATTATGGAGGCGTGATTCATGAAATCCGTGAAATGGAGATTGCTAACATGGGGAACTATGCGCACGGCAACCAGCCTATCCAGCACATGATTTACTTGTATAACTATGCAGGCGAACCCTGGAAAGCCCAGTACTGGCTGCGTGAAGTGATGAACCGCCTTTACTTTGCCACTCCCGACGGCTATTGCGGCGATGAAGACAACGGACAGACTTCTGCCTGGTACGTGTTTACCGCTTTGGGGTTCTATCCGGTATGTCCGGGCAGCAATGAGTACGTGATGGGTGCTCCTTATTTCAAGAAAGCGACGATCACACTGGAGAACGGCAAGAAACTGGAAATCTCCGCTCCCAAGAACAGTGATGACAATCGTTACATCCGTTCGCTGAACTATAACGGCAAGAACTATACAAAGAATTACCTGAATCACTTCGACTTGCTGAAAGGCGGACATCTGGTATTTGATATGGATAATAAACCGAATAAAGGAAGAGGTATTAACGAATCCGATTTCCCCTATTCCTTCTCTCGTGATAAAAAATAAGCAGGTATGAATAAGATGAAAAAGAAAGTATTGATGATGACTATGGCGGCGGCAACCTTGTCTGCCGTAGCTCAGCAACCGGTAGATTACGTTAATCCGATTATCGGAACCAATGGTATGGGGCATACTTTTCCCGGTGCCTGTACACCTTTCGGATGGGTACAATTGAGTCCGGACACAGATACAATACCACATAATATAAACGGTGCATATCAGAAAAACGCTTATGAGTATTGTGCCGGTTACCAGTATCGGGACAAGACCATTGTCGGTTTCAGTCACACCCACCTCAGCGGTACGGGACATTCGGACTTGGGAGATATCCTGCTGATGCCTGCTGTCGGTGATCTGAAGCTGAACCCCGGACGGGCGGATCATCCGGAAGAAGGATACCGTTCGCGTTTCAGTCATGCCACCGAAAAAGCAACTCCCGGATATTATGAGGTAATGCTGGACGACTATGGCATTAAAGCTCAGATGACTGCCACGCAGCGGGTCGGTGTACATAAATATACGTTCCCGAAAGGAAAAGACGGTCATTTGATTCTGGACTTGGTGCATGGTATCTATAATTATGACGGCAAAGTATTGTGGGCAAACCTGCGGGTGGAAAATGATACATTACTGACAGGATATCGTATCACTAACGGATGGGCACGCACGAATTATACCTATTTTGCTATTTCCTTGTCACAACCGATCAAGGACTACGGTTATAAGGATAAGCAAAAGGTACTGTACAACGGATTCTGGCGTCGCTTCAACATGGAAAAGAATTTTCCCGAAATCACCGGACGTAAGATTGTTGCCTATTTCAACTTCGATACGGCTGAGGACCCGGAACTGGTTGTGAAAGTAGCGCTTTCGGCAGTCAGTACGGAGGGGGCTGTTAAAAATCTCCGTGCCGAAGCTTCCGGAAAAAGCTTTGAACAGCTGGCTGAAGCTGCCCGGACAGACTGGAACAATGAGCTAGATCATTTCGAAGTAGAAGGTACCCCCGACCAGAAGGCAATGTTCTATACTTCGCTTTATCATACCATGATTAATCCGTCCGTATATATGGATGTGGACGGTTCTTATCGTGGTTTGGATCACAATATCCATCAGGCCAAAGGATTTACTAACTATACGATTTTCTCGCTTTGGGATACATACCGTGCGGAACATCCGTTCCTCAATCTGGTGAAACCGGAACGCAATGCGGATATGGTAGAATCTATGATCAAGCATGAGCAGCAGAGTGTACACGGCATGTTGCCGGTCTGGAGTCTGATGGGAAATGAGAACTGGTGTATGAGCGGTTATCATGCTGTATCGGTGTTGGCCGATGCGATAACCAAAGGAGTCTTTTCGAATGCTGACGAGGCGTTGGCGGCGATGGTCAGTACTTCTACCGTACCTTATTACGAAGGAGTAGCCGATTATATGAAGCTGGGCTATATCCCCTTGGACAAGAGCGGTACGGCGGCTTCTTCCACGCTGGAATATGCCTATGACGACTGGACTATTTATCAGACGGCATTGAATGCGGGTAATAAAGAACTGGCCGAAACGTATCGGAAGCGTGCTCTGAACTACCGTAATATCTATGATACAAGTATCGGCTTTGCCCGTCCCCGCTATAGTGATGGTACATTCAAAAAAGAGTTCGATGTGTTGCAAACTTATGGTGAAGGCTTTATCGAAGGTAATTCATGGAACTTCTCCTTCCACGTACCGCATGATGTGTTTGGTATGATGGATCTGATGGGAGGAGAAAAGACATTCGTGCAGAAGCTGGACGAACTCTTCTCCATGCATCTGCCGGAGAAGTATTATGAACATAATGAGGATATTACGGAAGAATGCCTGGTGGGCGGATATGTGCATGGCAATGAGCCGAGCCATCATGTTCCTTATCTGTACGCATGGACTTCGCAACCGTGGAAGACGCAGTATTGGCTGCGTGAGATTCTGAACAAGATGTACAAGAATGACATCAATGGACTGGGAGGAAATGATGATTGCGGACAGATGTCGGCATGGTATCTATTCTCTGTCATGGGTTTTTATCCGGTTTGTCCGGGCACAGATCAGTACGTGCTGGGTGCACCTTATCTGCCCTATGTCAAATTGAAGCTTCCCAATGGGAAAACATTAGAGATCAAGGCACCCGGTGTCAGCGACAAGAAACGTTATGTGCAGTCGCTGAAACTGAATGGAGAGTCTTATGATAAAATGTACATCACACACGCGGATATCCTGAAAGGAGGCGTACTGGAATTTAAAATGGCGTCATCGCCGAATAAACGTCGGGGATTATCAGCTGAGGACAAACCTTACTCATTAACGAACGGAATCAATTAACAGCATCAATAAATAATCAAGAAAAGAATATGAAAAAGAGACATTTGGTATATGCAATTGGCCTGATAGTGGGCATGGGAGCTTGTGCGGCAAGTGCAAAGAAGCAGGCAGAATCCAAACCGGACGTATGGAAAAGCTACAATGTAGGAACGATCTTGTTTGAAGATAAAGCTCCGGAAACGAAAGGTTCGGACATTTATCACCGGATTATTCCGGATGCGGAGTCTTATATCAAGGAGCAGGCCCGTACTGTATTGGCCACTCTTTACAATTCGCCGGAAGACAGCATCACTCCGGTGAGCAAGATACATTATACACTCGAAGACATCGAAGGTATTTCTGCCAAAGGTGGTGGTAATGGAGATGTTACGATCTTCTACAGTACTCGTCACATTGAAAAGTCATTTGCTGAAAACGATACAGCCAAGTTGTTCTTTGAAACACGTGGTGTACTGCTGCATGAACTGACTCACGCGTACCAGCTGGAACCACAGGGAATCGGCTCTTACGGAACCAACCGCGTATTCTGGGCATTTATTGAAGGAATGGCAGATGCCGTACGTGTGGCTAACGGTGGATTCGACGGACCGAATGCACGTCCGAAAGGGGGAAACTATATGGATGGCTATCGCACGGCAGGCTATTTCTTTGTTTGGCTGCGCGACAACAAGGACCCCGAATTTTTACGTAAATTCAACCGGAGTACACTGGAAGTGATTCCCTGGTCGTTTGACGGAGCCATCAAGCATATCTTAGGAAAAGAATATAGTATAGACGAATTATGGCATGAATATCAGGTTGCCGTAGGTGATATACAGGTATAATGTGAATAGATATGGTTAATAAAGTAGGAAGAAAAAGATTGTTTTTGGTTTGGTCGTGTCTGGTGAGTATCTTGCCGGGCATGGCTCAAACTGAAAAGCTGACGGACTATGTGAATCCGTTTGTCGGTACGGATGGTTACGGAAATGTCTATCCCGGTGCACAGATTCCTTTCGGAGGAATCCAGATGAGTCCCGATACGGACAGCCGTTTTTACGATGCAGCTTCCGGATACAAATACAACCATCTGACGCTGATGGGATTTAGTCTGACGCATTTGAGCGGAACGGGGATTCCGGACTTAGGCGATTTTCTGTTTATACCGGGAACGGGGGAAATGAAACTGGAACCTGGTACGCATGAAGACCCCGATAAAGGCTACCGTTCGCGTTACTCGCATGATAAAGAGTGGGCTTCCCCCAATTATTATGCTGTGGAACTGGCAGACTATGGAGTGAAGGCCGAAATGACTTCCGGTGTGCGCAGCGGTATGTTTCGCTTTACTTATCCTGAGTCGGACAGTGCATTCATCATGATTGACATGAATCATACGTTGTGGCAATCCTGCGAATGGTCCAATCTGCGTATGATAAACGATTCGACTATCACCGGCTACAAACTGGTGAAAGGGTGGGGACCGGAACGCCATGTATACCTGACAGCTACTTTCTCAAAGAAACTGACCGGACTGCGCTTTATGCAGGACAAGAAGCCGGTGATTTATAATACTTCCCGGTTCCGCAGCTCTTACGAAGCCTGGGGAAAGAATCTGATGGCTTGTCTCTCTTTTGATACGAAGGCAGGAGAAGAGGTGATTGTGAAAACTGCAGTTTCGGCAGTCAGCACAGATGGCGCCCGGAATAATATGAAGGAACTCGACGGATTGACTTTCAACGAGTTGAAGGCGAAAGGGGAAGCACTCTGGGAAAAGGAACTCGGAAAATATACGTTGACTGCTGACCGAAAGACAAAGGAAACGTTTTATACTTCCGCCTATCATGCAGCCCTGCATCCTTTTATCTTTCAGGATTCGGACGGACAATTCCGTGGCTTGGACAAGAACATAGAAAAGGCGGAAGGCTTCACGAACTATACGGTGTTTTCCCTTTGGGATACGTATCGGGCTCTGCACCCTTGGTTTAACCTGGTTCAGCAAGAGGTGAATGCGGACATTGCGAATTCTATGTTGGCTCATTATGACAAGAGTGTGGAGAAGATGCTTCCTGTCTGGTCTTTCTACGGCAATGAAACTTGGTGTATGATTGGCTATCATGCCGTTTCGGTGTTGGCAGACATGATTGTGAAAGAGGTGAAAGGCTTCGATTATGAGCGTGCCTACGAAGCGATGAAGACCACAGCGATGAATCCGAACTACGACTGTCTGCCGGAGTATCGTGCTATGGGATATGTACCTTTCGACAAGGAGGCCGAGTCCGTTTCTAAAACGCTGGAGTATGCTTATGATGATTATTGCATCGCACAGGCAGCCAGGAAATTAGGCAAAGAAGACGATTACCATTATTTCCTCAACCGTGCCTTGTCTTATCAGACATTGATTGATCCCGAAACGAAATATATGCGCGGACGCGACAGTAAAGGAGACTGGCGCACCCCGTTTACTCCGGTTGCCTATCAGGGTCCGGGATCGGTACATGGCTGGGGAGACATTACAGAAGGGTTCACCATGCAATATACCTGGTATGTGCCGCAAGACGTGCAAGGATATATCAATGAAGCTGGTAAGGAACTGTTCCGCAAGCGGCTGGATGAGCTTTTCACGGTAGAACTGCCGGATGATATTCCCGGCGCGCATGATATTCAGGGACGTATCGGTGCCTATTGGCATGGAAATGAGCCTTGCCATCATGTCGCTTACCTTTACAATTACCTGAAAGAACCTTGGAAATGCCAGAAATGGATACGCACCATCGTGGACCGTTTCTATGGAAACACACCGGATGCTTTGAGTGGCAATGACGATTGCGGACAAATGTCGGCATGGTATATGTTCAACTGTATCGGTTTCTATCCGATTGCTCCGTCCAGTAATATTTATAATATCGGTTCGCCTTGTGCAGAGGCTATTACCGTCCGGATGAGCAATGGAAAAAATATTGAGATGACAGCGGATCATTGGTCGCCGGAGAACCTGTATGTGAAAGAACTGTATGTCAATGGCAAGAAGTACGATAAGTCTTATCTGACGTATGATGATATTCGTGATGGAGTAAAACTCCGTTTTGTCATGAGCAGCAAGCCTAATTACAAACGGGCGGTGTCGGATGAGGCGGTAGCTCCTTCTATTTCTTCACCGGGAAAGACTGTGAAATATAGTCGGCCCAGGTGAAAAAAGTTCCTTGTCCACTCGTATTTCACTCATTTGTTAACTTGACGATTGATATCTGCGAAAGTGGCGTAATGGTGCAAATTACACGAAAATAATTTGTTTTCTATTGTTTAAAGTATAACTTTGTTCCATTAACCATAGAGAAATCTTGTATTTTGTAATGAAAATATTCTCTCTTTTGATATTCATCTCCTACTTTTGCTTGTTTGATTGTCTGGCTGGTAATTCTGAGAATGATTCCTTTTTCTTCTCAAAAGTAGGTTACCAACAAGGATTATCTAATAGTGCAGTGATATCGGTTTTTCAAGATAGTGCCGGTTTGATGTGGTTTGGAACGTATGATGGAGTCAATTGCTATGATGGAAGGGATATGGATGTTTATCGTTCCGATTTTTCAACCAACCTGAGCAATAATGTAATTTATCGTATTCGTCAGGCAGACAGCAATTGTCTTTGGATAACTACGGGGGCAGGTCAGAATCGTTTCTCTCCTGTCCTTCGTAAAGTAGTCGGTACTTATGAACTTCCCAGCGAAAACTGTCTGCATTCCAACCGGAATGGAAATACATGGGTCATCGGTTACGACTGGATACGCTATTATAATACGCGTTATGACCGCTTTGTGGAGGTGGAGCGCCCTCCCATGGTGATAGACAACCTTACGATGCGCGCTTTTGTTACGGACGACGGGAAGTTATGGGTATTCCCCAATTCTTCCACAGGCGAAATATACCAGTTCTCGGTAGATTCTTTCGATCAGGACACTTTAGATGTCTCCTCCCATCTCTTCACTTACGCATTCCATTCCAAGCCGATTGATTACGTCTACTATCAGAACGATGTGTTTTGCTTTGTAGACGCGGATAAAGACTTGTATATGTACGATATTTCCCGTAAATCAAAGATATACATCCGTAATATTGCTTCTTTGGTTCAGAAATATGGGGAGATCAAAGGTATTGTACCATTTTATGAAGATATAATTATCGGCTTTTGGACGAACGGACTGATTCGTTTACGTACCTCACAGAAATATAAAGAAGAGATTGTCGATCAGAATGTGCGGATCTTTGATGTGTATAAAGACTCCAAGCAAGGAATACTGTGGCTTGGAACCGATGGACAGGGGACTGTCATGTATGCAAAGAAGTATTCTATAGCTACCAATTTGATGATGAGTGACCTGTCACCTAACTTAAGCAGGCAGGTCCGTTCTCTGATGACTGATAAATACGGAGGCTTGTGGTTTGGAACCAAAGGAGACGGGTTGTTGCGTGTACCCGATTATCGGAATGGAGTGGATGCGGCGAAAGCGGTCGTTTACTTCCCCGATTTCAAGCAACATGCCTCTTCTTATAGCAAGGGGCATAAGGAATTTCAGGTATATGCTTTGCAGCAGAGTCACTATATGGATGGTTTCTGGGTGGGTTCCGGTCTTTACGGTTTGTTATATTATTCATTTAAGGATGATTGCCTCCGACAGGTGGTTGATACTGTAGGCAGGCATGACATGGAAATACATGCCATTCATGAAGCCAATGATTCTGTTCTCTATCTGGCAACTTCCAATGGCGGACTTTGCAAGGTGACACTGGACAAAACTACCGGTCGGATTCGCATCAAGGAACGGAAGGATTATCATTTCTTTTATGAACAGAACGAAATACACACATTCTTTTCCATGATACCCGAAGGGGATTCTATTCTGTGGTTGGGTAGCCGTGGGAGTGGCCTTGTGCGATTTAACAGGCAAACGGAGGAATATCAGGTGATCTCTCTCAAATCGCTGTTGCATAAAGCGGTAGATGATGTTCTTTGTATGTATCGGTTCCCTGACGGTCGGATGTATATCGGCACTACTTCGGGACTGGTTTGTCTGACGTTTAAAGGGAGCAAAATAGAGGCGGGATATATCGGACGTGAACAGGGATTGTTGAATGATATGATTCACGGTATCCTGAAAGACGCGAATGACTTTCTTTGGTTGGGAACTAATAAAGGACTTATCAAGTATAATCCCGTCAATTGTTCTTCGCATACGTACTATTATACCGGTGGGGTACAAATCGGAGAATTTAGCGACGATGCCTATTACAAATGCCCTTATACCGAGAATCTGTTTTTCGGAGGGGTCGACGGTATAATTTATATGGAACAGGAGAATGCCATTGCTCCGGAATATTACCCCAATATCATATTGCGTAAATTGTTTATCGGACGTACTGAAGCTAAGTTGGCAGATTATTGTACGGAAGAAGAAGGCATAGAGCTAAAAAGCTCGACTGTCGCTTTCTCTTTAAGATTTGTCGTCCCCGATTATATCAGGGGGGCGGATGTCGAATATTCTTATATGCTTGAAGGCTATGATAAGGAATGGACTCCATTTAACAGTATCACGGAAGCTTCTTATTCACAAGTACCGGTGGGCGACTATGTCTTTAAAGTACGCTATAAAAAAGATGTGTTTGATACGGCATACAAAACCTTTTCCATTCCCCTGCATATTTCCCCTCTTTGGTATCAGACGACTCTGGCACGTATCATCTATACGCTATTGGCCATACTGATCATCCTTTATGTGGCTTATTTATTGAGAAGATACTTCCGGAACGAGCAGATGATAAAAATGATGCGCGACTCGGAGAACAAGAATATTCCTTCGGGAACAGTAGGTGAAAGTCCGGGCAGGGATTTAGTGAACGGTCTTACTTTAATTTATCAGATGTGTGACCATTTGCGGGCGGAGAATACGACATATGAACAGCGTTATGCAAAGATAGAACTGGTGCGTGAAACGGTGATGTCGTTACTGTTCTCTTCCGATGCCCTCTCCAATGAAGAACTCACTACTTTGTCGCCTGTCAATTTTACCATATCAGGATGTCTGTGCTTAAAAGAATTGGCAGAAGAAGTACTGCAAGTATTTAGAAAGCGCGGTGAAGATGTTTCGAAGATTCATATCGCCCTGTCGGATAGTTTCAGTTTCGAGATATACAGAAATGCTCTGCGCTATGTCTTCTATTATATTTATTTCTTTTCCTGCCACAGGAAAGACGGAGCAGGCATCACCATAGATGCGACAAAAGAAGAAGGCAAGATGCTCCTGACTGTAATCTCGGAAGATGGATCGGTGAAGGAATTGTATGAAGCTTTATCAGGTCAGCTGCCTGCTATGGAGGCAGACCGGATGGATGAGGCATTCCAGATGAGGATCTTTCAGCATTTTGCACAGGCAGCTTTGGAGCAGGTCTGCGATGGTATTCGCTATGAAGACAGAGAACAAAAACAACATCTGACTCTTACCTTTTCTCCTGTAAAAGCAACCGAATCATCGTCTGTGAAGAAAACGGTATTATTGCTCGAAGACTGTGATGAAATGGTGTGGCTTATTAGTAATTTGCTTTCAGATGAATTTGTGGTTCACCGCGTCAAAACGATTCAGGCCGCTTTCGAATATGTGAAACAGAATACTCCTACCGTATTTCTTGTGGATATGCTGATGTATGCTGACGCTGAAGGAACCTTTATGGAGTATGTCAATAAGCACCGTTCTCTGTTGTCGAAGGCAGCCTTTGTTCCTATGCTTAGCTGGAAAGCCTCTTCTACAGTTCAGCAGGAACTTATAAAGTGGTCCGATTCGTATATTGTGCTTCCTTATGACATTCTGTTTTTGAACAATGTGGTCCATAAGTCGGTGTATGGCAAACAGGAGGCCAAGCAGATTTATGTCGAAGAACTGGGCAGCTTGTCAGAACGAATCATATGCTACACTCAGGAACAGGCCGATTTTATCAGGAAGTTCCTGCAAATAGTAGAGCAGAATCTGGATAAGGAGGACTTGGGGTCTACTTTCATTGCCGACCGGATGGCGATGAGTCCCCGTCAATTTTACCGCAAGTTGAAAGAGATTTCCGGTATGTCTCCCAGTGATTTGATAAAGAACTATCGGATGGAGAAAGCTGCACGTTTGCTGTCAAATGATGAGTTGTCTATTCAGGATGTCATTTCGGATGTAGGGATTGCCAGCCGTTCTTATTTCTATAAAGAGTTCACTCGTAAGTTTGGTGTGACTCCTAAAGACTACAGGGAATTGCATAAGAAATGACTTTTCCTCCCTCTTTTCTGTATTCGTATCCTCTCTTTCCTTTTGTGCTCTCTTTGCGCATATAGTATTTGTAAACTATAGATAATCAGTGTTTTAGTTTGTGTCTTAAATGTCCGACTGTTCTCCTGTCGGACATTTTTGCCCTGGCTTTTCATTTTGTCAGCAGGCGGCACTAAAAGTCATTTAATAGTAGGTTAATTTGCATTCGTTAGAAAGTATTACATGAGTTCGAAGTATTCACTTTAATTGAATTTAGTATGGAAAGCACAAAAAAGGAAAGTTTGTTTTTATATTTATATGACAGCTACGTTAATGATTTGTATGCTTATGGAAAAGCATTGGGAGTATCGCATGAAGATCTTCAGGATATCATTCATGATGTTTTTCTTAATATAATGGATCATTATGCCGGGCTGAATATATGCGAAAACAAACAAGTGAAATTCTATTTATTGAAGTGCCTGAAGAACAAAGTCGTTTCGAATGCAAGAAAGAACATGGAGACTTATAACATAGAAAATCTGAATGAGAGTGATTTTCCAATACATGTTACGGGACTGGATTTGCTGATAAATAAAGAGGAAAGGAAGAATTTGCTGAATCGGATAGAAAAGATGCTTCAATGTTTGACGGCACGACAGCGGGAAGCTATTTATCTCAGATATATGCAGGAACTAAGTTACGAGGAAATAGCTGAAATGCTTCATATCACAGAGAAAGGGTCCCGAAAACTGGTATCCCGGGCTATGATAGAGCTGAAGAATGTAAGGCTTTGGGGCAGATGTATCTGACTCGAGGGCCGGAGATGATTTGATTAGGCATCTGTTAGTGTATACCCCGGTAAGCTTAATATATAGGCAAGGCTCTCATAATATACTTTGTAAGCAACACGTATTCATTCCACGTACGTGATCCTTTGAGTTCACGTACGTAATCCGAATGTTTCACGTATGTGGACCGACCAGACTATGTACGTGAGATGATCTTCAGTAACTGCCAAAAGACATTGCTCAGACAGCCGGAACGCCTTGCTGAAGGCTTCGTTTACTACTAATTCTACCGTCTCTTTATTGGTTTGAAGGGTGATCTTAATCGCTGGTGAGGTACGATTGATTATTGATGAAGAGGAGAGGATCAGCTTGTGTATCTGAAAGTTATGTGGAAAAAGAGAAAATAATAAGGTGATAATAGAAATCTGATTTATTCTATTATCACCTTATTGTCACTAGCTATTATCACTTCATATGGGTTGATGATGAGACTGTTAACCTGGAAAGTGATAAGTGATAATAAAAAAGTGCATTAATTATCACTGAGAGGGCTGAATTTGAGCAATTCATAATCATGAGATTCTATTCGGACAGGGCCGAATAAACCGGAGGACTGTAGCTGAGAATCATCTCTCCACGGATTTACCATAGTCCACGTGGAACGTTGTTCTGCAGGTAGTTTCAGGTCTCCGATCAGGCGGTTCACCCAGTTATTTACGACTTCTATTTTAACTGTGTTCTCGCCTTTTTGCAGATAGTCCGTGATGTTGAGACGGTATGGATAGGTCCATGCACCCCCTACGTATTTTCCGTTCAGATATACTTTTGCCATTGCCACTACTTTTCCCAGATTAATGTAAGTAGGTTGGCTGGGAATTTCTTTGATGGTAAATGTGTTTGTATAATCTGCCGTACCAGAGTAATATTTAATACGCGGATCTTCTGATGTTATCCAGTCTGTCAGAGTGTTGAAGACAACACTTTCTTTGGGACCTTGCCGCCTTTCCTCAAATTTTACCTTCCACGGAGTATGGATGGTAGTAAGAACATACGGCTGGGGATAATTCTTGCCGGTTACAGTCTTTTCCTCTGCGTTCCGGAAGATGATGAAAGTACTTTCGCATGATTCTAGCTGTAGGGGAATAGTGATTGATGAATTTGCTTCGGTATATTCCGGCAAGATGCGAATCTCATTGGTAAGAGGATTCCATAGTTCCGGTTGCTTGCCGGATACTCTGAAGGTGGCTTTGAAAGAAGTGAAATCATTGCTTTGGTTGGAGAGAAAATAAATGTCCCCTTCATCGGTTGTCCGATGAATAAAGGAAATGGGAGCCCCATCGCTTATTTTGCAGTCGGGAGATAATGCCACAGCTGCGAACACATCTGCTAACGAATACTTCTCCGAAAAGACCTTTCCCTTTCCGTATGATGAGTGGGCCCAAAGTTCGGAAGCCATTTTCTGAACTTCCCTGTCCGCGGTAGGATAATTGACCAGACTCGGAGAATATTCCGGGGTGGGGCCTAATACAACAAGCCCTTCTTTTACAAACTTCTTTATTTGTTTCAGCAATTCCGGTCGCATACTCTTTTGTTTGGGAAGAACGAGCACACGATATTGCATTCCACTTTCCAGAGTCAGCTTATTACCTTTTACAGAGGATTTTGTCAGTAACACTTCTGCATTGATATAGTCAAAAGAATATCCGCGTGGCAGCTCCGGATCGCAGACTCCTGTCATTTTAGGAGTATCTTCTCCGATAAAGTAGGCAACGTCGGCTACATAGGTTCCTTGTTGCAACATGAAGTTACAGCGTTTCAGGTATTGGTTGAATACATCCAGCTGGCTGAACCAAGTGTTGTGGCGGTTAAATTCATTACCAAATGAAGTGCTGACTCCCGGCACTTTATCTTCCCAGGGCTGGTGGATGTAAACATGCAACATTGTACTGTTGATTCCTTCGGTAAAGAAACGGTCGCCTCTTTGTTTCAATGTATGTGGGTATCGGCTGAAGTTGGAGCCACCTGCCGTGAATGATTCTGCCCATACCTTTCTTTTACCATAGATATGCGCACAGGATGAGGCTGCCCTGTTTTCTATGTCTCCCAGCGAACCTTCGCTCCAGAACTCTCCGCCTATTTCGTCTGATTGACCGCCATACTGTAAGAATTCACCCGGGAACCCCCAATGACCATAGTTTTCGAGCCAGGTAGTCAGACCATGACGATGACCGACTTCTCGCAGTCCTCCTACATAATCATATGCAATGCGGTCGGCTACCAGGCGACGAAGATCCCAAAGAAAACGGTCGGACATATCCGGACTCCCTATCACAATGCCTTGTAAGGAAGGAAGGTACGGAATCGGGTCATACTTGTATTTCTTCTTGAAGGCTGCCAGCATATCATCCGTCCAGTTCTGTCCTCCGGTTTCATAACTGTCTTGTACCACTATTTTAAAGGTGGTACGATCTTCGGGAGGGATACGGCGAAGAATCTCTCCCATGTGTGCGTCGAAATGCTTGGCGACGTGCTTTTTACTCATTTTGTCTACTTCCAGTCCTCTACCTTCCGGGCTGGCGGGAGAATTGGTGACCCGGGTAGGGCACATGGCTGTCCGCATAATGGTCCATTCACCTGCCGGAACCTGCCAGTTGAGTTGCCCGTTTTTGAAATATGGAGTTATGTCTATTACTTGCTTGGGGTCTATCAACATATTGCTGTCAGAAACCTCCGGTTGCTTGTCCCACATATATTCATGCCACATAGGCAAGGGATATTGGAACATTTTTGCCAATGTTTTTTCCGGATAACGCTCTATTATGGGTTGGGAGGACAGATCGACTATCATGTCCGCATTTCCGGAAGCGTGGACAAATAAACGGAAGTCAGTGCCTTTCGTTTCCGGCAAAGCAGTAACCACGGGAGCGTAAGGGAGGAATCCCACATTCAGTCCTGTATTCACTCTGTCTACTCCGATTCTCTTCAGCAGGCGATAATCTGCTCCTTCTTTCACGTATAGATCAGCTGTGGTCCGGAGTAGTGAAGGGCTGGCGATGGTAATGCTTCTGAGCGTTACGTTATCCGGTACTTTGATGTCTAGGCTCTCTTCTTTCCCTTCCCGTTTTTGTATGGTCCATCTTTTGTGGTAGACGTTTTCTGCCGGTTGAGGGAAAGCGAGGACACGTATATCCTCTGCATCTTCTGCAACGGAAGGAAGGCTGGTCTGCAAGTTTTGCGGACCTTTCACTTTTAGTTGGGAAGAGCCCACATAGCGCATGCTTTCGTTCGGTTTTATCCATGGACCACCGGACTGGCTCCAGCCCGGACTGTTGAATATGCCGATTTCGATATTCAGTTCACTTGCCTTTTTCAGTGCCGTATGCAGAATCTTCCACCACTCTTCCGAAAAGAGCTTGACTTTGCCATACTTTACATCATCCAGACCGATGTTGCCGATAAAGGCTCTGTTGATTCCTACCTTTTTCATGGCTTCCAGATCCCGGATAATTCCTTCTTCGGACAGGTTGTCCGAAATCCAGTACCAGTATACAGCTATTTGAGTATCCTCAGGGATTTGTAAAAAGCCGGTCTCGATTTCCTTGAACGACAATTCTTTTTTATTCTTCGCATTGATTGTCAACGGGAATAAAGTGATTGCAATGATTAGAGTAATGAATCTCATCTTTTCAGTAGAATTTATGTTATAGTTAAAATGAAATTTGAGTTCACTTTAAAAGTCTTTGCCTGTTTTATCTCCTAACTGATGGTTGTTGAGAGATAAAATACATTGACTTTTAAAGTGGACTCAATTATCTTTGGTAGTTCAGATTACCACCGGGGCGGTATGTACCCTTCAAATACACCATTGCTTTTCTCCGATGCCGAACCGGGGTGCATAAGCATGATGTCGATTGTAGGCGGAATACGATTATCGTTGGGGATATTCAGCACTCCGTCTTTTTCTCCGTCTCCTCCCCATGGATTACGCATGGCAAACAGAGCGTAGGGATCGGAAGAATACATCCCGCTGTAGCAGTGCCCTGTCACTGTTCCCTGGTTTCCGATATTTTGGGCTTTGTTGAATCCTCCCGTCACGAAGTATCCTTGTGCAAGACCGGTTCTCACGACTTTAGTCATTTCCTCGTTTGTCAGTTTTCCGGGTCCCCAGCAATATACCAGGTCACCTTTCCCAGTGAACAGAGGATTTACTTCTTGCTGAGGGATTCCGCCAAGGTTGTAATTTTTCCAATATACATGCCTGTATTTCATGAGCGCTTTTTCGAGCACCGTTCCCCAATTGAGAACGACATTTTTGCCGCAGGACGTAAAATGGTCTCCGTTCTCGTTGGAAAGGAATTTGGAAGTAACGGACACTTCTATAGGTTTACCCATCGGATCGTACATGGAGATGGTATACGTTTTGTCCCCATTATCTTTAATGATGGACTGTATAAAGTCGGGATGTACAAATGCCATAGAAGCAAATGAGGCAACAGCACAGCAGTCTCCGATGCCTCGCTGGTGTATGTCAGCCGGCAGCGGGCGACCGAAAGGATACAAGGTCACCGGATGTTCCACCCATTGAAATCTGCCGTCACCATCGGTGATGGTCGGTTCGTTGGAAGCAGTGCGCAACCATGTCCTGACTTCGTCCGTCGTTTCGGGTCTGTTCTCAAAGTGTTTTCCCATCGGGGTGATGGAGCTAAAAGTACTTCCTTCACTGCGTTCCAGTATTCTTGAAACGTCGGTATATCCATGCAGATTCCATTCGGCTATTTGAGTGGTGTTGCTTCCGCCATTTTCTGTCACTTCCAGTTTATAGTACAGATATTCCTTCTTGTTATTGAGAAGAAATTCTTTCTTTTCCTTTCGTGCCGAAAATACCTGGTTCTTCTGAATATCGATTGCCACCCACTCTTCGTTGTCGTTCGAACCATAGAGCGTCCATGATTTGGGGTCTTTTTCCGGTGAATCGGCGGCTGACACTAAAGAATAATGATTGGCAATGGCCTGTTCACTCCCCGACCACATAATATAGAAGTTGCTGTGGGGAATGATGAATTTCGTGTCCGCATTGTTGTCGATCATATATCCGAGTTCCGTCCCTTGGGGGAAGTCTGCAAATTCGGGAGTTAAGACACCTGCGGCAGGCATATTTATATTCCAGTATTTGATTGCTATCGCTACTTTCTTTAGAACCAGTTCTGCTATCTGGGTGTCACTGCCTCCATTATTACTCTGTATCTCCAGCTTGTAATGTCTGTATGCAGTGGTATTTTCACATTGGTATTTTTTCTCTTCTTGCCGTTTAGAGAATACCTGATCTCTTTGCTGGTCGATGCGAGTCCATGCTTTCCCGTCAATCGACCCGTAAAGCGTCCATGATTGGGGATCTTTTTCCGGTGCGTCGTTGGCGGATGTCAGCGTGTAATAGTTGATGGCTATCTCTTCATCTCCTTCCCATAGAATATAGAATTTGTTATGGGAGGTGACAAATTTTGTATTTATGTCACCGTCTACTATTTTGCTGATGTCCGAACCGGAGGGAGCGTCTGTATATTGTGCTGTGATTACTCCGGCAGAAGGTACATTGGTGATATCATCTCCGATTCTTACTGAAGCCGGACTGGTATAGGGTGGTTCCGGTGGTGGTTCCGGTACACCATCATCGTCCGAGCAGCTGTAAAAAAGGCTTAGCGGTATTAATAATACCAAATAAATAGTGGGCTTTATCAGATTTGATATCCAACTGTTTTGGCTTGTTTTAGATATATTCATTTGATTCATATTCATTTGATGGAATTTTTTATTCAGGAATGCGCCTGATATCTGGGAAAACTGTCATACGTAGCACGGTTGTTCCGACAGGAACCAGTTCTATAACTTTCTCTTCTCCCTTCCGGATGACGGAAGGCATATAGGGAGTAAAGTTGTCTCTGTATAGTTGCCAGTTCGTGACAGTCACAGCTTTTACTTTCAGTCTGACAGGAGTCGTTTCCGGATTCCAGATATTACTGTAATCATTGCTGTTGACTACCTCGATATTTTCTGTATCCACCGGTGCATAATTCCATTCAGACAAAGGGGTTAGGATACGGGACTGGAACTTGATGCCGTCAAGTTCTCTGGTTTCCGTGATCTCTTCTTGGGCTTTGACGTTCAGAGAGAATACCAGCGGCCCTCTTTCAAAAGCTACTCCATCGTATGGCATAGATACAGATTTTGCTTTCATCGGTAATTTTAATTCGATGATGTCTCCGTCGGAGAATTTGCGTTGTACTTCTACAAAAGTACCAGCCTTGCAGACGATATCGGCAGCCTGCCCATTGACTGTAATAGAAGCCCCTTTGCACCATTGCGGAATGCGAAGCCAGAAAGAGAAAGGAGTGGAACGCTTCATCTTCATCCGGAAACGAATCGTTTCCTCAAAAGGATAATTCGTTTCTTCTTGTATGGTGATCTCGTTCTTGCTTCCTTTCAGTTTGGTAGTGAAAGAGGAAGGTGCGTACATAGCCGCTACAATCCCGTTATCTCCTTTTTTCATCCATTGGCGAGAGCAGAAGAGAGGAATCATGCGGTTCATATTGCCATTGCAGCATGCCGGTCCGTGTGCTATTCTGTAAGCCATACGGTCTTGTCCGCCGACATACATACAAAAGCTGGAATTATTTTTGGCTATTACCTGATTCGGACTTGAATAATACTGAAGCGACTTGAAGTCTTTCCATACTACACTGAAAGCTGCATTGAAACAGATCTTTTCCATCAGATCTGCCCATTGTACATCTCCGGTTGCCTGTAAGAAATATCCCAGCGCCCATTGTGCGTCGCTCACACAGCACGTTTCATGCACTTCATTAGGCATATTTCCATCATGGGCTTCGTTGCCGGATGGTATACCATCTGCCAGTCCGTGATACTTGTATACCTTCTGAATCCCGTGGATGGCCGCATCGAGATATTCCTTTTTACCTGTGTTGATATACAGTATCACAGGGATCTTTAATGTTTCAAAAGAACTGACGGAATGTACGATGGGCACTTCATCTGACAAGAAAGCTTGCATGGTGAACGGACTTTTCCGGCTACAAAATGCTTTATATGTGTTTTCTGCTTTTTCGATAAAGAAAGCGTCATTGGTCTGTTGATACAGCCAGCATAACATTTCGATATGCAACATAGTGCGTTCGTTGAAATCCCATTCCGGTCCTCCTGTCTTGATCAGAGTTTGGGAGCGTGCGGCATTCTTGTAATGATTGGACAGAGCCTTGATGATTTTGGGTGACGGATTCCTGGAATATTCTGCCATGATTACTCTGAAGAAGACGACATGCGGCCATAAATTATGCAATTCCGGACCGATAAATCCATCTTCTTTAGGATGATCGATCTGAAAGTCAATCCACTCCTTTACGCGTTGGGTTAACTCCGGATCGTCAATGAGATAACCACACCGCAATGCACCGTCTGCCCAGTAGCCGGTCTGCTCGAAATCTTCCCAGCGATCCATCTTCTTTTGGGTGGCGTCTCCCCAACCTTCCTTGTCGAAAGGAGCACCGGCCACTTGAATGTGACCGGTTAATCCATTTCTTTGCGTAGTCAGTGCTTCTTTCATCCAGCCTTCCGCTTTCATTCCTTCAATGCCGATATCTTGCAAGACGGATTTGTTGGTCTGGGCGGAAGCTGTACTTCCGCCAATGAGTAACAAACTTATCAGACAGGAAGAGAGAGTACTGTTAAAACGTATTGTCATTTGAATTTATTCTAGGTTATTATTATTGTTTTTTATTTTACCATTCAATTGCCTGATCCTCATCCGGAATCAATTCATTGATCTTACGTTCCGTTGTCATGCTTCCTTCTACATTATAGCGAATAGGAGTACCTTTCATCGATGTGATGTCATCGTAACTGTATTTGATGTACATGGTGACATAATAGTGAGTCAGGTAGGGCAGGGTAGGATCTGCTTCTGTCCGTATCTCATAAGTCGGATTATTGTCTATCAATGCAAAATTGATAGGATTGGCCGGGTCTGCGGGCCGTACGTCCAACTTGCCGTTTTCTTTGAAAGTGGCTATAATTTTATAAGTAGCACGGTTGATATCCTCTTCATCTGTCACTCCGGCATAGAAGAAAATGGAATTCTCATCTACTACCCATGCGGTGCGGGTGTTCATGATTAAAGGCTTATCATATCCTGTCAGATCGAGATAGATTCTCATGGAGGTAGCGGAGTAGGTACCTGAGTAGTCGTTAAACGGCATTACGCGAAGTAAGGCTTTACCGTTTCCCTTACGTCTGTTCACGATGTAAGACGGGTTTTCTTCTACTTTCATAGGCAATACCCATTTCTCTACCAGATTCAGATCTTTAAATTTGAATTTGATCTCGTACATCTCCATCGAACTTCCGGCCGGTATGTGGCATGTCGGGGAAGTGAATTCGTAATGTTGTTCGGAAAGTTGCTGATAATGCAGGTCGGTACGGAACTGGTAACGTTCTTCGTTGAGAATCTTTAGGGTGTCATTATCTACTCCGAGATGTACATCCAGATTTTGTTCATTGACTTTCGAACCGCTGACAATGACGGGAAGTTTGTACGTCACCTCGCCATTCGGCTTGTAGCGCAAATAGATATTGGTGACTCCCTGGTTTTCATAAGGAGCTTTGAGAGAAACCATCTGGGTATAAAGTTCATCTTCCCATTCGTTATTGCATGCACTGCACATAAACAGGGTCGTTGCGATAGCTAAAAAACTATATATCTTTTTCATGTCTGTACTCTTTTATTTTTATTAGTCATAGGATGTCCATCCCGGTGCTTGAGTTAAACGATTGTTTTTCTTTAATTCATCATGACTGATCGGCCAGAAATACATTTTGCGGGAGAAAGTAGAGCGGAGGCTCGGAACTTCTACCTGAGTATGGAATAAGTCCGCCTGTTCTGCCGGCATCAGTGTGTTACAGCCGTATACTTGTTCGATTTGCTCGGTCGGTGCGTCTTTCCAGCGTCTCAAGTCATAATAGCGTTGATTCTCGGCAAATAGTTCGATTTGACGTTCATGTTTAAGACTGGTTCTGAAGGCATCCTGAGAAAGATATACATCTTCTGCAAAGTCCGGTACTCCGGCGCGGATACGTACTTGTGACACTGCTTTGCTCATTTCCGTGGTATTGCGGTAGATATCGTAAGTGGTTGAACCGTCCCAGGAACTTACGGGATAATGGCTGTCACACTCATTCAATGCCTCAGCATACATCAACAGGATATCCGCATAACGGATGGCCGGTTCCACTTTAGGATAAACAGTTCCGCCATTGTTCTGTATATCTTTGGGGCTGACGTATTTCATCATACCGATGCCATTGCGCAGCCATAACTGGCTGTCGTTGCGCCCGTCACTATTACCACGGTAATACCAGATCTGCCGGTATCTGTATTCGGCATTCGTGGCGCTGGAGAAAGACCAGAATGCTCCGTTGAATGCCACTGATGCGTAAAAACGAGGTTCCCGGTTGGCATATTCTAGGTTGACTCCTTTTCTCAGGTGCGGATAAGTGCCGTTGTTGGCTTCTGCCTCGCTTACATAGCCTTTAAGATGTTTTTTTCTGTCGAATGGTTCTCCGGTATTGGTTTCGTAGGCGTCACATTGCTTTCCGGTGACTCCATGACAGTTGTATCCACCTGCACTGGTAGGCAACTGGTGACGCACCATATTTGCAATATCCGTATTATTTTGTCCGCGGGTAAAGATCAGCTCTGGATTTTCAGATGCATATAAGTCTCCGTTAAAAAGAGAACGATAAGATTCAAACGGATCGATGTCTGCCCATCCTTCCGGAAAGTTCTTGTGCGAATACTTCTCATTAAATGGAGGCACAACGGTTTTCGGATATGCGTCACTGCCTTCGTTACGTTTCGCTGCGGTGTACAGTTTATAAACACTCTGGCCGTTGTTCTTCAGGTTGATGACATCAAGAGCGGCAGCTGCTGCGGTTGCCCATTTGGAGTTGTCCGGTGTTTGAGATATCAAATTGCGTCCTTTGTCGTCTACAAAGTCAGCCATTTCGGAATTGCCGTTCATCAAGGGGCTGGCGGCATACAGGTATGCTTTTGCGCGAACAGCCAGAGCCGCTCCCTTGGTAGGACGTCCGATGTTGATGATATCACGTTTGTAAGGGAGGTCCTGCGCTGCCAGCAGCATTTCTTTGGAGATAAAGTCCACGCATTCGTCATAGGAATTTCTTGGTAATGAAAGATCATCGTATGATGCGTTATAGTCGATGGCGCTTTCCGGTAAAACGGGAACAGGCCCATATTTGCGGAGCAATAGCCAATACATGTATGCCCTTAAAAAACGGGCTTGCGCTTTGACGTCTTTGATTTCTTCCGGTGTGTAGTCTTCGTTGATGTCAACATTGTCTATTAATATGGAGGCTTGTCGGATTCCTGCATACGATTGTAGCCATGAACCTTGAAACCTGCTTTCATTATATTCCCCGTGGATGAATTCTCTGTATTCTTCACCACGGTCTCCATAATACATGTCGTCGGCAAAGTTGGTAAGGCAGTGGTCTTTCTCTGCTATATCCATGTTTTCTCCTGTCAGATAGAGATAGGCTTGCGCCAACCATTGTTCGGTATAATCCCTGCTTTTAAAAATGCGTTCTTCATTTTGACGGTCGCCAAAATAACGCTCCACACTCAGATAATCAGAGCAAGAAGAAAATACCAGTCCCATTGCCCCTATAAGTGTTGCAGCTAAAATATGCTTTTTTTTCATGTTCATCAAAAGTTTATAAGTTAACAGTTAATCCTAATGTCCACGTTTTAGATAACGGATATTGTTGTCCGTTGGAGCTACCCAGTTCCGGGTCCCATAATTTGAAATTAGAGAAGGTCAACAGGTTTGTTCCGATGAGGAAGAAACGGATGTTATTGAACCGGATCTTGTTAGTGATGCTCTTAGGAAGGGTGTAGCCTACTTCCAATGTCTTCAGGCGGATGTATGAACCGTCGCGCAGCCAGTAAGTAGAAGGACGGTAATTGTTGGCGTTACCTCCATAGCTCAGACGTGGATATCTGGCATTTACATCTTCATTCTCACCCAGTATCCAACGGTTGGATTCGACTACGTCTTTCAGTACATTTCCCCAGTCACCACTTGAGAATGGGTATACTGTGAATCCGTCAATGAAGAAGGATGACTTGCCGGCTCCCTGGAAATGTACGTTGAAATCCAGCCCTTTCCATTGAGCGGATGCACCGAAGCCATAGATTAAATTCGGACGGGTCGTTGCACCGATGGGAACAACATCGTTGTCGTTGATGACTCCGTCACCGTTAACATCTTTATATCTGATATCTCCCGGCATCACTTTGCTACTATCATCGAATTGCTGCTTGGGACTGTTGCGGATTTCTTCATAATCTTTGAACAGACCTAATGCAACCAGCCCTTTTGCCTGATCGACTCTGAAACCGGCCTGGCGCAGGTAGGGGAAGTTCGTATATGCTTCATCTGTTTCCTTGATTTCATTTTTGCTGTAGGTTATGTTACCACGTACTGTAAGGTTCACATTTCCTATCTTTTCATGATATCCTACATTACCGTCGAAACCTTTGGAGAGCACTGAACCTATGTTGGCATAAGGCGAAGATGTCAGGCCTACGATTTGCGGAATGTTATTGCGTGACATAAAGATGCCGTCACGTTGTTCATGAAAGTAGTCTATTGATCCGGTTAGTTTGTCGTTCCACAACGAGAAATCCAGACCGATGTCATGCTTCGTTGCAATTTCCCAGGTGATGGCATTGGAAGCGACTCTCGAATAAGCCAATATCTGATAAATCATATTATTTCCAATATCTCCCCAGTTATATGACTGATCTGCGGGCGGTATCTGATTGGCGATATCTCCTTTGTCAGGGTCCGGTTTCCAGGTTGCAAATTCTGCCAAATAGGGGAATCGGGTATTCATATAGTCATTACCTACCTTACCATAAGAATAGCGAAGCTTGAACATGTTCATCCAGGGTAAGTTCTTCTTGACAAAGCTTTCTTCTGCTATATTCCATGCAACGGAGTAAGCGGGGAAGAAACCGAACTGGTGTCCTTTGGCAAAGTTCTCGGAACCGTTGTATCCGAAGTTGAAATCCAAGAAATAGCGATATTTCCATCCGTACGTAAAGCGTCCTGCCAAACCTTGATGACGCCTTTCAATTCCCTTGATGATATCATCTCCATGGTCGGAAGTGTCAATGTTTTTGTCTTGTGAGTACTTTAATACTCCGCTTACACGATGATCGCCAAATGCCCTTTCGTAGTGAAGCTCTGCTTCCAGAAATTCTTTGCGCGAACCGTTTGCACTCGATTCTTGATGCATTAACGACTCCTCAGCGATGCGTCTGAATACAACATTGCCATCGGAATCACGAAGTTTCTCTGCTCTCCATTGTTCCGGCCATTTTACACGGCGGTTATAGTTGTCATTATAGGTGTCATAACCAAAACGACCGATGAATTTTAGTCCCGGAGTGATGAACTTGAAATCTTGTTCCAGTGTGATGTTCGTTTGAATGGAGTTCTTCCAGTTTTCAATATATCCGGTCTGGGTAGCCAATACCCATGGGCTGCTCTGAGCGCCTCCTCCGTATGCCGGGACATAACCGTTTGAATACATGATAGGAATTGAAATCGGATTCTGTCCCATCAGAGATGCCCAGATTTGTCCGGAGTCCGAGCCGGGCTGGTTCTGCTTTTCGAGCGAACCGGATACCCCTACTTTCACTAAAGTCGTTTTGGTCAGGTCCATATCTACATTCAGACGATAGTTCCAACGTTTGTAATTAGCGTTTGTATTGTAGTCTTTCATGGTATCATCTACTTTGTACATACCGCCTTCGTCGATGTAGCTGGCAGATACAAAGTAACGTGCGGTAGTACCACCACCATTGATGTTGATCGATGCCCGTTGAGTCAATGCGCCTTCTTTCAGTAATTGGTCCATCCAGTTCACATTAGGGAAGAGGTCCTTATCTAATCCGCTACGGATCAGCATCAAATCTTCATCACTGTAGAAAGGAGTCTGGTTGCGGGTGTTGCGTGCTTCATTCATCAACTTGGCATAGGTATATCCATCTACAAATTCGGGTGTATATGTGCGGGAGTTGTAGCTGGCTTCATATTTGGCATCGATGTGCACTTTACCTGCCTTACCGCGTTTGGTTGTGATTAAAACGACACCGTTGGCACCGCGTGAACCATAGATGGCGGTGGCGGACGCATCTTTTAATACAGAAAATGATTCGATATCTTCGATGCTAATTTCATCCATGCTTCTTTCGAATCCGTCCACTAACACCAATGCGCCTGTTCCGGCCCCGAAAGTTGAGATTCCACGAATCCAGAATTCGGAAGTGTTATTTCCCGGTTGTCCGGAAGTCTGCCGGGCAAGCACACCTGCCACATTACCGGCCAACGCGTTGGTGATACTGGAGGTAGGAGTTTTCAGGTCTTTCAGGTCTACTGTCGTGACAGCTCCTGTCACAGTCACTTTCTTTTGTACACCGGTACCCGTTACAGTGACTTCATCCAGAATATTGGATTCCGCCTCTTTCAGTACCACATTGATTATCTTTTCTTCTTTCACCAATACCACTTTCTTTTCGAATCCGATATAGGAGAAAACTAGGCGTTGATAAGGCTCTATCTTGATTTTGTATTTACCGTTTATATCAGTGATTGCACCTAAGCCCGGCGCATCTTGTACGGTCACATTTACACCGATCATGGGCTCTTCTTGTGCATCTGTGACGAGACCGGTCACCTCAATAACTTTCTGCGCATACATGCAGGTTGAGTATCCTATTAATAATAGGGTAAATAATATGATTTTTTTCATCTTCAATGTCTGTTTATATTTTATTCAATGGCTATAAAACGAATACGCTTGTTGCCTCGGTCTGCAATGTAAAAAGTACCATTGTCTTCATCATAGGCAATTCCTGTAGGTTCTAAGAAACGGGCTTCCGTGCGCAAGTCACCATCAATATATCCATCGACTTTTCCGTCGGCAGATGCGGTACCCCGACCTGCATAGGTAGACACGGCTCCTTCGGGAGTAATTTTGCGGATACAATGATTGCCGGCATCACAAAGATAGAAGTCATATACATCTTCTTTTCCTGCATTGACATAGTCTTTATTTTTAACGAATACACCTTGGCACGGGCTGCTGAAACGTGCGTCGCTTCCCATTCCATCCTTGTATCCACTAGTAAACAGTTCTCCGGCAACCTTATAGGGAGGTTGCAATTCTCCATTATTATAGTCACATCTAAGTACACTTTCAAGTCCTACCACATAGAGGTACTTTCCTTCCGGATGGAACACCAGCGAACTGGACCATCCTTCCCGGTCGTTTTCTATCACATTAAACAGCTGCTTGGATTCCCATTGCTGTGTCTGCTCGTTGAACTGAGCCTTAGCTTTCATGATGGCAGCTTTAAAATAGGTATTGTAGTATACTGACTTGGAGGTAGGATGTACTGCACAAGAATAGCTGCATCGGTCATAAACATAAGGATTGGCACTGTTGAAATGTCTGGAGCGGAGCAGATAGGCGACAGCCATCATTCCTTTGTCACCGCGACCGTTGTCGTCAGCAATGAAGAGTGTGTCTCCGTCGGGATGGAACGTCAGCCCCTGCATTCTGAAGAAGCCGCCCTGTCCGTTGGTAACCACTGTTGAGACGTCTTCATTATCCAGGCTTATTTTGCGCAATGCAAGTTCCTGCTCCGTCAAATACAGTGCTTTTTCGTCCCCATATTTATCCAAAGCAAGCCAGTACGGTTTGGTAAATTCGGCATCTTTGAAACTTCCGTCCTTCATGGCCGAGTGCCCTAGTTCATCGACCTTTCCGCAGAGCGTGGATACCATGATTTTAGACTGGTAGCTGAACTTCTGTTCGAATGTGTAGTCAATCACCATTTCTCCTTGTTCGTTTTCAATCTTGACGTTAACGTCACCATTGAAAGCCCGTCGGGGAACCATGCAATGAATGGCATTGCCGTTGGCACCTATTACTTTGGCACTTTGTCCTCCGATACTTACATGAATTTTAGAAACATCATTTCCAAAATTACTGCCGTAAATGTAGAGGCGGGTGCGGAGTGCTCCTTCGGTCGGAGTGAATTCTGTGAATACCACAGGCTGCGAAGGATCATAAACTTCTGAGTTTTTCTTGTCATCTTGGCAAGAGGTTGAAAAGAAACCCATCAAAGAGCAAATAAGCAGGCAAATCAGACTTTGCCTATTACTTTTAGCTTTTTTCTGTTTCATAAATAAATTAGATTTAATAAATAAGTAAATTATAAACATTTCGTTCTGTCACTGTCGTCCAATCTTTACCACTAAAAATATACCTTGAAATCCAACTGAAAAACTTTAAAATGGCCATTTATGCATAGGATCTCATTATCTGTGTACTGACAAATAATCGTTCATATGTTATTCTTGTTTTTTCTGATATCATGCAGAATGCGTGCTTGTAATTGCCGGCGTTCGTCTTCCGGCATTTTATCCTCATTTAAGCGTATGGACAAGACTGTTTCTTTCGTCCGTTCCATGATCGCTGTCTGGTCCGGATGTTCTTCCACCCATGTCCGCCAGTGTCTGTCCAACTCTTTTGTCGGATTCAGACACCATAGGATAAAATTCTCATCATTCAGCATTTTCATGTCTCTATATATAGATATGTCATTCTTCATCACTTGGGGGCTTTTATTGGATAAACGCAAAAAGATTTTTTTTATCCCCACGAAAAAGAAGAAAAATATGGGGGCAAAAAATAAACTTTTGCGTTTCTTTTAATAAGAGCTTTTAATAAGTTGCTTATATTTATGTATTAATAATTATCTAATTATTTTTTATGAGAAACAAAACCTCTTTTCATTCAGGCAGGATATATTTCTTGTTAGTATTGGGTATATTAGGTTATCCCCTGATGGTGGGCAATGCACAAACAGTGTCAGGGAAAATAGATCGGAAAGCACTTGTGACGAGGCACAACTTGTTGATTAAAGACCGTAACCTGTATGGTCCTACACAAGTGGGTAACGGTGAGTTTGCATTCGGCTTTGATATTACCGGCCTTCAAACTTTCTCTAACAGTGCCAATACCATGTCCAATTGGGGCTGGCACCAGTTTCCTAGCCCCAACGGACAAAGACCGGAAGACTTCAAAGGGCAGGAATGGGATACACAAGGCAGAATGGTGCGATACGATGTGCAAAATCCGGAACAGCAGGATTTGAGAAACTGGATGGTACAGAATCCGCAGAGAATCCATCTGGGACGTGTAGGATTGGTCTTGAAGAAGAAAAACGGATCTATTGCTTCATTGGGCGATTTGCAAACTCCGGAACAGGTCTTGGATTTATGGAGTGGAATATCGACCAGTACTTTTAGTGTATCCAGTGAACCGGTAACGGTTACTACCATCGGGCATCCTTCGAAGGATGCGATTGCTGTGCGCATTAAATCCAGAAAGGTAGCGGAAGGATCGATCGGTATTTTTATAGATTTTCCGTATGCCAGTCTGCACGAGTTTGGCAATGGCGCGGACTGGGAAAAGCCGGACAAACATCAGACCAATGAAACGGTAAATGGCAGGCAGGCTTGTTTTCAACGCACAATGGATGATACTCGTTATGATGTGAGGATGTCATGGGATCAGCAGGTGGACTTTAAGAAGATAAAGGGGCATCGGTATGAATTGATGCCTGTGACAAAGTCAGATGAAATCTGCTTCATTGTTTGCTTTGATAAGGAAAAGGATCAGTCGCCACTTCCTACATTTGCGCAGACAGAGCAGGAAAGCATTAAACACTGGGCAGATTATTGGCAAAGTGGTGGTGCTATCGACTTATCGGAAAGTAAAGATCCCCGCTGGAAAGAGCTGGAAAGAAGAATTGTTCTTTCGCAATATATAATGGCTGTGAATGAGGCCGGTTCTCTTCCTCCGCAGGAAAGCGGACTGGTGAATAATGGATGGTATGGCAAATATCACCACGAAATGATTTGGTGGCACTGCACGCATTATGCTTTATGGAACCGATGGCCGTTGATGGATAAAATGATGGAAGTTTATCCGGATAATCTGGAGATGTACAAGAAATCGGCTAAAGCGCAGGGATACAAGGGAGTACGTTGGCCTAAAACAATCGGAGACCGGACTTGGTGGGAGTGGCCTAATGAGACAAATCCCCTGCTGATCTGGCAACAGCCGCATGCAATTTTCTTTGCCGAACTCGATTATCGGGCACATCCTACCAGGGAAACTCTGGATAAATGGAAGGAGGTTGTATTTGAAACAGCCAACTTTATGGCTTCTTATGCCTATTATAATAAGAAAGAGAAGCGGTATATTCTAGGTTATCCTGTTCAGGTGGTGTCCGAAAATTGTGATCCGAGAATCACTTACAATCCTACGTTCGAACTGAGCTATTGGCTGACCGGATTGCGGATAGCGCAGGACTGGGAGAAACGTCTGAAGGTAAAAGCGAATCCGGAATATGAGAAAGTGAGAACGAAATTGTCCAAGTTACCCGTCAAGGATGGTGTGTATGTTTCGTGGGAAAACATCACGGATATGTGGACAAAGTATAATTTTGAACACCCGGCTTTGATAGGGGCTTACGGAATGCTTCCGGGAGATGGGGTCGATATACCTACTATGCAGAGAACTCTTGACAGAGTAGAGCAGGCATGGCAGTTCCACGAAACGTGGGGATGGGACTTCCCCATGCTCGCAATGACCGCTGCCCGCTTGGGAAAACCGGAAAAGGCACTGGAATATCTGTTGAGTTATGCTACCGAGTTTGCCTTTGAAGATCATGGACTGGTAGGTGGTGGCAGGGCTCCTTTTCCATATTTTCCGGGTAATGGCGGTTTGCTGTATGCTGTAGCCATGATGGCGGCGGGATGGGATGGTGCTCCTGATGTGCATGCCCCCGGATTCCCGCAGGACGGTTCATGGACGGTAAAATGGGAGGGATTAAAGAAAGCTTTATGATCCGACTTTTGAAATTTTGACGTATATTTGTGATATATGAAAAAGAAACTACTATTGATCATTGGTGCTGTCACCCTGTATAGTCATGTCTGGGCACTGCACGTTTTTCCGGAATGTTATTCGGACAACAGATATCCGTTGGTTCGCAAACCCTATATGGAACTGCCGTTGGGGAGTATAAAAGCTAAAGGCTGGTTGCTGGAAATGTTGCAGCGGCAGCGAAACGGCGCTTCCAGTCAGATGGATGTGCTGTATCCGGAAGTCATGGGTACGCGCAACGGCTGGCTGGGGGGAGACGGTGACCAATGGGAGAGAGGACCTTACTGGATTGACGGGCTTCTGCCCCTGGCATATATCCTGGATGATAAGGAGATGAAGGAAAAGATACAGCCGTGGATTGAATGGAGTCTGGCAAGCCAGCGTGAGGATGGCTTCTTCGGACCTGCCAAGGATTACAGTCCGGAGTTCGGCCTTCAGCGTGATAATTCATCCGACTGGTGGCCGCGAATGGTTGTCCTGAAGATCATGCAGCAATATTATTCGGCAACCGGAGATGAACGGGTGGTCGATTTTATGACAAAATACTTCCGCTATCAGTTGGCAACGCTGCCTGCCACTCCTTTGGGAAAGTGGACTTTCTGGGCGGAATTTCGTGCCTGTGATAACCTGCAGGCTGTTTATTGGCTCTATAATATTACGGGAGATTCTTTCTTGCTTGATCTGGGGAAACTATTGCATCAGCAGAGTTACAATTTTGTAGATATGTTCCTTAACCGGAACGACCTTTCCCGCAAGAACAGCATTCACTGTGTGAATCTGGCCCAGGGAATCAAAGAACCTGTTATTTATTATCAGCAGGACCCCGACAAGAAGTATCTTGCCGCAGTAAAGAAAGCATTTGCCGATCTCCGGCATTATAACGGACAGCCTCAAGGCATGTACGGAGGTGATGAAGGATTGCACGGCAATGTCCCTACGCAAGGTTCCGAGCTTTGTTCGGCAGTGGAAATGATGTTCTCGCTGGAGAAAATGATGGAGATTACCGGAGACTTGACTTTTGCGGATCATCTGGAGAAGATAGCCTTTAATGCACTTCCTACGCAGATAACGGATGATTTCATGCATAAGCAATATTTCCAGCAGGCCAATCAGGTAAAGATAACCCGGGGCGTTCATAATTTCTATGAAGATGCATTCCATGACGGAACGGACATTATATTCGGTTCGTTGACCGGATATCCTTGTTGCTTCTCCAATATGCATCAGGGATGGCCTAAATTTACACAGAGTCTTTGGTTTGCCACACCGGATCAGGGCATTGCTGCTCTGGCTTATTCTCCTTCTGAGGTTACGGTGAAGGCGGGCGGAGGCAACAGGATAAAGATTGTGGAAGATACATTCTATCCTATGGATGATAAGATACAGTTTACAGTCAGTTTCCCGGACAAGGCAGATAAGAAGAAAAGCATTGAATTTCCGTTTCATCTGCGGATACCGGGGTGGTGTGAAGAGGCTGTGATTAGTGTGAATGGAGTGCGGCAGATGACTGCTAAAGGAAATACGGTTGCCGTTTTGAAACGTGCATGGAGAAATGAGGACCGTGTATTGTTGCACCTTCCGATGAAGGTGACTACAAGTAACTGGTTCGAAAATTCTGTAGCAGTGGAACGTGGCCCTCTGGTGTATGGACTGAAGATGCGGGAAGACTGGCAGAAGAAAGAGTTTCCGGAAGCGGAAGTGCCTCGTTTCGGTAAATATTATTATGAAGTGACTTCTCCCGATAAATGGAATTATGGTATTCTTACTTTTGACCGGAATAAGACGGACGAACATTTCAGTGTGAGCATCGACCCGGAGAAACAGAAGAGCAAGTATCCCTGGAATGTAGAAAATGCTCCTGTCCGGATCAAGGTGAAAGCTAAGGAACTCCCTTATTGGAAGCTTTATAACGAAATGGCGGGACCTATTCCTTTCTCCACTTGCAGGAGCAACTGCCCTGTAGAAGAGATCACCCTGATTCCGTATGGCTGTACCACTTTGCGAATCAGTGAATTTCCGCTGGTGCATTGGTAAATTGAGATAGATAAACGAAGTGCATGTTCAAACGATGATTGTTTCTTATGTCCGCCAGATACTTTCTCTTTCTGTTATTATATATTGTATCGCTCTCCTGTCATGCACAGACGGTTCTCTGTGATGTATCCGGTATCGAAGCGCCTTATTCGCCTGTAAATGGCAGCTTTACAGGCAAGCAGGTACCACACTCCCCCGACCCGTTGGTGGCTTTCAGATGGAACAATCCTGAATGGACGGACAGTCTTCAAGTCTATGTACTTGCCCCTGTCAGCGTGGAGGCGGACAAGAGTGAAAATGTCTCAGTAGTGGACGCAGCCAATTTGAGGGTGGACGGACCGTGTGAATTGATGTTCGACTTTGGTAGGGTGAGTGCCGCCTGGTTTGAGTTCGAGTCTGCCGATCTGGATGGGGAAGTAGAAATGAGTATCAGTGAGTTCAATGAACCGGCAGTGTTTAACGTAGGCTCTCAGCATCCCCGAAAGACAGCTTCGCCTGTACGGCATGGCAACACATGGCGTCTGGAGTTGAATGACCAGCTCTATGAAGGTGTCCGTTTTGCATGGATTCATATCCATTCTTTGAATAAGCCTGCACGGATATCTTCGGTCCGTCTGGTCTGCCAGGTGAAGCCTGTCAATTATGAAGGTAGTTTTGCCTGCAGTGATACGTTGCTTTCGCGCATCTGGTATACGGGGGCCTACACAGTCAAACTGAATTTATTGCAGAATTATTTTGGTGCTATATTGATGGAACGCAGTGACCGACATTCATGGACGGGGGATGCGCATACCTCTCAGGCTGCCTCCATGGTGGCTTTCGGTAACTATGATTTTGTGAAGCAAAACCTCCGCTATACTTCCACCCAATATAATGGCATTGCCAGTTATTCCCTTTATTGGGTATTGAGTCTGATTGACTATTATATGTATACCGGTGACAAGGCTTTGCTGGATGAGATGCTGGAAAATGCCTGTCAGAAACTGGACATTGCCTACCATCATTATGATAAAGACCCGGTCATTGCTTTTTATGGCTGGGATGAACGTTTGGGCGGATTTGAGAGTCCTACTGCCGAGGCGAAGCATGCTTATAGAATGCTTTCCATACAGGCATGGAATAAGTTTGCTTCCATTCTTGACCATGCGGGTTATGAAGAACTGGCAACCAGATATCAGCGATATGCCCGGGAAAAGATTGATTCGTTGCGTATGAATCCGGATTGGACAGACAAATTGGGGGTACATGCGGCAGCCGATGCTATTAATGCCGGATTTGCGAATAGAGAAGAGCAACGGCGGCTTTTGTCCAAAGCTCTTTCCGACCGTATGCAGAGACTGTCTTATTCTCCGTTCAATCAATATTTTATCATACAGTCCCTGGCCGAAATACAGGAATATGATAAGGCTTTGGCAACCATCGATGATTGTTGGGGAGGGCAGATCCGCTACGGAGGAACTACTTTTTTTGAAGTCTTCCGTCCTTCGTGGAATACAATTTCCCGTCCCAATGATGCTCCGGTCAATAATCAATGCGGGTATACCAGCCTGACACACCCGTGGAGTGCAGGAGTTACCAAATGGCTTAGTGAAGAAATCCTGGGTGTCAGGCCGACCAGTCCGGGATTCGCTACATTTATCATTAAACCCCATCTTTCCGCCGGTGTCACTTGGGCAAAAGGTACCGTACCTACTCCTAATGGAAATATCGTGGTATCGTTTGATCTGAAGTCGGGCGAATACCTTTTTACCGTACCTGCCAATACAACGGCAGATATTGCGATACCTAAAGGCGGATATAAAATAAACAAAGTGACATTGGACCATAAGCGGATAGCTTCTATTGGGAAGGATGAGGATTTCATTTATTGCAGGGGCATTTCTCCGGGTGAGCATCGGATGAAGGTTCATCATTCGGGAAAGATGTCCCCATCGGTGGATGAACCTTTCGTCTATGAAAATGAAACGTTCAGAGAGGACATCGAAACCAAAGGTAACTGGCGGAATAAATATGGTAAACAAGGCTATATATTGTGTAGCTACGATAGTCTGTCAGACCGGACCCGCCTACCGGATTTTATCCGGGATGTAAAATTCTCAAGAAATGGGAATACCCACTGGATAACTTCCACTACGGATATCCGGGCACTGGAGTCGGACAAGGAGGAGTCGGGAAGAAATCTGGGAGCAGCACATACGCGTGATCCGTTAGTCTGTCTGCAGACCATGACCATCGACCTGTCCGGTGAAAAAGACCGGGCATATCAATTGGCGCTTTATTTTGTCGATTGGGATAGAAAAGGACGGCGTTCTGCCATAGAGGTTTTCAATTTGGAGACAAAGAAATTGATTATGCCGGTATATATGGTCAGAGAGTATCAAGGCGGGAAATACATTGTTTTCAATGTCGACCAGCCTGTAAGGATCAGAATTAATCAGGTTCGGGGCGATAATGCGGCATTAAGTGGGTTGTTTTTCGATTGAATTGTGCTGGACTCACTTATTGCACTTCTTCCTCGCGAACCATTCTTTAAACTCTGCCACCCGTGCCTTGCTCACCAATATCTTTTCAGAAATACTGGGATAGCGTAAATTGATGGACAACCGGCTGTTGAACCATAGATCAATATCTTTGATAGCTTCCCTTGAAATCAGATATTGGCGGTTGGCACGAAAGAAAAGAGCCGGGTTGAGGCATTCAGCCAGTTCGTCTAAAGTTTGTGGAAAGTAGTGTTCCGTCCCATCGGTCAGGACAGCCTTTACCTGGCAATCTTTGATGTAGAATAATTGAATCATATCTACTGAGACCGGTAACAGTTTATCCCCTTTGAGCGGAATAAGAAAATGGGTTTTGTAGTTTTCTTGTTTTTTCAGTGAATGGATCAGTTGCAGCCATTCCATGTCTTGTGAAGACTGCTTTCCGACAGAAGAACTACCGGAGGCGTTCAGGCTATTCAGCTTTTCGAAGGAGTGCTCAATATCTTCCTTTCCGATAGGTTTTAAAAGATAATCGATGCTGTTCACCTTAAAGGCACGTAAAGCATATTCGTCATAAGCAGTAGTGAAAATGATAGGGCATGTGATACTTATATGCTCAAAGATTTCGAAGGCAGACCCGTCTGCCAGATGAATGTCCATAAACACCAGATCGGGCATCGGATGGGAACCGAACCATTCGATTGTGGAACCGATGCTGTCGAGCACAGCATCAATCTCTGCCTCCGGTTTGACTTCGTAAAGTAACGAAGTCAGGTTGCGTACAGCAGCCTTTTCATCTTCTATAATGACTGTTTTCATTGCTTTTCATCAATAAGGGGGATACATACGGTAAATTCCTCATCCTCCGTGATTTGTATATCTTGTTTAAATAGAAGCCGATAGCGTTTAGCAAGATTGACCAAGCCGATGCCTGTGCCCGGAGTCGCAGTCCATTTCGGTTGGATGGCATTGCTGACGGAAAGCTTTTCTTCTTTCTTGTTTGTCGTAATATGGATTGTAAGCGGTTTGCGATTACTGATTTCGTTATGTTTGACAGCATTCTCTATCAGCATTTGTATCGACATTGGCGGCACCCGGTATTCTTCGAGAGCCTTGTCTGTCTGTATGTCGAATTGTAGATTGTTTTCATAACGCATTTTCAATAAGAATATGTAAGCGGATGCAAACTCCAGTTCTTCCCGGAGGGTGACACTCTGCGATTCGTTATCCTGCAGGGTATAGCGTAGTACGCGGGAAAGTTCCTGAATATAATCCTGTGCTTTATCTTGGTTCTCTCGTACCAGCGAACGCAATGTATTCAGAGAATTGAATAACATATGTGGGTTGAGCTGGTTTTTCAGCACCTCGTATTGATTGCGGATATTCTCGGCTTGCAGTTGCTCATTTTCGACAAGCACGGATTGCTGGCGGCGGACGAGATAGATGATATAGCAGCTACTGGTGACGAGGCAAGCTATGATGAAGTCGCGCAAAGGATGCAGGTAGTGATGTACCATTGCATCGATAGCCGGTATGTCGAAAGACTTGTGAAGGAATACGAAAACTTGTCCCAGCAGGTTGCTGAGAATCCAGGTCAGGACAAAGGAAAGGACTATTTTAGTTCCCGTAATTTTGATGGTAGCCTGGTTGAAGTGGAACAGACGTGTGTTGACGGCGAAAAGGATCAGCAGCGAAAGGAAGGTGAAAAAGATTTCATTGGCTACGTCCATAAACTGCATTCCGGGAAAAAGCGTATGGCTCTCAAAACGGTCGAAGAGCGATACTGACTCCGGGAAATGGATGAGCACAGCCACCATTAAAGAAATGATGACTGTGAAAAGGAAGTACTTATCTTTTTTTATTGCTTTCAGTATCATGCTGCAAAGATAATTAATTTAATGCTTTTGGATGTGTGCGGTGACATACATTCCCGGTCGGAATTGCGGATTCGTCTCTTTGATGGAAGCATAGACTTCGAGTGAACGATTGGTTTCGTCCACTTTTTGTCCGATGGAGACTACTGTGCCATGGAATGTCTGTTTGCCCATTCCGTTGACTCGGAACTGTACCGGACTGCCTGTCTGCATATCTGCAAGATCTTTTTCATACGTAGTCAGGCAGAGTATCGGGGTACTTTTATCGATGATTTCGCAGAGCGCTTCTCCGGGATTGATATATTTCCCGACATTCATGGCCACGTTGGCAGCATAGCCGCTGATAGGAGTCCTTACTTCCAGCAGAGGCTGTATTCCGTCTTTAAGCAATGTCTCCGGGCTGATGCCTAAGAGTGAAAGCTGGGCGGCAGCAGCGTCCTGACGGCTTTTCATGGAGAGATAATCCGCTTTGCTTTGCTGGTATTTCTTTTGTGAGGCTGCTTGTTCGGCAGAAAGGTTCTTCTGACGTTCGAATTCGGCCTGAAGGTATTCGGTTTGTGCGTGGCTGTCCAGATACGTTTGCTGCAAGGTGATAAATTCCGGATTCTCTAATGTGGCGATAACTGCGTTTTTGGATACATATTGTCCCGGAAGTAGTGAGGTATTCTTCACTACTCCTCCCATAGTCAGAGCGATGGTTGCCTGACGTTGAGGCGGGAGGACAATCCGCCCGTTGAATGAAACTTGGTTGGGCTTTGAAGTTGCGGAAGTAATGGCGTCTACTTCCGGTTGTGCGGTCGTGTCGGCTGCAACTTCGGAGACAGGGACTGTGACGCTTTCAGTATCCGTCGTTTGCTGATTTCCTTTGCATGCTGTCAGAGCGAGCAGAAGGACAGGATAAAATATCTTTTTCATATGCTGTTTTTTTATAATTGGGATATACATTCGTTTATTTGAAGAGTTCATATTCCAGTGCGGCAATGTTGTATTGATAGACTGTTTCGATGTAACCACGGCGGATATCCCTTGCGGTTGCAATCGACTGAATATATTCGGCAATACCCGTCTCGCTTTGCTGCAACTGCAAGTTGGCAGCTTTGGTCAGTTCGTCCGCTTCTTTCAGTGCAGAAGAGGTGTAATAGCGTAAACTCTCATTATATCTGCGGAGAGAAGCTTCCAGTTCGAGTACCTTGTTTCGTAGTTCCCGAATGTTGGAGTCGGCTTGGATCTGTGCTGAAGTAGCGGCCAGGCGCGCTTGCTTCACTTTGCTCCTTTGCGGCAAGAAGTAGATCGGGAAGGATACTCCTACCATCCAGGCATTCAGGTTCTTTAACGGGAGAATGTCTTGGCGGGTATATCCTATACTGAGTTCCGGAAAGAAGTGACTTTGTTCTACATGGAGCGTTGCTTTGGCTTCATCTGCCTGACTCTGAAAATAGCGGGTATGTGCTTCGGACAAGCTTCCGTCTGTTGTTCCGGTGTAGAAGAGAGACAAAGTCGAATCCTCGGGCATGACTGGGAGGTCCGAATAGCAACTCCACTGAAAGCGTGCCAAGGCCATTTTTTCTTCTTCCTGTGCCTGAAACCAGCGATTGTGAAGGTCGGCGGCCATGGTTGTCATCATATTTTTTTCGAGTAGGGTGATCTCTCCCTGCTGGTAACGCAATTCCCCGATGCGCTGTAATTCTTTAGCCATTTTGTCTTGGTCGCGATACATGGAGCAGAGGTTGGCGGCGTATTGATAGTAGGCCCATGCCCGTTTTACTTCTGCCGTCACTTCTTTTTCTACCATTTGGCGGTAGTAGGTATTTGTTTTTATCTGCCGGTTGACTAACGCATTTTTGTAGAAAGGTGTAAGGAGTGAACCCAGGCTCTGCTCGAAAGAGAGTTCTTTGTCTTTTTTGTTTTCTCCGTTGAGTTGTCCCCACGAATAGTTGAAAGAGGTGGGAGCAGCTTCTACAATCTCTCCGCGTGTCGCTTTGGCCTGTCGGATGGCGTTAGCGGCTATTTGCAGGCGGGGATGGTTTTGCTTGGCTATTCCGATAGCCTGTTCCAGACTGATGGCTTTTGCCGGTTGTGAGGAGGCATCAAAGGGAATCAGCAGGCACATAGGCAGCAGGATGAAAAACGGCAGATGAAACTTGCTTCCCGGACGTCTCAGTGTAGCAAATGAATGGACAATCCTGTAGAATACCGGAATGATGAGCAAAGTCAGTATGGTAGAAATGATTAGTCCGCCGATGACGACTGTTGCTAACGGTCGTTGTACTTCGGCACCGGCTGATGTTGCGATAGCCATTGGGACAAAGCCCAACGATGCCACTAGTCCGGTGAGGAATACCGGACGAAGCAGATGCGGGGTTCCCCGGGTTATGATTCGGTTCGTAGTCATAGAATAGGTGTTTTGCTTACGAAGTTCATTAAAATGATTTACCATGAGAATACCATTCAGCACTGCGACGCCAAACAAGGCAATGAAGCCTACGCCTGCCGATATGCTGAAGGGGAGTCCTCGTAGCCATAGTGCGATGATGCCACCGATAAGTGATAGCGGAACAGTGGAGAACACCATCAGCGTATAGGTGATGTTCTTGAAGGCGAAGAACAATATCAGCAGAATGAGCATCAATGCTACCGGAATGACAATCATCAAGGTATTGATTGCATTCTGCAGGTTTTCGAACTGACCGCCGTATTCGAAGTAGTATCCCGGTTTTAGCTTGATGTTCTTATCCAGTGTCTTTTGAATATTGGCAACGACTTGCTGAATATCCGCATCACGTACATTGACACCGATGACAATGCGTCGTTTGGTCGCATCCCTGTTGATCTGGAGCGGGCCGCTGACGAGATCGATGCTGGCTACTTCGCCAACGGGGATTTGGATTCCTTCCGAAGTGCGTACAAACAGTTTGTCGAGATTCAAATCTGCCACTTTCTCTTGGTCGAGGCGGACTACCAGGTCAAATCTCCGTTCGTTTTCAAAGACAACACCGCTCGACTCTCCGGCATACGCTGTCCGGATGATCGTGTTGAGTTCTTCGATATTGATTCCGTAACGTGCTATCTTGCTGCGATTGTATTTGACAACCAGTTGCGGAAGTCCCATCGTTTGTTCTACAATTACGTCTGCTGCTCCCGGAACTTTTTCTACATAGGCGGCAGCTTCTTTTGCCCTTTCATAGAGTTCGTGGGTGTCTTCACCGTACAGCTTGACGGCAATATCTGCTTTCGCTCCTGTCATCAGCTCGTTGAAGCGGAGTTGTATAGGTTGTGAGAAGTTAAATTCGGCGCGTTCGGCAAGCGGTTCCAGTGCTTCCTTCATCTTTTCTACCATTTCTGCACGGCTTTCTGCGCTCGTCCATTCCTTAAAAGGCTTCATGATAATCATCACATCGGCATCTTCTACCGCCATCGGGTCGGTAGGAACTTCGGCTGTCCCGATTTTGGCAACGACGTGTTTTATTTCGGGAAACTTGTCCATGAGTGTCTTTTCTGCCAACCGGGAAACTTCTATGCTTTCAGTCAGCGAACTGCCGGCAGGCAATGTCATCTGCATGGCAAAATCTCCTTCATCCAATGTCGGGATGAACTCCGCACCCAGCCGGGTGAAAAGAAACAGGGAACCTATCAGTGCGGTAAAGGCTACGATGACGGTACGCCATTTGTAATGCAGGCAGAAGCGCAGGCCGTGCTGGTATACTTTGTTCAGCTTTTCGAAGAAGCGGTCGGCCAGTGTCGGTTTCACTACAATATGGTGTTTCAGGAAGAGCGATGCCATCATAGGCACATAGGTCAGCGACAGGATTAATGCTCCGATGATACAAAAGACCAGAGTTTTGGCCATCGGAGTGAAGTATTTTCCTTCGATTCCGTTCAACGTGAGAATAGGGAAGAAGACGATCAGGATAATCAGTACGGCAAAAGTAGCTGAGCGGACTACTCCGGAAGCTCCTTTTTCCACTTCCCGGTCCATTTCCTCGCGGCTCAGCGTCCGTCCACGGAATTGTTTTCCGTAAATGTGGGCGAGGATGCCTTCCAGTATGACAATAGAGCCGTCTACCACAATACCGAAGTCGATGGCGCCGAGGCTCATCAGATTGGCAGTGACATTGAAGATGCGCATCATGATAAAGGCGAACAGCATGGCGAGTGGGATGACGGATGCGACGATCAGTCCGGCACGTATATTTCCGAGGAAGAGGATAAGAACCAGAAAGACGATGATTGCTCCTTCAATCAGATTGTTGACAACGGTTGAAATATTCCGGTTCACCAGTTCCGAACGGTTCAGATAGGGCTCGATGCTGACTCCTTCGGGCAACAGATGCTGTATTTTCTCTACCCGCTTTTCAAGCTCTTGTGTCACTACATTGGCGTTAGCGCCTTTCAGCATCATGGCGATTCCTCCTACACATTCGCCTTCACCGTCCATTGTCATAGCTCCGAAGCGTTTGGGAGCGCCAAACCGGACGACTCCTACGTCACTGATATGTACAGGAATCCCGTTTCTGTTGGCTACCACAATTTGTTCGATGTCTTTGATATCGGTAATCATACCTTCCGAACGGATATAATAGGCGTTCTTCATTTTTTCAATGTAACTTCCGCCTGTATTCTGGTTGTTGCTGCTGAGGGCTTCGAATACTTCACCAATGGTGATATTCAATGAAAAAAGAGCATCCGGATCGACAGCTACTTCATATTGTTTCAGATAGCCGCCGAAACTGTTGATTTCTACAATGCCCGGAATGCCGGACAGCTGGCGCTTTACCATCCAGTCTTGAATGGTGCGGAGCTCCATTGCGTCATACTTCTTTTCGTAACCGGGAGCTACCTTCAATATATACTGGTAAATCTCTCCCAGTCCGGTGGTGATGGGCATCATTTCCGGTGTTCCCAGTTCGGGCGGGATTTCTCCGGATACGGTTTGTATCTGTTCGTTGATGAGTTGCCGGGCATCGAGCGTAGGAACACTCTCTTTGAAAACAACCGTTACTACGGATAAACCGAAGCGGCTGACAGAACGGATATTCTCAACATTCATTATATTGCTCATCGCTATCTCGATAGGCATGGTGATGAGCTGCTCTACCTCTTGTGGCGCAAGGGTGGGAGATACGGTTACAATCTGCACCTGATTGTTGGTTATATCGGGCACGGCGTCGATGGGCAATGTCAGCATTGCGTAGATACCTCCGATAAACAAGAAGAGGGTAGTGAGTCCTACAAACAGTTTCTTCTTGATTGAAAAACGTACAATAGCTGTAAACATGATTATCTGGGTGTTATTATTTCATGCTACAAAACTAAGGACTATCTTCATTCGTGGTTATCGGGAATGAATGAAGCGGAAAGATTGCGAGGTGAAGTGACTAAATTGCGGTTTGAATGGTTTGGGATTCTTGATTCATTTTAAAATCTGTATCCGAGACTCACAAAGAACGAATGCATAAAGCGGAACGCAGGCATGGTCAGTTTCTTCCCTTCCACTACCATGTTGCGTCCACCGCTATACATGTCGAAGTCGGAAAAAGTGTATCCTGCCGAAAGCGTGTATTGTTCGCCCAAGTCGAGGGTAAACATGCCTTTGATGTGATAGAATATCGCTCTTCCTCCCCGGTTCTTGACCTGGTCGAATCTTTGCGAACTCCATATGCCGGAGACGTTGGGATAGTAGCTGATGTTCAACCGCTGGTTGACGGATAGCGGGATAGTCAGCCCCGGAGAGAGGATGAAGGAAAGTCCCATATCCTTATCTTTTCCCAGTTTGAGGGCGGGGGTAGCCAACTGGATGGCGGGACGCAATGCAAAGTGATGGCAGAGCGGGCTGTCGTCATCTGAACTCCATCTCCATCTCTGGTCTTTGGATACGCCCGAATAGCTTTCGTCTTCTATGGTGTTGCAGAAAAGGAACCCCATAGTGATGCCTGCATAGGGGATAGGCAGATAAGTGATGGTCGGCTCCACTTCCCACGCCGAGTAATTGTTCAGTGCACCGGCAAGTTCCACTTTCCATACAGGTCTTTTTTCCGCTTCCTGTGCTTGTCCGCCGACTGTAAGCAACAAGCAAATAAATAAGAGTGTTGTTGTTTTCATCGTTTATAAAATATGAGTTGCTTATTCGCAGATAAAGACACGGGACATTTAGAATCTCCCTACTGATAAAATGTTAATAAGATGAAAAGGGAGAGGAAGTACATCCGGTATCAGGAAGAAGTAGTTCCGCCATCAGTTTCAACCGTTGAAACAGAGTGTTTCATGCCTTGAAACAAAGTGTTCCAAGTAATGAAACAAAGTGTTTCTCGGCGTGAAACAAAGTGTTTCAAGCATTTGAAACTGTTTGAAACAATATATGTCAATAAATAATAAAAGAGGATGCCATGGGGTAATATGGCATCCTCTTGGGAGACAGACCGGAAGAACTACTTTCACAAGCGGTTCTTCAGTCTGCTACCTCCATATTTAATCTGGTTAGGATTACTCTTTGAAATAATGAAATACGTAAACTATATTCGCAGAATGACAAACGTTGCTATTTCCGATGTTAATTCAATGCTCTTGTCTTCGTGCAGAATGATAAAGTTGGCATTGTGCAGAGAGTTGATATACTCCAAAGTTATTCAGCTTCGGAGAGGTGATTCAACAATGCCGCGCTTTGCCGATAGTTGTTTGATCGTTAGCCAATTAGTCATAGTGATGGTGTGATTTTAAGATAAGTAGTAATAGTATGATTGTATGACAACGCGAAGTTAATCAGTGAAATCTTCGCTTTGTTGTTTGCCTGTTCTCTTTATGCGGAGAAGGTTCCACCATGAGTAGCAGGTCCAGTAGAAAAGTTCCGGCAAGTTCAGTTGCTCTTCGATGGGAATCAGTATATGTCCACGTTCGTGAATCCCCAGTATATGTAGATTTCCGCTATAACATAATATGTAAAGATATTCTTCTTCCCGGATGACGCAGTGAATGCACTTTATAGAAAGGGGAAAAGAGTGGTAAGGATCGTCAGAAGAAAATTCTACGGAGTGGGGATTGAGCTTTCCTCGCATACCTGTAAATACGGATGCTAATTCGGTAAACTTTTCGCAATCATTCTGCTTGTGCATTTTGTGGATGACGCGGCGCAATGTTTCTTTGTCTGGTCTGTTCATGTCTCTTTAAATATTTATGATCGCTCGCATCTTGATGTATACTATGCCACGTATATAAAAGAAGTCGGGCGCTGAGTTCATATTTATCCGCTAAGAGGTAGTACCAGTACCCACAGTGTTTAATAAATACGTTCACACGCCCGACCCTACGTCGTACGCATTGAACACATTTATTGAAACACTGTTTATTTGCATTAATTAAACTTGGTACTTTTCTTAGCGCAAAAACGTTTCAATATGCCGCATTTCTCTTCGGCTTTCAAAGAACAAAGGTAAGTGAATTGTTGAGGATTGCAAAGAAAAAGGAATGAATTTTCTTGCTAAGTGTAATAAGCCTGGTAGGATATCTTTGTATGGGAGTTAGGTCTGAATAAAATACAGGGAGATTTTCAACTTCTTGGACAATGCTATCTGACCTCTTGAATGATACCATCTGATCTGCTGAACGGTACTGTCTGACAAATAGGCAAAAGAGTGCATCTGTTTTTAGTAAAAAAGGTATGTATCAAAAGTAAATAGATACTTTTAGGTCATCAGATATAAACTTGCTGGTTTGTGCGGGAAGTGTTGATATCCAGTTTGTTATCGTGATTTGTATAAGAAAATGCGGTGATGGTAAAAACTCAAATTCATTTGTCATCACTTTATCGTCACTGCTTGTCGTCACCTAGTTAATGTAATGAATAGCAATAATTTAAATGCTGAAAAACAGCCAAAGTGACGGGTGACGGCAAAAAAAACGTTTTTATCTTCTAAGAATGTATCTTTTCGAACCATTCGGCTTGGATACGAAAAGAATTGGAATTGTTATGATACGGCAAAACATTTTTTTGTTTGGGCTCGTTTATTATATAGCAAACTAAATATATATTCAGTATGAAGTCATTTATTTTAATGGTAATAACTATGGTATGTGCAATCTCACTGGAAGCGCAGAATAAATCTTTCTACGATTTCAATGTGACGACAATTGATGGTAAGGAATTTCCGCTTTCATCTTTGAAAGGGAAAAAGGTGTTGGTAGTAAATGTAGCTTCTAAGTGTGGATTGACGCCACAGTATGCCAAACTGCAAGAGCTGTATGATAAATATAAGGATAAGAATTTTGTAATCATCGGCTTTCCGGCCAACAACTTCATGGGGCAGGAACCGGGCAGCAACGAAGAGATTGCTCAGTTCTGTTCATTGAATTATGATGTTACTTTTCCGATGATGGCTAAGATTTCCGTCAAAGGCAAAGACATGGCGCCACTCTACCAATGGCTGACGGAAAAGAAGCAGAACGGAAAAGAGGATGCACCTGTCCAGTGGAATTTCCAGAAGTTTATGATAGATGAGAACGGAAGCTGGGTTGGCTTTGTTGCACCCAAAGAGAGTCCGTTCTCTGAGAAAATTGTTACTTGGATAGAGGAGGAGTAGGAACGGAAGAAGGATAAAGGGACGGAAGAAGGGATACTTTCTTCAATTCTCCCTCAAAGTTGGGAGTGAAGATGCCTTTACCGAGATTTTCCTTTATTTCTTCGACGGTCCAGAAACGACCGCCGTCCAACTCGTCACTGGGATGTAGCTCACCGTCGTAAACCGTTTTGTGAACGAAGACGAGTTCCTTCTCACGATCCGATTCGAATACATAGCTGGTTAGCAGTTCGGGAGTAAAGTCCGTGATACCTAGTTCTTCGCGGACCTCCCGTTTGAGTGCAATCTCTACGCTCTCGCCCAAATCGACATGTCCGCCAACGGCTGTATCCCATTTCCCCGGCTGAATATCTTTCCATTCCGGACGCTTTTGCAGGTACAAATCTCCTTCCGAATTGAAAACGTGAAGATGAATAACCGGATGCAGAAGCTTGCTTCCGCTATGACATTCTCCGCGTGTAGCGGCTCCGGTGATATTTCCCTGTTCGTCTACGATAGGAAACATTTCTTGATTGTTATCGCCTGGCATTGTATCTTTACTTTTTTTGTTTATGGTATCAGCAAAGAAGAGTCTCCATAGCTCAGGAAACGGAAATCGTGACTCAGTGCATAATCATAAATCGTGCGCCAGTTTCCTTTCACGAAGGCGGAAACCAAAAGTAACAGTGTACTTTGCGGCTGGTGGAAATTAGTAACCATCGCTTTCACTATTTTATACTGATATCCCGGAGCTATAATAATCTGAGTGCTGCTGTGAAGTGTTTCCAACCCGTTTCTGTCCAGATAACCTAATATTTTCTGTAATGCGACAACGGGAGGAATCTGATCATACTTCTCGTAAGGCTGCCATTGTCTGACGTGTAGTTCCTCTTCCGTAGCGTCCGGATTTTCGGCCAATGTCACTCCGATATGATACAGGCTTTCGAGAGTACGTACCGAAGTTGTTCCTACAGCAACAGCGCATCCGTCATGGTCGATCAGTTTTTTGATGGTTGCCCGATTGACGGAAATGTACTCTGTGTGCATCTCATGTCCTTCTATCTCTTCGCTTTTTACCGGTTTGAATGTTCCGGCACCTACGTGTAGTGTCAGTTCTTCGAGATCGATTCCTTTCTCCTGCAATGCTTCCAGTACACGGGGCGTAAAGTGCAGTCCGGCTGTTGGCGCGGCAACCGAGCCTTTTATTTTGGAATAAACAGTCTGATAGGTTTCTTTGTCGCTCTCTTCCGTGTCCCGATTCAGGTATGGAGGAATCGGCAGTTCTCCGAAGACTTCGAGGATATCGGCGAAGGTTACTTCCGGATTGTTCCAGGAGAAATCGATCCAGTGGCTGGTGCCTCTGCATTCTCCCCGTGTAGCAGTCAGGGTGATTGTGAATCCTTTCACTGTCATCTCCCGCTTCAAGGCTCCGTCTTTCCATTTCTTCAGATTGCCGATCATGCAAAGCCATGCAGCGTGTTCCGTCTGCTGGAAATTTAATACATAATCATTGGGTTGAATCGGTTCCAGGCAAAAGACCTCGATCAATGCTCCCGTTTCCTTCCGGAAGTGCAGGCGTGCCTGAATGACTTTGGTATTGTTGAATACCATCAGACTTCCTTTCGGAAGATAATCAGGCAAAGATGTGAAAACATCTTCGGTAACTTCACCATGGCGATATACCAACAATTTTGATTGGTCGCGGACTGTTAAAGGAAATTTGGCGATTCGTTCATCCGGTAGCGGATAGTTGTATTCGCTGATGTGAATATGTCTCGGGTCTTCTTTCATTCTCGTTTCAATAAAAAAAGCATCAATAACCCATCGATTATTAATGCTTTGTCGGTAGTCGGGATGACAAGATTCGAACTTGCGACCACACGCCCCCCAGACGCGTACTCTACCGGGCTGAGCTACATCCCGAATTGCGGATGCAAAAGTACTGCTTTATTTTTAAAAAGCAAATAAAATAGCCCGTTTTTTTCCATTAGCTGATTTTAGGATATCTTTTTGTTTTCGGGATATAAAGGTCCTGCAGTCTATAATAAATCTAAATAATATAGGTGTTCATAAACTAACATAACAGGGCTTTGTTTATAAAATTAAGTGAATAAATGGTTCGTAATTTCTTTAAAATGAAACCATATTGGCATAGGACAAGTGAGAGTAGTTTTGGATAGTATATTTTTGTATTTAGTTTTATTTAATGAGGGGGTAAATGTGTATAATAAAAATAGAGAAACGTTAGAGGCTTATGTCTTAGGTGATGATTTTAAGTATTTTCAGAATTTGAAGTATCTTCCCCTAAGCACTTATCCTTCTAATATTCAGTCAGCTTTGGTCATATATTGCTTCAGTGGAAAGGCCAGGCTTAATGTATATGATGATTCGCATTGGATACAGCCACAAGAATTAATTATTCTGTTGCCGGGACAGTTCGTTTCATTCACCGAGGCTAGTGATGACTTTCTGACTACCACGCTGGTAGTATCGCCTACAATGTTTAGCGATACATTGAGTGGTGTGCCGCGATTTTCGCCTCATTTCTTTTTCTACATGAGGAGCCATTACTGGTATCCTCAGACGGAAAATGATACCCGGCGATTGATTAACTATTTGGGAATGGTTAAGGATAAAGTGACGTCTGATGATATATACAGGCGTGAACTGATTATCCATTTATTGAGATATCTGTATCTGGAATTGTTTAATGCTTATGAAAAGGAGGCAGCTTTGGTGAACACTCGGAAAGATACTCGCAAAGAGGAATTAGCCAATAAATTCTTTGGACTGATAATGAAGCATTTCAAAGAAAATAAAGACGTAGCTTTCTACGCTGATAAACTGTGTATCACTTCCAAATACCTGACAATGGTGATCAAAGAAGTGAGCGGCAAGTCAGCCAAAGACTGGATTGTTGAATACATCGTGCTGGAAATAAAGGCTTTGCTGAAGAATACGAACATGAATATTCAGGAAATTGCCGTTAAAACAAACTTTGCCAATCAATCGTCATTGGGGCGTTTCTTCAGGAAACATACCGGAATGTCGTTGTCCCAATACCGGATGAGTAACTTAGGATAATATTGAAGATGCCTGTGGGGAATAAAGGCATATGTGGGGAGAGGAGAATGGGAAAGGGAAAAAAGAAATGGGAAACCTTTTAGGGAATCCCATTCTCCTTTATAATTATAAGGTGTCTCAGATCAGACGCCCATACATTCGCGATAGAAGTCGAGCATTTCAAAAATGGTATCTTTATCAGCGGTCTGGTTGATACAAATATCTCCGATCTCTTTCAGTAAAGTGAAATTGACCGTTCCTGAAGTGTTTTTCTTATCATGTTGCATAAATGCGTAAAGTTGTTCGTACTGTTTGCAATCGAACGCGAATGAGCCATAATTCTCTTTAATGAATTGAATGGTCTGCCGCATTTTGTCTTTCGGGAAGCCTGCTTTAAGGTGCGACAGATAAAGTTCGCAAACGATTCCCCAAGCTACGGCATATCCGTGCAGTACGGGACGATTCTCAGCCAGTGCCAGACTTTCGAAGGCATGTCCTGCCGTATGTCCCAGATTCAGTGCCTTACGGATACCATGTTCAAAGGGGTCTTGCTCCACTATATCTTCTTTTACCTGTACCGAACGTCCTACCATATCTTTGAGGGCTGCATAATCGATGTTATCTGTATCAAAATCCAGCAATTCTACCCAGTGGGCGGTATTGCTGATTAATCCATGCTTTAACATTTCGGCGTAGCCGGAGAAGAAGTTGTGTGCATCGAGACTGCGTAGAAACTCGGTTTCAATCAATACACTGTCTGCGGGGGCAAATGCACCGATTTCGTTTTTCAGTCCGTTGAAGTTGATTCCTGTTTTACCGCCGACGGATGCGTCGACCATGGCCAACAGCGTAGTGGGAATATTAATATAAGCGATTCCACGTTTGAAGGTAGCAGCGGCAAAACCTCCTAAATCGGTTACCATCCCGCCACCAAGATTGATGAGCAATGAATGTCGTGTAGCCCCTTGCTGACTCAGTGCCATCCAGACGGATGCCAGAGTTTCCAGCGTCTTATGCACATCTTCGGCTCCGATATTGATTTCGACAGCATCTTTCAGAAATGATACTTCTTTCAATGAGGGCAGACAAAGACGCTGGGTATGTTCGTCTGTGAGGATGAATAACTTGTCATGCGGACATCTTTCAATGGCACGACCGAGGCTTGTTTCCAAGCTTTCGCAGAGAATGACTTCTTGTTTACTCATGATTCTTTTGCTTTTTCTTGGTGCAAATGTATATAAAATATCTTTTTTTCCTTACTTTTGTCTCATTAAAACGTTTAATTATGAAAGCATTGTTTCCTGTATTTTGTCGTCCTTTGGGATATGTGGTGTTGTTATTGGCTTTGTTTCTTCCTTTTATTTTGGTGATGCAAGGGTTGGTTACCGACCGTAACCTGCTGCTCTACAAGGAATGTACGAAGCTGTTGATGATGGCAGGATGCTTGTTGATAATCTTTGCTTTGAGCAAGAACGAAAGCCGCGAGACGGAGCAGATTCGTAATACGGCTGTTCGTAATGCTGTCTTTCTGACCTTCCTGTTTGTTTTTGGAGGTATGTTGTGGCGTGTCCTGCAAGGAGATGTGATTAATGTAGACACTTCCTCTTTTCTGACCTTTTTAATATTTAATGTGCTTTGTTTGGAGTTTGGTCTTAAAAAAGCGCTTGTTGATCGATTCTTCAAAAGATAATTTTCTATTAAATTAAACCTTTTACGATTCTATTTGTCAAAAAGACATTGTTATTACTCTACTAATCGTAATTAAGGTAAATGAAAAGATTATCAGCTTGGTGGGTGCTTACATTATTATGCACCTTCTCTATTTTTGCACAGAATAAGGTGATTACTGTTTCGGGTCGTGTTATCGAGTCTGACTCTCAAGAGCCGGCAGCACAGGCTACTGTTCAATTGCTATCATTACCGGATAGCGCTTATGCAGCCGGTATAGCAAGTAGTAATAAAGGGTGGTTTACACTCCCTAAAGTGAAGGCGGGAAAGTATATATTGAAGGTCTCTTACATCGGTTTCCGCACGAAATTTGTTCCTGTACAATTATCCAATAACGTGACTGAAAAGAAAATGGGGAATATCTCCCTGGACCCCGATGCGGTAATGCTGGGTGAGGCTGTGATTACGGCGGAGGCTCCTCCTGTTACAGTAAAAGCCGATACAACGGAATATTCTGCAGCTGCTTACCCTGTACCGGAAGGATCGATGTTAGAAGATTTAGTAAAAAAAATACCGGGTGCTGAAGTTAGTGATGAGGGGAAGATTACTATAAATGGGAAAGAAATTAAAAAGATTATGGTTGATGGTAAAGAGTTTTTCTCGGATGACCCCAAAGTTTCCATGAAGAATTTGCCGGCTAACATGATTGAGAAGGTTAAAGCTTACGATAAGAAAAGTGATATGGCACGTATCACAGGAATTGATGACGGAGATGAAGAGCCCGTTTTAGACTTAACAGTCAAGAAAGGGATGAAGAAAGGATGGATTGGTAATTTGATTGCTGGTTATGGTAGTCAGGATCGATATGAAGGCGGAGTGATGATTAGCCGTTTTAAGGATGATGCCAGTCTTTCAATAATAGGTTCTGCTAATAATACTAATAATAAAGGTTTTTCTGAATTTGGTGATGCCGGACAAGGATTAGGTGGTGGCAATGCCGGTTCTGGTATTACAACAGCACAATCATTAGGTATTAACTTTGCTAAAGATACGAAGAAGCTGCAAGTCGGTGGAAATGTTCAATACGGGCATTCCAATAATGATGCCCGTCGCAAATCTTCTTCAGAAACATTCTTAGGTGAAACTTCGTCTTTTGCTCAAAGTGAGAACTTATCAAATCGTAATCGTCATGATTTCAGGGTTGATTTTCGCTTGGAATGGCGTCCTGATACATTAACTACAATAATTTTTCGTCCTAATGGTAGCTATTCACAAACAGAATCAAGTAATAGCTCTTGGTCAAAAACTGAAAATAACTCTCACAGCCCTGTTAATGAAAGGGAGGCTGCCTCTTCTTCTAAAAGTCATAATGCATCTTTTAATGGTAGTTTAATGGCTTTTCGGAGATTGAATAGTAAAGGACGAAATTTATCTTTAGGAGCACGTTTTGGTTATAGTGATAGCGAATCAGATTCTTATTCCGATTCAAGAACCGAGTTTTTCGAGAAGGACAGTATTTCTGATATTTCACGATATACGGACCGCAATAGCGACAGCCGCAACTGGAGTGTATCTGCTTCTTATACTGAACCTGTTTTTAAGAATCACTTTTTGCAGTTGCGTTATGAGTTTGCCCATCGGAAACAGTTGTCGCAATCATTGGTCTATGATAGTATAAATTATTATCCATATCCGGAGTATATAGAACGTGGATATGATAATGATTTGAGTACGCGTGTGGAAAATTTTTATGATACTCATACGGCAGATGTTTCTGTGCGTGGTATTCATCCTAAAATGATGTATAGTGTTGGAGTTGGATTGACACCTCAAACATCATTAAGTGAAACGACTATTGGGCCTAATTATAAAAAGAATTATCCGGAACAAAATGTATTGAATTGGGCTCCTTCGGTAATGTTTCGCTATATGTTTGATAAGCAGCATGTGTTAATGTTCCGTTACCGTGGGCGGAGTAGTACTCCTAATATCGAGGATTTACAGGAAGTTATTGATATTACTGATCCAATGAATCTGAGATATGGTAATCCAAATTTAAAACCATCATTTAACAACAATTTTACACTTGATTATAGAAAATTTGTACCAGAATCTATGCGTAGCTATACAGCCAATTTATTCTATACGAATACATTAAATTCTGTAGCTAATAGAATGTCATACGACCCTGAAACCGGTGCCCGGGTCTATAAGAAAGAGAATGTAAATGGTAATTGGCAGGCGAGAGGGTATTTTTCTTTCAATACTCCTTTGAAAAATAAGAAGTTTACAATTTCATCTAATACGAATGCAAGATATAGTGATGCAGTAAGTTATACGAGTGTTGGAAATAGTAAGAATGCAGATCAAGAGTTGAGTACAACACATAACTTAGGTTTAGGAGAACGATTTACTGGTAGTTATCGTAGTGAAGTATTTGATTTGTCTCTGAGTGGTTCTGTTAATTATAATTTGGTTCGAAATAGTAAGCAGGAAAATAGTAATCGTGAGACTTTTGATTATTATATTGGAGGTAATACTAATGTAAATCTTCCATGGCAAATCTCAATTTCTACAGATATAAACTGTCGATTTAAAGATGGATACACTGGTGGCTTGAATAATAATGAGGTGTTGTGGAATGCGCAGATCTCAAAGAATTTCTTAAAGAATAATTCAGGAACTATTCGTTTTAAAATTTATGATATCTTGAAACAGCAGAGTAGTTTGTCCCGTTCTATAAGTGAAACAATGATGAGTGATACGGAATATAACACTTTGGGAAGCTATTTCATGGTACATTTTGTATACCGCTTTAATACATTTGGTGGAAAAGCACCGGGTAGACGTGGTCCTGGCGGTGGTCCTAGAGGTGGACATGGCTACGGCGGAGGTGGTGTTCGGCCTATGCGTTTCTAAGTTATGAATAACTTTAAATAAAAAAAACGGGAAAGTCCTGATAGCAATGGATACAACTTGCTATCAGGACTTTTTTGTTTATCCGATAATTTGCTTTATATTTGTTGTTCAGTATCCATATAAAAAGGAGATTCCTATGATTGATTGGAACATAATAGTTAGCCAGATAGCTACGGTTGCTTTCGACATTGTTTATTTTGGAGCCATTATCAGTACGATTGTCGTTATCATTCTTGATAACCGGAATCCGGTGAAGACTATGGCATGGATACTCATATTACTGTTCCTTCCTATCGTAGGCCTTGTCTTCTATTTCTTTTTCGGACGGAGCCAACGTCGGGAACGTATTATCGGTCAAAAAAGTTATGACCGTCTGTTGAAGAAACCTATGGCGGAATATCTGGCTCAGGACTGTTCGGCTGTACCCGAAGAATATGCTCGTCTTATCCAACTTTTTCAGCATACCAATCAAGCTTTCCCATTCGAAGGAAACCGTATTGCCGTGTATACGGAAGGGTATACCAAACTACAGTCATTGTTGCGTGAACTCCAAAAGGCAAAGCAGCATATTCACATGGAGTACTACATCTTTGAAGATGATGCCATAGGGCGTCTGGTAAGGGATGTGTTAATTGAAAAGGCATCTCAGGGCGTTGAAGTAAGAGTGATTTATGATGATGTGGGATGCTGGCATGTACCTAACCGTTTTTTCGAAGAAATGCGTAATGCCGGTATTGAAGTCAGGAGTTTCTTGAAAGTACGTTTCCCTTTGTTTACAAGCAGGGTCAACTATCGTAACCACAGAAAAATAGTCGTAGTAGACGGGCGTATCGGTTTTGTCGGAGGAATGAACCTGGCAGAGCGTTATATGCGCGGCTTCTCATGGGGAATCTGGCGTGATACGCATATCCTGATAGAAGGAAAAGCTGTACATGGTCTGCAGACTGCTTTTCTGCTCGACTGGTATTTCGTTGACCGTACATTGATTACCGCTTCACGTTATTTCCCAAAGATAGAGTCTTGTGGAAACTCATTAGTACAAGTAGTCACCAGCGAACCTATCGGTCCCTGGAAAGAAATAATGCAGGGATTGACGATGGCGATCAATGGAGCCAAGAAATATTTCTATATGCAAACTCCTTACTTCCTGCCGACAGAGCAAGTGCTGGCTGCTATGCAAACAGCTGCATTGGCAGGGGTGGATATACGTTTGATGCTGCCCGAACGTGCTGACAATCGAATCACTCATCTGGGATCACATTCTTATCTGAGGGATGTGTTGCAGGCGGGTGTCAAAGTCTATTTTTATAAAAAGGGATTTCTACATTCCAAACTGATGGTTTCAGATGATATGCTATCGACAGTAGGGTCTACCAATGTCGATTTTCGCAGTTTTGAGCATAATTTTGAAGTAAATGCCTTTATGTATGATGTAGAAACGGCTCTGGAAATGAAAGAAATATTCCTTCAGGATCAGCGTGAAAGTACACAGATCTTTCTGAAAAACTGGGTAAGGCGTCCGTGGAGACAGAAGGCAGCAGAGTCTGTTGTTCGTTTGTTGGCTCCGCTGCTTTAGAAGAATGTGCTCTTATCTGAAAAGAGAGAAGTTCACACTTCCATATACTCTTCTTTCTATGAAGTGCGGATTTTCCTCAAAGTTGTTTTGCTTTCCATGTTCCAATACGAACAGGCCTCCCTCTTTGAGCAGATTGTTTTTGAATATCAGTTCCGGTATTGATTCCAGCTCCTTTAAAGCGTAAGGCGGATCGGCAAAAATAAAATCGAACTGCTCACGTCCGCTATTGATAAACTTAAATACATCACCACGAATAGGCAGACATTTGTCTGTTTGTACTTCTTTCATTATTTTGCAGATAAAAGAATGGTGAGCCGGGTCTTTTTCGACACTGATCACACGGTCACATCCCCGTGATACCAGTTCGATACTGATACTGCCGGTACCTGCAAACAGATCGAGTGCAGTGACTCCTTCTTCGAAATCGATATAGTTATTAAGTACATTGAACAGATTCTCTTTAGCAAAATCTGTTGTAGGACGTGCTTTGAATGTACGTGGTACATCAAATCTTCTTCGTTTATAAATACCGCTGATTACTCGCATGTTAATAAGGCTTGCATATCAATATTATTGGCAGGATTCATTATGAATACCTGCATGATGAATTTTTTCAATTCGTTCATCAATGTTTCTTTATCTGACAGTGTCCCGGTCAGATGCAGTTCATCCCGTTCCTGATTGAACTCGAGCAGTTTCCATACATACAATAAATAGTAAATACGGTCTTCAGTTTGCATGCATTCGAAGGAGTTGGCCAACAAGAGCTGTCCCCGTTCGAAACAGTAAATGTCAATAGCATCTTTGCGTACTGAAGCATACATTTTCTTACTATTTCCGAGTCTGCTTTTTATGGAAAAATACTCTATAAGTGGGGTAGACTGAGAATAGAAACGGGCTTCGGGATATTGTTCGTTCAGGAAAGCATAGGTGCTTTTGTCTATGCCGAAGATTACGACTACGTTATTCTTCTTCAGAATATTGTAAATCACTGTTTCGTTCTCCCGTTTCTGATGATTGTGATAAAATAAAAGCTCTGCCTGCTCTTCTTCAAACAGTTCCAGTGGTATCATGGTAAAACGCTTGTTTGCCATCATGATATTTACCCGTTTGTAAGAGTAGCTTAAAAAGTCCGATTCGTGGAAAACGTTTTTAAGATTGGCTGTCAGAGACAGAGAGGTGTCTACCTCTTTTTCGAATAGCGACTGTGAATTGTCGTGAATCGGATTGTAGATAGAAAAAGAAAATCCATCCGTACTAAGACGGATGGATAAAGTATATTGTTTTGATTTTGTAAAATCAATCATTATTCCCAGTTACCAGCACCATTGTTAGGATTGTCAATAGAACCTACCATCAAACCGGAGTATCTGCCCAGTTTTTCGTTCAGGTCTTTCAGATTGATAATTTCTTGTTTGTCAAGTCCGCCCAAGTAAGTTTCATACGGAGCTTTTACTTCGAACAAGAACACAGGAGCACCTGATTTTGCAGTGTCATTTTTAACATTCATTTCAAAAATAGCACCATTTCCGTGAGGAATGTATTTCATTGAATCCGGATTGAAACCTTTTGGGTAAACGGTGTCCATTACGGCTACCCACATGGTGTCACGCTTAAAGTTTTCAAGTCCCCATTTCTTAACTTCATCATATTTACCTGTCTTCTGAGCTTTGTTGATGATAGCCATTGCTTTCTTTTCAGTCAATCCGTCTTCCAGTTGTTTGTCTGTCAACTGTCCTACTTTCATGACGAAAGGTAATTTTTGATTTTTAACGAAATCGATCAGTGTGTCAAAATGTTCTGTGTACATTCCGTGATGCAACGAACGGTATTCCTGTTGTGCTTTACGGATGTCGATCAAACGGGCAATGACAGCCTGTTCTCTTTCCTTTTTTGCTTTTTCAAAATTGATAGGACCCATAATACTGCTATAGCAAATGTAGATTAATGCAGCAGCACAGAGTACTAATACAATATTAAATACTGTTTTCATGATAAATTATGTTTTTAGTTGTTATATTCGCATCGCAAAAATAGAATAAATAAATTTAAATACGATAGTTCCTCGAACTTTTTTCTCGTACAAAAATGATAAATAACTATTTAGAAAGGCAAATTAAGGAAAATTTTCCTTATCAACCAACTTTTGAGCAGGAAATAGCTGTAAAATCTCTTTCAGAGTTTCTGCTTTCTACACTAGCGGATGAAGTATTTATCCTCAGAGGCTATGCCGGTACCGGTAAAACTTCTTTGGTAGGGGCATTGGTGAAGACGATGGACCAGTTACAGCAAAAGGCTGTATTACTGGCTCCTACTGGTCGTGCTGCAAAAGTTTTCTCAACATATGCCGGTCACCCGGCTTTTACAATTCACAAAAAAATATACAGGCAGCAGTCGTTCTCTAATGAAACCAGTAATTTTTCGATAAATGACAATCTTGCTACAAATACCTTATTTATAGTGGATGAGGCTTCTATGATTTCCAATGAAGGATTGTCTGGCAGCATGTTTGGGACAGGAAGACTGTTGGATGACCTGATACAGTTTGTTTACTCTGGTCAGGGGTGTCGTCTTTTGCTGATGGGAGATACTGCACAGCTTCCTCCGGTAGGTGAAGAGTTGAGTCCGGCACTTTTTGCAGATGCTTTGAAAGGGTATGGACTGGAAGTGCGGGAAGTGGATTTGACACAGGTTGTTCGCCAGATACAGGAATCCGGTATTTTATGGAACGCAACGCAACTGCGTCAGTTGATAGCGGAGGATAATTGCTATTCTTTACCTAAAATAAAGGTTACAGGTTTTCCAGATATAAAAGTGGTGCCGGGTGCAGAATTGATTGATGCAATCACCAGTTGCTATGATCATGACGGTATGGATGAAACGATTGTTATCTGTCGTTCTAATAAACGCGCGAACCTATATAATAACGGAATACGTGCACAGATTCTTTGGCGAGAAGATGAACTGAATACGGGAGATATGCTCATGATAGCCAAAAACAACTATTATTGGACGGAGCAATACAAGGAAATGGACTTCATTGCCAACGGAGAAATAGCAGTGGTACGTCGTGTCCGCCGGACAAGGGAAATATATGGTTTTCGTTTTGCGGAAGTTACTCTCAGATTTCCGGATCAGAATGATTTTGAACTGGATGCTAATCTGTTGCTGGATACATTGCATTCGGATGCTCCCGCATTATCTAAAGAAGATAGTGACAGACTGTTTTATACCATACTTGAAGATTACGCAGATATATCTAATAAGCGGGACCGAATGAAAAAAATGAAAGCAGATCCGCATTATAATGCGTTACAAGTAAAATATGCCTATGCGGTAACTTGTCATAAGGCGCAAGGCGGACAGTGGCAGAATGTTTTTCTTGATCAGGGATATATGACGGATGAATATCTGACTCCGGATTACTTTCGTTGGTTGTATACGGCATTTACTCGTGCTACAAAAACATTATATCTGGTGAATTACCCGAAAGAACAAATTCTATAGACGATTTCTTTTTTTTTGTAAATGGTTGATTCCCAGCTTGAATGTGTGGGGTGTGCTTGTTGTGGAAAAATAAATATGAGATTATATTTATTTTTTTTCAAAAACTTCTAAGTGTTTTTCAAGGTATGGGTTGTTATATAAATGTGAATCAAAATAATACATAAAATATCGATTCTAATTTTTATATAAAAACTAATGTTTAATCTTAAATTCAAATGTATGAGAATCAATGACTCGTGTAGAGGCTCGAAGATTTTTCGGGCATTGTTGATCTTGATGCTATTTGCCCTTCCGGCACAATCTGCAATAGCACAGTTAACAATTAGGATCTCCAATTCTTCTTTAGGAACTGTGATTAAGCAAATCCAGTCTCAATCTAAGTATCAGTTTTTTTATGATGACAATTTAGCTTCAATGCGTATAGAATCATTGAATGTTAAAGATGTTTCTCTGGTAGAAGTGCTGGATAAGGCTTTGAAGGGGAAAGACATCGTTTACAAAATTGATGACAATGTCGTTTATTTGTCGAAAGCAAACACATCACCTGCGACAAAATCGGCACAGCAACAACTGAAAGTAACAGGTAAGGTGATGGATGCAAATAACGAACCGCTGATTGGTGTTTCTGTACTGGAAAAAGGAACAACTAATGGTACTATTACAGATTTTGATGGTAATTATACATTAGTCGTTACAGGTTCTAATGCTGTTTTGCAGTTTTCTTATGTTGGGTATCAAACTCAGGAAAAGGCTGTAGCAGGAAAGACTGCTATTAATATTACCTTAAAGGAAGATGCTCAGGTTTTGGAAGAAGTTGTGGTTACGGCTTTGGGTATTAAACGTTCGGAAAAAGCTCTGTCGTACAATGTACAGCAGGTTAATGCCGATGCGGTAACTACCAATAAGGACCCTAACTTTATTAACTCATTGAGTGGTAAAGTAGCAGGTGTCAACATCAATGCTTCTTCGTCGGGAGTAGGTGGTGTGTCTAAGGTTGTAATGCGTGGTACAAAATCTATCATGCAGTCTTCCAATGCATTATACGTAGTAGATGGTGTTCCGATGTACTCCAATGCTAATAAAGTGAATGGAACAGAATTTTCTTCTAAAGGAAATACGGAGCCGATTGCTGACATCAACCCGGAAGATATTGAATCAATGTCAGTGTTGACTGGTGCGGCAGCCGCTGCGCTTTACGGTTCTGATGCAGCTAATGGTGCGATTATCATTACTACTAAGAAAGGAAAAGAAGGCCGTGTGAACATTACCGTGAACAGTAATGTTGAGTTTAACTCTCCTCTTGTGATGCCTCGTTTTCAGACTCGTTATGGTACAGGTATTGGTGGGGTAAAAGATGATAACTCCAGTCGTAGCTGGGGGCCTAAACTGACAGAAGCCAGATATTTCGGATATAGTCCTCGTGATGATTATTTTCAGACAGGTGTTATAGGTACGGAAAGTGTGTCTTTCTCTACCGGTTCGGAAAAGAACCAGACTTATGCTTCGGCTGCAGCTGTTAATTCAAAAGGTATTGTTCCTAATAACAAATACGACCGTTATAATTTCAACGTGCGTAATACTACTTCATTCCTCGATGATAAGATGACACTGGATGTAAATGCCAGCTACATTTTGCAGAAAGACCGCAACATGGTGAATCAGGGTACTTACAACAATCCGTTGGTAGGAGCTTACTTGTTCCCTCGTGGCAATGACTGGGAAGATATAAAGATGTACGAACGCTATGACGTTGCACGTAAAATTTATACTCAGTACTGGCCGACAGGCGATGGTAATATGACGATGCAAAATCCTTATTGGGTGAACTACCGTAACTTGCGCGAAAATAAGAAAGACCGTTATATGTTGGGTGCAAGCCTGAATTATCAGATTCTTGACTGGCTGAATGTTTCCGGACGTGTTCGACTGGATAATTCAAATAATGATTATACGGAAAAAGCGTATGCCAGTACAAATACTCAGTTGACAGAATTGTCTGATCGTGGTCTTTATGGTATTTCCAGAAGCTATGAAAAGCAGCTGTATGCAGACTTCCTGGTAAGTGTAAACAAGACTTTCGGTGAGAAATGGTCTTTGCAGGCTAATGTGGGTGGATCGTTTACTGATATGCGATATGATGAAATAGCTGTACGCGGACCTATTGCTGATGATTCAAAAACCTTTGCCGGTGAAAAAGCCGGATTGACAAACGGTTTCTATATTCAGAACCTGAGTACGACTAAAACAAGCAAAATGCAGTCGGGCTGGCGCGAACAGACTCAGTCTATCTATGCATCTGCTGAAGTTGGTTACCAAAGTACTTACTATTTGACTTTGACTGGTCGTAATGACTGGCCTTCACAGTTGGCAGGCCGTAACTCAGTCAATAAATCATTCTTTTATCCTTCAGTGGGTATGTCTGTCGTTCTGTCAGAATTGATGCCTAAATTGAATAAGGACTATTTGTCTTATTGGAAAATACGTGGTTCTTTTGCTTCTGTAGGTACAGCTTTTGAAAGATATATAGCTAATCCTCTTTTCGCGTGGAATACCAGTATCGGTCAGTGGAGTAATTTGACTGACTTCCCGGTATACGATTTGAAACCGGAACGTACCAATTCTTTTGAAGTAGGTATGAATATGCGTTTCTTGAAGAACTTCGAACTCGATGTTACTTATTATAACGCTAAGACAATGAATCAGACATTCAATCCTGAGTTGCCGGTAGGTGAATATGCCCGTATCTACATTCAGACGGGTGCCGTTCGCAATCAAGGTCTTGAATTAGCGTTGAACTACAATAATACGTGGAAAGACTTTACATGGAATACAGGAGTTACTTATTCGATGAATAAGAACAAGATTCTGACTTTGGCCGATAATGCCATTAATCCTATCACTCATGAAAAATTCTCTATTTCTTCTTTGAATATGGGTGGTCTGGGTAGTACCCGTTTTATTCTGAAAGAAGGTGGAAGTATGGGTGACATTTATTCCTTGATGGATTTGAAGAGAGATGCCAATGGAGCTGTTTATATCGATGAGAATAACAGTGTTGTAACAGAAAGTCTGGAAGCTAATAATTACATCAAGTTAGGTAGTGTATTGCCGAAAGGAAACTTGGCATGGCGCAACAATTTCAGCTGGAAGAACATCAATGTGGCTTTCTTGGTTTCAGCCCGTCTGGGTGGAGTTGTATTCTCCCGTACACAAGCCGTTCTGGATAACTTCGGAGTATCGGAGGCATCTGCTGCAGCGCGTGACAAAGGCTATGTATCAGTAAACGGAAATGACCGTGTAAATCCGGAAGGCTGGTATTCCGTTGTAGCTGGTGGTACAGCGGTTCCTCAGTATTATATTTATTCGGCTACTAATATTCGTTTGCAAGAAGCCTCTATCGGTTATACTATTCCGAGAAAATGGTTGGGCAATGTGTGTGATATCAAAGTTTCATTGATCGGACGTAATCTTTGGATGATTTACAACAAAGCTCCTTTCGATCCTGAAAGTGTAGCGTCTACTGATAACTTCTATCAGGGAATTGACTACTTTATGATGCCTTCATTGCGTAATATTGGCTTTAATCTGAGCTTTAAATTCTAAATAAATCAAGATAGGTATGAAAAATATAATAAATAAAATAGTATTTGGATCTCTTACCCTTGCACTGTCTTCGTGTATCGGTAACTATGAGAATATCAATTCCAACCCATATGAAGCTCCTGATTTGTCAGCGGATGGATATGCTTTAGGATCGGCTATGAATAACCTGGCAGGTTGTGTGGTATCGCCGGACGTAAATACGGCCCAGTTTACAGACTGCTTGTTGGGTGGACCCTTAGGCGGATATTTTGCTGATTCTAATGCCGGTTTTACAGAAAGCATCTCAAACTTTAATCCGAAAGATGACTGGAGCCGTGTATTTCTGAAAAGTGATAAGATTATTCCGACATTATACTCTAACCTGACACAAGTGAAGCTTGTATCACAGAATACAAACGACCCGGTGCCATACGCTATTGCACAAGTGATAAAGGTAGCAGCTATGCATCGCGTGACTGATGCTTTTGGTCCGATTCCTTATTCTCAGATAGGTGCGAATGGTGAGATTGCCACCCCTTATGATTCTCAGGAAGTGACTTATGATACATTTTTCGAAGAATTGAATGCGGCTATTGCTACGCTCAATGAGCATCCTAACGAACAGCTCGTTCCTACAGCTGACTATATATACAAAGGTGATGTCAAGAAATGGATCAAGTTTGCCAATTCATTGAAGCTGCGTCTGGCTATCCGTATAGCTTATGCCAACCCGGTGAAAGCTCAGCAGATGGCAGAAGAAGCTGTAAAACCGGCAAACGGAGGTGTCATCGAATCTAATGCAGACAATGCAACATGGAACTACTTCGAGACTTCACAAAATCCTATATATGTAGCTACCCGCTATAATCAGGTGCAGACTTCCGATCATGGTGGAGTTGCCTGTCTGACAGGTGGTGATACACATGCTGCAGCCGATATCATCTGCTATATGAACGGTTACAAGGATAACAGACGTGAAAAGTTCTTCACTAAATCCGAATGGGCAGGATACGACTATGTAGGAATGCGCCGAGGTATTGTGATTCCTGAGTTGAAGACAGTCGGACATAAATATTCCGGTGTGAATATAGCTCCTACATCTCCGCTGTATTGGATGAATGCAGCCGAAGTGGCTTTCTTACGTGCTGAAGGACAAGCTGTTTTCAATTTCAATATGGGTGGTACAGCTGAATCATTCTACAATCAAGGTATCCGTTTGTCTTTTGAACAGTGGGGTGCGGACGGTGCGGAAGATTATCTGAAGGATGATGTCAATAAACCGACTGCCTATACTGATCCGGCAGGAACGAACACCTATCAGAATGCTCTCTCTAATATTACTATTAAATGGAATGATGGTGCCGGCAAAGAAGAAAAACAAGAACGCATTATCGTGCAGAAATGGATTGCTAACTGGCAATTGGGTAATGAAGCTTGGGCAGATTTCCGTCGTACCGGCTATCCGAAACTGATTCCGGTGAAGGAAAACAAGAGTGGTGGCGTAGTTGATTCAGAGAAGGGGGCACGCCGTATGCCTTATCCGTTGGATGAGTTTGTCAGCAATAAGGCAAATGTAGAATATGCTATTGCCAACTACTTGCACGGTGCCGACAATATGGCTACGGATGTATGGTGGGCTTCTAAAAAATAATATTAAACTTAAAGGAAAGTATATATGAAAAATAACCTGAAATATAGATTGTCTGCTCTGCTGTTTCTGGCATCAGCCCTGACAATGACTTCATGTAGTGATTGGACAGATGTGGAAAGTCTCCAGCTGAATACACCTACATTCGAAGAGCAGAATCCTCAATTGTATGCTGACTATCTGAAGGATTTGAACAGATATAAGTCTGAAGAACATAAGTTCACTTTTGTCTCTTTTGAGAACCCCCAAGGTTCACCCGGCAAACAGGCGGAACGCCTGACAGTTGTACCGGACAGCGTTGATTTTATTTGTCTGAACAATCCGGAAGTAAGCCCTGAAGTTCAGGCAGAAATGGTGAAGATACGTGAGAAAGGCACCCGTACAATTTACAGCATTGATTACTCCAGCATTGAAAATGCATGGAAGGAGAAAGTAAAAGCTGAACCGGAATTGACCGAAGAAGATGCTCTTCAGTATATTGGTGAACGTACCAATGAGATGCTGGCACTTTGTGATAAATATAATTTTGATGGTATTATTGCTGATTATACAGGACGTTCGTTGGTGAGTCTTCCGGAGGCAGCTTTGAAAGAATATAATGGCCGTCAGCAGAAGTTCTTTGGTGAAGTGATGAACTGGCAAAGCAGTCATGATGACAAGACTTTGGTGTTCTACGGAAACGTACAGTATTTGGTGCCGGAGAATATGAGTATGTTGAGCAAGTTTGACTTCATCATGTTGAAAACAGCTGCTTCAACCAATGCTGATGATCTTGCTTTGAAAGCATATTTGGCTATTCAGGCAGGCATAGATGCAGTAGGTGGTACAGAAGGTGGAGTAAGTCCTGTTCCTGTTGATCGCTTTATTGTTTGTGTGGAATTGCCGCAGGCTGATGATAAAGATAAAGTGAAAGGTTACTGGAGTACGGTGGATGAAAAAGGCAACAAGCTTGTAGCAGCTCCGGGAGCAGCTCGGTGGATGGTAGAAGAATCCCCTAATTACACTCGGAAAGGTATCTTTATTATGAATGTCCATAATGATTATTATAACAATACTTATGGATATGTGCGTGAAGTTATTCGTATTATGAATCCAAATAAATAAGAATAGAAATGAAACTCTATAAATATTGTCTTGCGTTTTTGGCTCTTACAACCGTCACAGTGAGTGGGTGTAAGAATGAAGATATCAATGAAGAGCATCATTATGACAATAAACTCTATGTCAGCTCGACTCCTGTTTGTGATGATTTGCTGATTAAGCCTAGTATAACAGAGGCTACCCGTGAAATAAGCTATCGTATAGCATCACCGGCAGAACAGGATATTCAGATTAGTTTTGATGCCGCCCCTGCTATGACCGCAGCATACAATCTGATTTATAATGATAATGCGACTGCGCTGGATGCACGTTTTTACAGTATTCCTAATAAAACTGCTACTATTAAAGCGGGAGACGTCTCCAGTGATAATATCGTGATTGACTTTAAAAACACCAATGAATTGGATAAGTCAAAACGATATGTATTACCTGTTACCATTTTAGATGCATCCAATATTGAGGTGCTCGAAAGTGCCCGTACTGCTTATTTCATATTTAAGGGTGCTGCACTTATCAATGTAGTGGCAAATATCAAAGAAATCTATTTCCCGATAAACTGGAAGAGCAGTGTGAGCAGTCTTTCTACTGTGACTATTGAAGCTTTGGTTCGTAGTGAGGACTGGGTTGCAGGCCGTGATAATGCATTGAGTTCTGTTTTCGGTATTGAAGGTAAATTCCTTATACGTGTAGGTGATGCTGACCGACCACGTGACCAGGTTCAGGTAGTAGCTCCCGGAGGAAACTTCCCGGGTCCGAATACCGTTGCGGGTTTGCCTGTTAATGAGTGGGTACACATTGCTGTTGTTTATGATAATACGACAAAAGAGCGAATCTATTATAAGGATGGTGTTGCCGTTTATAAAGACGAAGCTGCTTCAGGCAATATTTCTCTAAATAGTGGTTGCTATATTGGTCGTGCATGGGATAATACTCGTTGGCTGCCGGGAGATATTTCAGAAGTTCGTGTATGGTCAGTACAAAGAACTGCAGAGCAAATCGCTACCAATCCTTATGAAGTAGATCCTGCCAGTGAAGGGCTGGTTGCTTACTGGAAGTTTAATGAAGGTGCCGGAAATGTAATTACCGATCAGACTGGCCATGGTAATGATATTACAGGTTCGGGTGATCCTACTTGGGTACAAGTGGAGCTTCCTAAGATAAATTAATTGTTGGTTTAACCTTTTATTCAAGAATTCATTATGAATATAAAATATATAACTTCGGGTTTGTTAGCTGCCATGATTGTGAACTGTACTGCATTCTTGACCTCTTGTGCCGATGATCTTGAGGTTGGAAAGAATATTGATGAGTCGGCGTACAGTGGCATTTACGAAAATAATGCGTATCTGCGTGATGGAAAGTCAAATTTAGTATCTAAAGTTGTCGAACTTCACGGTGAGACTTATGCTACTACAGTAAAGATGGGCTTGAGCAAAACCCCTAATACGGCTACATCGGCAAAAGTGAAAATAGATGCTGCTTATTTGGAAACTTACAATAAAGCGCATAATACAGATTTTGAATTGTATCCGCAAGACTTGGTTACGTTTGCCAACGAAGGAGTGCTTACGGTGAATGCAAATGCTAAATCGGCTGAGGTAGATATGACTATCCGGGCAGGAGAAGGTTTGCAGGATGACAAGACTTATGCTATTCCCGTAGCCATCAGCGATCAGAGTAGTGATATTACTATTAAAGATGAAAGTGCGAAACACTGCATCTATCTGGTGAAAGACATGAGAAATGCCGGTGATACTTATAAAGGAGAAGATGCGGTAAAAGGCTACTTATTCTTCGAGGTAAATGATGTTAACCCATTGAATACTCTTTCTTTCCAGTTGGAAAATGGAAAACTTATATGGGATGTTATTGTCTTGTTTGCAGCTAATATCAATTATGATTCTGAAGCTGGACGTCCGCGTGTACAGTGTAATCCGAACGTACAATATTTATTGGATAATAATGAAACTTTTTTGCAGCCTCTTCGTAGACGTGGCGTAAAAGTGCTGTTAGGATTACTTGGTAATCATGATATAACAGGTTTAGCTCAACTTTCAGATCAAGGTGCTAAAGATTTCGCTCGTGAAATTGCTCAATATTGTAAAGCCTATAATTTGGATGGGGTTAATTACGATGATGAATATTCCAATTATCCGGATTTGAATAATCCTTCCCTTACTACTCCAAGTACGGCAGCTGCTGCTCGTTTATGTTATGAAAGTAAATTAGCGATGCCTGATAAGCTGGTAACAGTATTTGCGTATGGTCAAATGTACGGTGTGGCTACTGTCGATGGTGTAGATGCGAGTGAGTGGATTGATATTGTTGTGCCTAATTATGGAAGTAGTGCATATCCGATAGGGAATATGACTAAAAAACAATGTGCAGGTATAGCGATGGAATTTAATTTGGGAGGGGGTAGTAGTTTGACGCCATCAACTGCTCGGAGTCTGATGAACAATGGATATGGTTGGTACATGGGATTTGCTCCGAGTCCTGATAATTACTATAGTATTTTTAGGCGTTTGGATGGGGCCGAAACTCTGTATGGGTCGCCATTAAAAGACCCCACAGTCTTTTACAAGAAGAACGATCCGACTCCATACCAATATCCGGATGATCTTTAAATAAAGTAGAAATTGTATGGCTTCCATAGCGATTAGTAACATAGTCGCTATGGAGAAATAAAACAAATAAAAAACAAGAATATGAAAGCACATTATAAACTCTTTTTATCTCTAGCAATAGGATCATTCGTTACTTTTGCTGGCTGTCAGGATGATGAGGTAGTGGATTTGGTGAAATATCCGGTGAATCAGCCTGCTATAACGATTAATGATGCGGAAGGAGCGTCCAAAGCGACGTTGACTGCTGTTTACAAATCTGATGGTACTTTAGAACTGAACGGTCCTGTAACCAGAACCTATACATTCCATTTTGCTGCATCACCGGAAGATGCCACAGTTACTTTTGATGTTATAAATACTAATATACCAAAGGAAAATGTAGAAATCAGTGATACTAAGGTGGTTCTTCCTGCCGGTTCAACAGATGCATCTGTCACAGTGACCTTGAAGGACGAAGATTTTAGTTTTGCAGCATCCAATTATGATGCGGCAACATACGAGCTCGGTGTGAAAGCCAGTGTGGAAGGTTATAAAATAGGAACGGAGTCGATAGAATCTAAAATTGTGATAGAAAAGGAAGCATATATCGCTTCATGCTCTGTAGTTGGTGAGAACGGAAACACCGTTTCATTCGAGCGAGCTTTCTCTCAAGGGGCGATTGTCAATACTGATCCTATATCTTATGCTTTCAAAATGAAGTTGGATAAACCGGCAAGAAAAGATGTAAAGGTGAAGTTGGCTACTACAGGTTTGGACGAAAAGTTCATGAATAAAATTACTGTTACTCCTGCTGAAATTACTATACCTGCCGGTGAATTAGAGTCAGCAGAGATTACATGGTCTATTACTGACGATTTCTTGCTGACAACAACGGAAGCAGAGTTTCACACTCTTGTTGTAGCTGCATCGGTGGAAAGCGAGGACCCCGTTGTGAAAGTAAATAGCAAAGAGAATATCCTAACCTTTAATGTAGATAAAGTAGTTAGAAACTTCAAATATTTGTCTGCTATTGGTAGTAATTGGGTTGAATTGTCGAAAGATGGTTGGGGAGCAGAAATACCTTCCGGTGTCTCTGGTAGCGCTAGTTATTTGATTGATGGTAATGGAGGTAGTTACGGATCAGATGTATATAGTTCGAATCCATTCTGGTTTGTTATCGATATGAAGTCTCCACAGACTTTCTTAGCTTTAGGTATGGATTATTATTATACGTATGCTGCCAAGAAAGTACGTATTTCAACTTCTTTGGATAATGAAACATGGACTTCGCAGGGAGTACTGGAAGCTCCTCGTGCAGGTAATCATTATTTCGAATTCTTCTCGTCTATAACTGCTCGTTATGTCAAAGTTGAATTATTAGCAGGCTTTAGTTCATACATTGATGTCACTGAGGTATATATATACAACGCTCAGTAAAATTGAGTCATTAGTAAATTAGTTAATTTTAGAGCCGGACATTTCATTCTGAAAGCCCGGCTCTTTTTTCTTTTACCTATAATGTCTGCCTCTCTCTCTTCCTAAGGGGAGTCTTGTGCCAACAGCTTGGCACGGTTGTGCCACCAAGGTGGCATTGTTGTGTCATCGTAGTGTGATGGTTGTGTCTCCTTATGATAACAGTTGTGCCGTTTCGGAGTACTGCCGGTCACCAGTCGTAATCCTCAACGTATACGTCAAAGTCCTGTGGATGAGTAACTCCGCAATTCTTGAGAATGGTCAATATTCTTTGTTGTTCGGAGGGGGTAAGGAGACGTTCACCTTTGCGGACCCGGTAGTAGGTTCTCCGGCCAAAAAAACTCATTAGATGTGATATGACAGCTTGCATTTGTTTGTATGGCAGGGCTTCTAATATTTTGATGAATCCTTTTGCATAACGCACTTTGGTGTTAGAACGATAGTAAGGGCAATCTCCTTGTAGAGCGGCGAGATGTTTGGGGCTGAGGATATCCCAATATTCAATCTTTTCCGGCACGCTTTGTTCTGTAAGTTGTCTTAAACATGTGTTTGCTTTCGAACATTTCCGGTTGAGGCACATAGCGTACTGATAAGGGACTTTTGTAAAGTCAATTTCTTCTTTCATGATTATAGTTGTTTGTCCTGCAAAAGTAGTGAATAGAAATCGAAAAATAGCCTGAAAGCAAATTACTTTACTTTCAGGCTATCGTTTTTATCATTATCCGGATAAAGTCGTTCAGAAGAAGAGAGAAAACCATCATCCGGAGGAAGAAAGACTTCGTATAGATGTGGATGATTACTCCTTAGAAAAAGAGTAGGGCATATCCTCTTCTTTCGTTCCCCTGTTCAAATTCGGTTGATTGCTCATTTTTACCTCAATAGTGCCTCCCTTGAACAAATCTCCGTGTCGTAAATAGTTCTTGGTGTGATCAGCCCCATTGAAGCTCATAGAGTCAATATAAAAATTCTCCTTGCTGTTATTAGGCGCATTAATAACCAGACTGTTTCCATTTTCGAAGTGAAGCGTAGCCTTTTTGAATAAAGGAGCTCCCATCACATATTCGTCTGTTCCCGGGCAAACGGGATAAAAACCTAAAGCAGAGAACACATACCAGGCAGAAGTCTGTCCGTTGTCTTCGTCTCCACAGTAGCCGTCGGGGCCGGGAGTATACATTCTGTCCATTACCTGACGGAGCCAGTATTGGGCTTTCCACGGTTGTCCAGCATAGTCGTACAGATAAATCATGTGCTGAATCGGTTGATTACCATGCGCATAGTTACCCATATTCATTACTGTCATTTCACGAATTTCGTGGATTACCTGTCCATAATAGCTGTCATCGAAGATAGGTGGTACGGCAAATACAGAGTCCATCATAGTGACAAACATCTCTTTTCCGCCCATTAAGTCTATCAGCCCTTGAGGATCGTGGAAAACGGACCAGGTATAATGCCAGCTATTTCCTTCCGTGAAGGCATCTCCCCATTTCAGAGGCGAGAAAGGAGACTGGAACGTGCCGTCTTCGTTGCGTCCACGCATTAGCTTGGATTCTTTATCGAAGAGATTCTTGTAATTCATGGCACGTTTGGCAAACAGATTGATTTCTTTCTTCGGACGTTTCAACTCCTTTGCCAACTGGTAGATGCACCAGTCGTCGTATGCATACTCCAGCGTACGGGCAGCATTCTCGTTGATTTTTACATCGTAGGGTACATATCCCAGCTTATTATAGTATTCGTATCCCAAACGTCCGGTAGAAGAGACTTCCGGATGCACGTTCTCTGTTCCGTGAATCAGCCCTTCATATAGCGTCTTGATATCATCTACTTTCACTCCCTTCATATAAGCATCTACCAGAATAGAGGCAGAATTGTTCCCTACCATGCAACCTCTGTGTCCCGGACTTGCCCATTCGGGGAAGAAACCGCTTTCTTTATAAGTATTGATAAGTCCCTCCTGCATCTCCTTGTTGACCGACGGATACATCAGGTTCAACAGCGGGAAGAGGCAGCGGAATGTATCCCAAAAACCGGTATCGGTAAACATATATCCCGGGAGTACTTGTCCGTTGTACGGGCTGTAGTGGACAGGCTGACCGTTCGCGTCCAGTTCATAGAATTTGCGCGGGAAAAGCAGCGAGCGATACAGGCAAGAATAGAATGTGCGATACTGATCCAGATTGCCGCCTTCTACTTCTATTTTACCCAGCACCTGATTCCATGCATCTTTTCCTTTTTGGGCGAGTTGCTCCAGGTTGTCTTTGCCTAATTCGTTCATATTGGCGGCAGCCTGTTCAAAACTGATGAACGAAGAGGCGATGCGTGCATGCACCTGTTCTCCTTTTCGGGTTTTGAATCCGATGATGGCTCCGGCATGATTGGTAGTCTGTTCTGCCGCATTCTCTTGCAGATTTCCATTCTCTACTGTTGCTTTATAGGTAAACGGCTTGTCGAACTCAATGATAAAATAGTTCTTGAAGTTTTCGGGAACGCCGCCGCTGTTACGGGTCGTGTAGCCGATAATCTTGTTCTCTTCGGGAATAATCTTGATGTAAGAACCTTTGTCGAAAGCATCTACAACAACATAAGAGTGATCATTCTCCGGAAATGTGAAACGGAAAAGTACGGCACGTTCCGTAGGTGCCATTTCGGTGACTATATCGTGTTCTGCCAGATATACTTTATAGTAATAAGGGGTTGCAACTTCTCCTTTGTGTGCAAACCAGCTTGCGCGTTTCTCTTCGTCAAACACCGGCTTGCCTACTATCGGCATAATGGAGAACTGGCCATAATCGTTGATCCACGGACTGGGCTGATGTGTCTGCTTGAAGCCGCGTATTTTATTGGCTGTATAGGTATATTGCCAGCCATCACCCATCTTTCCGGTCTGCGGAGTCCAGAAGTTCATTCCCCAGGGGCGGGCAATAGCCGGATAGGTATTACCTGTTGATAACTCAAAAGTAGACTGAGAGCCCATCAGCGGATTGACATACTGTGTCCAGTCTTTTGCTTTGGCTAAGAGTGTACAACTGAGTACACATGCTACTAATAATAGTTTTTTCATGGTATTTGTTTTAATGATTGGCTGCTGATAACTACTTGCTGACTCCCCATTTTGTCGGTCGGTCAGTCATCTTGATTTCCATCACTCCACCTGCTGTAATATCCTGATGATTGAAGAAAGGCGTATCCAGCGGCTTGCCGTTCAACAGAACGCTTTCAATATATTTATGGGGCTTTGCATTGTTCTTTACTACAATGCTGAATGTCTTTTCTCCCGGCAGATTGATGACGGCCTTGTCGAAGGCCGGACGTCCGATAGAATATACCGGTTTGCCCGGGCATACCTGATAGAATCCCATAGAGTTGAGTATATACCATGCAGACATTTGCCCGCAATCCTCATTGCCGGAAAGTCCGTCTACGCTATTTGCATATTGGCTTTTGTACACGCTGTCTACCAGTTCCTGCGTTCTCCACGGGCGATTCACGTAGTTATATAAATGGATGACGTGATGACTCGGTTCATTGCCGTGCGCATATTGGCCGATGAGCCCGCTGATATCTGCCGAAGTCGTTTCGCCTTCGAGGCTTGACTCTACCGTAAACAGAGAGTCCAGCTTTTCAACAAAGGCATCTTCACCTCCCATCAGGTTGACAAGTCCGTCCACATCATGAGGAACAAACCATGTCCATTGCCAGGCAGTTCCTTCGCAATAGTCATCACTCCGGTGAGTGGAGGCACGCGGATTGAACGGAGTGCGCCATTCACCTTTTGAATCCAATCCACGCATGAAGCGAGTCGATTTGTCGAAATAGAATTCGTAAGCTTTGGCAAAGCGTTCATATTTGGCTTTATTCTCGAAATCATTCATTGCCTCGGCAAAGATGGAGATGCACCAGTCGTCGTAAGCATATTCCAGTGCTTTGGCTACGGACTCGTTTTCACGGTCGCAAGGAATGTAACCGATTGCATTCTTGTAATACTTCGCTTTGGGCATCAGATGAGGCAATACCAAATCGGGGCATTTGATGCCTGTGGTGTCATATTCGGCTGCCCTCAGACTGGCTTTGTATGCTTCGGGAGCATCAAAGTTGCGATAACCTTTCATATAGGCATCCACTATGACCGGGACTGCATGATATCCGATCATCGTTCCTGTGTAGTTGGAAGCTAAATCCCACATCGGATATATCCCGCCTTCCTGATGTTTCTTTATCAGTGAATTGATGAACTGATTATTCAGATTCGGGTCAATGATGGTCATCAACGGGTGCAGTGCGCGGAAAGTATCCCACAAAGAGAAGGTAGTATACAGAGGATTGATGGTATCACCCTGATGTACTTCAAGGTCCATGCCGAGATAACGTCCGTCTGCATCCATAAACAGATTCGGGCTGATGGCCGTATGATACAGAGCGGTGTAGAATATTGTTTTATCTTCTTTGTCGGAAGTGGTGATGTCTATTTTAGACAGGTAATTGTTCCAGGCAGTACGGGCGTCTTTGCGTACCTTATCGAAGTCCCATTCGGGTATTTCGGATTCTACATTCTTGCGCGCACCGGCAATATCGACAGCGGATACTCCGACTTTAACCAATACTTCTTCCCCTTTTTTCGTATTGAAGTGCAGCAATGCTTTGCATACAGGCAGACGTTTGCTGTTGTCCATTGTGACGGAGTCAGTGATGAGGGTATATGCAAAGGGCTTGGAGAACTTGGCGTAGAAATTAATGTACTGGTCGAAAGCCCAATAAGTTGTCTTCTTGTGTCCGCAAATCTCAGTGTCACTGATCACTTCGATTTCCATCTCGTAGTTTGTTTGCCGTTGCAGGCTGTAATCCAGATCGATGATAAATCCGGATTCGGCACTTTCGGGGAAAGTGTAGCGGTGGATGGCACCGCGTTGCGTAGCAGTGATCTCCGCCTTTACCTGATAGGTGTCAAGGAAAACGGAGTAATATCCGGGTTCCGCTGTCTCATTCTCGTGAGAAAAGCCGGAGGCGTAGGCAAGTTTCTGACTTTCCGGATCGGTCGTCAGATACTGCGGATTGCCGACAGTCGGCATCAGTAGTACGTCTCCGTAGTCACAGCAGCCGGTGCCGCTGACGTGAGTGTGCGAAAATCCGTTGATCGTGTTGTCGTCGTAATAATAACCGGAGCAAGCATCCCAGCCATCAATCCGGGTGTCCGGACTCGGCTGGATCATACCATGCGGAACTACGGCTCCCGGAAAAGTATGTCCGTGTCCGCCGGTGCCTATGAAGGGATTGACATAAGCACTATAATCTTTTACACTGGGGGATTCTGTGCAGGAGTTGAGCATTATAAATCCTCCGAAACATCCTATCAGAAGTGTTCTTAATTTCATGGTATTAATTAATTTAAGTTTGGCAGGACTCATTTCTTATCAGAAGAGATAAAGATATTGTTTCCTACGATTTTATATTCAATGGGTATAGAATTCTGCAAGGATTTCAACACCGATTCAATGGTTGCCTTCTTCTTCAATACACCGGAATAGGTTTTGTCCGACCGGATATCGGGAGATAGAATGATTTTCACGTCATAAAAACGCTCCAGTGCCTTGGTGATGGTAAAGATATTTGCTTTGTTGAATGGTATCAGATTGTCACGCCATACAGCATCCAGTTTTGCGTCGACTTGCTTCACAGTCAGCCGTCCGCTGTTTCTGTTCAGTTCGGCGCGTTGACCGGGTGCGAGAACGATTTGTCCTTCGTCCTTGTTGCCTTTCACTTCAATTTCTCCCTCGATCAATGTCGCTTCTGCTATCCGGCAACGTTTGTCGCACTTGAAGTTGAAAGTGGTTCCCAATACACGTACGCGCATGGCATCGCTTTCTACCGTGAATGGCTTATGGCGGTTCTTGGTTACTTCGAAATAGGCTTCTCCGTCCAGATATACATTACGTTCTTTTTCGGAGAACTCGCGCGGGTACTTCAAAGTGGCGGCATTGTTCAGCCAGACTTTGGTTCCGTCCGGTAAGACAACTTCTTTCACGATACCTTCATTGGCAACGGCCACGAGCATCTGATGTTCCGTCTGGTTGTAGAACCAGTATCCGGCTCCTCCGCCCATTAATAAAGCAACAACGATAATGGCTGCATATTTCATCCAACGATGCATATACAGCACTTTGTCTTTCTTTTTTTTCTCTTGCTCCAGTTTTCTATAAAGCCTTTTTTCCGCATTAGCCATTCTTTGTTCGTCGGCATAAGTATCGAACTTGCCCAGATGGAACACTTCTTCCATGCGGAACAACTGGCAGGCGTTCTCTTCTGATTCATTCATCCAGGCATTTACCTCGATCAACTCCTCCTGCGAGCACTTTCCTGTCAGATATTTGTCTATTATTTCTTCGCTCAGATTTCTCATTTTCTTTTCCTTCATATAAGTAATACAACTGAAACCCCAAAAACACTTAACTTTATTCCAATAAAAATAAGAGGAGAATGAACCAAAGATGTCCGAGACGATTCCGCAGGAACTTTAATGCTTTATACATATGTGCCTCTACCGTGCGAAGTGAAACTCCCAATATGTCGGCTATCTCCTTGTTTTTCATATCATGCAGATAGCTGAGTTTGAAAACTTCTTTGCACTTGTCCGGCAACTCATTGATCGCATCGTGAATCTCTTTCCTCAATTCCCGGTCTTCGATTTTGCGAATCACTTCGTTATTGTCCGGCTGATAAAACTCAGCACGCCTTTGATTAATCTCTTCCATGGCAGCGCAATAGCCATCTTCCACATTACGATGTTTCAATACGTTAAGGGCACGTGTATAGACAGCACGATAGAGGAAAGCCTGAATCTGCTCTCCTATCTCTATGCTGTCTTTTCGTTTCCAAAGCTCTACAAACACATCCTGTACCACATCCTCCGCCTCTTCTTCTCCTACCAGTCGGGTGGCGTAGAATATCAGGCTGGGGTAGTACCTGCGGAATAGAGCTTTGTAGGTTAAGTCAAAGTTTTCATTCATTCTTTCGGTAGATTAGTTTAGGAGCGAGTCTTACTCATTTCAAATTCGACAGTAGCTCCGTTCATAATCTGTTCATGAGTAAGGTAGGTCTTATCGTACGGCTGACCGTCTACTTTGATCGATTGAATGTAGATGTTCTCCTTGCTCACTTTGGGAGCAAGCACTGTAAATGTCTTTCCGTTTGCCAGATGCAGTTTCATTTCCGGGAATAGGGGAGTACCGATTTCGTACTTTCCGCTGACCGGATTGACAGGATAGAATCCCATTGCGCTGAACACATACCAGGCGGACATTTGTCCGCAATCTTCGTTTCCGCAAAGGCCGGCAGGCTCATTCTTGTAAAGTTCGTTCATCACTTTGGCGATGTATTCCTGTGTACGGTTCTGATGTCCTATGGCATTGAAAAGATAGATGACATGATGGCTGGGCTCATTGCCGTGAGCATACTGTCCGATCATTCCCGTGCTAAATATCGGAAGTTTGTCGTCCTCTGCCGGATGATAAGTAAACATACTGTCCAACTTCTCTGCAAAGCGGTTTTTACCTCCTACGAGCTCAATCAAGCCGTCTACGTCATGTTGTACGGACCAGAAATATTGCCAACCGTTACTTTCGCAGATATGCGGAGTGTATTCGTCGGCTTTGAAGTCTTTGATAAAGTTTCCTTTGTCATCACGAGGTTGCATGAACGAAGTTGCGGGGTTGTAAACGTTTTTGTAGTTCTGCGAGCGTTTGTAGAATTCGTCGGCTATCTCTTTTTTACCCATCTTATTGGCCATTTCGGCGATGCAGTAATCGTCAAATGCATATTCCAGAGTTTTGGACAGTGACCAGTTCTCTGCATTGTAATGATCGGTCACATTGTAAGGAATGTATCCCAGCTTTTTGTAAAGGCCGATTCCCCGGTAATTATCCAGATTGGCTGTTGCCACGCAAGCTGCCAATGCCTTATCTGCGTCAAAATCACCTATCCCTTTCAGGTAAGCGTCAACGATGACAGGGACAGCGTGGTAACCAATCATCATGTCTGTTTCGCTGCCGTAGAAGTTCCATACGGGCAGGCGTCCGTTCTGCTCAAAGAAGGCAATGAAGGATTTTACCATGTCATTGACACGTTCCGGTTCTGTATAAGTGAAAAGAGGATGGGCGGCACGATAAGTATCCCAAAGAGAGAAAGTACTGTAATTTACCCAACCATCGCTCTGGTGTACCTTTTTGTCGGGACCGTAATAGGCTCCGTCTACGTCGCTGTAGATGGTCGGTGCAATCATAGAGTGGTAGAGGGCGGTGTAGAAATTTACTTTGTCGTTTTCGTTATCACCTTTTACTGTAATCTTACCGAGTTGGCGGTTCCAGTTGGCTTTAGTCTCTGCCAGATATTTGTCGAAGTCATTTTCGGGTACTTCGGCTTGTAAGTTTTTGGCCGCCCCCTCCATACTGACGCCGGAGATGGCTGTGTTGACCAGAATTTGTTCTCCTTCTTCTGTCTTGAAGTCAAAACGGGCGATGGTGGCTGTACCGATGCGTTTATTCTCCTTGATAATGGCGGTTGTATCCAGAGCGAACTTATCAAAAGGTTTGGAGAAACGGGTGCGGAAATAGATTCGCTGGTCGCGTGCCCAACCGTCGGAATAACGGTATCCCTGAATAGTGACGGAGTCGACTACTTCAATATGGGAATCGTTCGTGAAGTCCCAGTTCATCGCTTTCTTCAGATTCAGGAGAATGGCTGCTTCAGCCTTAGGGAAGGTGTAGCGTTGAATGCCGCAACGCTCGGTTGCAGTCAGTTCTACATTGATATTATAGTCTTTCAGGCGTACCTGATAATAGCCTGCATAGGCACTTTCGTCATCGTGTGAGAATTTGGAGTAGATGCCTAGCGGTGCTTCCGCCTCTTTATAGGGGAGTGTGACCGGCATGAAAGAAATATCATACAAGTCTCCGGCACCTGTTCCGGAAAGGTGTGTGTGACTGAATCCGGCGATTGTGCTGTCCGGATAGAAATATCCGGAGATGCGGTCCCATCCCGGAAGTCCGTTATCCGGGCTAAGCTGTACCATGCCAAAGGGGGCTTGTGCGCCGGGATACGTGTTTCCTGTAAAATCGGTGCCAATAAAAGGATTTACATACGATGTGTAATCAATTTCAGCTTGTGTCTGTTTGGTGTTGCAGGATGCAAAAATACAAACGATTAGAAGTAGGTAAATAGGTGTTTTCATCGGTCTACGGGTATTGGTGATTACTTATTTTATTATTTGAAGGATAAGAAAAATAATTAATCTGTTTACAAAGGTAAGAAATATTCGTGATAATTGGACTTATATCACAAATATTTTTGGTGGGGAATGGATGGGGTGTGGACGGCTTTGCAATTCCCCGGTTCCGAAGGGTGTCTTCATCGGTGGCGAGGGGTGTCCTCATCGGTGGCGAAGGGTGTTCTCATCGGTGGCGAAGGGTGTCCTCATCGGTGGCGGACGATATCTTCATCGGTGGCAAAAGTACAGGTAAAGGTGACGTGTCAGGAAAAAAGGATGGAGGGGCAGTCCGAAACCCCGGTTTGAGCTCCATACTGTACGGAAATGAATTAAATTATAAATTAAGGATTAGGCACGGATTACATGGATTTCACGGTTTTAGTGCTATGATTAATTACGTAAAACAACCGTGTTCATCCGTGTAATCCGTGCCTAAATATATTCTTTTCTGTACAGAAAGAAACAAACTGAAAGCAACCGGGGGCGGATCGATCCGGATGATTACTATAATCATATTACTAAGGCACGGATGACGCAGATAATACGGTTCTTTTGTATTTAAAACCGTGTCATCCGTGTCATCCGTGCCTCAATAAGTGCATAAAAGAGTATTGTCTTCCTTCTTTTATGCTTGATCTCTATTTGTCTACAGATTAAATCCCTGCAAGTTCCAGTACTTTTTCAATAGCGGCACTCAGGTTGTCTGCATTCTTGCCTCCGGCAGTAGCGAAATGAGGTTGACCGCCTCCACCGCCTTGAATCAGTTTGGCTGCTTCTTTCACCAGGTTACCAGCTTTCAACCCGCCGGCTACGAGATTGTCGCTAAGCATTACTGTCAGCATTGGTTTGTCGTGGTCTATGCTTCCGGCTACGAAGAATAAGTTTTCTGTGATTTCGCCACGAAGCTGGAAAGCGATGTTCTTTACCATTTCTGCCGGTAGCGGAGCGCAGAATTTGATGACATTGATGCCATGTATTTCCTGCATATTCTTCAGCAGTCTTGCTTTCAGGGCGACTTCTTTTTCTTTCATGAAGTCTTCTACCTGCTTCTTCAATCCTGCGTTTTCGTCGAGGTATTTGCGGATGGCAACACTCAGATCCGGTGCGTTGTTGAAGAGCGCTTTCAGGTCATTCAGTGTATCTTGAATAGTGTCCAGCATTTCTTCTACACGTGCTCCTGTGTAAGCTTCGATACGACGTACACCGGCAGCAACAGAACTTTCGGATACGATCTTGATCATACCGATATTTCCGGTTGCGGCTACGTGGATACCTCCACAGAACTCGATAGAAGAACCGAACTGAATCACACGTACCCTTTCTCCGTACTTTTCGCCGAAGAGAGCGATAGCTCCCAGTTCTTTGGCTTCTTCGATAGGAATATTGCGGTATTCTTTCAAAGGAATGTTAGCGCGGATCTTGGCATTAACCAGATGTTCTACCTTGCGGATTTCTTCGTCTGTCACTTTCTGGAAGTGAGAGAAGTCGAAACGCAGTGAGTCGGGTGTTACCAATGAACCTTTCTGTTCGATGTGCTCGCCCAGTACTTCACGCAAGGCTGAATCCAGTAAGTGAGTAGCCGAGTGATTGGCTGCGCAGGCAGCACGTCTGTCGGTGTCTACACAAGCCATCATCGGAGCTTCCGGATGTTCCGGCAATTTTTTGGTAATATGAATCGGAAGATTATTCTCTTTCTTGGTGTCGATTACTTCGATAGTCTCGAATTCGCTGACCAGCACACCGGTATCACCTATCTGACCACCACTTTCTGCATAGAACGGAGTGTAGTCCAGTACAATCTGATACAAAGTCTGGTTTTTCTGTTTGATCTGACGGTAACGAAGAATAGAAGCTTCGTACTCAGTGTAGTCATATCCGACAAATTCGGTTGTTCCTTCTCTCAGAGTTACCCAGTCACCCGTCTCAACGGCGGCGGCGTTACGGGCACGCTGTTTCTGCTGTTGCATTTCTTCATTGAACTCTTCGATGTTGACAGTCATTCCGTTTTCACGAAGAATCAGTTCGGTCAAATCCAAGGGGAAACCGAAAGTATCATATAAAGTAAAGGCGTCTTTACCGCTGATTTCAGTTTTTCCGGCGGCTTTGGTATCTTCCATGGTCTTATCCAGCAGGCGGATACCTGTTTCGAGCGTACGAAGGAATGCTTCTTCTTCTTCTTTGATTACTTTTTCAATCAGACCTTTCTGTGCGATCAGTTCCGGATAAGCGCCTCCCATGTTGTCTATCAACACCGGAAGCAGCTTGTACATGAATGATTGCTTCTGTCCGAGGAAAGTATATCCGTAACGAACGGCACGACGGAGGATACGGCGGATGACATAACCGGCTTTGGCATTGGAAGGTAACTGACCGTCTGTGATAGAGAAGGCAATCGTACGGATGTGGTCAGCAATCACGCGCATGGCGATGTCCTGCTGTTTGTCTTTTCCGTATTCTGTGCCTGCTATCGCTGCAATAGCTTTCAGCATCGGTTGGAATACATCCGTATCGTAGTTGGATGTTTTACCTTGCAGAGCCATACAGAGGCGTTCGAATCCCATACCTGTATCGATTACCTTTGCAGGAAGTGGTTCGAGGCTGCCGTCAGCTTTGCGGTTATATTGCATGAACACGAGGTTCCATATTTCAATCACTTGAGGATGATCGTGGTTGACTAGGTCGCGACCGGAGATTTTAGCGCGTTCTTCTGCCGGGCGAAGGTCGATGTGGATTTCCGAACAAGGTCCGCAAGGTCCTGTATCACCCATTTCCCAAAAGTTGTCATGTTTGTTGCCGTTGATAATATGATCTTTCGGCAGGAACTGTTCCCAGTAAGAAGCAGCTTCGTCGTCACGGCTCAAGCCTTCTTCAGGACTTCCTTCGAATACAGTGGCGTACAGATGTTCCGGATTCAGTTTCAATACTTCTACCAGATATTCCCATGCCCAGTTGATAGCTTCTTTTTTGAAGTAATCACCGAATGACCAGTTGCCAAGCATTTCGAACATCGTGTGGTGGTACGTGTCATGTCCCACTTCTTCCAGGTCATTATGTTTTCCGCTTACACGCAGACACTTCTGAGAGTCCGCGACTCTTGTGTATTTCGCCGGGTGGTTACCCAAAATGATATCTTTAAACTGGTTCATCCCTGCGTTGGTAAACATCAGGGTAGGGTCATCTTTTATCACCATCGGAGCCGAGGGAACGATGTGGTGTCCTTTCGACTCAAAGAAATTCTTGAAAGAATCTCTGATCTCTTTTGCAGTCAACATATTCTTCTATATATCTATTGTTGAGGTTAATATTCTCAAAAAACTGTGCAAAGATAGCTTGTTTTTATTACTTTTGCCGTATTAACAAGCGAAATATTTCCAAAAAGATGCGCAAAGTTTACTACATCTACAATCCAAGGACGCAGACTTATGATCGAATTTACCCTACCGTACGGCAACGTGCGCTTAGCATTCTGCGCCAGCTTTTTATCGGTATGGGACTTGGAGCAGGGTGCTTCATCATTTTACTTTTGGTGTTCGGATCGCCTTCGGAGAAGGAGTTGCGAATCGAAAACAGTCGTCTTTTGGCACAATATAACGTACTTTCCCGCCGTCTGGATGATGCGATGGGGGTGCTTCAGGATATTCAGCAGCGTGATGATAACCTGTATCGGGTGATTCTGCAGGCTGATCCTGTTTCACCGGCTATCCGTCAGGCTGGTTTTGGAGGCACAAACCGTTATGAAGAACTGATGGATCTGGCAAACTCCAAGCTGGTCGTAAATACGACTCAAAAGCTGGATGTATTATCGAAACAAATTTATATCCAGTCCAAGTCTTTTGACGATGTGATAGATATGTGCAAGAACCATGATGAAATGTTGAAGTGTATTCCCGCTATTCAGCCTATTTCCAATAAAGACCTTCGTAAGACTGCTTCCGGATACGGGACACGTATTGATCCGATATATGGCACCACAAAATTCCATTCGGGAATGGATTTCTCCGCTCATCCGGGGACAGATGTTTATGCGACCGGAGACGGGACGGTGGTGAAAGTGGGATGGGAAACAGGATATGGCAATACAATTGAGATCGACCATGGTTTCGGTTATCTGACTCGTTACGCTCACTTGCAAGGCTACAATACGAAAGTCGGGAAAAAAGTGGTGCGTGGTGAAGTGATCGGAAAGGTGGGAAGTACAGGAAAGAGTACGGGTCCTCATCTTCACTATGAGGTGCATGTGAAAGGAAAGGTTGTGAATCCTGTTAACTATTATTTCATGGATTTGAGTGCGGAAGATTATGAGAAGATGATCCAGTTAGCTGCCAACCATGGTAAGGTGTTCGATTAATCTCTTAAAACAACGGTTTCTATGCTAAATACAGACAAAGAGCTAAAATTATACTACTCCATAGCCGAAGTGGCTGAGATGTTTGGAGTCAATGCTTCCTTGCTTCGTTTTTGGGAGAAGGAGTTTCCTCAGATTTCTCCCAGAACCACAGGAAGGGGAATACGTCAGTATCGTAAAGAGGATGTGGAGACAATTGGCCTGATCTATCATTTGGTGAAGGAGAAAGGTATGACACTTCCCGGTGCCCGTCAGCGTTTGAAGGATAATAAGGAGGCTACGGTCCGCAATTACGAGATTGTGAATCGGTTGAAAGGTATTAAGGAAGAGCTTCTGGCTATCAAGAAAGAACTGGACGGACGAGATTAAGTCTCAGGGAAGAGTAGATATAAATGAAGAATGATGAATGAAGAATTACTTTGCAGCGTGATAGCGCAGCCAATTCTTCATTCATCATTCTTCATTTATAACCTAAGCGTTGGTGATGTTTGGGTGGATTTATTCTTCTACTCGGTTCACCTGTTTGATATTTTGAATCTTCTTCAGGTTATTGCAGATTGTTTTTACATCTTCCACATCATGTACCCACAACTGGATTTTTCCTTCGAATATCCCGTCGTTTGTTTCAATGGCAAGTTTACGGATATTTACGTTAAGTTGTCTGGAGATGACTTGAGTCACTTCGTTCAGAAGTCCCATACTGTCTATACCTCTTAAATAGATATATACGAGGAAAGAAAGTTCTTTGTGAGTATCCCATTCGGTCGCTAATATGCGGTTGCCATAGCTGCTTTTCAGCTTCGCGGCAACAGGACACTGGCGTTTATGAATGATAATCCGGTCGTTCTCATCAACGTACCCCAAAACATCATCACCGGGAATCGGGTGACAACATTCAGCCATGATGTATTTCTTTTGCAGACTTTCTTCTGTCAGTCTAAGAATCTCTTTCGGATTGATCTTTTCTTTTTCCTGAGGTTCTTTCTCTTCCGTTTTCTCCTTGTTGCTGTTTCCGAAGGAGAAAGTAAGGTATTTTTTCCAGTTACTGGTTTGTTTTTCTCTTAGTTCGTTCTTGTCCGTTTCTCCCAGAATGATGGCTTTGCTGCCGATAGCAGCCAATAATTCTTCTTCGTTCTTGAAGTTGTGTAATTTACGCAATTTCTCGACGACAGCCTCTTCCGGACGTATTTCTTCTTTTTTCAGAAACTCACTGAGCAACTCTTCACCAATTTTTTGGTTCGCCTTACGTTCTTTACGAAGAATCGCTGCAATCTTGGCACGGGCACGGGCGGTCGTAGCGAATACTTCCCATTGTGGTTGTACACGTTGCGATTTGGAGGTTAGTATTTCAACCTGGTCGCCGCTTTGTAGTTTATGGCTTAGTGGTACCAGCTTATGATTGACTTTGGCACCGATACAATGACTGCCGATATCTGTGTGTAATGAAAAGGCAAAATCCAGCGCCGTAGAGTTCTGAGGCATTGTTTTCAATTCTCCTTTCGGAGTGAATACAAAGATTTCGGAAGCAAACAGATTCAGTTTGATTGTATCCAGAAAGTCGATTGCATCCGGTTGTGGATCGTCTAGTATCTCTTTAATAGTTTTCAGCCATTTCTCCAGTTCGCCTTCGTCTTCGCTGCCTCCTCCTTCTTTATATTTCCAGTGAGCGGCAAAACCTTGTTCTGCTACATCATTCATCCGTTCGCTACGAATCTGCACTTCAATCCATTGCCCGTTGTTTCCCATCAGGGTGACGTGCAATGCCTGATAACCATTTGCTTTAGGGTGACTTACCCAGTCACGCAGGCGGTCGGGATGAGGTTTGTATATCTTGGAAATGGAAACATAGATATCGAAGCAGTCATTGAGCTCTTCCTCTACGTTACGTGGTTCGAAGATAATTCGGACAGCGAGTAAGTCATAAATCTCCTCGAACGGGACGTGTTTGGTCTGCATTTTGTTCCAGATGGAGTAGATCGATTTTACACGTGCCAGAATCCGGTATTTCAGCCCCATCTTGTCCAGTTGAGTACGGATCGGAGCTGTGAAGTCGTTGAATACTTTATCGCGTTCGGCAGCGGTAGCATTCAGCTTTTCTTCTATTTCGGCATATTCTTCGGGATGTTCATATTTGAAACTGAGGTTTTCAAGTTCTGTTTTTATCTTGTACAAACCCAGCCGGTTGGCTAACGGAGCATAGATGTAGAGAGTTTCTCCTGCTATCTTATATTGTTTATTGGGCAACATGGAGCCCAATGTACGCATGTTGTGCAGGCGGTCAGCTATTTTAATCAGGATAACCCGGATATCGTTCGACATGGTGAGCAGTAACTTTTTAAAGTTTTCTGCCTGTGCCGAGGCGCGGTCTCCGAAGATTCCACCGGAGATTTTGGTCAGTCCGTCTACAATCTGGGCTATCTTCGGTCCAAAAATATTTTCGATGTCTTCCACCGTATAGTCAGTGTCTTCTACTACGTCATGCAGCAACGCTGCACAGATCGAGGTAGACCCTAGACCGATTTCGTTGCATACTATCTGTGCAACGGCAATCGGGTGCATGATATAAGGTTCGCCGGAGCGGCGTTTGATTCCTTTGTGTGCCTGATTAGCAAAGTTGAAAGCTTTCGTGATGATTTCAACTCGTTTGCGATGTTTAGTATGGAGATAATCATTCAGAAGTTCCTGGAACGCCTGATTGATCATCTCTTCATCTGCTATTTCTTTGGGGGTTATATTATCCATATTCGTTATCCTTTCATTCGCTTATTTTTGCAAAAATAAGCAAATTTCCGAATGGAGCAAGCGGGAAGTCATTTATTTGTAGATTTTCAATTGTTTTCCTGCTGAAATTCTAGTGTTGGACATCCCGTTCCATTGCTGTATATCTCTGACACGTACGCCTAACTTTTCGGCAATTGATGAGAGAGTGTCTCCACTTTTTATCTTGTAGTAAGTCAATTTACCTTTGCCGGCGATAGCACTTGTCTGTCGGCGGGTGGCCGGAGTTATCTCTTTTACGGCAACAGTTTTCCGGTTACGGAATAACTCGTCGGCACGGTGTGCATAGATGGTATCCTGCTTATCGATAAATGCGCTGATAGCTCCTTGTGGTAAACGTAATGTACAAGGCTTGGTTGTTCCGGGAATAATTTGTTTCTTATATTGAGGATTCAGGCTTTTCACTTCATCCAGCGGAACATTACAAAGTTCGGCAATTTGCTCAAAATGCAGATTTTGGGTAACTTGCACTGTATCTGTACTTGCCGGAATATTGGTTTCCATCGGGCAGATGTTATGGTCACAATAATAAGTCATCACATAGTTGGCGGCAATGAAAGCAGGTACGTATCCGCGTGTTTCTTTAGGTAACAGATTATATATTTTCCAATAGTCCGTTTCTCCTCCGGCACGGCGGATTGCCTTGTTGATGGTACCCGGACCACAGTTATAGGCTGCGATAACCAGATTCCAGTCTCCATAAATATCGTACATCTCTTTCAGATAGCGGGCAGCAGCCCAAGTTGCTTTGATCGGGTCGCGGCGTTCATCTATCAGGCTGTTGGATTCCAGACCATAAATCTTGCCCGTTCCAATCATAAATTGCCACAATCCTGAAGCACCGGCACGTGATACCGCTGAAGGATTCAGTGCGGATTCGATAATTGGCAAGTATTTTAGTTCCAGAGGAAGTCCGTAAGCATCCAGTGCTTCCTCAAAAATAGGCATGTAGAAATTGCAGGCACTCAGCATGAATGAAACCTGATTGCGCAGACGTCCTGCATACATATCGATAAATTTACGTACAATGTCATTGTAAGGCATTTCCATGACAGCCGGAATACGTGAAAGGCGGTCGATATAAACAGAATCACTGAATAAAGGGTTCACTTCCGCGGTACTGCAATCTTTGCCTAAATCAATATAGTTTTTAGCTTTCCAGTCGTTCAGCAGGCTGTCGAGCGGGTAAGTCATACTCTTTGGAAGATCGATGCTTTCTTTGCGTTCGGTTCCGTTTTCACGAATAACTACATCTACACTTTGAGCTTTTACCTGTGTGGTTGCCAACAGGAAAAGGAAAATAATCGAACAATAGTTTTCTAATTTCTTCATGCTTTAATAATAAATTCAATCTAAATTGTGTTCTTTTAAAATCGTAGTACGCATTGCAATCCTACCGACTTGTTCTTGTAACTGTTGGAACGGAACTGGCTGTTGTTGTCAATGACCGTCGGTTCCAGTTTCATACTCAAGTCCGGTGATATATCGAAGTTGGATAATTCTGCATCGACATAAGCGTCAATGATAGAAATAAGGTATACTCCGATAAATGCAAATATACTAAGGTCCCGAAAACGACGGAATGAGTCCTTCCTTCGTTTCAGGGTGTTTTTCAGTTGCTCTTCATTGTACTGGGCGTTCGGAGGAAGCAAATCTTCGTAGCTTTTGGTATTCGGATTGCTGTCCATGATGTCCAGATAAGCCTGTGAATAGTCTTTATACATCTTTCCGTTCCAGCTGAGGGCGTATGCGCAACCCGCAAATCCTCCGTATATAATAGGCAGTTTCCAGTATTTACGGTTATAAATCTGTCCTCCACCGGGGAATACGACTGCGAGCCATGTTGCTTTGGTCGGATTAGGAACAAACAGCTTCTTGTTGAGGTCCTGTACAGGAGGGGGGACCGTATCGGTTTTCACCACAATAGGCGTCGGCTGTTCTATTTTCTTTAGTTCTTTTTTGTTGGCTGCGTCAAGGCTGTCAGCTATCTGTATTTTAGCGGCAGACAGACTGTCGGTTGCTTGCAGACGTTCCGGATGCAATATCTTGATTGAATCCTTTCTTAGCGAATCCGTCACCTGGGCAGGGTCGCGATGCCTTCGTGCACGTGCTTTCGGTGCTTCCCGACTCTGAATAGTACTGTCTTTTTGTACCGGAGTCACAGGCTCCTGTGCATACACATCAATCCCTGCCACCTGTAGAAAACAGAGAAGCAGGGTGATGATGAGTAACTGATATTTCTTACTTTTTCTTGTCATTTACTTTTTTAGCGTATCGAAGATTTCCATGATACGTTCCAGTTCCTCCTCGTTGCTGAAAGGAATGCTGATTTTTCCTTTCCCTTTTTCGGAGCAAGTCAGTTGTACCTTGGTGTTGAAGAATCCCGTGAGTTGTTGCTTCAGTAAGTTGAACTCTTCCGGTAGTTTGCTGCGTTTCGGAGTGATTTTCCGTGTGCCGCTTTTCACAGCTTCTCCTTCGCTCAGTGATTTGACAATCTCTTCTACTTTGCGAACAGAATATCCGTGTTCTTGTATCTCTTCGAATATTTTTACTTGAAGTTTAGGGTCGCCTAATGAAATCAATGCACGTGCATGTCCCATATCGATCTGTTTGTTTTGCAGAGCCATCTGTATAGGAGCCGGTAGCTTGAGCAGACGCAGGTAGTTGGCGATAGTTGTCCGGTTCTTGCCGATACGTTCGCTCAGGCGTTCCTGTGTCAGTTCGTACTGGTCCAGCAGATGTTGATAAGCCAATGCTATTTCCACCGCATTCAGGTCTTCACGCTGGATATTTTCAATCAGCGCCATTTCCATCATGTTCTCGTCGTCAGCGGTGCGGATGTAGGCGGGGATGGTTGTCAGTCCCGCTTTTTGTGAAGCACGGTAACGGCGTTCTCCTGCGATGATCTGATATTCATCGTCTGAGAGTTTGCGTAGAGTGATAGGCTGTATGATACCGATTTCCGCAATTGAATCAGCCAGTTCCTGTAAGGCCGTCTGATCGAATTCGCGGCGAGGCTGATTGGGGTTGACGGTAATCTTCGCCAACTCTATTTCATTAATGGAAGAAGAGCCTTCGGTTTTCACATCATCCATCGAGAGCAGGGCGTCAAGTCCGCGTCCTAATGCATTTCTTTTTTGTGTTGCCATATCTTCTTCGTTTATTTATTTCTGTTGATAATCTCTTTGGCAAGGGCGAGGTGGTTTTTGGCACCGGTAGAGTCCGCGTCATAAAGAATAGTCGGAATACCGTAGCTGGGAGCCTCGCTCAGTTTTACGTTTCGTTGGATCACGCTGTTGAATACTAGTTCCTGGAAGTGTTTTTTTACTTCGTCATAAATTTGGTTTGCCTGACGCAGACGTGAGTCGTACATGGTCAGCAGGAAACCTTCGATTTCCAGCGCAGGGTTCAGTTTCGACTTGATGATCTTGATTGTATTCAGCAGTTTGCTGATGCCTTCGAGAGCAAAATATTCAGCTTGCACGGGGATGATCACGGAGTCGGCTGCTGTCAGGGCATTGATGGTGATCAGGCCGAGTGAAGGAGAACAGTCTATCAAGATATAGTCATACTCTTTCTTCAAGGGTGTGAGTACTTCTTTCAGTATCTTTTCGCGGTTTGGGAGGTTTAGCATTTCAATCTCTGCTCCTACAAGATTGATGTGCGAAGAGATCACTTTTAAAGAATCGATTTCTGTGTCAAGGATAGCGTCCTGTACATTGGCTCTGTCAATAATGCATTCATAGATAGTACATTCCGACTGCTTGATGTCCACTCCCAGACCGGAAGAGGCATTTGCTTGCGGGTCGGCATCTACTACGAGTACTTTCTTTTCGAGTGTAGCAAGTGACGCTGCGAGATTAATCGTAGTCGTGGTCTTTCCTACACCCCCTTTTTGATTGGCCAAAGCAATTATTTTTCCCATATACTCTAAATTTATTGGCAGCGAAATAAGTGATAATTCCTTAGAGCGCCTACGAAAAAAGAGAAACTTTGCATTTTCTGTTGATAAGTCACCTGTTTTGTTAATAACTGCCGGACGAAACAGTTCTGAAACCTGGCTGATTTTATCATCAAACTTCCTCTATTCGAGCGTGCAAATATACATATTTATATTGGATATCTCTTTCTTTTTTTACTCGCTTGCAGAAGATTAAGATTTGTAAACGGGTGTATATTCGCCAGATAGCGATGTAATTAATGGATATTCGAAGATATCCGGTTGGCGGTACGGTTACTTTTTGCTACTTTTGTGCGAACATAAAAAGGAAAGGATTGAATATATGGAAAGTAAGAAGCCGTTGATCCTCGTTTCAAATGACGATGGTGTTATGGCTAAAGGTATTAGTGAACTGGTGAAGTTTCTTCGTCCGTTGGGGGAAATTGTAGTAATGGCACCCGATTCTCCGCGCTCCGGTAGTGGCAGTGCACTGACAGTAACTCATCCGGTTCATTATCAGCTGGTCAAAAAAGAAGTGGGTCTGACTGTATATAAATGTACGGGGACACCAACCGATTGTATTAAACTGGCATTGGGGGCTGTACTCGACCGAAAACCGGACCTGGTAGTAGGCGGTATCAATCATGGAGATAATTCTGCTATTAACGTACATTATTCGGGAACGATGGGAGTCGTGATCGAAGGTTGTCTGAAAGGGATTCCTTCTATCGGCTTTTCTCTGTGTAATCATCAGCCTGATGCTGATTTTGAACCTGCGGGTCTTTATATACGCAAGATAGCTGCCATGATATTGGAAAAAGGCTTGCCTCCGTTGACTTGCCTCAATGTGAACTTCCCGGATACTCCTCATCTGAAAGGGGTGAAGGTTTGTGAACAGGCGAAAGGGTGTTGGGAGAACGAATGGGTGACTTGTCCCCGTCTGGACGACCATCATTATTTTTGGCTGACCGGTTCATTTACTGATCATGAACTTGAAAACGAGAATAATGACCATTGGGCACTGGAAAACGGATATGTGGCTATCACGCCAACGACAGTTGATATGACTGCCTACGGCTTTATCGATGAACTGAATGACTATTGTAAACAAATAGAATTCTGATATATACGGCATTTTGCTGATTTCGAAATTCAAAACTCCTAATTCAAAATTCCCATGAAGTATTATCTGATTGTCGGTGAAGCTTCCGGAGACTTACACGCGTCTCATCTGATGACTGCCTTGAAGGCGGAAGATCCTCAAGCTGATTTCCGTTTTTTCGGTGGAGATCTGATGGCTGCCGTCGGAGGGACGATGGTGAAGCATTATAAAGAACTGGCATATATGGGATTTATCCCCGTGCTGCTTCATTTGCGTACGATCTTTGCGAATATGAAACGTTGCAAGGAGGATATTGTTGGCTGGAATCCTGATGTCGTGATTCTGGTAGACTATCCCGGTTTCAATCTTAACATAGCTAAGTTTGTACATGCCAGGACTCAGATTCCTGTTTTCTACTATATTTCTCCGAAGATATGGGCATGGAAGGAGTATCGCATCAAGAATATCAAACGCGATGTGGATGAACTCTTCTCCATACTTCCCTTTGAAGTGGAGTTTTTTGAAGCGAAACATCAGTATCCTATACATTATGTAGGAAATCCTACGGTAGATGAAGTGACTGCTTATCAGAAAGCCCATCCCCAAAATATGGAAGCATTTATTGCGGATAATAAACTGGAAGATCGGCCTGTAATTGCATTATTGGCAGGAAGCAGGAAGCAGGAGATTAAAGATAATCTGCCGGATATGCTGAAGGCGGCTTCTGCATTTCCCGCTTATCAGCTGGTGCTGGCTGGTGCTCCCGGTATTGCTCCGGAGTACTACGAGCAATATGTAGGACAGGCTAAAGTAAAAATAATCTTTGACCAGACTTATCGCTTGTTGCAGCATGCGGAGGCGGCTTTGGTAACGTCGGGTACGGCAACCTTGGAGACAGCCTTGTTCCGTGTTCCTCAGGTGGTCTGCTATTATACTCCGGTTGGAAAGTTCGTTTCGTTTTTGCGCCGCCATATTCTGAAAGTGAAATTTATCTCGCTGGTTAATCTGATTGCAGACCGTGAGGTAGTGAAGGAGCTAGTGGCAGATACAATGACTGTCGGAAATATGCAGGAGGAACTAAGCAAACTTCTTGAAAATAAGGAATATAAAAAACGGATGCTTGCAGGGTATGAGTATATGGCAGATCGGTTGGGACCCGCGGGTGCCCCACAGCATGCTGCTCATGAAATGCTGGAACTGTTGAAAAAATAACTTTCTTTTTCTGAATAAACGTAAAGCCGGTGCAGTAAATGCCCGGCTTTTTTATTTATATAGCAGAAGAATTAAAAAGAGAGGAACAGATATGAAAAAATTTAATTGGTTTTTAGTAATGTTATTGCTCGCATTGGTACCCGCACTGCAATCATGTGACGACGATGGGTATTCAATTGGAGACTTGGGATGGGATTGGGCCACGGTTCATGCAACCGGTGGCGGAGGTTATTATCTGGAAGGTGATCGCTGGGGAGTGATTGATCCGGTTGCCAGCTCTATTCCTTGGTACAAACCGGTAGACGGTGAACGTGTAGTTGCTTTTTTCAACCCTTTGGCTGATACGGATAATGGTGCTCAGGTAAAGATAGAAGGCATCCAGGAAGTGTTGACGAAAGAGGTGGAAGATATGACTGCTGAAAATGAAGAAGAATTCGGAAATGATCCTATCGTGATTTATCAGGGAGATATGTGGCTGGGAGGAAAGTTCCTGAATATAATCTTCCATCAGTATTTACCTCATACTGAAAAGCATCGTATTAGTCTTGTGCAGAATAAGATAGAACCGGAAACTCCGGAGACACCGGAAACATTGAATGTGGATGAAGACGGTTATATACATCTGGAATTGCGTTACAATACGTATGATGATGTAACTAAATACCGGGGATGGGGACGAGTTTCTTATAATCTGGAAGAGTTCTATCCGTCAGCAAAAGACGCGGAAACAGAATGGAAAGGATTCAAGGTGACAATCAATTCAGAGGAGAATGGAGAAGGAAGAGTGATCGTTCTCGATTTGGACCATCCGGTAGGCGTTCCGGAGAAAGCGAAGGACGTACATTCCACTTCTTTTATTAAATAGCCAAACTTTTATGAAAACTAAACCTTGACGAACACTGTGTGTGAAAAAAAAGGTCGGAATTGCATCAAAGCAGCTTCCGACCTTTTTGTTTATTTTGTCTCCATTAGAACCAAGTCAGTGCATACAGATAAAATACTGCTGCCGGTATGGCCATCAAAGCGCTGTCAAAGCGGTCAAGCATACCTCCGTGTCCCGGAAGAATCGTTCCCGAATCTTTAACGTGTAATTGGCGTTTCAGTAATGACTCTGTCAGGTCACCCCATGTTCCGAATATGACAACAACCAAAGCCAGACCTGCCCATTCCCACATCGACATAATCGTGAAATAATGTGCCAGAATAAAAGAAGCTCCGATAGCTACCACTCCGCCACCGATGGAACCTTCCCAGGATTTCTTAGGAGAGATACGTTCGAACAAGCGGTGTTTACCTATTAATGAACCGACGCAATATGCACCCGTGTCACTCAGCCAAAGGAATATGAAGATAGACAATGGCAGAATCGGATTATAGCTTACGCTGCTATATTCCGGATCATTATGGAATGCCAGTACATTGAGCAATGCAAACGGCAGCCCTATGTAGAGCTGGCTAAGCATGGAATATGCCCAGTTGAGCATCGGATTTGCTTTTTTCAGATACAACTCACTGATCATTAAATAGAGCAGCAACAGCAAATAAGGAATGAAAATCTTAGAGTCGGCTGCGTCAATGCAGAATCCCATTACTGCGAGGAATAAATAAGCTCCTCCCAGCATAATAATGGTCTTGTTTACATTAGCACCTTCTGCACGGCTGTTGACCAACTGTCCGAATTCATAGATAGTCAATGCACTGATCGCCATGAACAGAATGCCGAAACTGAAAGAATTGTAAAGTATACATCCTACCAGAATGGCTACGAAGAGTATACCCGTAATGGCCCGTTTTATAAAATTACTAATCACGATCTTCGTGTTTTAATTAGTTGGATTCGGTAGTTTGTCCTTTCTCATTGGATTTGGCTTCTATAGTCACTTTTCCTTCTACGGTCACTTTTTTTCCTTCCGCAGTGATTTTCGTTTCTGTAGTTGCTTCTTCCTGAGCAGTATTTTCAGCTTCCTCCTCCTTGATTTCCTGTTCTTCTGATTTCAGTTTTTCGGCTAATGCTCTCTCTGCTTTGGCAGCATCCTGGCTTTCTTTGGCAGCCAGGATTTCTTCCGAGCGCGATGCCCAGGGACGCTTACCGAAAATACGTTCAACGTCTTCGGCAAAGATTACTTCCTTGTCGATTAGCAGTTGGGCTAATTCATTGTGTCCTTTCATGTGTTCAGACAGAATTTTCTTAGCACGTTCATATTGCTCGTTCACCATCCGCTTCACTTCCTCGTCGATTAGTTCGGCTGTCTTTTCGCTATAAGGACGGTTGAAAGAATATTCTTCATTATTATAATAGCACAGGTTGGGCAATTTGTCACTCATACCTAGATAAGCGATCATGCCGTATGCCTGTTTGGTCACTCTTTCGAGGTCGTTCATGGCCCCGGTGGAGATACGTCCGATGAACAGGTCTTCAGCTGCCCGTCCTCCTAGAGTAGCACACATTTCGTCAAGCATCTGCTCTTTGGTAGTGATCTGACGTTCTTCCGGCAGATACCAGGCAGCACCTAATGCACGTCCGCGAGGAACAATCGTAACCTTGATCAATGGGTTGGCATATTCCAGCAGCCAGGAGATAGAGGCGTGTCCTGCTTCGTGTAAAGCGATTGAACGTCTTTCTGCTTCTGTGGTGATTTTGGTCTTCTTTTCCAGACCACCGATGATACGGTCTACAGCATCCAGGAAATCCTGCTTGCCTACGAATTTCTTTCCGTGACGGGCTGCAATCAGGGCAGCTTCATTGCAGACATTCGCAATATCCGCACCGGAGAATCCCGGAGTCTGGCGTGCCAGCAGATCCACGTCTACTGTGTCGTCTATCTTGATCGGGCGCAGATGTACGCCGAATACTTCTTTACGTTCGTTAAGGTCGGGCAGGTCTACGTGTATTTGACGGTCGAAACGTCCGGCACGAAGCAATGCTTTATCCAGTACGTCTACCCGGTTGGTGGCGGCAAGGATAATCACACCACTGTTGGAGCCGAAACCGTCCATTTCAGTCAATAACTGATTCAGGGTGTTTTCGCGTTCGTCATTTCCACCCATTGCAGGGTTTTTGCCACGTGCACGGCCTACTGCGTCAATCTCATCGATAAACACAATACAAGGAGCCTTTTCTTTTGCCTGCTTGAACAGGTCACGTACGCGGGATGCACCCACACCGACAAACATTTCTACGAAGTCGGAACCAGCCAGAGAGAAGAATGGTACGTTTGCTTCACCGGCAACAGCCTTGGCCAGTAATGTCTTACCGGTTCCCGGAGGGCCTACAAGCAATGCACCCTTAGGAATCTTTCCTCCTAAGTCGGTATACTTTTGAGGCTCTTTCAGAAACTCTACAATTTCTTCCACCTCTTGTTTGGCTTCCGCCAGACCGGCTACGTCCTTGAAAGTAATCTTGATAGATCCTCCCTTTTCAAAAAGCTGGGCTTTCGATTTTCCCACATTGAATACGCCGCCGGCACCGCCGGCACCGCCGCCGCTCATGCGGCGCATGAAGAAGATCCACAGGGCGATAAGTAAAACCAGTGGAAGAATATTAATCAGGATTGCCGGGAAAATATCCGAATCGGCAGGATAATCCGCAATTCCGTCAAAATGACCGGCAGCTTTTTCATCCTGCAGGAATTTATCCAGTCTGTCCTTGGAAGGAGGGTTACTGGTGATAATCGGGTTTCTTCCCACTTTCATGGAGTCCGCACCGAATACAGCACCTACGGCATTCGGCTTTACGTAGGCTTCGAGTGTTTTCTCAGAACCCAGCACTTTGCTGATATACCCATTGGTGACATACTTCTGGAAGTCGCTGTAAGGAACGAGTTTGCTTCCGCTTCCTCTTGAATCGCTGCTCCACCAAAGGCCGAGAAGCATGAGGGCAATAATCATATATAGCCAGTTCAGATTGAACTTAGGCATATTCACCTTATTATTAGGCTTATTGTTGTTAGTATTATTGTTGTCCATAATTGTGGATTAGTCTAAATCGGGGATTTGAGTAAGTTTGGCGTCTGCCCAAAGATGTTCAAGATTATAGAAGGATCTTACTTCCGGCAAAAAAACATGTACAAGTACATCGGCATAATCCATCGCTACCCATTCTGCGTTTCGGAGTCCGTCTATGCCGAAAGGTTTGCTGTCGGCGCCTTTACGTGTAAACTCTTTGATAGAGTCTACGATAGCGCTCACCTGACTGGGAGAGTTCCCCTGGCATATAACGAAATATTTGCAGATGGTATCTTCTATACCGGTTAAATCAGCAATAATGATATTTTTACCTTTTTTCTCTTGAATTCCCTCTTTAATTTTTTCAATTAATATTTTCGTATCGTTCATTCCTGTAATTGAAATTAATAATTCATGTTGTCTTTTGGTTTATAACAAAAAAGGATTCCCCTTTGTTTCTGATTATAAACGTGATATTTTTGACAAATATACGGTGATTTATTGGATACAAGAAAGTTATGACTTAATTTTTGTGTTTTTTAGGGGAGATGCTTTTATTCGGAGGGACAAAATGAGCTTTTTTGCAAAAAAAATAGCAGAATTGTTTGCAATTCCCAATTTATTTGTATCTTTGCACCCGCAAACGAAAATTATTGGGCTATGGTGTAATGGTAACACTACAGATTCTGGTCCTGTCATTCCTGGTTCGAATCCAGGTAGCCCAACAGAATCAACAACAATGATCAGTTAGAAACCTGCTAAAATGAAAGTTTTAGCAGGTTTTTTTATTGTTCTCTCTGAAGATGGACGTAAAAAAGAGTTTTCCAAAATCAATGGAAAACTCTTTTTTACGTTTGCACCGTTCAGGTGATGTTTGTTTGCATCTATGATGAGATACCTATTGTGTCTGTGTTATGACGTAGGGGGTTACCATCCCGGATTTTGAACAAGTTTACTTGATTTTTGAATCTCATTTAGCGGGATAGGATAGAGGTACATACGTCTTTCGAAGATGCGGGTTTCGAATGGGGTACGCTCCATGAACCCTTCCAGGTTGTCAGCATTCATGTTCATTCCATGTACCGGCCCACCTTGTTTGTATCCTTCTTCGTCGGCACACATCCAGCGGCGTACGTCAAAGTAGCGTTGTCCTTCGGCAAACAGCTCAATGCGGCGTTCCTTGCGGATAGCTTCTTCCTGCAATGTCTGGTTTCCCTTTATTTCCGGTTTGATATCTTTCAGCAGAGGAATACCTGCCCGATAACGGACGCTGTCAATGTGTGCGATGATACGTTCGTCCGCAGGATTTACATGGTTCAATGCTTCGGCATACAGCAAATAGAAATCGGCCAGACGGAACAGCATGCCTGCTCTGAACTTTGACTTGGCATTGCTGCCTTGATTTAAAAGGTCACGGTTCATTCCCTTATAAAGCAGATAGCCGGAATAGCTCATATCCGCTTTGGAGTTGTCGTCTCCGCTACCTTTGTAGAAATAAATCTGTTTGGTTGTTTTCTGCCATGTTTTGCCGGAATAGGTGATATCCTGATAGAAGCGTGGTTCACGATTCTTGTACATGTTGGGGATACCGTCTTCACCGATGCCTTCTTCGGTATAAAGATCGGATTCGTGAATGCTTTTGCCATCACTCATCAGGAAGTCGTCTATGGCTTCTTGTAAAACACCTACACAGCCAAATCCGCTATAAATCGCACGTGGGGTACACCTGCGTTCTCTTCCTTCTCCGCCAACATCTCCCCATGAATTCTTGCTGGTTTGCCAGATAGCTTCCGGGTTGTTCAGACTCACCTGGAAGAGTTGGTACAAAGATTCTTCCGGATTCAGTTCGCCGTCTTTATCTTTTTCTTTATACAAATAATAGTGAGTTTTTGCATAATCGATAAAGCGTTGTAAGGCGTTTAAGGCAGTCTGCCATTTTCCGTCGTCTTTTGCCGGGAACAGTTGTTTGTCCTGATTATCTCTCAGGGCGACTGCTTCGGAATAGCCTCCGTTCAGCAAGGGACTTGCGGCGTAAACGTGAAGTTTAGCCAAAATGGCCAATGCTGCTCCTTTGGTAGGTGCTGCGCTTCGGTTCTCGTTAGGAGTGCCGTCGTCATTCACTTCTTTCTCCGGCAGTTCATTGTAGCATTCATTTAATTCGGAATCGATGAACGCTACTACTTCATCCACTGAGTTCCGGTAGTAGTCCAGATCACTTGCCGACGGGTCTGATATTTCCGTCATAATGGGAATGGGTCCGTACAATTCGAATAGCAGATAGTGGTAGTAGGCACGTAGGAAACGGGCCTCATTTTTCAATCGTGCCAGTTCGGCTTCGTCAATGTAATCCGTTACATCACCTTGCTGGGGGATGGTATGCGAGTATGCTAGGAATTCGTTTGCTTGACGGATTTGTTTGTACAGGCTCCATCGGGATAAATCAGCCGAACCGGCATGATAACCTACTACGGGAATTGTCTTAACGTTGTTTTGCGCGCTTTTCAATTCGTCGGAAACAGCAGGCCAGGGATTGTCGAGCCCGGTCAGGGCTGCGTAAGAACTGGTAATGATGATGTTTGACACATCCGGAATTCCGGAGTATATGTAACGGTGGAAGCGTCGGGCATAACCGGTGTTGTTGAATACTTCTTCCATGCTCAGTTCTGCCGCCAGGTCATCCGATACGTCCAGATAGTCGCTGCAACCTGAAAAGAAGATCGTGCTTAGTCCTGCGGCCAGTATGATTGATAATTTCTTCAATGTCTTCATATATATAATGTGTTATATAGATTATTAGAAAGTAAAGTCGAGACCGAATGTGAAAGTACGGCTTAGAGGATATGAGAAACCGCCGTTGGTGTTTCCAAGTTCCGGGTCCCACATCTTGATATCGTCCCATACACAGAGGTTGTTTCCTTGCAGATAAACGCGTAAGGCCTGTATGCCGATCTTCTTCAGTGTCTTCTCCTTGAAATTGTATCCGATTTCGACGTTTTTCAGGCGCAGGAAGCTGGCATCACGCAACCACCATGTGCTGGCAACTGTGTTATTGTCGAAATTGTTAGAATGCATGCGGGGGAACATTACATTTTGGCTTGGGTTCTGTTCTGTCCATCTGTTAGCCACTTCGGAGCGTACGGCAGATTCTTCTACTCCCCATTGGAAAGGGAAGAATGCTCCGTTGGAACTGGCTCCTAATACAGTTGATGTATTTCCGGAACCCTGGAAGAAGATACCTGCATAGAATCCTCTCCATTCGGCGTTGAGTCCGAAGCCGTATACAATTTCCGGTACCGAAGGATTTCCTACATCCTCCATCTGGTCGTTGCTGTCGATTTTGCCGTCTCCGTTCAGGTCTTTGTATTTGATATCACCCGGGCGGACTCCGCTCGACAAACCGGATACGACTCCCGGCTTCAGTTCGTACTGGCGGTTCAGACCTTCCCCTGTGATGTTAAAGTCGTCAGCCGTATAAAGTCCGTCGGCGATGTACAGTTTCCATGAGTTGAGGCGTGTGCCTTTCTTTTCAAGCCACGGATAGACTTGCGGTACTTGGTCGTATTCGCGAATTTCGTTGCGCGCAAATGTGAAGTTGCCGCGTGCGCTCAGATTTACTTCCCCTACCTTATAATTAAGATTCAGACTTGCGTCCACACCCTGGTTTTTAACAATACCGAAGTTTTGCCACGGCATCTGCTGGAATCCTGTTACGTTAGAAACTGTATTACGTTGCAGCAGAATCGCCTTGCGTTGGTTGTTGAAATAGTCTACTTGCAGGTCGATGCGGTTGTCGAACAAGCCTAAATCGATACCGAAGTTTCGTTTGTCTTCGATTTCCCACGAGAGGAAGGGTGATTCGAACTGGGCTTCGGTGATTCCGTTGCCTACTCCACCCATTGCGCCACTGTTGCTGAATCCGAGATTGTAGCCGCTGTTATCCTGCTTCATGGTTCCACGATATAAGAACCGGTTACCGCCTGTATCGTCATTACCGGTACGACCGACAGAGAATCTTAATTTCAGTTTGTTTACTACCTTTTTTAATACGTCTGGGTAATAGTGCTCGTTGCTGATGTACCATGCCAGACCCATTGCAGGGAAAAATCCGAAACGATAGCCTTTTGCGAAGGTTTCGGAACCGGTGTAACCGAAGTTTCCTTCTATGAAATAGCGTCCGTCATATCCATAAGTCACACGGCCTACCAACCCTTGTTTTCTATAGGGCAGGGCATTGTTGTGGTATTGTGTTTCTTTCTGCATATACAGGAACATAGCGCCTACGTCATGTTTTTCGGCAAAAGTACGGTTGTAGTTGATAGCCGTTTCGAAATAAATTCGTTTGCTTGAACTGTTGCTCAGATTTTCCGATAATACATCGCTGCCCTCTACTACAGTCTTATATAGCAGACTTCCATTTTCATCGCGCCCCGTTGCCAGATATTGTGTCGGTGTTTTGGTACGTTTGGCGATGTACGACATGTCTGCGTCAAAGCTGATCAGTCCTTTCCATGTTAAGCCTTTGGTCAGGAAGTCCAGTTTCTGGTCTATCTCCACTTTCGACTGGATAGAAGTTCTCCACTCTTTGGCATATCCCGAATTAACAAGCAGGTTGTACGGGTTGGAGCGGTTGCCGGATGGGCGGGGATGTCCGGCGATGGTACCGTCGGAATACACAGCCGGCATGATATAAGACGGAGTACGGCACATGGTAGTAAAAATAGTGCTGGTTCCTGTGCCCGGATAGTTGGTCTGCAGGTATTGTCCGCTGAGGTCTACTTTTACAGTTGTCGTTTTAGTTGCGTCAAAGTCGATGTTGCTGCGCAAATTGTAGCGTTTCAGTCCGATGTTGTTGTCATAATCATTACCGAAATCCTTGAATATACCATTTTCCTGATAGAAGGCGCCGGATACGAAATAACGGGCGCGTTCAGTTCCTCCTCTTACATTCAGGGTATACCGCATATTATAAGTATGGTTTCTCAGCATCGTACCCAACCAGTCGGTATCCGGATATAGATCACGGTCGGCTCCGGGACCATATTTGGCAATCTCCTCGTCTGTACGGATGCTGGCGGTCCCCTCGTTGTTCAATGCTTCGTTGTACAGGTTCAAAGTCTCTACGGAGTTCATGAATGTCGGCAGGCGTGTCGGTTCCAGAATCGTACCTTCGGCACGGAACGAGATTTTGGGTTTCTGCGAATTTCCTCGTTTGGAAGTGATCAGGATGACTCCGTTTGCACCTTCGGCTCCGTATACGGCTGTGGCGGCAGCATCTTTCAGCAAAGTAAAAGATTCGATTTCATCTGCTTCGATATCCTGCATTTGCCGGGGAACACCATCGACCAATACAAGCGGATTCGTACCTCCTTTGAAAGAACTCTGTCCGCGAATCCAAAAGTCGGCGTTGTCGTATCCCGGTTCACCGGAACGCTGTACTGCGATCAGTCCCGGCACCTGTCCTGCCAAATTATTAGTCATATTACGGCTGGAAGAAACCGACAGTTCTTTGGGTCCGATAGCGTTGATAGAACTGACTACACTGTTCTTCTTTTGTTTGCCGTAACCGATGACAACCACATCTTCCAGCATTTCCGTACTTGGAAGCATCTTGATTGCCAGTACCTTTTCTCCCTTATAAGTGATTTTTTGTTGTTCGTAGCCCACATAAGAGAAAATAAGTATATTGCCTTTTGTGGCTTTGATGGTGAAGTTACCGTCTACATCGGTGATGGCGCCGACCGTGGTTCCTTCGATTTTTATCTGCACCCCGATCATCGGCTGTCCGTTTTCATCGACTACAAGCCCTGTCGGACTTTGTCCTTGTGCATAAATTGTGTTTATTCCTGCCAATAAGGCAAACAGGATGAAACACGTTACTTTTAATATCTTATTCATAAATGTTTCTTTTAAGTAAGAATTAGAAAATAATTAAGGTTACTTGTCCGTGCCGTATACATATAGTTCTGCCAGGTGTCCTACGGATGAACCGCTGCCCAGACTTGGAATGTAGATCCGGAGCCAGCGTGCGTCGCATGTTTTTACAGGGACCATTTGCTCTGTTTTTATACTGCCGTCAAAAAAGTATTTTCCAATTAGGTTCCATGTTTCGCCGTCATTTCCTGCATAAATTTCAAGATTCATTGAGGTCAGTGCGTTTTGTCTGGCAATGAGTCCTAATTGGCTGACACTGTTCTCTTTACCCATGTCGAGTATGATTTCATACGGTGGTGCTACTTCGCCTCCCTGCCATTGGCTATGCCAGAAAGTGTTAACTTCTCCGTCAATCAACGACACCGTCTGACCGTTGTGAGGGTAAGCAGCTGAGGTTTCTCCTGTCTTTTCCTCCGTGTTGGCGGTAACTGTCCAGTGATCTCTGTTGATGGGACTACCTTGTTTGATTACAAAATAGTTGGCTACCGTTTGCTTGTCTATGTTGATGCTGGCATCTCCTTGTCCGCTGAGTCCGCTGAGTGAAACCGGAAGAAGATAATTTCCGGGGGGAAGTGTTTCACCCAGCAGGCTGATGACGGAGCCTCCCGTTGCTTTCCCCTTGGCGATGGTGACGTCAGGAAGAGTGTAAAAGTCGGAGGGCAATGGTATATAATAGGTCGAATTTGCTGAATTGTAATGATCTACATAGTCCGCTCCTTTGGCGGCAAATGTGGTAGTCAGGTCCCATTCATTCTCAAAACTTATTTCTGTGTTCAGATTCATAGGTGAAGTAGTTGCTCCTCCTTCTACGACGAAGTCTCCTCCGGTAGATGCGAGTCTGACAATGGCTTCTTTAACTATGAATCCATAGAGCACTGCTGTCCGGTCCGAATTCATGGGAGTTCCTGTAGAAGATACCTGTAATGGAAGCACATATTTAAGCTCATCGAAACCGCAAAGGTTGTAGATTTTGTGAGGATTGTAGACCAGGCTGCCTCCTGTTACGCGCCTGTCTCCGCCGGAGGTTACGTCATAAGTTGCGTTTTCAATCGTATAGCATTCGGAAGGTAGCAGTTGATAGGCAGTTCCGTCTGCATTGTTCAGAGAATCTAACAAAGATTGTTCTACCGAAAAAGTGACTGTTCCTCCGGCATCCTCCAATCCTGCCTTGGCAATGGATAAATCGATCTTGTTGAGGGGGCCTAAATCATAAACTTCAATGGTGGTGAATCCACTTTGTGATGCTGAGAACATTCCTTTGGAGCGTTCGTTATCAACATCTTCTACACAGCTGGTAATGCATAAGAATGCCAGCAGACATGGTGTTAATTCAAAGCATTTTTTCATAAATTAATATTAGTTTTATTAAAGGTAAAAAGGGTAAAAACGAATAGAAGTACCTGTGGGTACTCTTGGAATTGAAATACTTATCTCTTTCTCATAGGCATTGAAATTTGAAGTTAAAACATTTTTTTTTCTGTGTGCTGAACTGTGCTGATTTAAAGTCAAAAAAATAATAAATCCTTTGTCTTAGTTCTGGTAGAACTTAGCACATTAAACAGTCAATTTATCCGTCCACTTTCACATGAATGTATCCAGTTCGACCAATAGACTCACTATTTTTTAAATTAAAAACCAACAATTCGGTTGCAAATATAGTAATTAGTTCGAAAAAGCCATGCAATTCATCGATATTATTTCAAAATTAAATTATAATCAAGTTTCTTATTTATTCCCACGACATCAAATAATGGGTAGAAACAGAGTGTACATATAACAAAAGAAAGCTTCAAAAACAAAAGCTATACATTCTATTTATCAGCATAATAAGCTTTTCATTCCCCTATATTTCATCATATTTAAGTTCTACCAGAACTTAGTTGAAGTATTTCATATCTGAATCTTGATTGTATTCAGTTCTTATCTATGGCTTTGAATATCAGGTCATTTGGTGGACTATTGTCTGGATTATCCCTTTCTCTATACGAAGATGAATTTCAATTCTATTACTATTGGGAGATATATACATTAGAAAATTAAGTAGATTCTATTGTCATCTGTCAGCTTTTAGCATTTAAACCGCTATAAAATAGCCGTTTATCTCATGACAATAAGACCTGATAATAAGGCTGACAATAGAAAAATAGGGTTTTATTGTCAGCCTCTTTTTTCAATTCTGATAGGATGCATCAATGATTTCTCTTATTCTCGTAAACCTTGAGGGGGGATAAATGACAGGATGGATGTTTTGCTTGCTCATCTGTGGAAAGCTGTTGTTTCGTGTTTATGGAATTGTTGTTTCCTCGCTTGGAACTGTTGTTTCTTCTATTGGAAATGGTTGTGCCAAAGGCTTGGCACAGTTGTGCCACCGTGTTGGCACGGTTGTGTCACTACGTTGGCACAACTGTTTTACTGGTATGGCACAACTACCTTGATTAGTTGTCATGAGCAAAGTGAGTGCTCCAAAACGCAAAAAGAAGGAGAGAATATTTAAATCGCAGGATTTATCTTTGGGCAATGGGCTGACAATAAAATGCCTGTTTTCTATTGTCAGCCTTATTATCAGGTCTTATTGTCATGAGATAAACGGCTATTTTATAGCAGTTTAAACACTAAAAGCTGACAGATGACAATAGAATGCCCGAAAAACTCTTATGTAGAAGTGACTCGGTCCTGTTGATTTCTCTATATGGAATAGGGGATCAATCCAAAGCTCCGGTTGTTTTCAGTTTGTTTCTTTCCGTACGGAAATGAATTAAATTATAAATTAAGGATTAGGCACGGATTACACGGATGAACACGGTTGTTTTACGTAATTAATCATAGCACTAAAACCGTGAAATCCGTGTAATCCGTGCCTAAATATATTCTTTTCTGTACAGTATAGAGCTCAAACCTGTTTTTTGACTGACCCCGGAATAGGAATGGCTTTCTATATAAGAGAAGCGGGGAAAATAAAAGAGCCAACTAAACCGGGATGACTTAGTTGGCTTTATATAAGTGAATTATGAATAACTTCTTATTTTAAGAGAAGATTATTCTTCTGCTTTCAATGACTCGTCGATTACTTTAATTTTCTGTAATACCAATTCGAGATCAGCTTTCAGCTTATCTACCTTGCGGTTCAGTTCTGTCAGCAAGCTGCTACCTTTTTTGGAAGAAGAAGTAAGGAATCCCAGATTATTCTCATAAGTCTGAAGTTCATTCTTCATATTCTCATAAATACGTACCAGTTTTTCTCTTTCTCTATACAGAGATTGTGAGCCGCCTCCTTGAATATTGCTGATATTCGAGCGGAAATTACTCAACTTCTTGTTTGACGCACTGATGTTGAATCGGTCGAACAGTTGGTCGATCAAGCCATGATATTGCTTGTACAATTTATCTTTTTCCTTGAACGGGACATGACCGATGGAATTCCATTCTTTCATCAAGTCGCGTACCAAAGTACCGGCTTCATCCGTATCCATATTTTCGTCGATGGAAGCTAATTTCTCAATCAACGCTTTTTTCTTCTCCATGTTCTCTACTTCTACAGAGCGTTGTGAAGAAGTGGCCTTATTCTTCTGATCGAAGAAATAATCGCAGGCGGTGATGAAGCGTTTCCATACGGCATCCGAATATTTCTTGGCTACCGGACCGATGGTTTTCCATTCTTTCTGCAACTTAGTCAGCGCATCGGCGGTTGCTTTCCAGTCGGTGCTGTCTTTCAGAGCTTCTGCCTTTTCGCAAAGTGCTTTCTTCTTTTCCAGATTTTCGTTCATTCCTTCTTTGAGCGCTTTGAAGAATTCTCCTTTCTTTTTGAAGAAATCATCGCAGGCGTGGCGGAAACGTTCGAATATCTTCACGTTCATCTTTTGAGGAGCGAATCCGATGGTCTTCCATTTGTTTTGCAGAGCAATCACTTCCTGTGTCTTGTTTTCCCAGGCTGAGAATGTTTTCAGTTCATCGTACTCGATTGCTTCTACAATTTCGCAAATGACAGTCTTTTGATCCAGATTGTGCTGTTCCGATTCTTTCAGCGCTTCGAAATGTTGCTGGTGACGGCGGTTGACAGCCGTAGAAGCAGCTTTGAAGCGGTTCCAGATTTCGTCACGCAATTCTTTAGCTACCGGACCCGTATCACGGAATTCCTGATGTAACTTCTGAAGCTGGTGGAAAGCGGAAACTACATCTTCTTCGTCGGCAAGCTTTTCGGCAGCTTCACAAAGATGAGTCTTTATTTCCAGATTCTTCTTGAAATCGTATTCACGGAATTCGTTGTTCAGTTTCAGCAGATCGTAGAATTTCTCTACGTACAGTTGGTAATTCTTCCAAAGTTCATTCACCTTGCCCTGAGGAACCAGTTTGGTCTCGTTCCATTGCTGTTGCAGCTTTTTGAACTCTGTATAAGATTTATTGGCATCATCACCCGATTCTACCAATTCTTTAAGTTCTTCGATAATGGAAAGCTTGACTTGCAGATTTTCTTCTTTCTGACGTTCCTGTTCGGCAACCAGCCGGCTTCTTTTCTCTTTGATAGATCCCATCAGGCGTTTGAATTCCTCTTCTGTGGGGTCATCCTTCGGAGTGAAGTCTTCAGCAACGCCTCCATTGTCGATAAACTGCTTCTTGGCAGCTTCCACTTCGGCGTTGTGCAACTTGTAGAATGATTGTTTTAGGTTGTCAATTTCCTGCTTGTTCGCATTTTCCGAGTCTTGCGCAAGCTCTTTCAATCGGTTCAGTACGTCTTCCTTTGTGGCAGGTTTAGGTGCTGCTTCAGTCTGAACTTCGGCAGTAACTTCTTCAGTAACTTTTTCGGTACCTTCTTCAGCCGGAGTCTCTGTAATGGCTTCAGAAACCTCAACTGTTTTCTTTTCTTCTTCTAACTCCCCTTGGTTCAAGGGAAGATTAGTGTCATGAGCGTCCATCATTGTATATTAGTTTTGGGTCACAAAATAATGAAATAAAACGATTACTTCATACTCTTTTGCTTATTTTTTTTTGATTATCGTGTTTTTAGGATAATAAAACCGTAATTCCCATGTACAACATCATGCCGATTATGTCATTTGTGATGGCTATAAACGGACCTGTCGCGATGGCAGGGTCTATCTTTAGTTTCTCCAGTGTCATCGGAACGAGGGTACCGAAGATAGAGGCGAACATTACTACGGCAAACAGGCTGATGGATACGGAATAAGTGACCGTAGCCGTCGCGCCGAACCGGATAAAGTTGTAGGTATATACCAGCAGGGAAATGATGGTAGCATTGATTAAAGCTACTACCGCTTCCTTGGTTACTTGCTTGAATGTGTTTTTTGCGTCCAGCGAACTGTTGGCAAGTCCTTGTACGATGATGGCGGAAGATTGTGTTCCGACGTTTCCTCCCGTACCACCGATCAGCGGAATGTATAATGCCATTTCGGGATGGGCGGCGAAAGTGGCGTCGAAGTTTCCCAATATCATGGAGTTTCCGATTCCTCCGATCATACCGATCAGTAGCCACGGTAGCCGGGCTGTGGTTTGTCTCAGTACGTTGTCATCGGTTTCTACATCCTGCGAAAGACCGGATGCCAACTGGTAATCGCGTTCCGACTGTTCACGAACTTCGTCCATGACGTCGTCGACAGTGATCTGTCCTATCAGTCTGCCGATACTGTCTACTACAGGGATGGCAACAAGGTCATACTTTTCAATGGTTTGTGCCACTTCGTCGATGGAAGTGTCTACGTGTACCGAAATCGGGTCTTTCTGCATCACATGTTTCACTTTGGATACAGAAGGGGAGGTGATCATCTTCTTGAGCGGGAAAATTCCCCTTAGACGTTCATCGTCATCGATGACATATACATAATATATCTCATCCAGTTCTTCGGCTTGCTGGCGCATTTCCTTCAGACATTCGGGCATACTCCAGTTTTCGTTTACGACTACCATTTCGGTGCCCATCAGACCACCGGCGGTGTTTTCGTCATATTTCAACAGGTCTACAATGTCGCCTGCCTGTTCGATGTCTTCGATGTGCGAAAGAATTTCTTCCTGTTTGTCTTCGTCGAGGTCACGCATCAGGTCTACGGCGTCATCCGTATCCATGTAGTCCACAAAGCGCTTGGCAATCGTTTCCGAAGGGATCATTTCGAGGAATTCCTTACGAACGTCCTCATCCATTTCGACAAGTACGTCGGCTGCGGTTTCATTGTTGAGCAGGCGATAGATAAACCGGGCTTCTTCCGGATTCAGGTCATCACACAGTTCAGCGATGTCGGCGGGGTGAAGGTCGACAAGAAGTTCTTTTACCTTATCGGCATCCTTCTGCTCGATAAGGTGTTTTACGTTGTCAATGTATTCCTCGTTCATCTTTTTGTTTGCGATTAAACGTTTTACAAATTACATACAGGTTCCTCTCACAGACTGTCAGTTGCCGGAAGTGTTGGCTGCTTTCAGTGCTTCCTCTACCTGATTTGTCAGGCTGATGAATTCTTCTACCGATAGCTGTTCCGGGCGTTTGTTGAATAAGGCGTCCTCTGTCAGCGGACAGTCTTTGCCTAAAATCGGTTTGATAGAGTTGCGCAATGTTTTACGCCGTTGGTTGAAGGTGGTCTTCACTACTTGTTTGAACAGCTTTTCGTCGCATCCCAGATTTTGCGTGTCATTGCGTGTCATCCGGATGACGGCGCTTTTAACTTTGGGAGGCGGGTTGAAAACATGTTCGCTGACGGTAAAGAGATATTCTACTTTATACCATGCCTGTATCAGTACACTCAGGATGCCGTAGGTTTTACTGCCCGGTCCGGCAGCGATACGTTCGGCTACTTCCTTCTGGATCATTCCGGTACAGCAGGGGATGATGTCTTTGTTTTCCAGCATCTTGAAAAATATCTGGCTGGAGATGTTGTATGGGTAATTACCGGTCAGAACGAAAGGCTTTCCGTCGAACAACCGGTGAAGATTCATTTTCAGAAAATCGTCTTCGATAATGTGATCTTCCAGTGACGGATAGGCTTCGCGGAGATAGGCAACCGATTCGTAGTCCACTTCAACGACTTTTACCAACCGGTCCTTTTTTACCAGAAACTGTGTCAATACCCCCATGCCCGGTCCTACCTCCAATATCGGCAATTCGGGAAAGGTGTCGACTGTATCGGCAATATCCTGCGCTACTTTCAAATCTTTCAGAAAGTGCTGTCCGAGAAACTTTTTAGGCTTTACTAATTTCATTTACCAACTAAATAATTACTTTTGCAGCCGACAAAGGTAATTCTTTTAAATGAAGAATGAAGAATTAAGGATGAAGAAACTACTAAAAAAGACGCTGAAACTGATATTACCGATCGTTTTAGGCGGCTTTATTCTATATTGGGTTTATCGCGACTTTGATTTCGCCGAAGCCGGCGAGGTATTGCGGCATGGCACGAACTGGTGGTGGATGCTCTTCTCTCTCTTGTTTGGAGTGCTTGCCCAGGTGTTCCGCGGATGGCGGTGGCGGCAGACGCTGGAACCGTTGGATGCTTTTCCCAAGAGAAGTGACTGCGTGAATGCCATTTTTGTTTCGTATGCTGCCAGTCTGATTGTTCCCCGGATAGGGGAGGTGAGTCGTTGCGGTGTATTGGCGAAGTACGATAATGTCTCGTTTGCCAAGTCGCTGGGGACAGTGGTGACGGAACGACTGGTAGATACACTGACCATTCTTCTGATTACCGGTGTGACCGTGCTGCTGCAAATGCCGATCTTTGTCACTTTCCTGGAAAACACAGGTACCAAAATACCTTCTTTGATACACCTTCTGACTTCAGTATGGTTCTATATCGTCCTATTTTGCTTTATCGGGGTAGCGGTCCTCCTTTATTATTTACGGAAGACGCTGTTTTTCTATGAACAGGTGAAAGGCTTTGTTCTGAATATTTGGGAAGGGATCATGTCTTTGAGAGGTGTACGTAATATTCCTTTGTTCATCTTTTATACATTAGCCATCTGGGCTTGTTATTTTTTTCATTTCTATTTTACGTTCTATTGCTTCGCTTTTACGGCTCATCTGGGGGTAATGGCGGCCTTAGTAATGTTTGTAGGTGGCACGTTTGCTGTCATTGTGCCAACTCCTAACGGGGCGGGACCGTGGCATTTTGCCATCATCTCCATGATGATGCTTTACGGAGTAAATGTAACGGATGCCGGAATATTTGCTCTAATTGTGCACGGTATTCAAACTTTTTTGGTAGTTTTGTTGGGTGTATATGGTTTGGCGGCTTTGTCGTTTACCAATAGACAGCGAAAGTAATCACTTAATAAAAAATAGATTTGTTATGAGTACTATTCTTTCTTTAGCTCCACAGAATGTGTGGAAGCATTTTTATTCGTTGACTCAGATTCCCCGTCCGTCCGGACACATGGAGAAAGTGACTGACTTCCTGATGAACTTCGGAAAAGGTTTGGGATTGGAATCTTTTGTAGACGGAGCGGGTAATGTGATTATCCGTAAGCCGGCAACTCCGGGCATGGAAAACCGGAAAGGTGTAATTCTTCAGGCACACATGGATATGGTTCCTCAGAAGAACAATGATACGGTTCATGATTTTGAAAAAGATCCTATCGAAACTTATATAGATGGCGACTGGGTGAAAGCCAGAGGCACTACTTTGGGTGCAGATAACGGACTTGGGGTAGCTGCTATCATGGCTGTGCTGGAAGCGAATGATTTGAAACATGGTCCTCTGGAAGCACTGATCACCAAAGATGAAGAAACCGGAATGTACGGTGCATTCGGCTTAAAACCGGGTACGGTAAACGGAGAAATCCTGCTGAACCTTGACTCAGAGGATGAAGGTGAACTGTATATCGGTTGTGCCGGAGGTATGGATGTGACTGCTACGCTGGAATATAAAGAAGTAGCTCCCGAAGAAGGCGATATCGCTGTTAAAGTCACTCTGAAAGGCTTACGCGGCGGACACTCCGGATTGGAAATCAATGAGGGACGTGCCAATGCCAATAAACTGCTGGTTCGTTTCGTACGTGAAGCGGTTGCCAGCTATGAAGCTCGCTTGGTAAGTTGGGACGGGGGTAATATGCGCAACGCTATTCCTCGTGAAGCATGTGCCGTACTTGCCATTCCTGCTGAAAACGAAGAAGAACTGCTGGGACTGGTGAAATATTGCGAAGACCTGTTCAATGAAGAATATGCTGCGATTGAAACTCCGATCAGTTTTACGGCAGAGCGTGTAGAACTTCCTGCCGGTGAAGTGCCCGAAGAGATTCAGGATAATCTGATTGATGCTATCTTTGCTTGTCAGAATGGCGTGACTCGTATGATCCCGACCGTTCCCGATACGGTAGAAACATCGTCCAATCTGGCTATCATCACGATTGGCGGAGGTAAGGCAGCGATTAAGATTCTGGCTCGTAGCTCCAGTGATAGCATGAAAGAATATCTGACTACCAGTCTTGAATCCTGCTTCTCAATGGCAGGTATGAAGGTAGAAATGACCGGAGGTTATTCCGGATGGCAGCCGAATGTTGACTCACCGATTTTGCATGCGATGAAGGAATCCTATAAACAGCAGTTTGGTGTAGAACCTGCTGTGAAGGTAATTCATGCGGGATTGGAATGTGGTATTATCGGTGCTATTATTCCGGGGCTGGATATGATTTCGTTTGGTCCGACGTTACGTTCACCGCATTCACCGGACGAAAGAGCACTGATTCCTACTGTACAGAAGTTCTACGATTTTCTGGTAGCTACTTTAGCACAGACTCCGATGAAATAAGTATTCTTTTCCTATTATATAAATAGGCGTCATATAGTAAAAGGCATGAAAGATAATCTTTCGTGCCTTTTTGTCATAGTTGCTGCCATTGATATTACAATTCTGTCTCATAACAAATAAATTAATTGATGCAAATCAATTAATATGCTGTAAAACATAAAATTCTGGCTTTTTTAGGTATAACGTATAAACAAAGGTCGTATTTTTGTGTTGTAAAACATGTAAATAGGAGGATAACAAAATGAAAAAGTTAGAAAGATTGTTTAGAAAGATCGGCAGTGCCGATGTACATGTTTGGGGATATTCAACACTTGGCATACTCCCCAAGGAAAAAGCTTGATTTTTTAGTTTTCAGGTATTAGTAATTTTAAAAGTTTAAAGATTATGGCAAAGAAAATGAGTTCATTCATTAGAAAAATCCTCAGTGAAGTAGGTCGCAACGAAATGCTTTCATGGGGGTACAGAATTGAAAAATGAGATTCAGTACATTAACTAAGCTTAAGTGGGGATGCGTGATTGAAAACGTTATCCCCACTTTTTTTATCTTCTCTTACTACTGCTTACTTCTCTGTAAAAGTGTTTTTTAAGCTAAAAAGTACAAATCTTTAAACTTTATTTCTTTACTTTGTTATTTATACAGAGAGATATATCAAACTTAAACTGGATAAATTATGAAAATAAAGCAGATGTGTATGCTGGTGCTGTTATGGTTGGGAGTGATTCCGGCGATGCAGGCACAAACGTTCGACAAATTGTGGAAAGAAGTGGAGCAGGCGGAAAAGAAAAGCCTGCCTCAAACAGTGATAAAGCTGACAGGCGAGATCTATCAGAAAGGAGAGATGGAAAAGAACTCTCCGCAAATGTTGAAAGCGTATATGTGGCGGATGAAGTATCGGGATATGCTGACTCCTGACAGCCTTTATACAGGCCTGCAGGAGTTGAAACAATGGGCTAAGCAAGCTGACAAACCGATGGACCGGGCTATATTGCATTCATTGATCGCAGGAATGTATGCAGATTATGCCGCTAATAACCAATGGCAACTCCGGCAGCGGACGGAAATTGCAGGCGAAGCTCCCTCGGCAGATATGAGAGAATGGACAGCCAATATGTTTGTAGAGAAAGTCAGGACGAATGTCAAAGAAGCAATGGCAGATTCTGTGTTATTGCTCAATACTTCTTCACGTACTTATATTCCTTTTGTAGAGTTGGGCGAAACAAGTGAATACTATCATCATGATATGTATCATTTACTGGCTTCCCGCAGCATTGAAGCATTGCAGCGGATACAGGGGCTGGATCGTACGACTCCGATAGAGGCCTATTCGGAGGAAACTTCTTCTGAAAAAGAATCGTTGGTGAAACAGGATATTGAACGTATATATGATCAGATGCTCACTTCTTATAAAGCCAAGGGGGATAAGGAAGGGTGTTTGCTGACAAGTCTGAATTATTTGAATTGGAAGCATGGCACCTCGAAGAGTTTTCGTGAGCCTTTTAGAGTGAAGAAAGGCGGTACTTATATGACATTCGATCCTTATGAAACAGGGCTGGATGCATTGAAAACCGAGTATAAGTCGTTAGATCTTTGTGCTGAAGTGTATTTGGCTCAGGCTAATAATGCGATTGGGAAAGAACAGGAAACTGTTGCTTTGCAACTTTGTGACGAGGCGATCCGTTTGTATCCCGGTTACCGCAGAATCAATGCATTGAAGAACCTTCGCGAAGATATCCTGGCACCTTCTCTGAATGTGACTGCGGCTGCTACGGCTTTTCCCGGTGAGGAAATAGAGATAAGGGCTTCGCACAAGAATCTGGACGGATTTACGCTTCGGCTCTATCAGGCTAAGAAAATGACAAAGGAGCAGCATTTTGCAGTTCTCCGTCCGAAAGATTACCGGACACAGGATACAGTATTTACATTCAAGGCACCGGAAGTTGGAGAATATGTAATGCGTATTGTTCCGGATATTCGTGCAAAGAGAGACAGTGAAAGTAAATTTAATGTCACGCGTCTCAAGGCATTGACTTGTCGTTTGCCGGGAAATCAGTATGAGGTAGTGACACTGGACGGACAAACGGGCCATCCTGTTCCGAATGCAAAGATAACTCTTTATACAAATGATGAAAAAGTATTGCAGGAATTTACGGCAGGAGCAGATGGAAAAGTGGTATTCCCTTGGAAATCAGAATACAGATATTTGAAAGCTACCAAAGGTGCGGATATTGCCATGCCGTTTCAAGGTATCTATGGCGGAAGCTATGGATATTATGGAGATGAAAATAAGGTTTCGGAACAAATGACCCTGTTGACAGACCGTTCTTTGTATCGTCCCGGACAGACTGTGTATGTGAAAGGAATTGCTTATGCACAAAAATCGGATACGGCGAATGTGCTTCCGAACAAAGAATATACTGTGATATTGACAGATGCGAACGATCAGGAAGTCGGACAGAAAAAGGTACGTACCAATGAATTCGGTTCGTTTGCCACAGATTTTGCATTGCCTTCGGCCTGCTTGAATGGGATGTTCTCGTTGAAGGCCGGAAATGGCAGGACAAGTATTCGCGTGGAAGATTATAAACGCCCGACATTCGATATCACTTTTGAGAAACAGACAGGAAGTTATCAACTGGGAGATCAGGTAGAGGTAAAAGGTAAGATACAGTCTTATAGCGGTGTTTTATTGCAGGATCTTCCCGTGAAATATACCGTGAAGCGTTCTGTCTTTAGTTTGTGGCGGTTTGCGGAAAGCACACAGATCGCTTCCGGTGAGGTGACTGCCAATGAGAACGGGGAATTTACGATACCGGTCCGTCTGGAAGAAAATGATGCTTATAAGAATGATGCCAGAGTATACTACCGTTATTCGATAGAAGCTACTGCAACCAATGTGGCGGGTGAAACGCAGTCTTCTACAGATGTGATTGCAGCAGGTTACCGTTCGTTGATTTTGCAGACTGAGTTAGCTGATAAGACTTGTAAAGATAAGCCGTTTCATACCGTATTTAAGGTACAGAATCTGAATGGTCAGCCTGTTGAAGTGACGGGTACGTTCAATTTGTACAAAGCCCAAGATGCGGATTTCAAGAAACTGGATGAGAAGCCGGTGGCAACAGGAACGTTCACTTCTAACGAAGAAATGACGATTCATTGGGGAAATCTTCCTTCCGGACCTTATGTATTGAAAGCAACGGTGAAAGATACACAAGGCAAGGAAGTGACAGCTGATGCGAATACGATTCTTTTCTCTTCGAAAGATCAGCGTCCGCCGATTGAAACGACTGTGTGGTTCTATGAGGCAAATACGGAATTTGATGCTGAGCATCCGGCAATGTTCTGCTTCGGGACTTCGAAGAAAGAGGCTTATGTGATGATGAATGTATTTTCCGGAAATGAACTGCTGGAAAGTAAAGTCATGAACTTGTCCGATACGATTGTACACTTTAAATATCCGTATAAGGAAAGTTATGGAGAAGGTGTCTTTGTCAACTTCTGCATGGTAAGGGACGGACAGGTATATCAGGAACAGGTCCGATTGAAGAAACGCCTGCCGGACAAGACGTTGACAATGAAGTGGGAAGTATTTCGTGATAAACTGCGTCCCGGACAAAAAGAGGAATGGAAGCTGACGATTAAGACACCGCAAGGACAGGCTGCCGAGGCAGAAATGTTAGCGACTATGTACGACGCTTCGTTGGATAAGATATGGAATAGAAAGCAGAATTTCAGTATTTATTATAATCAGCTCATCCCTTATTCCAATTGGATGAGTGGATATTTCGGCAATAATTCGTTCAATTACTGGTGGAATCAAAAATATCTCAAGGTGCCGGCAATGGAGTATGATCATTTTGTGACGCAACTATCCATTGAGCATTTCTTGTCTGCCCAGTTGGGAGGGGTACCGGTAATTGTTAGTGATGCTATGGATCAAGCATCATCTAGGACTATACGTATTAGAGGTACAAATACATATGCTGCAAAAGGGAAAGTGGAAATGGTTGGAGCTGTAGCTTCTAATGCTGCAATGGAAGTTGCAATGGATGCGGCAGGAAATATTGAAGAGGAAACCCTCCCTGAAGCCCCTGCCGACTTGCGTACCAATTTGGCGGAAACAGCTTTCTTCTACCCGCAACTCCGTACTAATGAGCAGGGAGAAGTTTCCTTTTCTTTCACTATGCCCGAGAGTCTGACCCGTTGGAACTTCCGCGGATATTCTCATACGAAAGGAATGCTGACGGGTACATTGGATGGTGAAGCTACTACGAGCAAAGAATTTATGCTGACTCCCAATCTTCCCCGTTTTGTTCGTGTCGGAGATAAGACGTCTATTGCTGCTTCTATTTCCAATATGACCGGAAAGCTGCAGGTCGGTACAGTGAGCATGATTCTCTTTGACCCGATGACGGAAAAGGTGATCAGTACACAGAAACAGAAGTTTACCGTAGAAGCCGGAAAGACAATAGGGGTTAACTTCATGTTTAGCGTGAGTGATAAATACGAGATACTGGGCTGCCGGATGATTGCTGACAGCGGTACATTCAGTGATGGTGAGCAGCAGTTGCTTCCGGTGCTTAGCAACAAAGAGCATTTGGTAGAAACTCTTCCGATGCCTGTCCGTGGAGAAGAGACACGTATTTTCTCTCTCGACAGCCTGTTCAATCATCACAGTAAAACTGCGACTGACCGTAAACTGACTGTCGAGTTTACCGGAAATCCGGCCTGGTATGCTATTCAAGCATTGCCTTCATTGAGTCTCCCGGAAAACAATAATGCTATTTCATGGGCTACCGCCTACTATGCCAATACGTTGGCTTCTTATATAATGAATAGCCAGCCACGCATCAAGGCTGTATTCGATAGCTGGAAACTTCAGGGTGGCAATAAAGAAACTTTCCTGAGCAACCTGCAAAAAAATCAGGAGGTGAAGAACATTCTGTTGTCTGAGTCTCCATGGGTGCTCGAGGCGCAAACGGAAGAACAGCAGAAAGAACGCATCGCCACTCTGTTTGATCTGAATAATATCCGTAGCAATAACATTGCCGCTTTGACAAGATTACAGGAATTGCAGAATTCAAGCGGAGCATGGTCCTGGTACAAAGGAATGAGCGGCAGCCGCTATGTCACTACGTACATTGCCGAATTGAACGCCCGTCTTGCTATGATGACCGGTGGGAAACTGGATGGTGCAGCACTTGCTTTACAGAAAAATGCCTTTACCTATCTCCATCAGGAAGCTTTGAAGGAGTATAAAGAAATTCTCAAAGCACAGAAAGACGGTGTGAAGTTTACAGGTGTTTCCGGAAGTATCCTGCAATATCTGTATCTGGTCGCAATTTCGGGTGAACAAGTCCCTGCTGCCAATAAATCTGCCTATACTTATTATCTCTCCAAGGTGGGTGAAATGCTCACGACCGCTTCGATGGATACGAAAGCGATAGCTGCCATTATTCTGGATAAAGCAGGACGGAAGAAAGAAGCTCAGGAATTTGTTGCTTCCCTGAAAGAGCATCTGACGAAGACAGCCGAACAGGGAATGTTCTTCGCTTTCAATGAAACCCCGTACGCTTGGGGTGGAATGAAGATGCAGGCTCATGTAGACGTGATGGAAGCATTGGAATTGATAGGCGGAAATAACGATACTGTAGAAGAAATGAAACTTTGGCTGCTGAAGCAGAAACAGACGCAGCAGTGGAATTCTCCGGTAGCTACTGCCGATGCTGTCTATGCTTTACTGATGAAAGGCGTAAACTTGCTCGATAATCAGGGAGATGTGCGTATTGTTATTGCTGATGAGGTACTGGAGACCGTTTCTCCAAGTAAGACGACTGTGCCGGGGTTAGGCTATATCAAACGTTCGTTTACACAGAAGAATGTGGTAGACGCTCGTAAGATAGAAGTCGAAAAGAGAAATCCGGGCATTGCGTGGGGAGCTGTTTATGCGGAATATGAATCACCGGTCAGCGATGTGAGACAACAGGGAGGAGAGCTGAATGTACAAAAACAACTCTATGTAGAACGTATGGTGAACAATGCCCCTCAACTGCAACCTGTTACTGAAAAGACGGTTCTTCAGGTAGGCGATAAGATCGTTTCCCGTTTGAGCATTCGTGTAGACCGTCCGATGGACTTTGTACAGTTGAAAGACCAGCGGGGAGCCTGCTTCGAACCGATCGGCAGTGTATCCGGTTACAATTGGAGTAATGGAATCGGTTATTATGTAGATATCAAAGATGCTTCCACTAACTTCTTCTTCGACCATCTGGGCAAAGGAGTGTATGTATTGGAGTATGGCTATCGCATCAGCAGAGCAGGAACCTATGAGACCGGCTTGGCTACGATGCAATGCGCCTATGCGCCGGAATACGCTTCCCATTCTGCTTCAATGACAATAATTATCAAATAGTTCAGGGAGGGGATTTCTTGTCCACCGATGAGAAAGGCGTTCCCCACCGATGAAGAAGGTGTTCCCCACCGATGAAGGCCTCCCTCATCGGTGGGGAACTTTTTGTTGATGAATACTGCCTTGCAGGAGCCGTCACCGGGTAAAGTATTTTCTCAAACGGTGTTAATCTATGTAATCTGTGATGAAAAACTCATCTAAAACTCCTACATTTGTGGACCAAAATAAAATATATCACATGAAACGTACTTTACTATTGATATTTACACTGCTTACTGTCACTTTGGCGGCTGTTGCCCAACCTCGTATTTCTTCTAATAAGGAGACGCACAACTTTGGACAAATAGAATGGAAAAAGCCGGTAACAGTGGAATATACGATCACCAATACCGGAAACGAGCCGTTAGTGCTGACAAATGTCACTACTTCCTGTGCCTGTGCTGTAGCAGACTGGACAAAGGAACCGATTGCTCCGGGTGCCAAAGGAACCGTAAAAGCTTCTTTTGATGCGAAAGCACTGGGGCGTTTTGATAAGTCAATAGGTATCTATAGCAATGCCACCCCGAATCTGGTTTATCTGAAATTCACCGGTGAGGTAGTGCAGGAAATCAAAGATTATTCAAAGATTCTTCCTTATGCTATCGGTAATATCCGCATTGACCGTGACGAGTTCTCTTTCCCCGATGTTTATCGTGGACAGCAACCGTCTATGACATTCAGCATTGCCAACCTTTCCGACCGCCCTTACGAACCGGTATTGATGCACTTACCTCCTTATCTGAAGATGGAAGCGGAACCTAAAGTACTGCTGAAAGGTAAAAAAGGAACGATTAAACTGACGCTGGATGCCAGCCAGTTGCAAGACTTCGGACTGACACAGACTTCTGTCTACCTGTCCCGTTTCTCCGGTGATAAAGTGAGTGAAGACAATGAGATACCCGTTTCAGCCATTCTTCTTCCCGATTTCTCGCGTATGACGGAGAAAGATTCTTTGAATGCTCCTTCCATCCACATCTCGGAGACGAATATTGACCTGAGTATTCCGTTGATCAAGAAGAATAAAGTCAGCCATGATATATTGATCGCTAATGCGGGCAAGACCCCGTTAGTCATCAGCAAGCTACAGGTATTCAACTCTTCTGTAGGAGTAAGACTGAAAAAAACGGTCATTCCACCGGACGGAATGACCAAGTTGAAAGTGACAATCCACAAGCGGGATGTAGGTAATAAGAAACATCATTTACGTATCTTGATGATTACAAACGACCCGTTGCGTCCGAAAGTTGAAATAAATATCAAACGCTAACTCTTATTGCCATGGAACATCCTGAAAATAACGAAGAATATAAAGGACTCGTTGTCAATAAAGGCATCGAACAACCCTCATCTGTGAATCCTTATTTGAAACGTAAACCTAAAAAGCGTCAGCTTTCGGTTGCGGAATTTGTAGAAGGTATTGTGAAAGGTGATGTCACTATTCTCAGTCAGGCTGTGACATTGGTGGAGAGTGTGAAGCCCGAACATCAGGCTGTCGCTCAGGAAGTGATTGAGAAGTGTTTACCTTATTCCGGCAATTCCATTCGGGTAGGTATCAGTGGGGTGCCCGGTGCAGGTAAAAGTACATCAATCGATGTATTCGGCCTTCATGTGCTCGAAAAAGGCGGCAAGTTGGCGGTATTGGCCATTGACCCGAGCAGTGAACGCAGTAAAGGCAGCATATTGGGAGACAAGACACGTATGGAGCAGCTTTCCGTACATCCTAATTCATTTATCCGCCCCAGCCCCTCAGCGGGTTCATTGGGAGGAGTTGCAAGGAAGACCCGTGAAACCATTGTGCTTTGCGAAGCTGCCGGATTCGATAAAATCTTTGTGGAAACCGTTGGAGTAGGACAAAGCGAAACGGCGGTTCATTCGATGGTGGATTTCTTCTTGCTGATTCAACTCGCAGGTACGGGAGATGAATTGCAGGGAATCAAACGCGGAATCATGGAAATGGCGGACGGTATTGTGATCAACAAAGCCGACGGAGATAATCTGGAACCTGCCAAGCTGGCTGCCAGTCAATTCCGCAATGCGCTGCATCTGTTTCCGGCTCCCGAATCGGGATGGATTCCGAAAGTATTGACTTATTCCGGTTTTTATAATATCGGCGTGAAGGAAATCTGGGACATGGTGTATGAATATATCGACTTTGTGAAGAAAAACGGCTATTTTGGATATCGCCGTAATGAGCAGAGTAAGTACTGGATGTACGAGACAATTAATGAACAGCTCCGTGATAGTTTCTATCACAATCCTCAGATTGAAGCGATGCTTCAGGAGAAGGAACAACAAGTGTTGCAGGGAAATCTTACTTCGTTTATAGCTGCTAAGAGCCTGCTGGATACCTATTTTGATGAATTAAAACGATGATAAACCGGAAACAGTGATGGATTAAAAAACGACCGAACATTTACCCCCGATAAATATACCCTAATTAGTAATAACCAATTGTTAACTTTAACACCTGATGAACAAAACCTTATTAACCGGGCTTTTGTGTTGTAGTTTGTCAATACAAAGCTTCGCAGACCAACCGTTAGAGGGGTTCGCTTATGGATCAGTGAATGCCCCTACAGGAAAAGAGTGGGAATCTCCCGAAAATCTGGCGCTGAACAAGGAACAGCCGCATGCTTATTTCTTCCCGTTCCAGCATCTGGACAATGCCCGAAAGGTATTACCGGAGAACAGTCAGTTCTGGCAGTCACTCAATGGTGACTGGAAGTTTCACTGGGCACCCGATCCGGACTCCCGCCCTAAAGATTTCTATGAGACGAATTATGATGTAACTTCATGGGATGTGATTCCCGTACCTTCTAGCTGGAACATTTATGGCATTCAAAAAGACGGAAGCCAGAAGTATGGAACCCCTATTTACGTCAACCAACCGGTGATCTTTCAGCATAGCGTGAAAGTGGACGACTGGCGTGGGGGTGTGATGCGTACCCCTCCTGCCAACTGGACCACTTATAAGGACCGGAATGAAGTGGGTTCCTTCCGCCGTGATTTCGAAATTCCGCAAGACTGGGACGGACGTGAGACCTTTATCAGTTTCGATGGTGTCGATTCCTTCTTCTATCTGTGGATTAACGGTCAATATGTGGGCTTCTCCAAGAATTCACGCAATACCGCTGATTTCAATATCACTCCCTATTTGCAGAAAGGTAAGAATACCGTAGCTGCTGAAGTATACCGTAGTTCGGACGGTTCCTTCCTCGAAGCTCAGGATATGTTCCGTTTGCCGGGTATCTTCCGCACGGTTGCCTTGTATTCGGTTCCTAAAGTTCATTTCCGTGACTTGGTTGCCACCCCCGATCTGGATGCTACTTATACAGACGGTTCTTTGACAGTCAATGCTGAGATCCGTAATCTGGGTAAGAAAGGGATAAAAGACTACAAAGTATATTATTCTTTATATGCTAACAAACTTTACTCTGATGAGAATACATTAGTAGATGGATTCCTGTCTCCTGTTATCGACAAAATCGCTCCGAATGAAACAGGCACTGTTCAGACTGTCCTTAAGGTGAAAGCTCCCAACAAATGGTCGGCGGAGTTTCCTTATCGCTACACATTGGTAGCCGAATTGAAGGATAAGAAGAACAAAACAATTGAGATGGTTTCCACTATTGTCGGTTTCCGGAAGGTGGAGATTAAAGATACTCCTGCCTCCGAAGATGAATTCGGGCTTGCCGGACGATATTATTATGTGAATGGAAAGACGGTCAAACTGAAAGGGGTAAACCGGCACGAATCCAATCCGGGAGTGGGGCATGCCATTACCCGTGAGATGATGGAAAAAGAGATTATGTTGATGAAGCGCGCCAATATCAATCATGTACGTAATTCACATTATCCGGATGATCCGTATTGGTATTTCCTGTGCAACAAATATGGTATTTATCTGGAAGATGAGGCTAATATAGAATCTCATGAATATTATTATGGTGCTGCTTCTCTCTCTCATCCGGTAGAATGGAAAAATGCACACGTAGCACGTGTGATGGAAATGGTGCGTGCCAATGTCAACAATCCGTCTATCGTTATCTGGTCGTTGGGCAATGAAGCCGGACCGGGGAAGAACTTTGTGGCTGCTTATGATGCTTTGAAGAAGTTTGATGCTTCCCGCCCTGTACAATATGAACGTAATAATGACATTGTAGATATGGGCTCCAACCAATATCCGTCTATCGGCTGGGTACGCGGAGCCGTTCAGGGGAAATATGACATCAAGTATCCGTTCCATATATCCGAATATGCTCACTCAATGGGGAATGCCTGCGGCAATCTGATTGATTACTGGGAGGCGATGGAATCGACCAATTTCTTCTGTGGCGGTGCTATCTGGGATTGGGTAGACCAGTCTATGTACAATTATGACCCGAAGACAGGTGTTCGTTATCTGGCTTATGGGGGCGACTTTGGTGATACTCCCAATGATGGACAGTTTGTAATGAACGGCATCGTGTTTGGTGACCTTGAACCGAAGCCTCAGTACTATGAAGTGAAAAAGGTATATCAGCACATCGGAGTGAAAGCGCTGGATATTGAAAAAGGAGCATTCGAAATCTTCAATAAGTACTACTTTAAGAATTTGGCAGAGGATTATTTGTTGGTGTGGTCACTCTATGAAGATGGTAAAGCGATACAGACAAGTCAGCCGATGGATATTAACGTAGCTCCACGGCAGCGCATGCAGATTACGCTTCCTTATAATTATGCCTCTCTTAAAAAAGATGCAGAGTACTTTGTAAAAGTCCAATTCATATTGAAAGGTCAAAGACCCTGGGCTGCCAAAGGCTTCCCGATGGCAGAGGAACAGATTTTGTTGAAGGAGGCTACAGACCGCCCATCCATCCGTGAGGTGGCAGCCGATGCAGGAAAACTGGATGGATTCGTGCTGGACAAGGATACGAAGCGTATCTTTATAAAAGGAGCTGACTTTGAAGCCATATTTGACCCGCAAACCGGAAGTATCTACAGTCTGAAGTATGGCAACGAGACAGTTATCTCCGATGGCAACGGTCCGAAGCTCGATGCTCTCCGTGCTTTTACAAACAATGATAACTGGTTCTATGCTCCCTGGTTCGAACATGGTTTGCACAATCTGATTCATAAAGCAACTGAATATAAAGTGCTGAATAAAGGCAATGGAACTTTGGTCTTGAGCTTTACGGTAGAATCTCAGGCACCGAATGCCGCACGTATTAAGGGCGGTACAAGCTCCGGTAAGAATAGCATCGAAGAACTGACCGACAGAAAATTCGGTAGCAATGACTTTAAATTTATCACTAACCAGATATGGACAGTATATCCGGACGGTTCTATCGAATTGCAGTCCAGCATTACTTCTAATCGTTCAAGTTTGGTGCTGCCGCGTTTGGGCTATGTGATGAAAGTTCCCCAACAATACAGTAACTTCACTTACTATGGACGCGGACCGGTAGATAACTATGCCGACCGTAAGAGCGGACAGTTTATCGAACAGTATACGAATACCGTAGCAGGTGAGTTCGTGAACTTCCCGAAACCTCAGGATATGGGCAATCACGAAGATGTTCGTTGGTGTGCGTTGACCAATCAGGCAGGCAATGGAGCTGTCTTCGTAGCTACCGACCGTCTTTCGGCTTCGGCACTTCAGTACTCGGCTCTCGATCTGATTCTAGCTTCCCATCCTTATCAGTTGCCGAAGGCAGGCGATACCTATCTGCATTTGGATTGTGCAGTGACCGGTTTGGGTGGTAACAGTTGTGGTCAGGGAGGTCCTCTTGTACACGACCGTGTGTTTGCCAACCAGCACAGTATGGGCTTCATCATTCGTCCTGCCGGTAAGGAACTGAGTGTTGTTGCCAATGTTGCCCCTGCGGGAGATCTTCCTCTATCTATCACCCGCACTCCTGCTGGAATGGTCGAATTGACTTCGGCAAAGAAAGATGCTGTCATTTGTTATAGCATTGACGGAAGTAAGAAAGTGCAGGAATACACAGAACCTGTCCCTATGCGTAACGGAGGTACGATCAAGGCATGGTATAAGGATAGTAAGGATATCAGCAGCACAATGAAGTTTGAGAAAATAGAAAGCATTCAGACGCAAGTTGTGTACGCCAGTAGTCAGGAATCGGGTGAAGGCGATGCTTCTCATCTGACTGACGGCGATCCGAATACTATCTGGCATACCATGTATTCTGTGACAGTAGCCAAATATCCGCATTGGGTAGATTTGGATGCTGGTGAAGTGAAAGAAATCAAAGGATTCACTTACTTGCCACGTCAGAATGGCGGTAACGGTAATATCAAAGATTACTCTATTCAGGTCAGCATGGATGGTAAAGAGTGGGGAGAACCTGTTAATAAAGGAACGTTCGCAAGGGACTCCAAAGAAAAGAGAGTCTTGTTTGACAAACCGGTGAAAGCACGCTATATCCGTTTTACAGCTTTAAGTGAACAGAACGGACAGGATTTTGCATCCGGTGCTGAGATAACGATTCTGGCTAACTAGGAATTATTGAATATATAGCAGAAAGAGACTGACTTTTTAGTCAGTCTCTTTATTTTAATCGGAATTAGGGAACTCCTACAGCTCCTTTCCCGCTTTCTCAAAATCCGCCTTAGACTTACTCTGTGTCACAATATACACACCCAAAAACACGAGCGTAATGGCAATTCCCTTTTCCCAGCCGAAGCTCCCGATTCCCATGATAATCGCTGCAATCGAAGCCACAATCGGCTGCATATAATTATACATACTTACTACTGTCGGGCGAAGTAGCCTCTGAGCTGTCATGATGCAGAGATAAGCCAGGAAACTTCCTCCCAATACGACATACAGTACCTGCACAATGGCAATCGTTGGAATAGCAGCCCATTGAATAGTTGAAATATCATAGTAGGAGAAAGGAATATAGCATATCGAAGCGTAGATAAACATCCATTTATTAATAGTCACTGTCGAATATCGTTGTGACAGACCTTTGAATACCGTTAAGTAGATAGAGAAACTGATCTGCGCAACCAGACAGAGCAGGTCACCAATCAGACTTCCGTTGCCGCTGCTTGCCGCCTGACTGCTGATAATAAGAATCAGCGCTCCCATGGCACCGACGAAAATACCCAGCACTTTCTTATTCGTAATCGGTTCTTTCAGATAGATAGCAGCTACGACCATGGTCACTATCGGCAGGGTCGTTGTTACGATAGATGCGTCGATAGGTGAAGTCATGGAAAGTCCGAAGATAAATACTCCTTGATTGAAAACCAGTGCAAACAAGGAAGCAAAGAAAATCTTAAGCATATCACGATGATCCACATGTTCCTGCTTGCAAAAGATGGAAAGTATCCAAAATGCAGCTGCAGCTCCTACCATACGAAAGGTAGTGACGGAGATTGCAGAAAACTCCTGAAGTGCCGATTTTCCGATAGGAGACATTAATCCCCACATTACGTTTGCAGTTAGTGCAAACAGATGGCCGTGCGGGTTCTTATTATTACCCATAAGTTCGTGTATACCTTTTAATTGTTACCTTTATTGAAAACTGCTGCAAAGGTAACTAATTTGTCGCATGATTTGTTTATATTTGCCTTGATTAAAATTGAATATTATGGAACAACAGGCAGACTATATCCAGCGGATCGAGATCAACGGACTCTGGGGCCGCTTTAATATAAGATGGGATTTACGCCCGGATGTGAATATTCTTTCCGGCATCAACGGAGTGGGAAAGACGACTATTCTGAACCGTTCGGTGGGATACCTCGAACAGCTTTCGGGCGATATACAACTCTCCGGTGAAATGAAGAGCGATGCGAAGAACGGGGTACACCTTTTCTTTGATAATCCCGAAGCGACTTACATCCCTTACGATGTGATTCGTAGCTACGACCGTCCTTTGATTATGGGTGACTTTACGGCACGCATGGCAGATAAGAATGTGAAGTCCGAACTGGACTGGCAACTATATCTGTTGCAACGCCGCTATCTTGATTATCAGGTTAATATCGGTAATAAGATGATTGAGATGCTTTCCAGCAATGACGAAGAACAGCGCAATAAAGCGGCTACTCTGTCCCTTGCCAAGCGTCGCTTTCAGGATATGATTGACGAACTTTTCAGTTACACCCGTAAAAAGATAGATCGCCGTCGGAATGATATAGCCTTTTATCAGGATGGAGAACTGCTGTTTCCATATAAACTCTCGTCCGGTGAAAAGCAAATGCTGGTGATTCTACTAACGGTACTTGTGCAGGACAACAGCCATTGTGTTCTTTTTATGGATGAGCCGGAGGCCTCTCTGCATATTGAGTGGCAACAGAAATTGATTTCAATGATCCGGGAACTGAATCCCAACGTACAAATCATTCTGACCACCCATTCGCCTGCCGTTATCATGGAAGGCTGGCTGGATGCAGTGACAGAGGTGAGCGATATTTCTACGGAAGCGGATGGGTTTAAAATCCACCCGACTATTAATTGTTAATAACGATCTATACATGGCAACTTCACTACGCGATAATCTGACTTCTTCTTACTTCAATGCTGCTCACAAGCTATATTCAAAAAAGGCACGCCGGCGCATCATTGCTTATGTAGAGAGCTACGATGATGTTGCCTTTTGGCGCACATTACTCGAAGAATTTGAAAATGACGAGCATTATTTTCAAGTGATGCTCCCTTCGGCTACTTCGTTGGCGAAAGGTAAGAAGATGGTGCTTATGAACACGCTGAATACTGCCGAACTTGGAAGAAGCCTGATTGCCTGCGTAGACAGTGATTATGATTTCCTGTTGCAGGGGGCTACGAATACTTCTCGTAAAATCAACCGGAACAGATATATCTTCCAGACCTATACATACGCCATTGAGAACTATCACTGCTTTGCCGAAAGCCTTCACGAAGTATGTGTACAGGCTACATTGAACGATCGTTTTATTCTGGATTTCAACGCTTATCTGAAGCGATACTCCGAAATCGTATATCCGCTTTTCTTATGGAACGTGTGGTTCTATCGTCAACGGGATACTTATACTTTTCCGATGTACGATTTCCATACTTATACAGCTTTGCGTGAGATCAGTCTTAAACATCCGGAACACAGTCTGGAAGCACTGCAACATCGTGTCAATCAGAAACTCTCTGAACTGAAGGCACGTTTCCCCGGTTCTGTCGGCCAAGTCAACGCATTGCGGCCGGAATTGAAGGAACTGGGGCTTGTCCCGGAAACTACCTATCTGTATATGCAGGGGCATCATGTGATGGATAATGTGGTAATGAAACTCTTGATTCCTGTCTGTACCGCCTTACGCCGGGAACGGGAACAGGAAATCAAACGACTGGCAGAGCATAATGAACAATTCAGGAATGAACTGACTTGTTATCAGAATAGCCAGGTGAATGTGGAGATTATGTTGAAGAAGAATGTTGCTTATAAGCGACTCTTCCACTACGATTGGCTGAGGCAGGATATTCAGGAATATCTGGCAAAGGAAAAATAAACCGAAGGGAATAAATAAAAGAATAAAGGACAGTAAACTAAAAGAGGAACTATTTTATGAAAGAAGTGATTGATACGGTGAGTGTGGCGTTAGCAAATGGAGAAACGGAAAATGTAGGGAACGCTGTGATGCAGGAGGTTAACCGTACGTTGGTCTCGGCAGGAGTGGATGAGGTCTGGGCGGACAAAATAGATAATCTGATCGTATTGCTATTCATTATAGGAATTGCTTTATTGGCTAATCTGATCTGTCGAAAAATTATTCTGCGGGTAGTGGCCAAGTTGGTGAAGCAGACTAAAGCTACTTGGGACGATATTGTATTCAACCATAAAGTGATGGTGAATGTCAGCCGGATGGTAGCACCTATCTTGATTTATATTGCCATTCCTATCGCATTCCCCGAGCATGCGGATTCTGATTTACTTGATTTCCTGCGCCGTCTCTGCCTGATATATATCATTGCTGTTTTTCTTCGTTTTATCAGTGCTTTGTTTACGGCTGTCTATCAAGTATACAGTGAGCGGGAGCAGTATAGGGACAAACCGTTGAAAGGACTTTTGCAAACGGCACAAGTGATTCTTTTCTTTATAGGAGCTATCATTATTATCAGTATTTTGATCAATCAGAGTCCGATGGTCTTACTGACCGGATTAGGAGCATCTGCCGCTATCCTGATGTTGGTATTCAAAGACAGTATCATGGGATTTGTGTCCGGTATCCAGCTTTCTGCCAACAATATGCTGAAAGTGGGCGATTGGATTACTATGCCAAAATATGGGGCGGACGGTACTGTGATAGAGGTTACCCTGAATACTGTAAAGGTACGTAATTTTGATAATACGATAACGACTATTCCTCCTTACCTCCTGATAAGCGATTCTTTCCAGAATTGGCAAGGGATGCAGGAATCCGGTGGACGTCGAGTGAAGCGTTCCATTAATATTGATATGACGAGTGTACGCTTCTGCACTCCGGAAATGCTGGAGAAATATCGTAAGATACAGTTATTGACAAATTATGTAGAGGAGACGGAGAGGGTAGTAGAAGAATATAATAAGGAACATGATATTGACAATTCCGTGTTAGTGAACGGACGAAGACAGACCAATCTGGGAGTTTTCCGTGCCTATCTGACAAATTATTTGCGGAGTTTGCCTACCGTTAATCAGGAAATGACTTGCATGGTACGTCAACTTCAGCCTACAGAGACAGGTATTCCATTGGAACTTTATTTCTTCTCTGCCAACAAAGTTTGGGTGGCGTATGAGGGCATACAGGCAGACGTGTTCGATCATGTGCTGGCCATCATTCCGGAGTTCGGTCTGCGAATCTTCCAAAATCCTTCAGGTGAAGACCTGCGTCGGATAGGAGTGAAGATAGAACATTGATTCAAAAAATAGCATATTATATAAACGATACATACTGTTAACTATAATTGATTATGAATACACCTATACCCAACCAGATTATCCGTGAGATTACACCTTTGTCTGACAAAGACTGTTTCTATATTGCAGAACGTTATAAAACGGAATTTACTTATCCGATTCATAATCATTCTGAATTTGAACTGAACTTTACAGAGAAGGCTGCGGGAGTAAGACGTGTTGTGGGAGATTCCTCTGAAGTGATAGGAGATTATGATCTGGTTCTGATCACAGGCAAAGATCTGGAACATGTATGGGAACAAAATGAATGTCGTTCCAAAGAGATACGAGAGATCACTATTCAATTCTCTTCAGACCTGTTCTTTAAGAGCTTTATCAATAAAAACCAGTTCGACTCTATTCGCCGGATGCTGGATAAGGCTCAGAAAGGACTCTGTTTTCCGATGTCTGCTATACTCAAGATCTATCCCATGCTGGATACGCTTGCTTCTGAAAAGCAAGGATTCTATGCAGTTATCAAATTTATGACGATTCTCTATGAGCTCTCTCTCTTTGAGGAAGAAGCCCGGACATTATCCAGTTCTTCTTTTGCTAAGATTGATGTCCATTCCGATAGTCGTCGTGTACAAAAGGTGCAGGAGTATATCAATCTTCACTATCAGGAAGAAATTCGATTGGGGCAGTTGGCTGGTATGGTCGGAATGACTGATGTGTCGTTCAGCCGCTTCTTTAAATTGCGCACGGGGAAAAACCTTTCCGACTATATCATTGATATCCGGTTGGGTTTTGCTTCGCGGTTGCTGGTAGATTCTACGATGTCTATCGCAGAAATCTGTTATGAGTGCGGGTTCAATAACCTTTCTAATTTTAATCGTATCTTTAAGAAGAAAAAAGATTGTTCTCCTAAAGAGTTTCGCGAGAACTACCGGAAGAAAAAGAAACTGATCTAGCTTTTCTGTATCCACCCTATTATAATAGTTTAGAGTCCTGTTCCCTGAGATTTATTCTTCGGGGTACTAAAATCTATTATCCGTTATGCAGATTAAATCTTACAGAGAAGTGGATTAAAGCTGTATTGTAAGTCGTTGATAACAAGTTTGTAACACGATGTAATAAACCTGAAACGGCTATTTCAAACCATTGTATCTGATTCGTATTCGTATTGTAACCTCCTCCTTCTACCTTTGCCGACGTAATTAAAAACGTAGAGCGAAGTTCGATGAAAAAACTATTTCTTTTTAGATTTTCTGTTGCAGCCTTTTTTTGTTTGTTGTGTGTTCTTCCTGCATTGGCTGCCAATATCAAGATTAAAGGTGCGGTGAAAGACAAGCTCTCCAAAGAACCTTTGATTGGAGCAACGATACGATTGGTGGGAACTCCTGCCGGAGCTGTGACCGATATGGACGGTAATTTTGAGTTGAACAGTACCGGTGTGTTGGAAGGTATGTATGATGTTGAAATAAAATATATAGGATACAAGACGGAAGTACGCCGCAAAGTTCGTGTGGAGAACGGGAAACTGGTGATTTTGGATCTGGAATTGGAGACGGATACACATGAACTCTCGGATGTAGTGGTGGTAGCAAAGAAGAATCGCGAGAATGAGAATATGTTGTTGCTCGAACAACAAAAAGCAGTCATTGCCGTGCAGGCTGTCAGCGTCAAGGAGCTTTCCCGCAAAGGTGTTTCCGATGCGGAGGGAGCTGTAACCAAAGTGGTGGGGGTTTCTAAACAGGATGGAGTCAAGAATGTCTTTGTCCGCGGACTGGGCGACCGCTATAACGCGACTACCTTTAACGGATTTTCTGTTCCTTCGGAAGATCCGGAATATAAGAATATCTCTCTCGACTTCTTCGGTACGGATATTATTCAGTCTGTTGGCGTTAATAAGGCATTTAATGCCGGAGGTATCAGTGATGTGGGCGGTGCGACGATCGACATTGTTTCCAAAGAACTGATCGGTAGCGGAAACCTGAATATCGGTATTTCCGGTGGACTGAACACTCAGACAGTGACAGCCGACTTTCTGAAACTCGACGGAGTCAATTTTCTGGGTTTTGCCAATACAACAGAACCTGCCGATGAAAATAGCTGGGGATTCAAGAATAAACTGGACCCTTCCAGTCAGAGCTTTCAGATGAACCGAAGTTACAGCATCTCCGGTGGAAAGCGGTTTTATCTAGGAAAAGACAAGAATCCGCTCTCTTTCTTCCTGACTGCCGGACATACGACAGATTATCAATATACGGATGAAACAATTCGTAATACAACGACAAGTGGTACGGTGTACAAAGATATGACGGGTAAGAAGTACACCGAGAATATCAGTCAGCTGGCACTGGCCAATGTGGATTATGATATGCAGAACCGTCATCATGTGAGTTACAATTTTATGATGATTCATGCCAATGTGCAATCTGTGGGTGACTATACCGGTAAAAACTCGATCTTTAGTGATGATTATGATAATCAAGGATTTACCCGTCGCCAGCAAACGAATGACAACTTGCTGATCGTTAACCAGCTGATGACTAACTGGGGACTGACCAAAACATTGAGTCTGGATGCCGGTGCTTCTTATAATATTGTGAAAGGAAACGAACCCGACCGCCGGATCAACAATATAACAAAGGCAGAAGAAGGCTACACCTTACTTAGAGGTAACTCCCAACAACGGTACTTCTCCACTTTGGATGAAGATGACATCAATGTAAAGGCAGGACTTGTTTATCGTCTGAAAGATAATGTAGAAGAAATCTCTCAAATACGTCTTGGCTATGCGGGCCGGTTTGTTGATGATAATTTTAAAGCGACTGAATACAATCTGACTGTGGGACACGCTTCTTCCATTCCTTCACTCGACAATTTTTCGCTCGACGACTATTATAATCAGACGAATCTTTCTTCCGGATGGTTTGCCGTTCAGAAGAACATCGATAAGTATTCGGTCACGAAAAATATTCATTCCGCTTATGCGGAAGCTACTTACCAGTTTACTCCCCAGTGGATTGTAAATGTAGGAATGAAATATGATAATGTAGATATTCAGGTAGACTATAATGTGAATAAAGGTGGTTCGGAAGGGAACAACACGATTCAAAAGGACTTTTTTCTTCCAAGTTTGAATTTGAAATACAATCTGAGTGAGAAGCACTCCTTACGTTTGGGTGCAAGTAAAACTTATACGTTGCCGCAACCTAAGGAAATTTCTCCTTATCGTTACGTAGGAGTGAACTTTAACAGTCAGGGTAATGCGAACCTGAAGCCCTCGGACAACTATAACGTCGATTTGAAATGGGACTTTAATCCTACTCCGACTGAACTGATTTCTCTGACAGCCTTTTATAAACTCATCAAGAATCCGATCTCACGCATTGAGGTAGCAAGTGCCGGAGGATATCTTTCTTATGAGAACATAGCAGATAAGGCAACGGTAGCCGGAGCGGAAGTGGAGGTACGCAAAAACCTGTTTGTCCGCCCGGTAAGCAGTGCGGCAAACGGAATGAATAAACTCTCTTTCGGTTTGAACGGATCGTATATCTATACGAATGCGAAAATGCCTTTGGCAACCGTTACCACCGGGTCGCAACTGGAAGGTGCCGCCCCCTGGATTGCTAATTTTGACTTATCTCATAACTACACAAAAGGAGATCATAGTTTCATCAATACATTGGTGCTCAACTATGTCAGCGATAAAATTTATACCATCGGTACGCAAGGCTATCAGGATATCATGGAACAGGAAATCATGACACTTGACTTCGTCTCGCAGGCCAAACTGAATAAGTATATCTCACTTACACTGAAAGCCCGTAACCTTCTGAACCCATCGTATAAGTTGAGTCGCAAGGCTAATGAAAGTGGAGAAGAAGTGGTACTTAGCGATTACAAAAAAGGAATAAATATCAGTCTGGGAGTGTCGTGCACATTTTAAACCGGATCATGAAATAAGATTATTAACTAATTATTAAAGTAAAATGAAAAGATTGTTTGTAAACTTGATGACGTTTGCCGCTATGGCAACTGCACTGACATTCACTGCATGTAGTAGTGATAGTGACGGAGATGGTAATGGAAATGGAAACGGTGGAAATGGTGAAGGAACAGGTAGCTCTATCGTGGTAGGCGAAAATATTCTGTCCGGAACACTGACCGGTGAACAGACATTGGATGCGAAAGAATACATTCTGAACGGAACAGTCATCATTGCCGACGGAGGTCGTTTGAATATTCCTGCCGGAACTACCATCAAGGCACGTGAAGGTTTCAGCAGTTATCTGTTGGTTGCACAGGGAGGTAAACTCTATGCCGATGGTACGGCGGATAAACCAATCGTCTTTACGGCAAATACAACAAGTCCGGTGTCCGGATATTGGGGTGGAGTAATCATCAATGGTAAAGCTCCTATTTCCGGTTCGAAGGCCGATAAGAGTGATACAGCATTGACTGAAATCAACAATGACTATAAATACGGCGGTAATGTAGACAATGATTGCTCCGGTTCATTGACTTACGTGAAAATCTGCTATGCAGGTGCCCGCTCTACTGCGGATATCGAACATAACGGACTGACCTTGAACGGTGTTGGTAACGGAACAAAAATAGAAAATATCTATGTGTTGGAAAGTGCTGACGATGCAATCGAATTCTTTGGTGGTACGGTGAACGTAACTAACTTGTTGGCTGTTAATCCGGACGACGATATGTTCGACTTTACACAAGGTTATTGTGGTACATTGAAGAACTGTTATGGCGTTTGGGAAAGAGACTATACAAGTACGGAAGCCGATCCGCGCGGTATCGAAGCTGACGGTAATATGGATGGTCTGTATCCGGATCATTTGCGTCAGTCTGACTTTATAGTAGAAAACATGACGATCGTAAACAATGCTGCCAATACCACAGATAACGTAGACCGTATGCAAGATGTGATTAAAGTACGTCGCGGTGCGAAAGCTACTATCAAGAATGCATTAGTGAAAGGTACAGGCGGAACAATCGATTTGATCGATATGAAGGACAGTAAAGGTGCGGGTGACGCCAATTCCAGTATTAATATTACTAATACGCTGAGCATCACAGGAGGTAATAAGCTGAATGGTGACTTGAACACATTGGTTGAATCTGAAAACAATACCGGTGCGGATGCTTCTTTGTTCGGCTGGACAGGATCTAATTTATCTTCATTCTAATATACAAATTCGAAATCCGTTTTTATAGAGTTCAAGGGAGGCTTTGCAGGTGACTGTAATGTCCTCCCTTGCCGCATTTATATTTTCTTATTTAACCTCTTTCTTTTTAATAGCAATTATTTCAGGTTTTATATGATTTGCCTGATACTATTTCGTATATTTGTTCTTTCATTACTGTACAAGACATAAAATATGCAAACAGACAACGAACGATACCGAAAAATGGCTTCTCTAGCCCAAGTAGGATGGTGGGAAGCAGATATATCGGCAGGATATTACTTATGTTCTGATTTTCTTTGCGACCTGTTAGGATTGGAAGGTGATACTATTTCAGCAGCAGAATTTATAAATATGGTGCGTGAGGATTATCGTGATCAAATCTTTCAGGAGTTTCGCGCAAACTCATCTATTCATAAAGACTTTTACGAACAAACCTTTCCCATTCATTCAAAATATGGTGAAGTCTGGTTGCATACCCGCCTGGCTTTTCGTGAAGCCGGTACGGGAGACAATGGCGGAGACCGGTCTTTCGGAGTGATTCAACGGGTGGAGGCTCCCAAAGAAGAGGAACAGCGAAACGCTTTGCGGCGTGTGAATGATCTGCTTCGTCGTCAAGGTTTTATTTCGCAATCTCTGCTTCGTTTTCTTCGGGATGATGAGATAGAATCTTGTATCTCGGATATCCTAAAAGATATACTGAATATTTATCATGGCAGGGGGCGTGTTTATATCTTTGAGTATGATAAAACACAGACTCATCATAGTTGTATCTATGAAGTTGTTTCCGAAGGTGTTTCGGCAGAGAAAGATAGTCTGCAATGTATACCTACTGATGAATCGAAGTGGTGGAGCCAGCAAATCTTATCCGGCAAACCTATTGTACTGCACTCATTGAAGCAGTTGCCGGAAGAGGCGGTGGATGAATATCAGATACTTGTCGTTCAAGGTATCACCTCATTGATGGTCACTCCTCTGATGGCGGGCGATCATGTGTGGGGATACATGGGTATTGATCTGGTAGATACTTATCATGAATGGAGTAATGAAGATTTTCAGTGGTTCTCTTCATTGGGAAATATCATTAGTATTTGCATCGAATTGCGTAAAGCCAAAGACCGTGTAACCCGGGAGCAGTCTTTCCTGAAAAATCTTTTCCACTTTATGCCGATGGGATATATACGTATGTCTATCATTCGCGATGAAAAGAATCAGCCTTGTGATTACCGGATAACGGATGCTAACCAGATCAGTACCCGTTTCTTTGGAAATCCGCTGCAAGAATATATGGGGGCTTTAGCCTCCGAGATATATCGTGATCCTTCATCAAAACTGGATTTCCTGGTTGATGTGTTGGAAAGTGACTCATATAAGGAGAAAGATGAATACTTTCCTAATACAGGATTGTATAGCCATTGGATTCTTTATTCGCCTGAGAAAGATGAAGTAGTCGGTCTGTTTACGGATTCTACGGAAGCTGTAAAAGCGAACCGGGCATTGGACCGTAGCGAGAAACTCTTTAAAAGCATTTTTGCCAATATTCCGGCAGGGGTGGAGATCTATGATAAAGATGGATATTTGATCGACTTGAACAATAAAGATCTGGAGATATTTGCTGTGGCAGATAAGAGCGATGTGATCGGAGTCAATTTCTTTGATAATCCCAATGTGCCGCAGGATATTCGTGACCGGGTACGGGATGAAGACTTGGTGGATTTCCGTTTAAGCTATTCTTTTGAACGTGCACAAGGATATTACCAGCCTAATCGCTCCAGTACCATTGATATATATACGAAAGTTAGCAAACTGTATGACAATGAAGGAAACTTTAATGGGTATATCCTGATTAGTATTGATAATACGGAAAGCATTGATGCCATGAATCGTATCCATGATTTTGAGAATTTCTTCCTCCTGATATCAGACTATGCGAAAGTAGGATATGCGAAGTTGAATCTTTTGAATCGGAAAGGATACGCCATTAAACAATGGTACAAGAATTTGGGAGAGGACGAAGATGTTCCGTTAGCTGATATTGTGGGAGTTTATCGCAATATGCACCCGGATGATCGTCAGTCTATCCTTGACTTTTATAAAGAAGTAAGAACAGGGAACCGGAAACACTTCCAGGGAGAAATGAGGGTGAAACGTCCGGGTAATAAAGATGAGTGGAACTGGATACGAATGAATGTGGTGGTTACTACCTATCTGCCTGAGAAAAATGAAATAGAGATCATAGGGATCAATTATGATATTACAGAGCTGAAAGAGACGGAGGCAGAATTGATTCTGGCACGTGATAAGGCGCAGATGATGGATCGACTGAAAAGTGCTTTCCTTGCCAATATGAGTCATGAAATCCGTACGCCACTGAATGCGATTGTTGGTTTCTCAGACTTGCTGGTTGATACGGAAAGTATCGAGGAACGGCGGGAATATATCCAGATTGTCAAGGAGAACAATGACTTGCTTTTACAACTGATTTCGGATATACTGGACTTATCGAAGATCGAGGCAGGTACATTTGAATTCACTAGTGGAGATGTAGATGTGAATATGCTTTGTGAAGATATTGTCCGTTCCATGCAGATGAAGGTGAAGGAGAATGTGGAACTGGTATTTGATCCGCATCTTGCGGAATGTAGAATTATCAGTGACCGCAATCGTCTGCATCAGGTGATTTCCAATTTTGTAAATAATGCGATTAAGTTTACTTCGGAAGGCAGTATTCGTGTAGGTTATCAACAGGAGGGAGGAGAACTGGAGTTTTATGTGCAAGATACGGGAGTTGGCATTGACAAAGAAGGCCAGTCACATATTTTTGAACGTTTTGTGAAGCTGAATTCATTTGTGCATGGTACCGGTTTAGGTCTCTCTATCTGTCAAAGTATTGTGGAACAAATGGGTGGGCAAATAGGAGTGGAATCCGAGCCGGGAAAAGGTTCGCGTTTTTGGTTCCGTCTTCCTTGTTTCGTGGTGGTTTCAGAAAAATAGATAAGTAAGAATGCTATAAAAGTAACGGTCTTGATGAGATTTCCTCATCAAGACCGTTACTTTTATAGAGAGTCGGTTTCTTATATTCCGAATGATAGTTTATCGATAGACTGATATACGATGCTTGCGATACCCAGTCCGATAATACCCAGTGTGCAGAGTGCCAGTCCCCACTTCGTGCAGCGGTCGCTGCGGAAAGTTGGAATCGGATGATCGGAAGGCGTGATATACATTGCTTTTACGATCAACAGATAGTAATATAATGAAATTACAGTGTTGGCTAATGCTATGAATACCAGCAGATGGAAACCTGCCTCGAAAGCTGCCATAAAAATGAAGAACTTTGAGAAGAATCCTGCAAACGGCGGGATACCTGCCAACGAGAACAGGGAAATAGTCATTAGGAAAGCCATTTTCGGGTTCGTCTTATAAAGTCCTGCATAATCTTCGAGTGTAAACTTCTGACTACGTAACGCTACGATGGTAATCACAGCGAATACGCCGAGATTGGCAGCAGCATATACAAGTACGTAATATACCAAAGCAGTCATTCCCTGTGCTGTTCCTCCGATGATACCCAGCATGATATATCCTGCCTGTGAAATACTGGAGAACGCCATCAGTCGTTTTAAGTTCTGCTGACGGATAGCGAATATGTTGGCAATGGTGATAGAGGCGATAGTCACCCAGTAAAGCACTTCCTGCCAGTCATGTATCATCGGTGCGAATACTTTGATCAGGATAGCCATCAGCACAAATGCTGCCGAACCTTTAGAAATGACACTCAGGTAGGCAGTAACTGCACTTGGTGCGCCTTCGTAAACGTCTGCCGTCCATAAATGGAACGGGACCAGAGAAAGTTTAAACGCCATACCGGTAAAGAAGAATACAAATGCCATGATTTGCAACGGATTTCCGTCGATATGTGCAGGAAGGTCTTCGAAATAGAGTGTTCCTGCGGAACCGTAAATCATAGAAAGACCAAAGAGCAACAGTGCACTGGAGAAGAGGGCGGTAAGGATGTACTTGGCACCGGCTTCAGCAGAGTTGTGACGATACTTGTCGAAAGCAATTAATGCTGCCATAGGGATGGAGGCTGTTTCCAGTCCGATAAAGAACATCAGGAAGTGTCCTGCGGAAATCATAAGATACATACCGAACAAGGTAGAGAGTATAAGTACATAGAACTCGCCTTGTTTGAATGAAGTATCATCGCGTTTCATCCATTCGTGTGCCATCAGGAAAACGATCAGTGTACCTATATTCAGTATTGATTTGACAACCGTATGCATGGGCACATAGTGATACATGCCGCCAAAAATATCGGCAGTTGTCCCGGGAACCAGATTGATCGCTGTATGGATTGCCATCAGGATAACAGGCAGCATGGTGTTTAAGACAGGTGTCGTTCCTTTTTGCTTGTGTGCGTCCGGGCTCATGAAGAGATCGGCAAGGAATAGCAGTAGTAAAACTGCTATGAGCGACAGCTCTTCCCGCATATGTAGAAATTGTGAATAATCCATCTTTATAAATTAAGAATTAAAGATTAAAAATTAAAGGTTATGGGATGAGTTGTGAGACCACAGGGAGTACACTTTCACCAATCATGTGGCTTACCCAGAAAGGAGCCATACCCAATCCGGCTACACAAACGATGAGGCAAATAACAGCTACGCGTTCATCCCAGGTCGCATCTGTCAATGCGAGATGATGTTTGTTAGTGCAGGTGCCGTACAGAATCTTGCCTACCAGACGCAGGATATAAACTGCCGTAATAACAATGGATGAACAAGCGATGATGGTCAGTGTACGGTGGAATACATCGTTGTTCTGGAAAGATCCGACGAAGATGGTCATTTCAGCAATGAATCCACTTAAGCCCGGCAAACCGAGATTGGCAAGACCGGCAATCACATAACAAACGCTGAGGAACGGCATCACTTTCATTAACCCTGCAAGTTCGCGGACATCGCGGGTATGCGTACGTCCGTAGATCATACCGATCAGGGCGAAGAACAAGGCTGTCATCAATCCGTGGGAAAGCATCTGAAGAATGGCTCCTGTTGCGGCTGTCTGATTCAGCATCAGAATGGCAAAAAGTACCAGTCCGCAGTGAGATACGGAAGAGTAAGCATTGATGTATTTCAAGTCTGTCTGTACGCAAGCGGAGAAAGCTCCGTAGACAACAGAGATACCTGTCAGTATCAGGAAGATCCATGAAAGTTCATTAGCAGCTTCCGGCATCAGATACATGGCAATACGGAAACATCCGTAACCTCCCAATTTCATTAGTACTCCGGCATGAAGCATGGATACGGCAGTCGGTGCGGAAGCATGACCGTCGGGACTCCATGTATGGAATGGGAAAAGAGCACCCAATACGCCAAACCCAAGGAAGGTCAGCGGGAACCAGATGCATTGCTGTGCAAAAGGTATGTTGTGCAACTGTGCAATCTCCAGAAGGTTCATGGTAGTAGCTCCCGAACCGAAATAGATTCCGAGGATACCGATCAGCAGGAAAGCGGAACCACCCATTAGCATAAGTGTCAGTTTCATGGCTGCATATTCTTTCCGTCCCGATCCCCATACGCCGATTAGCAGGTACATAGGAATCAACGCGATTTCGTAGAACATGAACATGGTAAACAAGTCGATTGATATAAAGAATCCGAATACTCCCATAGACAATAGGGTGAACCAGAGGAAATATTCTTTTGTCAGAGGTTGCAGACGCCAGGAAGCGAACGTACCTGTGAACACAATAATGGCAGACAATAATAACATCGCTACCGAAATTCCGTCAACACCTACCGAATAAGCGATGTTGAGCGGAGCATACCAAACCGTATCTGCACGGAATAACATTTCTGCCGTGTTTCCGGCACTGCGTTCTCCCAAATACATGAAGGTAAGAACGACGGAGGCTATCAGAAGTGCCGATGCGCCGGTAACCATAACCCCTCGGATTGCTTTTATGCCCCGTGCTGCCCAAAGTCCGGCAAGCATCAGTAAGGGGATGAGTACGAAGATTGATAAAAAATTCATCTTTATGATTTACTAATTAAAGATTTACTATTTACTATATTAAAGAACCAACAGCAGGATAAGCGCCAACGCTCCGCAAAGGAACACATATGCGTATTGCTGTACCTGACCGCTTTGTAAACCACGAATTTCGTCGCTGGTTGTATTCGTTGCCCATGCCAGAAAATCAAAGAATCCGTCTACAACATGACGGTCAAACCAGGCGATAGGAGTAGAAATGCAGCGGAAGATAATCTTGTGTGTTACAAACTGGTATATATCGTCGATATAAAAACGATTGTATGCCGCCTTGTGTAAGCCTTTAAACTGTTTGGCCAACGAATCGGCGACTGGCTGTCTGGCATTCTTATACATCCAGGTAGCAACTGCTATAGAAATGATTGCAATAACAACACTTGTGATAGCTACTGACGGATCAAGATGAATAGAATAGGATTCACCGTTCGAACTGATAAAGTGTCCGAAAGGGATGAAACCTGCTCCACAGGTAACAGCAGCCAGAAACATTAATGGAAATGTCATAGCCAACGGACTTTCATGTAGGTGGCAAGGTGCCGCTTCCTGGTTTCCGTGCGGTGTATGATCCGAATGGGAACTTGCCCGGGACGGCTCTTTCCCCCAGAAGATACCATAGTAGAGACGGAACATGTAGAATGCTGTCATTGCAGCAATCACTGTCATTACCCAACCCATTACCGGACTGTATTGGAAGCATGCTGCCAGAATCTCATCTTTGGAGAAGAAACCGGAGAATGGAGGAATACCGGCAATGGCAAGACAGGCAATCAGGAATGTCCAGTGAGTAATAGGCATGTATTTGCGTAATCCTCCCATAGCTGACATTTCGTTGGAGTGTACCGCATGGATAATGCTGCCGGCACCCAAAAATAGTAATGCTTTGAACATGGCATGTGTGAAGAGGTGGAACATGGAAGCCATGTAGCCCAAACCTCCTTCATGTGGGTCCATAGAAGTACAAACGCCTAAAGCTACCATCATAAAGCCAATCTGTGAGATCGTAGAGAATGCCAGTACACGCTTGATGTCCGATTGTACGCAAGCTACACTTGCAGCATAGAAAGCCGTGAAGGCACCTACCCAGGCAATCATGTGCAGCACATCAGGTGCATAAGCGATGAAAAGCGGAAACATACGGGCAACCAGATACACACCGGCAACGACCATTGTAGCAGCATGGATTAGGGCACTGACCGGAGTCGGACCTTCCATGGCATCAGGTAACCAAATGTGTAATGGGAACATGGCACTCTTTCCGGCACCACCGACAAACATCAGTCCGAGCGCTAATGGAAGCATGGAGGCTCCGCCACTAATCAATGAAACTGTGTCCGGGGTAAAACCGAAGGTTCCACCATAATATCCGTAGATCAGAATACCGATCAGGAAACCCAGGTCAGCAAAACGAGTGACGATGAACGCTTTCTTGGAAGCCGCAATAGCAGCAGGTTTGGTATAGTAGAATCCGATCAGTAAGTAAGAATTTACACCCACCAGTTCCCAGAAAAGATACATCTGGAAAATATTTGTTGCCACAACCAGTCCCAGCATAGACATGGTGAAGAGTGACAGGAAAGCGTAATAGCGTTGAAAACCAGTCTCGCCTTTCATATAACCGAAGGAGTAGATATGCACCATCAGTGATACGGTGGAGATGACGATCAACATCATCACAGATATGGGATCGAGCAGAATGCCCAAGTCAAATCGTAAAGTCTCGGTGAAAGGAAGCCACGTAAAATTATAAGGTATCAATGTGGCAAATGTTCCGTCTTCCAGGCGTGGAGCGGAGAAATATTGGAAAGCTGTAACGTATGATAGTACTGCTACTGCTCCCAGTATCAGCGTACCGATAGTACCCGCTGTCCGATGAGACATCCATTTTCCTCCGATTCCCAGAATGAGGAAGGAGAGGAAGGGAAGAAGGAGTATTAGAATTGTTAGTTCCATACAGTTTGTTTTAATTACTTGTTTTATTATAATTCATTCTTTATCTTTTAGCTTATAGCCGTCATTACCGGACTTGCCGTTGTGTTTCCCGGTATGAAACCTTTGTTTCCCCGGTGCGAAATTCTTGTTTCCCCGGCGTGAAACTCTTGTTTCCCCGGTATGAAACTTTTAGTTTCAAGGCATGAAACTCTTAGCTCCTCCGGTGATGAAACGCGTCACCACTTCAAGTCGTCCAGATTGCGAACCTGAATGCTTCGGAGATTACGATAAATGTTAATCATGATGGCGATAGCGATTGCTGTTTCCGCAGCCGAGATGGCGATGGAAAAGAGTGCAAAGAAATAACCTTCCATTCCTCCCGGAAAGAGAAAACGGTTGAACACGGCGAAGTTGATGTCCGTGGCATTCAGCATTAACTCTACAGAAATCAGGATAGCCAGTGTATTTCGGCGGGTAAAGAATCCATAGATTCCTGCAAACATCATGATGGTAGAAACTACCAGATAATATTCCATGTGTATCATATCTGAAATTATTAGGTTTTAAGTGTTAAGTATTAATTCCCTGCGGTTCATTGCGCAGCCTAATACCTGATACTTAATAGTTAATACTTACTTATTTATCTCTTTCGGGCGATTATGATACCACCGATGATACAAGCCAGCAATAAAATACTGATTGCTTCGAAAGGTAATATATAACCATATTTGTCACTGCTTAGCAGGGCATTACCGATAGCGTGAATGTTTATCTCCTGCGGTGCCAGATTTCCGGTTTGCAGGAAGTTGTGCTTCAGAGTGATGAACAAGATAATTCCCAGACCTGCAATCATCGTAAAGAGTCCTGCCAGAAGCCTGCTTCGTTTTAGTTTCTCGGCGCGGTCACCTTCTCCGCTGGTCAGCAGGATGGAGAATACATAAAGAACGACGATACCACCGGCATAAACCATAATCTGGACAGATCCCAGAAATGTGTAACCCAGCAGGAAATAGATGCCAGCCGTGCCGAAGAGCACGAAGAGCAGATAGGTGGCTGAGCGGACAATACGTTGGGTAGTCACCGTCATGATGGACATTGCAATAATAAATGCTGCCAAAAAGTAGAATACTACTGTTTCAAGTGTTGATCCCATATCTAAACTTCTTTTTTCTTTTCAATTACTTTACTACCGACATGATTCAGTCGCAAGACAAGCTTCGTCCGGTCAAAGACAGCATGCTCGAAATTCTGGTCGAACATGATGGCGTCGTGCGGACAAGCATTCACGCACAGTTGGCAGAACATACAAGCTCCCAGGTCATATTCATATTTTGCCAGGATTTTCTTTTTCTTACCGTCCTCTGTCTCAATCGTTTCGCTGGTCACTTTGATTGTATCGTTCGGACAAGCCATCTGACACAATCCGCAGGCTACACAGCGGTGTTCGTTATTCTCATTGTGGGGCATTGCCAGTGTACCACGGAACCGGTCGAACATTTTCAGCTCTTTCCGGTTTTCAGGATACTGTTCAGTCACCTTCTTACGGAAGTATACCTTGATACTGGTTTTCATACCCGTTGCCAGAGTGCTGATACCATGTATCAGTCCTCCTAAGTACGTATATTTTTGATCTTTATATTCCATAATTCTTATATTATATGATTATTCCAAATGGAAACCCGGTTGCGCCGTCTTACCGTTTAAAAGTGGAAGCCGAAAGCGACACAACATGCCATTAACAATAGGTTTACCATAGAAATAGGAACCAGATATTTCCATTCCAGATTCAGAATCTGGTCGATACGCAGACGTGGGAAAGTCCATTTGATCCACATTAAGAGGAACACAACGAAGAATGCCTTGGCAAAGAACCAGATGAAGCCGGGGATGTAGTCCATTACAGCGTTGAATCCGTCCAGACCAACGATATGCAGCGGCATCCAGCCTCCTAAGAAGATAGTAGCGGCTACACTGGCTACGATAAACAAATTCAGATATTCCGCTAGATAAAAGAAACCGAAGTGCATACCGGAATATTCCGTATGATATCCGGCTGTCAATTCACTTTCAGCTTCAGGAAGGTCGAACGGACCACGGTTACATTCTGCATTTCCGGCAATGAGATAGATGATGAAAGCAATCACGGCAGGAATATGTCCTTTAAAGATAAACCATCCGTTGGCTTGCCCCTCTACAATTTCAGAGAATTGCATGGTACCCATCAGTACAACCATCGTCATGATACTCATGCCTACAGACAGTTCATAACTGATAATCTGTGCACCGCTTCGCATGGCACCGATCAGAGAAAACTTATTATTACTACCCCAGCCGGCAAGCAGAATACCTACTACACCGATACTGGAAGCTGCCAGCAGGAAGAATACGCCCACATTAAAATTCAGAATTTCCGCTCCTTTATTAAAAGGAATACAAGCGAAAGTGAGGAACGAGGCGATAATTACCATGAATGGAGCCAGGTTGTAGAGAAAGCGGTCGGCATCCTTTGGAGTGAAAATCTCCTTGGTCAGCATCTTGAGTACGTCGCATATCACTTGAATAGAACCCCATTTACCGACACGGTTCGGACCGAGACGGCACTGGAAGAAACCACAGACTTTACGTTCCATGTAAATTAATACGATAGCCAGAATAGCATATAGTGCAATGATGCACACGCCGACAGCTACGCACTCTATAAAGATAGCCCATCCCTCCGGCATGACGGAGAGCAGCAGCTCATGTATCCAGTTTGTTACTATACTAAAGTCGAACATATATATTTTAATTATTAGGTTTTAAGTATTAAGTATTAATTCCATGCGGAATATAGCGTATATCATATTGCATAGTCGGTTAATACTTAATACTTTATACTTAATACTTGTTTTATCTCTTGTTTATCGGTCGATATCCGGTACTACATAGTCCAGTGTTCCTCCGATGGCAATCAAGTCAGCGATCTTTGCTCCGCGACAAATCGTATCGATTGCAGCAACAAGTGGCAATCCCGTAGCGCGATAGTGCAGGCGATAAGGCATCTTGTCACCCTGACTTTCGAGAAAAACTCCGAATTCTCCACGGCTTCCTTCTACGGCAGCATAATAACTGCCTTCGGGAACACGGATGATAGGTTTCATCTTTTCCTGGTAGGGTCCTTCGGGAATATTGTCTATTAATTGCTCAATAATCTTCAGGCTTTCCATGATTTCGTCCATACGAACCAAGTAACGGGCAAAACAGTCGCCTTCCGTATAAACAATTTCCTGAAAGTCTACTTTATCATATACACCATACGGTATTCGCTTACGCACATCACAAGCCCATCCTGAAGCACGGCCTGTACCTCCGGTACAACCAAATGAAATTGCATCTTCACGACTTAAGACACCGACTCCCTTCATACGGCTTTGAGCGATAATGTTGCCGGTAAATATGTCATGGTATTCGTGAATGATTCCTCTCATATAAGGGATAAATTCTTTCACTCGTTTGATGAAATTAGGATGAAGGTCAGCTTGTACACCACCAATAGTATTGTAGTTCATAATCAAGCGTCCGCCACAAGTTTCTTCAAAAATATCGAGAATCTTTTCACGGTCACGGAATCCATAGAAGAAAGCTGTTAGTGCTCCGAGGTCCATGGCAAGCGCGGAGTAGAATAGTAAGTGAGAGTCAATGCGTTGCAACTCATCCATGATAGTACGGATGTATTTGACACGGTCGCTCACTTCAATGCCCATTGCTTTCTCGATACACATGCATAAAGCATGGCGGTTTTGGTGTGCTCCCAGATAATCGAGGCGGTCTGTTAACGCCAGTGTCTGCGGATATGTAAGACTTTCGTTCATTTTTTCAATACCCCGGTGGATATAACCGCAGTTAGCATCGATTTTACGAATGATCTCGCCTTCAAGAGAAACGCGGAAGCGCATTACACCATGCGTTGCAGGGTGTTGCGGACCAATGTTGACTACATACTCTTCTTCTCCGAAGAGTTTCATTTCTCTGTTTTTAATGGTTCCGTCCGGATTAAGTTCTATTTCCTGTGTTGTATCGAACGTCTCCTCGTTGGCCATACAAAGCGGATTGTCTTTCTCCGGATCATTATCTTTACGCATGGGGTATCCTACCCAATCATTACGTAAGTAAAGGCGGCGCATATCCGGATGACCTACGAAAACAATGCCATAGTAGTCGAAGACTTCGCGTTCGTAAAAGTCGGCTATCTTCCATATATCGCTGACTGACGGAATTTCCGGTCGTTCACGGTCGTTCACGGCTGTTTTTAGTGCTATCCGTTCTCCCGTAACAGTCGATTCCAGATGGTAGACAACGCCTAAACCACGGAGTTTCTCCGGGGCGTCCTTCTCGTCTGCCACTCCCCAGTCCATACCGGTCAGGCTTTCCAAGAAGTCCATCTGTTTTTCATTTCGCAAGCGCAGCATCTCGTCGTGTAACGCTGCAGGAGCTATAAATTGTATTTCTTGCATAATTGTTTAAATTAAGAATTAGGAATGAAGAATTATCTGAATTTCGGAACTACATAGAAACTCTTCATTCTTCATTTTTCATTCTTCATTTCATAAATTCCGGTTTCTTCTCTTTTCTATTCGTTCCACCAAAGAATTTTTCTATTTTCACTTTACGTTGTAATTGCATCATGCCATAATAGAAAGCTTCCGGGCGCGGCGGACATCCGGGAATATATACGTCTACCGGAAGAATCTTGTCCACTCCGTTCACCACGTGGTATGACTTTTTAAAAGGACCTCCACTGACGGCACATCCACCTACGGCAACCACATATTTCGGATCAGGCATTTGGTCATACAAGCGTTTCAGTACCGGTGCCATCTTATTCGTGATTGTTCCGCAAACCATGATCATATCAGCTTGACGCGGACTGGCACGTGCTACTTCGAACCCGAAGCGGGCCATATCATAACGCGCGGCACCCAGTGCCATGAATTCGATACCGCAACAGCTGGTTGCGAAAGTAAGCGGCCACAGTGAATTGCTGCGTCCCCAGTTGACCAGATCGTCCAGAACCCCGAGAAAAACATTCGCTCCTCCGGCATTAAGTTCTTTGACCAACTTTTCCAATGATTCATTATCGATGAATTCATCATACGGAATTGATTTTATTTTCGGTTTTTTGGTTATTTCCATTCCAAAGCTCCTTTCCTCCAGGCATAAGCAAGACCCAGAACTAAAATAATAAAGAAGAAGAGAATGCTAACGAGTCCTTGGGGCCCCATGTCATGCATGACCACTGCCCACGGGAACAAGAAAGCTGTCTCCACGTCGAACATCAGAAACAAGATGGCAAACAAGTAGTAACCTACACGGAACTGCATCCATGATTTGCCACGCGTTGGTATACCACATTCATAAGCTTCAAACTTTTGTACATTGTACGAACGTGGTGAAATAGCTCGTGAAAGGGCTATTACTACACCGACAAAAGCAAGCGCTGTCAGTAAAACAACAACTAAAAATGTAAAATTCATAATTTCAATAGCTGTTTAGATTGAATATTATATAGAGATAAACAATTAGTTTTTCCACACCCGGATGAAACCAACTGTAATGAATTGACGAATAAGATAAAAGATTGTACCGTCTAAATGACGATCTTCCTTAGGCCATATATATAATATGTAATAGGATCGTAAAAGTACTTGGGAATATGAAGTGAATGAGTTTGCGAAGTGTTTTGCTGGCTTTTATATTCACGAAAATAAGCAATCAGCAGTTGCACGCTTTTATCCGTGGGGACATGTGCAACATCTGCATGACTCATATCACAAGATTGGGTAGAATAAAAATAATATAGGCGTTCAAGAGCATTATGAACAGGGTGGTCCTGAGATACGTAGCATTTCTCCTGGCGATATGTCGGGGGGGCTACTCTGCAGTTATCTTCCATTGTTTCATTGGGAACAACATGGATCAGCAAAGCAAGTACCAGAAATAGTCCGTATTTTAAGCTTTGTTTCATCTTTCTCTTTTAACGGCTGCAAATATAGGATTAATATTCATATTTTTTGCAAAGTCCGGATTACAAAAAAGTATTTTTTAACTTGCTTTACTTCAAGTCCGTTTTTATCTTCATATTGCTCTGGAGAATTATCTTCTTTTATAGTATGAATCAGTTCGCATTTGGTTAAAAGATGTAATAAAAAGAACGATTTACGTTCTTTTTGACGAATTACCCAAAGAAAATTCATTTTTTTGCAAATTGTATATAACACATTGATATGAAATACACACTTTGCTTTATAACAATTTTACTAGGTTCATTGTTGGATCTTCATGCAAATAGCGAGAATGATTCTCTGTTGAAAGTTTTAGATAAAGTGATTTCTGAGCGTCTTGTGTATACAGAAAAGAAAGAAGCTACTATCAAAGAGCTGAAAGCGAAAAAGAAAGAACAGAAGACATTGGACGATATGTACCGTCTGAACTCCGAAATCCTCCACCAATATGAAACGTTTGTCTGCGATTCTGCAGAACAATACATTAATGAAAATATTGAGATAGCTAAAAAACTGGGTAATGAAACCTACTTATTGGAAGGCAAGTTACAGTTGGCTTTTGTTTATTCGTTGTCGGGGCTGTTTGTTCAAGCTAATGATATTTTCAAGTCTATCAATTGTTCGGATTTACCAAGTCATTTACAAGCTTTGTATTGTTGGAATCGTATTCGGTATTATGAAAACCTGATTAAATATACAGATGATGTTCGGTTCGCCAGTGAATATTTGGTTGAAAAAGAGGCATATCGAGATACAGTCATGAGTATTTTGTATGATGCCTCGGAGGAATATTCGAAAGAAAGAGCTATAAAACTTCAGGATCAGGGAAATGCAAAAGAAGCACTTAAGATACTGACTAAAATCTATCAAAAGGAAAAAACTGGTACTCATGGGTTTGCGATGATGTCTATGGGACTGTCAAGAGCGTATAGACAGGTTGGAGAGCTTGAATTAGAGGAAAAGTATCTTATATTAGCTGCTATGACCGATATAAAATTGGCAGTGAAAGAAAATGAGGCTTTATTGACTTTAGCTGTGAATTTATACCATAAAGGAGATATCGATAGATCTTATAATTATATCAAAGTAGCATTGAGTGATGCTATCTTTTATAATTCCCGTTTTAAGAATACGGTAATAGCCCGTATTCATCCTATTATAGAGAATACTTACTTATATAGGCTAGAGAAGCAAAAGCAGAATCTTCGTTTTTATATTTTGCTCACTAGTCTGTTTGTAGTAGCTCTTGCTATCACTTTATATTTCACTTATAAACAGACTAAGATTGTTTCCCGTGCAAAGAAGAATCTTAATGTTATGAATGAAGAGTTGGTTGCGTTGAACAAGAATTTGGATGAGGCTAATTTAATAAAAGAAAGATATGTAGGCTATTTTATGAACCAGTGTGCCGTTTACATTAATAAACTGGATGAATATAGGAAAAATGTAAATCGAAAAATAAAAACCGGACAAGTAGATGATTTATACAAATCTTCTTCTCGTCCTTTTGAAAAGGAACTGGAAGGATTATATACCAATTTTGATAAAGCGTTCTTAAAATTGTATCCTAATTTTGTCGAAGAGTTCAATTCATTGTTGAAACCGGAAGATTGTTATAAACTGGACAAAGACCAGTTGAATACAGAATTGCGTATTTTTGCTTTGATGCGAATGGGGATTACAGATGTTTCGCAAATTGCTGTTTTCTTGCATTACTCAGTACAAACGATCTATAATTATAAGAGTAAAGTGAAGAGGATGTCTGTATTAGATGGAAATATCTTCGAAGAAGAGGTGAAAAAGCTTGGTTCTTTGTCTCAAAAATGATTCTATTTGGTTTACCAAAACCTTAAAATGGTAAATTGGTAAAATATTGAATAATAATATGTTATCTGAAAAATACCTTTAAAAATATCTACTTTACAGCCTACTTCCAATAAGAAGTAGGCTTTTTTCATCTCTATATTTGCATCACAAGATTTTTGATAACTGAATACTAATCTAAAGAAACACAACTATGGATTTTTCAGAATTGTATCTTACTTATTATTCAAAATTAGTTCGGTTTGCAAAGGAATTTGTGATACTGGAAGAGGATGCCGAAAACATAACACAAGATGTGTTTACCGACTTATGGGCGAAGCGCGATTCTATGGATCGCATTGAAAATATGAACGCGTATCTTTTCAGGTTAATAAAGAACAGATGCTTGGATCATTTGAAACATAAAATGTTTGAACAGAAATATATTGAGTTTGTACAAACATCTTTCGAAATAGAAATGTCTTTGAAGTTACAATCTTTAGACAGGTTTGATGTATCGGATATCTCGGAAGGAAATGAAACGGAAATTCTCGTTCGCAATGCAATCAATAGTTTGCCTCGGAAATGTCGTGACATATTTTTATTAAGTCGTGTCGAAGGATTAAAATATAGAGAAATCTCAGAACGTTTGGGTATTTCAGTAAATACAGTAGAATGTCAGATGGGGATAGCACTCAAAAAGTTAAGGGTAAAACTAAATATTTGCCTTGCAGCATGACTTTTAATAATTTTATTGATATTTTTTTAGGGGTATTTACCAGGATAATCGTTCTTTTGTAAAAAGGAACGAATAATGGGAACTAATTTAAATAAATATTTTGCAGGTGAATTGACTTCAGAAGAGAAGGAAGACTTCCTTTTGGATGTGAATAATAATGGGGAAATACGAGAGGAATTTATTGAGTATCAAAATGTTGTGGCTCTTGTGGATTGGTCGTTTCCTAAGGATGATAGAGAACTTGCTAAGCAAAAACTATCTGAATTTATGAGTCGGATAGAGAATTGCGAAAATAAATAGGCTTAAAAATACCATGAATAGACTTTATAACATCATATTACTACTTGTTTTTATATGTACGCATGTTCATTCGCAACAAGCTTATTTTGTTGATGGATATCATGGAGGGATATACGGGCATTATCCGGTGAAGTGGAAAACTCAGTTTATTGTCGACCAGTTGTCCAAGCATCCGGATTGGCGAATTTGTCTGGAAATAGAGCCTGAAACATGGGATACGGTGCAAATACAGACTCCTGAAGCCTATCGACAATTAAAAAATATAGTAGTAAGTAAACAGGTAGAGTTTACAAATCCTACTTATGCTCAGCCTTATTGTTATAATATATCGGGCGAAAGCATTATACGTCAGTTTCAATATGGTATTGCTAAGATAAATAAACATTTTCCGGGAGTGACTTTTACCACTTATTCTGTGGAAGAACCTTGTTTCACAAGTTGTTTGCCTCAGATATTGAAGCTATTTGGTTTTAAGTATGCTGTACTCAAATGCCCGAATACTTGTTGGGGAGGATACACTAACGCTTATGGCGGCGAATTGGTCAATTGGGTAGGCCCGGATGGAACTCCCATTCTTACTGTTCCTCGCTATGCTTGCGAGAAATTGGAAGAGAATTCTACTTGGCAGACAACTGCTTGGTGTAATGAAGAATCTTATCTGAATGCTTGTCGTGATGCAGGGATTGAACATCCTGTGGGAATGTGTTTCCAAGATGCCGGATGGAAAAATGGTCCATGGTTGGGAAGTGGAAAGAATATAAAAAGTAATTCAATTTATGTGACGTGGAAAGATTATTTTGAGAATATTTCCATTGGTAAAACGAATGATGACTGGCATTTCTCGCAGGAAGATATGCGTGTAAACTTAATGTGGGGAAGCCAAGTGTTGCAGAGAATTGCTCAAGAAGTACGTACTTCTGAGAATAAAATAATAATGGCAGAGAAGATGTCTGTTATTGCTCATCTTGCCAATGGTTACACTTGTGTTCAGGAAGATTTGGATGAGGCATGGCGTACTTTGATGCTTGCGCAACATCATGATTCCTGGATTGTACCTTATAATGGACTAAATAAATTTGGAACGTGGGCGGATCAAATAAAGCGATGGACAGATGAGACAAATACTGTGGCTGATAAAATTACTTCCGCTTCTATATGCAGTTTTGATAACGATACTATTAATTCTGAAAATGCTCAGGGATTTGTACGTGTTTATAATACATTGGGGATAAGAAGAACAGAGCAGGTCAATGTTGTACTTCCACAGGAATATGCAGATACTGATTTGGAAGTCAATGATTGTAGAAATAAAAAAGTTGATTATTCAATAGGAAAAGAAGGTGGAAAAATTAGATTGTTGTTTGAAGCAGATGTTCCTCCCTTCGGCTACTCCACATACTGTATAAAGCAAGTAAAGACAGGTAAAAGAACGGTTTCAGGAAACGAAAAGATAATAAATGAACGGGAATATGTGGTTGAAAATGATATGTATAAAATTGTTTTTGACTTGTCGAAGGGAGGAATTATTAAAAGTCTGGTAGCCAAAAAAGAAGGAAACAAGGAGTTTGCCAAACAGACGGGTGACTATTCGATTGGTGAGCTGAGAGGCTATTTTTATGACGAAGGTAAGTTTCGGTCTTCTACAGAGACTCCAGCTAAGATGACGGTTTTGCGGAGTAATATACAAGAGACAAAGGTAAAATTGGAAGGAGAAATCGCTTCACATCCTTTTGTACAGATTATAAGCATTGCCCAAGGGGAGAAACGTATTGATTTTGATCTTACTATTAACTGGAAGAAAAATGTAGGTATAGGAGAATATAAAGAAAATAGTTGGCGGGATAATCGCAGAGCTTATTGTGATGACAGATTTAAGTTAAGTGTACTTTTCCCTGTAGATCTTCGTTCTCCCCGTATTTATAAAAACGCACCGTTTGATGTTTGTGAAAGTAAGTTAGATAATACATTTTTCAATAGTTGGGATCAGATTAAGCATAACATTATTCTCCATTGGGTTGATTTGGCAGAGCAGGAAGGGGATTATGCATTGGCTTTATTCTCAGATCATACAACTTCCTATTCACATGGAGAGGATTATCCGCTAGGATTGACTGCTCAATATTCTGGTAATGGACTTTGGGGACCTGACTATAAGATCACGGGACCATTGAGAATGAAATATGCTATTGTTCCTCATCGTGGAAAATGGGACAAGGCTGCTATTGCAACGAAGAGTGATTGTTGGAATGAACCATTGTTATGTTCTTATCATCCATCTGTAAAATTGGAGTCAAGATCATTGGTAAACTTAAAGAACAGCGGTTATCAGGTGAGTGCTGCCAATATGAAAGATGGGAAAATTATATTACGCTTGTTTAATGCGGAAGGTGACAAGAAGCAGCACAATATCACTTTTGATATACCGCTGTCTAGTATAGAAGAAGTAGATCTGAATGGTAGAATTATCGACAGAAAGACAATAAAAACACGTGCCGGAAAATCTGAAATTAGTATTTCTATCCCTCGTTTCGGTATAAAGACATTTGCTTTGAACTTGAATTGAACATATTCTAATAATAGTAAACTGTAATATTTTTATGTATAAAGCTAGCGCTAATCTTTTAATAGCTTGCTCTTTTTTGTGGCTGACAGCTTGTTCTTCGGCAGGAGTGGTAACAGAAGATTTAATTCCGACTGATTATGTAAATCCTTTTATAGGTGCCAGTACCAGTGTAGGAGCTGCCGGTGTTTATCATGGATTAGGTAAGACATTTCCCGGCGCTACTACTCCTTACGGCATGGTACAAGTAAGTCCTAATACAATAACCGGCGGTGACAATGGTTCCGGTTATAGTGATGAACATAAAACCATTGAAGGTTTTGCCTTTACCCAAATGAGTGGAGTAGGGTGGTTTGGGGATTTAGGAAATTTCCTTGTGATGCCTACAACGGGCAAATTGCAAAAAATTGCGGGTAAAGAAGATGGAAGTATAAAAGGTTATCGTTCTGCTTATGATAAAGCAACCGAAATAGCTAAAGCAGGGTATTATTCAGTAGAACTGACTGATTATAAGATTAAAGTAGAGAGTAGTGCGACACCTCATTGTGGAATATTGCAATTCACTTTCCCTTCCAGTGAGCAATCTCGTATTCAGATAGACTTGGCACGTAGAGTGGGAGGAACCTCCACTTCGCAATATGTGAAAGTATTGGATGATCATACCATCCAAGGTTGGATGAAGTGTACACCCGATGGTGGCGGATGGGGAAACGGTGAGGGAAACTCCGATTATACTGTTTATTATTATGCACAATTTAGCAAACCATTGAGTAATTATGGTTTTTGGAGTGCAGATATTCCCGATGACTGGGTTCGGAAGCGTGATGAAGTGGTGAGTATTCCTTATCTGACACGTGTATCACAAGCTCCGGTCATTAAAGATAAAAAAGAGCTGGAAGGAAAGCATCTTGGATTCTTCACCGAATTTCCGACGAAAGAAGGAGAAGAAGTTGAGATGAAAGTCGGTATCTCCTTTGTCGATATGGAAGGAGCAGCCAACAACTTTAAACAGGAGATTGCTTCTAAAAACTTTGCTCAAGTAAAACAGGAAGCAAATGATTTGTGGAATCAAGAGCTTAGCCGTGTACGGATATCCGGTGGAACGGATGACGAGAAAACTGTTTTTTATACATCATTGTATCATACTATGATTGATCCGCGTATCTATACAGATGTAGACGGGCGATACATTGGCGGAGATAAAAAGATACATGAACAGGATGGTACATTTATCAAACGTACCATATTTAGTGGTTGGGATGTTTTCCGTAGCCAGTTCCCTTTACAAGCGATGATCAATCCGCATTTGGTGAGTGATGCGTTGAATTCACTGATAACGATGGCAGATCAGAGTGGACGGGAATATTACGAACGTTGGGAACTTCTGAATTCTTATTCCGGTTGTATGATAGGTAATCCTGCATTGTCGGTGCTGGCAGACGCTTATATGAAAGGAATTCGCACATACGATGTGGAAAAAGCATATCAGTATGCAGTCAACACGTCGGCTAAGTTTGGGAATGATTTGTTGGGATATACACCTGAACCGTTGAGTATTTCGTATACTCTGGAATATGCTTATGCAGACTGGTGTGTGGCTCAGTTGGCAAAGGCGTTGGGAAAAGAAGAAGATGCAAAGCTCTTTTATGAAAAAGGGCAAGCCTATCATAATATGTTTGATGTGGAAAAAGGCTGGTTCCGTCCCCGTAATGCAGATGGATCATGGAAAGCATGGCCGGAGAATGCACTGACCGAAGAATGGTATGGTTGCATTGAGTCGAATGCTTATCAGCAAGGTTGGTTTGTACCGCATGATGTTCCGGGAATGGTTGAATTGATGGGTGGCAAGGAAAAGGTAATAGCTAATCTGACTAATTTATTTGATCATACTCCTTCTGATATGTTATGGAATAATTATTATAATCATGCTAATGAACCGGTACATTTTGTTCCTTTCCTTTTTAATCAGCTGGATGTGCCTTGGTATACACAGAAGTGGACACGATATATCTGTAAAAATGCTTATGCGAACAAAGTAGAAGGAATTGTTGGCAATGAAGATGTCGGACAGATGTCTGCGTGGTATATATTGGCTGCTTCCGGAATTCATCCTTCCTGTCCCGGTAATACACGTATGGAAATAACCAGTCCTGTTTTTGACAAGGTAGAATTTAAGCTGGATTCAAAATATCATCAGGGAAAAGTATTTACTATTATTGCTCACAATAACAACACAAATAATCTATATATACAAAAAGCCTTACTGAATGGCAAGGAGTACAATAAATGTTACCTTGACTTTGCTGAGATTGCAGCAGGAGGAACATTGGAATTATTTATGGGCGATAAGCCCAATACAAAATGGGGAGTTTTATCTAACATTTAAAATAGCTGAATAATATGATGAATAAGTTTAGACTTCTTTTACTGGCATCAAGTTTGTTTGTACTGAATGGAATAGGGCATGCTCAGACTTCTACCATGTCATTGAACAGTTCCAATCCCAAGATAGTATGGGAAGTCAAACCGCAGGCAGATTTGAATAATATGGGAGGAGAACAAATCTCTACCCCAGGTTTTAAAATGCCGGACTATGTGAAAGGAGTAGTGCCCGGAGCAGTTTTTACAGCATATGTTGAAGCCGGAATCGTTCCCGATCCTAACTATGCTGATAATATATACAAAGTAGACGAGGCGTTTTATAACCGTCCTTTCTGGTATCGTACGGAATTTGAACTTCCGGCATCTTATTCAGCCGGTAAGCGTGTTTGGCTTCATTTTGACAATACCAATCGTTTCGCCGATTTCTATTTTAACGGAGAAAAAATATCGGGGACAAAGACATCTACTAAAGATGTAAGCGGGCATATGTTGCGTTCCAAATTTGATGTGACACATCTGATTAAGAAATCAGGAAAGAATGCGGTTGCGGTTTTGATTACTGATCCCGACCAGAAAAAGACTCGTAAAGGAAAAGATCCGTATGGTGTTGCTTGTAGTCCCAGCTATCTGGCAGGTGCCGGTTGGGATTGGATGCCGTATGTTCCGGGGCGTCTTGCCGGAATTACAGGAAATGCATATCTGTCTATTACAGGTGATGCTGTGATGGAAGACCCGTGGATTCGCTCGGAATTGCCGACTTTGCAACAAGCGGAGTTATCTTTCTCTACAGGAATCAAGAATGCTTCTTCTGCTCCGAAAGAAGTGGAAGTTTCCGGTGTTATTCAGCCGGGAAATATAACCTTTTCCAAGCACATTCGGGTGGGAGGAAAAGAAACAGCACAGTTGTCGGTAGATAAAAGTGATTTTGCTGCATTAGTTATTCGTAATCCGAAACTTTGGTGGCCTAACGGCTATGGAGAACCGAATCTTTATACCTGTAAACTGACTTGTTCGATAGATGGAAAAGTATCAGATGAAAAGGATATTACTTTTGGTATCAAAAAGTATGAATATAAGATGATCAACAACGTAGTGAATTACCCGGTTCTGACATTCTTTATCAATGGACAGAAGATTTATCTGAAAGGTGGAAACTGGGGAATGAGCGAGTATCTGCTTCGTTGTCATGGCAAAGAGTACGAAACCAAAATCAAGTTGCATAAAGATATGAACTACAACATGATCCGTTTGTGGACAGGTTGTGTGACTGATGATGAATTCTATGATTATTGCGATAAGTATGGAATCATGGTATGGAATGATTTCTGGCTGTATGTAGCTTATAATAGCGTAGCTCAGCCGGAAGCATTCAAAGCGAATGCTCTTGATAAAGTGAGACGTTTAAGGAATCACCCTTCTATTGCTATCTGGTGCGGTGCTAATGAAACACATCCGGAGCCCGATTTGGATAATTATTTGCGTGAGATGATAGCTCAAGAAGACAAGAACGACCGAATGTATAAGTCTTGTTCCAATCAGGACGGTTTATCCGGAAGTGGATGGTGGGGAAATCAGCCGCCTAAACATCATTTTGAGACTTCGGGCAGTAATCTGGCATTCAATGAACCGGCTTATCCGTATGGTATAGATCATGGCTATGGTCTGCGTACTGAAATAGGAACGGCTACCTTTCCGACATTTGAGAGTGTGAAACTGTTTATACCCCAAGACTCATGGTGGCCTCTGCCTACTGATGAACAATTGAAAGATGATGATGATAACGTTTGGAATAAGCATTTCTTTGGTAAAGAAGCGTCCAATGCCAACCCTATCAATTATAAAAAATCAGTAAATACACAATTCGGGGAATCTTCCTGTCTGGAAGAGTTCTGTGAGAAAGCCCAGTTGCTGAATATTGAAGTAATGAAAGGAATGTATGAAGCATGGAATGATAAAATGTGGAATGATGCAGCCGGACTTCTGATCTGGATGAGTCATCCGGCATATCCATCATTCGTATGGCAGACGTATGACTATTATTATGATCCTACCGGAGCTTATTGGGGAGCAAAGAAGGCTTGCGAACATCTTCATCTCCAGTGGAACTCTTCTAATAATAGTATAAAAGCAGTAAATACCACTACCAAAGACTTGAAGGGCGCTTATGCTAAAGCAACTATCTACAACCTGAATGGAAAAGAGGTTGCGGCTTATGGACGTACAAAACAGATGGACGTACCGGCAAGTAACATTGCGGAAGCATTCACGTTAAACTTCAATCCATACAATCTGGCTTTTGGCAAGAATGTGGTAGCTTCTTCATCATCAGCATCCAGACCGGCTTCTTTAGTAGCTGACGGAGGAGCAGGGAGTCGTTGGGAAAGTGATGCGAGCGATTCTCAATGGATTTATGTTGACTTGGGTAAGAAAGAAAAAATAGAGAATGTTGTGTTGAAATGGGAAACTGCACGTGCCAAAGAGTATGAAATCCAAGTCTCGAATGATGCGAAGAAATGGAAAACTGTCTATACAAACAAAGATGGAAAAGGCGGTACAGATGAGATCAAACTCTCTCCGGTTACTGCGCGTTATGTGAAAATGGAAGGAGTTAGCCGTGCTACAGACTTTGGATATTCACTGTATGAATTTGAAATCTATGGTAAGAAACAAAAAAATGTTGAGGAATTGACTCCACTCCATTTCATCCGGTTAGAACTGACAGACGCAAATGGTAATTTGATTTCAGATAACTTCTACTGGAGAAACGGTGTGACTGATCTTGATTATACGGCCTTGAATACGTTACCGGAAGCAGAATTGTCTTGCAAGTTAGTTGACAAGTCGATGATATCTGAAGGGAAGATGAAATTATCGGTGAAAAATCATTCGAAAACAGTTGCTTGTGCTAACCGGATAAGATTGGTGAATACGGCCACTCAAGAAAGAATTCTTCCTGTTATCATGTCTGATAATTATATAACTTTGATGCCGGGTGAAGAACGGACTATTTCTGTTGAAGCAGAACCGGAAATGTTGAAAGAGGGAGTCAGTGTTTTGCTTAAACAGTATGGTAAGGCTGAACAGAAGAAATTGGATATATGATATATGTAGAAAACTAAGGACTACTTTTTTATTTTGAATACCAGAAGATAGTAAGTTCAGCATTGCTGCGCTATCTTCTGGTGTTTTTTTATATCTCTTATATACTGTATTTACTATGCTCAGGAGTAGAAAGTGAACGCTTTACCTTGAATAACCTGCTTGATTTAATAGACAATGATTGACTTATTAATCTAGTATGTATGCTTGCTTAATGCCTTTTGGTACTAGCAATAGTTCGTTTCATGTACGTAATCCCATCGTTTCACATACGTAATCCCATCAGATCACGTACATAGTCCGAATGCTCCATGTACGTGAAACGAAGACATATTACTGACAAAGCTTATTCGTCAAAGCTTCTTTATGTATTAATGTTACCGTCATTTGTTTTAATATGTGCTATGATAAATAGTTTTGTGTACGGACAGAACGAAGAAAAATAGGACGTTAAGGTTGTATAAATCAGTGGGCATACTTGATGTGGGTAGACTGGAAGTGACAATAGAAACTTCGAAAATCTTATTATCACTCTTATTGTCACTGCTTATTATCACCGATATTCGTTTGATTGATAAATGGTTATCTCTGAAAAGTGACAAGTGACAATAAGAAATTGATTTTTCCTAGTGGAAGTTGCAGGAAAAATAAAAGATCTGTTTTAGTGGTTAAGTAAACTTGAATCGTCTTTTTAAACAAGATTCTTTTTCATTCAAAGTTGGAAAAGAGAATGTTTTGAAGGATAAATAATTAAATTTGTAATAAAGCATATAATCAAATGAACTGTAAAATAAACGTAAAGGTATTTTTCCTGCTGTTTCTAGTCTGCACTTGTTGTAATAGCTTGTGCGCACAATCGGCAATTCCTCCCTTTAAAAAAGGAGAACGGGTAGTTTTTGTTGGAAATAGTATAACCCATGGCGGACATTATCATTCGTTTGTATGGTTGTATTACATGACTCGTTTCCCAAACAAGCCGATAACAATAATGAATGCCGGAATTGGCGGGGAGAGTGCATGGGATATTAAAGATCGGTTGGACTACGATGTTTTTGACAGAAAACCGACTTATGTGACTCTGACTTTTGGTATGAATGACACAGGGTATGATATTTTTTGGAAGGAGAATGCTAAGGAGTTGTCGGAGCAACGGATCGAAAAATCATTGGAAAGTTTTCGGGAAATAGAGAAACGCTTGCTGGCAGAGAATAAAATGACCAAAGTGCTGATAGGTGGTTCACCTTATGATGAAACGACGAAATTGAATAGTTTGCTTTTTCTTCATAAAAATGATGCTATTTTAAAGATAATTGATGCCCAGCGCAAAGCGGCTAAGAAGAATGGATGGGGATTTGTGGATTTTAATCAGCCGATGGTGCAAATAAGTCTGGAAGAGCAAAAGAAAGACTCAACATTCACTTTTTGTAGAGTGGATAGAATCCATCCTGATAATGACGGGCAGATGGTGATGGCTTATTTATTTTTAAAGGCGCAGGGATTGGATGGGGTCGAAGTATCGGATGTTTCGATTGATGCAAATAACAAGAATCTATTAAGTCATAGGAATTGTAAAGTCTCCGGACTGAAGAAAGAAGCAGGTAGTTTAAGTTTTGATTATTTGGCAAATTCACTTCCTTATCCTTTGGACTCTATTCCAAGACATGGTTGGGGAAACAAAAGGTCACAACGCGATGCTATGGATTTAGTTCCGTTTATGGAAGAATTTAATCAAGAGCGTTTGCAGGTGACTAACCTGGGAAAAGGTCATTATCGGTTGACAATAGACGGATTGTTTATTGATAATGTTTCATCTGAGCAGTTGGAAGATGGTATCAATCTGGCCGATTATCCCAATACACCCCAGTATCAGCAAGCTATGAAAATCATGTATCTGAACGAAGAACGTTTTGAAGTGGAAAAACGTTTCAGAGAATATTTGTGGACGGAATACTCGTTCTTGAAAAAGGAAGGTCTGTTGTTTGCTGATAATGAGGAGGCCGTAAATAAACTTAGGGAGTATTTACCTAAAGATGGTTTTCTGAGAATGAGTTATGAGTGGTATACCAAAGCGATGTATCCTGAGATACGCGAAGTGTGGAGTAAATATATGAAGACCATCGTCGATACAATCTATAAAATGAATAAGCCGACAACTCATAAAGTCAAGTTAACAAAGATAGATTGAGTCATTTATTATTTATTATGAGAGTATTGGACTGATGATCCATAGCTGTAATATTCATAGAAACTTATTTATGAAGAATAAAAAACTGTTACTAGGCATAGGAATAATATGCTGTCTTTGGTGTCTGCCAAAGATTGTACATGGGAAAGAGAACAGGGGGCCTTTCTCTTTGGTGGAGTTAAAATGTGAGAATATGGTTGATCCTTTGGGGATTGACAACGTTACTCCCTGTTTTAGCTGGAAATTGAAAGGAGATGGGGCGGTGGATAGACAAGCCTTTTACGAAATTCAGGTAGCGTCAGATAGTCTTCTGTTAATAGGGGGGAAGGCGGACTTATGGCAATCGGGAAAGTTGAAATCTGATGTTTCTGTGATGGTACCTTATCAAGGCTTGCCTCTGGCTTCGCGTTCTTTATGCTATTGGAGGGTACGTGCCTGGGACCGGAAAAGAAATGTTTCCCAATGGAGTACGGTGGCACGTTTTTCTATTGGTCTTTTGAATAAGGAACAGATACATGGCGCCTATATCGGTTCATCCCCGGAAGGAGGCAAAGTTTGTGCTCCTTTACTTCGCAAAAAAGTGCAAATAGATGAACTGGCAACAGCTTTTCTTTATGTGAATTCTCTGGGGTATCATGAAGTATATGTCAATGGAAAGAAAGTTACGGAGAATGTTCTTACCCCTGCTGTTTCACAGCTGAATAAACGTTCGTTAATGGTCACTTATGACGTATCTTCTTATTTGAAAGAAGGAGAGAATGATCTGTTGATATGGCTTGGACAAGGTTGGTATAAGAAAACTACTTTTGGTGCTGCTTATGACGGTCCGTTGGTAAAAGCGGAACTGGATATGCTGAAAGATGGAAAATGGAAAGTATTAACTGCAACCGACACTTCTTGGAGCGGACGTGAAAGTGGTTATTCAGATATAGGTAATTGGTGTGCTTTGCAATTTGGTGGTGAAAGAGTGGATGGGCGAATAGTGCCAACAGAATTTTCAACCTATTCTCTGGATAAAATGAAATGGTACCCTGTGGTGGAAGTAAATGTACCGGAACACATCGTTTCACCTCAAATGTGTGAAGCTAACAAGATACATCACACATTGCAACCTGTTTCTATCAGGAAACTTAGTGAAGGTACTTGGTTGGTAGATATGGGAAGAATACAGACCGGATGGTTTGAAATGCAGATGCCGGTGTTACCTGTGGGGCATGAGGTTACGATGGAATATAGTGATAATCTGACTAAGGAAGGAGATTTTGACAAACAGGGTGAGAGTGATGTTTATATTTCCGGTGGACGGAGGGGAGAATATTTTAGGAATAAGTTCAATCATCATGCTTATCGTTATGTCCGTATCTCCAACCTTCCGGTAGGACCGAAAACTGAATGGATAAAATCTCTCCAGATTTATGGCGATTATCGGCAGACCGCGACTTTCGAATGTTCGGATGCAGACTTGAACGCCATTCATAATATGATTCAATATACCATGAAGTGTCTGACATTTAGCGGATATATGGTCGACTGTCCGCATCTGGAGCGAGCAGGCTATGGTGGCGATGGAAATTCGTCTACAATGAGTTTGCAAACAATGTATGATGTAGCGCCGACTTTCACAAACTGGATACAAACATGGGGAGATTCAATGCGCGACGGGGGAAGTCTGGCTCATGTAGGTCCTAATCCCGGTGCAGGTGGCGGCGGTCCGTATTGGTGTGGATTTATTGTGCAGGCGCCATGGCGAACGTATGTGAATTACGATGATTCGAGATTGATAAAGAACTATTATCCAAAAATGAAAGAATGGTTCTCATATGTGGATAAATATACAGTGGATGGATTGCTGAAACGCTGGCCTGACACTCAATATCGTGATTGGTATCTTGGTGACTGGCTTGCACCGATGGGAGTGGATGCAGGAGCGCAATCTTCTGTTGATCTGGTGAATAATTGTTTTATCAGTGAATGTTTGGGGACAATGGAGAAAATAGCCCTGATACTTAGAGAAGAAAAGGAAGCACAAGAGTTTGCTGTGCGCAGGAAAAATCTTAATGAGTTGATTCATCAGACGTTTTATCATCCGAGTGAAGGCATCTATTCTACCGGTTCACAGTTAGACATGTGTTATCCGATGCTTGTAGGAGCTGTACCGGATTCTTTGTACGATGATGTGAAAAGAAAGATGATGACTGATACTGAAAAGCAGTACAAGGGCCATATTGCTGTAGGGCTGGTAGGTGTCCCTATTCTGACAGAGTGGGCTATTCGTAACAGGGAAGTTGACTTTTTATATCAAATGCTGAAGAAACGTGATTATCCAGGTTATTTGTATATGATAGATAATGGCGCTACAGCGACTTGGGAGTCTTGGAATGGTGAACGGAGCAGGGTGCATAACTGCTATAATGGAATTGGAGCCTGGTTTTATCAGGCAATAGGAGGACTAAGAATGGATGAGACAGCACCCGGTTATCGGCATGTATTTATCGATCCACAAATACCGGAAGGTGTGACTTGGGCTAAGATGACCAAAGACACTCCGTATGGTGTGATTGCTGTTGATTGGGAATTGACAGATAATATTATGACTCTTCAAGTCGATATTCCTGCAGGAGTTACTGCTACACTCTGTATTCCCGATGGGGCTGTTGCTTGTAAGATGAATGGGAAGAATGTTCGTATAGAAAAGAAAACAATCCAATTAAACGCAGGTAATTTAAAATACTATATTTACATGAAATAATAGATACGTATGAGAAAACATTTATTGTCAGCGCTTTTAGCGGTGTGTCTGGTTGCTACGGCCTTTGCTCAACAAGGGAAAGTATATGAGACACGTACTGTGAAAAGTGAGATTTTGGGAATGGAACGCAGTTACTCCATTTATTTGCCGGCAGGCTATGAGGAAGGAGATGGTAGTTATCCTGTATTGTATTTGCTTCACGGGTTAGGTGACAATCATACGGGATGGATACAATTTGGTCAGGTTCAGTATATTGCTGATAAGGCGATTGCTGAGGGGAAATCAGCACCGATGATTATTGTTATGCCTGATGCTGACACGGTTCATAAAGGCTATTTTAACTTGCTGGACGGAACGTATAATTACGAAGATTTCTTTTTTAAGGAATTAATCCCACATATAGAAAAAACGTACAGGGTGCGTGCTGAAAGTCGTTACCGTGCTATCTCCGGCTTGTCGATGGGAGGTGGTGGAGCGTTGTTTTATGCGCTTCATTATCCGGAGATGTTCGTTGCTGCTGCTCCGTTGAGTGCTGTTGGAGGGGAATGGACATTCGATCAAATGAAGAATCAATCGGATTTATCGAAGGTATCGGAAGAAAAGAAAGCGGAAATTCTCGGACAAATGGATATACAAACTATCTTGGAGAAATCCCCGAAAGAAAAGTTAGACCGCATCAAATGGATTCGCTGGTATATCAGTTGTGGTGACGATGATTTTTTATCGATAACGAACTGTCTTCTACATAACACGCTGTTGCAACATCAGGTTGGTCATGAATTTCGTGTGAAAGACGGTGGGCATTCGTGGACTTACTGGCGGATGGAGTTACCTGAAGTAATGAGGTTTGTATCCAGAATATTTACTCAATATTAAGCGTAAGTAAAGTAGGTTTTGTAGAGATAGGCTTTGGAGAATAAGACCTTTTGTCCTATGAATCAAAATTTATGGATATTTTTTTTATTTCTTTTTAGTGGTATTTGCCTGTTTACTCGTTCTTAATATAAACATTGTTTTTTATGGGTTTAATTTAGGTAAAAGGTTAGGATTGGTGTTTGATTGATTTTCAATTTTATCCTCCGGCTAAAATTGGCTCCTCATTACTCTTACTATAGTCGGAGGGAGCTTGCAAAATATCGTAGGTTAAGATAGGTAGATTGTTTTTTAAAAGGTAAAGAGGTTTTGTTTTCAGTTGAAACAGGAAAAATAGTGACTAGAATACAAAATCATATGACGAAAATAGTTCGAATATTAGTTTTCGCATTTCTGATGCTCATATCTGTTTGCGGTGTAGCGCAGGATAAGATTAAAATAGCTTGCATTGGCAATAGTATCACCGAAGGGGTTGACAATTATCCGACTCCTTTGGCTCGTATGCTTGGAGATCAATATGAAGTTGGTAATTTTGGAAAGTGGGGCCATACTTTATTGCGAAAAGGTGATCATCCTTATATGAGTACCGATGCATTTATCAATGCACAGAAATTTCAACCGAACGTTGTAATTATTAAACTTGGTACTAATGATTCCAAACCAGAAAATTGGAAATATAAGGATGAATTTGAAACTGATTTAGAATATATGATCACTACTTTCCAGAAGTGTGGATCTAAACCGAAAATCATTATATGTCGTTGTATTCCGGCAAGTAATAATTTATATGGAATCCGCAATGAGGTAATAACAGATGAAATTTATCCGATCCAAAAGAACGTTGCAAGAAAGTTCCATCTGAAATTGGTAGATCTGTATAGCCCATTAGAGCATAAAGTTGATTCAACTTGCTATGTATGGGATAATGTGCATCTGAATAAGAACGGTTCGCTCATATTGGCGGAGCATATATATAAAGCTATTACAGGTAAAAAAGCTCCTAAATTAAGAGATCCATTTGCTAAATAGAAGTAGGAGAAAAATCATACTATAAAACAACACATGAAGCGATATATTTATTTTATTTTTTTATCATGTTATGCAGCTAATCTATTGCTGACAGGTTGTGTACGACAGAAATTTGTTGTGATGGATATGGTACACCATAATCCGGGTGAAGCTATGACAGAATCAAAGTTTCTCGATCCTTCTTTCTTGAAAACAAATGAATATGGAGCAAAAGTTTTTTTCTTGTTTGAGGCTGCGCAGTTTGGAATTGACTGGAAGAGTTTTGATCCTTCTTTATTTCCGGATACTACTGAAGCCGGGCGCTGGGTGGCAGAGAAAGCAGAAATAATCCATAAAAAATATGATGCGGCAAAAAAGGAAGGTCTTCAGGTATACTGCATGCTTGATATGTTAGTACTTCCTTCCTCATTGGTAGAAAAACATAGAGCAGAACTTACTAACGAACAAGGAAAACTTGATATCTCGAAACCTTACACTCAGTTTTGTATTCGTGAATTGATGGAGGAAATGTTTAAAACGTTTCCACAATTGGATGGATTAGTGATTCGTACAGGAGAAACTTATCTGCATGATGCTCCTTATTACGTAGGTAATCATCCGGTACAAAACGGTATGCATGACCATATTACGTTAGTTAATTTATTGCGGAAAGAAGTTTGTGAAAGACGTAATAAGAAGTTGTTTTATCGTACATGGGATATTATGGGACAATTGCACTCGGTCCCAAAATATTATTTATCTGTTACAGACAGTATAGAGCCGCATCCCAATCTTTATTTCTCTATCAAACACACCATGACAGATTTTTGGAGATCAGCAATTGTAAATCCTGATATGAATTATAGTGCACTGGACAAATATTGGCTGGAAGAATCAGGACAATATGGTGTTCCTTTTAATCCTTGTATAGGTATTGGTAAACATCAACAAGTAGTAGAAGTGCAATGCCAACGTGAATATGAAGGAAAGGGAGCGCATCCAAATTATATCGCCAAAGGAGTAATTGGTGGTTTTGAAGAATTTAAGAAACCTGGTATAAAGAATCCGTATTGTTTAAACCAAGTGAAAGATAATCCCTTGTTTAAGGGTATTTGGACTTGGTCACGTGGTGGTGGTTGGGGAGGGCCTTATATCAAAAATGAGTTTTGGGTTGAATTAAATGCTTATGTCATGTCGCATTGGGCTAGTAATCCTTTGAAAACAGAAAAGGAAATACTATATGATTTTGCAAAAGCAAAGGGGCTTCCCGAGTCGGAATGGGAGATGTTTCGTCGGCTTTGCCTGTTATCAGAAGATGGAGTGATAAAAGGGCAATATAGTGCTATGGGAGATACTTATGTTAATTGGACACGTGATGATACCATAACTGGAGATGTATATCAAAAGAGTTATTTTGATCGTATGATTGAAAGAAATCAGGTAAATGCTTATCTGAAAGAAAAGGAAGAAGCTGTCCGTATTTGGAAGGAAATAGAACAGATCTCTCAAAAACTACATTTTCCTTCAGAAGAATTGAATCATTTCATTCGTACTTCCTGTTCGTATGGGCGCATTAAATATGAGCTTTTTTCTGTTTCGTGGCAGATTATGCTATGTGGTTATGTGGCAGATACAACAAAAAAGCCTTTTAATCGGGTAGAAATGGATAAGTATATTACCATATTTGATAGTTTGTGGAAAGAATGGAATGACTTATCTAAAGAAAACGATGATTGTCCTTCATTGTATAAGATTTCTTCTAACTTTTTTGGTTTTCCGGTTGGTATACAAGAGACAGTTGATAAATACAGGAAATAGCTTTCTACCTTTCCTCTTATATGTTATAGAAAATAAAAAATAAATGAATATTACTTAGTGGTTAGTATTATTCTAGTCGTCTTAATATTAACTGTAGCGAAAAGTATGAGAAAGAAACATAAAATAACAAAAGTAAGACTATGATCATTATTATTATATAAATTCTTAAAAACGGTATTTTCTATGAGAAACTTATTACAAAAATGTTTTAAATGGCAGTGGCTTGTTTGCATAGCTGTAGGCTGCTGCTTTGCGTCTTGTAAAGACGATGAAGAGTCAACTTCGGGCTATGACCCGAATAAGCCGATTGTGTTGACTGATTTCTATCCGAATGAAGGCAAACTTGCCACTCAAGTGATTCTTAATGGATCAAATTTTGGGAATAGTAAGGAAAATGTGAAGGTCTTTTTCAATGATAAAGAGGCTTCTGTAATTTCAGTGAAGGATGATAGAATGTTGGTATTGGCTCCAAAACGTGCATCTACAGTAGAGGACCCGGAGTGTGTTGTTAAAGTACAAGTGCAGGAGCAAATGGGAGAGTACAATCAGACATTTAATTATTATATCCAGACCACTGTTACTACATTAGTGGGAGGAAGTACATCAGCGCAGGTGAATCCAACAGGAACTATACCACTTTCGGAAGCACAATTTAGAGCAAATATTGACAGGTGTATTTGTGTAGATAAGGATAAAAATGTTTTCTTTTTAGTAGATAATGATGGAAAATTTGCTGCATTTATGTTGAATGAGGAGGCTGATAAATTAATATCTCTAAAATCAGATATTAATGCGATGTTTAACTCTCCTATCTTGGGATATAATAGTAAGGAGGGAATCGTTTATCAGTTTTGGGCCAATAGAGATAGTCATGATGTTAATTATTTTGACCCTAAGACGGATTATGCACCAACTACAGCTATAAGCTCTGTTTCATGGGATGATTCAAATTTCCCAAATATTGAAGGATTTGGAGTATGGGCAGCCAAGTGTAATTTTACAATGGGACCAGATGGAAAAATGTATTCAAGAATGTTGGGTGGAAATCTGGTACGGATTGATGTAGAGAATGCTAGGGGAGAGAATCTAACGAATGGGGATTTGGTTGGAACCAAGGATGGTAGTGCTTATGGACTTGTTTTCGATCCCCAAGATGAGAATGTTTTTTATTTCTCAAATAACGATAAACATTGCATTTATAAATATGATTTACGTACTAAAGAATGGGCATGTTGGGCTGGTCAAGAAGGTAAAAGCGGATATTTGGACGGACCGATAGGACAGGCTATGTTTAATAAACCTGGACAGATGTGTGTCGATTCCGAAGGCAATATAATTTTGACTGATACCGAGAATCACTGTATTCGTAAGATAACAATGAGTACAGGTTATGTATCTACATTAGCAGGAAAACCTCAAAATTCAGGTTATGTAAATGGTAGTGCAGAAGATGCTCAATTTAAAAAACCACTGGGAATCTGTATTGATAACGACGATGTAATGTATATCGGTGACTCAGAGAACCGTGCTATTCGTCGATTGGCTGTCGAATAAATAATTAGTGAAACTTTATATTTAATATAATATGAATCGAATATTTGTAATTTTTGCTTTGCTTCTTGCGTTTGTAGCACAAGTACACGCACAGAAAGAGCATAGCTTCATGTTGACTGGTACAGTCTTCGATGAATTTAATGAACCGGTTCCGGGAGCAAATGTATATGTTAAAGATAAACCGGGTGTGGGAATAACTACTAATATTGATGGTAAATTTCGGTTAAAGGTGAACATATATGATATAGTGGTTGTGTCTTTTTTGGGATATGAAAACTATGAGCAACGTTTAACGAATAAAATTGATAACATTAAAGTTACCTTAAAACCGGCTACGGAGAATATTGATGAAGTAGTGGTAGTAGGTATGGGTACACAGCGAAAGGTCAGTGTTGCTGGTGCAATTACAACGATGGATCCAGCACAGCTAGAGGTTCCTGCTACAAATATAGTTAATACACTAGCAGGTCGTGTTGCAGGTGTGATTGGAGTTCAATCTAGCGGTGAACCGGGCAAAAATATTTCCGAGTTTTGGGTGCGCGGTATTGGTACGTTTGGTGCTAATAGTGGTGCATTAGTGTTGATTGATGGTTTGGAAGGTAGTTTGAGTCAGATAGATGCTGCCGATGTTGAAAGCTTTTCTGTTTTGAAAGATGCTGCGGCTACAGCGGTGTATGGTAGTCGAGGTGCAAATGGTGTAGTATTGGTAACGACGAAGCGTGGTTTGGAGTCCAAATTGAAGATCAGTGGTCGTGCTAATATGACAATCTCACATTTAAAACGTTTACCTGAATATGTTAATGCCACTCAATATGCTGAAATGGCAAATGAAGCTTCTGTTGCAACCGGATTATCTCCTATTTATAACAAGACAGAAATGGATATTATAAAATATGGTTTAGATCCGGATCTGTACCCAAACATTGACTGGCAAGATGTTATTTTAAATCCCAATTCTTTCCAGCAAACTTATTATGTAAGTGCTCAAGGTGGTAGCAGTGTTGCCCGTTATTTTGCAAGTTTAGGAATGTCGAAAGAATCTGCGGCTTATAATCCATCCAAAGATAGTAAATACAATAAAGGTGTAGGCTATGATACTTATAATTATCGTTTGAATTTGGATATAGATTTGACTAAAACAACTAAAGTCTATATTGGAACAACTGGCTATATGTCGGTGAATACTCGCCCGAGCATGGGGGAATATTCTAGAGGAGTCAGTTTGACAGATTGGCTATGGAGTTCACAGGCAAAGACTACTCCAATAAGCTATCCATTACGCTATTCAAACGGATATTATCCTGCTGCAGGAACTAAGGATGAAATATCTCCGTATGTTCTATTGAATTATACAGGTAATGCTAGAGAACAGAATACCAGGAATTTAGTTACTTTAGGTATTACACAGGATTTGTCGATGATTACTAAAGGGCTATCAGCTAAAGTACAGGGATCATGGGATACACAAAGCTTATTCGGAGAAGCGCGCTATAAAATGCCGGAACTAAATGAGGCATTGAAGGAGCGTAACCCTAATGGTACCTTGAGTTTTGAGAAAATAGCTGATGAAAAGAACGTTACATATAGTAGTGCTGCTTGGGTTTGGAGGAAGCTATATTTAGAGGCAAATGTTAATTATGACCGTACCTTTGGTGATCATCGTGTAGGCGGTTTATTGTTTTATTATATAGAAGATACATCTGAAACTGGTGCGGATAAAAGCATGAATGCTATACCAAAACGTTATCAAAGTCTTTCTGGTCGTTTTACATATGGTTTTAAAGATACATATTTTTGGGATTTGAACTTTGGTTTGAATGGATCTGAAAACTTTGAACCAGGTAAACAATATGGATTCTTTCCGGCAGGAGCTTTCGCATGGGTACCATCTTCATATGAATTTATGCGTGAAAATGTAAGTTGGTTGAATTTTCTAAAGCTTCGCGTTTCTTATGGTGTTGTTGGTAATGACCGCATCAGTTCTAGACGTTTTCCTTATCTGACCCTAATAAAAGAAGAAAATGCTTCAAATCCTTGGGGAGGGACTGGTAGCTTAACAGAAGAACAAGTTGGTGCCAATAATTTGATGTGGGAAAAAGCAAAGAAATTTGATGTTGGCATGGATCTTCATTTATTTAAGGATAAATTTACTTTGACTTTAGATTATTTTAAGGATACACGGGATGGAATTTTTCAGGAACGTAAACAAATTCCTGATTATGTAGGCTTGATTCAAATGCCTTATGGTAATATAGGTCGTATGAAGAGCTGGGGTGCTGATGGAAATATGGAATTCTATCAACAGATAGGAAAGGATGCACATGTGATATTACGTAGTAATTTTACTTTAAGCAAGAATAAGATATTAAATTGGGAAGATACAAAAAAGCCTTATACATATTTGGAAAATAATGGTTACGCCAATAATGTACAACGTGGATTTGTTGCTATGGGATTGTTTAAAGATCAACAAGATGTAGAAATGAGTCCTACACAATTTGGTACGGTACGCCCTGGTGATATTAAATATCGAGATATAAATGGTGATGGCAAGATTACTGATGATGATAAAGTACCTTTATTTGCTTATTCAGGGGTACCACAGTTGATGTATGGTATTGGTGCTGAGTTTCGTTATAAAAGTTGGACACTAAATGTCTTGTTCAAGGGGACAGGACGTAATAAGTTCTTATATGGTGGTTCGGATGGTAAAAGTTTCGATGGATATATGCCATTTAATCAGAAGGATAAAGGAAATATAATGACTATTGCTTATAATCCGGAGAATCGTTGGATTTCTGCTGAATATTCAGGAAATCAGGCTACAGAGAATCCAAATGCTCGTTTTCCACGTTTGTATTATGGGAAAAATGAGAATAATACGAAACCTTCTACATTTTGGATGGGTGATGCCCGTTACTTACGTTTGCAGGAGTTGAGCTTGGCATATAATCTAAAAGTTCCTGCATTACAACGTATTTTGGGTATTAATTCCATGAATATTCAGTTGATGTGTGAAAATTTAGCAGTATGGGATTCTGTAAAGATCTTTGATCCAGAACAAGCGACCTCTTGTGGACAGGCTTATCCTTTGCCTGCACGTTATTCATTGCAGCTTTATTTGAATTTCTAATACTATATGTAAACTTAATAGAAATTAGTCCATGAAAAAATATTTTATATTATCGGTTCTGTTATTGGTATCCGGCTTTTTTGCTTCTTGTAATTATTTGAATATAGATGATTATTTTGAGGATACCTTTCAAGAAGATTCTATTTATGCAAATAAGCGTAATATTGAACGTTATTTTAATGGAGCTGCCGCTCTGCTTCCTGTTGTCGATAAAAATTGGGAATATGGGAACACTCCTGGAGTTACAGGTTCAGACGAGGCTGTGAGCTGTGGTGATTGGAATGGCATGGTTGTTATACAATTCTCTGGAACGAAGTTAATGAATAATGAGATTACTTCTAGTTCAATGGGCGGTTGGACATGGGATTTCAATATTTGGCCTAAATGTTATAAGGTGATTCGTAAGGTGAATACTATATTGCCACATATTGATGGTGTTCGTGATATGAATAGTTTTGAAAGAATGGAATTTCGTGCAAAATGCCGTTTCTTAAGAGCTTATGCATATTATTTGATTTTGCAACAGAATGGTCCAATGATTTTGCTGGGTGATGAAGTTGTGAGTAATAATGAGGAAGCGGAATATTATGCAAGAACACGCAATACGTACGATGAATGTGTGGATTATATTTGTTCTGAATTTGATGAGGCTGCTAAAAATTTACCTGATGTTACCACTTCGATGGATCAATATATTCCTACAGAAGGAGCTGCCTTAGCTTTAGCTGCTCGTGTGAGATTACAAGCTGCTAGCCCATTGTATAATGGTGGAGAGGCTGCCCGTAGATTCTTTGGTGATTTCACGCGTTGTACAGATGGAGAATATTATGTTTCTCAAACATATGATGAACGTAAATGGGCACTTGCTGCTGCAGCAGCGAAAAAAGTAATTGATTTAGGACGATATCAATTATATACAGTTTCTGCTTCCACTGATGTTGAACATCCTGAATCTGGAAATTATGGTACATATGTAGTCACACTTCCCCAAGGAGTTCCTACTGCTGAATTTCCAAATGGCGTAGGGATGGGAGATAAAAAAGTTGTAGACCCTTATAGATCCTATGCCGAAATGTTCAATGGAGAGCTTTCTATTAATCAAAATCCTGAGTTCATTTGGTGCAGTTCTACAGCTCAAGTGGGTAGCCATATGGGTTATGTATTCCCATTGAATTTTGGAGGTTCTTCTTGTTTGTGTGTGCCTCAGCATATAGTAGACCAATTTTATATGGCAGATGGGCGTGATATCAAAAATTCCAGTAGTACATATCCATATATAGCCCGTCCTTATGATAAGACTTGTGTGACGACAGAAGATAAAGTTTTATCTGAAGGTTATAAAATCAGCCAGGGAACATACTTGGCATATACTAACCGTGAACCACGTTTCTATGTGAATATTGGCTATTCACATGCTTGGTGGCCGATGGGATCTACTACTGAAAGTGCAAAGAAAAATGTTAATATTGATTATTGGAATGGAGCTAATTCAGGTAAAAATCATTCTAATAATAATGTTTATAATATAACTGGATATACTTCTCGAAAATATATAAATCCACAAGATGCCATGAGTGGTAGTGGTGCACGTCAAAAAGATAAGCCATTTCCGATTATTCGATATGCAGAAATATTGCTTGCTTATGCAGAAGCCTTGAATAATTTAACTCAAGCGCATGAGATTGATGGTCAAACTTATATTCGTGATACAGAAGCTATCAAATATTATTTTAATCAGATTCGTTATCGTGCAGGTATTCCAGGATTGACAACAGATGATTTAGCTACAGCAGATGCTTTTAACAAAGTCATTCAACGTGAGCGTTTGATTGAGTTATTCTGGGAAGGACAACGTTATTATGATATTAGGCGCTGGGGAATTGTTGAAGATTTAGAAAGGGAACCTTTAATGGGATTGAATGTAGAACAAGCTGAATGGGAGGGATTTTACCAACCTACCGTGATTCAGTATAAATCAATAACTGAACGTGATTTCAAACCTAAGATGGTATGGTTGCCTTTGCATCTAGATGAGATTAGAAAAGTTTCTGTTCTTGATCAAAACCCGGGTTGGGATAAATAATTTTTTAAATGAATAAATTATGAAATATAGGAAAATTATCAATAAATTGATACTTATGGTAGGTGTGACAACTACTGGTGTTCTAACGTCTTGTGAGCAAGAATTTTATCAGGATGAACAGTATCGTAAGGAAATTTATATTGTTAGCGGAGAAGATAATATCTTCAAGCAAGAATTTTCTTTTGGCGGGGAAGGGATAGGATACCTTTCTGTTTATGCAAGTGGTACGACTCCAATTGAAAAAGAAGTAACAGTAGAACTAGAAAGGAATGAAACTGTATTATCAGACTATAATCAGAAGAGATATGGGGATAATTATAAAAACTATGTCTTAGAATTACCGAAAGACCACTATAAGGTAGATGATTGGGCTATAAAATTATATCCAAATGTAAATTCATCTTATTCTTTATTCCCAATTCAAGTGGATATTGATGGTTTGGAACCTGAAGATAATTACTTTCTTCCTTTAAGAATAGCTTCTGTTTCTGATTACATGATTTCTTCTGAAAGAAGGAACGTATTGATGCAGATACTTATGAAAAATGCTTATGCAACGACCAAGGAAAAAAGCTATTATACAATGAATGGAACAAGTTTGCGAGTGGTTAAGGATACTTGGGAGCCTTTGGACAAAAAGAATGATGCCCCTGATTATAAACCAATAAATGCTACTAAATTGGTTGCTCCAGTTACGGAACATGGTATTCGTATTTTAACAGGATCTACCCTTACATCGGATAGAAAGGAGCTTCGTAAACAAGGGATCGTTGTTACAGTTCATCCTGAGGAAATGATTGATGTTGCTATTATTGGGAGTAATGGGTTGCCAACTGGAGAATATATAAAATGCCAAAAAGTGACATTAGATAAATGGTATGATGTAAATGGTGGAATTACTGTGTTAAATATTGAAGATACTCCATCATACTATAATCCTGATAAGAAAGAGTTTACGTTGAATTATCGTTATAATTATAATTCGAATGATTGGTATGAAATGAAAGAGGTAATGTCTCCAGTGGCTATTGCTAACGAAAATAATTGAGTGGCTGATAATAATTGATAAATCTTATGAAAACAAGAAATATATATAGTGCTCTATGTACAACTTTCGTTGCAGGACTGGTATTAGTTGCATGCAACGATTATGATGCAGCGCAAACTGCATATGAAGAAATAGTGGATAGTGATGTAACGATTACTCCTCCAAATATGGATTCGGCATGGGAATTGCAGCTAATTCCTAATGTGGGTCAGCATAGTGGTGAGGTTTTTGTTTATAAAGACAAAAAGTATGATAAGCTATTTACCCGTACATTGGGATGGAATGGTGGAATTGGTGTGCAATCTACATTATTGTCTGATGGAAATGTTTTTTGGGCTTTTAATGATAGCTATTATGGAGTTGTAGATGCTGAAACAAGAGCAAGGGGGAATTGTAATTTCCCACATAATAGTATTATGGTCCAAACGACTGTTAGTGGTAGTCTCGGAGAAACGGATGATGACCTAAGATGGTTGGTTGATTATGTGCAGACTAATGATCCAGATGGAGAAGGCTATTATCAAGCGTATGCACACATAGCTCCAGATGAGACTATTATGGGAGAAACAGATGAAGAGTATTTTTATCAAATAGGTGGCGCTACGGTATTTGATAATAATGGGGTTGAAGAACTTCAAATGTTATGGGGGAAATATAATGAGGAGAAAATGACTCGAACTGGTACTTGTCTAGCTGTTTATAGTTTGGAAGGACAGCCCGGTAATAGTACTTATCTTAAAATAATTAGTAAAAATGAAGAATTTAATATAGATGATGTTGGCTATGGTTCTACTATGTGGAAAGATGAAGATGGGCATATTTATCTTTACGTAACAGAGAATAATCGACCATTAGTAGCTCGTACCACTACTCATGACTTGGCTTCAGAGTGGGAGTATTACATACGTGATTTAAATGGTAACTTTATATGGCAAAAGATGTATCCGACGAAAGAGGAGAGGACTCGCTCTACTATAATGGAAAATAATTATGTATGTAGTATGCCACAGATCTTTAGAAAAGGAGATTACTATTATATGGTAGGACAGGCCAAATCTTATGGTCATTCTGTTTATCTATATCGTAGTGAAACACCTTATGGACCTTTTACTAATCAAAAGATTTTATTTAATGTACCTTATTCTGTAGATAAGATAGGTAATCAGTATTATAAAGATTTACTAAGAGTAAATCTGCATTTAGAACTTGCACGAGAAGGTGAATTAGTATTTTCTACTAATACTGATGCTGATACTGTTGGAGATAATTTTGATTTTCCGGGTAGTGCTGACTTTTGCCGCCCTTATTTCTATCGTGTTTTCAATTGGGAAAGTATATATGATGAAGATGAGTGATAGCTACTGACGGACTCATCTTGGTAAATTGATTTAGAAAGTCGTTTCTTCATAAAAGGGAGAAATGGCTTTCTTTTTTAATATGTTCTGAGCTTTCCTGCATACAAGTAAATTTATTAATAAAAAACATGTAATTGTTTTAGTGGTATATCGTTTTTAAATCGTTATTATATAAATAACAACAAAGTAGTACACATATTAAAAAGAACTAATAATAATGAATATTACCGTTTTTAGAGTTTATCAACTAAATTTATTAACCGCTATTTCTATGTATATGAAAAGCTTATTTTATTTATTCCTATCTATTGTAGGTGTGTGGCTTTTTTCGTCTTGCTCAGATGATTTTCTGGGTGAGACAGAAACCACGGACTTAGATCAGGCAACCGTATTCGCTGATAGTACTTATACGGCAGATTTCTTAAACCAGATTTATGTGGATATTGGTTTTGATATCCAACATAATCGGTATAAAGATCAGTATAATGATCATGGAGGATTGCAGACTAGTTGTGATGAAGCTGCGTATAAAGCTAGTACCGGGCTTACGACAGATGTAATGTTCGCTACTGGAACAGTCAATCCTGTTACTATTTCTGAGGACGATGTTTGGAGAATTGCATATCGAAATATTCGTCGAGTAAATGTGTTTTTTAAATATGCAGATGGATCCCGAATGGCTGAAGCGGCAAAGGAAGAGTATAAAGCAGAAGCACGCTTTTTGCGTGCTTGGTATTATGCAATGCTATTAAGACATTATGGTGGTGTGGTTTTAATTGGTGATGATGTTTATGAAACTGTAGAAGAAGCAATCAAGGAGCGTAACTCTTATGCGGATTGCGTTGAGTATATTGTGGATGAAGCTAATAAAGCTGCAGAAACATTGCCAGTTGAAAGAAGTGGAAACAAATTTGGACGTGTAACCCGAGGAGCTTGTAAAGCCTTAATTTCACGTGTACGTTTGTACGCTGCTAGCAAATTATTCAACGGTAGTGATTTTGCGCCTACTGATTTTCCGAAAGAATTGTTAGGGTATACTACTTATGATAAGGAGCGTTGGAAGATAGCTGTAGATGCTGCCCTTGATGTGATAAAGATGAAGCAGTATGATTTGTACATCCGTAATGAAGATGAGAATAATGAGGCTTATCCGGGATGGGGATATTATGCACAGTTGTTACCTGCTGATTATTATGGAAAAGTGGGAACGGAGGTTTATTGCGGTACAATCTTTGAAAAGAAAGCAGGAGCTAGTATAGATACAAACCGATGGTTTGCTCCTCCTAGTACAGGAGGAAATGGTATTGGAGGGTATGTTTATCATGATTTGGCTGAACTTTTCCCAATGGCAGATGGCACACCGACTAAGGATAGTCCAGATTATGACCCTACGAATCCTGCTAACAAACGTGACCCTCGTTTCATGTTCACTGTTACTTATGATGGATGCATAATGAAGAGTAATATGCAGGATACTGAAATTAATATATCTGTGGGAACACAACAGGACGCTATCTATCGAGGGACTCCGACAGGGTATTATACACATAAATTCTTGAAATTTGGTTCAATGGCAAATCAAATGCTTTATGGAGGTTCGCAAGCACGACCATTGATGCGTTATACTGAAATTTTGCTGAATTATGCAGAAGCTGCTAATGAATATTATGGACCTGATCATAAAGATGTACTAGGAGATCAAGAAATTAGCCCGTATATTGTATTGAGAAAGATACGTGAGTGTGCTGGCATAGAGCCTGGCGAGGATGGAACATATGGAATTGAAAATAATATGAGTCAGGCTGATATGACAGAAGCTATCCGGTTGGAACGTCGGTTGGATTTAGCGTTTGAAGGACATCGTTTCTTTGATGTACGTCGTTGGATGATTGCTGAAGATACAGATAATAGGATGATGCATGGTTTTGAAATCACAAGAAATGGTGAGCAGAAGACAGGAAGAATCATTGATACTCGTCAGCATACCTTCCGTAAAGCGATGTATTTTTATCCAATACCTTATAAAGAGACTGTGAAATCACCGGATTTGTTGCAGAATCCTTATTATGAATAGGAATGATTGTTATATTAAAAATAAGAAATATGAGATTTAAAATACAAACTACGGTTTTACTTTTCGTCTTATTAGGTATTGTGAGTGCTTGCAATACATTTAAAGATGAAATAACTCCTGATTCTTATATGGAAGTACCAAAGCAGTTAGATGGGAAGTGGCAATTAAAAACTGTTATACGCAATGGAACGGATATATCTGAAGTGATGGACTTTAGTCAGTTTCGTCTGATTATGAATAAAGATAATACATATAATATTGAAAACTATCTCCCTTTTTTAGTAAAGAAAAATGGTACATGGAGAATTGATAATTTGACATATCCTTTTTTCTTAACTTTTCAGGAGGAAGGTGCTGAAAGAGAAGCAATAACTGAAATCACTTACCCGATTGTACAAGGGAAACGCCATATAACCCTTACAATTAGTCCGGGATGCTCGAGCAACTCTTATGTTTATTCTTTTGAAAAAATAGAAGAATGATTTAAAAAGAAAAGCTTATGAAATATTATTTTAAAAAACATAGAATAAAAATCTCTTTTTTGTTGGTACTTTCCTTAATAGTCTTTGGATGTTCCTTTTTGATTAAGGAGGTAAATGTTAGACAAGAGAACGAGGCTGGAGAGATGGTTGCCTATATTAAGGCTGGTGAAATTGCAACTTTTACGTTTAGTGGAGAAATAAACATCGATGGTGATGCAAGCAATGAAACGTTTATTGTTGGATTCTTGGCTCCAAGAAGTTGGAATGTACGTCAGAATGCAACTGTGACATACAGAGAAGATAGGTATGAAACGGAAGTGGATCACAAAATGACAGTAATTCCGGATACTGAACAGCCTGCAAATTATAAAGGTATGAGTTGGTCAGCGGCATTGAAAAAAAAATATGGTGTACGAGGCAATGTCTTGAACGATATGGAATGGATTGCATTTAAATCAGATAACTATTCTAGTGTAAATGGAACAATACATTATACAGTAACAATTAAGTGTAATTCAGGAAAAAGTAACTTAAAATTCCGACCAAGTTTTTTTATCAATCACTCTAGTGATGGGATTGGAGGAGACGAGGCTCATTATTCTGTTAAGGATGCTGATGATTGCTTTGAAGTGGTAGAAGGATCAGGTACTGTGATTGATTTTTGTTCTACGCACTATTATCAAATTGAACCTTTGTCTGCTTTACAAGATGATTATGTAACATTCACTTTTCAAGGGGATATTAATACCAATGAATTGATAAAAGCTGAGAATGTGTATATAGAAGCTACTGCTTATACGATAGAAGGAAAGATATATACAGTCAATGAAAAGAGTGCGAAAACACTGATGAAAAGAGAAACGAAATTGCCAAGATATAATGTAACTCTTTGGCCTGGTGGATTTTTTAACATTCCGGACGGTGAAACAATTTCTCGTATAGAGTATATTTTCACAAATGAAGATGGAACAGTATCTATTTCCCAGTCAGATGACAGTAGAGATAATGAAGGAGAAGAGGTAGAAGAAGGAATAAAAGAGCCTTTCGTATTTGAGTTTCAATGTGAATAGAGTTTAACCTTAAAAAAGATTATATGCGTAATATTTTGAATAAAAGAAATAGTCGGTACTGTTTCACATGGTTTGTAATGTGGCTACTATTTGGCTTGGGACATTTGAATGCGGTGGCTCAAGAAGCAGGAGGAACGGCTAATATTACAGGTAAGGTAATCGATCAATATGGCAATCCTGTCTCGGGTGTTGTAATCACGATGAAGAATACTGATTTTAAGACTGTGACAGGTGATGATGGAGCTTTTGAATTTCAGTATAAGAAGGGCGATATGCTTCGTTTTTCTCATCCAGGTTTTTTACATAAGGAGATTAAGGTGAACAAGCTAAGAAATCTGGAACGTATTTTTAAAGTAACGTTGACAGAAGAGTTCGTGAAATTTCCAGATGTAATAAATGGACCTTATGATACGAAAGATAAAGCAAGCTATTTAGGTTCAGCTGCTACGGTTTATACAGATCAGGTTAGTTCATTGATGGGAACTACTATTCTTCCTTCATTACAAGGGCGTTTACTAGGATTAGATATTGTACGTACTCGTGGTGCACGTAAGAGTCAAATTGAATCCAGTTCTTCTGGAACCATCTTTAACTTTAATAGCCCTACATTGGGTAAAGAGGCATATAGTGATAATACGGAATTTAATGTTCTATCACGCCACAATGCACCGGTGGTGGTAGTGGATGGTGTGCAAAGAGAATTGTATTCTATCGATCCTGATGCTATTGAATCGGTATCAATTCAGAAGGATGCTTTGTCATCTATGTTTTTGGGGATGCGCAGTTCTCGTGGTGCATTAGTAATTACTACTAAAGATCCTATCAAACAGGGATTTCAGTTATCGTTTACTGGACGGTTTGGTGTGCAGAGTTCTGTGAAAAAACTAAATCCGCTGTCTACTTCTCAATATGCTTATTTATTGAATGAGGCGTTGCTGAATGATGGTAAAAATCCCTTTTATTCTTATGATGACTTTATTAAGTTTCGTGATCATTCCAGCCCGTATACACATCCAAGTGTGAATTGGTGTGATGAACTGATGAACAAAAATTCGACTACTCAGTCTTATAATTTGAATGCTACAGGTGGTAACAAGTACGCACAATATTTTATTAGTGTAGGCTATGTAGGTGAAAATGGATTATTTAAAAATCCAGGTGGAGATGCTCACGATACAAATATGACATTTGATCGTTATATGATTTCTTCTAAAGTGAACATCAATATAACTGATGATTTGATTGCAAAAGTTACTTTGATGGGACGTATAGAAGAAGGTACCCAACCAGGAGGGACTGGAAATGGGTATGATGATATTCTCAGTTCAATTTATTCTACTCCAAGTAATGCATATCCTGTGACAAATCCGGATGGATCATGGGGAGGTAGTCAGTCGTTCAATAATAATTTGCTATCGCAGACTATTAACTCTGGTTATATAACAGATGGGGCTCGGGATGTATTGGGAGCTATTAATTTGCGCTATGATTTTGGCAAGTTAGTTAAAGGCTTGTCTGTTCGTATGGTAGGTAGTGTAACTTCTCAGAATCGTTCGACTACGAAACGAACAAAAACTTCTGAAGTTTTTGATTATACTATTGATAAGGATGGCAATGACGTTTATACTCGGTATGGAGAAAAGAAAACGCAATCAAATTCATTTAGTTCTGTGTCTACCTATCGGCAGATGTATGGTCAACTTGCTGTTGATTATGAACGTCAATTTGGTAAGCACAAATTTAAGGCCAGTGTTCTAGGAGATACGCGAAATACTCTTACTAACTGGGATCTTCCTGAATATCCATCAAATATTATAGGTGATGTCTCTTATGATTATGCGGGGCGATATTTTGCACAGGTAGCATTAAGTGAAAGTTATTACAATCGTTATGCTCCAGGCAGAAGGTGGGGAACCTTTTATGCTTTCGGTTTAGGATGGGATATCAGCAAAGAGAATTTTATGGAAAACTGTGAGTGGCTGAATCAACTAAAGATACGCGGTGTGTATGGTAAAACAGGTAATGGTATGAACAATGCTGGGTACTATACGTATTATCAGACTTATTCCTCAGGAGGTGATGATTATCGGTTGGGGACTAATTTAGGACAAAGTTCAGGAAGTTTTACAGAAAAAGATAAACTGGCGAATTTATATCAAACGTGGGAAAAAGGTAATAAACTGAATATTGGTGTAGATATAGCTTTGTTTAACAATAAATTACAGGTAACTGCTGATTATTTTAATGATAAATATTATGACTTGTTGCAGGCTCGTGGAAAAAGTATCGAACTAATTGGCCAGAATTATCCAGATGAAAATATTGCTAAAGAACGTTGGTATGGAGGTGAATTCTCAATTACCTATCAAGATCACGTTGGCGATTTTAATTATTATGCATCTGCTAACTGGAGTTGTGAGCAAAGTAAAGTGTTATATAAAGACGAACAAAAAGTGCCTTATGAATATCTGCGTACTACAGGTAAGCCCAAAGGGGCAATCTTCGGTTTGGTGGCAGAAGGTTTTTTCACTTCTCAAGACGAAATTACAAAGAGTCCTGTAATTGAAGGATTTAACAATATTCAGCCTGGTGATATCAAGTACAAAGATCAGAATAACGATGGAGTTATCAATGACTTTGATAAGGTAATGATTGGTGGCGATAAACCACTCTCTTATTTTGGTATTGATTTAGGTTTCGAATGGCGTGGATTAGAATTCTCAATGTTTTGGCAAGGAGTGTACAATAAAGATGTTTTAATGAGTGATTGGAATTTATTGGAAGGTTTTCAAACTCAAGGACAAGTTTATGGACAGGCATATGAAAACATGTTAGATCGATGGACTCCAGAAACTGCTGCTACAGCAACTTTCCCGAGGTTGAGTGCTGGTGGTAATAAGTATAATCAAGGTAATGGCTGGGGGTCTTCTTTTTGGTTACGTTCCGGTAATTATATTCGGTTGAAAAATGTTAGTTTAGGATATAACTTACCTGATTCATTCTGTCGTAATTATTTAGGTGGAGCACGTGTGAAGGTTTTCGTAAGTGGACAAAACTTATTCACAAAAGCTGCTAATGAACTCGTTGACCCCGAAGTTAGCTTCGGTAACTATCCGCTACAACGTTGCATCAGCACAGGTATTAATGTTAAATTCTAATATACTATGATATCTATGATACGAAATAAATATTTGACGCTAATCGGAGCTGGATTGTTGTTTACAGCTGTATCCTGTACCGATGGGTATGAACCAGAGCCAGTTGAACTGGTATCAATTGATTTTGTATTTTCAAAAACCGATTCTCTTGGTACGAATGCGGTAAAGTTTATGAATAATATTTATGCTACGTTGCAAAACGGGCACAATCGTGTAGGAAGTGATTATTTAGATGCTGCGTCTGATGATGCTATATCTATAAATGTTTCTGACCCGGATGTTTATAAGTTGGCAATGGGACGGTATACTGCGAGTACACGTGTTGAATCGGACATGCGATGGAAAGAGTATTATTCAGGAATCCGTAAGGCAAACATTCTAATTAATCATATTGATGTTGTCCCTTTTATGCTGACTTATAAGAACGCAAAGGGAGAAACAAAACCATTGAATGTTACAATGAAAGCAGAAGCGCGTTTCTTGAGAGCTTATTTCTATTTCGAATTAGTGAAACGCTATGGTGGTGTTCCTTTGATGGGGGATGATGTACATATATTGGGTGATGATATGGAGATCCCAAGAAATACTTTTGAGCAATGTGTACAGTATATTTGTGATGAATTAGATGATATTAAAGATGATTTGCGTACCAATCCAATGCCTGATTTTGAACAATATGCACATACTCCTACTCGTGAGGCTTGTCTAGCTTTAAAGTCTCGAGTGCTATTATATGCAGCGAGTCCTTTATTTAATGAACGTCCTATTGAGATTGGTAATGAATTGATAGGCTATGCTTCTTATGATAGAGAGCGTTGGAATGATGCGGCTAAAGCTGCCAAGACATTTATTGATGAGTACGGTCCGAATGGTAATGGGGCATATGGTTTAACACAGTCTACATCTGATGGCGATAATCGGGATTTTCGTGACGTCTTTTTAGGTTTTTATAATAAGACTAATAATCCTGAAGTCATCTTTTATCGTCCGGGGGGTGAAGATAAGTCTATAGAAAGCAATAATGGGCCTTTAGGATTTTCTGGTGACAATTTAGGTAAAGGACGTACGCTTCCAACTCAAAATTTGGTAGACGCTTTCCCTATGAAGGATGGTATGTTTGCTGGACAAGGTAGTAAATATACTCTTAATCAGAGTAATCCATATGAAAACCGTGATCCGCGTTTGGATTATACAATACTGCATCATGGGTCATCTTGGTTGAATAATACGCTTGATATTTCAATCGGAGGAGTTAATAATCCATCTAACTCTGCTGAATATTCTAAGACGGGTTATTATATGTGTAAGTTTATGGGTAAATTCGGTGAAGAGTCTCAATATGGGAATAAGATACATCTTTGGGTTATGTTTCGTTATGCAGAGATGTTGTTGAATTATGCAGAGGCAATGAATGAGTACCTTTCTTCTCCTTCTCAGGATGTGTACGATGCTATCATTGCATTACGGGCACGTGCTGGTATTGAAGCAGGTAATGATGAATCTCCTTATGGGCTTAAGAAAAATATGACACAGGCAGAGATGCGTGAAGTGATTCAAAACGAACGGCGTATTGAAATGGCATTTGAAGAACAACGATATTGGGATATTCGCAGATGGAGAATTGCTGAAGAGATATTTAAGAATCCTTTGGAAGGTTTGGAGATTAGGGTAAAAGGAAATACTACGAGTTTCAATGAAGTGGATGTCCTAAGTACGACGTTTGATGTGAAACGCTATTTATATCCGATCCCATATAATGAGGTAGTTAAGAATGATAACATGATTCAAAATCCGAAGTGGTAATATTATGAAAAGACTATTATTAATATTAGTATGTATAAGCCTTTTTATGTCGGCGTTCGGTCAATCGTTCGTTTTGAAGGGAATTGTCTCTTCAGCCGACGGTGAGTTGTTGCCGGGGGTAAATGTAAAAATACAAGGTACAACAGTGGGTACAATTACCGATATTGACGGTAATTTCCAATTAAATGTAAACAAAGGTGCTGTATTGGAGTTTTCTTATATCGGTTTTAAGAAACAAAGCATTAAAGTAAATAGTCAGCAAATGCTGAATGTAGAATTGGCTCCTGATCAAACAAATTTGGATGAAGTCGTTGTCGTTGGTTATGGTAAGGCTAAGCGTATAACGTTGACAGGTGCAGTTAGTGGAATACAGGCACGTGAGATTCGTAATGTTCCAACTAGTAGTGTACAGAATGCTTTGACAGGAAAGCTGCCGGGTTTTTTTAGTCAGCAACAGTCTGGGCAACCTGGTAAAGATGCTTCCGACTTCTTTATCCGCGGTGTCAGTTCTTTGAATAATGATGGTAACAAACCGTTGATTATGGTGGATGACATGCAGTATACTTATGAACAGTTGTCTCAAATTAATGTCAACGAAATTGAAAGTATATCAATATTGAAGGATGCTTCTACTACGGCCATCTATGGTATCAAAGGTGCTAATGGTGTATTAGTAGTAAAAACACGTCGTGGGGAGCAAGGTAAACCGAAAATTAATGTACGTTTGGAAACAGGTATGCAAACCCCAGTTCGTACGCCTAAATTTCTGAACGCTTACGAATCTTTACAATTAGTAAAGGAAGCACATACGAATGATGGTACTTTGTCTGATTTCCCGTATACTGAAGACGATATGATCGCTTTCAGAGATCATACTGATCCTTATGGGCATCCTGATGTCAATTGGTATGATGAGATTTTTAAGAAAATGGCATTTCAGGAGAACATAAATGTTGATGTCTCAGGTGGTTCTAAGAAATTGAGATATTTTGTTTCTGCGGGATATTTTACTCAGAATGGCTTGGTAAAAGACTTTGGGGGGAATTCTGGTGATGGTGTGAATCCTAATTATTCCTATCGTCGTTTCAACTATCGCACTAATCTTGATTTTGATGTGACTGATAACTTCAATATGCGTTTAGATGTTTCTTCGCGCTTCATGGATATCAATGAACCGTACAATATGAATGTAACAGGTGAGCTTTATGATTTCTCTAAGATGCACCCTTATTCGGCTCCACTTTTGAATCCGGATGGTTCATTTGCTTATTTATATGATACGCAAGATAGAAAACCGACATTGAACGCACGGTTGGCAAATGAAGGATATAAACGTACTAGACGTAATGATAATAATATTTTGTATGGTGCAACATGGAAGATGGACTTCTTAACGCCAGGGCTTGCAGCTGATTTTCAATTGGCATATTCCAGTAGTGATGAAAATTATCGTGCAGTGATGCGTACACGATATCCGACTTATCATTACGATTCTACAACAGGTTTGTATAATATCAATCCGAATGGAGTCTATGATTATGAGCAGTATTTTGTATATAACAGTACAGATAAAGCTATCAAAGATTTGAATATCAAAGCATCTTTGAAATATGCCCATGTTTTCAATAATGCACATGATGTAAATGTTATGTTTTTGTACAATCGTCAGAGTACAACAAATGAAAAGGATGCAGCTGTTCCCAATAATTTCGAAGGTTATACGATGCAGCTAGGCTATAAATATAAAAATAAATATTTGGTAGATTTGAACATGGCATATAATGGGACCGATCGTTTTGGTAAAGATAACAATTTCGGATTCTTTCCAGCATTGGCTATAGGTTATGCTATCTCTCAAGAAGACTTTTTCAAGAATGTAGACTGGTTGGGAAGGAATGTGCAGTTATTGAAGTTTAGAACTTCTTATGGTCTTGTAGGGTCAGATGTAGCAAGCGGCGATCGTTATCTGTATCGGCAGGTATATAAAACAGGTGATTCTTATGCTTTTGGTGAAGGTAACAACTTTGGTGTTAGTGGCATTAAAGAAGGTGATTTAGGAAATTTAAATGTAACGTGGGAGAAAGCGAGAAAGTTTAATGTTGGTGTAGATATGAATTTGTTTGATAAATTCTCCTTGACTTTCGACTGGTTTATAGATAAACGTTATGATCAGCTAGTTACTAGAAATGATATTCCGGACATATTAGGTATCGGCTTGTCTCCTGAAAATGTAGCAGAAACTACCAATAAAGGTTTTGATGGACAGATTGGTTATCAAGACCGTTTTGGTAACTTCAACTTTAATACCAATTTTGTATTTGGTTATGCTAAAAATCGAGTCGATTATAAAGCTGAGGCTCAACAGAAATATGAATGGTTGAGAGAAACGGGTAGACAGATTGGGCAGCCTTTTGGTTATCATTGGATTGGCTATTATACACCGGAAGATATTGAAAAGATTAATTCTGGTGCTGCGGACGCTCCGGCTAAACCTGATATTGCTGTGCAGGCAGGTGACTTAAAGTATGCAGATTTGAATGGTGATGGTACTATCAATGATTTTGATAAACGTGCTATTGGTAAACCGAACTTACCTACTACAACATTGGGATGGACGATTGGAGGAAGTTGGAAAGGGTTTAGTATCAGTGTATTATTCCAAGGATCGTTTGATTATAGTTTTGCTATCAATGGAACAGGGATTGAGTCTGGTAAGAGTCAGTTCCAGCCACTTCACCAAAAGCGTTGGACACAGGAACGTTATGAAAATGGAGAAAGTATTGAGTTCCCACGTTTGACAATGCAAGATGGTACAATAAACAGTGCTTCTGCTTATAATTCGGATTTTTGGCTGATTAATGCATGGTATATTCGTTTGAAGACTGTTGACTTGGGTTATCAACTTCCCAAGACAGCATTACCTAAGTTCTTAGACAATGTCCGTTTTTATGTAAATGCTTATAACTTACTGACTTTTACCGGTTATGATAAATATCAGCAAGACCCTGAAATTAAGACCAATACAGCAGGTGATGCTTATATGAATCAGCGTGTTATAAACTTTGGAGTTCAGTTGGGCTTCTAGTAAATAAGTAGAGCTTAGATAAAAAGAGAATAATGTTTGCTATAAAAACATTATTCTCTTTTTACTTTTTTAAGGAGTAAGTTTAGTGGTTATTGTATATTTGTTCGTCATAAAATAAATTGAAACATTGTATACTATAAAAAAGTAGTTAATATGAATAAGAATCTTGCAATCTCTCTATTCTTTCTATTAGGGAGTGCTACACTCTCTGCACAAGTGAAATTGCTTCCGATATTTTCGGATAATATGGTGTTGCAGCAACAAACGCAAGCCCCTATCTGGGGCGAGTCTAAGCCTAATAAGAAAGTAGAAATTACGACTTCATGGGATCAGAAGAAATATACTATTCAAGCTGATGAACAAGGAAAATGGAGTACGAAAGTTGCTACCCCAGTAGCGGGTGGCCCTTATAATATTACAATTTCTGATGGTAAAAAGGTGAAACTTTCTAATGTAATGATTGGTGAAGTCTGGATATGTTCCGGACAATCCAACATGGAAATGCAGGTAGAAGGTTGGGGCAAGGTGAAGAACTATGAACAGGAGAAAGAAGAGGCAAATAATTATCCTAATATTCGTTTCTTACTGGTAGAAAATGCGATGAGTCCTACACCTGTTGAGAATATTACAGCAAAAGAGAATGGTTGGCAAGTGTGTACATCAAAGAGTGTAGCGGACTTTTCTGCAGCAGGTTACTTCTTTGGACGTGATTTAAATAAATACCGTAATGTGCCAATCGGGTTGATTGATACATCTTGGGGAGGAACAATCATAGAAACATGGACCAGTAACGAGGCGTTAGCCACTATACCGAGTATGAAGAAAAGACTCGAAGCATTGGTCGGTTTGCCTGCATCTCAGGAAGGACGCAAGAAAAAGTTTGAAGAAGATGTTGAGACTTGGAAATCTGAAGTTGAAAGAATTGACAAGGGGTGTGTTAATGGGGAGGCTATATGGGCAGCTCCTGATTTTAACGATGCGGCATGGAAATCTATGAAAGTTCCAGGTTTGATGCAAGAACAAGATTTACCAGGATTTAGTGGGCTTGTTTGGTTTAGGAAAACAATTGATATCCCGGCTGGTTGGGCAGGAAAAGACTTGATCTTGAATTTAGGTGTTATTGATGATAATGATTTTACTTATTTCAATGGTATACAGATAGGACATACAGAAGGATGGATGGCACCTAGAAGCTATAAGATTCCGAAAGAACTTGTGAAGAAGGGAAAAGCGGTGATTGCTGTACGTGTAATGGATACTGGTGGTACTGGTGGTATCAATGGAAGTCCTGAAAGTATTTCACTTCATCTTTCCGATACAGAAGCTATCCAGTTGGCTGGTAATTGGAAATATCAGGTTTCTTTAGATATGAGAGAGGTTGCACCAATGCCTGTTGATATGTCATGGAATCCAAATTCTCCTACTTTCTTATTTAATGCTATGCTTAATCCACTGATTCCCTATGCTATCAAAGGAGCCATCTGGTATCAGGGAGAATCAAATGCGGGAGAGGCTTTTCAGTATCGTGATTTAATGCCGTTGATGATTACTGATTGGAGAAATCGCTGGGGATATGATTTCCCTTTCTATATGGTGCAGTTAGCTAGTTTTACAGCGAAACAAACAGCTCCTGTTGAATCTACTTGGGCGGAATTGAGAGAAGCTCAAACTCGGACTTTACATTTGCAAAATACAGGTATGGCTGTGGCAATTGATATAGGTGAGGAGTTTGATATTCATCCGAAGAACAAGCAAGAAGTGGGTAGACGCTTGGCATTAGCGGCCCGGGCGCAGACTTATGGCGAGAAGATTCCTTATTCCGGTCCGATATATAAATCTTATAAGATTGAAGGAAATAAAATTCGTATCTTCTTTGATCATATTGATGGTGGTCTGAAGACGGCGAATGGCGAAATGCCGAAAGGATTTACCATTGCTGGTGTAGACCATAAATTTCATTGGGCAGATGCTGTGATCGAAGGAAATACAGTTGTTGTTTCCTCACCTGAAGTTACCCTCCCGGTTGCAGTACGTTATGCATGGGCTGATTATCCGATATGCAATATGTATAACGGTGCGGATCTGCCAATGTCTCCTTTCCGTACTGATGATTGGAAAGGTATTACTTATGTCAATAAATAGTAAGTCTTTATTTAATTAATAAATTCAATAATAAACCATGAAGAAACTAGTTTATTTAATTATCTTCTTTTTGTATTCGACTGTGATGAATGCTCAGCTAAAAGATCTGGTACAGTATGTGAATACGTTACAAGGTACCGATTCTAATTTTGGTTTGAGCTACGGTAATACTTATCCTACTACAGGTATGCCTTATGGTATGCATATGTGGTCTGCGCAAACAGGTAAAAATGGGGATGGATTTAAGTATATGTATGCTGTTGATAAGATTCGTGCTTTTAGCCAATCACATCAATGTAGTCCTTGGGTGAGTGATTATGCTGTATATTCTTTCATGCCGATGGTAGGGGAGTTGGTTGTAAATCAAGATGCCCGTGCTACTAAGTTTAGTCACGATAATGAGATAGCTAAACCTCATTATTATAAAGTAACATTCGATAATGGCATTACTACTGAAATGGCTCCGACTACCCGTGGTGTACATTTACGTTTTTCCTATCCTACTACAGGAGATGCTTATTTGGTACTTGACGGATATACGGATATGAGTGAAATCAAAATTGATCCGGCTAAGAGACAAATCTCCGGTTGGGTAAATAATCAACGTTTTGTGAACGATTCAAAATCATTCCGTAACTATTTTGTTGTTCAATTTGATAAATCTTTCGAAGATTACGGCGTATGGGAAAACCAAAAGGATGAAGTGTTTCCACAGAAATTAGATGGATCAGGTAAAGGATATGGTGCATTTATTAAATTTAAAAAAGGCTCGAAGGTTCAGGCTAAAGCAGCTTCCTCATACATAAGTGCAGAGCAGGCTCTGATAACTTTAAATAAAGAACTCGGTAAAGATAAGAATCTGGAAGTAACGAAAGCACGTGGTCAGAAGACTTGGAATGAAGTACTGAATAGAATTGTAGTTGAAGGATGTACGGACGAACAGATGAAGACTTTCTACTCTTGTCTTTTCCGTGCTAACTTATTCTCTCGTAAATTCTACGAACGCAAAGAAAATGGTGAACCGTATTATTATAGCCCATATAATGGTAAGATTTATGATGGTTACATGTATACTGATAATGGATTTTGGGATACATTCCGTTCTCAATTTCCTTTGACAAACATTTTGCATCCAACAATGCAGGGACGTTATATGAATGCTCTTCTGGCAGCACAGGAACAATGCGGTTGGTTACCTTCATGGTCTTCCCCGGGTGAAACAGGAGGAATGTTAGGTAATCATTCTATTTCACTGCTGGCAGATGCATGGGCAAAAGGGATTCGTGATTTTGATCCTGAAAAAGCGCTGGAGGCTTATGCGCATGAGGCAATGAATAAAGGTCCTTGGGGTGGTGCTAACGGACGTGGATTCTGGAAAGAATATTTCCAGTTAGGATATGTCCCTTATCCTGAATCAATGGGTTCTAGTGCACAAACAATGGAATATGCATATGATGATTTCTGCGGATATCAACTTGCTAAAATGGTTGGAAATAAACATTACCAGGAAGTATTTGCCCGTCAGATGTTCAACTATAAAAATGTCTTTGATAAGTCTATCGGATTTATGCGTGGAAAGGGTGTTGATGGTAAATGGCAGGAACCATTCGATCCACTAGAATGGGGTGGACCTTTCTGTGAAGGAAATGCATGGCATTATACATGGTCAGTGTTCCATGATGTACAAGGTTTGATTGATTTGTTTGGAAGTGATGAGAAGTTTACTACTAAAATAGATTCTGTATTTACTATTCCTAATGTAATTAAACCAGGTACTTATGGCGGGATTATTCATGAAATGAAAGAAATGGAGCTAGCTAATATGGGACAATATGCACACGGAAATCAGCCGATTCAACACATGCCTTATTTGTATTGCTATGCAGGTCAGCCGTGGAAAACTCAATATTGGGTACGTCAGATTGTTGAAAGATTATATAACTCAACAGAGAAAGGTTATCCGGGTGATGAAGACCAAGGCGGTATGTCTTCATGGTATATTCTGAGTTCATTGGGTATATATGCTGTTTGTCCGGGTACAGATGAATATGTGATTGGCAGCCCATTATTTAAGAAGGCTACCATAACCATGGAAAATGGCAATAAGTTTGTGATTGAAGCACCGGAAAATAGTAAAGAAAATTTGTATATACAATCAGCTACTTTGAATGGCAGACTTTTAGATAAAAACTATATCCATTATGATGATATAGCAGAAGGAGGAGTCTTAAAATTTGAAATGGGAAGCCAACCTAATAAAGAAAGATGTACTTCGAAGTATGCTGCTCCTTTCTCTTTGTCTAAAGAATAAAGAATCAAAGAATAAAGTTCAATAATACGATAGATTTTATTCGAATAACGAAATAGGATACTATTAGTGGTATTCCTGTTTCTTATTCGAAATAGACTCTACTAAAGAACATCCGGAATGAAATATAAATTCTTATTTAGTTTATTGTTCTCTCTTATTTTAGGAGGAATGGTTGCAACACAAGCTGTGGCTGATGATTATGCTTGCCAAGTCAATACATTGATTGGAACAAAAGGTACCGGACTGACTTCCGGATATCTCTATCCGGGAGCAACTTATCCTTACGGAATGGTGCAATTTACTCCATCTTATTTCTCTAAAAGGTCGGGGTTTGTCATCAATCAGTTGAGTGGTGGTGGTTGTGAGCATATGGGAAATTTTCCTACTTTTCCAGTGAAAGGAAAACTGAAAATGTCTCCAGATAATATCCTTAACTATCGTATAAATATATCTGAAGAAAAAGGACATGCCGGTTATTATGAGGCTATGGTGCAAGAGGATATCAAAGCAAAACTGACAGTGACCGAGCGAACGGGGATGGCTAGCTATGAATATCCGGCAGATCAACAATATGGTACAATAATCATCGGTGGAGGTATTTCTGCAACTCCTATTGAACAGGCTGCTATTGTTATTACTGCCCCGAATAAGTGTGAAGGTTATGCAGAAGGAGGAAATTTCTGTGGACTTCGTACTCCGTATAAAGTCTATTTTGTTGCAGAGTTTGATACCGATGCTTTAGAAACCGGTACATGGAAAAGAGAAGAATTGATGCCAAATACAACTTTTGCGGAAGGAGAGTATTCTGGTGTATACTTTACTTTCGATGTAAACAAAAAGAAGAATATTCAATATAAGATTGGAGTTTCTTATGTTTCAGTAGAGAATGCACGTGAAAATTTGAAAGCCGAAAATACAGAATGGGATTTCCAAAAGATACAGAATCAAGCGGAGGCAAAATGGAATCATTATTTGGGTATGATTGAAGTGGAGGGTACCAATCCCGATCGTACGACCCAATTCTATACACATTTATATCGTTCATTTATTCACCCGAATGTTTGTAGCGATGTAAATGGGGAATATATGGGAGCGGATTTCAGAGTGCATAAGTCACGTTCTAAACATTATACTTCTTTTAGTAATTGGGATACATATCGTACACAGATTCAATTATTATCCATGCTTGATCCGGAGGTAGCTTCCGATATTGTTATTTCCCATCAATTATTTGCAGAACAGTCCGGTGGTTCTTTTCCTCGTTGGGTGATGGCTAATATTGAAACAGGGGTAATGCAGGGAGATCCGACTCCTATTCTGATTGCTAATGCTTATGCTTTCGGAGCTCGTAACTATGATCCGAAACCTATCTTCAAGATTATGAGAAAAGGGGCGGAGGAACCGGGTTCTAAGTCGCAAGATGTGGAGACTCGCCCGGGATTGAAGCAATATTTGGATAAGGGTTATTATAATGCATCTATTCAATTGGAGTATACCTCAGCAGATTTTGCTATCGGACAGTTTGCATTGCATGCAGTGGGAGATGAATTTGCCAGTTGGCGTTATTTCCATTTTGCCCGTTCATGGAAGAATTTGTATAATCCGGACACAGGTTGGCTACAATCACGTAATCCGGACGGATCATGGAAATCTCTTGGTGAAGACTTCCGTGAATCTACTTATAAGAATTATTTTTGGATGGTGCCTTATGATATTGTCGGTTTGGTAGAAATAATAGGTGGTAAGGAAAAAGCCGAGAAACGGTTGGATGAATTCTTTACGCGCCTGGATGCCGGATATAACGATGCATGGTTTGCTTCCGGCAATGAGCCGAGTTTCCACATACCTTGGATATATAATTGGATTGGTCGTCCATACAAAACACAAGAAATCATTAATCGTGTGTTGAATGAGCAATATTCAAGTAAGATAGACGGTCTTCCGGGAAATGACGATCTGGGTACAATGGGGGCTTGGTATGTGTTTGCTTGTATCGGGCTTTATCCGGAGATTCCGGGCGTGGGGGGATTTACGATAAATACTCCAATCTTTTCATCTGTTAAGGTGCATTTGAAAAAAGGTGATATTGTGATAAAGGGAGGTTCAGAAAAGGACATCTATATCAAATCCATGAAGCTAAACGGAAAATCACATGAAAGTACATGGATAGACTGGGATCAACTCAACAGCGGAGCTACTATCGAATACAGTACTTCGGGTAAACCGGATATGAAGTGGGGAGCAAAGGTTGTTCCACCATCTTTTCCTTAATTAATGAACTATTATAAAGAACAATCATGAAAAGAAAATTTCAACATATAGCTTATTTATTGATGGTTGCAGCAGTGATTACTTCCTGTGGAGAGAAGAAGCAAACATCTGAATTTCCCGATTGGGCATGGGCGGATTTTCAACGCCCGGAAGGTATTAACCCAATTGTTTCTCCTGATACCACTACTGTTTTTTATTGCCCAATGAGACAGGATTCGGTAGCATGGGAATCTAGTGATACTTTTAATCCGGCTGCTACAATTTATGATGGTAAAGTGGTTGTGCTTTACCGGGCAGAAGATAATTCGGCGGTAGGAATTGGTTCACGCACTTCTCGCTTAGGGTATGCTTATTCTGATGATGGTTTGCATTTTAACCGGATGACTGTTCCTGTATTTTATCCGGCAGATGATAACCAGAAAGAATTGGAATGGCCAGGGGGGTGTGAAGATCCGCGAGTTGCTGTGACAGAGGATGGCCTTTATGTAATGCTTTATACACAATGGAATCGTAAGCAGGCCCGTCTTGCCGTAGCTACTTCTCGTGATCTTCAGATATGGGAAAAATATGGTCCGGCTTTTGCAAAAGCATATGGCGGACGTTTTTTTGATGAATTTTCCAAATCAGCTTCTATTGTCACAAAATTGGTAGATGGCAAACAAGTGATTGCTAAAATTGATGGAAAATATTGGATGTATTGGGGAGAAAAATTTGTAAACGTAGCTACTTCCACGGATTTGATTAATTGGGAACCAATGCTTGATGAAAAAGGAGACTTTCTGAAAGTAATTACTCCTCGTGAAGGTAAATTTGATAGTGACCTGACAGAGTGTGGTCCACCTGCAATCATGACTGATAAAGGTATTTTATTGCTTTATAATGGTAAGAATAAGTCAGGTGCAGAGGGGGATACATTGTATACTGCTAATTCTTATTGTGCCGGGCAAGCATTATTTGATGCTAAAGATCCGACTAAATTGATTGACCAATTGGATAAACCATTCTATATTCCGGAATCAGATTTTGAGAAGAGCGGACAATATCCCGCGGGAACAGTATTTATAGAAGGTTTAGTATTCCATAATCAGAAATGGTACTTATATTATGGTTGTGCAGATTCACGTGTAGCAGTTGCTGTGTATGATTCTTTTAAGAAATAAAATGCAATGAAAAAGATAGGACTCTTTTTGTTTGGTATTTGTTTTGTATTGCAAATGGTGGCACAAGAACACAACTACTTCACAAATCCTGTTATTCGGGGAGATGTACCCGATCCTTCCGTCATTCGGGTTGAAGATACATATTATGCTACGGGTACCTCTTCGGAATGGGCACCTTTTTATCCAATGTTTACCTCCAAGGATCTGGTAAACTGGAAACAGGTAGGGCATGTTTTTACCAAGCAACCGTCCTGGACTTCTAATTCATTTTGGGCACCAGAATTGTTTTATCATAATAATAAAGTTTATTGTTATTATACCGCCCGCCAAAAAAGTACTGGAATATCATATATTGGAGTAGCTACGTCTGATTCTCCTTTACATGAATTTACCGATCATGGTCCGATTGTAGAGTATGGAAAGGAAGCTATCGATGCATTTATTTATGATGATAACGGGCAATTGTATATCAGTTGGAAAGCTTATGGTTTGGATACGCGTCCGATAGAATTGTTAGGATGTAAACTGTCCGCTGATGGTTTGCATTTGGATGGTGAACCTTTTACTCTTTTAGTAGATGAAAAGGGAATCGGTATGGAAGGACAGTACCATTTTAAAAAAGGCGACTACTATTATATAGTATACGCTGCCCATGGATGTTGTGGTCCTTCTAGTGACTATGATGTATATGTAGCACGTGCAAGGAATTATGGTGGACCTTATGAAAAATATTCTGGAAACCCCATTCTTCATGGCGGAGAAGGAGATTATAAATCATGTGGTCATGGTACTGTGGTGAGAACATCTGATGGTCGTATGTTTTATATGTGTCACGCTTATTTGAAGGGAGATGGTTTCTTTATCGGGCGTCAACCGATTTTGCAAGAAATGGAAATGACGGATGATCATTGGGTGCGTTTCCAGACTGGGAATTTGGCTATAGCTGAACAGCCTGTACCTTTTGTCGGTACAAAGCAAGAGCCTCTTTCGGATTTTGAAGATAATTTTAAGGGGAATCAATTGAAAGTTGATTGGACGTGGAATTATCCTTATTCAGATATACACGCTGTGCTAAAGAAAGGAAAGTTATTTTTATCCGGTACTCCAAAGAATAACAATAAATATGGTACAGCATTATGTTTACGTCCTCAATCTCCACAGTATAGCTGTGAGACGAAAGTAATAAACACAGGCAAAGGACTGAAAGGATTGACCTTGTATGGCGATGATAAAAACCTGATTGCTTGGGGAATTGAAGGAGATAAACTTATTTTGAAAGTGGTGAAAGACGATATTGAGTCAGTACTTTATGATTCAGCTTTTGCAAGTAAAGAGATATATTTGAAATTGGAAGTTGAACAGGGGTGTATATTCCACTTTTATAAAAGTCTGGATGGAAAAACATGGCAATCTGTGCAGAATACCCCTTTCAAGGGTAAATCCTTGATTCGTTGGGATAGAGTGCAGCGTCCGGGATTACTACATTATGGAGATAAGGATGTACCGGCAGAGTTTTCTTATTTTAAAATGAAGAATTTAAAATAAAAAGAAAGTAGATGGTGATAAAATTTTTAGTTTATACTATTAAATTATCCCTCATAGTAGATTAACAGTATTTGTAAAATATAGATTGATAAAATGAAAAAGTTTTTAGTATTAGTTGCAGCAGTTTGCATGGCGTATACTACTGCGTTTGCTCAGACTGTGAAACCTTTTAAGGAAGGTGACAGAGCTGTGTTTTTAGGAAATAGTATTACGGATGGTGGTCGTTACCATTCATTTATCTGGTTGTATTACATGACCCGTTTCCCGAATATGCCTATTCGCATATTCAATGGAGGTATCGGAGGTGATACAGCGTATGATATGAATAAACGTTTGGATGGCGACATTTTTAGCAAAAATCCTACTGTATTGATGGTAACTTTCGGTATGAATGATTCCGGTTATTATGAATATAATGGTGATAATGCGAAAGAATTTGGTGAACAGAAGTATCAGGAAAGCATCAAAAACTTCCAGCAGATGGAAAAACGCTTCAAGGAGTTGCCACATACTCGTATTGTAATGACGGGAACTTCTCCTTATGACGAAACTGCGCAAATAAAGGACAATACGGTCTTTAAGAAAAAAAATGAGACTATTAAGAGAATCATAGAATATCAAAGAGAATCTGCTGCAAGAAATGGTTGGGAATTCACAGATTGGAATGCACCTATGGTAGCTATAAATCAGGAACTTCAACAAAAAGATCCTAGTTTTACTCTTTGTGGTAACGATCGTATCCATCCGGACAATGACGGTCATATGGTGATGGCTTATCTTTTCCTGAAAGCACAAGGTTTTGCTGGTAAAGATGTGGCCAACATGGAAATCAATGCGAATAAGAAACAAGCAGTGAAGGCAGAAGGTTGTACCATCTCGAATATAAAGAAGATAGGCAAAGATATTAGTTTTGATTATCTGGCAGAGGCATTGCCTTATCCTTTGGATACTATTGCACGTGGTTGGGGATCTAAGAAGAGTCAGGCAGAAGTTATAAAAGAAGTTCCTTTTATGGAAGAAATGAACACAGAATTGCTGAAAGTTACCGGTTTGAAGGGGCAATATAAACTGTTGATTGACAATCAGGAAATAGGAACCTGGGATGCTGCTGATTTGGCAAAGGGTATAAACTTGGCTGCAGAATCTAAAACTCCACAATACCAGCAGGCATTAGCTATCATGCATCTCAATGAGTACCGTTGGGAACTTGAAAGAACATTTAGAGAATATGCGTGGTGCCAGTTTGGTTTCTTCCAACAAAAAGGTTTATTGTTTGCTAATGACAGAAAGGCTATTGAAGTGATGGATGAAAATGTAGAGAAGAACATGTGGTTGAAGGGACGTCGAGATCTTTATTCAAAGATGATGTTTAAAGAGATTCGTGATGCACGTGAACAAGAGATGGATGTTCTGGTTTCCAAGATTTACGAAATCAACAAACCAGTAGTAAGAAAGATTATTCTGAGAAAGATATAATATTGGTTTTAGATAAGTTAGTAAAGGTTTGAATTGGTGTATTGTGGTGCCGGCTAATAGTCGGCACCTTTTTTATATATGATGTTCAATTAATTCTTTTTCCAAAAGTCGGAACTGAACAGCAGCAATACCGTAAATAGCTCCAGACGTCCGAGAAGCATCAGAAAGGAGAGTAGCCATTTGGCTGCATCAGGCAATTCACTCCACGAGAAGGCTGGGCCACACGTGCCGAGTCCCGGTCCCATGTTACCGATGCTTGATATGACTGTTCCGATTGATTCAAGGAATCCTACTCCGAATCCCATCATAATAAGTATGCTGACAATAGCGATAACTGCATATAAGAATGTGAAAGCCAGTACGGTGGACTGGATAGAAGGGGAGATAACCTGTTTATTCACTCGTACGGGTAATACAGCATTGGGGTGCAGAATATGTTTAAACTCATTCTTGGCAACCTTGAAGAGAATGACCATGCGGATACATTTGATACCGCCTGTCGTACTACCTGCACAAGCCCCTATTATCATAACGATAAGAAGACAGCCCCAAAGAATAGAAGGCCAGAGCATATAGTCAGCAGTAGCAAAACCGGTGGAAGTCTGCAGTGATATAACTTGAAACAGAGACTTTCGGAATGCCTCTTCTGCTCCCATCGAACTGGTCTGATAAAGCCAGACAGCAATGAAAATTGTGAAAAAAGCAACAGATATGAAATAGAACTTCAGTTCGGCATCATGAATGAACTTCTTTATTTTTCCGTTGAACATCAACAATAATAAAGTGAAATTGACTCCCGATAGAAACATGAAAATAGATATCACATAATCTATGTAAGGCGAGTGATAATATTCAATGCTTGTTTGTTTAGTAGAGAATCCGCCAGTACTGGTAGTAGTAAAAGCATGGCAGATGCTGTCGAAAAGCCCCATCCCTCCAAATACCAGTAAGATAATCAGTGTTCCGGTCATTCCGGCATAGATTCCCCAGATCCATTTGGCAGTAACTCCGATACGTGGGTGTACTTTGTCGTGAGTAGGACCGCTGGCTTCGGCTGCAAATACCTGGATACCTCCCATACCAAAAATCGGAAGAACAGCAATCGTAAAGAACACAATTCCCAAACCACCTATCCATTGTGTCATTGCCCGCCAGAAGAGGATGCCGTGAGGCATTGATTCTATATTGTTCATGATGGTGGCACCTGTACTGCTAAATCCGGACATAGTCTCGAAGAAGGCATCAGTAACATTTGGAATATAACCACCTATATAATAAGGCAACATTCCAAAAAGAGAGAATGTGATCCAGGCTACACTGACAATAACATATCCGTCGCGGCGGTTGAGTGATTTCTCAGCCCCTCTTCCGATAGCGAGCATAATCACCCCTACGAAGGCTGTGATAGCTGATGAAAGCAGGAAACTATTTAAGTCGTCTTCCTTATAGAATAGTGAAACGCCACCACAACACATTAACATAGCTGTTTCTATCAGTAACAGAAACCCCATGATGCGATATATCATCTTCGAATTAATCATAAACAGTCTGTTTTAGGTATTAAGTATTATGCGCCAAGTATAAGCGGCTACGGTTAGTACCTAATACTTAATACCTGATACTTAACACCTAATACTTGCTAATTAAAGAACTTTTCAATTTTCTTGATCATCATACTCAGACAGAATACAACAACATGATCTCCGGGACGAATCAGCGTATCTCCCGTTACGAGCACTCCTTCGCCATTACGGATCATTCCTCCGATGGTCGTTCCTTTAGGCAATCCCAAGTCCTTGATTAAATTTCTGGTAATCTTTGCTCCGGCGGGCACGGTAAACTCTGCTACATCGGCATTGGCGAATGTCAGACACTTCACATTGGATACATCGGCATCCAGCATCATCTGATAAATATGGCTGGCAGCAATCATCTTTTTATTGATGACGGTGCCGATATCAAGGCTTTCTGCCATGCCGATATAATCGATGTTCTCTACTTCCGCTACCGTCTTTTCCACTCCCATTCGTTTGGCGGCGAGGCAGGCGAGGATATTCGTTTCCGAATTGTCCGTTAAAGCGACAAATGCTTCGGTATTTTTTAATCCTTCTTCGATGAGAAGGTCCATGTCCCGGCCATCCCCGTTGATTATCATTGTTTTATCGTCCAATAATTCAGTCAGTCGGTTGCAGCGGTTGATATCATTATCTACGATTTTCACTTGCATATAATCCGGCACGTACTGGGCGGTACGGACAGCAATACGGCTTCCGCCCATGATCATAACGTTGCGTACATCGGCATAGTCCTCTTTACCGGCTATTTTTCGGATATAAGGAATATATTTTCGTGTAGTAGTGAAATAAACAATATCATGTAGTTTGATAACATCATCTCCGCGTGGAATGATGGTTTCCGTACCTCGTTTGATGGCTACCACGTGGTAGGGAATATCGGGTGCACCCAGTTCATGAAGAGGAATATTCAATATTTCTGCTTTTTCGCGCATCTTGGTACCGATCAGTATCAAGGCACCTCCACAGAACTCCCACCATTGACGTACCCAGCTCATGCGCATGGAAGATACGATTTCCTTGGCAGCCAGCATTTCCGGATAAATCAGCGAATGTACACCCAACTTTTGGAAAAATTCCTTGTTTTTGGGTAGAAGATATTCGTAATTGTCGATGCGGGCGACCGTCTTTTTAGCTCCCAAATTCGTGGCTAGCATACAGGCAGTCATATTCTGGCTTTCGTTGGGAGTGACTGCGATGAACAAATCCGCCTCTTTCACACCTACCTCTTTCAGTCCCGAGATGGAAGAAGGAGAAGCTGTGACTGTCAGCAAATCGAAGTTGGCGCTAAGAGCACTTAGTTTTTCTTCGTCATCGTCCATCAGGATAATGTCCTGTTTTTCCCGTGACAATAATTTAGCCAGGTGGGTGCCTACATTGCCGGCACCTGCGATAATAATCTTCATTTTCAGTTCGTTAATTCTTTTATTTTGCTCATGCTGGGCAGAAGCTCACATTGTTTCAGCAGTTCCTTTGTTATACTGTCTTCATCCATTCCGCAGAGCTGATATAGCTCGGGTATCGTACCGTGTTGCACGAATTTATCCGGAATTCCGATGCGTTTGATGGTCGGGGTATATGCATGGTCGGCCATAAATTCGAGTACGGCACTTCCCATTCCTCCCTGAATCGTTCCGTCTTCTATGGTGACGATGTGACGGAATTTTCGGCCTGCTTCATGCAGCAGTTCCTCATCCAGTGGTTTGAGGAATCTCAGGTCATAGTGGGCGATGCTTTTTCCTGATTCTGCTTCGGCACGGGCGATGGCATTGGCTGCTTTATTTCCGATAGGACCTATGCTGATGACAGCCACATCCTTTCCATCTTTCAATTTTCGTCCTTTGCCTACGGGAATTTCTTCGAGCGGGCATTTCCAGTCGACCAACACACCGCGGCCACGTGGGTAGCGGAGTACGAACGGACCTTTGTCCGGCAGCTGTGCCGTGTACATCAGTCGCCGTAATTCATGCTCATCCATGGGGGAGGCGATGGTCAGATTAGGTATCGGGCGCAGATAAGCCATGTCGAACGCACCATGATGCGTCGGACCATCTTCTCCTACCAGGCCCGCACGGTCGAGGCAGAGAACTACAGGAAGGTTCTGAATAGCTACATCATGGATAATATTGTCATAAGCCCGTTGCATAAACGATGAATAGATGTTGCAGAAGGGGAGCAAACCATCCTTCGCCATTCCTCCGGAGAAAGTGACGGCGTGGCCTTCGGCAATACCTACGTCGAAAGCCCGTTTAGGCATCTTAGACATAAGAATGTTCATCGAACAACCGGAAGGCATGGCGGGTGTTACACCTACAATTTTCGGATTCGATTCTGCCAATTCCACTAATGTATTTCCGAAGACGTCTTGAAACAGGGGAGGCATTCCTTCCGTATTAGCTATAAAACGTTCTCCGGTGATAGGGTCGAATTTGCCGGGAGCGTGCCATTCGGTAGCGTGTTTTTCGGCAGGGGCGAATCCTTTTCCTTTAATCGTGTGGAGATGCAGTATTTTGGGACCTTTCAAGTCTTTAATGTCGCGCAATACTCGTGAAAGATTCTTTATGTCGTGTCCGTCGATAGGACCGAAGTAGCGGATGTTCATCCCTTCGAATATATTCTGTTGTTGGGCAGCCATTGATTTCAGACTATTGCCGAAACGGATAAGTGCTTTGCGGCGTTCGTCGTTCAGGATACCGAGCTTGAATAGCAGTCGGGAAGCCTTGAAACGCAGTTGGTTGTAGCGGTTCGAAGTTGTCAGGTTGAACAGGTATTGTTTCATTCCACCGACACTACGGTCAATGGCCATATCATTATCATTCAGTATGATAAGCAGGTTGTTCGGGGTAGTTGAAGAATTGTTCAGTCCCTCAAAAGCCAGTCCTCCACTCATCGAACCATCTCCGATAATGGCTATCACATGGCGTTGGTCGTCTCCCTTTCTGGCAGCGGCAACAGCCATGCCGAGGGCGGCAGAGATGGAATTAGAAGCGTGTCCGCAGGTGAAGGTATCGTATTCGCTCTCTTCAGGAGAAGGGAAAGGACGAATGCCTCCCAGTTTCCGGTTAGTGGAAAATGCTTCACGCCGTCCTGTGAGAATTTTGTGGCCGTATGCCTGATGTCCTACGTCCCATACAATACGGTCATAAGGTGTATTGTAGACGTAGTGCAGGGCTACAGTCAGTTCCACAGTACCGAGGCTGGCAGCGAAGTGCCCCGGGTTACAGGAGAGTTCTTTAATAATGTCTTGCCTTAATTCATCGCATACTTCCGGCAGTTGGTCTACTTCCAGACGGCGCAGATCATCAGGGCTATTGATTGAGTTTAGCAAGTTATATATCGGTTCATTCTTCATGATTCGAGAAAATTTGGTGCAAAAATACGAAAAAGAAAGCGGAAGCCCTTTCTTTTTGCTTAAATTCTTATTGTTAAAGCTAAGCTGTCGGAAGGAATCCCGTCGTTCACAGCTTTTTAAACCGGCTTGTTCGTATGAAGTATGTGGACTTAACTTGTTTATCCTTTATAGCAAACTTCTACTTCGCAGGAAGATAAGTTATTTTCCTCCCATTCCAAAGTCTAATTGCAAGCTTTGTTTTTGTAATTGCAAGTTTTGATTATATAAACGCAAGCTTCGTTTTTATAATTGCAAGTTGCGTTTATAGATTTCTAACGGGTGAAGACACTTTTTCCTTAAGTCGAGTGATTCTTTTCCTTGCATGGAAGGTAACTTTCCAATTAATGGCTGACGTCGTAGCAAAGTGGCTTTAGGGTGTTTGAGTAGAGAATATCATTATTTGTGTGCTGAAGATAAAATGGAATATCTTATCTTTGTCGTACTTTTGCTCTATAGAAACAATCGAAAGAAGGAGAATATATGGATTTTCAAACAAAGGTAGAACTGCCGACGGGTTCACCGCTTATCAGTCATTCAGAACGGATTCTTCTGATGGGCTCTTGTTTTGCTGAAAACATAGGCTCGCTGTTGGCTGAAAATAAGTTCCGTGTTGACATGAACCCTTTCGGGATTCTCTATAATCCGCTGTCTGTCTCTGCCGCTTTAGTGGAGATATTGAAGGGAAAGGTATATCAGGAGAAAGATTTATTCCTGTATAAGGAGTGCTGGCATAGTCCGATGCATCATGGTTCATTTTCCGCGTCATCTCCGGAGGGAGTTCTTCAAAAGATAAACGCTCGCCTGTCGCAGGCTCACCGTTCTGTTCATGAGCTCGACTGGCTGATGCTGACTTTCGGTACTGCTTACGTGTACGAGCAGAAAGAAACAAGGCAAGTAGTCTCTAATTGTCATAAACTGTCGGAAAGTCACTTCAACCGTCGGATTCTTTCAGTCGATGAGATCGTGAACGAGTATACCTCGCTTATTACCAGTATCGTTGCACGTAACTCCGGCTTGAAGATCTTATTCACGGTTAGCCCTATCCGGCATATACGAGACGGGATGCATGCTAACCAGTTGAGTAAATCGACGCTGTTGCTTGCAATCGACCGCCTGCAACAACGGTTTCCGGAACATGTATTCTATTTCCCTTCTTATGAGATTGTGTTGGATGAACTCCGTGATTATCGTTTCTATGCCGATGATATGCTCCATCCGTCACCGATGACTGTCCGTTATCTGTGGGAACGTTTTTCGGAAACCTTCTTCTCTGCTGAAACAAAGCAGCTGATTACTGCCGTAGAAGATATATCCAGAGACTTGTCACACAAGCCTTTTCATCCGGAGTCGGAAGCGTATCAACGCTTTTTAGGACAAATAGTGTTAAAAATCGAACGACTTAACGGAAAATACCCGTACTTAGACTTTCAAAAAGAAAAAGAACTATGTCATATACGATTGAATCCATAGCCGAATATATCGGTGCACGCCGTGTAGGAGAGTGCGAAGCGACGATTGATTGGCTACTTACAGATAGCCGCTCTTTGAGTTTTCCGGAAGAAACCCTGTTTTTTGCTCTAACCACCAAACGTAATAATGGTGCACGTTACATCCCCGAACTGTATGACCGGGGAGTGCGTAATTTTGTGGTGACGGAAAAGGACTTTAAAAGAATGGAGAGCGGAGAGTGGAAATTGGAAGGTGATCTTAACTTTTTAATTGTAGCGAATCCATTGAAGGCTTTGCAAAAACTGGCCGAGGCCCATCGGGAGAATTTTAAGATTCCGGTAATCGGCATCACGGGTAGTAATGGAAAGACCATTGTGAAAGAGTGGTTGCATCAATTATTAAGCCCGGACCGCTGCATTGTCCGTTCGCCCCGTAGTTACAACTCGCAGATCGGTGTTCCCTTGTCTGTCTGGCAACTGAATGAAGAAGCCGAACTGGGTATCTTCGAAGCCGGCATCTCCGAAATGGGAGAGATGGGAGCATTGAAGCGGATGATTAAACCGACTATCGGTATTCTGACCAATATAGGTGGTGCCCATCAGGAGAATTTCTTTTCATTGCAAGAGAAATGTATGGAGAAACTCACCCTCTTTAAAGATTGTGATGTAGTGATCTATAATGGAGATAACGAGCTGATCAGTAATTGCGTGGCAAAGTCGATGTTGACAGCACGTGAAATAGCCTGGAGTTGCAAGGATATAGAACGCCCGCTTTATATCAGTAAAGTGACCAAAAAAGAAGACCATACGGTGATCGCTTACCGCTATCTGGATATGGATAACATCTTCTGCATCCCTTTTATAGACGATGCTTCCATCGAGAATGCGTTGAACTGTCTGGCAGCTTGTCTTTATCTGATGACACCTGCTGACCAGATAACCGAACGAATGGCACGGCTCGAACCGATCGCCATGCGTCTGGAAGTAAAAGAAGGTAAAAATAATTGTGTTCTGATTAACGACAGCTACAATTCAGATCTGGCTTCCTTAGATATAGCGCTTGATTTTCTGGTACGCCGTTCCGAGAAGAAAGGGTTTAAACGAACACTCATCTTATCGGATATTCTCGAGACAGGACAGAATACAGCTACGCTTTACCGTCGGGTGGCACAGCTGATTCAGAGTCGGGGCATTAACAAACTGATTGGTGTAGGAGCGGAGATTTCTTCGTGTGCCGCCCGCTTTGAAGGTACGCCCGAACGATATTTCTTTCCGGATACGGACGCGTTGCTGAGATCAGGTCTTTTCAAATCCCTGCATTCGGAAGTTATCCTGATAAAAGGCTCCCGTGTGTTTAACTTTGATCTGGTGTCGGAAGAACTGGAACTGAAAGTGCATGAAACGATTCTGGAAGTCAATTTGGGCGCGATGATTGCCAATTTGAATCATTATCGTTCCATGCTCCGTCATCCGGAGACAAAAATAATCTGCATGGTGAAAGCTGCAGCTTACGGAGCCGGTTCATACGAGATAGCCAAAACGTTGCAGGAGCACCATGTCGACTACCTTGCTGTAGCTGTCGCCGATGAAGGTTCCGAACTTCGTAAAGCAGGTATCACTTCTTCTATTATCATCATGGACCCGGAGCTGACATCGTTCAAAACGATGTTTGATTATAAACTCGAACCGGAAGTATATAATTTCCATTTGCTCGACGCGCTGATTAAAGCAGCAGAAAAAGAAGGAATAACCAACTTCCCGATTCATGTGAAACTGGATACGGGTATGCATCGTCTAGGATTTTCCATTGATGAAATTCCCTTGTTGATTCGCCGTTTGAAAAGTCAGAATGCAGTTATTCCCCGGTCGGTGTTCTCTCATTTTGTGGGAAGTGATTCGGCGCAGTTCGACTTCTTTACCCGTCAACAGATTGAGCTGTTCGAGAAAGGTTCTCAGGAATTGCAGGAAGCCTTCTCTCACAAGATTCTGCGTCATATCTGCAATACTGCCGGCATTGAACGTTTCCCCGGTGCACAGTTTGATATGGTACGCCTGGGAATAGGACTTTATGGAGTAAGTCCGATCGACAATTCGATTATCAATAATGTAAGTACGCTGAAAACGACAATCCTTCAGATTCGGGATGTACCCGAAGAAGATACGGTAGGTTATAGCCGGATGGGGCATCTGGCACGCCCTTCCCGCATTGCAGCTATTCCTATCGGTTACGCCGATGGCTTGAATCGTCATCTGGGACGTGGCAATGCCTATTGTCTGGTGAATGGCAAGAAAGCCCCTTATGTCGGAAACATCTGTATGGATGTCTGTATGATTGATGTGACAGATATCGATTGCAGAGAAGGCGACAAGGCTATCATTTTTGGTGATGACCTGCCGATAACCACTCTTTCGGATAAACTGGATACTATTCCTTACGAAGTGCTGACCAGTATTTCGAACCGGGTAAAACGAGTCTACTTTCTTTAATGGATAATGGACAATGGATTGGATAATGAATAAAAAACGAGTTGCACAATCATCTGCATAGCAAATTATCCATTATCCATTGTCCATTATCCATTAAAATAATTATCTTTGCACCAACTAATAAACCTCTATAATAAATAAACATATGACAAACTTATTATTATTAGGCTTTTTGCCTAGTGGCTCTGAATGGATCATTATTGCTCTTGTTATTCTTCTCCTTTTTGGTGGTAAGAAAATCCCCGAATTGATGCGTGGATTAGGAAAAGGAGTAAAGAGCTTTAAAGATGGCGTGAACGAGGCAAAAGAAGAAATCAATAAGGCAAAAGACGAAATCGACGCACCGGCAGATTCAGCTAAGAAATAATAAGCAATGGCAGAAATGACCTTCTGGGATCATTTGGATGAGTTGCGTCGGGTACTTTTTCGTGTTATCGGGGTATGGTTTGTATTGGCAATCGGCTATTTCATAGCGATGCCCTATTTGTTCGACCATATAATACTGGCGCCTTGCCATAATGATTTTGTATTTTACGACTTACTACGCTATATCGGTCAGAAATTCGATTTGACTGATGAATTCTTTACGCAGGAGTTTAAGGTGACGCTTGTCAATATCAATTTGGCAGCTCCTTTCTTTATACATATGTCGACAGCCTTCTGGATGTCGGTAGTGACAGCTATGCCTTATATCTTCTTTGAGGTCTGGCGTTTTATCAATCCGGCCCTTTATCCGAATGAACGGAAAGGAGTGAGGAAAGCATTGACCATAGGAACCGGTATGTTCTTTATCGGTGTGCTTATGGGGTACTTTATGGTATATCCGTTGACGCTCCGTTTCCTTTCTACCTATCAGTTGAGTTCGGAAGTCGAGAATATTCTGTCGCTCAATTCGTATATCGATAACTTTATGATGCTGATTCTCTGTATGGGGTTGGCTTTTGAACTTCCTTTGGTGACTTGGTTGTTGTCTTTGCTGGGAGTAGTCAATAAGTCTTTCCTGCGCAAATATCGCCGTCATGCAGTTGTCATCATCGTAATCGCTGCGGCTATTATCACTCCGACTGGCGACCCGTTCACACTGAGTGTGGTAGCTATCCCGCTTTATCTGCTTTATGAAATGAGTATTCTGATGATAAAGGATAAGAAAGAGGTGCCTGAATTGGAAGAAGAAGAGGAAGAAGGCGTGGCAAAAGTCTGATAAACCTAATTATTTATCGTTCGTTGTTCTACATCTGAAGAAGATATTCTTCAGATGTAATTTTTATCATGTACCTTTGTCGTATGGAAAATGAAGGAAGAGAATCTTATGAAATCCTTTTAGCTGTTTGTAAAGCAGATCATTTGCAACTGACAGTCGGTTACAAACAGATGCGCGATTTGCTCGAAAGGCTTTGTCGCTTACATATGCACAATGGGATTTTGCAGATGACCGATCTTTCCGCACGAATTAGTTTTGTAGCGGCTAAAGTGGGGCTTTCTGCGGCAGAACAGAACAGGCTACATACCTTCCGGCTGACTTCCAATGCGATTCTGAACCGACAGCAGGAACCTACCCATGAACATCTTCTGCGGGATGCGAAGACATTGGCTTTCTTCATCCGTAAACTTTTTGAGGAAGATATTCCACAGGAACTGTATCAGCTGCTTCCCCGAACGGATGCCACTTATATCGTGGCTCCTCCGGCACACAAGCGCGTCCAGCGGATGCGTGTCTGTTTTCAGTATTCCGATGAGCAGTATCTGTATGTGACCCCTTTGGATGAAATAGCGGATGAACCGTTGCGCGTTCGTTATAATATTCCTCAGATAAATGAAGAATTTGCGGAGACTTGCCGGTTACTTTGGCGTCATGCACAACTCAACTTGCTGGATGTCTCTGTTGACGAAGCTGGCTTTCTCACCCCTTCGTTCATTGTCCTTGAACCGGACTACCTGATTGATATCAGTTCATTGGCAGAATGTTATCGGGATTATGGACATCATCCGGCAAACTATTTCCTTTCCCGCCTACAGCCGATAGAGAATGCACGTCCATTACTTTTAGGAAATATAGCCAACCTTTTCCTCGATGAGTGGATACATGCAGAGGGAGAGGTCGACTATCTGAAATGTATGCGGAAAGCTTTCCGCCGTTATCCTATTGAGCTGGCGGCTTGTGCCGATCTGCGTGACCGGGAGAAGGAGCGGCAGTTCTTTGATGACTGCAAACTTCATTTCGATCATATTCGTGAGACGGTGAATGACACCTTTCATGCAGCCGGCTATGAACTGGATAAAACGGATGCCGTGCTCGAACCTTCTTATATATGCGAAGCACTCGGTCTGCAAGGACGACTCGACTATATGCAACGCGATATGTCTTCCTTCATCGAAATGAAATCGGGTAAAGCTGACGAATATGCGATTCGTGGAAAAATAGAGCCGAAAGAGAATAATAAAGTGCAGATGTTGCTTTATCAGGCTGTTCTGCAATACTCAATGGGGATGGATCACCGGAAGGTGAAAGCCTATCTGCTCTATACCCGCTATCCATTGCTCTATCCTTCCCGTCCTTCGTGGGCAATGGTCCGTCGGGTGATCGATTTGCGCAACCGGATTGTGGCGGACGAATATGGTGTCCAGTTGCGGAACAGTCTTGAATACACGGCACAGAAGCTGGAAGAAATCAAGGCTTCCGTATTAAATGAGCGAGGGCTGTCCGGACGTTTCTGGGAAACGTATCTGCGCCCTTCCATTGATAACTTTCAAGAGAAACTGAGTTCTCTTTCTTCTTTGGAAAAAAGCTATTTCTATGCCCTCTATAATTTTATAACAAAGGAGCTTTATACATCCAAATCCGGTGATGTGGATTATGAAGGGCGTACAGGAGCAGCTTCTCTATGGCTTTCCACTTTAGCGGAGAAATGTGAATCGGGAGAGATTATCTATGATTTAAGAATTAAAGAGAATCACGCGGCTGATGAGCATAAAGCCCATTTACTGCTGGTACCGTCGGCACCTCCGGGAATGCCGGCAGAAGATGCGTCAAACGTTCTTCCCAACTTTCGTCAAGGTGATGCTATCGTACTTTATGAACGGAATTCGGATGCGGACAACGTTACTAATAAGATGGTATTTAAAGGGAATATCGACTTTCTGAATGAGAATGAAATCTGTATCCGCCTTCGTGCTACACAGCAGAACTCTTCAGTTCTTCCGTCTGATAGTCTTTACGCTATCGAACACGATGCGATGGATACTACTTTCCGCAGCATGTATCAAGGGCTCTATGCTTTTATGTCTGCTACCAAAGAACGTCGTGACTTGCTGCTTTCTCAGCGGGAACCACAGTTTGATGAGACATTGAATGCGCAGATAGCCGAAGCTGCTAATGATTTTCTCCGTATTGCCTTGAAAGCCAAAGCTGCAAAAGATTACTTCCTGTTGGTAGGCCCCCCGGGAACCGGTAAAACATCCTGTGCACTGAAAAAGATGGTTGAAACCTTTTACGAGGATGAAAATGCACAGATTTTATTGCTTTCGTATACCAACCGTGCGGTTGATGAAATTTGCAAAGCCCTTTCCTCCATTCGTCCGGAAGTCGATTTTATTCGTGTAGGAAGCGAACTTTCGTGCGACGAGAGCTATCGGGGGCATCTGATAGAAAATGAACTGGCTGCCTGTATGCGTCGTAGCGAGGTTTACGAACGTATCAACCGCTGTCGTATATTGGTAGGTACAGTAGCGTCTATCTCCGCCAAACCGGAACTTTTCAGATTGAAACATTTCAATGTGGCTATTGTCGATGAGGCTACTCAGATACTGGAACCGCAGCTACTGGGCATTCTTTGTGCCCGGGGAGAAAATGGGAAAGATGCTGTTGACAAATTTATTCTGATAGGCGATCATAAACAACTTCCTGCCGTCGTCTTGCAGAATTCTGAACAATCGGAAATTTATGATGAATCCCTGTCCGCTATCGGGTTGAAGAACCTGAAGGATTCTTTGTTTGAAAGACTGTATCGTACAGTCCGCCAGCATACTGATGCCCATCATCTTTACGATATGCTTTGCCGTCAGGGGCGTATGCATCCTAAAGTTGCTCTGTTTGCAAACCGTGCTTTCTATGAAGGCCGCCTGCTGCCTGTCGGGCTTCCGCATCAACTGGAAGACTCCGAACATATCGACCGACTGGTTTTCTACCCTTCGCAACCCGAACCGATGGGATCTTCCGCAAAGACAAACCGTTCGGAAGCACAGATAGCCGCCCGTTTGGCTGCAGATGTATATAAAGAACATTCAGAGACCTTTGATGCTTCCCGTACATTGGGAATCATTACTCCCTATCGCAGTCAGATCGCTTTAATCAAGAAAGAAATAGAGGCTCTTGACATCCCTGCACTGAATCAGATATTGATCGATACCGTAGAACGCTTTCAGGGAAGTGAGCGGGATGTGATTATTTATTCATTCTGTGTGAACTATCCGTATCAACTGAAATTCCTTTCTAATCTGACAGAAGAAGATGGAATTCTGATTGACCGGAAATTGAACGTCGCCCTGACGCGTGCAAGAAAACAAATGCTTCTGACAGGTGTGCCGGCTTTGCTTGAGCGTAATCCACTCTATAAAAGTTTATTAAAATTAATAGAGAGCCTTCGGATTATTGCGTAATTTTTGCAGTCGTTAATTTTTATTCTCTCTTTATGCAATTCATTAACACCTATTTGTTGAACAAACCCCTATCTTTGCAATACGTTTTTTTCATAGAGATTTAGATTTAAGGTTAGAAGAATTGTGGAAGTCGTGAGACTTCCCTTTTTTTCATCTTAACGTTTACTATCCTTCATTGTTTGAATGCACAATATGTTTTGTAAAATAGGCAGAATGGCTATGAAGAATAAGTAAACCTAAAAAGCCTTCTTCGTGAGAAGAGGCTTTTTTGTTTTTGAGCTTTTTTGAATAAATAATTGGTTAATAAAAACAGGAGGACAAACTTGTATGAGTCGTCCTCCTGTTTTTATTCTATATTATTATATTGGGATTAATCCAATACGATAGGTTTGTACTTAGGTACCAGTGCTTTCATGATTACCCAACCGATCAGGTAAGCAACTGCACATACGCAGAAGATGACGAAGTATCCGGCTGGTTTGCCTTCGAAGCCCATGAATGTCATGGCAGGATGTACAAATTGTGCTCCTTGTTCCAGCAGATCTTTTGTCATTTCCACTTCTTTACCGTCCAGCATCGTTGTTCCGGAAGCGTATACGAATAGGTTACCTGCTACTTTCTGTAGAATCATGGAGCCGATACCGCCGGCCATACCGCCAATACCTGTGATACTTGCAATCGCTGTTCTGGGGAACATATCACCGACAGTAGAGAAGATATTAGCTGACCAGGACTGGTGAGCTGCTCCCCCGATACCAATAAGGATAACAGGGAACCAGGGAGAGAATGTTCCCAAAGGCTGTGCCAGCAGTACTACTAGCGGGAAGAATGCGAAAATCAGCATCGCTTTCATACGCGCTGCATAAGGATTCATACCAGTCTTGTTGATAAAGATAGTAGGAAGCTTACCACCGTAGATTGATAACATGGTGATTGCGTAAAGTGTGAAGATCAGTCCCATTCCCAGAGGATCAGATGTTTTGATGCCAAATTGAGAATTCAGGTAAGACGGAGTCCAGAACAGGAAGAACCACCATACCCCGTCAGTCATGAATTTGCCAAAGACAAATGCCCAAGTCTGTTTGTAACTGAAACATTGCCAGAATCTCATCTTTTTCTCGTCTTTTTCTTCAGTCTTCGGACCGGCACCGGCTTCATTCTGGTCTTGTTCGATATATTCAAGCTCGGCTTTGTTTACGTATTTGCTCTTTGAAGGAGCATCATACATAAATACCCAGAACCCCATCCAGATAAAGCCGAGTCCACCAATAACGATAAATGCCATTTCCCAACCAAAAGCCTTAGCAAGGATAGGAATTGTCAACGGAGCGATCAAAGCACCGATAGAAGCACCGGCGTTAAAGATAGAAGTAGCGTAGGCACGGTCCTTCTTAGGGAAGTACTCGGCAGTTACTTTAATAGCAGCGGGGAAGTTACCGGCCTCTCCGAGAGCAAGTATACAGCGTGCAGCCAGGAAACAATACATACTGACAGTAGCGATTGTCACAACAACGTCTCCGGTAGCTCCGGCCAGTTCGGCAGCACTGTGAAGTCCTACCTGAGCTTCTGTAACAACACCGCAAACGGCGTGAAGGCAGGCACCGGCAGACCATACACCAATAGCCCAAAGGAATCCTTTCTTCGTTCCCATCCAGTCCACAAAGCGACCGGCAAACAACATACATATTGCGTAAACAATAGAAAATACGGAAGTGATAGTACCGTAGTGCGATTCATCCCAGTGAAATTCCGGTTTGATAAATTCATCCCAGGTCAGCGAAAGTACCTGGCGGTCGAGATAGTTAACTGTAGTAGCAAAAAATAGCATCGCACAGATCGTCCATCTGTAGTTTGTCATTTTTTCGCCTGTTTTTTGAAATGCATTCATGATAATGGATTTAAATAGATTTTGATTTGCTGACAAAGGTCGGTATTTCAGCTGATTTTTTTTTGTAATAATTGGTCAAAATCATGTATAATTCGTTGCATTATACATATAATTTGTACATAGTAATGTATTATCGTAACATTTGGTCTCTTTGGGGGAAGAATATGACAAATCCGGAAAGCTTCATCCTTTTCCTGTTTTGAGGAAAGGATGAAGCTTTTCGGATCACTTGATATGTGTTAAAAAACTGCGCAATGATTAGCGCATTTCTGTATATTTGATCTTATCCATGTCGCCATAGTCAAGATTTTCACCAGCCATACCCCAGATAAACATATAGTTGCTTGTTCCGGCAGCTGCGTGGATAGACCATTCCGGTGACATGATAGCTTGTTCATTCTGCATCCATACGATACGTTCTTCCTGAGGTTCGCCCATGAAGTGGCAGATAGAATTGCCTTCCGGTACGTTGAAGTAGAAATATGCTTCTACGCGGCGAGTGTGAGTATGTGCCGGCATGGTGTTCCATACACTGCCCGGTTTCAGTTCTGTCAATCCCATTTGCAGTTGGCAAGGACCTTCTTCAAGTACATTATTAACAATCAGCTGGTTGATAACGCGGTCGTTACTTTCTTCCATCTTTCCTGCAGGGAATGAATTAGCTTTCAGAGAACCTTTACGACCGTCGATGGTGATCAGCTGAGTTTTGTATTCTTTGTGAGCGGTAGCTGAGTTGATGTAGAATTTAGCAGGTTTGCTGGAGTCTTTGCTCTTGAAAGTCACTTTCTGCTTGCCTCTTCCTACATACAATGCATCTTTGAAATTCAGTGTATATTCTTTGCCGTCAACAGTTACGATACCTTCGCCACCAATGTTGATAACACCCAGCTCGCGGCGTTCCAGGAAAAATTTAGCTTTCAGAGGATCAATTGTTTCCAGTACCAGTTCTTTTGTTACAGGTACGGCACCCCCAAAGATGAGGCGGTCATACATAGAATAAGTAACATTGATTTCGTTAGGAACCATTACCTTTTCCATCAGGAAGCTGCTACGCAGGCGGTTTGTATCATACGTTTTCACGTCTTGCGGATTGCAAGCCACTTGCATCTTGTAATTTACCTGGGCAGAAGCAGACATAGCTGCGATACCCAACATCATTGCAATTGCTAATTTTTTCATGTTTCGAATCTTTATTTTGGATTATATGATTACTTAATTGTTTACTGCATCTTTTGCATCATTTCTTGTCATACGGATACGGTTGTAGATTGCCATGCCCAATGCAAGTACTACAAGTATGGCAGGACCGATAATCTTCAGACTGTAAGTCAGGTGGAAGATACCCCAGCAGAAGAGGCTGGAAGCGAAGTCGAGCGCTCCGCCTTCAAAGCCGGCGGGGATATTTACCGTAGGGTCACCTGTAGCGGCATATACGTCTTTGGCAGCCATTGTGAAGAATCCGGCCAGTTCTGTAACGAAGTACAGACCTACGATCAATGCTACCAGTCCGATGATGAATGATTTCACTACATTGCCTTTGGTGATAGGCAGAATCATCGGGAATAAGTAGAACATACCCGCCAAAGAGGCCAGAGGCAAGAAACGGTTGCCCGGAAGAATGACTGCAAGGAAAATAGTAACAGGGATCAAAAGCAGAGATACAACCAGGGTTGTCGGATGTCCAATAACCAGTGCAGGACTCATACCAATGCTCAAACCTGTATTATTCTTATATTTTTTAGCGATCAGTTCGCGGGTAGCATCGGAGATCGGTTTCAAACCCTCGATGAAAAGGCTGGTAATACGTGGAATCAATTCCATTACTGCTCCCATTTTAATACCCAGTCCAAGGATACCCGGAATACTGTCCAAAACTTCTTTCCAGCTGGCACAGCCCAAAGCTCCGATACCGCAACCAATTACGATACCCAAAAACAGCGGTTCGCCCATCAGGCCGAATTTCTTTTTCATTCCTTCAGAGTCAATATTCAGTTTGTCGAATCCCGGAATTTTATCTAAAAGTTTGTTGATAACAATAGCAAACGGAACAAAGCTCTGGCAGAAAGGTTGCGGGATAGAGATACCGTCCATCTTATCATAGAACTTCTGGAAGGCAGGGGCAGTCATATCTGCCATTACCAACGTTATAATATAGCAAATGATAGCAGCGAAAAATCCCCAGAAAATACTATCGGAAGCGAAGTATACGATAGCTCCGATAAATGCGAAATGCCAGTAGTTCCAGAGGTCAATATTTACAGTACGGGTGGTTTTGGTCAGTAGCATCAACAGGTTGACTCCCAGACAGACAGGGATGATGAAGGCTCCGACTGAGGTGTTATAGGCTACCGCTGCCGCAGAAGGCCATCCCATGTCGAAAATACCTAGCTCCAATCCGTAGATTTCTACCATTTTACTTAAAGCCGGACCAAGACTACTGGTCAACAGGGCTGTGACTACAGATAAACCAACGAAACCGACTCCCACCAATAAGCCACTTTTAAGTGCTTTAGGGAGTTTAATACCGATACATACTCCTAAGATTGTGAAAATGATCGGCATCATCACTGCCGCTCCCAGACCGATAATGTACTTGAATACTTCTTCCATTCTGTTCTATTTTTTCTCTGTTTTTAATGATAAATTACTGTGTTTCCCCAGAGGGTATTAGTTGTAAACCGTGCCAAAAGTACGACCTTTTCCGCTTTATTCCAAAACGAAACTCTTAATTTATCAGTTATTGCATCAAAAATGGACATTTTTGACGTTTACGTGCACAAAATTGGTCGTTTCCGTGCACGAAAAACAAAAAATACACCTTCTTAACTAAAAAGTCCCACTCTGTTTGGAAGAAATACACTACTTTCGTAGCATGAAAAAATAGCATGTATAATCCTTAAAACAATAAACCATGAGACGAAGCTCTTTTTATAATTTTTTGATATTAGTAATAATAATGTCAAGCCCCATTTCACTGTCGGCACAGCAGGTGGATGAAAAACTGCCTTGGTCGGTGCGGATGACTGAATCGGAGATGATCCGTTGCCCGGAATCCTGGCAGCTCGATTTCCAGCCAAAACTGAAATGGGATTATTGTCACGGGCTGGAACTGGGGGCGATGCTTGATGTATATGATGCTTATGGAGACAAGAAAATACGTGATTATGCAATTGCTTATGCAGATACGATGGTGCATGAGGATGGAAGTATCACTGCATACAAGTTGACAGATTATAGTCTGGACCGTATCAATTCCGGGAAGATTCTGTTTCGTATCTATGAACAGACAAAAGATGAAAAGTATAAGAAAGCATTAGACTTACTTTATAGCCAGTTTGCCGGACAGCCTCGAAATGAAGATGGAGGATTCTGGCATAAGAAAATATATCCGCATCAGATGTGGCTGGACGGGCTTTATATGGGAGCTCCTTTTTATGCGGAATATGCATATCGTAATAATCGCCCGCAGGATTATGCGGACGTTATCAATCAGTTTATCACTTGCGCCCGTCATACTTACGATCCGAAGAACGGTCTTTATCGCCATGCGTGTGATGTAAGTCGCACGGAGCGTTGGGCAGACCCAGTGACAGGGCAGTCAAAACATTGCTGGGGACGTGCGTTAGGCTGGTATGCGATGGCGTTGGTAGATGCACTGGATTTTATCCCGAAGCATGAGGCAGGGAGAGATTCCTTGCTTGCCATTTTGAATAATGTAGCCGTTCAGGTCAAGAAATTGCAGGAGCCGAAAACCGGCGGATGGTATCAGGTGATGGACAGAAGCGGTGATAAGGGTAACTATCTCGAATCATCCTGCTCTGCCATGTTCATTTACAGCCTGTTTAAAGCAGTGCGTATGGGATATATTGACCAGTCTTATCTGGACGTGGCATTGAAAGGTTATGAGGGTTTTCTGAAGAATTTCATTGAAGTAGATAAAGAGGGAGTGGTGACTATTACGAAGGCTTGTGCGGTAGCAGGGCTGGGAGGAAAGGTCTATCGTTCCGGTGATTATGACTATTATATTAATGAAACGATCCGTAATAACGATCCGAAAGCAGTAGGACCATTTATAATGGCAAGTCTGGAATATGAACGTTTGCAAAAGTAATTTCTACCGATGAAAAGGAGTATTTTAAGAGGAATGGTATTGTTTCTTCTATTCTGTTCGGGAGGAACCTTGACCTGTGCGCAACAGCAAAAGCAAGACACATTGGTCGTGTCACGTGATGGAACAGGAAAGTATCGTGATATTCAGGAAGCCGTGGAGGCAGTACGTGCCTTTATGGACTATACGGTGACTATCTACATAAAGAAAGGCATATACAAAGAAAAACTGGTGATTCCTTCGTGGGTGAAGAATGTTCAACTGGTGGGTGAAGAGGCCGAAAATACAATTATTACGTATGATGACCATGCTAATATCAATAAAATGGGCACTTTCCGTACTTATACAGTAAAAGTAGAAGGTAGTGACATTACGTTTAAAAATCTGACGATTGAGAATAATGCCGCTCCTTTGGGACAGGCAGTGGCGCTCCATACCGAAGGAGACCGGCTGATGTTTGTCGGCTGCCGTTTTCTGGGAAATCAGGATACTATTTATACAGGTTCGGAGGGCAGTCGCTTGTTGTTTACCAACTGCTATATCGAAGGAACTACAGACTTTATCTTCGGGCCTTCTACCGCTCTTTTCGAATACTGCGAGCTGCATAGTAAACGCGATTCATACATCACCGCAGCTTCTACTCCGAAAGGGGTGGAGTTCGGATATGTTTTCAAGAACTGCAGGCTGACAGCTGCTCCCGGTATAAAGAAAGTCTATTTGGGTCGTCCTTGGAGACCTTATGCCGCTACGGCTTTTATTAATTGTGAGTTTGGCGGACATATCCGTTCGGAGGGCTGGCACAACTGGAAGAATCCGGAAAATGAAAAGACTGCCCGCTATGCAGAGTTTAAAAATACGGGTGAAGGTGCGGATACTTCCGGACGTGTGAAGTGGGCTAAACAACTGACTGATAAAGAAGCAGTGCAATATACTCCGCAGAATATATTTAAGGAATGCAGTAATTGGTATCCTTATAAATAAATGTTGTATTAAAACAAGAAGCCACAAGATCAATACAGATATGAAGATACATAGAAACAGACCGCTATTATTGTTAGTAACAGCTTTTATCCTTTTCTCCGCATTCCGTGCGGACAAGCCTTTCATAACGATTTTTACGATAGGTGATTCTACGATGGCCAACAAAAAACTGGACGGTGGAAATCCCGAACGTGGTTGGGGGATGATGCTTCCCGGATTCTTTTCAGAAGATATCCGTGTTGACAATCATGCTGCCAATGGACGCAGCTCGAAGAGTTTCATTACTGAGGGCAGATGGGAGAAAGTGATTTCTCAGGTGAAGAAGGGAGATTACGTCTTTATCCAGTTCGGGCACAATGACGAAAAGACCGATTCTGCACGCCATACCGATCCGGGAACGACCTTTGATGACAACCTTCGCCGTTTTGTAAATGAAACTCGTGCCAAGGGAGGTATCCCTGTGTTATTCAATTCGATTGTCCGCCGTAATTTCGTTCAGCCGAAAGATGCGTCGATTGCGAAAGATGCCCGTCAGACTCCGGGCGAGCAGGAATTACCCAAAGAAGGAAGTGTATTGTTCGATACACATGGTGCTTATTTAGATTCTCCGCGTAATGTTGCAAAGGAGATGGGAGTTGTATTTATCGATATGAATAAAATTACTCATGACTTGGTACAGGGACTGGGACCGGTAGAGTCGAAGAAACTTTATATGTTTGTCGAGCCCGGTAAAATCCCGGCTTTCCCGAAAGGACGGGAAGACAATACTCACTTAAATATATACGGAGCACGGACCATTGCCGGGCTGACAGTAGATGCGATTGCCGGACAAATACCGGAATTGGGAAAATATGTTCGTCATTATGATTACGTAGTGGCACAAGACGGAACGGGTGATTTCTTCACGGTGCAGGAAGCGATAAATGCAGTGCCCGATTTTCGCAAGAATGTGCGTACTACTATATTAGTCCGTAAAGGGACGTACAAAGAGAAGATCATTATTCCGGAATCCAAAATAAACATCTCCCTGATAGGAGAGGACGGTGCGGTGCTGACAAACGATGATTTTGCCAACAAGAAGAATGTATTTGGTGAGAATATGGGAACTTCGGGATCGTCAAGCTGCTACATCTATGCTCCGGATTTCTATGCAGAGAACATCACTTTTGAAAATTCGGCAGGGCCGGTAGGGCAGGCGGTAGCTTGTTTTGTATCTGCTGACCGTGCATTCTTTAAGAATTGCCGCTTTCTGGGTTATCAGGATACACTTTATACGTATGGTAAGCAGAGCCGCCAATACTATGAAGATTGCTATATTGAAGGAACGGTTGACTTTATTTTCGGATGGTCTGTCGCTGTCTTCAATCGTTGTCATATCCATAGTAAACGTGATGGTTACGTGACGGCCCCTTCTACAGATCAGGGTAAAAAGTTTGGCTATGTCTTTTATGATTGCCAACTGACCGCTGATCCGGAAGTTGCCAAAGTATATCTGTCCCGTCCGTGGCGTCCGTATGCTCAGGCTGTGTTTATTCGTTGTGAGCTGGGTAAGCATATCCTTCCGGAAGGCTGGAACAACTGGGGAAAGAAAGAGGCGGAGAAAACAGTGTTTTATGCCGAATACGCTAGTCGTGGCGAGGGAGCCAATCCGAAAGCCCGCGCGGCTTTTTCCCATCAGTTGAAGAATCTGAAAGGCTACGAAATAGAAACGGTTCTGGCAGGTGAAGACGGCTGGAATCCGGTAAAGAACGGAAACCGGATGGTGGAAGTAAAACGCTGACCCAATCAAAAAGTAACATTATTTGATCAGAAATAAAAGAGAGATTCTGTTAAATAAACACTGAATATAGATGTAAGTTCAGCTTAATTATTATCTTTACACCATTCAATATGTGTGTAATAATGATAAAAAGAATCTTATATCTAATTCTTTTGTGCCTGACTGTGCATGTGGTGCAGGCACAACAACACAGCTTTTTCACCCATTATTCTACCGAGGATGGGTTGTCTCAAAACACAGTAATGAGCATATTACAGGATCACAAAGACAACCTCTGGTTTGCCACTTGGGATGGAATCAATCGTTTTGATGGCTATAACTTTAAAACTTATAAAGCACGTCAGGGCAATTACATCAGTCTGACCAATAACCGTGCCGACCGGATGTATGAAGACCGGTACGGTTTTCTATGGTTGTTGACTTATGACAACCGTGTCCATCGTTTCGATCCGAAAACGGAGACGTTTGAGCAAGTCCCGGCTGCGGGTGAAGAGGGAAGCACCTACAATATTCATTCTATTCAGGTGTTGCTTGATGGTACAGTCTGGCTGCTGACGGAGAATGACGGAGCTATCCGTGTTGTGACGCTTCCTGAGAAAAACTATACGACGAAACCGGAGATTTATTCCACTAAGTCCGGTTTGTTTCCTGCCGATCACTTTTATCAGGTCTATCAGGATAGAGCCGGCAATAACTGGCTGCTGACTGATAATGGGCTGGGAATGATACGTCCCGGTGAGCGGCAACCTGTGAACTACTTTGTGGAGACGCAGGGAAAACAAGACGGCATGAACCAGGCATTTTATGCAGTCAGAGAATGTGAAGACGATATCTGCTTTACTTCCGATCGGGGAAGAATCTGGTGCTATCAGAAAAAGAGCGGGGAGTTTCGTCTGCACGAACTTCCCACAAAAGCCCGTATAACTTCCATACATGCTGTGGGCAATGACAATACCGTCGTTACAACCGACTCGGACGGATTCTTTCTCTCTAACCTGAAAACCAACAAGCATATACACTATTCCCCTGTGACCTGCAAGGAGTTGTCGGACCAGCCGATTCTTTCGGCTTATGTAGACCGTACATCGGAAGTTTGGTTCGAACAGGAAGAGCCGGGAGTCGTTGTTCATTTTAACCCTGCTACCGGGGTGGTAAAGCGTGAGCAAATGCGGGTGGAATATAGTAACGCTGACCGTTCGCGTCCTGCTTTCCATATTCATGAAGATATACACGGACATGTATGGGTGCATCCTTATGGCGGAGGATTCTCCTGTTTTGACCGCGAACGGAATTGTCTCGTTCCTTTCTACGATGATTTGGGGAGCAATAACTGGCGCTTCTCTAACAAAATACATGCGGCTTTTTCTGATAAACAAGGCAATTTATGGCTTTGCACCCATTCCAAAGGGCTGGAGAAAGTCACATTCCGCAATGTACCGTTTTCAATGCTGACTCCAGTTCCGCATGAATACGAATCTTTGAGTAATGAAGTACGGTCGGTTTGCGAAGATAAGCTGGGAAATTTATGGGTCGGACTGAAAGACGGCATGATCCGCCTGTATGATTCGAACCGGAAGTATATAGGACATCTGACAGGAAATGGAACCGTTTCGCTCACAGGTGCGCCTATGGAAGGCACTGCCTATTTTATTTTGCAGGACTCGAAAGGAATTATCTGGATTGCTACCAAAGGAAACGGATTGGTGCGTGCCGAACAGGCTTCTGCTACGGGTATGTCTTACAAACTGACTCGTTATCAGCATGACGCCAACGATATATACAGTCTGAGTGATAACAATGTATATTGTGTTTACGAAGATCATCATGGCCGCATCTGGGCAGCAACTTTTGCAGGTGGCATCAACTATATTGCCCAGGGAGAAAAAGGAGAGACAATCTTTATCAATCACCGGAATAATCTGAAAGGATATCCCATTGATGTCTGTTACAAAACGCGTTTTATCACTTCAGATAATAACGGACGACTTTGGGTAGGTACTACCACGGGAGCCGTTGCTTTTGACGAGAACTTCAAGAAGCCGGAAGATATTCAGTTCCACCATTTCTCCCGTGTCCCGAACGACACGAAGAGTCTGAGCAATAATGATGTGCACTGGATCATCGCTACCCGGCAGAAGGAACTTTATCTGGCAACTTTCGGTGGGGGACTGAATAAACTGATTTCTATCAGCGAAGACGGTCACGGTGAATTTAAATCCTATTCAGTGCTCGACGGACTTTCTTCGGACGTCCTGCTTTCTATCCGTGAAGATCATAAGCAGAATCTCTGGATCAGTACAGAAAATGGAATCTGTAAGTTTGTCCCATCCGGCGAGCGTTTTGAGAATTACGATGAACGCAGTATCAGTTTCCGGGTACGTTTCAGCGAGGCGGCCTCTACGCTGACATCCGGTGGGGATATGTTGTTTGGAACCAGTAACGGATTATTCATGTTTAGTCCGGATTCTATACGGAAGAGCAGTTATGTGCCTCCTGTCGTCTTTTCCAAGCTGATGGTGGCGAATGAAGATGTGATTCCGGGAGAGAAATCCATATTGAAAGTCGATTTGGATGATACACACGAATTGGTGCTTTCTCATGATGAGAATATCTTTTCAGTTCAGTATGCTGCGCTCGATTATACGAATCCGCAGAATATACAGTACGCGTACATTCTCGATGGTTTCGAGAAGCAGTGGACTTTTGCCGACCGGCAAAGAAGTGTGACCTATACCAACTTGCCGAAGGGAGATTATGTATTTCGTGTCCGTTCTACCAATAGTGACGGGGTGTGGGTGGACAATGAGCGCATTTTGAATATCACGATTCTCCCTTCTTTCTGGGAGACGCCTTTAGCGTATGTGCTGTATGTCTGCTTTGTATTATTGATTATTTTCGTTGCGGTTTATATCCTGTTTACCATTTATCGTTTGAAGCACGAAGTGTCTGTCGAACAACAGATCTCTGATATTAAGCTACGTTTCTTTACGAATATATCTCACGAGCTCCGTACTCCTCTGACGTTGATTGCGGGTCCGGTAGAACAAGTGCTGAAGAATGATAAGTTGCCGGCTGATGCACGGGAGCAGCTGGTAGTGGTGGAGCGGAATACCAATCGTATGCTTCGCCTTGTGAATCAGATTCTGGACTTCCGTAAGATTCAGAATAAGAAGATGAAGATGCAGGTGCAACAGTTGAATGTGGTAGCCTTTGTCCGTAAGATTATGGACAATTTTGAATCAGTGGCGGAGGAGCATCATATCGATTTCCTCTTCCAGACGGAGAAGGAGGCTTTGAACCTTTGGGTAGATGCTGATAAGTTTGAAAAGATTGTATTTAATCTTCTGTCCAACGCCTTTAAATATACGCCTAACGGGAAAATGATTACCGTTTTTATCCGCGAAGATGAGGGCACGGTATCGGTTGGTGTGCAAGATCAGGGAATTGGTATTGCCGAAAACAAACGTAAGTCTCTCTTTGTACGCTTTGAGAATTTGGTAGATAAGAATATATTCAATCAGGCAAGTTCCGGAATCGGCCTTTCTTTGGTAAAGGAACTGGTAGAAATGCACAAGGCTACGATTTCCGTTGATAGCCGTTTGGGGGAAGGAAGTTGTTTCAAAGTTGATTTTCTGAAGGGAAAAGAGCATTATAATAGTGCAGTAGAGTTTATTCTCGACGATTCGGCTGTTCCGCTGAGTATGGAACGTATTGTGGATATCGCTAATTCTTCGCTTCAGACAGAAGCTGCTATCGTAGATGCACCTAGTTTGGAGATATCTGTCGCTGAAGAAGAGGCTGAGGAAAGCAGTTCGAAAGAACTCATGTTGCTGGTGGAGGATAATCAGGAATTACGTTCTTTCTTACGTAGTATTTTTGCTTCAACCTATCGGGTGGTAGAGGCTTCTGACGGTATGGAAGGATGGAATAAGGCTTTGAAGTATCTGCCGGACATTATCATCAGTGACGTGATGATGCCGGAGAAAGATGGTATCGAAATGACGCGTGAGCTCCGTGCGGATATGACGACCAGCCACATCCCTATTATTCTGCTGACTGCCAAGACAACCATAGAAAGTAAGCTGGAAGGGCTGGAATATGGAGCGGATGATTATATAACCAAGCCTTTTAGTGCTACTTATCTTCAGGCCCGTGTGGAGAACTTGCTGATACAGCGCAAGAAACTTCAGAATTTCTATCGTGATAGCCTGACACATGTGATGGTATCTGAAGTTCCGGGTGTTCAGGAAGAGGTTTTATCCGGTCATGAAGTTACCGGGTCGGAGTCGGAGAGTGGTGTGGCAGAAAAGCCTGTAATGCCGGAAATGTCTCCTAACGATCGTAAGTTTATGGATAAGCTGGTTGAACTGATGGAGCAGAATATGGATAACGGAGAATTGGTGGTGGATGATTTGGTTCGTGAGTTGGCTGTCAGTCGTTCGGTGTTCTTCAAGAAGTTGAAAACGCTTACGGGACTGGCCCCTATCGAGTTCATAAAGGAAATGCGCATCAAGCGTGCTGCACAGTTAATTGAAACAGGAGAGTTTAATATGACTCAGATTTCTTATATGGTCGGTATTAATGATCCGCGTTATTTCAGTAAATGCTTTAAGGCACAGGTCGGTATGACTCCGACGGAGTATCGGGAAAAAGTGGGACGGTGACAGGAGTTTTTGGGCACTTTTAGTACCAGAGAAGTTTTATTGGATAATCGGTGTTCAGTTGTTTCAGTCTTCTTCGGAAATGCCCTGTCAGAAGGCGATAGCGGCTGAAGGCACAATTTTGTACCCTTGCGTGAGTGTACTCTGAGAGGGGAGGGGTGGTTTCAGTTCTTTCAGATTGGTAGTTTCGGATTTTTTTCTTTGATGGTTGATGACTATATATTCTATTTGGCAGCAAAGGCTAGTTAACATGTAGGCTTGGGCTCACTAGTGTCCGAGCTCAGGCTTGCTGACGTCCGGGCTTACCCTTGCTGACGTCCGGGCTAAGCTCTGCTGACATACGGGGTGAGAATGATAGCGACAAGGGGGGAGATAAATAGAGCCTCTACTTGATTAAAACAGACCTTTTACTTGTAGTAAATAGAGCCTCTGATTGGAGTAAATGCCAGCTCTGTTTTTGAAACTGAAAGAGCTGAATGCTGAAAGTCACCATTTGGAACCACTGCTTTCAGCTGTATCTCCTTCTGTCAGGGCTTTGCAGAGATAACTGAAAGGACTGAATGCTCTGAATCTTACTTTATTTAGTAGATGGTTGATGGTTTCGTGTATGAGGTGTAAAGTAGGCTTGCTATCTAAGTTTGTACTAGAGTTAACCGAGAGAAGTACAAGAGTTGCCATGATGATGTACTAGAGTGGACTCAAAGATGTAGGAGGTTGGAGGAAAAGATGTACAAGAACCGAAGGGGAGATGTACAAGATGTGTTTGAATGAGGTACTTCTAACTGCCTTAGCGTCATAAAAAAAGATAGCGATACTGAATACGGGCATCGCTATCTTTTTTATAATGCAGTGTCTGTTTTAGACACTTGGGGTTTATTGATTATCAGAACTATTCTTTAATCCATCTAGGGTCACCAGCTTTGGAATCTTTAATATCTTCTGCTCCAACAGTGAAATCTCCACTTTCAGGATTTGTGAATTTAGGATCTATTTCTGTAGCGTTACATGCTGACGGATCTGTATAAAGTCCATTGGTTGCATCCCATAGGTTTGCACTGTCATGGTAGTAATTTTTTGAATAGCTAGCTTGAGCTTTCATCTTTCCCTTCTTTGCCCAGTATCCTAATGTTCCGACACCGATTTGTGAGAATACGCATTTTTCAACAGTTAGTTTGCCTGTAGAAGTAGAAACCTTATCCATTAAGAACAATCCATTATTATTGCTGCCGCCATCATAAGAGCATACTTTGTAGAAAGTGCAATTGGTGACGCTTACAGTGGCTGATGTCATATTACAACGTAAGAATGTACGTATACCATTACTAAAGGTTGAGTTTTGGATCGTCAATGTTCCCAATGTCGTATTGGCGCGAAGGTCGAAGCCGTCACCACCGGAACCTGTAATATTATCTGCCCAACAGTTCTCAAATAAGGCCGCTCCTAAAGTTGCCGTTGCATTACAGTAAAGAATCTGATTCTTATAGTTTCTGATTTCGCAACCGCTGACTGTTAAAGTCGAAATATTAGCTCCACTTTGCAACTCTATGAAATTAGAAACCAACTCTTCTGCTCCCGGAGTGTCACCTCGGAAAATTATATTATTGATTTCTATGGAAGAAGCTCCGGCCTCGGGTTGTAGACGACCATAGATGGTAGGCATATTGGCCTTGTCATAACCACTGATGATAACAGATTTGTTTAGTGCATAATCTCCCAAAACAAACGAGCCTGAGACAAGAACGATGTTTGCACCATCTGCTGCTCCTTCGAGTACGGTAACAAGATCATCACCTTCATATACAGGAGTCTTTCCCTGAAAGTCAATGGCTGTTTTAAATGTAACGGTACCACGGAGCTTATCTACATTGTATAACTTGGCTGTATACGATGTGCTTTCTTCCAGTCCGTCTATATAAGCCTTTTTGTTGGCTATATCTGTACTTTTCAGAGTATATGTTATGTCTGCTTTTCCATCTGCACTCAGCACGATTTTGGTTGCCGTTGCATCAATAGCATCCCATGTAAGCGTTACTGCATGTGCTTCTATATTTTCGTCTTTCACAGAATTGAAGATATTCTCAGCTTCTGTCATGAAGGAAACAGCCGACCATTTTGATTCATTGATCTCTTCACTCAAGGCTCTGATTCTTGCTGTATATTGAGTTTCACCCAATAGCCCTTCTACAGTATATGTGTTGTCCGTAATCCCTTCATATGTTTTCGGAGTACCTTCGAAAGTCATATCTTGATTTTCATAAAGCTCGATCGTATATGATGTGGCATTTGTCACTGCTGTCCATTTAAACTTTACATTTGTCTTTTTCTGGATAACAGCTTCTACATTTGTCGGTGAGAATAATCGGTCAAATATTCCCGTCGTGACTTCGTCATCCGGTTCTGAACAGCTTACTGTAAAGGCAGACAGAACCAGGCTAAATAATACTGTATATATATAATTCTTTTTCATAATTCATTCATCATTAATAGTCATAATCGTTTGTTAGCACACCGTTACTTCCGTCTATAAATACTTTCCAGATAGGCCAGAATTGCTTGGTATCGGGATTGTTATCATACAATTGGTCGATAAGCAGCAAAGCAGCAGCCTGATCTGCAGATTCTTTCGGTACAATCCATTCCTTACTTTTAGAGTAGCCTAATGTTTGTCCTATTTCATCTGTATCTCCATGGTTTAATCCATACATTTTGTAGGAAGTTGCATCTGTTCCATCCAAGCCCTCATTATAATAGATTTTCAAAGGAAGATCAGCGTATTCACCTTCACGGTTATATAATCGTGTCATTTTCTCTTTGGCTTCATTCATTTTACTTCCTAGAAGATTCCAACGGATCAGGTCGACTTTGCGTATTGCTTCTCCTGCAAATTCAAATTTACGCTCGTCTACAATTACGTTAAAGAATGCATCCTGACTGGCTTTTGCCTTCGTTAATATAGCGCTTGCTTTTTCGGCCGGATATGAACGGTCGAGGATTGCTTTCAAATATTTTCCTGCATCAGATGATCCTTTAGGACCTTCCAGTTCATTGATAGCTTCTGCTGCCATTAAATAAATATCAGCCATACGCATCACTTGCCAGTTCATACCATCATCATTTGAAGAGTCAACTACACGGTTCATCCATTCGAAACGAACTTTACCAAAACTCCATCCACCCCAGCATTTATTGGGTGCTTTCCAGGCAATGTCTCCATCGTTGTCACTTGTCCATTTGAAAGGTACACAAGTGATATCACGACGAATATCTTCTACATCATAATCATAAAACAAAGTCGGAATAGGGCCGTTTATACCTCCTTTGGCTAGTTTTGTCCATTGGTCTTTCTTTTCATGCTTCACTCCCCAAGTGTAGATGACACGTCCACGGGATGCCGAAAATGGAATCTCAAAAATAGACTCTGCTCCTGCAGTTGTTCCTTCAGCACATAGTGCTTTAAAGTTAGCTTCAAACGTACCTAATGTGTTATACCCTTTGCTGATGATGTCCAGACATTCGTTTTTTGCAATTGTATAGAGTTCCTGTCTTTCTGTTGCATCCTCTGTATTGTAACGGATTCCATCCGGATGTTGTGAGTAACCAGCCGCAAATAATGCAATCCGCGCGCGTAATCCTTTAGTGAAGGTTTGGCTCACTCGTTCTGTTGATTTAGTAAAACTGTTCTCGTTAGGCCAGCCTACGTAGTCTTGTGCTGTAAGTAAGTCGTCCAACAGTCTTCTCATGATAACCATACGGTCGGTTTTAGGCAAGTCGATCGTTTCTGTGGTGTTGGGCTCAAAACGGGCAGGGACATCACCGAACGCTTTAATCAGATCGAAATAGATAAAAGCTCTTAAGGTCAATAGTTCACCGTAAAATTGGCGCATATTGGTGCTGCTCATATCGCTGTACTCGTCCATACCGGTTATAGCGCTGTTTGCGCGTTCTATGGCTTCATAAAGTTTGGCCCAAACGTTGTTGTCCGTATTCATGTATTGATTATCGGTAGTGGCATTATATGTTACCAAGGCTCCTTCTTTATCAGTGAAAGCTCCTTTTTTACCCGTATTGTTCCAAATTTCACAGTCGCTATTGACTCCGAAGTAGGCAATATAACGTCCGCGATAAGAGTTTGTTTCACCGAATGACTGGTGCAATCCCATCACTACATCATTGACCAAAGCCTCGTTAGAAAAAACTTCTGTCTTTTCCATAGATGACTTTTTGGAAGTATCTAATATGTCATCACAAGAAGAAAAAGCAAATAGTGATGCTGCTAATGCGGTATATAATATTTTTTTCATTACTTACTAGTTTTACTGATTAAAAATTAAGGTTCAAACCGATTACAAACTGACGGCTCTTAGGATATGCTGAATAGTCTACACCCGGAGTCAGTTGGCTGCCATTTCTGCGGCAAGTAGAAACTTCCGGATCGTAACCGCTATATCCCGTGATACAGAACAGATTGTATCCCGTTACATAGAAACGAAGGTTGTTGATTCCAACTTTCTTGGTTAGATGGACAGGCAGAGTGTATCCCAATGTCAAAGTGCTCAGACGAAGGTAAGAACCGTCTTCAACAGCCCAATCCGAGAATACGAATTTGCTCATGTAAGGTGACCACATGGTGGTGTTCTCGTTCATTTGCGCCAATTGGTTCATGTCTGTTACCAAATTGCCGTTTCCGTCAATATTAGTCCAACGTTTTGCTGCGGACATTTCAGAAGTCATGTTTCTATATAAGTACTTGGAAGTAGAAGTGGTTTCGATCTTATTGGCGTTATAGATGTCGTTACCATAACTCCATGTAAAGTTGGCTGCCAAGTCGAAACCATATAAGCGGGCATTGATATTGAACCCGCCTGTATGCAGGGGATTGGCATCGCCAATGATCGTTTTATCTTTTTCACCATTCGCATCTCCACTATTATCCAAATCTTTTAGTTTCATCATACCCGGGCGCGCAGTTCCTACGGCAGAAGATTTGTTGATATCTTTCTTTAGAGTCCAGGTGTCGGTTGTTGCATCATAACTTTCAAAATCAGAAACTTCATAACGTCCGGCACTTACATAACCATACATTTTTCCAACAGAACCACCTACTTCCGGCAAGAAATCCTGACCTATCTCTGTTGAAGCCCAATAAGATTGTGCTTGTTCGTTAGTTAGCTTCTGTAAAGAACCGAGAGATTTGATCTTGTTTTTATTAAAACTGATATTGGCACCAATGCTCAGACCGAAATTCTTTTTATCAACGGCTACCCAGTTGACGCTGGCTTCAAGACCTTTGTTTTCAGTCTCGCCCATGTTACGGTATTGGTAGTTATAACCAGTTCCGGATGTCGGGAACATAATTAACAGGTCTTTTGTATTATTCCAGTAGCCTTCAATTGTTCCGCTTAATCTGCCTCCTAAAGTGGTGAAATCCAAACCAACATTTCTTGTAATGGTCGTTTCCCATGTGAGATCGCTGTTTGCCATGTATTTGCTTGGAGCAATATAGGAATTGACACCATTGATCCATGGAGTTTTATTTAATTCATACAATTGAGAGATCTGTCCCGAGGGAATATTATTGTTTCCGGCTGTACCATAGCTGAATCGGAGCTTTAAGTCATCCAACCAATTTTTGGTATTCTCCATAAATGATTCGGAAGATATACGCCATGCGACGGCAGCAGATGGGAAGAATCCCCATTGGTTACCTTTGGCAAACTTCGAAGAACCATCGGCACGGAAAGTAGCGCTAAACAAGTATTTGCTGTCAAAGTCATAGTTTGCGCGTCCGAAGAATGAGAACAATACATCATCCGGATAACCATAATTGGTCACTTCATATGGATTTCCTTTTGTAGAATAGTTGATGCAGTCGTCTGCCGTATATTCAGTCGGGAAACCATGTACAACATTTCTTAATTCTCTCTCCCTGGTGACAATATATTCCTGACCGGCCAGCAGATTTAAATGGTTTTTGTTATTCTTAAAGAACTTCTTGAAGTCATAACTTAAGGTGTTTGTACTGCGGAAGGCAGTTCTTGTACCACGGGTGAAAGAAATAGCAGGCTTGCTTTTATCCTCATCGTCCACGTTATTTCTTACATAGTATGTCGTTACACCATAATAGCGGTCTGCATTGTTTCGATAATCGTCATAACCAACTTCTGCTTTTAGTTTTAAATCTTTGATTATTTCCCAAGTGATAGAGCCGGCAAGGTTATAGTTGATACGTTCTTTGCGGGTGTCATTATCTCTTAGGGAGATTAACGGATTTATCAATAGAGAATTGGCATCTTCTTCGTCTGCATTGAGTGCATCAGAGATACCAGGTACAGGATATGGAGTATACAACAAAGAATATTTCAGACGTTTGTCTGTGTTCAATGAACTGTTGGCGTCATTGGAACCTCCACCATTGATTTTTGTTTTGGAAAAGCGTGCTGAGAAATCTAAAGAAACGTTCTTCAGAGGCTTATGATTCAACTTTAAATTGAGGTTATCACGTGCATAGTCAGACATTTGCATGATAGCTTTATCGTCAATATGAGAGTAACTGAACGAATATTTGAACTTATCGCTACCACCGTTGATGCTGAGATTGTGATTAAATGAATGTCCGGTACGTCCGAAAGTTAAATCCTGCCAGTCATTGGTAGCTACGTTGTCATACATGTCAAGGTCTTGATAATTCCCAAAATACTTGATATAATCATCATTCTTATTTGTTAGTTGAGCCAGTTCATACTGCCATTTGGTATAATCGCTTGCGGAAAGTACATCTAATGTTTTTGCTACTTTTTTCCACGCATAATAAGCATTGTAACTAACACTGACTTTTCCTTCTTTACCACTCTTGGTAGTAACAATAATTACACCATTAGCACCACGTGCACCGTAGATAGCAGTTGAAGAAGCGTCTTTCAATACATCGATTGATTCAATATCTGTAGGTGGAATATCTGAGATACTTTCTACAGGAAATCCGTCTACAATAAATAAAGGCTCATTACTTTGAGTGATTGAACCGCCTCCGCGTACACGAATACTCATCTGTGCATCAGGAGAACCTTCTGTAGTTGTAATTTGTACACCAGCCATTTTCCCTTGCAATGCTTCCGTGGCAGATGCAACAGGAATAGCTGCTAAAGTTTCTGAATTGACTGATGCTACTGATCCTGTAATGTCTTTACGTTTGGCGGTACCGTAACCGATAACGACAACTTCATCCAATGCTTTCGCATCGTCTGATAGTGTAACGTCAATTTTGCTTTTTCCTTTGATTGCGATTTCCTGCGTTTTCATACCAATATATGAAATGACGACAGTTGCGTTAGCAGGAACCTTTAGAGAGAAATTACCGTCCAGGTTGGTGATTGTACCATTGGTAGTATTTCCTTTTTCTACGATGGAAGCACCGATAATCGGCTCTCCGGTTGTGTCTTTCACATTACCATTTAAGGTAATAGTCTGCGCTGATACGCTGAGCGATAATGCTGCGAAAATCATTAGCAGCAAAGTGCGCATGTTTTTCATTCCTTTAGGCATCTTTTGTTCTTTTATATTAGATTATTAATATTCGAGTGTATCCACTCTTAGAGTTCTCACTGGTGCAAAATTATGTTTTTGAGGCTTGTGGGATGTGTAATATTTGTTTTTACGATAGTATTTTTTGTTTTTCCGGCAGAAAATAAATTAAGACGAGGGTTTATAGGAGAATGTACTCTCGTCTTAATCTTTTATAACTGTTTATTCGGGCTTTTAATTTTATTTTTTAGAATCCGCAGGATACAGATGGTTCACCAGTTCATTCAAATATACCTCAAGATTGGTGTATTCTTTGTTCAGACTGTATTGAGCACCGTCATTCGGATCGTCCGGGTTCAGATTGTGCTTTTTTTCCCATTCGTCCGGTATGCCATCTCCGTCAGTATCGAGTGGGGCCGGTTCGGATTTATATTCAGGCCAGCCTCCTACGTCTATTGGTTGGTCAACCATTCCATTGGTACTTCCATGAGAACCTTCATAAGTATAGTTTCCTTTGCGGGTTTCTTCTACGATTCGCTGGTCTACAACATCACGGCGGTGAGAGGCTCCGGCAAATTGAAGTACATCTTTATAGGCTTTCTTTGCCGGTTGCAATGAAGTGTGTTCTGCTATGTCAAATGCTTTCTTGGATAATAAATTCTTTTCCGGTGCGAAGTCGTTTTTGACAACTAACCCAAATGTGTTATCCATATTGACTTTATAAAGCGCTTCTTTTTGTTTATCCGTCAGGCTGGGACAGGTGGCGTCCATAAAGTTTCCTTTGAAATGGAATATTCCGTATACACCTGCTTCATTTTGATTTTTGCCATCGTCTGCATAAGCAGTGAATAAACGTCGGTATGAACCTTTGGTGGCACTATAGGGGCCTGGTTTATAGTAATTATTGAGAAAGTTGTACGACCCGCCTTCGCCGGCATAAGCTCCATCGCTGCCATAATTGTAGATTACATTATTAAATAGTTCCACTTTTTCTTCTTCCGGTTTGCCGGTGTAGCGGCTGCCGCAAAGTCGTGGAGTACGATTGGTGTGATGTGCAAGCAGATTATGATGGAAAGAAGCTTTCTGTCCACCCCAGATACCACCATAGCCGTGTGCTCCCTTTTCGTGAATAGAGTTAGCGAGACTTTCACTGATGATACACCATTGGAGGGTGAAGTTACGGTTGTCATAGAAGGTAGCACATTCATCCGTACACCAGCTCAAGGAGCAATGGTCTATGATAATGTTGCTGTTTCCTTTAATACCATTCATTGCGTCATCACCTTTTTGCTTGATGTCCGCTCCCATGCGTGAACGGATAAAGCGGACAATCACATTGTCTGCTTGAATGGAGAATGTATAATTCTTCAGACAGATACCGTCTCCGGGAGCTGTTTGACCTGCGATTGTCACATCTCCATTGTTGAGCTTTAAAGGTTTCTGTAATTCAATGATGCCGCTGACTGCAAAAATGATGGTACGTGGCCCTTTTTTATTGATGGCCCAGCGGAAAGTTCCTTCCGAACCATCATCTGCCAGTGAGGTTACAGTGTATACAGTTCCACCGGCACCTCCTGTTGCATATTTCCCTGCACCATCAGCACCCGGAAAAGCAGGAACTTGAGAACGGTCGGGAGTAGAATACTCTTTTGACGGTGTAGCCAGTCCCACAGCACCAGCCATGGAAGGAAGAATAAATAAAGCACATAGGCCTACTAAGATTTTTTTGTTCATAGCTACTTAGTTATTGGTTGGATATAAGGAATTTACCAAACTATTCAGATACACTTCCAGATTGGTATATTCTTTGTTTAAGTTATATTTGTTTCCGTCATTGCCATCGTTGGGATTCAGTCCGTTTGCTGTTTCCCATTCATCAGGTATGCCGTCTTTGTCACTATCCTGTTGGGTGGTGGCAGCGGATACGTATTCACTCCAGCCTTCCACATCAGTTTGTGTATCAATCAGCCCATTGGCTCCACCACTTGAGCCTGTATATGTAAATGTTCCTTTTTCCGTCTCATCTACAATACGCTTGTCTATATTATCGCGTATATTAGAAGCACCTGCATACTGTAATATAGCTTTGTAAGCATTTTGTGCCGTTTGAACGAACGAATAATCATCTAAGATAGGAAAACGTGAAGATACAAGCAAATTTTGGCTGGATATTTCGTTGTTTTTTACGACAAAGGCAGTAGAGGATGTATTGTCTGCGTTTGCATTGGCTGCTTCCGTCTTTTGTGAGGCAGACAACTTATCGTATGTCTCAAAATAGTTCCCGTTTACATAGAATTTGCCATATACTCCTTTGGCCTGTTGATTTTTACCATCATCTACATAAGCTGTGAAAATACGGCAATGAGTCTTTTTCGCTGCATTAACAGGACCTGGCTTATAATAGTTGTTTATAATGTTATAACTTCCTCCTTGTGCTCCGTACGCTCCTTCGCCGGTCCAATTATAGATAACATTGTTACAAAGATCTACTTGTTCCATATCTGCTCTATTGGAGTAACGACTCCCACATAGGCGTGGGGTGCGGTTGCTGTGATGAGCCAGCAGATTATGATGGAAGGTGGCGGGACTGCCTCCCCATATTCCACCATATCCGTGTTGCTGTTTAGTATGTATTGAATTGGTCAGACTTTCGCTGATGATGCACCATTGCATAGTGAAGTCCGTATTTCCATAAAATGAAGCACATTCGTCTGTACTCCAACTCATAGAACAATGATCGATTATAATATTCTTTTTGCCGGGGTATGAACTTTGATATCCGTTCATAGCATCATCTTCCGTTTTGCATTCATCTCCCATACGTGACCGGATAAAACGGATAATGACATTGTTTGCATTAACGCGCAGCGTATAGTCTTTCAGGCATATACCCGGTTGGGGGGCGGTCTGACCGGCAATGGTTATATCGTCATTCTTTATTTGCAGTTGTTTTGTCAGGGAGATAGTCCCGCCTACAGCAAATACGATTGTTCTTTTACCCGATTTCTCTATCGCCCAGCGAAGAGTCCCTTCTGAACCATCGTCTTTGAGAGAGGTTACTGTGTACACTGTCCCCCCGGCTCCACCGGTAGTAAGTTTTCCTGCCCCTTCGGCACCGGGAAAAGCTGCGATTGTCGAACGGTCCGGAGCTGGATATTCTGGTAATGGATCATCTCCCGAATCCTCCGGATCGGTAGAATCTCCTGGCTGTTCTGCCGGAGGATTGGTGTCTTGCTCCGGATTCTCTTCCGAACAGGCTGTGAGTGAGAGGAAAATGGATGCAAGGAAAGCACCTAATAATAGTTTATTCATGGCATTAGTCTTTTTATTCATAGGGTTGTATTCACATATTGTGTTCATTTTATGGGGCAAATGTATAACGAAGAAAATATCCAGGTGTGCAATATTTGTTTTTCACATTGTATTTTTTGTTATTAGATTCGGTTTGAGCATAATTAAATGTGCTTTATTTACCGATTTTTATCCGGTATTCATCGGTTTTCTGACCGGAAATCAACAGAAAAGCCTCTGAGGGCACAAAGAAATGACGTATCTTTGAACCATCAATCATTAATCATAGAAACGATGGAACAGAAATCTAAATTCTCATCTGCTACATGCTTTTCAGGAAAATTTCTGATAGCTTTATTGTTTATCCTTTCAGGAATTCTGTTATTCGCCCGCAATATGGGGTGGATGACTGATGAATTGTTCAGTATGATAGTATCATGGCATTCCTTACTGATTGTATTAGGAATTTATTCGATGATACGCTGTCATTATATTGGTGGAATTATCCTTTTATTAATAGGTGTTTATTTCCTGATAGGAGGTCTTTCGTGGTTGCCTGAGAATTCTCAGGCAATGGTTTGGCCATTTGCCCTGATCATAGTCGGAGTCTTATTTTTCTTCAAGCCTCGTCGCAGAGGACCATGGGATGACAAACAGCGTATGTTTCGTCACCATAAGGAATGGATGCAGCGCGGACGGTGCAGTCAGGCAGGGATGAACTTTACTGACGAACAGCAAAAATACGAATCGGAAGATGGTTTTCTGCGTTCTGATAACACCTTTGGAGCCGCTCGTCATGTAGTACTTGACGAACTATTCAAAGGAGGAGTTGTCCGTACTTCATGCGGAGGGACAACAATTGACCTGCGACATACCCATATCGCACCGGGGGAAACGTATATCGACCTGGATTGCAGCTGGGGAGGAATTGAGATATACGTCCCTTCTGATTGGAAAGTAGTATTTAAATGTAATGCTTTCTTTGGCGGATGCGATGATAAACGTTGGCAAAATGGGAATATTGATAAGGAAAGGGTGTTAGTCATTCGGGGAAGGCTTTCTTTTGGGGGACTGGAGGTTAAAGACTAACGTATGAAAACACATCCGATTATAGATTATCCTTATCGCTGGGTCCCGATGTTGGTGGCAGCACTGGTGTTGGTAGCAGCTCAGGTGGCGATAATGAGTGTATACACGGGCGCGGATTATGTACCTGCTTTCATAGACGGAATAGCAACAATCGGTTGGTTGATGGCATTAGGTTATTTGGCTTGGTTCGTTGTTGGAGTGGTGTCTATCTTTCAGACGGAAGTCATTATTCTGGTGACAGGGATATTGATCTGGATAGCCGGCAGCTTTATGGTTAATGATATCATGACAAGAATAGTAGGTATACCATATATCGCTTTTGCATCTACTATTCCTTTTCGTCTGTTGTTTGGCATTCCGACCTGGGTCGCGATCATACTTTGGTATCGTTTGATTGTTGCCAAAGAAGATGCGCTGAATCAAGAACTGGAAAAAGAGTTGGCAATGCGTCAATCGGTTAGTTTGCCGGAAGAACCGCGGATTGAGCAGATTGACCGTATAACAGTGAAAGACGGTTCGAAAATTCATTTGATTAAAACAGATGAATTAACTTACATACAGGCATGCGGAGATTATGTTATGCTGATTACTCCCTCGGGAGAATATCTGAAAGAACAGACTATGAAGTATTTTGAAACTCATCTGCCTTCCGACACTTTTGTTCGTGTTCATCGTTCTACAATTGTCAACGTTACGCAAATCTCCCGTGTAGAATTGTTTGGAAAAGAAACGTATCAGCTTTTATTGAAGAACGGGGTTAAACTTCGGGTAAGCCTCTCCGGTTATCGATTATTGAAGGAACGGTTAGGAATATAAGAAACGGCTGTTTGATAATACAAATGATTGATTTTTACCCTAGTCAGCTGTTTTTGAGGTATTGATGAGGCGGTTTGCATTTAAATTCATATAAATACAAACTGCCTCATGGGCGTTTTTTCCTCCAATCTTACCAAATTTTACTCTATAAGAAGATTTCTCTGCCTTAACTTTGCCATATCATCGTTTGTTAACTCAAATTGTATATATATGGCTTATAATTTATTTAGAAAATGTTCCCTTTGTCTTGTATTGGTTATGTGTACCGGGATGACGGTTCAATCACAACAAAAGGCTATCCTATGGTATGATAGTCCTGCTCAACATTGGGAGGAGGCGCTACCTTTGGGGAATGGTCGTTTAGGTGCAATGGTATATGGAGATCCGGTCAATGAAGAAATTCAATTGAATGAAGAAACAGTTTCTGCAGGCTCTCCTTATAAAAACTATAATTCAGAAGCTAAAGAAGCTCTTCCAGCTATTCGGAAACTGATTTTTGATGGAAATTATGCCGAGGCGCAATTAATGGCCGGTGAAAAGATTCTTTCTAAAAATGGCTTTGGAATGCCTTATCAAACAGTCGGGAGTCTGCGTTTGCATTTTCAAGGGCAGGAGAACCATACGGATTATCGTCGTGAGTTGGATATAGATAAAGCCCTTGCTATAACTACATATCGAGTGAACGGCGTTGAGTATAAACGTGAAACCTTTACTTCTTTTACGGATCAGTTGGTGATTGTTCGCCTTACTGCTTCCAAGCCTGGTATGTTGACCTTTACTGCAGCATTGACTTGTCCGCAAGCAGTAGAAGTTTCTGTTTCCGGCAAAAATACTATAAAGATGAGTGGCATTACTAAAGGCGATCAATTCACTGAAGGAGCGATACGATTTGCTGCTGATTTGAAGCTTGAACTACAAGGAGGAAAAAGTATAGCACAAGACTCAGTATTATCAGTTAGTAATGCCGATAGTGCTGTGCTTTACATTGCTATGGCGACTAATTTTGTTAACTATAAAGACATTTCTGCTGATGCTGTAAAACGGAATCAGGTTTATCTTAGAAATGCTGGAAAGAACTATTCGAAAGCACTTCAGGAGCATATCGCAGCATATCAGAAATATTATCATCGTGTATCGTTAGACTTAGGATATACTTCTCAGGCTGATAAACCGACAGATGTAAGAGTAAAAGAATTTGCTGTTTCTGATGATCCGCAGTTAATATCACTTTATTTCCAGTATGGTCGTTATCTGCTCATATCTTCTTCACAGCCTGGAGGGCAGCCTGCGAATTTACAGGGGATCTGGAATGATAAGTTGAATCCGGCGTGGAAATGCCGGTACACAACGAATATCAACGCAGAAATGAATTATTGGCCTGCAGAGGTTACCAATTTGAGTGAAATGCATGAGCCATTTTTACAGATGATAAGGGAATTGTATGAGAATGGACAAGAGGCAGCCCGTGAAATGTATGGTTGCCGTGGATGGGTACTGCACCATAATACTGATTTGTGGCGGATGAACGGTGCCGTTGATAAAGCATATTGTGGTACTTGGCCTACTTGCAATGCATGGTTGTGTCATCATTTGTGGGAACGTTATCTTTATTCAGGTGATAAAGATTTTTTGGCTAGTGTATATCCTATAATGAAAAGTGCTTCGGAATTTTTTGTGGATTTCCTTGTCAGGGATCCTAATACAGGATATATGGTGGTAACTCCTAGTAATTCTCCCGAGAATGCTCCTCGTCAGTGGAAAGGAAAAGCTAACTTGTTTGCCGGCATTACGATGGATAATCAGTTAGTATTTGATCTTTTTACAAATACGGAAGCTGCTGCACATATTTTAAATGGAAAAGACGAACAGTTCTGCGATACTATCCGCTCTTTGAAAAAACAACTTCCTCCTATGCAGGTCGGACAATATGGACAATTGCAGGAATGGTTCGAAGATTGGGATAATCCAAACGATCATCATCGGCACCTTTCTCATTTATGGGGACTTTTCCCTGGTTTTCAGATTTCACCTTATTCATCTCCCATACTTTTCGAGGCTACCCGGAATACACTGATGCAGAGAGGTGATCCGTCTACTGGTTGGTCCATGGGGTGGAAAGTTTGTTTTTGGGCAAGATGTCTGGATGGGAATCATGCATTGAAGCTCATTACAAATCAGTTGAACCTGGTATCTCCATTAGTGCAGAAAGGGCAGAGAGGAGGAACCTATCCTAATTTATTTGATGCACATCCTCCTTTTCAGATCGATGGAAATTTTGGTTGTACTGCCGGTATTGCCGAGATGCTTGTACAGAGTCATGACGATGCTGTTCATCTATTGCCGGCTCTGCCTGATGCATGGAGGAATGGGGAAGTGAAAGGACTTCAAACGCGTGGAGGATTTGAAATTGTTTCTTTGAAATGGAAAGACGGAAAAATAGAATCAGTGGTTGTAAAATCTACTATTGGAGGAAATTTACGTTTACGGACTCATAATATGTTGAAAGTGGATGGTAAAGATTACTCTGAATCCAAAAACGACAATCCGAATCCTTTGTTTGCCAAGCAACACATTGCCCGTCCGTTGGTAAGTGAGAAGGCTACATTGAAAGGTATCAGTTTGATGAAGACATATCAATATGATGTACCTACTGAAGCAGGTCAGACTTATACCCAGATAGGGTATTGAGTACTAGCAGGGAATAATTTCTAAAATAGTAGTGTAAAGTAAAATATGGAATTTTTGGTATTTTAATCCTAAAATCTTGTACATGATATTTCTGTGATAAAATAGTGCACCTAAATGCTCAAAAAGTCCCCTCTCTTTGTATTTGATATAACTTACTTTGCGTAAAACTTTTCTGTTAATAGGTGAAAAAGTGAGTAACATTCAACTCTGATTTGTGCCTAACAGATGTTTTGTGAAAAGTATATAGTAAGATGTATTAACTTTAAATTAAGATGGATGAGAAATTATGCATTAATTGAAAAATGGAAAACACAGCATGAAGGTGTTATGTATTATTTTACTAAGTGTCTGTTTTTTGTAGGTTGTACTACGATTTTAGGAGCATGTACTGATGTCAAAGGATTCACTAATATGGACTTGGGCCCTTACGCGAAAGCACCGGAAGTATTGAAAGCTTTTCCTACTGCCGAAGGCTTTGGGAAAAATGCGACAGGGGGTCGTAACGGAGTCGTAGTTAAAGTAACAAACACCAATGATGATGGCGAAGGATCTTTTCGGTGGGCATTGAAACAATGTTCAGAGAATGAGGCTACTACGATTGTTTTTACCGTTTCCGGTAAAATAGAATTGAAGTCGGAGATACGTTGTAAAGCAAAGAATTTCACAATAGCCGGACAGACTGCTCCGGGAGGTGGAATTTGTGTGATAAAGAATGAAGTGAATTTTGGAGGTTCTGAAAATTTTATTATTCGCCATGTGCGTTTCCGTGTAGGGGATAAGGATGCGAGTGGAAAAGATCATAATGCTGCATGCCTCCGTGTGGAAAATGCTAATAACTTTATCATTGACCATTGTTCATTTAGTTGGGCAAGTGAAGAAAATACGGATTTTATTGATACCCATTTTTCTACAGTACAATGGTGCATCTCCAGTGAAGGACTTTATTATTCTGTAAATAAGAAAGGTTCCCGTGGCTATGGCGGTGCATGGGGTGGTACCTCTTCTACTTACCACCATAATTTGTTTGCTCATTGTAATAGCCGTACTCCATTGATGAATGGCGCGAGAGGCAAAGACCCCGGACAGGATATCAATGTATATATGGAATATATTAATAATGTGAACTATAATTGGGGGAGCCAAATGGCTACTTATGGAGGAATGGACGAGTCACAAGATTCGGAACATCATGGATGGTCATGTAACTTTGTGAATAACTACTATAAACCGGGACCTGCTACAACGGCTCGTGTGAAGGAACCGAAATTCTTCCGTCAATCAAGTGCACGTGATCCGGAAAAGGCTCCTTTGCGTGCTGCATCCAAGTGGTTTTTTGATGGAAATGTAATGGAAGGGAATTCTGATCTCACTTCTGACAACTGGAAGGGTATATATACAGATGGTAACTACCCTTATAGTCTTGATGAAATGAAAGCTTCTTCTTTTATTGTATCTTCTGGTAAAGATAATTACGAACAATATTGGTTTGATTGGGAAGCATATACCTTGTCCGAGAATTACGAATCTGCCGAAAAGGCTTTCCAGTCGGTAATCGGTGATAATGGCGCTGGTGCCTTTCCACGGGATAAAGTGGATGCACGTATCATTAAAGACGTGAAGGGGGGAAGTTGCACCTATACGGGAGCCGGTGATGATAAAAGTGGGCCTCTTCCTGGGATAATCAATAGTCCGGAAGAAGCAGAAGGATTTGAAGGGTTGACATATAATACATCCGGAGTTATTACAGATGCAGATAAAGATAGTATGGATGATGCTTGGGAAAAGAAAGTAGGATTGGATCCGACTAATTCGGAAGATCGCAACAAAACTACGGATATTGGGTATACTGCTTTAGAAGTATATATCAATAGTTTGGTGAATGAAAGCATCTCATACAACTTCAAGAAGTAAGATCAATGAAATGTTAATATTAAAATTAAATACTATGAATTTAATGAAATTAATGATGGTAGGCCTCCTGTTGAGTAGCTTCTTGTTTCTGGTGACAGGCTGTTCGGACAATGACGATTCAGGTGCTAAAGTTCTATTACGGCCTGTGGCAACGATGGAGGTCGTACAAAACAAAGCCTATATTAGTTGGAAGAGTGTAGAAGGGGCGACTGAATATGTCGTCGAAGTATATAAGGTGACTAATAAGGAGGAAGAGCTCTATAAAACAGAAACAGTATCAACTGACCAATCTTCCTGTGTTATTGTTTTGGATTGGGAAGAAAATTACAAATTTAAGGTAAAATGTATAGGTAATGGAAGATTGTCCGGTTATTGGGAGACGGAGGTGACAGGGATTCTTTATCGTCCTTTGTCTATTGAGTTGAAGGAAACTCGTACGATTGATACGCAGGCTCTTATCTCATGGTCCCCCAATGATACGGTTGTTATTACGGCTTTGACCGCAGTTCCGGTCGGAGCAGAAGACGATTCACAGGAAATGAAGGTATATCAGGTTTCTTCGGAAGAGTACCTGGCTGGTTCGAAAATTATAGGTGATCTGACTCCTGAAACATCTTATCGTGTCAGTCTGTATTCAGGGGCTGAGCAGACCTCTGAAACTTATCAGGCACGTATCGAAGTAACAACAGAAACTACAGAGAATTTGGATGCGGATTATGGAACGGCAAATCGTGTAGACTTGCGTAACGAACCGTTTGACCCGAATTATTTCAACAGTCTCGATTGGAATTCTATAGCAGAAGGCACCACTTTTATTCTTCCGGCAGGAAAAACATATGTGTTGAATAGTGGTGAATCGATTATTGAATTTGCTCATTCTGTTAATTTTGTAACTCCGCAAACATTGGAGGAGTATCCTACTTTTAGCTTTGATAATGCTTTTCGTGTGGTAGAAGATGGTATGATAGATAAGATAACGTTCAAACGCATCAATCTAAAGGCTGCAAAACCTTTGTCGGAAATGACTAACAACAGTTTGAGCGGCAAACAGGTGATCTGTCCGGAATCTAAAGTCTTCTTGATCAATACGGTCGATTTTACCAATTGTTATATCGAGAATTTCCGTGCTATTGTTCGTTCGAAACAAGCAGGCGGAAGTGTTGAAGCAATTTTATTTAAAGAATGTACAATCAATGCAATAGGTAATCAAGGTATTGTTTCTACAGATGGAAAAAAAGGAAATTATGTAAATGATGTTTCTTTTGATGGATGTACCATAACTAATATTTGTGCTATTGCCGATTTGCGTAATACGGATAGTGGTAAAAATATATCAATTACGAACACGACATTCTGCTATGCCCCTATGGAAAATGCATTTTTATTCCGAGTAGCTGCAAATATTCCCATTAAAATAGAGAATTGCGTTTTTGGTGGCTCTATGAAAATAGACAATAATATTCCGAAGTTTAATGAACTGGGTTCTGGTGGTCAGGATGACTATACGGGAAGTTATCGCTTTAGTCCGGTTAACAGTTTTCAGACAAGTGATCATTCATCAACTAAGGGCAGTCTTGGGCTGAGTGATTCTAAAATGTCGACAACTGGTTTGTTTACCGATCCGGCTAATAACAATTTTAAACTGAATGAATTATTTGAAGGTTGTTCTAGCGTGGGAGCTCCCGAATGGAGAAGATGAACTGCGCATTTAATAAAGGAAATAATATGTATAAATACGTTATATTTATGAAGTACATAAGTTCTTCATCCGTTAAAAAGATAGGTATGCTGTTATGCTTCATCGCATTTGCATTATCTGTTAACGCACAACCCCGGAAAGTAACGGGGCAGATATTGGATGAAAGTGGTCAACCGATTATTGGTGCCACTATAAGGTTGCAAGATTCTCCGACGGGTACTATCACTGATATTGACGGTCATTTCTCTCTGGATGTTCCTGAAGGGAAAAAGGTTGTAGTTTCTTATATAGGCTATATTAAGCAAACTTTTGTTCCTAAAAGTAATACATTAAATATAGTTCTTCAGGAGGATAACCAAAAACTGGATGAAGTGGTTGTGGTTGGTTATGGTAGTATGAAACAGAAGAATATAACCGGTTCTGTTTCGACCATTTCTGCTGAAGAGTTGGAAGACCTTCCTGTATCCAATCTTTCGGAAGCATTGCAAGGAATGGTTAACGGTTTAACAGTAGAATTGGGTTCCAGTCGTCCGGGTACGAATGCTAATGAAGTTTATATTCGTCAGAATCGTACTTTTACCGGTATTTCCAAAGACGGTGGTAACTCGACTCCTCTGATTATTATCGATGACGTCATTCAGCTGGGTACTAATGGGCAGCCGAGCATGGAACAATTCAATATGCTTGATCCTTCGGAAGTGGAGAGCATTACCGTCTTACGTGATGCGAGTGCGGCAATTTATGGTTCGCGTGCTGCCAATGGTGCAATTCTGGTAAAAACCAAAAGAGGTAAAAAGGGAATACCAGTTATTTCTTATTCCGGGAAATTTGCGGTAAATGACGCAGTCAGCCACTCTAAGGTGTTGAAAGGTTCTGATTACGGACGTTTCTATAATGCTTTGGCAATCGGTTCCAACAAGGCGAGTGGATATGACGATTTGGATGTACTTTACAGTGATATGGAATTGGCTGAAATGGATAACCTGAATTATGACTGGCTGGATGAGGCCGGTTGGTCGTCCGCTTTTCAACAGACACACACTCTGAACGTTAATGGTGGCAGTGAACGTGCTACTTATTATGCAGGTGCTACTTATTATGACCAAGGAGCGAATTTGGGGGAACAAAGCTACAAGCGTTATACTTATCGTGCCGGTGTTGATGTGCGTTTGACGAATGACATCAAATTGTCTGCCACTGTTGCCGGTAATGAAGGAAAGTCTGACCAGATATATACAAAAGGAGCGCGTTTTAAACTGTACGGAATGAGTGGAAGTACAGAAAAATCGGACTATAGTGCCTTGCATCATATGCCGAATCATATGCCTTGGAGTGTGATGTTGCCGGATGAGAACGGGGTCGATCAGGAATATTGGCTGGGACCGATAGAGAATACTTATACTAGTCCGAACTTTAATCGTGACTATGTTACTTCCTGGAATTATTTCGCATTGAGCAACAGTGGCTCATTCAGTAAGAACAGGACCAATAGCTGGAATGCTGATATTTCATTGACTTATGAGGTTCCATTTGTGAAGGGACTGTCACTCCGCGCCACATATTCATCTTCACATTCAAGCGAAGCTACAGAACAAGCCAGTTTTCCGTATGAATTAGCTTATGTAGGTGGCAGAATGCCTGCTAATCAACATTTGGTATATACCATTCCGAACAGTTCTTTTAAACAATCGGTTTTCGATAAAAACAGTACCTTATCATTCAAAGATAAACAATCGGACAGACGGCAAATGAACTTTTATGTAAATTATGACCGTACGTTTGGATTACATAGCATTTCGGCAATGGCGTCTATTGAACGTTACGAATCATTCTATGATTCCCGTGATATTGAATATGCTGATCTGGCGCACGATATTTCTGATACTTATTTGGGGGTAGGGGGACCTTCTATCGTAGGAACAGATGGCAAATCTGCATTGACTTCTGATAATACAGTAACATTGAAAGGAGAATCAGGTTCTCTTTCTTATCTGGGACGTATCGCCTATTCGTATGCCGACCGTTATATGTTACAGTTTATTTTCCGTTCGGATGCTTCTACGAAGTTTGCTCCTGAAAACTATTGGGGATTTTTTCCCGGTATTTCTGCCGGTTGGATTCTTTCCGAAGAAGGATGGTTCAAACGTTCACTTCCTTGGTTCGAGTTTCTGAAGATACGCGCATCCTGGGGACGTACGGGACGCGATAATATCAAGATGTGGAAATGGAAAGAACAATATAAGATGGATCTGAAAGGTATGCAGTTCGGAGCTGAGAGTGGTAAACCGGGTACCAGCCTCATACCACAGGCATCTCCTAATCGTAATGTGAAATGGGATGTTTCCGATAAGTTCAATCTTGGTTTTGACACTCGTTTCTTTGATGGTCGTTTAAGTGCTGTATTCGATTTTTACTATGACATTAATGATAACATTCTGAATCAGTTTATGGCAAGCCAACCAGGAATACCTATTTATGCCGGTGGTTCGTATGCGGAAGAGAATTTTGGTCGTGTTGATACATATGGTGGTGAACTTTCTTTGACTTGGCGTGATAAAATCGGAAAAGTAAACTACAATATTGGTATGGATTTTGGTTTAAGTGGTAGTAAAGTGAAAGAATGGGTTCCCGGTTTACGCTATAATAAATATCCTTGCAGCTCAAGTTGGGAGGAAGGAATGTCTACTTATCTGCCTGTATGGGGATTTAAAGTATGGAAAGGTACTTCGATGGGTGATGGTATTTTGCGTACACAAGAAGATATCAATAATTATTGGTATTATCTGGAATCATGGACACCTGAAGGAGGACAAACTAAGTATCTTGATAAAACCAGCAAGGATGATTTGCGTCCGGGCATGGTCGCTTACCAGGACTTAGGAGGTGAAATGGTGAATGGCGTACAGCAGGGTCCTAACGGACAGATTGTTCTTGAACAGGATTATGGGAAATTATGTGAGAAAAACAAAATCTATAATATTTCGACTAGATTGGGTGCTAGTTGGAAGGGACTTTCTATAAGTGCCAACATTGCAACTTCATGGGGTGGTGTACGCTTTATTGACCGTGCTTCTATGGGGGGTAACAAGAGTACGATGATATGGGCACCGGATTCCTTTTGGGGAGATATGTTTGATGAGGTAAACAATCCGTATGGCAAGTATCCCAATTTAGGAGCAGAATCTTTGATCTCCAGTTCAGCTATTGCCAATTCAGATTTCTGGATGATCAGTACGTTCCGCTGCTATATACGTAATTTGTCTGTCAGCTACTCGTTCCCTAAGAAATGGATTGCTCCGTTGAAGATGTCGGCTGTCCGTGTGAATCTGACAGGTAATAATTTATGGGATTTATACAACCCTTACCCTGATCATTATCGTAATATGTATGATTCTTCTTCTACAGAATATCCTACTTTGAGAACATGGTCATTAGGTGTTAATGTTACATTTTAAAAACTGTATCAATGATGAAAAAGAAAAACTTATTATATGCGGGAACTTTAGCTCTGGGAATGTTCATGTCCGGATGTAATGATTCCTTTTTGGATATGAATAATTATGGAGCTTATGATGATTTTGATTCCGAAACCAAAATTACCTGGTATTTGGCAGGGCTTTATCAGAATTGCTTTGAGAATTACACTTCTCCGGCATCTCAGTACTTGGGATTGCATACAGCTTATGCGCAGGACTTCAATGAGTTTACAGATGAGATGTGGGGTATTACTTCTACCAGCCGGATTGACCCGAGTACCCAATATTCGACAATTGATGATATAAAGACACAGACTGATGCTTCCAGTGGTAAAAGTTATGATCCGTTGTTTGCCGGTTATTTTGGAAAGGCATTAGGTTCAAGCATTACCAATAATGCCTATACACGCATTCGTAATTGTAATGTTTTACTTCGTGATATAAATGCTTCCTCCGTTTCGCAGGAGACTAAAGATCAAGCCAAAGGTCAGGCACTCTTTTTGCGTGCCATGCAATTGTTCGATTTGGTTCGTATGTATGGTTGTGTACCTATTGTGACAACCGTGTTGAATGCGGAAGCGACCGATGCAGGACTACCAAGAGCTTCTGTAACTCAGTGTATAGATCAGATAGTGAAAGATTTGACCGAGGCGTCTACTTTATTGCCGGACGAATGGGGGACAAACGACTACGGTCGGTTGACACGGGGTGGTGCATTAGCTTATAAAAGTCGTGTCTTGCTATTCTATGCCAGCCCTATTTTTAATAAAAATTGGAATGATGCTGGTAATATCCGTTGGCAACAAGCATTGAAAGCCACTCAAGACGCTATGTCGGGCATTACTGCCAGTGGCTTGAACGGTGTGACTGATGCTGTAACTTGGGGCAAGATACTTGCTGATGATGATAACGAACATTCCAATAGAGAGACGTTAGTTGTCAGATTATTGGCAAAGGAAAGTAATTCTTCGTTGGGTTACAAAAACAATCGTTGGGAAAAGTCTATTCGACTGACTTCTCAGGGAGGTAGCGGTGGAAAAGGTGTACCTATTGAATTAATAGATGTATTCCCGATGGCTGATGGAACCCTTCCCGATGCTAGTCACAGAGTGGTAGATGGAAGTTTACGTTTCATGGAATATCGTGATCCACGTTTTTACCAGACATTTGCATTCAGTGGTTTAAAGTGGGGACATAAAGCGTTGACTAATGATACCGTTTGGGCTTATCGTTGGAGAACTTCAGAATCAACCACTAGTGGATTTGCATATAGTGAAGGCGTAAATATAACTAGTCCGGTGTGTGTACGTAAGATGAGTGGGCTCAATACGGCTTCGGATAATAACTATGAAGCTTCAGGTGTACATATTTATGATTTTCGTTACGCGGAATTACAGTTGAATCTGGCCGAATGTTATGCGGCGACCAATCAGATAGACTTATGTAAACAAACAATTGGAAAATTGCGTGCCCGTGTCGGTATTCCGTCAGATAACAACTATGGATTGGATACTTATGTGACAGATCGTGCTTCAGCACTCGCTGCTTGTTTACGCGAACGTCAGGTTGAGTTGGCTTTTGAAGGAAAACGGTACTGGGATATTTGGCGTTGGATGCTTTATGATGGAGGACAAGGGGAAAATATGCAGTTAAGCACTACAAATACTTGTTCTTTCTTGGGCATAACTCCGTTGACTGAGAAATATCGTACAGCTAAATATGTAGATGTAAAAGATGGATATACACCTGGCAGCAAAGATGTATTGGCAGATCTTCGTAAGACTATTTTTGCTGACCCTGAGTCAGTCGATTTTCAGGACCAACTTAAAAAGGTTGCCGATTTTTGGGAAGCTAACTTCCAGTATGGGGAACCCAATGCGCAACCGGATAAGAATAATAATAATGAATGGATTAAGATGGGCTGGAGATCTAATTATTATATGATGGGGCTATCGAAGGATATTCTGGACAATAACTCCTGGCTCGGACAAACCAAAGGTTGGACAGACCAGAACGGTGCTGCCGGAACTATAGATTGGCAAGATGATGAAACTCTAACCATAGATTAAAGGCGTTTTCAGGATTAAATAAAAGGCCATAGTAAGGGAATATTCATAATATTTTCTGCTATGGCTTTTTTATGGACAATTCTTCGGATGCGTATTATTAGCAAATGAATGACGAACGACTATTTTTTACTCCTTATCTATCAATATTTGAACTTAATGGTAGTGTACTTCCATTATTTTTGTCGATAATATAAATTTTAAAAAGATGAATACACTTTTGAAAAAGGATTTGAGAGTTATGATGACAGGTCTATTGATGTTTATATCATGCCTGGCTTATTCGAATCCGGGAAATGGAACTAAAGAGAAAGAAGATGTGTACAAGAATCTTCCGTTTTCGATGCCTGAAGTGAGCAAACCTTCCTTTCCCGATTATGAGGTTAATATCCGTGATTTCGGCGCACTCAGTGATGGTGTTACCTTGAATACAGAGGCGATAAACAATGCAATCAAAACGGTAAGCTCCAAAGGAGGAGGGAAAGTTATCATACCCGAAGGGTTATGGTTGACGGGGCCCGTTGTACTTTTGAGTAACGTTAATCTATATACTGAGAAGAATGCTCTTATTGTATTTAGCAGCGATACATCTCTATATCCCATCATCGAAGCTTCTTTCGAAGGGCTGGACACCAAGCGTTGCCAATCGCCGATTTCGGCAATGAATGCTGAGAATATAGCCATCACCGGCAGTGGTGTTTTCGACGGGGCAGGAGATAGATGGCGTCCGGTCAAGAAAGATAAGATGACGGAACGGCAATGGAAAAATCTGGTGAGTTCGGGTGGTAAAGTGGATGAGAATGGAAAGGTATGGTATCCTGATGCGGGTGCTTTGAAAGCCTCTGTACTTATGACCGGACAAAATAGCGGACAGAAAGAAATAACCGATGAAGAGTGGATTTACATGAAAAGCTGGTTGCGTCCTGTTATGCTGAGTATAGTAAAAAGTAAACGGATTCTGCTGGAAGGGGTGACTTTCAAGAACTCACCGGGCTGGTGTATCCATCCTTTGTCCTGCGAATCTTTGACTTTGAACGATGTGAAGGTATTCAATCCCTGGTATTCGCAAAATGGCGATGCGTTGGATGTGGAGTCGTGTAAAAATGTACTGGTCACTAATTGTTTCTTTGATGCGGGGGATGATGCTATCTGTCTGAAATCGGGTAAAGATGAGGATGGACGCAGGCGGGGGGAACCTTGTGAAAACGTGATTATTAAGAATAATACAGTTTTGCATGGGCATGGCGGATTCGTAATCGGCAGCGAAATGTCCGGTGGTGTTCGGAATGTATATGTATCGGGCTGTTCTTTCGTGGGCACAGATGTAGGTCTGCGGTTTAAGAGTACACGCGGACGTGGTGGCGTAGTGGAGAATATTTTCATAGATAATATCAATATGATTGATATTCCCAATGATGCTCTGACGATGGATTTGTATTATGCTGTCAATGACTCTCCGGAAACTCCGATACCGGATGTAAATGAGGAAACTCCTGTTTTCAGGAATATTTATATTTCAAATGTTCTTTGCAGAGGTGCGGGCCGGGCAGTCTATTTCAACGGACTGCCGGAAATGCCTCTAAAGAATATCCTTATCAAGAACATGACTGTAACTAATGCCAAGAAAGGTATTGTAATCAATCAGGCTTCTCAGGTAAATATGGAGAATATCAAAGTGGAGGATTCCGAGATTCCGGCCATACAGATAGAAAATGCTACAGGTGTCATTATTAACGGAAAAGAATATAAAAAGGATTCCGGAAAGATGCTACTTTCCGGAAATTAGTGGAACAAATAGATTCGGGACTGTTACTAATTTGTTGGAAATTAGTGATAAATACGTATTCTGCTAGTCAAAATCTTCTATGGTTTTGGTTGTTTTCTTTCGTCTCACCTGGGTGAGACGAAAGAAAACAACTGATTATGATGATTAATGAATACATATGGTCGGCTAATGTACCGTAATAGCACATTAGTTTATAACCGTACAATTCAGTTCATTCTTGTAGAGTCCGAAATTGTTCTTATATGGACTTTGCGGAAAGCCTTTCTTCTTTTATTTCTTTTCTTTATATTCGGAAGGCGTAATACCTACTATCTTCTTGAAGCATTTACTGAAATACTTCGGGTCATTGAAACCGGTCATATAGGCTACCTGTGAGAAATTATATTCCCCGCTGTCTATTAGCTGTGCTGCACGTTTGATGCGTACTTCACGTATGAAATCTACAGGAGTCAGGCCGATGATGGACTTTAGTTTTCGGTAGAAGATGGTACGGCTAAGCATCAGATGCTCTGCAAATTCGTCGATGGTCAGTTCGGCATTATCCATCTGTTCTTCTATGAACTCCATTACCTTTTGCATGAATTGCTCGTCATAAGGAGTAATCTGCGGTTGCGACGGGGTAAGAGCTTCTGCGACAGCTATTTTTTTTCCTTCCGTCAGTTTGGCCATATAGATTTCCTGCAAGGATTTGCGTTGGCGGAGCAGTGAAGCGATACGTGTTTTCAGATATGTAGCGCTGAAAGGTTTCGTGATATAGTCATCTACACCTTGCTCCAGTCCGGCAATCCGGTCATCCAAAGAGGCTTTTGCCGATAATACAATAATGGGAATGTGGCAGATGTTGTTGTTTTCTTTGATTTGCCGAATCATCTCGAGACCGTCCATAACCGGCATCATTACGTCACTGATGATAAGATCGGGTATATTATCAACTGCGTGTTGCAATCCTTTTTTTCCGTTCGGAGCGGTGATAACAGTGTAATTCTCAGATAAGATGTTCTTTAAGAAAGCTTTTAGTTCCTCGTTGTCCTCAACCACCAATATAGTAAACGTATCCGGAACCGTATTATTTACCATATCTTCTTTGTCTTCCGCTTCTGGTCTTTTCTCAGTCTGGAGGCAACTGTCCGGACGAGTAGCCGGACTTTGGCTGTCATTCAGAATAAATTCCACTTGACTATCTTGTTCGAAGACTTCTTTTTGGAGAGGCAGAGTTACCACGAAACGGCTTCCTGCTTCCGGTTCGCTTGTTACTTTGATTGTACCATGATGCATATCGACCATTTCTTTTACCAATGACAGACCGATGCCGGAAGACGGTTGGAGCATATTTTGTTGGGCTAGTGTTTCAAAGCGTTGAAACAAATTGCGTAGTTTAGTTGGTTCAATCCCGATGCCCTCATCCACAACAGAGATCGTCACTTTATCCATCCGTTTTGTCACTTCTATTATAATCGCCTTTTCAGCTGGTGTATATTTGAATGCGTTGGATATCAGATTAAAGAATATCTTTTCGAACTTATCGCGGTCTACCCATGCATATATTGACTTAAGTTCGCTCTCTAACCGGAAATTAATCTTCTTTTCTTCTGCAATCAAGCGGAAGTTGATCATTACTTTTTCAAGAAGTGGAATCAGGTCTGTCTTCTCCACAAGCACTTTCATCTTCTGATTCTGTATTTTGCGGAAGTCCAGAATCTGATTCATGAGACGTAACATACGTTCGGCGTTCTTTTGTACCACAGCCAGATGTTCACGGGCTGTGGCGGATAAATCTTCATTTTCCAGTACTTCATTGACCGGACTGCTGATCAGGGTCAGTGGTGTCCGAAGCTCGTGAGATATGTCGGTAAAGAAACGGAGCTTGATATTGGATAATTGTTGCTCGATATCTACTTGATGGCGTAAACGATAAATGTAAAAGAGTACATATACGATAGTACCTGTAAAGAGAATAAAGAGAATAAGGTAAAGAAGCCATGCCCAGCCCGTTTCCCAGAAAGTAGGCAGTACGTTGATAGATAAAGTGCGGATATTGTTCATCCATACGCCATCACTGTTGGTAGATTTGATTTGCAGTTTATAATTGCCATTCGGCAGGTTGATGTAGCTGGCAGAGCGGTTTTTGTCCCCGTCATGCCATTCTTCTTCCAATCCTTTCAATCGATATGCGTAGCGGATTTCTTTAGAATCGACATAATCAAGTGCTGCAAACTGGAAAGTAACATTCCGCTGGGAAGGTTTAAGGCGTAATTCTTCCAGATCGTCAATGGCGATGACAGAAGATTGACCTTGCACTTTCAACCCGGTGAAGACGATAGGGGGAACATAGGTACTTTTCTGCATTTCTTTGGGAGAAATTTCAATGAAGCCTTTATCTGTACCGAATACAATTTGATTTCGTGCGTTGATCACTGGAGCTGCTTCTGAAAAACTGAATTCCTGGTGTAGAGAGTTCAGTCCATAATTTTCAAAAGCCTCTCTTTGTGTGTCGAACTTGGAAATTGCATTCTCGGAAAGGATCCATAAGTTACCTTGTTGGTCTTCTTGTATGGCCTGTACCAAGTCTGAAGCAAGGCCATCATCGGTTGTATATGTCTTGAACTCAATCTTATTGCTGAGTAGATTCTTGGACACGATTTGGCTGATACCTCCTGTAAAGCTGGCTATGTAGGTTCGTTTTTGCTTGTCAGTGTACGTATGCATCACATCGTTTCCGCTCAGGCTGGTACTTATTCCTGACTCGCAACAATTACGATAAAACTTGATTTCTTCCGGTCTCTCAAATTGATTGGAGAAAGTCAGTAGTCCGTTGGTTGTTCCTATCAACAGCACACCGCCCGGTGCTTCGGATATGTGGCGGACTTTTGAAGCGTAGCCGGTCGGGTAATTTTTCAACTCATTATCGCTGTGTATAAATTCTGTCTTTCCGTTCTTGTTGCAGGTCAGTAGATTGATTCCTCCACCGTAGCAGCCTATCCAGATACGTTTATGGCTATCTTGAAAAATGGAATATACACTGTTGCCGCTCAAACTGTATGGCATATTCGGTTGATGAGTGAATTGTTGTACGGAATAGGAATCCGGCGACTTTTTCTTTAACAGATAAATGCCGTTTTCTTTTGTTCCTATCCAGATATTGCCTTCATGGTCTTCAAGAAAGCAATATACACTTGTAAAGCTATGCTTGTCTTTGCTTATTTTTCCTTGTGGTGTCAGATAGCCTCCCAACTGTCCGTCCGGTTGGTACACTCTGATGACCTGTGCCTTCGAAGAAACCCACACCCTCTTTTCACTGTCGCATAAAAAAGCACGGGTCTCAAATCCATCGTCAATATGCACCAGATTATAAGTATGCGGGAAGAAAGACAATTTGTAAATGCCGCGTGCACTGGTCAGCCAGCAATTACCCTGATTGTCTAATGTATAAAAACGGACGAGCGGACTGAAAACAGACTTCGGATTGTTGCTGTCCTTCAGCATGGATTTCAGTTCTTTCTTTTCACGGTCATAATAAGACAGATTCCCTTCAGGAGGGAGAATCCACAACGTGTGTTGCTGGTCTTCAAAGATTACATTCTTGTTTTTCCGTTCATATCTGATCACTTCGTTGGCTGGTGTGAACAAATGCTGCATTTCCTCGGTAGATGGATTATAACGGATTACTCCTGTCGTTTTGGGGAATATCCATAGTTCCTTGTAATGGTCTTGATAAACAGACTGTACGACGCTGGAAGGTTGTGTTGATGTGCGTATATCAATTAACTGGAATTTTTTTTCTTTTATCTTATAAATAATCAGCCCGTTGTCTGTAGCCAGCAAAAGTGTATTGGAGTCAAATTTCTTGACTTCGTTAATCATCGAAACATGATAAGGAATCTCTATGAATTTGAATTGTCTGCTCTTAAAATTGTAAGAGGCCAATTTGTCCGATTGGGAAACTAAATAAATAATTCCATCCGCTTCTTTGATATATTGAAACGGGAAATCGCTGTCTACCTGCTTTTTCCCTACAATAGAAATACCTTTGTTGGTCAGTATCCATTCATCACCTTCGGAATCTTCAAAAACTGTATAGATTTTGTCTCCTTTTAGGTTTTGTTTAAAAGCACTGTATAAAGTAATTCCTTTCCCCTGTTTGCAAAGTTGATCGTCAATACGGACGGCGACACATTCATTTTGAAATGTGATCCAGGAAACACCTTTTGAGAGAGTATAAATATGGTCGGCATAATTGTTCACTATCATGGATTCTGCCACAGAGCTCAGGACATCGATAAACTTCTCCGTTTGGTTATCGAACATATACACACGTCCGTCATAGACTTGACACCAGATATCTCCATATTTAGTCTCCGCTATCTGGCTGATTCGATTGGTATTTAGAATATAAGCATCTTTATAGGATGTTTTATAGTTTTTGAATGTATACCCGTCAAATTTGTTCAGACCGTTCCAGGTTCCGAACCATAAAAATCCTTTTTTATCTTGTATAATAGTCTGGACTATTCCTTGTGACATTCCATCATTAACGGAATAATGTTTGATTTGATAGGTAGGTTGGGCTACTAGTATGCAATAATTGAGAAGAGAAATAAGGAGGAACAATATGTGTTTCATAATATTGGTGTTTTTGTTCGAACAAAAATAAGCAAAAGGATGGAAAACAAGAACTCCGGGCGGTACATTGAACAGATAATACGAAAGTTTGCCTATTTTTTCCTCTTTCTAGGTATCCTTCCGGCTTACTTATGCTAAAAATCCTCTTTACATTCTGTTTTTAGAACATAAAGAGGATAGTTTATTGACGAGAGTCGCATGGGGTATGGTGAGATGAAATCATAATTGGGGAATAATTGCACAAGACTTTCACAAGTATCCTCCCGTCAATGCTTAAAATCACACAAAACTAACTAAATACTTTCTGCTTTCGCAATAAATATTAATTTATCTTATGCACTTTATGTTTTTTTTAATATATTGAAGATATTTTGGGGCATCTTTCTGTAACTCGCTGTTTTTTCTTATGTTTGCCACACAAATAACAAATGAATTAAATAGATATGTCTCATCAAATACAATATAATGATTTTCCGACCTTTCTGCGAAAGTATTTTCCTTACAAAGTGCAGAAAATATCATTAAATGCCGGCTTTACTTGTCCTAATCGGGATGGAACAAAAGGATGGGGAGGCTGCACTTATTGCAATAACCAGACTTTCAATCCGGACTACTGTCGGACGGAAAAGTCAGTCGCTACCCAACTGGAGGAAGGGAAGTGTTTCTTTGCCCATAAATATCCGGAAATGAAATACCTGGCATACTTCCAGGCATATACCAATACTTATGCGGAATTAGAGGGATTAAAGCGTAAATACGAGGAAGCATTGCAGGTGGATGGGGTAGTAGGACTGGTGATCGGTACACGTCCGGATTGTATGCCGGAAGACCTGCTCCGTTATTTGGAAGAACTCAATAAGCATACTTTTTTGATGGTGGAATATGGCATAGAGAGTGTGAGTGATGAGACTTTGCGGCGCATCAATCGCGGACATACTTATGCGGATACAGTAGAAGCGGTTCAGCGTACTGCTGCCTGTGGTATATTGACAGGCGGACACATCATTCTTGGTCTTCCTGGAGAAACACATGACACAATGGTGGCGCAGGCAGGAATGCTTTCCGAACTTCCTCTGTCTACTCTCAAAATTCATCAGTTACAGTTAATCCGTGGTACTCGTATGGCGCATGAATACGAAGAAAACCCGACAGGCTTTCATCTGTTTAGGGAAGTAGACGAATATATTGACCTGGTAATTGATTATGTAGAGCATCTTCATCCGGATCTGGTGCTGGAACGTTTTGTCTCGCAGTCTCCCAAGGAATTACTGATTGCTCCGGACTGGGGGCTGAAGAATTATGAATTTGTAACTCGTTTGCAAAAAAGAATGAAAGAAAGGGGAGCTTATCAAGGTAAGAAGTACAGGGATTCAGAAAAAAGAGTTATTTTTGCGGAAGATAACTTCACCACAGAGTAAATCTCTGTTTTTAAGGGAATCATAGCTGGTGAGCAGAAATTAATTAAAGTTGAAGAATGGAACAGAAAACAAGAATTAAAGGAAATGTCCACTATGTGGGAGTGAATGACCGTAATAAACACCGTTTTGAGGCGTTGTGGCCATTACCCTATGGAGTTTCGTATAACTCTTATTTGATTGATGATGAAATGGTGGCGTTGGTGGATACTGTGGATATTTGTTATTTTGAAGTCTATTTGCGTAAAATCAAGCAAGTAATCGGTGAACGCCCTATTAACTATTTGATTATAAATCATATGGAACCGGATCACTCGGGCTCCATCCGATTGATTAAACAGCACTATCCGGATATTATCATTGTTGGTAATAAGCAGACCTTTGGCATGATTGAAGGATTCTATGGTGTGACCGGCGAGCAGTATCTGGTGAAAGACGGAGATTTCCTTGCCTTAGGCAAGCATATGCTTCGTTTCTATATGACTCCAATGGTGCACTGGCCTGAGACAATGATGACATTCGATGAAACAGACGGAATCCTTTTCTCCGGTGATGGATTCGGATGTTTTGGTACAGTGGACGGCGGATTTCTGGATACCCGTATCAATGTAGATAAGTATTGGGGGGAAATGGTTCGTTACTACTCCAATATCGTAGGCAAGTACGGTAGTCCGGTACAGAAAGCATTGCAAAAGTTGGGAGGACTGCCTATTACTACCATTTGTTCTACGCATGGGCCGGTATGGACAGAAAATATAGCCAAGGTGATCGGAATTTACGACCGTTTGAGCCGCTACGATGCGGATGAGGGGGTGGTGATCGCCTATGGCAGCATGTATGGAAATACGGAGCAGATGGCGGAAGCTATTGCTGAAGAACTCTCCGCACAGGGAATCAAAAATATCGTTATGCACAATGTGAGTAAAAGTGATCCTTCTTATATCATTGCGGATATTTTCCGTTATAAGGGTTTGATTATCGGTTCTCCCACATATAGCAATCAGATTTTCCCGGAAGTGGAATCGTTGTTATCGAAGATTCTGGTTCGCGAACTTAAGGGACGTTATCTGGGCTACTTCGGTTCCTTCACATGGGCAGGAGCTGCTGTGAAGCGTATGGCTGAATTTGCGGAAAAGAGCAAGTTCGAACTGGTGGGCGATCCGGTAGAGATGAAGCAGGCGATGAAAGACATTACCTATACCCAGTGCGAGAATTTAGCGCATGCGATGGCGGACCGTTTGAAGAAAGACCGTTAAAACGATGAGTGAGATAATTATTAATTGACTAACCTATAAAACAATCGACTTATGAGACTTATTATTCAGCCGGACTATCAGTCCGTATCTCAGTGGGCTGCACATTATGTTGCTGCAAAAATAAAAGCTGCCAATCCAACCCCCGAAAAACCATTTGTATTGGGCTGCCCTACCGGATCTTCTCCTCTGGGTATGTATAAAGCTTTGATCGACCTTAATAAGAAAGGAATTGTTTCTTTCCAAAATGTAGTAACATTCAATATGGATGAATATGTTGGTTTGCCGAAGGAACATCCGGAAAGCTACTATTCTTTTATGTGGAATAACTTCTTTGGTCATATTGATATCAAACCGGAGAATACAAATATTCTGAATGGTAACGCTCCTGACTTGGATGCAGAGTGTGCACGTTATGAGGAAAAGATTAAGTCTTACGGTGGCATTGATCTTTTCATGGGTGGTATCGGTCCTGACGGACACATCGCTTTCAACGAACCGGGTTCCTCACTGACTTCCCGCACTCGTCAGAAAACATTGACGATGGATACTATCATTGCTAATTCCCGTTTCTTCGACAATGACATCAATAAGGTTCCAAAGACTTCTCTGACAGTTGGAGTCGGTACGGTACTTTCTGCAAAAGAAGTGATGATCATTGTAAACGGACATAACAAAGCCCGTGCTTTGTATCATGCAGTAGAAGGTGCTATCACACAGATGTGGACTATCAGTGCATTGCAGATGCATGAAAAAGGTATCATCGTTTGTGACGATGCTGCTACTGTAGAACTGAAAGTGGGTACTTACCGTTACTTCAAAGATATTGAGGCTACACACTTAGATCCCGAATCTTTGATCAAGTAAGAGGATTTTAGGCACGGATGACGCGGATTAACACGGTTTTAGATACTCAACTTAATCTCTAAAAACCGTGAAATCCGCGTCATCCGTGCCTAATTTATATGTTTTCTATATGTTAACTGTTCCCCGATGCTAGATTTCTTCCAGCCATCCTTTTCCTTGTCGGACGATTTCCGGCTCGTCTTCTGTACATTTGACTACTGTCGAGGGTTCTATCCCTCCGATTCCTCCGTCGATAACTAAATCCACCATATCTCCGAATTTCTCGTCTATGAGTTCAGGGTCAGTCATGTATTCCAGGTCTTCATTTTCGTCATACGGCAGCGTGGTCGTCATGATGGGGGCATCCAATAACCGGGCAATCTCACGGATGATGTTATTGTCCGGCATGCGGATACCTACCTCTTTCCGGTTGCGGAAGATTTTGGGCAACCGGTTGGTTCCGTTCAGGATAAAGGTGAACGGACCGGGGAGATTATGCTTCATGAGCTTGAACTCGTTGTTGCCTACTTTGGCGTATTCGCTGATACTGCTCAGGTCATAGCAGATGATGGACAGATTGTTTTTGCGCGGATCGATTTCCTTGATACGGCAAATACGTTCGATGGCACGCTCTTTCAATCCGTGACAGCCGATGGCGTACATCGTATCCGTAGGATAGATGATCAGTCCGCCATCGTTCAGGATGTCGGTTACCCGTTGCAGGTCTTGCGGGTTGTTGTTTTTATCATACAGCTTCAGAAGCATAATCTCTTCTCCTTTCTTTTATTTGATTTTCTTCAAGAGTTCCAGAGCTTTCTCGGCGGCCTTTTCTGTAACCTTCTGTTTGATAGAATCTTTGTTTGCAGTGGTTGCAGAGTCGAGTCCCAGCTTTTCTCCTAATTTACTGATTGCTTCGTTGGCTACGGCTTCCACAGCTTGGTTTGCCATACTCTTGGTGTCGACACTGACCTTAGGAGAAGTGAATGAACCACCGATCTTTAAGTCGAGGGTCATCATTTTAGATATATTGCCGGCAGAGGCAGGAAGTTTGATTTTACCCGTATAGTCGATAGTCTGGTCAAGTCCTGTGCTACCGGAGAGATTCAGATTGTAGTCGCCCATCTTGATATCGAACGGCTGGGTTTCCACTCGTCCGTCTTTGATGGTGAAGTCCAGCGTCATATCCTTCACTTTCATCTCTTTCAGACTCGGCTGCTTGATGGCATCGGCTATCTGGTCAATCGCTTTCACGCCGCTTAGGCTGAGGTCGCGGGTAGACAGGCTGCCGTCTCCTTGCATGGTATCCAGTACCGGACTCATTGTGGCATCCAGATCAGTCAGTACGTTGATACTTCCGGAGAAGTTTCCTTTCAGGCTTTCGAAGATAGGAGCCAGTTGTTGTACCATGTCCAGTTCTTTGTAAGCTTGTGAGAAACTGAGGTTGGTCAGTTTGAACCCGGCTTTCATTTCCGGCTTCTTGGCGTTGGCGGTAGAATAATAACCGTTCATCACCACATTGCCACCCATAGTGCTCATAGAAAGATTCTTCATGTCCACTTTTCCGTCTTTCACCACAAGTTTACCATTCATATTGTTGAATGTCATCTTGTCAAATAATACTTGCTTCAGGTTGGCATCCATCTGGAAATCGATGTTCTTAGGAACTTCAACGATACCGGTAACAGTAGTGGAGTCTGTAGTTGCAGCGTCGGCAGTTGCAGTACTGTCTGCAGAAGCCGTCATGAAATCATTCAGATTAAAATAATTGGAATGAATGTTCAGCGTTCCTTTCAGCGTAGTACCTTTCAGGACGTAGCCGATATAATTTTCGAAACGACTGTCGGCGGTAATGTCATTCTTGCCGATGTTGACGGTTGTTTCACTTAGCTGCAGATACTTCGGAGTGAAGGTAAAGAGCGATTTCTTGATATCCACATCCGGCATATCCTGCATTTTCAGTTTCATATTGGTCAGGCCGATCGTTCCGGATGCTTTCATATTGTCATATTGCTCTTTTTCTATATAAGAAAGGCGTCCGGCCATCTGCATATCGGCATTGATGGTACCATTCAGTTCCATATCCCCCAGTGGATATACTTGTTTGATCATTCCCAGATCGAGTACTCCCTTTGCTTCAGCCTTGAAGTCAGGATCGCTGACCGGGGTTTTCACATCTGCAATCAAACTGAACGGATTGCCTGCCAGACGGAAACTGAACGGATTGATCTTGATAGTGGTCAGATCGATGTTTCCACCCGGATTCTGAACATTGGCACTGACATTGATCTGGTCGACTCCTGCCGGTAATGCCGGATAACGGAACATGGCGTTCTTGACTTGCATATCGATGTTGAAGGCAGGAACGGTGTCACCTTGTAGCATACCCTTTGCCGATGCGGTAAGAGTGGCGGTTCCGTCAGTTTTCAGGCTGGAGAATTCGGTTGCGTAGATAGCAGGAATCAACGAAAGAATTTCTTTGAATCCTACGTCATTCGTGTTCAGTTTCAGATCCATGTCGATCGCAGGATCTTTCAGTTCAACCCAGCCGTCGATACCTGCCTGGATAGCGTTGAGGCGGATAACATTATCTTTCAAAGTATACTTGTTGTTGGCAAGATCGGCATCCACATCCATTTTGGCGGAGATATTGGCATTTGCGATGAATGGAATTCCATTCATCTTATAAGTCAGTGATTTAGTTTCAGCCTCTAATTTCAGAGTCGTGCGGTCACTGCCTAAATCTCCGGCACAAAGCGCATTGAAATCACGGATGTCAGCATACATTTTTCCTTGTTGATCATCATAGATCAGATTCATGTTCTTGATAACGAAACGTTGCAGCTTAATTTTGAAAGGAGAAGCTTCTTCTTCCGTGGCAGGTGTTTCCTGTGTAGCTGCTGTATCGGGTTTCATGATATCCCAGTTGGCACGTCCGTCCGGCAGAACGATGGCATGCAGGCGGGTATCTTCTATGAATACTTTGGAAATGTCATAGCCGCTGTCTCCGAAAAGAGAGAACAGATTGATGGTGGCGGTTACTTCTCCGGCTTGTACAAGCGTGTCATTGGCGAATTCTCCTGCACCTTTCAGCCAAAAATCTTCGAGAGTGACAGAAGCCTGTGGGAAGTTACGGAACAGGCTAATGTTAAGTTTCTTAAAGTCAAATTGTGCATTAAGCATCTTATTGCCTTCCGTTTTTACAATACCTGCTATCTTTCCCTGGAAGGCGAAAGGAAGGAGGAGCATCAGAATGATAATTACTCCTACGATGATAGCTGCGATTTTCAAACCTTTTTTCATTTGCTTTTCTTTTAAGAGTTTGACGTACATACGAAGGCAAAGTTAATAAAAAGTTTTTGATGTAAAGTGATATTCAGCAACTTTCACAATCGGAAGGCTTCTGAAGCATTTTGAGTGGGGAAAGAACTGTATCTTTTCCGAAAGGGATGTTTGTACTTATTTATGACTTCTTCTTTCTGAGTTCTTCCGCTATTCTCCATTGTATGGCGGCTTCTACCTCTTTTCCTGTTTTCAGCAGGGCGTCACCAAAAAGTTCATGTGCGCCGGCATGTTCAGGTTTCAGGCTGGTTGCCTTGTCCAGATCGGCTATGGCCCCTTCGGTATTTTCCAGTTTTAGTCTGAGTTTGCCACGGTTGTATACCGCTTTAAAGTTTGCCGGGTGGAGGCTGACAGCCGTATTGAAACAGTTTTCCGCATCAAAATACTCCTTGCTGTTGAGCAGGGTGATTCCTTTTCGTATCCAGGCGTCTATATAGTTAGGATCGAGACTAAGCGCCTTATCGTAATTGGCTATGGCGGCACGGGCGTCGTGAGCTTGGGTGATACACTCATTTCCCATCAACAGGTATTCGTGTGCATATTGTCGCAGACGTTCCTGCTGTTCCCGCATTTGTTCTTTCAGTTTTTTGTTCTGTTCCTGCAAAGTATTGATAATACCAAGTTTCCGGCGGATTAAACGGCGGGGAACAGGTTTTTCTATATCATAACGGGAGTGGATGGCGCGGAAGAATTGTTCCAGGCACTCTTCCATATCCCCTTTATCGAATGCACGTGCGGCAGCAGCGTATTGAACATCCGCTTGCGCCTGTTTTAGTGCCTTGTCAATAGCTTGCCGGTCGTTGAACCGTCCGGCAAAGTTTACAATCTCCGGTCGTACAAAGATATCTGCCCGGTGGATAGGCTTTTTGAGCTGGATACCATCCAGTGAGGTACAGCGGCTGAGGGCTACATACGCCTGTCCGCCGGCAAACACCCCTCCTGTGAAGTCAATGACTACACGGCTGAAAGTCAGTCCCTGACTCTTGTGAACGGTAATGGCCCAAGCCAGCCGGATAGGGTATTGTGTGAAACTGCCTAGGACTTCTTCTTCAATCTCTTTCGTCTTTTCGTTGTAGCGATAGCGGATGTTACGCCATGATTCCCGTTTTACATCACATTCTTTGCCGTCATCGGTGATGACGTATATCGTTTCTTCTTCCTCGTCGATACCGGCGATCACTCCGATAGTGCCGTTTACCCATCGGCGGTCGAAATCATTCTTGATAAAGATGATTTGAGCACCCGTTTTTAAGACGAGTTCTTGTGAGGTTGGCAGACTGCTTTCAGGGAAATCTCCTTCAATGTTTCCCTCAAAAGTGATCGGATCACCCGCAAGTTCAGCCAGTTTCTTTTCATTGATCGAATCGACTGTATCCCTTCGGGTGGCAAGTGTGATGTACATATCGGCTTCCGATTCCTCTATATGACTTCCGTATCGGGTGTTCAGCAGCTGAAGATCAGCGGCTCCGGCAGTGTTGGTACGGATATGGTCGAGAACGCTGACAAAAACGGGGTCAGTCTGTCGGTACACTTTCTGAAGTTCGATGGATACCAGGTCGATCTGGCTGAATACTTTTGCAGAGAAGAAGTACGGAGTAGGGTAGGCACGGTTCAGAATCTCCTGCTCATCGTTTTTAACTACAGGTTCCAGCTGGAAAACATCACCTACCAATAATAACTGTTTTCCGCCGAAAGGTTCCCGTAAGTTATGAGAATATACGCGTAAAATACGGTCGATAGCATCAATGATGTCCGCCCGTACCATCGAGATTTCGTCTATGATGACCAGTTCTATTTGTTCCAACAGCTTCCGGTGCGGTTTGGTATACTTGAAGAACTCATGGATGCGTCCTCTCTGAAGACTTAAGTTCGGATCATCCGGCAGTAACGGATAGAAAGGGAGTTTAAAGAAACTGTGCATTGTACTCCCTCCGGCATTGATGGCGGCAATACCGGTAGGTGCGAGTACAACATGTTTCTTTCTGGTATGTTCGCAGACGTAACGTAGGAATGTAGATTTACCTGTACCCGCTTTTCCGGTCAGGAAAACCGACTGGCGGGTATATTGGATAAGGTTCAGGGCGTCCTGAAAAGCTGCGTTATTAATGTCTACGCTCATAAAACTTGTGACGGATAGGCAGAGATACCGACCGGATAAATAAAATTAGATAATACCGAAATGTTTCATAGCCTTACTGATGCCGTCCTCATCAATGGGGGCTGTCACATAATCAGCTGCGGCTTTTACATCCTCTTTGGCCTGTCCCATGGCAACCCCGATAGCTGCATGACGAAGCATGCTGATATCATTTCCTCCGTCGCCGAATGACATCGTTTCTTCCAGCCTGATACCGAAATACCGGATTATTTCGTCAATGCCTTTCTGTTTGGTGTCGCCTTTGGCTGTGACATCCGCGAAGGCCGGATACCAGCGTCCTATTTCACACGTCGGTATAGAGGGAAGCACCTCTTTTTCTTCTTCTTCCGTGATGAAAGGAGTCATCTGGATTACTTCTTTATTGCTTGCTTCTTCAAACGAAACCGTTGGGATGACATTGACATGCAGGAAGTCATAAAAAATCTTCTTCACCATCTCATTCGGCTGACAAACAGAGATGTTGTGTTCCTCCACGAAGATGCAGGGTACTCCTTTCTTTTCGCAGAAAGCAGCCATTGCCTTTACTTCTTCCTGCGGAATGGCACTTTTGTAAATCACCTCTTCTCCGACAAAGCAATAGGCCCCGTTCATGGTTATATATCCATCGATAAGGTTCCGGTCCTGCAATTCGGAAAGATTGTTGATAATCGCTTTCGGACGTCCGGTAGCGATAAATATTTTAAGCCCTTTTGCGTGGGCGGCTTCTAATGCCTCAATAGTAGAAGACGGGATACGATGTGTTTCGAAACTAACCAGCGTTCCGTCTATATCAAAAAATAAAGCTTTCGTCATAGATTCCTTTTTGAATTGAGTACAAATGTACTATTTTTGTAGGAGTAAAACGAATATATACTTGAATATTATGATAAAACACATGTTGGTTTCCCTCTTGCTGTTGCAGCTATGTATCTCTTCTTATGCCCAGATAGAAAGGACACGTGAGTTTGTGAACTTCGATAAGGGAGGAGCATTTGTCCACTGTTTTTTTCAGGACGAGAAAGGCGTTATATGGATGGGGACTTCCAACGGATTGAGTATGTTTGATGGTCAGAAAGTATGCAGACACAAGGTGCTGGATGGCAGTGACGTTTTAAAAGGAACTTTCATTTATTGTACGCTGAAACAAGATGATGTCCATTTTTATTTGGGAACAGAAAAAGGACTTTATTTGCTGGATCTGAAGTCAGATACGTGTCAGTTGCTTTCTTCTCCCACTATGTCCATAAGAGCCATTGAGCAGATGAATGACTCGGTCATTCTGTTGGGCACATTGAACGGTCTCATTAAATATGATACCGGGCGGAATACGTTTCAGCCCGTCGATAAAATACCTCAATTGCCTACTAATCCGATTGTCAGGCTGGACAAAAGTCGCTTCCTTATTGCCAACTATCAAGGGCTGTACCTTTATGATGAATCCGCAGATACTTATGAATATTTGTCTGTGCCTTCCGAAGAATCTTCTTTAATACTTTCATTAGAAGTCGATTCCGCTAACCGGTGGGTATGGATAGGCAGGGAGAACGGACTGTGGAAATATGATATTTCGTCGGGGAAGTTTACCCGCATCACACCGTTCCCCCATACTCCTGTTAAGAATATGCACATCAGTGCTGATGGCTTGTTGTGGCTGGGTACGGACAATGGATTGTATATCTATGATGAAAGTTTGAATCGTTATGAGCATGCGGTTCATAGTTCTCAGAATACGAAATCACTGGTAAACAATATAATATGGCATATTTTTGAGGACAGGGATGGGAATATATGGCTGGGTACAGGATCGGGCATTTCTCTGTATTACAATTCGCATATGGTGGAATAAACAGATTTGACTATGCGACGGAAACCTTTGAGAATTATCAGATAGCAGATTCTACACATACCCGGAATGCAAACTGGACTTACTATATCAATGGCGATAATCATAGTAATTTATATCTGGTAGCTTATTGCGGAGGAGTTTTCGTAGTCAATAAAGAGAAACTGCTTTCCCAAAAAGGAAAACTGTATGTGGCAGATGAGAATTATTATCATCACTCGGGAGAGAATAGCCTGCATAATGCCGAATGCCTGTTGGCCTACAATGGCAAGAAAGGGATGGAGATGGCTCTGCAGTATTCTCCCGATGTGATCATTGCGGACATTATGATGCCTGTAATGAACGGGGTAGAGATGGTAAAGCAACTGAAGGCGAACCTGACGACATCTACTATCCCTGTAATCATGCTGACGGCAAAAGATGACAAGAAGACCGAATATAATCTGTTGTCACTGGGAATCGAGGCATTTATCTCCAAGCCTTTTGATATCAAAGAGCTGGTAGCGCATATCGATAGGATTCTCCGTAATAAGTACCGGTTAGTGCGTAAACTGAAAGAGGAAGGCATTTCTTTGGAAACAGATACGGTAATCACAGAATCTCCGGATGAGAAGTTCCTGACTTACATAACGGAGGTCATTGAGCAAAATCTTTCAAACTCCGATTTGAATGTAACCAGACTGTCAGAACTGTCAGGTTATCATTCAAAACAGATTTATCGCCGTGTCAAACAACTGACCGGCTATACCACAGTTGAATATATAAAAGGTATACGGATGAAAAAGGCTGCGATGCTTCTTGCCAAGAAACAGTTTATGATTTCGGAAGTCATGTATATGGTCGGTTTTTCCGACTCTTCTTATTTCTCCAAATGCTTTGTGGAGAAATACGGAAAAACTCCCAGACAATACATGGAAAGTATGTAAGGATGGGCTTTTGTCTGAAAAGTACCCTTGGCTGTCTATTTCCTTTTGTCTTTTTCATTTTGTTTTGCTATCCGTTCATTTTCTCCTCTTCGGGGGAGTTATTTAGGCATACCTTTGTGATGTAACTAAAAATGACGTATTATGAATTTTCGATTATCCCGATTGCTACTGCTTTGCATAAGCTTGTTAATGAGTACGTATGTATGGTCGCAAAAAGACTATACAGTTGTTTTGCCAAAGGAATCTCCACTGATAGAAGGATATTTGAAACAGGGGACTCACCTTTCTCCTTCCGGTCATTCCTTCTCTTTGAACAACCTGTATTATCTGAAAGACGGGCAACCCTGGTATCCTGTAATGGGTGAGATTCATTACGGTCGTGTTCCCCGTGCCGACTGGGAAGAATCCATCCTGAAAATGAAAGCATCCGGGGTAACTGTCATAGCGACTTACGTCTTCTGGAACTATCATGAAGAAAAGGAGAATACGTATATTTGGGAAGGTAATAAGGATTTGCGTCATTTTCTGGAACTATGTCATCAGCATGGCATGTATGTGTGGCTGCGAATCGGACCGTGGTGTCATGGTGAGGTTCGTTACGGTGGTTTTCCCGATTGGCTGATGGGCATTGAGGGAGGAGTGCGTAAAGATAATCCGGTTTATCTGAAACATGTGGAGCGGTTTTTCAATGAAATAGGCAAACAGGCGGAAGGAATGTACTTTAAGAATGAAGGTCCCGTCATCGGCTTGCAGATCGAGAACGAATATCGTTTTGATAGCAGAACGCGGTTAAATCATATGCTGAACCTGAAGCGGATAGCCATACAATCCGGCATGGATGTTCCTTATTATACAGCTACCGGCTGGCCTAAGTCGGATTTGAAGCAGACCGAGCTGATTCCTGTCTGGGGAGGATATCCCGAAGCTCCCTGGAGTTCAAAAGTCACCGAACTGGCTTTGTCACGAAATTACTTGTTCAGTTCCTGGGCTAGTGATCCTGCTGTGGGCGCCGATTTGCTGGGCGAGCAGGAAAATACGACGTCCAAAGGACTTCAATATCCTTATAGCACAGCCGAGATGGGAGGAGGAAATCAGATCACTTACCATCGCCGTCCTGTGATCGCTGCCAAAGATGTGGTAGCCCAGAGTTATGTCAAAGTAGGTTCGGGAGCTAATATGATGGGATATTATATGTATCATGGCGGCTCCAATCCCATAGGCAAATACAGCACGCTGCAAGAATCGAAAGCAACCAAATACCCCAACGACTATCCGATTATCAATTACGATTTTAATGCACCGATAGGAGAGTGGGGGCAATTGAATGAATCATATTACGATCTGAAAACTCTGCATGCCTTCCTGAATGATTTCGGACCGCACCTGGCAACTACAGTGACTACTTTCCCCGACAAACGTCCGTTGAAACCGGGTGATAATGAAACGTTGAGAATGAGCGTGCGCAGTCATGGAAATAGCGGTTATGTTTTTATCAATAACTATCAGCGTTTGCTGGAAATGAAGGATTTAAGTGATATTCGTATCCGTATTCAGCAGCAAGGCGGTACAGAATTGCTTTTCCCGCCACTGAACATCGCATCCGGCGAGCAACTGATTATGCCTTTCAATATAGACATTAACGGGCATTTACTGCATTATGCAACGGTTCAGCCACTCTATATTCTGAAAAACAAGGTGCCGACTTACGTGTTTCTTTCTCATCCGGCCACTGCTTCAGAGCTGGTTTTCTCTGCCGGTCAGTTGAAGAAAGTGATGATGGATGGTCGTCCGGTAAAGAATACAGGCGATAAATACCTCTTGAAGTGCGGACAGGAAAAAGAACATCTGATCGTGTTGTCGGCAGTGAATGGCAGGCAGACTAAAATTCTGCTGCTGACTCAGGAGCAAGCCCGTAGGAGCTGGAAGCTACAGAAAGGGAATGAAGATCTCTTATGTATCACTTCTTCGCAGGTCATTCCTTCTTCGGAAGAAATAACCGTTCGCAATGTCGACAGGAATCAATTTGAAATGCAGATATATCCGGCGGACAGCCGCTGGAAAGTCCGGGAGGGAATCAGTGTGAAGAAACGTAAGCAGGGAGAATTTCAAGTCATTCGTTTTGAAGTTCCGGCAGTTCCCTTACAGGTCTCTTGCCGGAAAGAGCAGAACCCGGACTCTTATGTTCCGCAGCAACCGGTTTATCCTGAAGACAACAGATTGAAAGAAACTCCTGAGTCTTGTCCGGGACCTCAGTATTTTGTGAATTTCAAGCCTGTCCCCTCATCATTGTATTATGCGGTTAGTGTTCCTCAGTTGCCTGTTTCCGTGAAAAATGCCTATTTGATGATAGACTATACGGGAGATACCGGAGCTCTGTATAATAAAGGTGCATTGATAGCCGATGATTACTATTGGGGAGGTCCTATGATGTTTGACACCGGCAGAATGAAGCGGCAGGGCAGTCAGGAATATTTATTGCAGATAATTCCCTTTGCACCGGAAGTGAATATTTATCTGGACCCATCTGTCAGAAAGAAGTTAGAGTTATCTTCGCAAGGCGTCCGGTCGATACGCATAGCTCCGGTATATGATGTGAAATTTGACATAACAAAGTAAGACATGAAACGAATCTTAAGACCTTCCGATTGAGGGGTAAGGGAGTATCAGAAACGAGACAAATTTGACAGACCGGCAGGATAGAAAACGTCTGTTACAGAGTTTTAAGATACAAACTCAGAGTTTTTGTGTACTTTTGCTTCAAGATTCATAAAAACTTATGCAGTATGAACTATAATTTTGATGAAATAATAGACCGTAACGGTACGGATTCCGTAAAATGGGATGCCGTACAAGGACGTTGGGGACGTAATGATTTGATTCCGATGTGGGTGGCCGATATGGATTTTCGTACGGCTCCTTTTGTTATCGAGGCTTTAAAGAAACGTCTTGATCATGAAGTGTTGGGGTATACCTTTGCTTGCAAAGAGTGGGCGGAATCCATTGTCAACTGGCTGAAAGAACGGCATGGCTGGGAGATTCGTGAAGAAATGCTGACGTTTACTCCCGGTATTGTCCGTGGACTGGCTTTTGCTATCCATTGCTTCACGGAGAAAGGAGATAAAGTGATGGTGCTGCCTCCTGTGTACCATCCTTTCTTCCTGGTGACGCAGAAGAATGAACGTGAAGTGGTATTCAGTCCGCTGGTGCTGAAAGAGGGACAATATCATATTGATTTTGACCGTTTCCGTAAAGATGTACAAGGATGTAAACTGCTTATTCTAAGCAATCCCCATAATCCGGGCGGACGGGTATGGACGAAAGAGGAATTGTCACAGATTGCTGATATCTGCTACGAAAGCGGTACCTTGGTGATTTCTGACGAGATTCATGCCGACTTGACTTTACCTCCTTACAAGCATCCTGCCTTTGCCTTGATTTCGGAGAAAGCGCGAATGAATTCACTTGTATTTATGTCTCCGAGCAAGGCATTCAATATGCCCGGACTGGCAAGCTCTTATGCAATCATCGAGAATGACGAGCTTCGTCACCGGTTTCAGGTATATATGGAAGCTGGCGAGTTTAGCGAAGGACACTTGTTTGCTTATCTCAGTGTAGCGGCGGCGTACAGTCATGGTACTGAATGGCTGGATCAGGTCATAGCTTATATAAAAGCAAATATTGACTTTACCGAAAATTATCTGAAGGAACATATTCCTGCCATCAGAATGATCCGTCCGCAAGCATCTTACCTTATCTTTTTGGATTGCCGCGAACTGGGATTGAATCAGAAAGAACTGAACAACCTGTTTGTGGAAGATGCTCATTTAGCTTTGAATGAAGGAACGACTTTCGGCAAAGAGGGTGAAGGATTTATGCGGTTGAATATCGCTTGTCCACGTGCTACGCTGGAGAAAGCTTTGAAGCAACTGGAGCAGGCGGTCAACAATAGATAGCAGTATTGCTGAATGTCTCGCATAAACCTAATTATAATTATTATGTAGTAGAAACATGGTGTTTCTGCTGCATAATCTTTATTTTAGCAAATATAGACTTCGATTCCTGACAAATACCTCACAAAAATATGCAGACACTCCACTGCCTGACTACGGAGAAGGGCGATAATGTATTTGATAACCATTTTAACTCATAACGATTCTGCGAATATTTTTCCTGATATTTATACTTGCCTATGTAGGAGGCAATGTCTCATATTTATCCGTGCTTTACAGATGCTCTCCGGTTTCTCACTGGGGATGAAGGTGCTGCTGTCTGTCATCTACTGGATGGTAGCGTTCTCGCTGGTAATCGCTATGCTGACCCGTCACATTGATATGCCTGTTCTATTGTCGAAATCCATGTTTCACATCGGTTCGGCATGGCTGGTATTTACCTTGTATATGATTTTTGCTTTATTGATAGCCGATGTGACGAAGTTGTTTGTACCATCGCTGAATCACGGTTTCTATTATGCGTTGGGAGTTACTTGCTGTCTGCTTATCCAGCGGATTATCTTTGTGAGGACCTCCTTTCAGAATAGGGACGAATAGCGATATGGCAGTATTCCAACTAAATCAGATGGCAAAATAGTACTCACCAAAGTTTCAATATCGGAAAATATAACTATATTTGTGGCGTATCTCTGCAAAGGAGCTACGCTTTTTTATTTTGGGGATAGCGTATTTATTATCTGTTTCGCAAATCTGGTAAATTTGAAGCTCGCAGATAATAAGTAACCATTCTCCACGTCTCTGTTGTATATATATATGTTATATGCCTCATGGGTGTGGAGCTATTGCTTATTATTCGAGTACGGCCCTACTAGAGCCAGCGAGGGGTAATGTGGTAATAGTTTCCACGCTTGAACCTAAATTTATTTTATATCAATCTGATACACTGTCATCACATGCTATTCTATTGTATATTTGATACCGTATAGTTCCCATAACTATATATAATATTCCCAAAAGTAATCGTCTGTATTTGTGGTGTAAAATGGTGATTGACATTCTTTAAAAAAGTAGGTACTATAAAATCGTATAACCAAAATTGATGTTTTATTCATTTTCTTGCAGCTTGCTACAAAATATATCCTGTTTAATCAAATATATTCTTCAAATAATTCTTATCTTTGTAAGTGTGTGGATAGAATACATATAACATGAAACGTAAATTACTGAACCGAATCAAAGTCGTTCTCGCAGAGAAAAACAAAAGTAATAAATGGCTCTCAGAACAATTGGATAAAGATCCTGCCATAATTTCTAAATGGGTTACCAATACAACACAGCCCAATGTAGAGATGCTAATTCAAATATCCAAAGTTTTGGGTGTAACCGTGGATGACTTATTGAGGACGGAATAATAAATTTATGGGAGCAGTCAAATTATATAAGTATCTTGATTTTAACGGTGGATTGATGATGCTACATTATAGTAACCTTCAATTTACCAATGCCACGCAGTTGAACGACCCGTTTGATTGCCATCCATCGTTAATTGATTTCTCCAATGTTCCGAAGGAAGCGTGTGGTGGATGGACTCCGGAAATAATCGAAGAATTAAGAAGAGATCCATTTCGTAGAACCAGAGAAGAGGTGTGGATATGTAGCCTTTCCAAAATATATGATTCAATCTTGATGTGGAGCTATTATAGCAAACATAAAGGTATCTGTATTGGTTTGGATATGGAGAAAGTCAGAAAATATCTTTCTCGTATGCAGGGTGGAATTATGATTGGCTGTGCGGAAGTGGAAGTACAGTATAAGGATATTGTGGAAAAACCTGATTATTTCAGGGATGCAAAAGATTTCTTCCATTATCAATTATCCACAAAAGCAAAAGCATGGGAGCATGAACAAGAGGTGAGGTTATTCATTTTAGATCCTTGGCCAACATATATGAGTTTATTGCCAGGTCAAAATGATGATAAGGGGCCTATTGATTGGAAAGAGGTTCGGGCTTTTCCTGAAATCGGAGGAGAGTGTTTTGAGTCTGTCTATTTGGGAATCAACATGAATGCAGATGAGAAATCAAAAATAATAAGCGTTGCACGGAAACTGAATCCAGACATTAAGATTTACCAAATGGGAATTGACGCAAACGCTTTTAGGTTAAATGCAGAGCAGATAAACACTGCATCGAGCTAACAAGAAAGAAAAATTACCCATTGGTGATATGTCTATATAAGTTTGTGTTACACTATGAAATAAGGGGATTTTTTGAATAAGTTGAAAAATAAAAAATACGAAAAATTATGAATACTATAAGAGAACTGGTAAATCAGGGAATAAAAGTATTACAACAAATGAGGATTAATTATAATTCCCCAATAGGACATAATACTATGCAGCTAATAAATATCTCTAAGCAATTAATACCCAACCTACAAAAAGAGCAGCCGGAAATCGCAGATATTTTAAATAATGCCCTTTCTACCATTAATTTTAATGGATTCATATCAGCATATTCTTTTGGAGATATTAGAACTTGTTATCGGATTTTAGCAAGCCTTTACAACCACCCTAAAAAGATATTCATAAGCCATTCCTCTGAAGATAAAGATATCGTAAATGGATTTGTTAAGGAAATTCTAATGTTGGGATGTAAATTTGAGAGAACTGATATTTTTTGTACATTAGATCATTCTGCGATTCGTACTGGTGAGGATTTTAGAAATGAGATTGTCAAAAACATGAAAGGTTGCGACTTCATTTTATGTATAATTTCTGAGAATTATAAAAGAAGTGAGGTGTGTACCAATGAGATGGGTGCAGCATGGGCAATGGACGGAAAGCGCATTCTTCCTTTCAAATTTCCCCATCTCCCCTTCAACGATATGGGATTTCTTAATGTTGTCAAACAGGGTGCAGATATAACAGACAAGTCTAAATTAGATGAATTATATACTGAACTATGTGCATTTTACGGTTTGTCTACAGACTGGATCAATTATAATCAACGAACCGCAGATTTTATTCAATTGGTAAATAGTAAAACTGGACGTAACTGAAACGATCATAAGTCTATCATCGAAATATTATCATTCTTTCAATTGGCCAATAGTTCGCTTAATGCCATAGGCAACTGATGTCATATTACCTCTAATTGCAGAGAGTGCAGATGAAAGACTTGAGGCAGAAACAAACCGTGAACCGTCCCTGGATTGTAGAAACTTGCCTTTGTCAAGAACCGACTGCCAACGGGATTGGATGAATGAGTTTTCGAGTAGCGCATCGAAAAGAATAACCACATGACGGAGATTGTTTACTCGAATATGAAAGCCCTTTTTGCAGGAAAAGAGAGCTTCCATATCTTCGACGCAAACCTCTGAAACACAAAACAGATGATAAGTATTGGCACAAGACACAATACCTGTCATCTGTTCTTGAGTGATGTTACAACCGAAAGAAAGCGGCGAGGCATCTGTTATTTTATCGGTACGATGGGTTACAGATATCGGCAACGGTTCTGATCTGTCATAGTGTCTTCGTAGATCCATGCACTCTTCAAAAGAAAAGTCTGATTCGGAAAAGAGAGATTGAATAAGGTGGGCGCATTCTGTCAGCAGTCCCTTGACGATGTGGATGTTCATTTCGTGGCAGTTCTGACAAACCGCATTATCGCAATTGATGTACCGATGACTGTTGATGAAATCATCCACATAGCGGCTGTACCGTTTGCCATCCACAATCACATTTTGGAGATAAAGTTCTCTCGCTTCGGAGAGTAGCTCGAATAGTTCTTCCGCTACATCCTGTTCAGTAGCGAAGTGGGTCAGGTGTTGTTTCCCTTCAAAAAAAGAGAAGACTTCTTGATTTGTTCTTTCATATTGAATTATTTGCTTATGAGTATATTAATTTCTAATCAATAGAATGCAATGCGTCGTAAATCCTTATTTGCAATTTTTCTTGATATGTTTTCAACGTCGGTTTTTCCCTAAAATCTTATTCTTAGGATTTCGGATTACCTCTTCGTGATGAAAATAATTGCTAAATAAAATGTCGTTATCATGACAGTAGGCGATGATTTCATTTTCCATTTCCGTCAGCGGCGTTTTGTCGCCTTGTATATATATCCGCTCGTATAGTGGATAGGAATCAGGATAATGTCCCTTAACGTATTGCATGATAACGTTTTTATAGCCTCCACGCAGATTCAGGTCTTCGAACCAATATTCACTGACAAAACTACGGCTGGTTTCTATAATCGCTTTCCAGTCCGTGACCTCTATGAAAATCGGTGACATGAACAGTATGGTATAGATTCCGTTCTCGTGAAGTGTCCGAAGTGTTTTCAATCGCTCCCTCACCGTACTCGCCCTATCCATGTTCCGGCGGAAATTCTCATCCAGCGTATTGACGGACAATGCCACACTCAAACGCTTCATCTTTTTGAGTAAATCCAAATCACGGAGTATCAATTTGTTTTTGGTAGCGATTTGCAGATGGCAATCCACACCGACCAATTGCTCCAAGATGGAGCGAGTGATACCGTATTTTACCTCATACGGATTGTAACAATCCGTCACGGTTCCCATAAAGACATTTTTCCCAGTTATTTGAGAGCCGTTTATTTTATGTCTTGCCTGTTTGATGTCGATGAAATCGCCCCACAATTCTGAATGTCCCGAGAAGCGTTTCATAAATGACGCATAGCAATATTTGCAGGCATGGGGACAGCCTACATAGGGATTGATGGCAAACTGACCGATTTTGGATTTGGTCAGATAGCTTTCGACTGTTTTTTCCGCTACAATTATTTTTTCCATTACATAGTTTCAGATGATGAAGCTCTTTTGGTTTCCTTCTTTGATAATATCGGTAGGTTTCACGTGTCCTATCAAGAGCGGAGATGCCGGATCGTGGAGTTTGTAGTTCTCCACTGCCAACTCCGGCTTCTTGTTGGCATAACAATATCTGCAACCGTTCAAGCACGTGTTGTATGCTCCGATGTCGCGTGTAGGCATACAATTGCATCCGATGCGGGTTCCCTTGTGTGCCATATTCTTGAATCGACAACCCAACGCGTTTCCCAGATTGGCGGTAGTCATACAACCAGAAACGGATATTCCGTATCGGCTGTAATTCTCCGATGTCCCGCAGGTTTGCAGGTGCAGCCCGTATTTCCGGGCAATTGCGCCCATTCCCTCTGCCAGCTTTTCCTTATCCCTATCGGTCAGCGGAATCAGTTCCGGCATATTGTATTCGAGCCTCTTGTACATTTCCACGAAACTGAATACACAGAAGTTCACATACGGTGCAAGGCGTGAAGCCATGTAATCGAACATTCTCAGATGGTAATCCACTGTGTATTTCAAGGTCAGCAGTACAGGGTCGTAACGCCATGCAACGCATTTGTTTCCGACTTTTGCAGAGAGTTCGACAAGCGTGTCGATACTCTGGTCGATGTCCGGTACGTTCGGTTCCACGTCTTTGCCGTATGCCGTGATAGTGTAGTGACAGAATACATTGAAACGGTCGGTAATCCGATGAAGTTCCGACAGAATCGGGCGGTAGTTTTTAGAGCAGAACACCACGCAATCCACTACTGACGGGTCGAGCGTATATTTTGTAATATGATTCGGGAACAGTGGGTTACGTGAATAGACAAAGCCTTCCTCGAATCGGTTCAACAGCCAATCGCTGTAATAATTGACGGTATCGGTCCGTCCTCCTGTATTTATAATCATGTCTTGTGTAATATTAAATTTTTCATCTCTTCTTTTTTCTTACTCTTCGTCACCAAGTAAACACCGGCAAATACCAAAGCCGCCGACAACAGTTTTTGTATCGAGAGAGTGTCCTGCCCGACAGCAATGGCTATTACGGAGGCAACAATGGGCTGCACATAATTGTACATGCTGACCGTAGTGGGACGGATGTGTTTCAATGCCATCGGGATAAGCATGAATGCGACGAACGTGGCTCCAAACAGCAGATAAAGGAGTGCGCACATTTGCGTTATGTCGAAAGTTTCCCGATGGAATATGGGGACGTGCTGCACGTGCGGGAGACAAAACGGAGCGAGTGTCAATGTGGAGAACAGAAACATCCATTTCATCATTGTCACGGACGAATAGTATCGGGACAAAGGTTTGGACAAGACCAGATAGACGGAATACATCAACTGATTCAGCAGCATCAGTGTATCTCCCCAAAGGCTGGCAGTTCCGTCGGAAGTATGTGCGGAGTTGAACACGAGCAACACTCCTCCACTTACGCCAAGAAATACGCCGAATGACTTTTTTGCCGTAACAGGCTCTTTGAGGACGACGGCAGCCAGCAATAATACGAAAATAGGCACTGCGGTAGCGATAATGGAGGCATCGACAGGCGAAGAACTTTTCAACCCTACGACAAACAGCCATTGGTTGATGCCCACGCCGCACAAGGCGCAGATGAAAAGTGTTCTCAAATCTTTCGGCAGAACTTTTTCTTTCGGCATGAAGAGGGACACGAACCAAAACATCATGCAGGCGAAAATCGCCCGCATGATGGTAATTGCTTCCGGTGGTACATCTGAAGTCAGCAGGTATTTGAATACCGGCATACTGACACCGAACAGGATATTTGCCGACAATATCAGAATATGTCCTTTCATGTTGCTGTGTTACCAGAGATTCGTATGTATCCGCTTCTCGATGTCGATTTCTTTTTGTTTGGGCAGAAAGGCATTTTCTGCGGGATAACCCATCGTAAGCAGACAGGTAAATTCGTAGTCTTCCGGAGCACCGACAATCTTCTTAATTTTTTCCACTTCGTCGGCAACGGGAATGTGGAACACGGTTCCCAAGCCTTCGGCAGTGGCGGCGAGCAGCATATTTTCCAGTGCGCACCATGCCGAAGCAAAGTAGTTGAGCGAACTTTGTTCCGTAGGTTTGAGCAATGGCCACGTCTGTTGGCGGAAGAACGGGATAATCAGCAGACCGCTCTGCATCAGCATACGCTGTTGCTTGGGCAGGGCATCGGCAAACATATCCATCTTATCCTTGTCGCCCGATTCATCCACTTCATGTACCAGATTCTTGAAGGCAGCCATATTTTTGGCGAGCGGGGCGATTACTTTAGCGATGTTTTCGCGTCCGCGCACCACGATGAATTCAAGCTGGCGCAGGTGATCGTTTGTCGGGGCTTTGAATGCCGCACCGATTACTCTTTTGAGGATTTCATCACTCACTTCACGGTCGGAATAGTCGCGGTATGTGCGGCGTTTCTCCAATACTTCGTATAATTCCATAACAATACATTTTTAAGTTACATTTCTTGTTTCCGGTTGCAAAGTTACGTCGCTTTATTGTTCTGAATTTGTTTTATCGTTTCATATAATTGTTGTAGATTTGCAATCGCATAAATTAAAGCAATTATTTATGGAAGATACAGCCATACCATACGAACTGCCCGAAGCGGAGAACCATTCGTTTTTCTTCATCGACCAGCGAACGGAGCCGAGCCTCGAAGCCAAGCTGCACCGTCACGATGCATGGGAGTTGTATTATGTCGTTCATGGACAGGGCAACCGAATGGCAGGCGATACATTACAGCACTTTGAAGCGGGCGATGTGGCGTTGATACCGCCGTCGATGCTTCATCGCTGGGAATACGCAGCCGACAGTGCGGACGAGGACGGTTGTGTCCGTTACCTGATGGTAGCGTTCAAGCATTCGTTGGTGGAACGGAGTATGGAGGTCTTTCCCGAATTGCGGAACAGACTGGCGGACGTGATGTTTCCGACCGATGCGTTGAAGTTCGGACCGGAAAGTGTGCGGGTTATCCGTAAGACATTGTCCGAAATGAACGGTATGGACGAACTGGGACGTTTAAGTGCAATGTTCCGTCTGCTACCTGTCATTTTCACTTCGTCCGACCATATATTTGCAGGGAAACCGATGCGCATCGAGAAGAACGTTCGGCGTATGCAGCAGATTTGCGCATACGTGATGAAGCATTACGTTCATTCCATTGCGCTGGATGATATTGCGGCAGAAGTGGGCATGAACCGTTCGGCGTTCTGTTCCTATTTTAAGCGGTGCAAAGGGATGACCTTTTCACAGTTCGTCACACAATACCGTTTGAACACGGCTTGCGATTTGCTAAAACATTCGCAAAAAGGAGTGTCGGAGATATGTTATCTTGTAGGCTTCAACGACCTGCCGCATTTCGTGCGGGTCTTTACAAGTACAATGGGAATGCCGCCGTCCAAGTATAGAAAGCAATTCAAGGCCGGAAACGGTTGAATACAGTTTGTTCAAAAGTCGTTGAAAAAACGCCATCTACTTTTATTCAATCTATTATTCCTCAAATATATGGCGAAAAACTCTCCATTTCGATATATCCGCATAATGTATTTTGGGATGTAATAGATCTCGTATTGCTTTAATGTAAATGGTAATCATCAATATATGATTTCCTAAAAACGCAAAATAATTATCTTATAGGAGATATTTTCATCTTTATATCTTTAAATATTTGAATTATGCGTATCTTTGTAGTCACGATAAATTTATGACGCATGAATAAAGATATGAATCGTCTAAAAGTGGTGCTGGCGGAGACAAAACGCACGAATAGATGGTTGGCAGAACAATTGGGAAAGGATCAAGCTACGGTTTCTAAATGGTGTACTAATACCAGTCAACCGAGCCTTGAAACGCTATTCCAAATAGCAGAATGTTTAGGTGTCAAAGTTCAAGATTTGATAAGTAAAGCTACCTCTAAAGACCATGAGTAAGATACAAAATATAGATAGCCACATCATCGCAGATATTGCGGAACGCATCGAGCGATTGATTACGAATGCACGAGCAAATGTTGCACGAGTAGTTAATATTACCGAAGTCATCACCAAATATGAAATAGGGCGCATTATTGTAAATGTCGTACAAGAAGGTGAAGAACGTGCAACATACGGTAAACAGTTATTGAAAGGTGTATCAGAGGTATTGACAGAAAGACTTGGCGATGGATGGTCGGTAGAAACCTTGAAAAGATGCCGTAAGTTTTTCACGATATATTCGGTAAAACAGATCGGCACAACAGTGTTGACCGAATCGTCGGATGATAATTTGGTCAACACTGTTGACCAAATTCAAAAAACGGTAAAAAGCTCAACAAAATTGACTGAAACATACCCGTTTACGCTTTCTTGGTCTCATTATTTGGTGTTAATGCGTATCGAATCCGAAGCAGAACGGAGTTTCTATGAAATCGAATGCCAAAAGCAGAATTGGAGTGTTCGACAACTGCAAAGGCAATATAATTCAAGCCTGTATGAACGATTGGCTCTTAGCAGAGACAAAGAGGCAGTCATGCGTTTGGCACAAGAGGGACAAACTATTAATAATCCTGATGACATCATCAAGAATCCGTTAACATTAGAATTTTTGGGACTTAAATCTGATGTATCATATTCTGAGACCAAGTTGGAAAATGCTATAATAGGAAAGATGCAGCATTTCTTATTAGAATTAGGGAAAGGTTTCTTGTTTGAGGCACGTCAGAAGCGATTTACTTTCGATGAAGAAAATTTTTATGTCGACTTGGTTTTCTATAACCGACTTTTACAATGCTATGTGCTGATTGACCTGAAAGTAGATAAACTGGCTCATCAAGATTTGGGACAAATGCAGATGTATGTCAACTACTATGACCGTTATGTCAAACAGGATTTTGAAAAACCGACAATCGGCATTCTACTTTGTAAAGAAAAGAAAGATGCGTTGGTAGAACTTACTCTGCCGAAAGATTCTAATATCTATGCACAACAATATGCCCTTTACCTTCCAGATAAGCAGTTGCTACAAGCAAAATTGAGAGAGTGGATAGAGGAGCAGGATGAATAAATTCATAATCTCTTCCTGTTTGAGAAATTCGACAAAGCAATTAGATGTTAAACGATAAACAATAAGATTTATTCGAATATGTTTGATCAATCATTTTCAGTTGAGAATTACCTCTCTATCTTTCACGAGGAGAATCGTAAGGGACATATTGCATTTGATGATATGCCCGAACCTTATAGAGATATTGTCGTGAAGATGAAAATGATGAAAAGTAAGGTCAATGAAATAACAAAAAAGAAAAAGAATAATCGAACAGAAGAAGAGGCAATTGCATTGGAAAGTCTTAAGTTCTCAATAAAAGCCAAACAAGCAGACAGAGATAAAGAATTATACAAAGAATTAAGCGAATATGCTCACATTGCCAATAATAAAGGATTTGTATTCCCTATAACAAATTATATAGATGATGATAAACAGATATTTACAATCGACACCAGTCAATGGGAGTATTTTTATGCCATTAAGAATCTACAGCGAATATTGAGAGGATTATTTAATGTAAAACAGGCAAATAAACATCAGATTATGTCTAATGTTAAATTGCTTCTGAATACAACAACGCCATTCTATCTTATTCGTACAGATATTACCGGTTTCTTTGAGTCTATTCCGCAGCAAGCATTATTGGATAAAATAAATGTTAATAACCTAGTGAACAACAAGACGAAGGGAATGATTAAAGGGATATTGGCAGAATATAATAAACAAAAAGACCTCAATAAAATCAAAACAGATTATGGTGTACCTAGAGGGATTGGTATAAGTTCGTATCTTTCGGAAATATATATGCATGATATTGATCAGCATATTAAAAATAGAGAAGAGGTTATATTTTATGCTCGTTATGTGGATGATATTTTGATAATATTAGCTGGACTTCCTAATAATCAACGCATATCGGAATATTATAAGGGATTAAAGAATCTATTTCAGAACTATGGATTAGAGCTTAAAAAGAATGACCCTAAAGAAAATAAGTGTAAGCTTATTGATTTCTACAATAGTACAGCTAAACAGCAATTTACATATTTAGGCTATAATATTACTATTACCAAAACTAGTAATGTTAGTAATGTGGAATTTGGGATGACTGACAAAAAAGTGGCAAAAATTAAACATAAGATAGATGCAGCCTTCACTCATTTTGAACAAACAAGTGCGATAGATATTAAACGGGCCAAAAGAGATCTATTAGACTCGCTTGATTTAATATCAGGTAATTATAGATTAACCAAGTCTAAAGAACGAGTAAAGGCAGGGTTATTCTTTGGCAATGATCTTTTGACAGACTTAAAGAGTTTAGAGGATTTAACTACTTATCTATCTGGCAAGGTTATAATACCGTATGTAAATGTATTAAAAGGGTCAAACGATAGACAAAAATACATAGCATCAATCCAACGGAAGATAAGCGAAATAGACTTTAAACAATGTTGGCGTGACCATATTATGTTTAAATTTAGCCCACAAAGATTGGCAGAAATAAGTGATTGGTTGTCATGAAAAAAAGAAGAAAAATACGTCTAAAATACAAAAAAGAACGTGTGTTGCTATCCGATGTTCTTCCATATGAACTGCCTGTAATATTTACTAATCGTTACTTTTATAGATTTCTTGTTAGTAATGAAGTTAAGTTTGACGGTACCGAATTGTCATGGAAAGAAGGCATCAAGAAAGACGCTTTAGCTGTGTTAAATTTTATATTCTCGCCTTATTTAAATAGGGATCTAATAACATTAGCAAATAATAGGATTGTATTTAAAGATAAGATAGTAAGTATTCCGTTTTTATATAAGATTAAACATAAACCACACAAACTCCGTCGACTTGCATTGATCCATCCTGTGAACCAAATGGAAATAGTATCATTCTATGAAAAATATAAGAGCTTAATATTATATTATTGTGGGCAGGATGAGTTCTCATTGAGGCATCCTGAACGTGTGGCTTGTTATTTTTATTACAAAGACAGATTACACCATACATTACTAGGTCAAAAGATAGACAAACTGGAGTTATTCTTCAATGAATACGAAAATCTCAAGACATATTTTAGTTATAAAGAATACTCTAATATCTATAAGTTCTATGAAGATTATAGATATCAAAATGCAGAGAAGCGATTTGAACATTTGCACAAGTTTGACATTCAAAGTTGTTTTGATAGCATATACACTCATTCTATCACTTGGGCTGTTAGTGGAGGCAAGGACGAATATAAAAAGCATTTTAGAGGAAAAAGTAAGTCTTTCGGAGATGATTGGGACGGTATAATGCGAAGAATGAATTATAATGAAACAAATGGTATTGTTATAGGACCGGAATTTTCCAGAATTTTTGCGGAAATAATTCTTCAATATATAGATAAAAAAGTAAAGCAGACTCTTTTGGATGCAGGCTATAAAAACAACGAGCATTATAGTTGTTATAGATATGTTGATGACGTTTTCTTTTATTATAATGATACAAAAATCCTTGAACGGGCCATGTCTGCTTTTGAACATTTGCTACATGAATATAAACTATGTATTAGTAAAGAAAAAAGTGATGATTGGGAACGTCCATTTATTACACCTATTTCAGTGTCCAAAATTAAGATTGATGCGTTATTATCAGACTTTATAAGAATGCGTAAATCTCACCAAGATATAGAAGATGTATTGGAAGATGAAATCGCTGAAGATGAGGAAATAGATGATGTTGATGATAGAAAAATTGAGGAAGCATTAGAATGTAAAGACTTTATTTACATCAATTCTAAAGAAGTTAATCGAGCGTTCAAATCATTAATGGTTGAGAATGATGTAAAAAGCAAGGATATCATGAACTATACTTTGGCCGTAATCTCTACAAAGCTCGAGTCTCTTTTGAAGAAGTTTGATAAAAATTTCTACGTATTAACTAAAGCCGTTGAACAACATAAACGTAAGAACGAATGCCAAAAGAAAATTTACCAAATGGAGAAGATGCTACATCGATATCTTGATGGGATGATAGATGTAATATTCTTTTTGTACTCTGACTGCAAACGAGTGAATACCACACTTAAGATGATGAACATATTGAATAATATGATTATCTATTTGGGGAGTAATTATAAAGAGAAAGATGGAAGGATAATCAAAAGATTCTCATCTGCATTGCGAGATGAAATATCCAAAAAGATACAAAATGAAATAACAATAGTATTCAAAACAACTTCATTTGACATTAACGCACAAATAGAAACATTGTATTTTTTAATAACTTTGAAATCTATGCCAAGACATTATGGTATAGATTCTAACTCTCTAAATAACTATTTTTCTGGTAGAGGGAATGATAGATTTGATACATCCAAGCTTAATGCTCTATCAATTATTATTCTGATGTATTATTATGGCAATACAAAAGCATTTGGAAACGACAAAAAATATCTAATAGAAGGAATAAACAATAAATATAAGTCTGTAAATTTGCCCGATAAAAGGAAAGATGCTGAATTAATAATTCTTGCTTTAGACTTATTAGCATGCCCGTATATAACCCATAATGATAGAAAAGTTATGTGTAAGGTTTTGCAAATAGATGAAGCTAAACAAACTTTGATAGAAAGGTATTTTCGTAGACATAAATTTATGTTCACAAAATGGACTAATGTTGATTTAACAAAAGAATTAGGCGCGAAAGTTTCGCAGGAAGTGTACACTTGATGCGAATTTCGGAAACAATGTAGTAGCAAGGCTCGCAATAACTTCACACACATAGCTCTGCATACGACCTTATAGGTTTTGCCTAAAAGAATGAAATCTCGTGAGTCGGATTTCATTCTTTTTATATCAAGCAATGATACTAACTACCATTTTCTTGATAAATTAAGAATCATCATTAAGATTCCATCTGCATAACATGCCATATTATTATCCAAACGGTTATCTTAAATTTGTCGAGTTTGCTTATGAAAGAATGTCGGGGTTATCCACTTGTTCAGTTCAATGAAAGAGTATATGTTGTCATGACATCCATCCTCCCCGAAGAACACGCTATTAGTGCTTTATCGGAAGATTACAAAATCTAACATGGGAGTTATGTTATCTTTTTCTACACATAGTTTGCTTTTGAGAATTGCGTACAACCTGTACTGCGTATGATAGACATCTGCGCCTATATGCCTCTTCCTCTTCATCCGATCTTCGGCCATCCCAAGGCAAATCGGAAGTAGAACCACCGCCACCGGAGGAAATTGATACCGATTGCCCTCCGATAAGTGCATCGGCAACGGCAAAAATCAAGTTGCGAACTGACGGTATAGCCAACTGTTCAAACAAAGTATTCAGCTTGGATTCCAATTCTTGGTTAATCTCGGAAAGGGACTGGTTCTCCCTTTTCAATTTGTAAAACTCACCGTAATCTGCCAGCACATTGTGCTGGACTGCTTCGACTTGCCGTACCGCATCATTTCTGTATAGTGATTCTATCTTGCGGATAATCTCGGTGAATTGTTTGGCGATATGCTGGTTCTGACGTTCAACCCACTTATCCGTACCAAACAAGGGAACTTTCTCGGTAATTCGAGGTGGCGTGAAATCTACCTTGTGATTACGGAACGGCTGGACAACCGAACGTGCTTTTGCCGCATCTGCGGTCAGTCGCTCCAATTCCTGCTCCTTTGCGTGTAGTTTGTCTGCCTTGTCTTCAAGTTTGGCCTGATATTCGGCAATGAGTTTCTGTATATCCGCTTTCTGCTCTTCATATCTGTCAAGTGTAATCCTGCCGGAAGCCAACTCCTTTTCCGCCTTTTCAAGTTGCAGTCTATAACTGAAAACCTTTGATTCCAGATTCCGCATCATAGATTGAAGCCCCTTGACCGCTTTCTCAGCCTGTTTCGCTTCTTTGGTCAACTTACGAATATAATCGCGCTTGTAAAGATGTTGTACATTACGTCCGTCAATACTATCCCCACGTTCAAGGCCGTATTTGCTGCCGACATCTTCATACAAAAAAGTGTGCATATCTTTTAAAATCTTTCCATACTCAAACCGGTCTTTCCCGAACTTTGCCGACCACATCACACATTCACGACCGCTTTTGGGGCGAATACCTACCGGAACAATCAGGGCATGTATATGCGGGCTGCTCTCGTCAAGGTGTACCTGAAATCCTACAATGTTTTCCTGTCCGTATCTTCGGACACACCAATCATAAACGTCTTTCGCCCAATTTTCGATTTCCTTGCAACGACGCAGATGACTGTTGTCCGCACCTTTCTCCAAATTGATATTTTGGTTTCCGAACGCCATTTCAAGCGTCCGGTCATGATTTCCTCCAAAGACGAATTTCGCACAACAGTTCGGCTGGATTTTGCTGTCCGGTTTGAACGGCTTCCAACCTAAAGCGGCCAACCGTTCCTGTAAACGTACTTCGAGTGACTTCTCCTGATAACCCAACGGATGGATTTTACCGTCAGGACCGATCTCGAAATTCAATTTCATTCTGGTCTTGTCGTAGTGGTTGGTCGGATCCTGATTCTTCCTGTCAATCTTATCCTCGTTCCAACGCCGTTCGTTCTCGTTAGCCTCTGCCGTGCTGAATGATTTGCAGGCGTCAACATGCATGGCCTGTTTTCTATCTACTGTCATAATGAATGTTCTTTTGATAAATGATTGATGTTTGTTTTGAGCTTGCTCACTCTAATTCAGATTCTGCCGGATTCAGACGGACCTTTATTGCTGTCAGGCAAAAAGTCCTTATTGTGTTATGGACTTTTCTGCAAACTCCAGAAGCAAGCCTTCAGATTACTCCACCAGTGCCAGATCCAGTTCGTCAATAAGCAACTGCAATGCAGGATTGCGTTCCACCATCCTTGCTAGAACCATCTGCGGCGTATCTTCCATCAGGAGGAAGTCGGCAATGTCCAACCCGGCTTCGCGCTGCCTGTCGGTCGCTATCTTCTCCAACAGGTCGGAACAAGTGACACGCCTGCAAATGGATTGAAGCATGGGTACTTTACGCTGCCATTCTTCTGTAGCCCTGAGATCAGGGAAAAGAATAACCTCATGCCCCTGCAATACCTGCATGGCTTCACTATTGAAACTGCCGTGCATTCCGCCGGTGGCAAGCCAGACGAAATCCGAAATAAAAAGGGCGGCAACCAGTGCTGTCTTCTCGCTTTCCACAATGGCAACAGTACTTGCCGGAATTGAAGTATCGGACAACAGGTGTTCACCGAACAGGCACTGCTTCATGTGGAAATCCGGAACCCTCTTAACCGAATGGACCCAGTTTACCTGATTGAACGGATGCTTGATTCGATGCCCGGTCTTGGCATCATAGCCCATGATCTTGCCCGCCCGCACATTACCGTTGATGTCTATCTGCCAGAAAACGGTTGCCCCGTTCCACATCTTGGATGTACCGACCTTATAAAGATTGAACAGCCTGTCCGTTTTATCCTTTCCTGCCACTGTGGTAAGGTATCGGTATAATGGGTTGATGTCAAACCTCCGCATGGATTGCTCTACCCAATCTGAGGGAAGATGAGAAGCCTTTGGTACGGAATTAGGCAACGGCTTTGCCGTTGGTGCGACGGCTGTTGGTATATTGTTGCCATTCTTCTCTTGTTCAACCAACATTTCTTTGATAGCCGGGTTGTCCTGAAAACATTCCTTTGGGGTATAATGGTAGCCGCAACTGTTGATATGGTCGCATCTGCCCACGTTATCAGGGAACAAGACCTGTGCCTTCTCGTCAACATATCGGGTAAAACAGGATTTCATGCCGCATTTTGGGCAAGTGACCTTGCAACCTGTCTTGTATCTTTGAAGATGGAATCTGTATTCACTCATATTTCTGTCTGTATAGTTACTGCAAATCGAAGCACCATTTGCAGTTTGCAGTCCTTGCAGTTTTGCAAGAAAACATCGTTTTCAGAGTCCCAAGACTGCAAGACTGAAGAAACTGCAAGCTGCAACGCGAGGTCATTCATTGTAGTTTTGGGTTGATGATTCTTTTTCGTTCATGGAATATTTACTAGATTCATACACTAATTTCTCGTAATGCCCGGCTTTGGACTTTTTCAAGAGCCTGCTGTGACACAACTCCCTGAGATAGTTCATCACCGTGCGCTCGCTGATGTTCTGCAGTTCCTTACCGGCAGCTATGGCCGTTTTCGTATCGAAGGTATTGGGTAACAACGACAACAATATTTTGGGAGGTTCTTCACAGGTATTGTCTGCCACGAAGGAACGGATGCGTATGTATGAATCCTCGAAATAGTCATTCAGCCGGATAGCGGCTTTCACCGACACCAGATCCACAAACTGAAGGTGGCTTTCATCGGAAGCATACCGCAGGACTTGGATAATAAGAGCCAGCCGTGCCACGTGAGCCGGATGTTTCATCTCCCGACTGTCAACGTCGGCATCATCCTCTATCTGGTTGATACGTTCTACTTTTTCGTTCCACCAAGAGAAGAAATACTCTTTGGCTTCACTGTTCATAGAAAGCACATGGGCGATTTGTTCTTCCATTCCATCTCCTTCCGTTTCGGCATTATAATCCAAGGCAAGCACCTTGTTCAGTATCTTTTCCCAACGTTTTGCTGCTAAAGAGGTCTTTTCTCCGTCATCATCCCGGTTTGTCCATTTTGACACTTCCCGAGACTTGGGAAGCACGAACAGGATACGGTCAAGCAGTCCGTTTTCCTCGAATCCTTTTTTGAGAAGTTCGTGAATACGTTTGGTCTGTGTAGTCCCGATGATGTTTATACATGGGCGTTCTATATGTACAGGAGTGGAATTGCTTACCCTTATTACATCTAAGGCTCCGCCACTCCATGCGGTCAGCAATTGCTCTATGAGCTGCCCGTTCGTGTAACGGTTGGCGGAATTGAACATGCCCATGATCTCGTCCACCAGAATGGCAACGCTCCGTGGATTGTTGTTATGTGTCTGTAGAAGCGATTCGGGTGTGAAGTCGGATACGATGGTACGATGAAGAACAGGTTTCTTTCCGTTTTCTCCTGCCGCTTTCCATGCTTCCACTTCTGCCTTATACGCCTTGAAAAGGGCATAGTCATGCTTCCGGATTGGACGGTATGCGGCTTCCAGCGGTGGGGTCTTGCCCAGTCCTGGACGGCCTACCAGAATAATGTACAGTGCGCCGTTGCTCTGCCAGTCGCTTTTGATACGGATACGGTAAGTACCGCCCAAGGCTGTCGATGCTGCCGACAGCATGGATGTCGCGATGAACTCAATCATATAGTTCTCGTATTTGGTCATGTCAAGTATAACGGACTGTACAGCCTGAGGGAATGCATCCAAAGGGAAACTTGTGTCTTCGGTATGCTTCGCCTCCATGCGGATCCGGTTACATAATCCAAGCCGGCTGTTTTTCATGTCAGCCATTTTTCTTCTTACAATAGGACGTTACACTTTCGGACTTTCCCCCGGTCTGCACGCGGCGTACATCGGACTTGGCATACATGTTCTTGTTGCCTACCTTGACAGGCACGAGGTAGCCGCGCTTCGCCCACAGGTTGAGAGTGCCTTCGCATACGTTCAGCAATTCCCGGACTTGCTTCGTGTTGAAATAGACTTCTTCCGCTTCACGCTGCATTACTATCTTCTGCTCTTCCTGCTGTGCCATGATGGTACGCTGTACGATGGATTCGGCAAACATCTTGAGGTCCGAGGGAGTAATTTCCAGTTTTACATTCGCTCCCTGTTCGACCAGGCTTTCTATGGTAATCATAAATATCAGTTTTGAAATTTATCACGCCCATCTGTAAAAGTTCCCTGATGCCTCACTTCCGATGGCTTGTAAAAGAGAAGCACCGCCAACCTTCGGGGAAAGGATTGACGGTGCAAAAGTATGTATGAATTAAAACTAATTGATATATAATACTTTGTCTTAAATCGTCATGACAATTTAAGACTGCATGACAATATAAAATAGCCTTATTTTACCTTATTCTGCAATATCTGTTTCTCCATCTGTTCTGATAATGCCACTGATTTCCTCTGTCAATGTCCGGAATAGTTCCCGGTTTTCGTCACTTTCTATAAGTGGTGCGGACTGGTCTTTCCCGTCCTTGATTATGTGCCTTGCCGTTTTCAGAGATCCAACGGCCTGTCGTATGGCACTTTCGCTCTTCAAAGACGGCAAATCCGGAAATTGCAGGGTCAATCCAACGCTGTATTCTTTGGCGGTATGCATACCGTCCACCAGCCGCAATTCTTTCAGTACATAGTACGGCAATGCCTGATGGACGGCACTCCTGTTAATGGAAACAAAACTGCGGAGACATTGCAAGACCTCCGTTTTGTTCTTGCAATTAAGATAATCTATAAGAGGTCGTTCCTGTATCTTCTTCCTTCCGGCTGTACGCTGTATCTTTGATACTACATCAATGCCGGAATCTGTTGATTCCGCGCCACCAACGTTACTGTCTGTATCGGATTCCATTTCGGCTGTTGCGGATTGCAACGCCCATTCACCGATGCGATTTTCTTTAATGGCTTCGTTCATGGCGAAGTATTCGTCCCAGTCGGCACGGGTACGGAAACCACTTTTAATGGAGACGCTAATGATTTGTCGGGTAACAAAAGAACAGCTTTGTCTGTCCGCTTCATCTGCTTCCAGACTCCCTGCCTGTTTGCTGACCATGCTTACCATCGCCTCAAAACTCTTTCCGTAATACAGCCAGCTCAACACAAGAGGTGCTGAAAGGATAATGCGCGGTTCTTCGGGCTTACTACTGAAAATGGATTTTATCCTGTCCCATAATGTGGCCGGAGCAATATCAGGCAAAGGATTATTCCCTTTCCTCTGTTCACGGTATAACTCCACTATCCGCTTGGGTACTGCATCCTTTTTAAATAGGAGATCTATATTTTCAAAATTCCCCTTACTGTCATCATCCCAACATAACTCCCATTCAGTCTTGATTCTGGGTAGTTGTCTGAATATGGCCTTACAGATGTCAAGGTACTGCTTCTCGTCCCCGTTTGTCATCAGACGCACGAAACGGTTGTATTCCTCTCTGTGCGTGTTCTTCCAATGAAGGATATCCGCCTTGAACTGGTCGTATGTCAATTTTCGTTCACCCGTATTCATAGTGTATTATATTATTGGTCGGCATAAAAAGGGATATTAGAAAAGAGGAAAACGGTCAATCCAAAAGGTTTACCAGTTCCTTTTTCATCTCATCATCAATCTTGCGATAGCGGGCGAAGGCGCGGCTACCCTCGGAGTGTCCAGACATGGAGGCGATCAGGTTCGGGTCTTTGACCTGCTTGTATAAGTTGCCTATAAAAGTCTTTCGTGCCGTATGGGTGGTTGCCACCTCATATAGAGGCCGTGCCACATCCTCGCGTGTCTTCGGGTCAAGGACTCTTACCATGCGGTCGATGCCTGCATACTTGAGGATTTCCTTTATCTTCTTGTTATAGCCGAAGTGCGAGAATCGTGGAAGCAGCGCATCTTCCAGATCCTTGTAACGTTCCAGTATATCCAATGCCTTTCGGTTGAGTGGCACACGTACTGTGTTGGCGTGTTCAAGTTTGGTCTTCTGCGGGATGTACTCCACGCAACCGTCAACGATATTCGCCTTGGTCAGTCTGTTCAGGTCGCTGACGCGGCAACCGATCAGGCACTGGAACATGAATATGTCCCGATAAACCGGATAGGTGGCACCCAGACCGCTCAGGTCGGCATAGTACACCTTGTCTCTCTCTTCAAGGGTCAGATAAAACGGATCGCCGTACATCGGCTGGGTAATCTGGTACTGGTCAAACGGATTGTTTCTTGTCAGCCCACGTTTAATACACCATTTGATAACCGTTCTTATCCGGTAGAAATAGCCCGTAATGCTGTTCTCGGAGCGGATTTGCTCGTATTTCTGCTTTTGCACGTCCTTGTAGAACAAAGGGTATTGTCCGGCAAGATTATGTTCCTCCTGCAGCCAGTTCTTGAACTCCCGCAAATCATCGGCGGTAACCGTGTCAATACACAACTTAAAGCCCCTGCGATGCAGTACTTCACGCTGGAAACGCTCGTAACGGCTTATTTTGTCTATATTGCCAAGATGGTGCTTGTAGCTGTCATCTGCCAAATTATTTTCTGCGATATACCGGCTGATTTGGTAGACGAGATGGTATTCTTCGGCTTTGTTGCCGCCCCTTGCGTTGATGTTGGGATGGTGGTATTCCTCTATCAGCCCTTTTAGCCAGTTTCCGTCCACTCCACGGTAGTACTCCTTTGTGATAAGGTGGGTGATTTGCTGGATGTCTCTGTCAAAGTTCATTCGCTTCTCTTCCGATACCAGAGCCACACGAGGTTTGTAGCCTTGTTTATCCGCGCTCCAGTGATTGGGGTTGATGGAAAGCTCGCTTGCCGCTTTTATATCGACTCCGCCAATATCCCGAACACGGAAATAGACGCGTGCCAGATCCGTCACGTTGTTCTTGGCCGATGTCTTTCTGATAAATGCCGTTACTTTCATGTATAAGTCCTCCTTAGTTTATCATTTCTACCAGTTTTCGCTTCATATCATCGTCTATGTTGCGGTATCGCCTGAACGCCCGGCTTCCTTCCACGTGTCCCGACAGGGAAGCAATCAGATTCGGATCGGGAACCTGTTTGTACAGGTTGCCTACAAAAGTCTTGCGTGCCGTATGGCTGCTGGCTACATCATACAATGGTCTTTGCACGGTATTATAGCCATGCGTGTCAAGAATGGTAACCATGCGGTCTATGCCGCAATGTTTCAAAAGTTCACGTATGCCCAGATTATAGGTGTGTATGGGCTTGAAAGGAAATAGTCTGTCCGCGTTTGCATCATAGCGTTCCAATATCTTTAAAGCCTTTTCGTGCAAAGGGACTCTGACTGTCTTTGCCTGACACTTTTTCGTTTTTTGTGGCATATATTCGAGAAATCCGTCCTTGATGTTTTCCCTTGTCAGCCGGTAAAGGTCTCCGACACGACAGCCGATATAGCAATGGAACACGAATATATCCCGGATGACCGCCAATTTAGGATGAACACTCAAATCCGCATAGTACAAGACATTCCTTTCCTCCGAAGTAAGGTAGAACGGATCTCCGTATGTCGGTTCCTTGCAGCCATAGAGTGCATACACCTCATTGTCGGAATACTTCATCCTCTTGCACCAGTGCAGGAATGTACAGAAGAAGTTCATGATATTGATGACGGTCGTGTTGGAGAGCGGCTTGGGCTTGTGGTTGATAAGTATGCGGGGAGTATAGAACTCCGGATACTCCTGACGCAGCAGATATTCATTTGCGACATAATCCCGGAAACCGTTCATCTGTTCCAGTGTGACAGTCTCCACAAAGAGCGTAAAATCACGATTGCCCAGTATTTCCCGTTGGTAGTCGTGATAGCGGGACATCTTGCGCTCAAAGCGTATGATATGCTCTTTGGTTCTATCAGCCCCTTCGTACTTCTCCAGATATTCATGAACACGGTAGAGCAGGTTTGGATGGTTGCGTTCGAAGACACGGGCAGGATATAGCACATCTTCGATAACCTGTTTCAGCCATTTGCTGTCCGCCTTGTCCGAAAAGGTCTTCTCCACTTTCTCGATGATAGCGGCAATCTGCTCGGGCAGGCGTTTCTGCTCAACGGCAGGTACGGCTGTCGTGCGTTTATAACTGAGGATATCTGCATCCCAGTACTTGTCATGGACTACAAGAGGTGAAACGACCTTTATATCCACGTTCCTCTCACGGACACGGAAACAGATGTTCGAGGTCGAGGAACTGTTCTTTTTCAGATAGACGGAAACTTTCATCGGCAATGCGTTTTTGATTCACATTGCAAAGGTAAATAAATTCCCGTATATGTTCCCATATATCCCGAAGAAACTTGAAACAAATTAAGACAAATTAAAAACTCAATCCCGAATCTGATACCACTTAAAATGCTGTATATTAGAGATTATATTTGCACTTGTTATGCTTTTCTTTTCATTTGTTAGTTCTTTTTCCTCTTTTCAAAACATATATTGCAGTTCCACGCTTTTCTTTTGAAAGCGTGCGGAAATACACACAAATAAAAAAACAAATAATTATGGATGACCCTACTTGTTCCGGTACCTGCTTGATGAAGACTGATTTGCAGAACACCACCGATAAACTTGCCTTTCTTAAAGACAACTGGCCCAGCTTTGGACAAATTGAAAGTATTGATGAGTCGTCAAAACAGGATCTTAATTGCACACTTTGTTTCCTTAATGTCCTTATTGATGAGTTTGTAGATGATGCATCACCCTGCTCGGATCGTGTTATGGCCCGTTTGGTATTGACATGGGAATATGTTCAGAATGCTATAGAAATCATAAAATTGAAAGAATTACAAACAGAACAAACGAAGTCGAATGAAGAGGAAATCGGTTGAACTTAACTCTGTTTCAACTAATTTATCTCTCCCAATAGATTTAATATGAGTTTTGCTCCCATGCTCTCACTATTCGTCTGTATCCTCCTGTTCATCGGTATTACAGTGATGAGAGCGAATGTGGTAGCAGAGTGAGAGCAAGCTGTTGCTCTCACTGTTCAGATCGCAGGTTCTTAGCGGTTATTCATTCGATATAGTTCAAATACCGGTTTCATGCGGTGAAACAACAGTTTCTTCTGCTTGAAACTCTTGGTTTCATTACTTGAAACTTTTAGTTTCCCTATATGAAACTACTTCGATTGACTCCCCTGGTGTAAAGGGCTCTGCGAAACCTGGATGATACAAAGTGAGGGCAACAGTTATCTCTCACTCTGCTACCACATTCGCTCTCATCACTGTAATGCCGATGAACAGGAGGATACAGACGGATAGTGAGAGCATGGGAGCAAAAGTCGTGCATAATTACTGTTGAGAGCAAAAAAATCCCCTCCTTTTTGAAAAGAGGGGAATCAAGGTATATTGCCTTATCTTGAACTGAGAGTAGATTTAGATAATAACTTCAGTGTGTCTAAAAAGATAAATAATCTACCGGAATCAGCCGGACTTCACTATTTAGTCCCGAAGGCATGGGAGCCCAATGACCGTAGTTAGCCGGACGATAGTTCAGATCGACGATATTGATCTCCTTGAATTTGCGCCACTGCACTCCCTGCCTGTCCAGTTCGGCTATTCGGTTGGCAGGAAGGTTGGTGACTTCTATCTCGATGTGGTTTTTTCCTGATTTCAGCAGATGGCCTACCCTTAGCTGATAAGGTACTGCCCATGCGCAGCCTGCTTCCTGTCCGTTGATCCGGACACGGGCACTTTCGCGGACATCTCCTAAGTCGAGCACCCAGTCGTCAGCTTGCAAGGCAGGCAATTCGATGTCCAATGAATAAACACCGGTTCCCATATTGGTTTTGGCTGCCGGATGGTCAATGGCCGTCCACGAACAAGGGCGGTCGATGTTGAATGTACCTTTTATTTCCGGCTGGCTTTCGGCAAAATGCAGTTTCCAGCCATGATTCAGGCTGAGGCTGAACGGTTGTTCCTGAATGTATTTCCATGACTTGGCGCCTGTCAACGGCTGTTGATAAGTCTGCAAAATCACCGATTCACCGGATTTCAACTGGAGGTAGACTTGTGTCTGATCTCCGGTCTGGCGTATACGTGCTTCTCCGCATTCGCCTGTCATGGGATTGAAGAGGGCAGCGGCTTCGGCTTTTGTTCCCAGTGTCACCCAATCATCCACTCCTTTATCTTGGAGGGAAGAGATGAAATAATGGTGGCCGTTATCGTTCACCCTTCGGATAGCTTGCAGTCCGAACCTGGTTTTCATTTCTTCCTGCGGAATATTGCAACTCGCCAAAGTGCGTGCATAGTCCGTTCCTGTAATGATCTTGCCTTTTCCCACCGGGGTGACCGTTGTTTCGGAGAATGATACGGAAGGCAGCTTTTGCAGCGTTTGTTGATAAGTCTTGCGCTTCTGTTCCAGCTGACCGTATCCCGGCACGTCTGTCGGGTAGTTTTCGAGGAATACGATGGTAGCTCCTTGTTGCGCCAGTTTCAGCAGATGAGCCAGAACGTCATTCGGCATTAAGTGGGCGGCGGGCACAACCAGTGCTTTGTAGCCGGTTCCGCCGGAAGTGACTAACTGGCCGTCTTTGAAACGGGTGCTGCGGATGAAGTTGTCAGAGATATAATCTCCGTCATATCCGCTGTTGTTGATGCGGTGGATGGCATTTATAAATTTGGGGGCGAGTTTGTCCATGTGATGAATGCTGAATAGCAGCAAACGTCCCGGCTGCTCCTCCCACATATCATAGACGGGCAGATAGATAAGGAAGTCATTATCCGGTTTACCCATTTGCAGGAAACTCTGGCAACGGGTGATATAATCGAAGAAAGAAGGAGCGTCGTGCCAGATACTGTTGGTCGGGCTCATATTGATAGAGGCGTAAAACAGCCATCCCGGCCATTCGGCTTCTTGGGGCGAATAGGGAGTTCCGTGAAAGAACATATGATTGATGCCGGAAACGAACATCAGGTCCATATCCGGTTTGCATTGCGACAAGGAAGTGCGGAAATGCTCCGTCAGCCATGTAAATGTCTCGGTAGAAGTATAGGGCTTTCCAGCAATATGGGCAGCAGAAGAGGCATATTTCAACATCGACAGGTCCGAATCATTCTTCTTGGTCAGTGAATCCCGGCGTAATCCTTTGATATGGAATTGAGACAGGCCGAATCCTTCACATTCGGGAATGTCTACGGCTGCGTAAACATCAATCAGGTTGGCAGGCGATCCGTGTGCCTGATTGCGGGTGATGCTTCCATTCTTGTGTGCCCAGTCCGTCCATTGACGGGTAAAGTTTTCCAGCAGTAAATCGGAAATCGTTTCCCGGTAATCGGATATGATGCGGCGGCTGACTTCCGGACGGCTTTCGTCCAGGAACTCCGGAAAGTGTTCTTCCAGCTTATATCCTCTCCTGCGGGCGAACTGATCCAGAAAATCTTCTGTCCAGTCTGCCTGATATACCTCGTAGGAGTCGTTGAAGAATGTATGCGGATAACTCGTCTTGCTGCTTTTGAAAGCGCGGTCGAACCGGGAAAGATAGCTTTTGACCGCACTTTTGGAAAGATGATTCATCACGTATCCTTCTCCTCCGGGAGCGGCACGTTTCACCTTCTGCCGTGTCTTGCCGTTATAAAGGGCTATCACTTTCCATTTTCCGGCGGGAGCTTTCCATTCCAGTTTGTCTTTCCTGACATGGGAAGTCAGATTGATGCACCGCCCGTTTCCGTCATAGGCCATCACGCGGCTCAATACCGAATAAGGTTGCTGTTTCTTGTCAGCTACATTGATGTCCTGTACGATTTCCTGGCCTCCTTCTATCTCATACGTCTGGAAGATAGCTTTGCTGGCTGCCTCTTCGATGCTGACTTCCGGTCCTCCAAAGGGCCATCCTGTTCCGGTATTCATGTCGATCTCGATGCCGGTGCGCTTTCCTTCCGCTTGTGTATGTTTGAGCACTTCCATCCATCGGGGAGAAAGAAACTGAATATCGTTGGCGTCATTGCCCTGCACTCCATAAATGGGAGTGATTTCTACGGTGCCCATGCCGGCACGGGCGTATTCTTCGAGATTGTAAGTCAGGTTCTTCTCGTCGACAGCGCTTCCCAGCCACCACCATCTGGTACCGGGGCGGGCTTCTGCCGGAGCATCCGGCCACTGTTGTGCTTGTACACTTCCGCCTGCTGCGAGCATGCAGAGGAATATCAGTTGTTTTTTATTCATTATTCTGTGGGTGTATGATAGTATTCAATGTTTTCTACGTCGTCAGTCACGAAGAGCGGACGTCCGTCCGGCTGTTCAAAGTGGAAGCGGATGCCGTCGAAAGTTATGTTCTTTGCGTGGCGGATATAAAATCCTTTGGCGGGAATCGTGCCGAACATCCAGGGTTCGGGATATACTTTCTCCTGTTCGGGCGGAACACGTTTGCCGTCTTCCGCGTTATATCCACCTTTATAATATAGATGAATGTTGCGGAAAGTCACGTCCTCGATATAGGTTCCGGGCACGCCGCTGATGATAGAAGCATAACGGCTGTCGGCATTCCATACGTTGATGTCGCTGATAAGAATGCGTTTCATGCTTCCTGCGGGAGTACCTTCGGGGCTACGCATTCGCGCGCCAAGCCGGAGGAAGACAGGAGCGTTCACGATATTCCTCATGGTAATATTGCTGATAACGATGTCTTCCAGATGACCGCCGTCCACGCTTTCGAGTGCCAGTCCCCGGCAATGTTCGAATATACAGTTGGTGATGGCGATGTTGCGGAATCCTCCGCTGCTTTCCGTTCCGAGCTTGATACGTCCGGTGCGGTATCCGTGGTCGGGTGCCTGTGGTTCGTCGAGTTGCCAGCTTCCGTCCAGTACACTTCCTTTGTCGAATCCGCTGACGTAGCAATCGCTGATCGTTACGTTTTCCGTATCTTTGAAACGTCCTAATGCATAAGAGGCTTTCAGAACAATGGCATCATCCCACGGAGAATTGACCGTGCATTGGCTGATGCGTACGTTGCGGCAGCAGTCGATATCGAATCCATCGCGGTTGGTATCTACTTTCAGGTTCAGCAGGGTGAGATGTTCCACACCGGTGGCTAGCAGGGCGAAGTGTCCGCAATGGAGCATGGAGAAATCTTTCAGCGTGACATTCCGGCAGTCTTTGAGGCTGATAGCTTTGTTGCCTACTCCCGGCAGACGGCTTTCTTCACGGGTCAGTCCCTTGCCATAGATCAGTCCCGGACCGCTGATGGTGATATTTTCCAGACCGATTCCCCAGATGAGCGAGTTCTTCCAGTGACTGTGTCCGAAGTCCTGATATTTATTATGCTCGTTGGGCTCTGCCAGGTCATATCCTTCCTCCTTGCCCGGGAAAGCGGCGATGATGCGTGCGCCCTGTTCCAGATAGAGATGGATGTTGCTTTTCAGCCGGATGGAATAACAGGCATATTCTCCGGCAGGAAGATATATGGTGCCTCCGCCGTCTTGTGCCGCGGCTTCGATGGCACGGTTGATGGCGGGAGAGTCAATAGTCTTTCCGTCCGCTTTTGCTCCGAAGTCTCTGACGTTGTAGGTTGCTGCCTGCAAATACAGGCAACTGGCCAGCAGAGTGAGTAATAGATATATTCTTTTCTTATTTGGTTTTGAGTTCATTCTTTATTTTATTAAAAAGCTCCGGCAACATGAAATAATTATAATCCGCTTGGGCGTTTTGCTCGTAGAAACAGAAATAAAGCTTCCCGTTTGCTGTGAGCGGACAGCGACCTGCAAGAACAGGGCGGTCTGTTCGTTTTCCCGATTCGTAGAGCTGCAAAGGGGTCTTGTCCTGATGACCGTTGCTTAGACGGATGTCGTCAGTGGGAGTGACGGCCTGCAAGGTACGGAGTTTTATACTTTCACCGTAGTAGCAGGTGAAGGCTTGTCCTTCTACACTGAATACATTGATATCCATGTCCGGACGGCAGTCTCCGAAACTCCAGAATAAGGTGTCGGCCTGCTGTAAGGAAGCGACTGTTACTTCGAGGATAAAGCCACGGGTATCCGGCAAGGCTTTCCACAGGAAAGTGATTCCTTTTACTTTTTCCTGAGGAGCCAGCCAATGACTGTCGGCTCCTTTCGAAATTCCCAGACGGAAGGTTCCGGCGGGAGGAGTCAATGGCTGCGCTTGTACGCTAATGAGGCAGATTGCCAGCAGTACGGCGGTCAGTAGTTGTTTTAACATAGTCGAAGTGGATATTACTTTGTTCGTTTTCCTTTAATTCGATGGCATCCCTGTCTTTGACGTCCAATGTGATTCCCGATAAATTAAAGTTTCTCGTATAGCAGATTTTTCCCGGTTTATTGGTCTGCGCTTCGATGCCGTAAAGATAGAAGTTTTCCAGACGTAACGTATCATTCCAACCGGAAGCAGAGATAAATTCATCTACATTTTCCGCTTTTACCTGCGACAGATATACATTGCGGAAACGCGGATATCCTTTTTCGGGCGGTTCTACCGGAGTCAGCATCACTTTCCAGTGCTCCGGAATTTCTTTGCCTTCATATTCTTTAGGCAAGGTGCTGTAGCTATAACTCGGATTCCAGTTTAAGTCTGCCGCCAATACCTGACTGATATTTTCCGCGCTGACGCGGGTCATGTAGATATTTTCTATGGTTCCTCCACGGTTCATGGCACTTTTTAACCGCAGTACGGTCGATGTGCCGACCGCTTTGAGGTCATAGCCCAATATATTGCGGATGCTGCCCGAAGTTTCGCTGCCGCAGGTGATAAGTCCTGCTCCTTTGCGGGCGGTACAGTTACGCACTACCACATTCTCAGTCGGACGGTTCACGCGCAGTCCGTCTGCGTCCCTTCCCGATTTGATACAGATATTGTCGTCGTTGCAGTCCACGTCACAGTTTTCGATCAGAATGTTGCAGGAGGAGTCGATGTCGATGCCGTCCGTGCTCGGGCCGTGACCGCCGATGTTATTGTTGATCGTCAATCCGTCTATGGTGCAATAGTCGGAATAAAGAATCTGACATCCCCAGAACCCTGTACGCATCAGAGTGAAACCGCTTAGTGTGATGTCCGAACTGCGTTCGACGAGGATACCCCGTACCCGTTTGCAGTCGTAGTCCACAATCCAGCGGAGCCCTTTGGCCACATATTCTTTCCTCATTTCCCAGTATTTGTCCCAGAAAACCTTTCCCCGGCAGTCCAGCGTACCTTCTCCGCTGACGGCAGCGTTTTTCTCGTCAACAATGTTGATTACTGCTGCCGGCCATGTCATCTCTATTCCTGCTATGCGCGAACGGAATTCGGGATAATGGTGGATGTCGGGACTGGCAAGCAGAGTCACCCCTTTGCCGATCTGCAAGTTGACACCGCTTTTCACAAACAAGGCGCCTGTCTGGTAATACCCCGGTTGCAGGATTACAGTTCCTCCGCCGGAGACAGCGCAACTGTCGATTGCCTTCTGAATGGCTTCCGTGCTGAGTACAGTGCTGTCTGCTACTGCGCCAAAAGAATTGGCGGATATAATCATCTTGTCTCCGGGAAGTTGGCGACTACCTACGCTGTCTGCCCACGACAAGTCCGGTTGCTGAGGTACCTGTCCCCATTCGAAGCTGTTTCCGGCTTGTTTTGCCGGGGTGCACGCTACCATAAACGAGCCTGCCAGCAGTAGGGGAAGGATGTTTTTGATTCTCATATAGTTCTTTAATATAGGATTCTTTTAATTGCCGTCCGGTTTCTCTATTTCCGTGAAAGGTGATTCATTCCAGTGGAACGCATTCACGTCGTCCGGATGTGCGGGATCATATGCCGGGTCTATTTTGAGATGCTTCGCCAGTTCGGGTACGGCTTTCTTCATTCCTTCGATGACGCATTTGGCTATCTGATAAGCACCGTAAGGATTGAAATGCGTATTGTCGGCGATATCCTTGGTCTGCCCCGGATAAGTGCCTGCCGGATAGTGGACGAAAGCACGTTTGGAAGTGTCCGGTCCCAGTGCTTCATACAGAGTGCGCGTCATTTCATTGAGATCGATCAATGGAACATTTTCTTTGGCTGCCAGCCAGCGTATGGCTTCCGGATAATCTTCATGAGTATCGCGGATGTGCCCGTTCGTATCGAAACTGCGGCGCTGGGTAGGAGTGACGAGTACAGGATGCGCTCCGCGGGCACGTGCCTCATCGATAAATGTTTTCAGGCTGGTCATGAAGGAGTAGTAAGCTCCTTTGCCCGGTCCTTTCTGCTTCTGGTCGTTGTGGCCGAACTCCATAAAAAGATAATCTCCCTTTTTGATCTGGCTTAACGCTTTTGCCAGCCGTTTGGCTCCGATAAAGGTATTCGCCGATTCGCCGGATTCGGCATAATTGGCTATGCAGACGTCGGTGCCGAAGAAGTGAGGAATCATTTGTCCCCAGCTTGCCCACGGTTCGTTGTCCTGATCGACCACCGTACTGTTGCCGCATAGGAATACGGTAATCACAGACGGGTCGGCAGGTTCAATGCTGATGCTTTGGCATACGGGAGCGTCACCGTTGAACTCCAGTGTCAGCTTGTCGTCCCAGTTCAGTTTGGTCTTTTCACGCGGCTTGATGTGTACCGATTCTTTGTCGGAAATGCGTGGATTCCGCTTGTTGATGACAAATGTTTCGTCTGTAAACTGACCTTTCCGGGTGGGTAGATTCTCGACAAATAAACGTCGTGATTCACCTCGTACAGTGGTTACGCCTGCCTGCTTCTTGCTTCCGAGACGTACGGTTACTTTGTAGTTGCCGTCCGGCACACGGACCGAGAAGAAGAAAGGAGCTTTGCTTCCTTTTTCGGGCGTAGCTGCGAGGTCATATCCATATCCTGTTTCCTCGCTGTAGCGGGGAGCGTCTGCCAGTTGAAATGTCCGGGCTTGTTCCTGAGCACCGATAGACGTTGCCATCAGGAGCAGAAGCCCTGCGAAGATTGTTTTCATATCAGTAATCAATAAGTTTAATTAATATTCGGTTTTAGTTCGTCGGGCGAATCTTTGGTGTAAGATTTCACGTCTCCTGCTACTTTGGTGAATAGTTCCTGAATCAGTTCCGGAGCAATGTTCGCTGTCGGGCGGAAAGCGTCGGAATTCATGTAGTCCAGAATTGCTTTATGCATCTGGCGTGCAACTACTCGTTTTTCCGGTTTTGAAGTGATGTCCATGCTGGTCATCAGCACTTTGCCGTTCAATACGTTGGCTTCGAACAACATTCCGATTTTCCGGTTGATAAACCAGGTGTCTATGCTCTGAATAGTCGGCTGGAAGTCTGCCGGGAAACCGGTGAACTGCATCACTTGTGCTTTGTTCAGCAGTTCCCACCATTGCAGGTTACTGTGATATTCTGTCGGGAATTCACGGAAAAGCGGATGATATTCGTTGAGGAAGATACCCGTGGTGTGGGGTGGACGCATCTTGAACCAGGAAGTGTTCCAGAAGACAGGGGTGAAGTATTGTTTCACTTCCTTGCCGTACTGGATTTTTCCGGCTGCCGTAATCAGTACGTTTCCTCCTTCTTTCAGAATGGAGATGGCCTTCGCATCTAGTGTGTCGGTAGTATATACATTCCCCTGAGTCAGTTCTACCTGTGCAGGATATACCCAGAAGTCCCAGTCGTTGATAGCGTTGCTGCCTTCAATACGAATCTCCATATTCAATTTCTGCGGTGTAGTGATGCCGTTCAGTTTCATATCTACACTTCCCAGCTGGCAAAGATTTCCGACAGGTATGTCCTGAGTACCTACTGTTCCGTGAGCGTATACTTTGCCATATTCATCTTTGATGCTGTACACGGTTTTGGCTCCCTGCAAGGGGGCTGCCCCGAAGTGCGACACTTCGATATCGGCATGGAAAGTCTCATCGTTGGTATACACGAATTTGGGAATGCGTGCCAATGGGACGGTCGGACTGCAGAAGCGTCTGAACTCATCTGCGTTGATATAGCCTTTTTCTTCAAAGAAGACATCCAGAAGACCTACCAATGCAGTTCCCTGACCGGAATAGTCATTCAGTGCCAGCAGTTGGAATCCTGCATAATCGGGTGTACGCAGTGTCTTTTCAATCTCGTGTTTGTAGCAGATTGCCTGAAGTTTGCCCGAAGCCATCATGAAGTCGTGTCCCATGCTGCCCATGTGATTGTCATTCAGGATATCCCGGAAGATTTCAAAGTTCTTGGCCTTGTTTACTCCGGTATATTTGCGTATCTCGCTGAAATTCGGGAATGCGCACCATTGTCCGGTCTCATGAGATACATACGGTTGCTTCACGGAATCGATTTTGGCACGGTAGTCGGACATGCTTTCCGGTTGCGAGCCGGCCCAGTTGAGACCGCGTGCTCCGGCTTTCACATGATATTGATTGTGAGGTTGCCATTGCCAGCTGCCTCCCACAGAGGCTCCTGTATATACGTGGCGGGGATCGGTTGCTTTCCAGTAATCGACGAATTTGCTTACCCAGGGTACCCAACGACCGGAAGGTTCGTTGCCACACGCCAGCATGCAATAAGAGGCGTAATTTCCGTATTCCTTAGTCAAAGCGATCGTTTCGTCCATCAGATACTTGTCGATAGGCTGTCCGTTGCCCAGTCTCGGACCATGATTGGGCCAGCTGGGACCTTCGGGTTGCAGGTAGAAACCGACCAGATCGGCAGCAATGAAAGCTGCTTCCGGTGGACAGAAAGAGTGGAAGCGCATGTGGTTCAGTCCGTAGCTGCGGCAGATGCGGAAAACCCGTTCCCATGAAGCCACATCCATCGGCGCATAGCCTGTAAGCGGGAAGTCACAGTTTTCCACTGTACCGCGGAGCATTGTCTTCCGTCCGTTGACGTAGAACCATTTTCCTTCTATCTTAAAATCACGCATGCCGAACTGCACTTGCTTCCTTTCAGACTGCTTGCCGCTGCTCAGTGTAGCCGTCAGCTTGTAGAGTGCCGGGTTGAATTCATCCCATGTCAGGAAGTCTTTTCCCATCGGAAGTTCCATTTCTACCCGATTGTCTCCTGACTGGATACGGAATGTCTGTTGAACAGGGGCTACCTTATGCCGGGTATCTGTATTGAAGCTTTCGGCAGAAAGCGTTATTTCTCCTTTGGCAGCGGAAGAGGATTTCACATTCATACGTACCAGCGCTTTCCGGTTGCTCAGATCGGGATATACCTGTATGTCATCGAAATAGACTTTAGGTGTTGTTTGCAGTTCGATTTTGCCTACGATACCGTTCCAGTTGCCCTGTGTCTGGTCGGTGATGCTATGTGAGTCCGGACCGACATTGATTTCTTTAATCCGGTTATCGATCCGGATAGTGATCCGGCAAGGTTTGCCGGGAGTGACTGCCGAAGTCAGGTCGTATACATGAGGAACACAAAGACTGTTCTGCATACCCATCTTCTTAGAGTTTACCCATACGGTCGTTTCGATATGCGGACGCTCCAGGAAAAGAATGATTCGCTCCCCTTTCCAGTCGGATGGAATTGTCACTTTCTTTTGATACCAGGCGACACCTACATAGTGTTTGTCGGGAGTCAGGAAGAAAGGTAATTTGACTTGCCCTTCTATCCGGTATTTCTCCATGTAAGGATTGAAATAGTAAGAACTGTCATATAAACTTCCTGTCCATTTGGTGCGTGCGGTTACGTTGTCCCCTTTCAGTTTTTCGGGCATGGAACCGGGCAGGTTGATAGATTCGTCGAGCGATTTATTGAACCATTGTTCTTTCACACCCGCATCTTGCCGGTCAATCTGGAAATCCCATGTCCCGGATAGGCTGAAAGAAGAGTTTTGCCCTCCTACAGTCAGTACAGAGGCGAATACAATGGCAATACTTACTAAAAGTTGTTTCATGATATGTAGGATTGATATGTTTCTCACTATGTTTTAAAATCTGGTGCTAAAGTAGGGGTTTTGGAGAATCAATAAAATAGAAAGATGTACAGATACATAGAATATTGTGCTAAAAATGGCTTTTCTGACGGTTGGTGTACGAAACTACATGAATGTGATAATATCTCCATTATCATTGATTTCTGATTTTCTGATGGATGCCATATCTTTGCGAAGTAAACTTTTTAATCTTAAGGTGAACCATGAAAAAAGTATTTGCCTGGATGGCTTTAACTCTCTGGTCAGTAATGACAATCTCGGCAGGTGAGACTGCTTATCTCTTTTCTTATTTTATCAATGACAGTAAGGACGGTCTGCATCTTGCCTACAGTTATGATGGACTGAACTGGACTCCTTTGAACGGCGGACGCTCTTTTCTGACTCCGGCTGTTGGTAAAGATAAATTGATGCGTGACCCCAGTATATGCCAAGCTCCCGACGGAACATTTCACATGGTCTGGACTTCCAGCTGGACGGACCGGATTATCGGATATGCCTCTTCCCGTGACTTGATTCATTGGAGTGAACAACAAGCCATTCCGGTGATGATGCATGAACCGAAGGCCCATAATTGTTGGGCGCCGGAACTCTTTTATGACGAAGCTTCGGAAACGTATTATATCTTTTGGGCGACTACTATCCCCGGACGTCACAAAGAAGTGCCCACCAGCGAAAGTGAGAAGGGACTGAACCATCGCATGTACTATGTCACTACGAAGGATTTCCGCACTTTCTCAAAGACAAAGATGTTTTTCAATCCGGATTTTAGTGTTATTGATGCGGCTATCGTGAAAGACCCGAAAGAGGGAGACCTGATCATGGTCGTTAAGAATGAGAACTCCAATCCTCCGGAGAAAAACCTGCGTGTGACACGTACCAAAGATCTGGCCAAAGGTTTTCCAACGAAGGTATCGGTCCCCATTACGGGAAAGTATTGGGCGGAAGGACCGGCACCTCTTTTTGTCGGTGATGCGCTTTATGTATATTTTGATAAGTATCGTGATCATCGCTACGGTGCAGTCCGTTCGCTGGATCATGGTGAAACGTGGGAAGACGTGTCCGATCAGGTTTCTTTTCCGAGAGGAATCCGTCACGGAACCGCTTTTGCGGTGGATGCTTCCGTAGTAGAGGCGCTGGTTGCCAACCGGGCTTACAATCCGTTGATCCCCGATAATCTGGCAGACCCTTCTGTCTCCAAGTTCGGCGATACGTACTATTTGTATGGTACGACAGATTTGGACTACGGATTGGGACGTGCCGGCACTCCGGTAGTGTGGAAGTCGAAAGATTTTGTAAACTGGAGTTTTGAAGGTTCCCACATTCGCGGGTTCGACTGGGCGAAAGGATATGAATATGTAAATGACAAAGGTGAAAAGAAGAAAGGATATTTCCGGTATTGGGCTCCCGGAAAAGTGATTGAACAGGACGGCAGGTATTATCTGTACGTGACATTTGTAAAACCGGACGAGAAGATGGGTACGTATGTGCTTGTGGCCGATCGTCCGGATGGCCCTTTCCGGTTTGCTGAAGGAAAAGGACTGTCTGTGCCCGGAACAGCGGAAGCGGATAGTCCCGCTATTGTACCGGATATCGATGGAGAACCGTTTGTCGATGAGGATGGGAAGGGATATATTTTTTGGCGGCGCAGGTTTGCCGCCCGTCTTTCGGATGATAAGCTGCACATAGAGGGTGAGCCGGTCAGTATCAAAACTGCCCGTCAGGGATACTCTGAAGGCCCGCTGATGTTCAAGCGAAAAGGTATTTACTACTATGTATATACCTTAAGCGGTCATCAGAATTATGCCAATGCCTACATGATGAGTCGTGAGTCTCCGTTGATAGGCTTTGTCAAACCGGAAGGCAATGATATCTTTTTATTCTCTGCCCCTGAAAATCAGGTTTGGGGACCGGGGCATGGCAATGTGTTCTATGATGAGGGAACCGATGCATATATCTTCGTCTATCTTGAATATGGAGATGGAGGTACCACCCGGCAGGTATATGCCAACCGGATGGAATTTGATGAAGACGGGACCATCAGGACGCTGGTACCGGACGCACGGGGAGTAGGCTGTTTGGCTGCTCCGCAGGAAACGAGAAAAAATCTGGCATTGCAGTCGCACTTTTATGCTTCCAGCGAGAAAGCGCCGCGTACTTCGACGGTCAGCATAGAGACACAACCCAACCAGCCCCTGCCGGATAAAGGCTCAGTGAAGAATTATACCCGTACACATACTTATCAGGCTGCCCATGTGGCGGACGAATCAAACGGAACCCGTTGGCTGGCGGCTGATACGGACAGCAGTCCCTTTATTACAGTAGATTTGAAAGAAGTACGGACAGTAAGTGAATGTCATTTCTTCTTTACCCGTCCCACAGAAGGGCATGCGTGGAGGCTGGAGAAATCCGCAGATGGAAAGAATTGGCAGACATGTGCCGAACAGGGCAAGGTACAGGCACGGTCTCCGCATATTGCCGGTGCCATCGGTGAAGCCCGCTATCTTCGTCTCCATATCCGTCGGGGAGATGCCGGCTTGTGGGAATGGAAGATTTATGAATAACTAAAACAGTGTAATAACTATAATGACAGAGAATATGAAGAGCAAAATTCTGACAGTCTTTTGTGCCGGTATTTTAGCCCTTTCCGGGGGAATGCAGTCTGCAAAAGCACAAACTTCTTCTTGGTTCAATGATAAGGATCTGACATTGACAGGGGTTTATTATTATCCCGAACATTGGGATGAAAGCCAGTGGGAGCGTGATTTCAAGAAGATGCATGAACTGGGATTCGAGTTTACCCACTTTGCAGAGTTCGCATGGGCGCAGCTGGAGCCGGAAGAAGGACGATACGATTTTTCCTGGCTCGATAAAGCTGTGGCTCTTGCAGCCAAATATGATCTGAAGGTCATCATGTGTACTTCTACCGCTACTCCGCCCGTATGGATGAGCCGGAAATATCCTGAAATTCTGTTGAAGAATGAAGATGGTACCGTTCTCGACCATGGTGCCCGCCAGCATGCCTCGTTTGCTTCGCCGCTCTATCGGGAATTATCGTATAAGATGATTGAGAAACTGGCACAGCATTACGGAAGTGATTCCCGTATTGTGGGATGGCAGCTTGATAATGAACCAGCCGTACAGTTTGATTATAATCCGAAAGCGGAGCTTGCTTTCCGCGACTATCTCCGTACAAAATACAATCATGACATTCAGTTGCTGAACGATGCATGGGGAACGGCTTTCTGGAGTGAGGCTTATTCCTCTTTTGATGAAATCACTCTTCCTAAGCGTGTCCAGATGTTTATGAATCATCATCAGATTCTGGATTATCGTCGTTTTGCCGCTGCGCAGACCAATGATTTTCTGAATGAGCAATGCCTGCTGATCAGAAAATATGCAAAGAACCAGTGGATTACTACCAACTATATCCCCAACTATGATGAAGGACATATCGGCGGTAGTCCTGCGCTCGATTTCCAGAGTTATACACGTTATATGGTGTATGGCGACAACGAGGGGATCGGACGCCGCGGATATCGGGTCGGAAATCCATTGCGTATTGCCTGGGCGAATGACTTCTTCCGTCCTATACAGGGTACGTACGGAGTGATGGAGTTGCAACCGGGACAAGTGAACTGGGGTGGCATTAATCCGCAACCGCTTCCGGGGGCTGTCCGTCTGTGGATGTGGAGTGTATTTGCCGGTGGAAGCGATTTTATCTGTACGTATCGCTATCGCCAGCCTCTGTACGGTACAGAGCAGTATCATTATGGAATAGTAGGAACGGATGGGGTAAGCGTCACTCCCGGCGGAAGGGAATATGAAACCTTTATAAAAGAGATAAAGGAACTCCGGAAACATTATGCTCCGCGCGAAACGAAGCCTGCTGACTATCTGGCACGTCATACCGCCATCCTTTTCAACCACGAGAATTCCTGGAGTATCGAGCGGCAGAAACAGAACCGTACATGGGATACTTTTGCACATATAGAGAAGTATTACCGGACTTTGAAGTCCTTTGGTGCTCCCGTTGATTTTATCTCCGAACAGAAGGAGTTGACGGAGTATCCTGTAGTGATAGCTCCTGCTTACCAACTGGCTGATAAGGCATTGGTAGACCGATGGATTGCTTACGTGAAGAATGGCGGTAATCTTGTGTTGACCTGTCGCACGGCCCAGAAAGACCGTTATGGACGTTTACCGGAAGCTCCTTTCGGTTCTATGGTTACTCCTCTGACCGGCAATGAAATGAACTTTTATGACCTGCTGCTACCGGAGAATCCGGGTACTGTCGTCATGAACGGAAAGGAATATACGTGGAATACATGGGGTGAAATTCTGATTCCCGCCTCAGATGCACAGGTCTGGGCGACGTACACCCGGGAATTTTATGAAGGTGGTCCTGCCGTCACATTCAGAAAACTGGGTAAAGGCACTGTAACGTATGTCGGAGTGGACAGCCACAATGGTGCGTTGGAAAAGGATATCCTGAAGAAATTATATGCACAGCTACAAATTCCTGTGATGGATTTGCCTTATGGAGTAACGCTGGAATACCGGAACGGGCTGGGGATTGTGCTGAATTATTCCGACCGTCCTTATACATTCAACGTACCGGAGGTAAGTAAGGTGCTGGTAGGAACTGAAGAGATCCCAACCGCAGGAGTATTGGTGTTTTCAATGTGAGGTGTTGATTTATAATAGATAAGTATAAAAAGATAAATAGGTAATGAAACAAATTGTAGGACTGGTATTGATTTTGTGTTGTACACAAATGGTGGCTCAGGAGGTTTTTCCTGACGGCAAGGCAATCCCTGAATGGTTCAGGGAAAACAAGGAAGTGAATGTGAATGCTTTAGGAAAGAAATATAGTATAACCAATTATGGGGTAGTGAACGACAGTACGGTGGTGCAGACGAAGAAGATACAGGAAGTAATTGATTTGGCTGCACAGAATGGGGGTGGAGTGATAGTAGTTCCCCAAGGTACCTTTTTAAGCGGATCGCTTTTCTTTAAGAATAATACTCATTTATATCTGGAGGAAAATGCGGTATTAAAGGGGAGTGATGACATCAGTCATTTCCCGGTGAAAATGACCCGTATGGAGGGACAAACTTTGAACTACTTTATGGCTTTGGTAAATGCAGACGGACTGGATGGATTTACTATTTCAGGAAAGGGAACTTTGAATGGAAACGGGCTCCGGTATTGGAAGTCATTCTGGTTGCGCCGTTCCATAAACCCGGATTGCACGAATATGGAAGAAATGCGTCCTCGCATTATTTATATGTCCAACTGTAAAAATGTTCAGATTGAAGGAATCAGGATTATGGATTCTCCTTTCTGGAGCACTCATTTCTATAAATGCAGTTTCCTGAAATTATTGAATCTCCGCATTACCTCGCCTGCCAGCCCCGTAAAAGCTCCCAGTACAGATGCGGTGGATCTGGATGTTTGTAATAATGTGCTGATAAAGAACTGTTATATGTCTGTCAATGATGATGCAGTAGCCTTAAAAGGCGGAAAAGGACCTTGGGCGGATAAAGATGACAATAATGGAGAAAATTATAATATTATTATTGAAGACTGTACTTATGGATTCTGTCATAGCGCCTTCACCTGTGGCAGTGAATCCATTCATAGTCGGAATGTGATTGTCCGCCGTTGTAAGGTGGATAAGGCACGTGCTCTCCTGACTCTTAAAATGCGCCCGGATACACCGCAAAAATATGAGTATATTTTGGTAGAAGATATCACAGGGAATGTGCAGAATTGTCTGAATATAGCTCCTTGGACACAGTTCTACGACTTGAAAGACCGCAAGGATATTCCCCTTTCTTATTCCAATAATATTACGATGCGCAACCTTGATATCGATTGCAATGTCTTCTTTAATGTGAAGAAGTCCAACCAATATAAATTGTCCGATTTCCATTTTGAGAATCTGACAGTACGGGCTAAGAAAGGAAATGTGGATCAGAGCATCATCCATTCATTGACAATGAATAATGTGAAGATAAACCAATAAAACGATAGAACGATGAAAAAGTTTTCACTCTTTATTTTGAGTTTGTTGTTCTGCACCGGCTATATGTCGGGGGCAGATTGGAATGTATACGTTGCCAGATATAAACAGGACAAGGCCTGTGCCATCAGCTATACTTTTGATGATGGATTGGCGGAGCACTATACACTGGTTGCTCCCCAACTGGAAAAGAGAGGTTTTCGGGGAACATTCTGGATATGCGGCTCCAATATAAACAAAGATAACAGGAATATAACCGACACTACAAGAATGACTTGGCCTCAACTTAAGGAAATGTCTGATAAGGGGCATGAGATATCCAATCACGGCTGGGCGCATAAAAACTTCGCACGTTTCCCGATTGAAGAAATCAAAGAGGATATTTTAAAGAATGATAGTGCTATCTTTGCAAATACAGGAGTAATGCCTCGTACTTTCTGCTATCCCAATAATAATAAAAAAGCGGAAGGGCGGAGGATTGCCGTACAGAATCGGGTAGGAACAAGAACTCATCAACGTTCGATTGGAAGTAAATCGACTCTGCAGGATTTGGAAAAATGGATGAATACCCTGATTGAAACAAATGACTGGGGAGTAGGTATGACACATGGCCTAACTTATGGTTATGATGCTTTTCGCAATCCTCAACGCTTGTGGGATCATTGGGATCAGGTAAAAGTGAGAGAGAATGAAATATGGGTAGGAACGTTTCGGGAAGTAGCTTCTTATATCAGAGAAAGAGAAGAAACGAAACTGGATGTTGTGAATAAAAAGAATACCCTGTTGATAACTCCGGAACTGAAATTGGATCAGAAACTCTTTGTAGAACCATTGACAATGGTGATTACCGGTAAGGATATAAAGAAAGTGACTGTAAAACAAGGGAAAAGAAAATTGCCTGTACAGGTTACCGGTGACAAGGTTCTTTTTGATTTCGATCCGTATGGAGATGTGATAAAGGTGACTTTGAAAAGTCGAAAATAAAATGGATTGGACAAATTTAAATACGATATAATAATGAAACAGAACTTTTTAAGATGGATGGTAAGCATGTGTTTCGGGCTGTTGTCCGTTACCATGGTTGTGGCAGGAGATCACTATAAGACTGTCAAAGTAAAAGCTCCTTTTCCGATGCAGCCGATCAAGATTTTTATTTATCCGGAGCAGGATTTTAAAATTACTGATTTTGGAGCTGTACCGGGTGGGGAAGTAAATAATACCCAGGCGATTGCTGCTGCTATTGACGCATGTAATAAAGCGGGCGGCGGGCGTGTTGTTGTTCCGGCAGGCACTTGGCTGACGGGCCCCGTACACTTTAAAAGCAATGTAAACCTCTGTTTGGAAGAAAATGCTGTATTGAGTTTCACCGATAATCCGGAAGATTATCTTCCGGCAGTCATGACTTCATGGGAAGGGCTGGAGTGCTATAATTATTCACCTCTGTTGTATGCATTCGAATGTGAAAATGTGGCAATCAGTGGTAAAGGAACGTTGCAGCCGAAGATGGGAACATGGAAAGTATGGTTTAAACGCCCTGCACCTCATCTGGAAGCATTGAAGGATTTGTATACAAAAGCTTCTACCAATGTGCCTGTCATTGAACGTCAGATGGCTGTTGGCGAAAATCATTTGCGTCCGCATCTGATACATTTCAATCGCTGTAAGAATGTAATGCTGGACGGATTTAAAATACGTGAGAGTCCTTTCTGGACAATTCATCTCTATATGTGCGACGGAGGAATGGTACGTAATCTGGATGTACGGGCACATGGACATAATAATGATGGCATTGACTTTGAGATGAGCCGTAACTTTCTGGTCGAAGATTGTTCTTTTGACCAGGGAGACGATGCTGTCGTAATCAAAGCGGGTCGTAATCAGGATGCGTGGCGGTTGAATACACCTTGCGAGAATATAGTTATCCGTAACTGCCGGATATTGAAAGGACACACATTACTGGGTATCGGTAGTGAGATTTCCGGTGGTATACGGAATATCTATATGCACGACTGTACGGCACCTAATTCTGTGATGCGTCTTTTCTTTGTGAAGACCAATCATCGCAGAGGAGGATTTATTGAGAATATCTATATGAAAAATGTAGAGGCAGGTACAGCACAGCGGGTACTTGAAATAGATACGGAGGTACTTTATCAGTGGAAAGATTTAGTGCCGACATACGAAAAGAGAATCACTCGCATTGATGGTATCTATATGGATAAAGTAAACTGTGAGTCGGCAGACGCCGTTTATGAGCTGAAAGGAAATGCTGAACTGCCTGTAAAGAATGTGCAAATCAAAAATGTAAAGGTCGGGTCGGTTAAGAAGTTTGTGAAGAAAGTAAGTAATGTTGAAAATGTAGTAGAAAAGAAGATAACTTATCAAATGGAGAATCATAAAGACTGAGTAAAAAAGTTCATATATGAACTTTAATTTGTTTTTGGGTTCATCTCTGTTTTTGGGAAAACTGCCGGATCATTCCTTGTTTAATTGATTTTTTTATTTAGGGTCTGGTTTGTATAAAAAGTAAGTGATCATATTTAAACGAAAGTCTCGGGTAGTTTGCGGCTACCTGAGACTTTATCGTTTTTACGGGTGATAAGTGATGAATAATCTATGTAAATGTACAAACTTCTATGTACTGATATTGAAATCGAACCTATCTTTGTGACACTATGAAATTATTAATATGCACAAAATGAAAAAACTGATTTTATTATCTTTATTGACTCTTCAATTTAGTTTGCTCATCGCACAAGATACTGGTGAACAAGTGCGTTTGTCCCGATTGTTTAATTTCGGATGGAAATTCCAGACTGGTGATTTGAAGGATGCGTATTCCTTGAACTATGATGATAGTAATTGGCGTGTGCTGGATTTGCCTCATGACTTTCAAATAGAACAGCCGTGGAACCAGGGTGCGGGTGGAGCGCGTGGCTTTAAAGCGATGGGAACCGGTTGGTATCGTAAGGCTTTCAAAGCTGAACCTGAGTGGAAAGGAAAACGAGTACTGCTTGATTTTGAGGGAATTATGTTAGTGGGTGATGTCTGGGTGAACGGTCAGAAAGTAGGAAGTACAGACTATGGTTATCTTGGATTCGAAACGGATATCACCAAATTGCTTAGATATGATGCAGATAATATAGTAGCTGTCAGTGCTTCTACAGGCAATAAAGGAGGATCACGCTGGTATACAGGAGGAGGTTTGTTCCGGGATGTCCATCTGTTGGTAAAAGATTCCGTTTCCATAGCCCGTCATGGAGTGTTTATATCTACTCCTAAAATAACTGAACAAAGTGCTGATGTTAATGTACAGGTTGAGTTGGAAGGTATTCGTGGGAAGCAGCTGGATATAGAAATCAATGCCAGAATTTTTTCTCCGAAAGGTGAACTGGTAACGGAAACAAAGGGAATGGCTCCTAAGAAAAACAAGTTGGCTACCGTTGAGGTACCTCTTCCGATAGTTACTGTTTCCAATCCTCAGTTATGGTCTTGTGAAACTCCGAATCTTTATAAAGCAGAAATAACATTGCTCCATAAGGGGAAAGTTATCGATAATGTAACTGAGACTTTTGGTATTCGTACACTTGAATATTCTCCGGAGTTTGGCTTTAAACTAAACGGTAAGAAGTTATTCTTGAAAGGTATTGCCAATCATCACGATTTAGGTGCTGTGGGAGCAGCCGCATTCGACCGTGCTATTGAACGACAGTTTGAATTACTTAAGAAGTTCGGCTATAATCATGTCCGTACATCGCACAATCCTTATTCGAAGTCTTTCCTTGAATTGGCAGATAAGCATGGTATCCTGATTGTAGATGAATTGATTGATAAGTGGAGTGATAAATCTTACTGGGGAGGCCGGGTGCCTTTTACTCAGTTATGGTATAAGATGATTCCCGAATGGATCAAGCGTGACAGAAATCATCCTTCGGTTATTATGTGGAGTATAGGCAACGAATTGCAGATGCGGGAAGATCTGGCCGGATTTCCTACCGGTGATTGGGGTGTTACGACTTATCGAATTTTCGATGTGCTTGTGAAACGTTATGACTCTACCCGTAAGACAACGGTGGCTATGTATCCTTCGCGGGCAGGTGCCATTAGTCGAAAAGAGTCAGACTTCAATAAGAAAATCCTTCCTCCTGAGCTGTCTACAGTGACCGAAGTGGCCAGTTTCAACTATCAATATGTTGATTATGCTAAGTATCTCGAAGCTTGTCCCGGATTGATCGTTTATCAGAGTGAGGCAACAAGTAGTGAACTTACTGCTCCTTTCTTTGGTATGGATCAGGATAAGATGGTAGGACTTGCTTATTGGGGAGCTATTGAATACTGGGGAGAATCGAATGGGTGGCCTAAAAAAGGTTGGAATTATTCATTCTTTAATCATGCTTTGGAACCTTATCCACAAGCGTATTTGATAAAAAGTGCGTTTAGTGATGAACCTCTGGTTCATATCGGAGTAGTAGATAGTAAGAAAGAAAGTATTGAATGGAATGATGTCACAGTGGGCCGTATGCCTCTTTCTTCTCATTGGAACAGACCTGAAGGAAGTAAGCAGAACCTGTTCACTTATACAAATGCTGACGAAGTAGAATTGCTGGTTAATGGAAAGTCTTTCGGCATTCAGAAGAATAAACGAGATGATATACAGAGCCGCAATATGATCTATTGGAAAGACATACCTTATGGCAAAGGAGGAAATATACTGGCGATAGCCCGTAACAATGGAAAAGAAGTGGCACGTCATCTGTTGGAAACGACAGGTAAGGCAAAAGCGCTGAAAATAGAACTGGAAAATGCAGACTGGAAGGCAGATGGAATGGACTTGCAGTATGTGAAGGTATATGCTGTTGATGGTAAAGGACGGGTAGTACCTGCTGCCGAAGGTGAAGTCACTTTTGAAGTTTCAGGTGAAGCCAGACTGATTGCTGTAGATAATGGTGATCACATGACCGATGAGCTTTTCTCCGGAAATCATAAGAAGCTGCATCAAGGGTTTGTGATGGCTATATTACGTTCCAGTCAAACCGGTGGTGATGTGAAGGTCAAAGCTTCTCTGAAAGGATTGAAGAGTGCGGAAAAGAAGATGATGACCAAATGATAAATGAAATAATAAATAAGGGTTGTCTAACCCCTTATTTTTATTGAAAATAGCCCTCGCCACAGATCGTTGTAGCGAGGGCTATTTTGTTGAGAGGGGAGTTTTGACATCCCCTTATTTATATGCTATAACTGCCTTTTCTCGTAAATGTCTTTTTGGCCTTATTCTTATCAATGAAATCCACTTTACATCCGTCAGGTATTTCAATCAGATTTTTACCTTCTTTGGATAGTTTCAACTTGATTTTACCTTCTTTGACAGGGAATTCGATATTTGCCCATTTCAAATCCATTAGTTCAGGACGTATGATATAATGATTCGATTTTGTTGGAGATTGGCTGAAACCTGCTATGCCATTTAAAACAGCCACTACTCCCGGAACTCCATTAGCGCCATGACATAAACTTAGACCATAAGGACGTTTATAGAAGACCAGTTGTTCATCTTTGGGCTTCTTGTATGAGAAGTTTTCCGGAAAACGGGTATGTCCCTGTGCAAGCCAGTCACCAAATACAGTAAAAAGGAAGTCCCACATTTCTCTGACCTTACCTGCTTTTGAATAAGCAAGGAACTCATATCCTTTCTCATAACTTACATAATCATGGTAATAAGGAATGGTGGGGAGTACTTCAAACAGATGATCATACCGTTCTTTGGGAAATATATCGGCAAGGATAGCCCAGTACTGGGCATGATGTGAAATCACTGTATCCAGTTTGCCGTCTTTGGTATATCCGTTTATGAATAATCCCTGTTCTTCATTCCAGAAATGTTTGATTATACTTTTCTTTAAAGCCTCAGCTTTCATTCGGTAATGTTTTGCTGATTTTCTGTCCCCCCATTTTTCGGAGAAGTCTGTACCAATCTTGTAATTATAATAAAGCATTATTTGTGCATACGTAGGAGTTCCCTTCTTGTCAGGGCCTCTTCTGGTAGCCCATCCCGGTACAAATCCCCAGCTGACACCGACATTGGCGGAGATAAAGCCACGTTCATCCTGAAGAGTCTCGTAGAGTTTCAGCAGTTGTTCTATGCGGTCACGATAGGAGAGGATCGTATTGAAATCTCCATATCTTTGGTAATAATGATTAAAACCTATCAAAGCATGAAGCGGATAATCCGGTATTCCTAAATCTGTTTTTTGCGGATTTAGCGGGAGCATAGCTACTGAAAGGCTGTTGCGCGAAACCTGTTCATCTCCAAAAAGATAATCTCCGGCAAAGGTACTTAAAACGGCATCCATTGACCAAGGCAGATAGTCTCTCTTGATACCATCCAGATAAAAGCCGTGCGTGCTGGTATGCAGGGAGGCAACCGAAGCATTCCAGATGTTATTCATACGTTCGTCATTGCATTCAAAGGACATCAGGAAGTCTACGGGCCATATTTTAGCCTTAAACTTAACATCAGATATCTCACATTCTTTATCACTAAATATTTTCAGATAGCGGACCGCCCTTTCCGGAAGGATAATTTGCTGTTCTCCTTCTGTCAAAGAATAGGATTCAATAGGATATTGTTCGAAGAGTTTGGTGTTTTCGTTTAATGCCTCTTCCGGACTTTCTCCTACAAAAGCAGTGAGCTTTCCCTCACCTTTGGCAGTGAATGCGACTTTTCCGACTTCAATATGGAAAAAGTCAACTAGAATATATCCATTCTTTTGAATCTTTATTTTCTGATTCTCAACTGTTGCGTTTCGTATAGGTAAGATTGAAATCGGATGAATGGTAACCTCTGTTTCCGGATCATCCAAAGGCATTCTGCCTGTAGTGCCGAATACCGGAGATGTTTCTGCAATATTCCATTCAATACCATCCATACTTGCTTTCCAATGATCCGTTGAGACTTCTCCATTGAAGGATACCTTAATGGCAGGCAGATTATTATCAGTCTCTACTTTAAATAATAAAGTTGATTTTCCTTTAGGCAGTGTAAGAGAACTTTTGTCGGAATTGCCTGCTTCTTTTTCATTGACAGATACTTTTACCTTTCCGGTAGATGTCCATTCCATTAGCGTTTCTGCCGGCAAGTTTACTTCTTTACAGAATGAGGTATGATATACCGGAGCATAAAATTTGCCGGGATACCCTACGTTCACACAACGTTTCTCCGATTCTTTTAGTCTTTTCTGCTGAAGATGCGCACTCAGCTGTCCCGGATACCAGATATACTCTCCGTTTCCATTCCTTACCGGTGCATCCGGGATTTCTACAGCCGGGTCCAGTAAAGGATCATACTGTATATTTTGTGCTTGGATTGTATATGAGGAAGCATACAAACTTAAATATACAAGTATAAATTTCAATTTTACATTCATTGTTTTATCTTTATTTTAAGTGTTTTCACTTAGGATTACCGGAAGTCAAACATCAGATTCAGATGAAGCCCTTCGTCTCCCGATTTGATCCGGATATTTCCCGGCTGGCTGTTGGGACCTTGCTGTTCGATGGGTTTGAACGAGCAGATAGCCGGAATATCGAGTAAGAATGAAAGGTCACCTTCAGGGAATGCAGGCATTGTATCTTTCACACGTCCTGCGGGTTCTTCGGGAGTAAATACCCGGAAGAAGATGCCATCATTACGGGAATAAACAGTAAACGAAGTCTTTTCACCTTCCAGAGTTGCCCAATAGAGATTGGCATGGTAGCCTTTGAACTCCGGATATATCAGATTCTCAAAGCTTTCTCCGGTGATGGTGTTATTGTAGTCTTTGTGCCAGATGCCGTAGTTTGTTCCTGCAATACGGTTTTTCCAGACCCGATAAGGACCACGTCCCATCCACTTCATGCCCGAGCAATTTTGTTCCGGATAAGAGAAGGTAAGTCCGAGATTGAAAATCTGGGAATCCATAAAAGCATCGTCAAAGCCGCTGCCACCGGAACCACGGTTCAACAGAATAGCATCCATGTAGAGCAAACCTTCATTTGTCAGGCGCCATACAATCGAATCTGCTGCACCTTTGTATTTGGCACAATAAATGGCTCCGTCGGAGGAATGACGGGTATAGCTGAGCGAAGGTTCATATCGCATCTTCATACCTACTGCCACCGGACCATCTTTGAATGGAACCTCAGTCTCACCGGATGTAATGTGACGAATCATACCGGTTGCCGCATCGAAGGTTACGCAGACTTTACTGCTCTTTAGTTCGATGGCATCAGCTGTTTGCCGGGCTTCTGCCTTTGGGGGAGCAGGAGTGGGCGCAGCCTGTGTCAGCTTGCGTTCAAAATATCGTTTTACCAGATGAATCGGGTAAGTCCAGTTACAGATACTTTTTCCTTCTTTATCGAATGCTTCCAGTTCAAGTATATCCCCTTCCCGGAATGAATCGGGCAGTTCAAAACGGGCAGTGCCTGTTTCTCCCGGATTGATGGATGGAAGTTGAACTCCTCCTTCGGCGATTACCTTTCCTGTTTCTGTGTTTCCTTGAAGAGGAGTGCCGCATGTCAGAACTTTGTAAGACATACGACAGTCTTTCAGGTTGGTAAAGGTATATTCATTGGTCAGTAGGAAACTGCCGTCGAAGTGGTTGGTAATGAGAAGAGGTTTCAACTGGATAGGCGACCATTGTGCACGGATAGCGTAATAGCTTCCTTCTTTTTCGCGGCGTGGTCCCACTACTCCGTCAGGTGCATTTGACTTGTCGGAATCGAGTATTCCTCCTTTATCACTGCGCTTGGGAGCTTCATCGCAATAGACCCAGATAAATCCTCCTGCAAACAATGGATTGGTGCACCATCGATCCCAGAAATCACGCAGACCGGCTCCCCCTCCCTGATCGTACATGGCATGCATGAATTCGGTCGGCATGAATACCTTATAACCATTCGTAAAACGTGCCACTCCTGTCAGATAAGTAGGGTAGTGGTGGGTATCCAGTTCATTAAAGTCAGCCCAGGGATGCACCATGTGACGCTTTTGCAGCCTGTCATATTGGGCAAATAAAGGATCGGTTTGCGTATTCCAGCCACCTTCATTTCCGTTGCTCCAAAGGATGATGCATGGATGGTTAACATCCCGTTCAATCATTTCTTTCACGAGTTTTGCCCCGACTTTGGAGTCATAACTGTTTTGCCAGCCTGCCAGCTCATCCATGTAGACAAGTCCCAGTGAGTCGCACATATCGAGAAAATGTTCATCGGGCGGATAGTGCGAACGGACAGCATTCATATTCATTTCTTTAATGAGCTGGGCATCCATGCGGCTTAATGCTGCATTGGTGGTACGCCCTCCATCTACGGAGAATGAATGACGGTTGATTCCTTTTATCACTAATTTAGTACCGTTCAGGTATACTCCGTCCTGCGGAAAGAACTCTACGGTACGGAAGCCGATACGTGTTTCCCTGGTCTGTACGATTTTGCCTTCGGGATTCTTCAGTTCCAATTTGACTACATATAAGTTGGGGGCTTCTGTAGACCAGGGGACTATGTTTGTCCATTCACCGCTGATCATCTGTTCTTTACCGGAGTTGTTGATTGGATGAGTGATTGTTGTTTGTCCATTGGAAGTATATACGGTTTTCCCATCTTTTAATGAACGGACGGATACGACGATTTCATGCCCTTTGGCATCTCCTTCCATATCTATGGAAGCTTGGAATTTCCCTTTGTGGTCTGCACTTAAAACAAAGTGCTTCATGTGTATCTGTGGCAGAACTTCCAGCCATACAGGACGGTAGATTCCGCCAAATAACCACCAGTCTGCTTTCCGTTCGGCGGCATTGATCGATCTGTTGGCTGATTCTTTGGCTACTTTTACTTCGAGCTGGTTCTTTTTCCCGAGGTTAAGTAATTCGGTAATGTCGTAACTGAAACGATAGAATCCCCCTTGGTGCAGTTCGCCTGCCGGTTTGCCGTTGATGATGATTTCGGCATCCGTCATCACTCCATCGAAGAAGATCTTTACCCGTTGCCCTGCCCATGATTTAGGGACGTCGAATTTATAGCGGTAGATTCCGGTTTCATCACTGGGGCGTTGTCCTTTCACCGTGTACCAACGTCCGTAGGTATATTCTCCAAATCCCTGTAGCTCCCAATTACAGGGAACTTCGATCTTTTTCCATTTACCGCTATTCTGTCCCGCAGAACAGAAAAAGTCCCAGGTCCTGGTATCATCGATACCTGTTCCCGAAAGGTAGATACGTTCGGGATGAGGTGCCTGTGCCTGCAAGGTTACCCCGTTCCATAGGGTAAAGAAAACCCAAAGCACAAACATACTTATAATTTTGTTGTTCATATCGTTATTCTTACACGTTAAGTTTTTCTGTTTCCATATAATCAGAGAAAGTTATTGCCTGGATAATGTAAAACGGTCTATGTCCGGTGCCCATCCGAAATCATTTCCCATTCGCACCGTATTATAACCTTTTTGTAAGGTGACAGGGATCGTAATGGATTTCACCTCCTTGTTGCTGTTCAAATCTTTGAGCACAGTTTCCGTTCCGTTGACGGACACTTCCAGTTTGCGATTCTTGTCACAACTGTAGAAGATAGTCATGTTATACTTACCTCCTTTTTCGCTGTATACTTCACTCCATTCGGCGAAGTTTTCTTCCCGACCGCCCAATCTGGATATTTTCATTTTACCGGAACAATCAGCGTCAGGTACGTAGACAATCGGTTTGGATTTTTTGCCCAAGTCGTCATAGCAAGGCAGATACGCCCATTCGGCTTCATAACAAACGGGTTCCAGTCGCTTTTCAGCCTTCACTTTACATATCAGTACGCTATGTGGCTGAACCGTCTGCCGGATTTCCCCTTTCATTTTCCCAAGATCCTCTTGTTTGATTAAATCCCGTACTTTTACCTCACCTCCCAGTTCCAGAGTTTCGAAAGGAACGATAAAGTCACAGGGCTGATCGGACGGATTATATAAGGCTACCGCTCTAGTTAATCCACGTTTCTGTTCGATGTCCTTAACCAGCACATAACTTTCATTTTCATGTTGTACGACGTGTGCCTGTAATCCTAATACATCTTGGTTCAGTGCGATAAGCTCTTTATTTTTAAGTAGTTTCAATGAAAAATCGGGAATTGTATTCATATCACATCCGATCAGTAAGGGAGAACTCATGATACACCACATTCCAAAGTGAACTTCTTCTTCGTTGGGTTTCAGCCCGCGTCCGATTTCGAGCATATCCATATCGTTATAATGCCCGCCGGTAGCGTAAGCAGAAAGATATAAGTTCTTTTCAATAATCCCTTTGACAGAATTCCATTTGGGGCGGATATCCGGACTGATACGCCAGGAACGTGCCAGTTTTTTGGCCCAGGTGCCGGGGAATGCCCATCGGCAGATGTTGATAGATACATCCGTTCTTCCGGTGTTGGCAATAGCCTGGCAGATTGCGTTGTAACGTTTTTCTTCATCCAGTCCCAGTTCACGTCCGCCACAATAATCGATTTTAATGAAATCGTAGTTCCATTCTTTGATATATAAATCCATATCCTGCTGTTCGTGTCCATACAGTCCGGAGCCTACTCCGTTTGCATCGTTGTCATAGATGGAACCGCAGGTGTTGTCTCCTGCATCCGAATATATTCCGGCTCTTAGTCCCAGAGAATGGATATAGTCAGAAACCACTTTCATCCCGTTCGGAAAGCGGTCGGGGTGCGGATGCATTTTACCTGTCTCGTCCCGGTAGCCGAAAAAGCCGTCATCTATATTGATATAGTTGTAACCTGCCTCTTTCAGCCCGTGCTTGATTAAAGCGTCAGCTTGCTGTTTTATTAACTCTTCACTGATATTCACGTGATAGGTATTCCACGAACTCCATCCCATGATAGGACGGTCGATGTCTTTTTGGGCAAAACTAGTTGCCATAAACATAGTAGATAAAATGCCGCAGGCAATCAGATGTTTTTTCATACGTTGGTAGTCTTTTGTAGAAATGGATAACTTTCTTGGCAAAGATAGGCAAAGTCATGGCGTGCTCCAATGGTAAATAAGTATAGAAAGATGGAAAATCGTCCGTTTATTGGGGTATTTAGGCCAAAAAAGACGAGCAGTGAGATAAAAAGCGTATAATTTTAATGGAAAACGTATGAATTTCCATGTGCTGATATAGAAACTACCTTTATCTTTGCCATCAAATGAAAAATACATCAAGAAATGACACATTTAAAAATCTTTTTATTGTTAATCGTTTGTGCATTTTCCGCTCAGGCAGCGAATGCGCAGAATAGTAAGACGACTGTCGACGAACTGAATGGCAAGAGAATCGGAGTAATTGGCGATAGCTATGTGCGGAATCATAAAGAACCGTTTGAGAATACATGGCACTATAAGTTTGCGAAGAAGCATGGCATGGAGTACTTTAATTATGGAAAGAATGGAAATAGCATCGCTTATTCCAGTCCGCGTTGGGGGAAAGCAATGTATCTTCGGTATGCAGAAATGGCGGACAGCCTTGATTATGTCATTGTCATCGGCGGACATAATGATGCTTTTAAACTGGATTCTATCGGGGGGATTGATAACTTCAAAGATAAAATGGAGATTCTGTGTAAAGGACTGGTCGAGAAATATCCGACGGCAAAAATATTTTTCTTTACCCGTTGGAATTGCAAAAACTTCAAAGGAAGCGATTCGGAAAAGGTAGTTGATGCCATGATTGAAGTTTGCGGCAATTACAGTATTCCTATTTTTGATTGTGCAAGAAAAGGAAGTATCTATGCGGATAATGATACTTTCAGAAAAATCTATTTCCAGAAAAGTAAAAACAATACGGATACGGCGCATCTGAACAGTAAGGGACATGACCGTTTCTTGAAAGTCGCGGAGAGTTTCCTGCTGCAATATTAATTGAATAAAAAAATGAAAATAGTAAGTATTATGAATAAGGGACTGTTTATTTGTATATGGTTGTTGGCTACAGTTTGGCTGGCGCAAGCCCAGACTTTTAAAAATCCGGTTCTGCCGGGCTTTAATCCTGATCCTTCGATCTGCCGGGTGAATGATGATTATTATATGGTCACCTCTTCTTTTACATGGTATCCCGGAATCCCCATTTATCATAGTAAAGACTTGGTCAATTGGGAGATTGTAGGACATGGTATTAGCCGTCCGGACATGATTGACATGAATGGACTGAATGATAATGATGGAATATGGGCAGTTACTATACGTTTTCATGAAGGTCTGTTTTATTTAATCACAACCGGATCAAAATGTGGCGGTAATTTTTATATAACAGCTGCTGATCCTAAAGGTCCTTGGTCTGATCCTGTATGGCTGAAAGATGCGCCCGGAATAGACCCGTCATTATTTTGGGATGATAATGGAAAATGTTATTATATCGGGAATACATGGGATTTTAAAAGCTCATGGCCGGCCCAATGTGCTATATGGATGCAAGAGTTGGATCTCAGCCGGAATAAATTGGTGGGCGAGCGTAAGATTCTGACTTACGGGCATGCGAATAATGCAACTTATGCAGAGGGACCTCATCTTTATAAGATAAACGGGAAGTATTTATTGCTGATGGCCGAAGGAGGTTCAAGTTATCATCATGCAGTGACGGTGCATCAAAGTAAGTCTTTGTGGGGACCTTATGTTGCAGATAAAACCAATCCGGTATTATCACACCGCCATTTAGGTGAAAACTATCCTATTCAGGGATTGGGACATGCTGATCTCGTACAGACTCAAAATGGAGAATGGTATTCAGTTGTTTTGGGAAAAAGAATGATAAAAGGGTACAATCCGCTTGCAAGAGAAACTTTCTTATGTAAAGTCAATTTTGAAAATTCGACTCCTATTTTCAATCCGGGGTATGGAATCGTGCTGCCGGAGCAGGAACGTCCGGATCTGCCGTGGCAACCAGTGAAGGTTGAACCTGTAAGAGATGACTTTGAAACAGAGAATCTGGCATCAAAATGGTATTTTGTAAGAATCCCCCGAAAGAAATTCTATACTCTGGAAGATAACTGTTTAAATATATCGTTGCAGCCTGAAGTCATCGACAGTCTGGTGAATGCCGCCATGATTGTACAGAAGATAAAACATCATGATTTCACAGCAATGACTAAACTGGAATTTCAGACGAAAAAAGAAAATGAACAGGCGGGTTTGGTCGTTTACCGTACGGCTACCGGATATTATACACTGATGAAAGATAAATCTGGTATTGTATTGACTAAAAAGCATTTAGGTAAAAAGGAAGTCGTAAGCCGCATTCCTTATGCTAAGAAAGACGTTTATCTGAAAGTTACCGCAAACGGATTGAATGTTGATTTTAGTTTTGGCGAAACGATCGATAATATGACGAATATCGGTGGAACCCAAACGCTGGAAGTAATATCGGACAATAAGTTTAATAAGTTCAATGGTTCGGGAGTTGGAGTCTACGCGACAAGTAATGGAAAGCTATCCAGGAACAAGGCAGCATATGACTGGTTTGAATATCAGGAAACCATTAAATAAAAGAAAACAAAGAAGGCGATGAACACATTAACGAATAATCCATTCCGGAGAATCTCAAACAGATTATTGCTGGGAATGCTGGTTTTTCCTTTAGTGCTATCCGTCCATTCACAAACACGTGAATATATACCGTTGCGGGAGAAGTAGGCCCTGAGCTTGTGACAGAAGAAATAGCCTCCATTCAGGCTCCTTGGGCGATGCCTGAAATGAAGCGTCCGGTCTTTAAAGACCTCACATATTCCATCGTGGAAACAGGTGCCAAATCTGAGAAGATGGTTACTAAAGCAATCTAGAAAGCGATAGACGAAGTGAGTCGTAAAGGTGGAGGAAAAGTAGTGGTACCTCCCGGAGTCTGGAAAACCGGTCGTATAGAGTTAAAGAGTAATGTGAACCTGCATTTGGAAGAAGGTGCGGAACTGCATTTTAGCGGAAACATCAAAGATTATCTGCCTGTTGCCCTGACTCGTTATGAAGGGATTGAAGTCTATTCATTAGGAGCACTGGTATATGCTGATAATCAAGAAAATATAGCACTGACCGGTCATGGGAGACTGATAGCTCCCACGACCGATTGTGAAATATGGAAACATCAGTGTTCCGTTTCGATAGAGCAGTATGTGGAGTAAAATCCGGATGAATCTAGCCGGAATTGCTTTCTGGTGGGACATGTTGGGAGAAGAAAAACATGTCGGTGATTTGGCTAAGCGTTTGCCGGCTCTTCCCGTCACTCCTTTGACTCCTTCTTTCAAGAATATCGCAGCCCGTGATATCATTGTTGTTTATTGATTTGAATGGTATCCCCGAAACTCCGGCAGAGAATTGTTTGATAGAAAACCTGATGGGAAAGACCGATAAATTGATACGGATGACAGATGTGAAAGGTTTTACACTGAAGAATATCACAATTCAGAGTAAAGACTCCACTGTTTTGATCGACGATGGACGCAATATTCTCTTTGAACAAGTGCATTTCCAGATACCGGGCGGGAAAGTGAAAATAAAGACACAGGGTGACTTGGCAAAAGAGCCGCAGTTTGTCCGTTGCTTGATGAAAGAATATTGATAAGACGAATTATATTCATAAAAAAATAAAAGATGAGAAAGTCCTGTGTATTTTTGCTTATAATTACTCTATGTAGTAGTCTAAGCTTTGCTCAAAGTAAAAAGTCAGTTTCTATCCTGGGTGACTCCTATTCCACATTCGAAGGCTACTTGCAGCCTGATACCAATAGTATATGGTATTATACTATTCCGAGGCATAAGACTGACGTTGTCTCTGTACGACAAACTTGGTGGCATCAATTTATCAAAGAGAATGATTATCGGCTTTGTGTCAATAATTCTTTTTCGGGAGCTACCATTTGCAATACTGGATACCGTCAGGCAGATTACTCCGACCGTTCCTTTATCACTCGTATGGATGAACTGGGATGTCCGGATGTCATTTTTATTTTTGGTGCTACGAATGACTGTTGGGCGGGTGCTCCCCTCGGAGAATATAAATACGGCGGATGGACCAAAGAGGATTTGTACCGATTCCGTCCCGCTATGGCTTATATGCTCAACCACATGATTGACCGTTATCCAAATGTTGAAATCTACTTCCTGTTGAATTCCGGTTTGAAAGAAGAATTCAACGAATCAGTCAGAGCAACCTGCAAACACTATGGCATAGATTGCATCGAATTGCATGATATTGATAAACAGAGCGGGCATCCTTCCGTCAAGGGGATGGAGCAAATTTGCGACCAAATAGAAAACTTTATTTTAAAGAAAGATAAAGAATGAGAGTATGAATGTCTAATGTTTGGATTCTTTACGTAAAGCATTACGTGCCTTTTTCCCTTTTCTTATCATCGACTAATGGGAGATTGCCTTACTTTTGCCGTTATACTATAGTGTAAATCAAACGAACTATCAAACTAACTAACAGAAGAAAAACATGTACGGAAAGAATCTTAAATTAGCATTAATGGGGGCATTGTTGCTCATCAGTAATGTCACTTTCTCACAAGTGACGGAACGGGAGCGCCCTAAAGAGTGGGATCAGCTGGTAAATGGTGCCCGCTTTATGGATCGCTTTTTACCAATGAAAGGAAACAAGCTGTCATCTGATACGTGGGGAACCGCCGGTGTGCGTCCGCGATATGTTGATAATGGCATTGAAGACCGCATCTGGTCTTACTGGGGCGGAAATATCCGCAAAGGAGAAGACGGAAAATACCATCTTATGGTCTGCGGCTGGCTGGAAGCTTCCCCAAAAGGACATATGGAGTGGGGCAATTCATGGGTATTCAATACGGTAAGCGATAACTTGACCGGACCTTTTAAACCTGTCAATATCATCGGCAAAGGTCATAATCCTGAAATATTCAGAGCAAAAGACGGGCGATATGTCATTTACGTAATTAACGGTCGCTATGTTTCTGATGATATCAATGGTAAATGGGAATATGGAAAGTTTGATTTCAATGCCCGCGATCGCCGGATTATAGAGGGATTGTCCAATCTGTCATTTGCCCAACGGGAAGACAGCTCTTATATCATGGTTTGTCGTGGCGGTGGAATCTGGATCAGCCGGGATGGCTTGTCGGAATATAACCAGTTGACGGACAGCCGTGTTTATCCGAATGTGAAAGGACGGTTTGAAGATCCTGTCATTTGGCGTGACCATATTCAGTATCATATGATTGTAAATGACTGGTTGGGGCGCATAGCTTTCTATCTCCGTTCCAAAGATGGTGTAAACTGGGTTACAGATCCCGGAGAAGCGTATATGCCGGGCATTGCTGTTCACGAAGATGGCCGCGCTGAAGACTGGTTCAAGTACGAACGTATCAAAATGTATCAGGATAAGTACGGACGTGCTGTTCAAGCCAATTTTGCTGTGATCGATACGCTGAAAAATAAAGATAAGCCATTCGATAATCACAGTTCGAAGAATATCAGTATTCCGCTGACCCCGGGAGTATTGCTGGCTATCTTGGACAAAAAGCCCATAACAGCTCAAACTAAAACTATCCGATTGAAAATACAAGCAGAAGACGGCTTCAATCCGCAAACCGATATCGATCTGAATTCTTTGCGTTTTGGTGCTTCCACCGAAGTGAATTACGGCAGGGGAAGTAAAGTGCTGAAAACTGAAACAGATGGTAATGATCTGATCGTGACTTTCGATGGAAAAGGAAACGGAATGACTGAAGATGAATTTGCTCCGAAACTGATAGGGAAATATAAGAACGGAAAAATGCTGTATGGGTATGCGCGTTTACCCTACATTGATTATATTGAACCGATCCTCTCGGCACGTGCACCTGTTTTTGTCCAATCGGATAAAGGCTGGGAAGGAAATATTGAAGTGCAGAACTTTGGACAGGTCAGTTCACAGAAGGCTTTGGTAAAGATCGAATATAAGAAGGATGGCAAGATGATAAAAGTAGCTTCTGCTACAGTGCCGCCTCTGACACCGTATGAAAAAACAGATGTACGGTTTGTGACTAAGGCTAATTTTGAGAAAGCCAAAGACTATGATTTCCTTGTGACTATTTCTTCCGGCAAGAAGGTGTTGTCCACTTTCCGTTTGAAACAGAAAGTAGGTGAATAGATGATTCATTGTGAGAAAAACAATATTACTTACTGAATACAATCCCATATAGAAAAAAAGTCTCTTTCTATTGTCACTTATCACTTGTGATAGATAAATGTTTAGTAATCAGGTGAGAATGATAAATAAAAAGTGATAATAGGAAGTGATAATAAGGTGATAATAGAATTTTCAAGCATTTCTATTATCACCTCTGTTTTATACTTTTCTTATTTAATAGGTTGATTTTCAGATTTTAAGTATATAATCCGATTACCATACCCACGAGTGTTAAGAACTCCGTTTTCTACCAGAAGATTCAGTTCCCGCTGTGCTTTTCCTTTCAATAAACCTGTTAATCCGCTGTATTCCCTACGGGTGATGAAATGGTTTTTAGCTAAGAATGCTTCAAGACGCAGGCGGCGTGTCTCTTCCGACATATCTGATGATTCCTGAAATCCGAATTTGGCACGGGTCACCGTGCCCGAACTTCGTCGGCGAAACCACTTCGTAGCTCTGAAATTGACATTGTCAAAAGAAATAGAGACAGAACGGATTTCTTTCTTATCCATAACCGGACGTGCTTTCAAGCTTGCGGAGAAATATCCGATTTCTCCTAATTTCACGTGATACCCTTCACTCAGATAGTAAGATACTTTTTCTTGAAGAGATACCATGATACCTGCCAAGTCACCTTCGGTAAAGGTGGACGCTTCGGATATTTCACGAAACAGTCGTTTGCAATCAATGGTACCTTTAGATACAATACGAGGATATAATGGTTGGAGCTCTTCATCTCCTTTCTCATTCGGTTTTCTCCGAAAGTCATAATCTGCTGCCATAGCGTTACTTGTTTTTTGTTGGTTAATGCCCTGTGTTACTTAATTGATACCGCGTGTATTAAGACAAAGACTAGTAACCTTAACATGCAGGCAAGGCTCGACTAATATATTTTGTTAGTTGCACGTTTTCGTTCCACGTATGTGAACCGTTCGGACTACATACGTGAACCCGAAGGATCACGTACGTGAGTCGATGGGACCATGTACGTAAAACGATTTCTTATCACTGCAAAGATATATTAATCTAACGTTCGAAACAAGTTAATGAACGTTTTATTTACCGTTATTTCCAGTACGTCAGACAAAGTTGAAAAGGAATGGATATACTTTAAATAATAACTGTTGAAAAGGTTGCATCCTCTTCTTTTTATGCCTATCTTTGAAGAATATATATAAATAATTTAGAAAATAAATGAAGATCACACAAATCAGGGAAAAAGAAGACGCTGAAGCACTGAGTGTATTAGATTTTGACTTGTTGATGGAGAAGATAAAAACAGAGACGAAGACTCGCCCGGTGACCGGACTACGCCAAGCCCTGCATTTTGTTTTGCCCGGAGAGCCTTGCAGCTTTGCCGGAAAGCTTCCTAAAATAATGCCCGCTGCCGTTTTCGGGCGTGTCAATGGCGTGAGACGGATGAAAGTTTATAATGGTATCGTTGAATTGACCGTTGGCCCGTTGGCTGGAAAGGTAGAGGTGGAATTGGTCAAGAAAAAAGCGGCAGACTTGCCACAAACGATGTTTGCCTATATGGGGTCGAGTGGAAATTCAGTCAAGATATGGACGCTTTTTACCCGTCCGGACGGAACATTGCCGCAAACACAGGAAGAAGCGGAACTGTTTCAGGCACATGCTTATCGTTTGGCTGTGAAATGTTATCAGCCGCAGATCCCTTTCGATATCCAGTTGAAAGAGCCGCTTTTGGAGCAGTATTCACGGCTGAGTTATGATCCGGCACCTTTCTATCGGAAGAACGCCGTGCCTTTTTATCTTTCTCAACCGTTTGGGATGCCTAAGGAGATGACTTATCGGGAGAGAACGGTGACGGAAAAATCCCCATTGAACCGCGCTGTTCCGGGATATGCGGCAGAAGATGCGCTGGCACTGATGTATGAGGCTGCCTTGCGGAAAACTTTTCAGTCGATGGAGGAAGGATGGAGGCGGAATGATGATTTGCAACCGATGGTTGTAAGGCTGGCGGAGAACTGCTTTCTTTCCGGTATTCCCGAAGAAGAGGTGGTCAGGCGGACCATACATCGGTATTATGATTCCGGGCAGTCGGTGCTGGTTCGTGAGATGATAGGGAATGTGTATCAGGAGTGCAAGGGGTTCGGAAAGAAAGGCGGTCTGACAAAAGAGCAGTATCTCAATATGCAGACCGAAGAATTTATGAACCGGCGTTATGAGTTTCGCTACAATACTCAGATGAGTGAAGTGGAATACAGGGAGCGCTGTTCGTTTTATTTCCGTTTCCGTCCGTTGGACAAGAGAGCACAGAACAGTATTTTGCTGGATGCGCAAAGTGAAGGAATCGCAGTGTGGGACCGGGATGTGGACCGTTACTTGCATTCCAACCGTGTCCCTGTCTACAACCCGTTGGAAGAGTTTATCTTCCATCTTCCTAATTGGGACCAGAAGGACCGTATTGCGGAGTTGGCAGGTCGGGTTCCTTGTGACAATCCACACTGGACAATGCTTTTCCACCGTTGGTTTCTGAACATGGTGGCGCATTGGAGAGGATTTGACAAACAGCATGCGAACAGTACTTCACCATTGCTGGTCGGTGCACAAGGAACACGTAAATCCACATTTTGCCGGGACTTGATACCGCCTGAGCTTCGGGGTTATTATACGGATAGTATTGATTTCAGCCGCAAACGGGATGCGGAAATGTATCTGAATCGTTTTGCGCTGATCAATATTGATGAGTTCGATCAGGTGACTTTGACTCAGCAAGGCTTCTTGAAGCATATTCTGCAAAAGCCGGTAGTCAATCTTCGTAAGCCGCATGGAAGTTCGGTGCAGGAGTTGCAGCGTTATGCTTCATTTATTGCAACAAGCAATCAAAAGGACTTGTTGACCGATCCTTCCGGCAGCCGCCGTTTTATTTGCATTGAAGTAAAGGATACGATCGATACGGCACGTCCTATCGATTATCAGCAATTGTATGCGCAGGCGATGTACGAAATTTATCATGGCGAACGATACTGGTTTGATGATAAGGATGAGGCTATCCTGACACAGGCTAACCGGGAGTTTGAACAGACTCCGCCGGCTATTCAGTTGTTCTATCACTACTTCAAAGCTGCCAAAGAGGATGGGGAAGGGGAGTACTTGTCTCCGGTAGAGATTTTGGATTATCTACAGAAAAGAGCGACTATCACATTGTCTTCGGGGAAGGCGTACCATTTCGGAAGGCTGCTTCAGAAGGAGAAGATTCCCTGCAAACATACGAATAAGGGGACGGTGTATCTGGTTGCCAAACTATAAAAGAGCAGGGGAGAAAGGTGACAATAGAAAGTTGAAATCTTCTATTGTCACCTTATTATCACCGGCTATTGTCACTCGTTACTTGTTGATTTAAAGGTGGTTGGGATGAAAAGTGACAAGTGATAATAAGAATAGTAGCGAAATTTTATAAGAGTATGCCTCTCTTGGTGCATTGATAAGCTCCACTATATTTATTTTAAGTCAATTTTCTTTATTGCATAGATTAGCTTATTAATATACTGGAACAAACAGTTGCATTACTGTTTCTTATTTCGCTGTATTCAAATAAAAAGGTTGTCCATCCTTTGTTATTCCTTCTGCTGAAATAATCATCTTTTTGCATGTAGCGTTGTTGTAAAACTGTATAGATGCATTTCCATTCTTATCCGTTTTAATATCCGGATTCCAATATAAGGTACGCCTGTGATCCGGTTTATCCGGTAGTTGCATACTGTAATCCGGTGAATAGAATTGTACGGGTGGTGCATATCCATAGAAGTAGCAACGGTCGCCTACCATGTCGGGAAGATATTCTTTTTTTGACCGTTGTGTGTAGTTTATATAAAAATCCCATTTACCGGAGTGGGCTTCTGTTTTGCCTATGAGACGTGAACGGTCCCTGATATCAAAATAGCCACATATCGTTTTCAATCTTTTAAAACTAAGTATATCCCTTCTTCTAATTTTGTCTGAGGATGATAAGTGAGAATCGGGATAGTATTGCTCAATATCTTCACCGTTTCCACTGCAAATATGAGTAGTTCCCGACAATATACCCTTTAATGGTGAAACAAGTTCTGTAATGTAAAGAGGTATTGTAAATGTGGATCTGTTGAATTCGTATCCAAAATCATTGATATAGTCTATTGCTTCAATAAAGTCATAACAAAAATCAGGTTTTGTGAAATCTATCTTAATTTTGCCTCTGTCTTTAATAGTAACCTGGTCAATGGATTGTTCGAGAAAAGAAAATGTCGATAATTCCTTCTCATGTGTTTCATAATAATTATATTGTTTAGGCAGCGGAGAAAATACACGGTCTTTGCAAACATAGTGGTCATAGAAAAAGGAATCTCCTCGCTTGTGATAATCCAGTTCTTTTCTTATTTTGTCTTTATTTTTGTATGCTTGAATGAACATGGTATGTTTACCATAGATTTGAACTACATCGAAGGAGAAGTCACCATTTTTAGTTTGCTGAACTGCATCATAGGTATAGCCGTCAGGATAGCATATTTGACAACGAACAAAAACTTCTTTGTTCCATTTCTTTAGTTCGCCGCTTGAACTTCTTCTTTTATAGACAGTTCCTTTTACTTGTAGTTTCTGTTCTATCGGATAGTGTGGTTTGAATGTTTTTACTCCTGCCATGGTTTGCCAGTCATATCGTCTCCATCCCTGAATCATCATTAATAAATCCAGGGCTTTGCGGTGATGCAGGTCTTGAGATTCGAAATAATATTCCGGTGACTGTATAAAACCTCGTATTTCTGAAGACAATAGCAGATTCGTGAGAATATTTCCTTGGCTGTAGTGTAAATCTTCCATATCATTATCTCTGACTGCTACGGAAAATGATGTTTCCGGAAGACTTTTACCATTCCTGTCTTGTATTTTGAATGAATATTTTTCAGGATGGTATGGTTGGTGGTTGTCTTTTATAGCGTGATCATGTAAAGTGATGGACACTGTTTCTTGTTTTCTGACAAAGAATAATCGATCTGCAAAGATATGTCCTGCACGATCAAAGACTGTTAGCTGGTGTACGCCTTGTTGAAGAGAATCAGTGTTGAAGCATAGTTGGAAACGGTCCTTGATACCGAGTGACTGGTAATGGACAGGTTTTCCTCCTTGTTGCAAAGTTATAAACAAGGGAGATGTGATATTTTTGGAAAGAATTTGGATATTTATCTGATTCTCATTTATATCAGCCTGCAAGGCTACTCCTGCTTTCTCAGGTGTGGGCAAAGGATATTCATATATTTGGTTTTGATCGGAAATTGTTAAGTGGCAATTTTTTAATCCTATTTCCCAATGGAGGTGATTGATATTGAAGGTTCCCCGTCCGTTGTGTACTACTTGTAGTGTATCCAGAACTTTATAATTGTTGGTTTCTATGAGTATGTATTTGGGAGCGATTATTTTCTCTTCCTTATCACGTAATTCAAAGGCAATTCTATTATCAATTTCTTCGATCAGATGTCCGCCTTCAGGATAAAAACCAACTTTAATACGCTGTTTCTCTTCCTTTGGAGATGATCTGTTAATACGTGGGCGTGTCCGCATTTGTTTGGTTGGGTATTCTTCATTTTCTATGGCATTGTATACGGGAAGTACGCGAGAAAAAATAGAAGGAACTTCACTCGTACGTTTTTCTACATTTTTAAAATCACTTAAGATACTTCCGTCTTTGTACAGGAAATTCTCGATAAGAAGCGGGCTTGTTATCCTTCCGAAATTCAGCATCCAGGCTGTGTATGCGCGCACTTCATAATATCCGGCATTTAAGGTGTCCGGAAGATAGAAGTTTCCTGAACACATTCCTTCTTCTATATAATGCCTGTTGCGTTTCACCAGAATTCCTTCTTGGCTTAATAGGTCAACATAAAGCACTTTGCTTTTCACTTCTGGAATTAGAGTTTCGGCATTCACTATATGAGCTTTATACCAAATTGATTCCTTCATGAAATAGGAAGTGTTGTCGAAGTGTAGATAGACTTTTTCCTGCGGATGGAGGGCGGAAAAAAGTGATATGTTTTGATAAAGTGAATCAGTTTCCTTTTCATCTTGTGATATTGGGGATGCGCATAGAGAAAAAGGAATTCTGATGATGAAATATAATATGATAACTAAATGTTTATTTAGCATGAGTCTCTTTACTCTTTTGTTATAATTGGTATCCCACTGTCACTCAGTCCTTCCGCACTGATCTTCATCCGCCTACACGTAGTATTATTATAGAAACTAATTTGCGCTTTGCCTTGACTGTCGGTTTTTACTTCCGGATTCCAATACAGGGTACGGCGAAAATCAATGTCACCGGGTACACTATTGCTATGATCTATGTGATAGAACCTTTTCACCTGAGAATAACCATCATAAAAAGTGTGGCGGATTCCTTTCTGATAACCGTCGTGTAAACCGTCATTGTATGGATGGACCATGATGATGACAGGGGTGTGGAGTAGTGAAGCTACTGTTGGCAAGTCTATATCAGACGGAGATGCGGCTTCTATTCCCTCTTCTTTGATTTTCTTGACAGCCCACAGTTGTGCATACTGATCATAAAGAGTTATTTGCCGGATATTCTCAATGGGCATCTGTTCTGGTGGTAGCCCCCTTGCAGGGTAGCGTGTTGATCCTTTTTGGATATCGAAGAAGTAAACAATGTCTTTGCCGGCATATTGATAAGGACCGTCTGCACTATCTTTTCTAAGGTGGGGTATATTGTTCTCCATATATTCTCCTAAAGTACCGGGATAATTTTTTCCCGAGTCCATTAGTTTGTTGACATCCTTTTCCACATCATAAACAAATTCCGGAGATATTTCTTTTCTTATTCGCTGCTTTTTAATGATAACTTGCGGCAGATATTGCATCTCATCAACAGAATGTTGTTTTAAGCTATCCTCAAACTCGTCAGAGAACACTGTAACCGTATCTTTCACCAGTAAATCGGGGTAGGAGTAGCTGCGTGGAACAGGGCTGAAATGGCGGTCCAGCATGATCCGGCAATGCTTTAGCTTTTTCTTTTCTGTGACGGACAGGCTGAGTTGCCATTTCCCTTCAAGTTTGACACTATCCGGTAACATAAAGTAGAAATGTCCGCCAGCATCTGTTTGGCAGTGGCTGTGAAAACTTGCATTATCTTTATTCATCCAGAAGATGACATCTGCGTATGCTTTTGACTTGTTCCTCAGTAGCTCCATTATTTTACCGTTTATCGGAAGAGCTTGTTCAATATAATGTTTTACCCTGAAAGGTGATACATCTGCCATCGTCTGCCAGTCATAGCGACACCACCCCTGAACCATCATCAGTAAATCCAGCTTCATGCGGGTGGCGCGGTCGTCCTTCTCAAAATATTGCATAGGATTGGCCACATATCCTTTTATATCGGAAGAAAGTAACAGATCGGTTAATATGTTATCCTGGTACGAAGTGTAAATCTCCGTACCGGCATCGCGTACAGAAAGAGAAAAAGAACTTTCAACGGGATTTCCGATGGAATCGTTCAAGGAAAGAAACATGTTTACCTTTTCGAGAGGTACATAAGTCTGTTTCTCTGTTTGAGCAGATAGCCGGTAATACGTTAAAGGACGAGTGTTGAACGACAGGCGTTCGGCAAGGATATTTCCTTTTTTATCATATAATGTAAACTGTATGCAACCTGCCGGAAGCCGGGATTTGGGTAACCGGAAAACATAGGGGGCGTCTGCCAGCCTCATGGCTTCTACTGCATAGACTGTGCCACGACAAGATACGGATACCGCTATGGTGTCACGGGGGAGGACGGAGGATTTGGATATCTCTATCTGGTATGATTCTTCGTTAGTATCATTGATACGCATCACGTATCCTGCCGGGAGGATATCTGAGAAATTAAAGTCATATTGTTTGCCTTCATGTTCGACTATTACTTTGTAAGAGGTTGTTTCCGGCAATAGCTCAAAGAATCCCATACCTTGATGATAGGTCGAAAGGAAGGAAACTGAATTGCCTGATGAATTGTAGACGGCACCTGTTATTTGGAGGTCTTCTCCTTTTGCTCCCCATGCTTTAAAGCCGATACGGGAAGCGATTCCGACTACTGCATTGCCGCCTTCCGGGAAGAAAGCCAGATTTACTTTTCCTCCTTTCTTTTCTTTTTTGCGTTCGTTCTTCACTCCAAAGCCGCTGTCCATTGCTTTTTCTGCATAGTTACCGTCCGTTTCCGGTTCATCATAAACAGGGAAAACGCGGGAGAATATACAGTCGTCTCCAAAGTTTAGCATCCCTCGTGTGTACGCACGAACCTCATAAAAACCACTCCGGTAAATCCTTTTCAGTGGAAATTCACCATGACATTGACCGTTCTCTATCATGAGTTTTCGGTTGGCTATCACTTCTCCCTGTGGGGTCAGAAGTTCAACATGCAGTACTTTGCTTAGTGGGCTGAAGCGGTGTTGCTCAGCTAAAACGGTATATGCTTTGAACCAGATGGTATCGCCCAGAAAGTAGCCGGTATTATCAAAATGAAGGTATACTTTTTCCTGAGGATTGCGTTTGTTGAATTGGTTGATTTCTTTTATATAGTCAGACAAGACTTTTGCCGGTTGGGATTGGGCAACTAAAGGCAACACTAATAAATGTGTCAGTAATAGTAAAACAGCTGATTTTTTCATATTTCAATCGTATTAGTGTTCGTCTTCTCTCTGACTGCTTCCGGTGTTTGTATTAGATTCTTGTAGTCAGCTTGCTTTATAGAGACTATTGTCAGTTGACGCTTTTCCGGGAAAAGTATCAACTGACAATAGCTGAATTTTAATTAATGAGTAGAAGAGGTGCTGTCGATATCCCAATGGACGAAGTAGTCGCCACTTTCAATCTTTGCACGTACTTTTGCGGCTATTGCTGCATTTTCTTCGCTGTATTTGGAACAAACTAAATCTGAGATGATAGTGGGGTCATTGTAACGTTTTGCCATACGTATCATTACCGGAAGGGTTTTACCTTCACAGGGCATCTCCAGACAGATTTCTTTCAGGAGTTCGATGTCATTATGACGCTCGTTGCCCGGTTCCTTTTTCATGTCACGGCATAGTAGACCTTTACTTGTATCAGATGCTCCCCATGTGCCACGGATACCGGTATCCGCATAGGTATGTGTAACGGCACCGCCTACACGTGTCCAGTCATTGGTGAATCCGGGATAAGTGACTCCTCCGTCCGGATAATAGCTGCTCACTCCTTCGTTCATCAATACATATCTCTCTTCCGAACGTTCGGGAAGGTGGTTGAATGCTTCGATCAGCATGAAATAAAGTTCCACATTGCGATAAATGTAAATAAAGTTATCGGCAGCATAGCTCCATTTCTGCATTCTCCAGTTTCCATATGAGTCTTGGCTGAAATGAGAATTGAACCGTCCGTCACGAGAATCTTCCGAAGTAAAAGCATTCGGGTTAAAGTCTTTGTCAGAATACCGGGCTATACCCAATTCTGATGGTCTCAGAATAGGAGCGGAGTAAAGATTCTGCTTGGTTGCATTCGTCTGGTTTTTCTTGTACTCATAAGTGATTACCGAAACAGTTGCCGATCCGTAAGGATTATCTCCTCTGAATATTTTCGAATATGCGTTGTGGTAGTTAGATTGGCACATCCATTTGGTATAAGTAGAAGAGGAGGCGAATGCTTCATTCATTTTAGGCAGAACCAGGTCCACCACATCTTGCCATCTTCCCTGCCACAAAGCGAGTTCGGCAGACAGTGCAAAATACTCCGGAGTCATAAGATCCCAAAATGTGTAGTCACCTGCTGAAAGTGAACTGTCTGAGGCGATCCATTCTGTCCATGGCATAGTATGATTTCCGTCGATTCCGTCAAAACCTGTCTTCAGATATTCCACACATTTGGCTATTGTCTGGTCTAAATTCAGTTTGGGGTATTGGGAATAATCTTTCATTTCGTACATGGGATCATCAAACCAGACTACTTCATTATAGATTTTCGCCATTGTGAAATAGACCCATGCTTTTACTCTTACAGTGCTGGCAACCAATCCTTTGTAGTGCTCCATGTCGATGCTGTACAAATGTGCCTGCTTGAATTCGTAGATTTTCTGCAGGTAATCGTTGCATGAGATGATCAAATCATAGTATTTGGCCGGATCGGCATATGTGTTGCCTGTCAGATCCGATTCATAATTGGACAGTGCATACATGTCGACATCTCTGTCGGTAGGGATCAGCATTTCAGCCCGGGAATCAGTCAGATAAATGGCTTTGTCGCCAATAGCCTGCATCTTCGTTGCGACTCCCAGAAAGCCTGCATACATTTCGCTGGCTTCTTTTATATAGTCATCTCCTTTCAGCATTGTGTTGTTCTCCGGTTCAAAGAAATCGGAGCAGGCACTAAGACCCATCATGGCTATACCACACAACATGCTTTTTAATAGTATATTCTTTTTCATTGTCGTTAGAATTTCAAATTAACACCAAATTTTACAGATTTCGGTTGTACCATCTTTGCATAATCCAGTCCTTGAGATGTTTCGCCGTACGAGTAAGAGAATTCCGGGTCCAGTCCCAGGTATTTTGTTGCTGTCAAAAGGTTCTCGCCTGATACATACAATGTGCCTGAACGGAAGAAATTAAGTACGGTCTTGTCAAAACTATAGCTCAAAGTCACGCTTTTCATGCGGAGATAAGAAGCATCTTCCAGCCATCTTTCAGAGAATGAAGTACTGCGATAAGGGTCGTTGTGCTGTACACGTGGCATATTGGTCACTTGTCCGTCCAAAGACCAGCGATTCAATACGGCGATACTTTGGTTGCCTAATGTATTCATACCTTCCAGTTGATTGCGTACGGCATTGTAGGCCATGTTGCCTTTGGAGTAGCTGAACTCAGCACCGAGTGCGAATCCTTTGTATTTGAACTGAGTATAGAAGCCTCCGAAGAAATCGGGAGCTGCACTTCCCAAAGCTACACGGTCTTTGCTGTCAATTCTATGGTCTCCGTTCTGGTCTACATAATGCATATCCCCGCCTCGGAAATAGTTACCGTTGTCTGCCATCAGACTGGCCGCATCAGCTTCTGCCTGAGTGGAGAACACGCCTGCTACCTGATAGCCGTAGAACTGATAAGGCGACTTTCCGACTTCTGTGATCCAGTTGCCATTGATGATTCTTTCTTCACCACCCAAAGAAGTGATTTTATCATCGTAATGGGCGATATTACCACCTATAATCCATTCGAAATCACGGGTACGAACCAATGAGGCTTGTACGGAGAGTTCAACTCCCTTGTTATCCATCTTACCGACATTCGCATAATAAGGTGCGGAACCGTATATAGATGATGTCGGTTGCATACAGATCATATCACTGATCTTGTTATTGTAATAATCGAAACTCACATTTAAGCGGTTGCGGAACAATGACAGATCCAGTCCCAAATTGAGAGAAGCATTCTTTTCCGGCTTTAAATGAGTGTTCGGTACATTGACACGTGCAATGGCGGAAATATCCTGATAAGCGGCTGATGAATAGTAGAACGTACCCATATTGCTTGCAAAGCGGGTGTTACCGGTCAGACCATATTCAGCGCGTACATTTAGCTTGTTGATCCATTCTGAATTTTGCAGAGGTTTCCAGCCCTTGCCCAGCCAGACTAATCCTACCGACGGATATACATAGAACCGGTTGGCGCTTGTACCTGTAGATGAGGCTCCGTCTACTGATACATTGACAGAAGCCTGTACCAGATTATTGTAGGTATAATCAGCATGTCCGTAATAGCTCATCCAGTTCCATTTGTTAACATAACCGTAGAAACGGCGTCCGTCAGCCTGTGTGTTACCCAGTGTCTGATAAAAGTCATTGTCTGTGTTACGTCCTTCACCCACATCGAATTCGTTCTTGGTTGTCAGAATCTGTGCACCGGCGATTGCATTCAACTGGTGAATGCGATTGAACATTTTTGAATAACGTGCATTCAGATTCAGATACAGGTTGCTGGTTTCGCCCACACCGGAACGAACCATGTTGTTGGCTGTACCATAAGTGTCGGATATCGGAACGATGGTTTTGTCTGTCAATCCGGGGATAAACATAGCTTCATTGTCATAATTGTAGTACATTCCTATCATTCCTGTGAATACCAGTCCCGGTAGCGGGGTATAGTTTACACCTGCTCTCAGATTTAAATCGTATTGACGATTATGTGCGTCTAAGGTATTGACGATAGCTAATGGATTGCTTATCGCAAAATCCATGGTGGTACATTTACCGAAATAGTAAGGTGAATAAGTACTTAATATATTTCCGTCTTTATCCTTGTTGTATGGACTGAGTACCGGTGATTGCGCATAAGCTGCCAGAATCGGGTTGGTCTTGATGTTCATGCCTTGTTCCTGGAAATGGCCGTTCATATAAGCAAATCCGATGGTAGCAAAGATATCCACTTTCTTGCTTACGAGGATATTACCATTCAACTGAGTATGGAAACGTTCTGTACTGGTGCTTTCATATAAACCGTTTTCTTTGGAATAACCTAACGAAAGGTCATATTTTGCGATTTCGTCACCACCTTCCACGCGGAAAAGGTGATCTGTCGCATAACCGGTATTGTACATCAAATCCTGCCAGTCAGTCTGATTATTATAGGTGTTGAGGTATAATGGATTATTAGGGTCCTTCAGGAAAGGAAAGTTGCTATAGAATTTATCCATATCACTATAATATGTCATACCTGCATCCGTCAGATAGTTCAAATAATCTTTCCCGGCCAACAAAGGAATGCGTTTGTCACTCCAGGTAACGCCATACTGTCCGTAGTAGCTTACCTTCGTTTCCATATCGTTGGAGCTGGCACCATCTGTCTGGATCAGAATAACTCCGTTCGATCCCATTGAACCATACATAGCGGCTTCCGCACCTTTCAGCACTGTAATGTTCTGAATATCATTAATATTGTATGCCTGAAAAATATCACGGGTCAGACCTCCGATTATCGGTGATTCGTTTTTGTCCGGCAAGTAAGGTACACCATTGACTACGATCAATGGCGCATTGTCACCTGTCAGTGAACGGATACCCCGGAGGTTATAATAACTGCCTTCACCCGGCATACCACTGCCGCGTTTTACTTGTAAGCCTGCTACTTGTCCTGCCAAAGCCCGGTCAATCTTAGAGCTTCCCAAAAGAAAATCTTTTTTGGTAATATTTGTTGCAGTAGTATAATCGGAAATTTCCGTATTATCTCCCCGGAAGGGCAATACAACTTGCTCGTTGTGCTTATACTGGTTGTCTGAAATCATCATGATCACCACTTCCGTTCTTCCGTTCAGCAACTGCCGAACGGGAAGGTAACCGGGTGCCCAAACCGATATCACTCCGGATTTGTCTCTTAATTTAAAAGTGAACTCTCCATCGGCTTTGGTAGTTGCATTCAAGGTATCTTGTACAGACACTACAGCATCTGCTATAGGTTTATTAGTGGCAGAGATGATCTTACCTGTCAGTTTGTAGTTTTTCTGTCCGTACATGCAAGTTGCAAACAACAATGGCAATGCAACCGCAAGTATTCTTTTTATATTTTTCATATCGTTCCTTATCTAGATTAATAACAGTTTGCAGTCGGGCGGATGCACCAATGGTTCGGAGTAAAGGCTGTTCCTCCATTGTGCCTTGCCACGAACTTCAGATGAAGTTCCACAGGTTCATCTCCTTCGATTGTAAAGACACCGACTTCTCCACCGTCTCTGTCATATTTATTGTTCAGACTGGATGGGTAGAACTCCGGTGCACCTCCGCCACCTCGGTCATTACTATAGCTGCTCCATTTGGACCTGACTATTGTTCCCACCAGCTTATCATTAATATAAATATCACAATCATTTTTCATGTTCGCATTTTTGCCGACACCAAAATGGAAAGTATATTCGCCGGGAGGAATGATGTAAGGTTCGGCATCATACGTATTGTCGCTGTGCAAATCAAATTTGAAGGCGGTGAAATCCAGAATTGTCTCCAGATTATTTGCATCCTGACGTACAAACCATACATATTCATTACTGATTTCCGGCCATCCGTATCCCGGAGTCCATGCTTTAACATCGGTACGTGTAGGTCCGCCGGTTCCGTACGGAGCTAAGTTGGTACATGCAAAATATTTGTCCTTATCATCCTGGCTCATGTATTTGAACCATTTGAAAAGATCCTTAAAACGCCATATCAGCACGTCTTTTTGTGGCAGTTTCAGAGAAGTGACATAATAAGCTATACCATTGCTCATTCTCACAGGATTATCGAGGTCTACCTTATTGACTGTAGTTCTCCACTGTTTACCAAAAGCGGAAGTCAAGTCCGGTTTTTGCGGATTGCCGAAAGCTTCGGCGTCATATTCCACATCTTTGAAAAACATGGCCTGAAAACACCAGTTTTCCAAAATTGAATCCGGACGCTCCAAGTTCCACTTTTTAAGTTTCGCTTTCCCTTCATCCAATGCTTTCTTGATCAATTCGTCAGATGGAATAAGCATTGTTATCTTTTTGCTTTCAGATGCCAAATCCAAGCCTTTATCCAGGAAATAAGGGTTCTTCACCGTAAAGACAGAATCATAAACCGTATTACCGGATTCATCTACTCCAATGCTAAGGCTGTTATTCTTATCAAAGATCTTTATGTTTCTTGAAAGAACCGCATTTTTAAAGATGGAATATTCGTCTGATAATCCTTCCAGAGTTTCCAGCAAAGATTTAGGAGTAACAATGACATTGTCTAATTCATAAACATATCCATTGTTTACCTTCACTACTTTTTTAACTTTACAGTTACTGTTGAAAATAATTTCTTGTGATCCGCTATCTTCTGATACCATCTTGTTGATCATCACATATTTTCCGTTCCACATCATCAGACGCTGACCGTCTTCGATGGTATTAGGTGAAAGGGAGGCGGTCGTTATATGGCTTTTTGCCATATAAACTTTCTCTTCGTCTATGCCGTCATCCGAACTTTTCGTTGCGGTCATGAGTGCATTGTCAACCACAAAAAGAGTGTAAGATACTCCGGCAGCTTCCATCTCCTTAAAGACTCCTGTCTCTTTGAATAAATTGCATATGGAGCTGTATGACTGCTGTGACTCTAAATATTCAATGGCCGGCGCATCGACAATAGTCATTTCTTCATTGTTGATGATAGCTGCCTGTTTATTGTAATGGTTATCCCATTCGTCCGTACAGGAAGACATCAATCCTCCCCATATGATTGCAGCGGATAAGATATATTTATATGCTTTCATAATCTGATTCAATTTATTGGTTCAAACAAAATATAATCAACTTGGATACGGAAGTCTTTTGAAATACTGGCTGCCGGATCATTCAAAGTGATTCTCATTGTATATTCCTTCATATCAGGGATTTCTACAACATCGTATAGAACGGTGTCAAATAGCCCCATAGTTACCAAATAATTACCATTAGCATCTTTGTCGTCCGGAAGACTGGAATATAAAAGACGTGATACGGAACCGGCTTTCTCCATTTCAGTGAATTCGACATCTATTTGCCCTCCGTTACTTCCACTACCGTAGGAACGGAAATTCTTCATACTGTTTGCGTAAAAATAGCGTAAAGTCACTTTATATTTTCCGGGAATCATAACAGGAGACTTCATTTCTACCCATCCTTTATACCCCAATGAAACAGTCAGTAAATCACCATGCAGGAATCTTCTGGTTTTATCTTGGTTATCATAGTTTGAATTACTGCGCAGGGTTCTATAGGCTAAATTGCCAAAATTACTTTCAGGCATTCCTTGAGAACCTACTTTATATTCATAGCATGATAGTTTTGCATCTTTCAGTTCTGTCGACGGTTCCGTCTTTGCATCTATCTCTTGCTGGAAAATCTGACCGTCTGCTCCGTTGGAACCGATATAGTTGGCTACTTCCGGATAATCGGCCAAATCCCAGTAAAGAATAAATGGTTTAAGGTCTTTGCAAACAGGAAGTAAGCCTTCCAGTTGCTGTATATAACCGTTCTTGGTCTGATAGTCGCAATCACTTTCACGGAAAACAGCTTTCATTTCACTGCCACCATCGTAATTCAGGTAATAGTTGCCATCTGCTTCTTTGGATATTTTGATTGCTGCATTTTCGCAGGCAGTTCCCCATATCTTACAAGTTGCTACTGTATCTACGTCAAATTTCTTCAGATTGTCTACTTTATAACGTCCGTTCAGGATATGATAAGCTGCATAGCGGTTCAACGCATTGTTCTTATTTTCATAGTCTTCTCCGGCTCCCAGTTTCTTCACCAGGTCGTCACAGGAAGAAATCCCTTCACGCTGGAAAACATCATCGGGTACTCCCAATATGGTATAATTCCGGCGTACTTCCTGTTTGGTGCCATCGGGCATCGTGATGGTATCGGCAATTATATTCAATGTATCGTGCCATCCGGTTCGTTTCAAGGCTTCTGCAAGAATATTATTCTTATTGTTCTCGAAAAATTTCTGATAGACACTTTCGACCATCGGGCGCATGACATCGTCCAATACATAAACAAAACCATTGGAAGTATGTATAGCCAGTTCCTTCACATGGGCTTCTCCATTCATATACATGGAGTTGAATCCCCCTTCGGAGGCATCGTCTGCATTAAAGGTTACTTCCAGTATATCATTGGACAGCGTCTTGTCTTCCAGCTCTCCGCCTTTGGAGAATTCTTCCAATGTGATCGTGTCATTTACCAGATGGTATTGTACCAGCTGTCTTACATAGACTTTTCCCAGTTCTTCTACTGAGGAGACTTTCTTTTCCTGATAAAAAGCTTCCATCGCCTGATTGGTGGGAGCGAACAGCGTTAACTTGGCAGTTGCTTGATTCACTGCATTGTACATATCGGCATATTTCATCACCTTGATCCATTCCGAAAAATCATCAGGACGGGTACTCAGGTAAGATGAAATAGGTTGCATGTTGTACACTGCAAAAGTTTCATCCTTATAAGGATCGTCGCAGGAATAAACGGCAGCGACAATGATCAATATACAAATTCTAATCAAATTCTTCATAGTAATATAATTAATCGGTTACACCTGCATAATACGGGTTTTGAACTAACAATAAATTAGAATCAATTTCACTCTGATTGATTGGCAGATACCAAGCATATTCATTGCTCAATACGGAACGTATCCAAGAAACGTTGGCGGTTGAATTGTATGTTACAATCGTTTCAATGAATGAATCTTTATATCTGTAATTTTTCGTTTTGCCGAAGCGGACTAAGTCATACCATCTTTTCCCCTCTGCGGCAAATTCTATATTACGTTCATGCAGTACAGCTTGCAACATCTCTTCTTCTGTTACAGATTCTGCTGTCAAGTCCAGATCTTTGAGCCGGGCACGGTTACGCACTTTATTGATAATTTCCAATGCTTCTTCGTAATTGGCAGCACCTTTCCAGATCAATGCTTCTGCTTTCATTAATAATATTTCGGTCATACGATAAATGATGTAGTTGGCATCGTCGTTCGGGCGTACCTGACTTAAATCCTGATATTCTGATCCTTTGTACTTCCAGATGCAATATTGTTTTTTATCGGCTGTTCCTGTGGCGTCCAAGTCTGCATAAGCTCCCCACTTTGCACGTACGGAAGCGGTGAGGTCACCGGCACCATTCTCAATGTTCTCATTATATAAATCTTCGCACATTGCTTCTGTATATAAGTATGGAGCGGTAGCGCTGAGTGTGAAGTAATAAGAAGGTGAGGTGCCTTTATTTTCTTCCTGCTGAGCGAAGTTCTTTTCGTCCCAATTTATCTCAAAGATGGATTCGTTACTGTTTCCTTGGGTAAAGATGGTGATCCACTGTTCGGGAACAGCCATGAATACCGGACGGCGTGAAGCTGTAGCGTTAATCAGCTGATTGGCATATTCTATACAGCCGTCATAATCTTCACTCCACAAGCAAACATCTGCCATCAGGGCATACAGTGCCCATTTGGTAGCACGTCCTTTGCTGGCACCTTCCCATTTGTCATCTTCAAAAAACTCTTTAGCTGCTCCGGTATCCAGTGCAGTTTGAATATCTGACTTAATCTGGGCGATTATGTCTTCTTCTGAAGATTTAGCGATATCGTAAGGAGCGGAATCGTCTACATAAGGTTCTGTTACAATAGGAGCTTCCTTAAAGTTACGAACTAAATAGAAATGACACAGACCGCGTAAGAAATAGGCTTCGGATAAATGCGAGTTCATCGTGACTTGCAAATAGGTCTTGTCTTTAGCTTGTACCTCCGGTGCATATTTTATTACAGAATTGGCCATATTCAGTATGTTGTATATGGAGGCCCAACTGCATAAGGCATCAGAAGCTGTAATCTGGAAGTTCTGTAATTTTTGTTTTTTAGTATCACTGTAGGCGTAGATAGAAGCACCTCGCAGTTCTCCCCAATCAACCAGTGTACGGGTACAGGCACGTAAAGAGGAATATCCTGAAGCTAAAACAGCTTCTACATCTTCTTTTGCTTTCCAATAATTAGCTGTTATCTGCTCATTTTTAGGATAAACTTCAAGCCAGTCACTACAACTGCCGCAAAGTAGGCTCCCGAAAGCGAATAAACATATTAATATCTTTTTCATATCTGAATAGTATTAGAAACTCATATTTAAACCGAAAGAAAATCTCTTGGAGACAGGAGTGGTAGCTGTATCTATTGCTAGATTGTCTTTAACAGATACTTCAGGGTCCTGTCCTGTATAGTTAGTCCATGTAAACAAGTTATATCCTGTTACGAATACACTTAATGAATTGACATTGAATTTATTACAGATTTTTCTGGGGAATCCGTAGCTTAATGTCATTGATTTCAGACGTACGAAAGAAGCTTTTTCTACGAAGCGGTCTGATCCCAGATAGTTACGTCCTTCGTTGTATAAGGCGCGCGGTATGTCTGTATTATCCCCTTCATTTTTCCAACGACGAAGTACAGCTTTACTTTGATTGCTGGAACCATACATGGATTCGTTGTTCATACGAGCCATATTGACGATGGATTGGCCAAAACGTCCATGGAAGAAAGCGCTTAGACTTACTTGTTTATATTTGACGGTTACTCCTCCACCTCCGGTGACTAGTGGCTGAGTGTTTCCCAGGTAAACAATATCATATTTATTGATAACACCGTCATGATTAATATCCTCGTACATTGCATCACCCGGATAGCAAAGATATGAACCGTTTTTCATAACAATCGGATTACCTTTCAGGTCATTCATTACATTACCTTCTGCATCACGGGCATAAGTAGCATCTTTATTCTGATAAACGCCCTTATAACGATAACCGAAGAAGGAGCCGATAGGGCGGCCAACTTGTGTGATGTATGCATATTCTCCATTTTTCACTTCATCGGCATTCTTTATACCTTCTGTTACGCCGGACTGCAATTCAGTAATTTTATTCTTGTTACGTGATACATTGAAATAACCGCTTACACGCCAGTCTTTGTTTTCAAAGAATACCAGGTCTGTACGGAATTCCCATCCCTGGTTTCTGGTAGCCCCCGAGTTGAAGTATGCAATATTGGAAAATCCTGTTGTAGAAGGTATTCTGAAGTTTTTGTTTAAGATATCTTCTCTGTCTCTCCAATAGTAATCAAAAGTAAATCTCAAACGGTTATGCAAGAAACCTAAATCAACTCCAATATTGTATTCCTTAAGAGATTCCCATTTTAATTGATCCAATTGCATACGGCTGGGGGCAATGGAAGACATATTCATATAATTATCTCCGGTTGACTTAAATGCACCCATATAAACAGAGTTACCTTTGGGAGGAGTTCCACTTTCTCCATAGCTAAGACGTATTTTGGCCATATCCAGCCATTTTTCTCTTGCAGCAGCGAGGAAAGGTTCGTCCTGAATATTCCAGTTTACACCAAATGCCGGGAAATAACCCATGCGTTGGTTGCGTCCCATTGCCGAACTGCTTTCTATGTTTAATAATGCCTGGAATACATAGCGTCCTAACAAGGTATAGTTGATCATTCCCATTCCTGAAACACTTCGGCCTTCAGATTCTCCGGAACCCATACTCTGTACAGATGTTCCTACTGTAGGATCGGACAGGCCGGAAGAAGCCATTCCGGATGTTTTACTTGCGTAACTGGAACTTGTCGACTGGCTGGTATTCCAACGAAGATTGGTGATCAGGTTGTGCTTGCCGTTCCAGTTTTTCATGAATTGAAGTTTGTTTTCAGTTTGAATAGACAAACTTTCGGACATTCCATCATAAGCCTGATTAGCAAAAGAGTTCATCCAGACGGCACCTGTTACTGATTGCGGCAGGAATTTAGTGTTTTTGGATGTATTCATCTTTATAGATACATAACCACTATAGGTGAAGCCCGGCAATATTTTGTAGTTGGCATCAATGATTGCTCTGGTTTCCCGTTGAAGGGTATTGTTTTTGGATTCTTTTGCCATAGCTACCGGATTGTAGTTAGTAGCACTACTTCCTGTATCATTACTTTTGAAAACGCCTTCCCAGTCTGTGGTTTGACGAGTGAAGTATTGATCCAGCGGAAGATGAGTTGCATCATCAATTACATAAGGTGACTTATTAGGCATCTTTTTGAAGGCTTCGGAACGAACGGTTGTTGCCCAGTTCGCATCTTTGTCAGTCTGAGTATAGGTAACATTGGCGCCAAATCTCAATTTCTTCGAGAAATTGTAATCAATACGCAATGTAGAGTTGAAACGGTCCATGGAAGTACCGATTGTTGTTCCGTCATCGGTTGCATATCCCAAAGAAAGACGATAAGTTGCTCTGTTACCACCTCCGCTCATAGAGAAACTATTATCGGAAGATAAGGCATTCTGACGTACCAAATCCAACCAGTCTGTGTTCTGATGATATTCATCGTAATATTGCCAGTCCGGGTTATCTCCGATTTCCGGTGTGTTGAACAACAAACGCAGATAATTGGAGGCTTGACTTACACCTACATAGTTGGCACTATTCCAGATAGCATCCTGCATCAAGGCAACATATTCGTCACCATTTAACATCGGGATTGTCTTCGGCTCTACTTTAGCAGTCCATTTGGAGGAGAAAGAGAAGCGTGTCTTACCTACTGATCCTTTTTTGGTTGTAATGATCAATACACCATTGGCTCCCTTGGTTCCCCATACGGCTGTAGCCGAGGCATCCTTCAATACTTCTACAGACTCGATGTCATTCGGAGAAATGTTAAGTAAGGCTCCCAGATCTTCTTCATTGGCTGTTGCAAAATCAAAGTCACTGGTATTGCTGTCCGAGTAAGGTACACCGTCAATCACAATCAGAGGGTCAGAGGAGGCATTCAATGTACTGGCACCACGAATGAAAATAGTACTTTTTGCACCGGGGTCACCACTTAATGTGATATCCACACCTCCTAATTGTCCTTGCAAAACCTCTTCGACAGATGTTACAGGCGAAGTGGCTACCAAATCTTCCATATTGATTTTTTGCGTAGCCGAAGTCTGTTCCTTCAAACCTACTCCTAAATCATTACGGTCTTTACGTTCAGCCACAATTTCTACCTGACCTATTGCCTCAGACATAGATTCCATGGTGACATTTAAGGACTTTTGTCCGTTGTACTTTATTCTCTTTGTTTTCATTCCGATATAAGAAAACACGAGAGTCAGGTCTTTCTCTTTTTCAGGAATAGCCAGCTTGTACTGACCGCTCATATTGGTAACAGTACCTCCCAGAGAGCGTTCCTGCGAGTTCATAATATTAATATTAACACCGATCAAAGGTTCTGCACTTTTCCCAATGAGTTCCGTCACATTACCGATGATAATCTGCTGCGTCTGTGCCACTACTTCTCCTACAGTACAAAGAAGTATGACTACAGAAAAATATAATTTTGTTAACTTCATAATTCTTAAAATTCAAATTACATAAGAAGAGATTCGATAAAATGGAAACATCCGTCATTATAACAGAATGGGAAATAGTTGTATTTTCCAGATACCTGTACCACTTTTGTACCATTCTTAAGCTGGAATGAGAGAGAGGTCCCCAGGTCGTTATAAATAATTGTATTTCCGCTGTAATTGACATATTCGCCACTTTCCATCTTCGAACCCGGATAACAAGCTGAAGGTACAGAAGAGGCTACTAGGAAATAGTTACTGATGTATTTCTTCAGCTCAATCTTTTCGTCACCGGTCAGTCCGTTACCAGAATCAATCAGACCTAATGTACCATCCTCATAAACCGTAAGCTTGTCGGCTCCCGGAATCTGTTTGCCGGCTAATGCATTCTTGATCGTTTCATTGGTCGGAATAAAAGCAATGGTACGGCCTGCTAATCCCGCTACTGTTTCTCCGGAAATCATATCTGCCTGTTTCAATAATTGTGCGAAACAATAATAAGGATAACGTGCATCCTGACAGATAGCCAATGCTTTTTGCATGCTGTTTCCCTGACCGTCTTCTGTTTCTGCCTCGAATAATCCGGATATTGCATTCGCTTTATAAGTGTAGGTCTTTCCGTTTGCCCATGGTTTACCGCTATTGGTGACTTCTTCGAATTCAACAAATGGATCGATCGTACTTCCCGGTTCCAATATACCGTTGAAATGACTGTTACAGGTTATCTTTCCATCTTTAACAAACCAGTAGCAGAAGGCAGATTGAATAGGGATGACTTGTGTTCCTTGCTTTTTAAGTTCGACTTCCTCACTCATTACAGTATGTGCACGTATAATGCGTTGTAACTCGTCCGAAGAAACGGCTTCCCATTCTCCTTCGGGCTTTTGTTCGAGCTTTCCTCCTTCGGCATAATAATTCAAGAAGATACCATCTGATTCGAATCCGGAATTGTCAGGGATCAATAATGTGTATTTTTCGTTTTCAGATCCGAATGAACTCAGCAGGTTTGCGCCATTCATTGCATATAAGAAATTCAGGAATCTCTTTTCGTGGAAGGCCGGACCGGATACTGAATTGAAAAGAATCGGAGTCTGAATCTTGCCCAATCCGTAGAAACTGCCATTCACACACATTTTTCTATTGACGTCCGATGCATAGGGATCAAAATTATATTTTGTACCCGAAGCGGTGGTAACGGTGCCATTCACAATTTCTTCCGGGAAAGCTACTGAACCACTATATACATATTCATTAAGGAACAATGTCTGTATTAATGGGTCAAGTGAACTGTAATCAGCGTATCCGCTGTTTTTCCAGTATGAATTAAAGAATTCGTTCAATGCTGTATTATTAGGAGCAAACAGACTATATGCACGATAAGCTAATGTGTCCAAACGTTGATAGTCATATTTGTACCATTCCATAGCAATGGGAGCTAATGGAGATCTGTGGCTATGCAAGTATAAAGTATCTGCATTCAATGCGCTGCCATATTTCTGGGTAAGTTCATCGTTAGGCGTATAGATGGAGAACTTGTCATACATCGCCAGAAAATCGGAATATTCAGGATTAGATTTAAGTTGGTCATAAATTGATCCTAAAGGTTCCAGAACTTTGTTGATTGTATAAATATAGCCGTTGTTGGCTATTAAGCCATATTCTTTCACTGAAGCTTCCGAAACATTAAATCCATCATTACCGGTCCAGGTTGAATTGGGATAGAAAGCTTCGTAATTCTTTTTAGCATCAATTTTCTTAGATGAGAAGAAGTAGTGTGAAAAGACTGGGACAAATCGTTCCAGATGATAGACGGTGACTGATTTACCGGTTAAAGGGTCAACTTCTCTTGTCGGTTCTCCTGAACTACGTGTCCGGAATTTATAGTATAATCCCGGATCAAGAATTTCAGTACCTTCATCATAGGCTCCCTCACCTTCAGGACGGAAATTTTCCATACTACCTTTATTATAGGAATAATACAATAGATGGAATCCGATTAGTTCTTTCAGCTCTCTGGCAGGAATGTCTTTTACTGTCGAATAATTATGTTCCGACAGATAAGCGGTAAAAGCATTGTTGTCTGGTGCCATAACGGTCATTAATCCTCTCCCGTTCATAATCTCATAATAACCGGCACGCTCTGCTGCTTCAAGGAACATGGAGAATTGTCCATCCATGCTTTCGTCCGAAAGTAATTCCCAAGCGCTTCCTTTTACCCACCCGGGAACTTCATAATGTTCATCCATCTTATCCTCGCAGGACCATAGGAAAAATGGAATAAAAGACAGCCATAGCAGCCTTCGCATAATCGTTAAGTTTTTCATAATATAAAAAAATAAATATTTCAATAATAACTAAGATGTTTCTCGCGTACTCATGAAATTAATGCTGCACACAAATGCCATTGCTGATAAGAATTCTATTATCAGATGAAATTTGTGTGCATAAACAAGTTGTCACATTGGTTGCTCTTTTCATATAATCCAATTAAGTTAAGTTAAACAAAAGTTAGATTCTGTTTTCAAAGAGTTCTTTATTATAAAGACCTGTGAAAAACTGTTGCAAACATAGCGAGTTAGTGAAGAAATACCAATGAAGAATCGTACAAAAGCATGGAAAATACCGTCTTTTGCACGGAAATCCATGCAATGAACTCATTTTTTTATCAAGAAACAAGGTTTGGGGGGCATTTTATTCCTTTTTCGTTGTATGGAGGATAGTTATTTATAAAACAAAACCTTAAAAGTAATATGGCAAATTTTTCAATTGTAATTGTGCCGACTAAGAAGTTGGCGAATGGCAGACATCGGATAAGAATAGCAGTAGCTCATCGGTCAAAGACCAGATATATTCCGACTCAATTTACGTTGGATTCCGCAAGTCAGCTAAAAAATGGCAGAGTTGTCAGACACGAAAATGCAGTTAACATAAATTCGTGTTTACGTAGAATGATCGATGAATACGAGGAAATCCTCGCTTCCATTAGTTATTTGTCTACAATCTCATGTACTGAACTGATACATATTATCACTTACGAACAAAAGAAGAAAGGGATAACTTTTCAAACAATAGCAAAAGAATACTTAAGTTTCATGGCAGGGGAAGAAAGACAAAAATCTTATAGCTTGTACAAAATAGCAAGTGAAAGATTGATTAAATATATGAAGGGAGACTTTCCTTTGGTTCAACTAACTCCTCTTCATATACAAGAATTCGCAGAGTACCTATATAAGGAAGATTTAAGTGATACGACGATAAGAATCTATCTGACTCTGATAAAAGTAATATTGAACTATGCAAGTAAAATGAATTATGTAACTTATCACATTCATCCCTTTATACTTTTTAAAATGCCAATAAGTACTGTTAGGGATCTTGATTTGTCAATAGATGAATTAAAAAGTATTAGAGATGCGAAATTCCTGAAATCATCTTTGAACATAACCAGAGATATTTTTATGCTTACTTACTATTTAGGTGGGATTAACCTGAAAGATTTACTGGAATACAACTTTAAAGATAAAGATTATATAAGATATATACGTCATAAAACTCGTAACAGAAAAAAAGGGGCAAATGAAATCGTGTTCTCTTTGCAACCTGAGGCAAAAGAGATTATTAACAGATACCTGTCGAAGGAAGGTAAACTTAGATTCGGAAAATATTTATCCTATAAACAGATATATAGTTTAATTTTCCGTAATATAAATAAGGTGGCGGAAATATCTGGTATAAGCAAGAAGGTCACTTATTATTCTGCTCGAAAAACATTTGCACAACATGGATATAATTTGGGAATACAAATCGAGAAAATAGAATACTGTATAGGACATAGTATGAAAAGTAATCGTCCCATTTTTAATTATATAAAAATAATGCAAGAACACGCAGATAAAGTATTCAGGGAAATATTGAACCAATTATTATAAATTTATGCTGCAGTAAGGCATATCGATTTGATTTCAGAATAACTACTTCTTATCTTTTTAGTTGCTTATTAATTGTCCACAGGCAATCTTACATTTTTCATAATACGCTTATACACAAATATTTTGCTCAAAGTCATTAATCTAACTTTTGTTTAACTTAACGTTTTGATATAATTATGAAAAACCACGAAATTTATATGAATGCCTGCAAATCTATGCAGTTGCTAATATCAAATGTAAGTCTTTTATGCTATTCACGATATCAATCTCCCTTTTTAGCAGATTTTTAATTATAACTTAATATAATTTTTAGTATTATGAGAAATGCAATGATTCGAAAGCGGCATTTGCTGCTACTATTGTTCCTCTCTTCCTTTTTCCTGTCCTGTGAAGACAAGATGGATGAACACTATGAAAAACCGGCATGGCTGAAAGGTACAGCTTGGGAAGTTCTTTCTAATGAATATGGAGGTAAGTTCTCCATGTTTTTGGAAGCAGCAGAGCTATCAGGTTTCAGGCCTATTCTTGATGGTAAGAGTGTCGCAACTGTCATGGCTCCGGACAATGATGCGTTTACCACTTATCTGGAGGAACACGGTTATGTTTCAGTCAAGGACATACCGACAGATGATCTGAAGAAATTGATTGGTTATCACTTAATCTACTATTCTTATAGTAAAACCGATCTCGAGAACTTCCGGCCCGAGGACAGTGCAACAAGCAAAGACGACGATGAAGATGATGAACTGGGTGTATTGCAACCGGGTATGTATTACAAATTTCGCACACACAGTACCAGCCCTACTACGAAGGAAGTGGATCCGGCAACAAAAAACACAGTAACCGTCTATCACCTGGAGCGGTTTTTACCTGTATTCTCTCACCACATCTTTGCATCTAAAGGCATAGATGCAAAGAAGAATTATGAATTTTTCTATCCTAACTCTACATGGACGGGAGATAACGGGTTCAATGTGTCGAATGCAAGCGTTAAAGAATACCAAATCATAACAAACAACGGCTATATATATAATGTAGACAGAGTATTGGAACCATTGGAAACTATTTATGATGTTTTGAAGAAGAAATCAGATTATTCCGATTTCCTCGACTTCTATAGCCAATACAGTACTTATACCTATGATAAGGACTTGTCTGCCGATTATGGAAATGCAGTAGGAGTAGATAGTCTCTTCCTTCATGAACATGCGTCAAACGGACTTCCCAATATTGCTTTGGAATGGCCGACTTCCAATTTCCGTCTTTATCCGGAATTGGCTTCTATATCCTATAGTATCTTTGCTCCGTCCAATCAGGCATTAAATACTTTCTTCAATAAATATTGGAAAGCTGGAGGATATTCTTCTTTGACCGATTTGGACCCGTTGATTACCAAAATATTACTTTATCAATCAGTATATGGTGGATCTATTGTATTCCCAGACGAAATAAGCGGAATAACCAACTCTTTGGGTTCACACTATGATTTCCAGTTGAGCGATGTGAAAGATAAGAGCATCTGCGTGAACGGCAGCTTCTACGGATTGAGTAATTTCCCGATGCCTGAAATATTCAGCACTGTAATGGGACCGTCTTTCCTTAAAAGAGATTATCTGCTTTCGTTGTATGCTATCTATCAGAGTAATCAGATGGCTGCATATACTACCACTGCAACCAACTATACGATGTTGATCACTAAAAATAGCGGATATGAAATCAGTGATATGCGTCTGATGTCTGATGGAGTAGGCAATACATTGGCAACTTCCGGAGAAGATGGCGATGTGGCTGTATCATCATCAGATCTGAAAAGAATCGTTAGTGGCGGAACCGTAGTAGGTGAAGTTAATTTTAACGCTCCTTGGGCAGTTCATGCTACTCAGGATGGCGGAACATACTGGTTTATAAAAGACGGAAAGATGACAACGAACTACGTGTTTAATAGTGTGTTAGGGCAAGATCCGCAAACGGTGATTCCTACGCTTTTTACTGAAGTGAAAGAGGTGACCAACGATGGTGGCGGTGTGTGGACAAACGGAAAAGTATATGAATATGAAAGTGATTTCGGTGTATTCGGAAAGTTGGATGGATTGGAATATACAAGCCTGAAGACGATGTTAACCTCTATCGGGGAAACGAAATATCCCAATTTCGTGTTTGCCTATTTAATGAGACAGGCTGAAATATTTGCTACCATAGACGGTGTACTTGCTTGGGATTATCGATTGGCAGGGCGTCTTATCGGGTTCATTCCGACTAATGAAGCTTTGAAAGAGGCTTTGGATAATGACCGGATTCCGGGAGTGAAAGGTACGATTGATTTGAGTTTACCTTCGCCCACTCTTCAAGGTGAGGTTACAAACAAACGCTTGTTGGGAGAATATTTACTTAATTATTTCTTTACGCCTACCAATGCTCCGGTTGCATCAGGCTGTCCGTATCTTGGATCACCCGATTGGTTATCGGGAGAGTATCGTAACAGCAATAATATTCCTGTGAAGTATACTGATAATGGTGCTTCTATTACCTTGCAGTTGCAGAATCAAACCACCGGTCGGTATGGAAATGCGTGTAAGGTAGTATCATACGAGAATTTCCCATTTGCTTTTATGGACGGTGCTTTCCACCTGATAGACGCTGTTTTTAATTAACTGAATATCTAATTAATCATGAATCAGACAAATAAAGTCTTTTATACATTGGTAGCCATTTTTCTGTCCTGTTCTATAGAAATGGCAGGGCAGGTACAGAAGGTTATATCCGGTACGGTTACCGAATTGTTTGGAAAAACTGCCGAGCCACTGGTTGGTGTAAATGTCAATCTAGTAAACAACCAGAACCGTTCGTTGGGTGGTGGTATCACAAACCTGAACGGGCAGTATAATGTGAAAGTCCCTGGAGGAGAGAAAGATCTGACGATTGTTTATTCCTACATCGGAATGAAAACAAAGCGTATAAAGTATACGGGGCAAACTCTTTTGAATGTGACTTTGGAGTCAGAATCGATGGCTGTGGATGAAGTTGTCGTTTCAGCCCGTAGGTTAAATAGAAATGATTTGGGTATTTCGGACAAAGAAATGGTTTCGGCTACTCAGAAAGTCGATATGGAAAAGCTGATTGCTGCTGCGCCTGTTGTATCCATAGAGGAAGCTCTACAAGGACAGTTGGGTGGTGTGGATATTGTTTTGGGAGGAGACCCCGGTAGCCGTAGTGCTATCAGAATCCGTGGTACAAGTACGTTGAATGCATCTTCTGATCCGTTGATTGTTATCGATGGTGTGCCTTATCCGACAGAAATCAGTGATGACTTCAATTTTAGCACAGCTACGGAAGAAGACTTAGGTGCCCTTTTAAATATCTCACCTAATGATATAGCCTCAGTTGAAGTATTGAAAGATGCGTCGGCTACTGCTATTTGGGGTACTCAGGGTGCTAACGGTGTATTGGTTATTAAGACAAAACAAGGTACGGTTGGTAAAACTCGTTTTTCATTCTCCTCTAAATGGACGATGAAGGAGGATCCGAGTACTATTCCGATGCTGAACGGTAAGGAATATACTTCTCTTATGCAGGAATCTATCTGGAATTCTGCCAAATACATCGGTCTGAATAATCCGGGAAATAAATATCTGAATATGTTATCTGATGCACCGGCAATCGGTGACAATCCGGACTGGAGATACTATGATGAATATAACCAAAATACCAATTGGTTGGATTATGTACGCCAAAAGGCATTGGTTTCTGATAACAGTTTTTCAATGAACGGTGGTGGTGAAAAAGCGACTTATCGTTTTTCGTTAGGATATATGAGTGATATCGGTACTACTATCGGTACGTCTATGAACCGTTTGAATACTTCAATGGTCATTAACTATCAGTTTTCTAATAAGTTAAAGTTCGGTGCAGATTTTTCTTATTCACAGACCAATACGGATGCGAACTGGGTTAATACTATCCGTTCGGAGGCATTGAGTAAAATGCCGAACAAATCACCTTTTACAGTAAACGACCTGACAGGTGCATTGACCGATGAATACTTTACTTATCATGATCCGAATTTTGAAGGATCCTTTAATGGAAAGAGTAACTATAATCCTGTTGCCATGGCACATGAAGCTATCAACAGAACTGTACAGCGCGAAGGTAAGATTACATTCCGTGCCGATTATGAGATAATGCCGGGATTCTTTTATAAAGGTTGGGCTTCTATCAATATGCGTGCCATTAAAACACGTCGTTTCCTCCCACAAGTAGTGACAGGAGTAGAACAAGTTAACAAATATGCTAATCAGAGTGCAGACGCTTATTCCGACCAGTTGGCTTTACAGACAGAGAACAAGTTGATGTATATCAAGAACTGGAATAACAAACATAATATCATTGCGAATGTATTAGTTCGTACTGGTCAGTATGTCAATTCAGGCTATAATAGCGAAGTATATGGTAATGCCTCTTCTGATCTTTCCGATCCGGTAGTGGGAACTACTATCAGCGACATGAATTCAAGCGAATCGGAAACACGTAATGTCTCTTTTGTAGGAGTATTGAACTATACTTTGTTTGATCGTTATGTGGTACACGGATCTCTCAATGCCGAAGGTAACTCTGCTATGGGACGTAATGAAAGAATGGGTTACTTCCCTGCTGTGGGTCTTGCATGGAACTTCCAGAATGAGCCTTTTATGAAAACGGCAAGAGATAAATGGTTGGACGAAGCGAAATTCCGTTTCAGTATCGGACAGAGTGGACGTGCTCCCAGCGGTGCTTCTGTTTATCTGGGTGCTTATGTGAAGGGAACAGACTATATGAATATGTCGGCCACCAAGCAAGCTCGTATGCAGTTGGATAATTTGAAATGGGAGACTTCTACCGAATATAACTATGGTTTGGATGCTTCTGTATTAAAAGGTCGTTTGAGATTTACATTCGATTATTATTATAAGACGGTGGAAGACTTGTTGCAAAAGAACTACAAACTACCTTCAACGACTAGTTTCGGATCGATTAGTTATTTCAATTCGGGTAAAATGGAGAACAAAGGTTGGGAGTTCCGTACAGATGTTGTTTTATTTGAGAACAAAGACTGGCGCATCAACGGTTATGTGAACTTTAGCCGTAATGAGAATAAGATTACTGAACTGCCTGCCAATATGGTACAGGAGAATTACTCGCCAAAGAATGGAGAATACGCTGCCCGTGCAGAGGTTGGACGTCCTATCGGTTCGTTCTATGGATACCGTTACAAGGGAGTATATCAGAACACGGATGCCACATACGCACGTGATGCGGAAGGAAAAGTAATGAATGATGCCAAAGGTAGACCAATCGTGATGAAGAACTTGACAGCAACCTGTCAACCGGGAGATGCGATGTATGAAGACATCAATCATGACGGTGTGATTAACCAGTATGATATCGTCTATCTGGGAAATGCCAACCCGACATTGACCGGTGGTGCCGGATTGACTATTAAGTACAAACAATTCTCTGTCAACACCTTCTTCCACGGACGTTTCGGACAGTCAGTCGTGAATACGGCCCGTATGAATAATGAGTCTATGAACGGTAATGCCAATCAGAGTACGGCTGTGTTGAGAAGATGGAAAAACGAAGGTGATATTACAGATATACCGCGTGCATTGTATGGCGAAGGATTCAACTTTTTAGGTTCTGACCGTTTTGTGGAAGATACTTCCTTCCTTCGTCTGAAACAGTTGACACTGAATTATGCATTCCCAAAAAGCATTTGCAACAAGATGGGTATCACTTCACTGACATGTTTCGTTACAGGATACAATCTGTTTACCTGGTCTTCTTATACTGGTCAGGACCCGGAAGTAAACCTTCCGTCAAGACCGACAGATCTTGCAATTGATGGTGCAACGACGCCTGTATCCAGACGATATACTTTTGGTTTTAACTTAAGTTTCTAATACGATATCAACATGAAGAAATTATTAATATACATAGTAATAGCCGGAACAACTTTACTGACTTCCAGTTGTAATGATTGGCTGGACGTGTTGCCGAAGAACGAACAGGTATCTCCGGAATACTGGAAAACAAAGGAACAGGTGGAAGAGGTGCTTGCACAAGGATACCACAATATGCGTCTGACAGTTCCTACGTTAATTTATTGGGGCGAACTTCGCGGGGCATCCATTTATGCATATTCGGGTAAGTCAAAACAGGAATTACAGAATTTCCAGTTGACCTCTTCATCAAACGAATGTAAATGGGCGAGTTTCTATTCCATACTGAATGTGGCGAACTCCATTATTAAATATGCACCGGAAGTAAAGAGGCAGGATGAGACCTATCATGAATCAGTAATGAACTCAAACATGGCTGAAGCCTACTTTATGCGGGCTTGGACATATTTTACGCTAGTGCGCAACTTTAAAGAAGTTCCCCTGATTGTGGAACCCTACATGACGGACGAATATGCGGTCGATGTGCCCAAATCTTCGGAAGAAGCGATTATTGCGCAGATCAAACTGGACATTGAGGATGCACTTTCTACAGGAGCCGCTAAAGAAATGTATGACGATGAAGACTGGACCGGCATGAGTAAAGGACGTGTCACTGTGTGGGCATTGTATGCATTGATGGCAGACGTGTGTTTGTGGAGCGAAGATTATGATGGCTGTGTGAGATATGCCGATATGCTGATTAATTCGACCTCCCCTTTCCGTCCGGCATTTGTAGAAGACCCGGAACAATGGTACAGCATCTTCTTCCCGGGCAACAGCAACGGTTCTATATTTGAACTGAATTTTGATCAGTCGCGCAATCAATCTCCTGATGATGATGCTACAGCGAGTACATATCCATCTCCATCGAATATTTACCCTTGGACACAATCTACTGTCGCCGCTCTTCAGTTCTCGAATGCAATGTGTAAACGTTTGTTTGATGAACAAACCGATACATGGGTGACTTCCAATACCGTTCGTGGTTATGGCAATACATTTATTCTTTCTTCGGGAACTGTTATTGGTAACTCCAATACGGAAGGTTATCTTCCCTTCAAGTTCAGAATCGGCGGTAAGGACGGATTGTCTACAACACGTTCTTATAAAGATGCCAACTGGATACTCTACCGCATGGCAGATGTATTGTTGATGAAAGCTGAAGCATTGATCTGGAAAGGTGGAGAAGCGAATTTTGCACAGGCTTTAGAACTTATCAATAAGATACGTACCCGTGCCAACGTTACCACGCTAAGTGTTCAGACGAATGCCGTATCACAAGAAAATATGCTTGGATACTTGTTGCAGGAGCGTGATCTTGAATTTGCTGCGGAAGGCAAACGCTGGTATGACCTTTTACGCTTCGGCAGATCGCAGAATTTTAAATATAAAGATCAGTTTATCAATATGATCATTGAGAATAACTCTACGGTGAGTGCCAGTTGGATACGTTCGGTTCTGAAGAATACCGATGCATGGTATTTGCCTATTAATCAGGGTGAGATTGACACTAACCCGATGTTAATACAGAATCCTTATTATGATGTAACTGCAAATTAATATATACTATGAAGAATATTGTAAGATTTTGCTTAATGATTTTGTGCATCACTTGTTATTCCTGTGATGATCCGTACAAGGATACGGTATTTAAGGTATATGATGTACAACCTGCTGCAACCTATCTCCAGAGTCGTCCGGACGATTTCTCCGAATGGGTGAAAGTTTTGAAATATGGAGATTTGTTCAATGCTGTGAACCGCGCAGAGGATGCTTTCACAGTATTGGCACCTACTAATGATGCAGTTCTTCGCTTTTACGAAAAGAAGGGAGTCACTTCTATCGAAGATTTGGGATATGAATATGCCCGTACTCTTGCTACATATCATGTTATTAACGACTCTATTGACAGGGAGGATTTTGTAAAAAGCGGTGAACTGCCGGGTAGAACACTCTCGGGAGATGCGTTGAAAGTTTCTTTTGGTAGTGAAGGTGGTGATAAATCTATCTATATTAATAAGGAAGCTCATGTCAGCGAGTTAGCTATTCGTACAGCCAATGGTCGTGTATATGTACTCGATGATGTATTGAGTCCTGCCGTAGAAACTATCTATGCAAAACTTGTAGAGAAAGGGAATTATAAAATTTTCTGTGAAGCGCTGGAGAAAACAACATGGAGCGATTCGTTAAGTGTAGTCAATTCTGTACTCGAAGGTCCGTTGGGAATGAGAGTTGAACTGCGGAAATACTTCACCGTATTTGCCGTATCCGATGCTATATTTGCTAAGGAAGGAATCAACAGTTTTAGTGATTTGACTGCTAAGGTGGGGGCTTTGACCAACGATTACGAGCTTCCCAATAACGAACTGAACCGGTTTATGGCCTATCATATTATGAACGGTGAACGCACCCTTGAATCTCTTCGTACATTTCCCAAACCTTTCGACAGAGAAACGTGGGAATATAGAAAGATGCTGAACACCAAAGCTACAAACGATTTGATCCTGATTTCCGAAAGCGGACTGAACGACGGCGTTAAGTTTATTGAGGAACAAGCTGACGAGATCGTGAAGAACGGATATATCCAACCGATTGACGGATATCTGCCCGTGAAAACCGAATTTGAGCCGATACCTGTAATCTTCGATTTCTGCGATTACCCCGAAGTGTCTTCTTACATTGCGGCAAAGGGAAAAGGGCAGCTTTATCAGCAAGTTTCGCGAGATGACGCGGATACGTATACAGCACTCACCAAGTTCATTGGCCGACAAGAAATTGTTCCGCAAGTTTCGTCCTATAAGATCGAAATGGGACCTGGTGGCACGTTGGCAAGCGACTGGAGTTATCTGTCGTATTGCACAAAGGGAGCCAGCACTTCAGGCAACTGGACTAAGTTGATGAACAACGATGCCTTGGTAGTTAATATCGGCTACAACGGTACATTGGACCTGACTATTCCACCTATTTTAGCCGGAAAGTATAGAATTACTTTATACTATGCATACGATCCGTCAATGAAATTTATCGGTGCGAGAGAAGAGGGCAGCCAAGCCGGTTTGACCAATTTCAGATTAGATTCGAAACGACTTAAAGGTGGCGATAACAAACGTATTTATGATGGAAAGACAGGGGATGTGCAAGATTGTTTCAATACACCGTTGACATCGGACCTGAGTGGAGTAGAAACATTGTTTGAATTTACAACGACGACTTCTCATACATTGAACGTAGTTGTGGTAGATCCCGCAGCCAGTTCGCACAATAAATTCCGTATGTATTTTGATTATATATTGTTTGAACCTGTAATAGAATAATAACCATGAAGAAAATTAGATATATCATAGCATCCGCTTTGGTTTCAATTGGACTCTGTGCCTGTACGGATACTTGGGATTCGCACTATTCCAAGTGGGATACGGTGATTGAAAATACAGAGATTGAAGCTGTAGATGAGCCGGCAGCTGATTTCCTGAAGACAGCTCAGGATTATAGTAACATGTATGCACTGTTCGACAAGACAGGTGTGATTAAAACATGGCAGGAGAAAAACCTGATGTACACCATCATGGTGGTAGGTAATGAATCTATTGCCAATACCGATCAATCGGTAACTACTAAAGCCGAAGGCAGTGAAGGACAGGCAACCGCTGAAGAAATATTTAAGGCGGAAGCACATATAACAGATGCTCTTCTTTCCCCCAGTAATCTGGAAGACGGACAACGCCTGTTGATGTGGAACGGCAAGTATGTGACCGTAAGAATCTACAATGAACCGATGGATGGTATGGAACCGGGAATTTATTTCAATGGTTCGAAAGTGAAGAAGGTGATTAAAACTAATAATGCCTACATTTATGACTTGGAAAATTATATTAATACTCCTAAAGCATTGATAGAGTATTTGAAGGATTTGCCGGACGAAGATTACTCTGTTTTTAAAGAAATGGTGTTGAGCCGTACGCAAAGAGTATTTGATAAAGCCGCAAGTACACCTATAGGAATTGATAAGACAGGAAATACGGTATATGACTCTGTATTCACAGAAAAGAGTCAGTATTTTGCAGATAAGAAGTTAGACCTTTATTCAGAGAACATTACTGCTACATTGCTGGTACCTTCTAATGACTTGATAGAGAATGCACTGAGAGAAGCGAAAGAGAAGTTGAAATCGTGGAATATGGAACGTGAAGATTCTATTCTGAACAACTGGATATTCCAGACTGCTTTTTCTCATAAAAATCGGCATAAGGCGCAAAGAAAAGCAAAGTTCTACATAAATAAATGCAGGT